>Ga0208034_1000005_pt1 | contig 500556 bp, 454 predicted proteins | sample June2015DPH_8_10_FD_184699 | JGI IMG/M metagenome (GOLD analysis project Ga0208034, IMG submission 184699) | Peatland microbial communities from SPRUCE experiment site at the Marcell Experimental Forest, Minnesota, USA - June2015DPH_8_100... | ecosystem: Environmental > Terrestrial > Soil >... | reverse complement strand
TTTCGATCGGGACGATAATGACGGTACCGGAAGAAGAAGCCCCGGCTAACTTCGTGCCAGCAGCCGCGGTAATACGAGGGGGGCGAGCGTTGTTCGGAATTATTGGGCGTAAAGGGTGCGTAGGCGGTTTGGTAAGTCTTCTGTGAAATCTATGGGCTCAACTCATAGACTGCATGAGAAACTGCCGGGCTTGAGTGTGGGAGAGGTGAGTGGAATTCCCGGTGTAGCGGTGAAATGCGTAGATATCGGGAGGAACACCTGTGGCGAAAGCGGCTCACTGGACCACAACTGACGCTGAAGCACGAAAGCTAGGGGAGCAAACAGGATTAGATACCCTGGTAGTCCTAGCCCTAAACGATGACTGCTTGGTGTGACGGGTACCCAATCCCGCCGTGCCGGAGCTAACGCGTTAAGCAGTCCGCCTGGGGAGTACGGTCGCAAGGCTGAAACTCAAAGGAATTGACGGGGGCCCGCACAAGCGGTGGAGCATGTGGTTCAATTCGACGCAACGCGAAGAACCTTACCTGGGCTCGAAATGTTGTGGACCGGGGTAGAAATATCCCTTCCCCGCAAGGGGCCGCAATATAGGTGCTGCATGGCTGTCGTCAGCTCGTGTCGTGAGATGTTGGGTTAAGTCCCGCAACGAGCGCAACCCTTATCCCCAGTTGCCATCATTTAGTTGGGCACTCTGGTGAAACCGCCTCGGATAACGGGGAGGAAGGTGGGGATGACGTCAAGTCCTCATGGCCTTTATGTCCAGGGCTACACACGTGCTACAATGGCCGGTACAAACCGTCGCAAACCCGCGAGGGGGAGCTAATCGGAGAAAGCCGGCCTCAGTTCGGATTGCAGTCTGCAACTCGACTGCATGAAGCTGGAATCGCTAGTAATCGCGGATCAGAATGCCGCGGTGAATACGTTCCCGGGCCTTGTACACACCGCCCGTCACATCACGAAAGTGGGTTGCACTAGAAGCCGGTGAGCCAACCGCAAGGGGGCAGCCGTCCAAGGTGTAATTCATGATTGGGGTGAAGTCGTAACAAGGTAGCCGTAGGAGAACCTGCGGCTGGATCACCTCCTTTCTAAAAGAGAACTGGTGGCATTTATATCCTTTCCGCGAATGCGGAGCGCCCCCGATGTGAATCGGTCAGACGCCGGATACAGGTTGTCATCAAACCCGCAAGCGCCGTCCCTGACGGCAGGCGCGGGAATCCTGATACAAGCCTTCTTTGCTTGGTCTGACTTCGCATGATGGTCATGGGCGGCGTAGCTGCCCAGCATGTTCAACCTTTGTCCTCGAAACTCTTTTTTTGAATGAGGATAGTGAGAGCCGCCGGGCTCCTGGCTGCGCGCCTAATGGGCCGGCGGGGGAACGGCCGGCTTGAAAGGCCAATGAGGGCCTGTAGCTCAGTTGGTTAGAGCGCACCCCTGATAAGGGTGAGGTCGGTAGTTCGACTCTACCCAGGCCCACCATAAAACAGCTTCTAGCCGTTAGCTTCTAGCTTTTAGCTAAAAGCGGTAAGGCTGAGGTTGATGGTTGGTCGCTAGCAGCAAACAGCTAGCAGCTAGAAGCTAGAAGCTAGCGGCTAACATGGGGCTGTAGCTCAGCTGGGAGAGCGCGTGCTTTGCAAGCATGAGGTCACCGGTTCGATCCCGGTCAGCTCCACCAACTCATTCGATGTTTCCTGATCGCCGTCATAGCATGTGGCGCCGATCAGGAGACATGCCGGTTGAAACCGGCAGGTTTTCACCGCCCCAGGGCGGGCCTTTTCGGCAACCAACGAGAAGGTTTGGATGTTTGACAACGAAATTGATTGGGTAATACAAGGCCGAGCACAAGCAATGAATCGTCGTGAGACGGTTCAGGCAAAGTGTTCAAAGTAAGAAGAGTGTCTTTAGGAGTTGTAACTCGGGAGCGCGTGAGCGTAGCGAGTTACTATCAAGGCGAATTAAAGTAGGTTAATTCTGAACAGGACCGCAGTGATGCGGCTTCCTGCTGCTCGGAGTTAATTCTATGGTCAAGCTACTAAGGGCGCACGGTGGATGCCTTGGCAGAAACAGGCGATGAAGGACGTGGCAAGCTGCGATAAGCTTCGGTAAGCCGCACACAGGCGTTATAACCGGAGATCTCCGAATGGGGAAACCCTCCCGAGCAAACCTCGGGAACATCCCGCTGAATACATAGGCGGGCATGAGCGAACTCAGGGAAGTGAACCATCTCAGTACCTGAAGGAAAAGAAAGAAACCTCGATTCCGATAGTAGTGGCGAGCGAACTCGGAATAGCCCAAACCCGTAGCATTTCGGTGCTTCGGGGGTTGTAGGGTCCGCAACAGTAGAGTTACCAATCTGGTTGCTAGCCGAATCCTCTGGAAGGAGGATCCATAGAGCGTGACAGGCGCGTAGGCGAAAGCAATCCAGACTCGAAGCGGATACCTGAGTAAGGCGGGGCACGTGAAACCCTGCTTGAATCCACGGGGACCATCCCGTAAGGCTAAATACTCGTTTCTGACCGATAGTGAACCAGTACCGTGAGGGAAAGGCGAAAAGAACCCCGTCGAGGGGAGTGCAAAGTACCTGAAACCGTGTGCCTACAAGCAGTGGGAGGACTATGGTCGCTTCGGCGACAATGTCTGACCGCGTGCCTATTGCATAATGAGCCGGCTAGTTATTCTTGTCAGCGAGGTTAAGCGTAAGCGAGCCGCAGCGAAAGCGAGTCTGAACAGGGCGTTCAGTTGGCAGGAATAGACGCGAAGCGGGATGATCTACCCATGGCCAGGTTGAAGGTGGGGTAACACCCACTGGAGGACCGAACCGGTGTTTGTTGAAAAAAGCTCGGATGAGCTGTGGGTAGGGGTGAAAGGCTAATCAAATTCCGTGATAGCTCGTTCTCTCCGAAATAGCTTTAGGGCTAGCCTCGGATGATTTGCGCTGGTGGTAGAGAGATGATTGGACTAGGGGGCTTTCCGGCTTACCGAATCCAGCCAAACTACGAATGCCAGCGACAACCAGTCCGGGAGTCAGACGGTGGCGGCTAAGCGTCATCGTCGAGAGGGAAACAGCCCAGATCGCCTGCTAAGGTCCCCAAGTTACAGTTAAGTGGGAAAGGAAGTCGGAACGCTCAGACAGCCAGGAGGTTGGCTTAGAAGCAGCCATCCTTTAAAGAAAGCGTAACAGCTCACTGGTCAAGCGGTCCGGTGCCGACAATACAACGGGGCTAAAACTGTACACCGAAGCAGCGAATGCGCATCATAAGATGCGCGTGGTAGGAGAGCATTCTCAACAGCGACGAAGCCAGACTGAGAAGACTGGTGGAGCGTTGCGAAGAGACCCTGCCGGCATAAGTAGCGATAACGGAGGTGAGAACCCTCCGCGCCGAAAGTCTAAGGTTTCCTGAGGAAGGTTAATCCGCTCAGGGTTAGGCGGTCCCTAAGGTGAGGCCGAAAGGCGTAGCCGATGGACAGACGGTTAATATTCCGTTCCTCCCAATGTTCGTTTGACGATGGGGTAACGCAGAAGGATAAGCATGCCGCACTATGGCTATTGCGGTAGGCGCGCGTAAGCTGGATCCGGCAGGTAAATCCGCCGGGTCTTAACAGTGAGGCGCGTCTCAGTCCCGTACGGGGCTTACGATGCTGAATCTACGCTGCCGAGAAAAACCTCTAAGGAGAACAAAGGGAACCGTACCCCAAACCGACACAGGTAGACGAGGAGAATATCCACAGGCGCTCGAGTGAAAGCTCGTTAAGGAACTCGGCAAATTGGCTCCGTAACTTCGGGAGAAGGAGCGCCCGCGCAAGCGGGCCGCAGTGAAGCGCGTACGGCGACTGTTTAACAAAAACACAGGTCTCTGCTAAGTCGAAAACGACGTATAGGGGCTGACGCCTGCCCGGTGCCGGAAGGTTAAAAGGAGAGGTTAGCGCAAGCGAAGCTTTGAATTGAAGCCCCGGTGAACGGCGGCCGTAACTATAACGGTCCTAAGGTAGCGAAATTCCTTGTCGGGTAAGTTCCGACCTGCACGAATGGCGTAACGATCGTACGACTGTCTTAACGAGTTGCTCGGCGAACTTGTAGTACCGGTGAAGATGCCGGTTACCCGCAGCTAGACGGAAAGACCCCGTGCACCTTTACTACACCTTAACTATGGGTTATGGCTCTCGCTGCGCAGGATAGGTGGGAGGCTTTGATTCCGGGTTCTCGGACTCGGAGGAGCCAACGGTGAGATACCACCCTGCGAGTGCTGTGACTCTAACCTCCTCCCGTAATCCGGGTGAGGGACATAGTTAGGCGGGTAGTTTGACTGGGGCGGTCGCCTCCTAAATTGTAACGGAGGCGCGCGAAGCTACTCTCAGGCTGTTTGGAAATCAGCCGTCGAGTGCAAAGGCATATGAGTGGTTGACTGTGAGACCTACAAGTCGAGCAGGTGCGAAAGCAGGCCTTAGTGATCCGGTGGTTCTGTATGGAAGGGCCATCGCTCAACGGATAAAAGGTACGCCGGGGATAACAGGCTGATCAATGCCAAGAGTTCATATCGACGCATTGGTTTGGCACCTCGATGTCGGCTCATCGCATCCTGGAGCTGTAGAAGGTTCCAAGGGTTAGGCTGTTCGCCTATTAAAGCGGTACGTGAGCTGGGTTCAGAACGTCGCGAGACAGTTCGGTCCCTATCTGCTGTGGGCGTAGGAGATTTGAGGAGGGCTGTCCTTAGTACGAGAGGACCGGGATGGACGAACCTCTTGTGTTCCAGTTGTCCTGCCAAGGGCATGGCTGGGTAGCGAAGTTCGGTTGTGATAACCGCTGAATGCATATAAGCGGGAAGCACGCTCCAAGATGAGATCTCCCTGAAGGGCCCAGAAAGACCATCTGGTTGATAGGCTGGGTGTGAAAGCGCAGTAATGCGTGAAGCTTACCAGTACTAATCGCCCGTTCGGCTTGCCATAGAATTAACTCCGCGCAGTTAGCGGATGCTCTTCTTGCCAAGCCTTGTTGAGACCAATCAATTTCGTTTTATGAGCATGTTGCAAAACGCAACCTGCTCGGCAAATATTTGGCGCCAGATTGCAGTCCGCGTTCCTACTCGGCCCGGGAGAAACCATCCGGGACAAACTAGACGTCGCGGACAGGCTGCGGGCAACCACCCGCCAAGCGCCATCAAGTTTGCCGGTGACCATACTGCGAGGGATCACCCGTTCCCATCCCGAACACGGAAGTTAAGCCTCGCTGGGCCGATGGTACTGCACGGGCAACTGTGTGGGAGATTAGGTGATTGCCGGCAATTAATTCAAGCAAAAAGCCATGCCATAACGGCGTGGCTTTTTTGCGTTTGTGCAATGCGTCACATTAATTAATCTTACTATTTATGTTCCTTTTCTCGGCGAATTTGTCCAATTGTTTTGTTTTTGAACATCCAGTAATGTGGCCCAGATGCTGCTCTGGTTGTGTATCTAAGCTTCCGTAACGCTAGGACAGCCGCCGCAGAAAGGCTCATAGCCTTTCCATTAAACTCCACCTGATTGCCCGCAATAACCTTGCATTTGAGGCTACGGTCGCGCGAAAGCGTCAAGTGCGCGCCTGGAGGTATACCGAGCTTCGAAAAGATTATCTTGCTGCGTCCCTGTCGTTCGACTACTTTGATCGCCTTAGCTTCCTCAGCGTCAGGTCTTGTCTCGAACTCGGGCGTCACGTCTTTTTGGGGCGTCACGTCCTTTGCACTAGCTAGCCTAAGCGCCAGAACCGCCTGCTCAGGGTCGATGCTGAAGAACTCCTTTCCACTGGATACACGGTTCTTTGCAAACAGCTTATGGATCAATTTCTCGACATTCTCAGCGTGGCCGCTTACTTCACCGGCGTAGTGGCATTGGAAAGGAAGGGGCACACCAGTGTTGCGGCTGAGTTCCATAATCCGTCGCTTCACACCGTTCCGAGTTGTCACGCCAATTTTGACTAAGTTCGGCATTGCCGCGTTGGTAAGAACATAAACGATCTTCGACATGAAGGCTCTCCTGGCATTTCCCTGATCGTCGAGATTATACTCGGCAAAATAATTTTCCGCTATCATTTTATCTTTGGCGCTCAACGGCTATTCTGAATTAGACGTTATGACTGTTGCTGAACGTTTATTCGATGTGATTGTGCCGGGGCGGGGGCGGCCTTGCGCACAGCGTAAAATCGATTTATTGTAGTTCGGCTACAACTTTCGAGGTGCAGAATGAATTTCAGGATACTTGCCGCCGCTTTTTTCGTCGCCTTCACCGTCGCCGCCGCCGCGCAAATGCCGGACCCGCCGATCACACGGCCGAAGATCACCGGGATATCACATCTAGCCGTTTATACTTCTGATCCCGCGGCCACCGATCATTATTATCGCGAGATTATCGGCGCGGCCAAGTTGCCCGACCCCGAAGACCCGCGGGGCGTGCGCTATGCCTTCAACGCCACACAGTTTGTGGAGGTGCTGCCACTGCCTCCCGGCCAGGGAATCAACCGGCTGGACCACACTGCTTATATCACCAGCGACGCCGAGGGGCTGCGCAAGTATCTGTCCGCCAAGGCGTGGAAGACCCCGCCCAAGGTGGAGAAAGGCGCCGACGGCAGCAAGTGGTTTACGGTGCTCGATCCGGAAGGCAACAAGGTGGAGTTTGTCGAGCCTCCCGGCACGCCGAAGGAAATCACCGCCCCCGATGTCATCGGCCGCCACATCATTCACATAGGAATTATGGTGCACAGCCGGGCAGTGGAGGACACCTTCTATCGCGACCTGCTCGGCTTCCGTCCTTATTGGTACGGCGGCATGGTGGAGAACAGAATCGACTGGGTAAGCCAGCAGACCCCCGACAGCCACGACTGGATGGAATATATGCTCGTCCACGACACCGCAAGTTCAGGCATTCCGGCCACTATGACGCTTCATAACCTGGGTGTGCTCGACCATCTCTCCATTGGCGTCAACTCGGTGGAAGCGGCCTACAAGACGCTGGAAGCCGGCAACCGGCTGAGTGGCGTGCACGACGCGCATACCCAGATCGGAAGGGATGGCAAGGGCCAGTTCAACCTCTACGACCCGGACGGCATTCGCCTGGAATTGATGAACTTCCACGCAACGGAAAAGCCCTGCTGCTCGCAGTTTACGGCGGACGATCCGGCGGAATAAGAGTGAACGAAAGCCTATGCCCGCTGAGCCGCGCCAATTCGATGTGATTGTGTTGGGAGCGGGCGCGGCTGGGCTGATGTGCGCGGCGACGGCTGGGCAACGAGGGCGGAGGGTTGCTCTGCTGGAACACAACGGGCAACCGGGACGGAAGATTCTTATCTCCGGCGGCGGGCGGTGCAATTTTACGAATCTGCACTGCGGGCCGGAGAATTTTCTTTCAAACAATCCACATTTTGCGAAGTCTGCGCTGGCTCTCTATCAGCCGCGGCATTTTCTCGAGTTAGTCGAGCGGTACGGGATTGCGTGGCATGAGAAGACGCAGGGGCAATTGTTCTGCGACTCGTCGTCGCGGGCGATTGTGGAGATGCTGCTGGCGGAGTGCGCGCGGGGCGGCGTGGAGTTGGTGCTGAATGCGCGGGAGATTGTCGTCGAGTGGGCCATTTCTGGCGGGTTTTGCGTTGTAACGTCCGCTGGCGAGTTCAGGGCAGAGTCGCTGGTGGTGGCGACGGGAGGATTGTCGATACCTAAGCTGGGGGCGACAGGGCTGGGCTATGAGCTGGCCGCGCAGTTCGGGTTGAGAATTGTGGTGCCGAGGCCGGCGCTGGTTCCGCTGGTGTTGGGCGGGGATGAGGCAGGGTGGACGAAGCTGGCGGGCGTGGCGGCGGAGGTTGAGGCATGGGTGGATAAGACTCAGTTCAGAGAAAAGATGTTGGTTACACATCGCGGCTTGAGCGGGCCGGCAGTTTTGCAGGCGTCGTTGTACTGGAGGCAGGACGAGGCGCTGGTGGTGGACTTTGGGCCTGGGCTTGAAGACTCTCACCGCTCCAGCCATACGGGCATCGTGCTATCCCACCCTAGATCACCCCAACGAGCAAAAATCGCTCATTGGGGACCCCGATGCCGCAAAAACAAAGACGCGGCGAGGGTGGGGTACCCGAGCTTTTTAGGCGCATTGTGGGAGCCGGGGGCGCGGCGGGATATGGATGCGCTTCGAAAGGCGCTACGCGAGGTGCTGCCGCGGCGGCTGGCGGATTATCTGGCCGAGATTGGCGCTCCGATGGGATGGACGAATGCGGAGCTGGAGAAGTGTGAGCGGCGGCTGCGCAGATGGAAGTTTCATCCAACGGGGACAGAAGGGTTTGAGAAGGCCGAGGTGACGGCCGGAGGCGTGGATACGGCTGGATTGCAGGCGCGGACGATGGAGGCGCGCACGGTGCCGGGGTTGTTCTTCATCGGCGAGGTGGTGGACGTGACCGGGCAACTGGGAGGGTTCAATTTCCAGTGGGCGTGGGCGTCGGGTGTGGCGGCGGGGCGCTCCGTTTAGCAAGTCAATTCGGCAACTGTGGACTCTGCGCAGGTGGTGGCGCGGGAGCAGGCTGGGTTGGTGGCGCGGATGGCTGCTGAGCAGGAGGTGTGGGATTCTCTACAGGTGGAGGCGTAGGAGTCTGTGTGGGTGGAGGCACCGGAGTTTGCACAGGAGGCGCAGGGTTCTGTGCAGGTGGAGGAATGGAATTCTGCTGGGCTGGAGGAGCGCCAGGCTTGGCGGGCGGGGTGAGGATGAAGCCATTGCGGATCAGAGCAAAGCCCAATTGTGGGAGCTCGGCCTGGAGGAGCTGATTTTCAGGGCCGGAGAAGAGATCGGTTTCAGTGCCGGCGATGGTGGCGAGCAGGTGGTGGACGACGACCGGTTTGCCGTCGAGCGTGCCCTTCTCGTCGGCGTAGGTAGCCAGCAGGACGGGAACGACGGAGCCTTCCTTTTTGGGAATGATGGCCCATAGGTTGCGGTTGTTGCGGGCCACGGCGAGCGCGAGGAGGGTTTCCAGAGCGCCGGGGTCAAAGTCTGGTAGGAAGACAGCCGCGGAGTGTGCGGGTAGACGAGTGGTGGTGGTGTGGCCGTTGGCTGAGATTTTGAGAAGGAGAGTTGGAGTCTGACCGGGTGGAATCTGGCCGGGAATCGTATCTGGAGCGGCGGTGATGTCAACGGCTGAACCGTTGACGGCTGCGCTCAGTTGCACATGGCGCAGATGGTTGGCCGCGGAGAGAGTCTCGGTTTTGGAGAGGGAATAATCGAGGCCCTTCATATTGATGATGACCAGCGCGGTGGAATCGTAACCGGAAGGGTTGGCGGTGAAACTGAAGCTGGCCTTGCCAACGGATATGCCGTGCTGCGAAACGACGAAGCTGGCGGACTGGGCGGAGGCGGCCGGGGTTGACGCAATCAGGGAGGCAAGAAGCGCTGTGAGTGAGAAGTGAACAAAATTGCGCATGAATCTCTCCATTAATCTAGTCTACGAAATTAGACACGGAACAGGAGAAATGGTTGCGGAAAAGACAGCTTTTAGCTATTAGCTCCTAGCTTTTAGCTGGTGATGTGGAAAACAAACTGCGCGCTCCCGCCCATAGAAAACACGTTATGTTCCGAGCGCGCGATTCGAGCTAATGGCTAAAAGCTGTTTTGCCGCCTTCAGCCTTTGGCGACGGTGAAGCGCTTGTTGACCTCGTGCCAATTGACGACGTTCCACCAGGCAGCGAGGTAGTCGGGGCGGCGGTTCTGATACTTGAGGTAGTAAGCGTGCTCCCAGACGTCGTTGAAAAGGATGGGATAGAGGCCCTGGGTGAGGGGCGAGTCCTGGTTAGGGGTAGTGATGACCTTGAGCTTGCCGCCGACGAAGATGATCCAGCCCCAACCGGAGCCAAACTGCTTGGCGGTGGTCTCGTTGAAGGTCTTTTTGAAGGCTTCGAAATCGCCGAAGTCGGCGGTAATCTGGGCGGCAATGGGGCCTGTGGGCGCGCCACCGACGCCGTTGGAGCCGACCTTGCCCATGAGAGGCCAGAAGGCTGAGTGGTTGGCGTGTCCACCGCCATTGTTGCGGACCGCGGTGCGAATATCCTCGGGGATTTGGTTGAGATTGCGGATGAGGTCGTCCACGGATTTGGCTGCCAGATCGGGGTGGTTGGCGAGGGCGGCGTTCAGGTTGTTCACGTAAGCCTGGTGATGCTTGTCGTGGTGGATCTTCATGGTCTCGGCGTCGATGAACGGCTCAAGGGCGGCGTAATCATAGGGAAGCGGGGCAAGTTCGTATGCCATCGGTAATTTCCTCCGTACAGGTTGTACTTAATAGATGCGGGAGGGCGTCGGGAGGGTGCGGAAAAGTTGATGTGTTCGATTGGGGAGGCCAAGGATTCATGGTCTCCCACCCTAGCCGCAAAGACAATAACGCGGCGAGGGTGGGGCACCCGTTTGGGTACAATGTTGATATGACTTCCACCCTCTCTGACCCCACACTAGACCAGCTAAGCATCAACACGTTGCGGCTGCTGGCCGTGGATGCCGTGCAAAAGGCGAATAGCGGCCATCCCGGCGCGCCGCTGGGCTGCGCGCCCATGGCGTACCTGCTGTTTCACAAGCTGATGAAACACAATCCGGCGAACTCCAAGTGGGCGGACCGGGATCGCTTCGTGCTGTCGAACGGGCACGCCTCGGCGCTGCTCTATGGGACGTTGTTTCTGTCTGGCTACGATGTGACTCTGGATGACCTGAAGAGCTTTCGGCAGTGGGAGTCGCGGACGCCAGGCCACCCGGAGCGCGGAGATACGGATGGCGTTGAGGTGACCACCGGGCCACTGGGCCAGGGAATCGCGATGGCCGTGGGCATGGCGATGGCAGAGAAGCACCTGGCCGCGGTGTACAACCGGCCTGGTTTCGAGGTGGTGGACCACCATACGTATGCGCTGCTGGGCGATGGCGATTTGATGGAGGGCGTGTCGCACGAGGCTGCTTCGCTGGCGGGAACGCTGGGGTTGGGCAAGCTGATCTTTCTATACGACGACAATTTGATCTCGCTGGATGGGCCGACGAGCCTGAGTTACACAGAAGATGCGCTGAAGCGCTTTGAGGCTTATCGCTGGCACGTGCAGCGGGTTGCAGACGGCAATGACCTGGTGGCGCTGGAAGCGGCGATTGCTGCAGCCAAGGCGGAGACCGGCAGGTCGTCGATTATCGCGGTGCGGACGGTGATAGGCTACGGCAGCCCCAAGGCGGGGAGCAGCAAGGCGCATGGCGAGCCGCTGGGAGCGGAGGCTGTGGCGGCGACGAAGAAGTTTTTCAATTTTCCGGAAGATCAGAGTTTTGTGGTGCCGGATGAGGCGCTCAAGAATTGGCGCGAGGCCGTGGATCGCGGCGCAGGGCAGGAAACCGCATGGAAGAAGCTGTTTGAGGGCTATCGAGCGGCCAATCCCGAGTTGGCGGCGGAGTTTGAGCGGACGCAGAAGGGTGTGCTCAAGGCAGGATGGGAGAAGGCGATACCCAGCTTTCCAGTGGACAAGGCGGTGGCCACGCGCAGTGCAGGCGGTGTGATTCTGAACGCGATTGCCGAGCAAGTGCCGGAAATCTTTGGTGGGGCGGCGGACCTGACCTCGTCGACCAGAACCATTTTCAAGCCGGGGGCGAACTTCCATGAGGACCCGGCGGGGCGCAACGTCTTCTTCGGAGTGCGCGAGTTCGGGATGTGCGCGGCGGTGAACGGGATTGCGGCGCATGGCGGGCTGATTCCTTTTGGATCAACATTCTTTGTGTTTTCCGATTATGCAAAGCCGGCGATACGGTTGGCGGCGTTGATGAAGGTGCATGCGTTATTCATCTTTACCCACGACAGCATTGCGCTGGGCGAGGATGGGCCGACGCATCAACCGGTTGAGCAACTGATGAACTTACGCGCGGTCCCGGGGCTGACGGACCTGAGGCCGGCGGACGCTAACGAGACAGCGGCGGCGTGGAGGCTGGCTTTGGAGCGCAAGGGGCCGTGCTTTTTTGCGCTGACGCGGCAGGATGTGCCGGTGATTGATGCGTCGGCGCACGATGTGTTCGCCGGTGTGAGCAAAGGCGCGTATGTGCTGCAGGATGCGGTCAAGCCCCAGGTGGTGCTGATCGGCACGGGATCGGAGGTTTGGCCTTGCCTGGAGGCGGCGAAGCTGCTGGCCAGCGAGGGAATCAGTGCACGGGTGGTGAGCTTCCCGAGCTGGAAGATCTTCGAGGAGCAGACGGCGGAGTATAAGGCAAGCGTATTGCCGGCGGGCGTGCCCAAGCTGGCGGTGGAAGCGGGTTCGACGCTGGGCTGGTGGAAGTATGTAGGCTCGGGCGGCGACGTGATCGGGTTGGACCGGTTTGGGGCTTCGGCGCCGGGAAAGAAGGTCATGGCGGAGTTCGGATTCAGCGCGGAGAATGTTGCGGCGCGTGCGAAGAAGCTGGTGAAGCGGAGTTAGCGTTGTTGGCCGCCCGCTGCGGCGGGTGTGTTAGCGACATTTTGTGCCGGTAAGCGAGTTATCAAGTTAGCGGTTGATATCTGCGCAGAAAGTTATTAACTTCGCCAACTCAGGTAACCCAACTAACTCTGCAAGAAAGGATCAAAAGTGAAACTTGTCATTGCATCCGACCATGCGGGATTTTCTCTGAAGGAGGAGGTTCGCGCGTGTCTTGCCAAGGCCGGCCACGAAGTAGTGGACCTGGGAGCTTATAACGCCGACAACCCCGACGACTATCCAGACTTTGCCGAGAAGGTGGGGTTGGCGCTGAAGCAGGGAGTGGCGGCGCGCGGTATTCTTATCTGCGGCTCGGGAGTGGGGGCGTGCGTGGCGGCCAACAAGATACCGGGAATTCGCGCCGGGATCTGCCATGACACCTACTCTGCGCACCAGGGCGTGGAACACGATGATATGAACGTCTGCGTGCTGGGCGCGCGCATCATCGGCTCGGCGCTGGCTTTTGAGGTGGTGGACAGGTTTATCGGGGCTAAGTTTAACGCCAACGAAGAGAGGTTTGTGCGGCGTTTCAAGAAGGTGCTGGCCATAGAGGCTAAGTACCAGCGTTGAGTTAGCGCAGTAACCCGGCATAACAACTGTAACTTCAAGACTTAGAATATGGGCGCGCGAAAGCGCGGGTTTGGAGGCGCCGATGTTCCCCTTCGACGCAATCCTCTTCGATGTGGGCGGAGTTCTGCTGACCAATAGCTGGGACCACAGCGAGCGCGCCGCGGTCCTCTCACAATTTCAACTTGATCTTGCCGCCTTCGAATCCCGGCATCTCGCTCATTTCGATGCGTGGGAGCGAGGAGCAATTTCTATCGGGGCCTATCTGGACGCAACTGTCTTTTACGAGCCGCGGGGCTTTTCGCGTGACGAGTTTTTCGCTCTCATGCTCACCCAGTCGAAGTTGCTCCCGGGTGGAGCACTCGGAATCCTTCAGGAACTTGCCGCATCGGATAAGTGTCTGCTGGGCGCGTTGAACAACGAGGCGCGGGAGACGAACGAGTACAGATTCGAGCATTTCGGGCTGCGCGAGCTATTCCAGGTAGCGCTGAGTTCGTGCTATCTGGAGTTGCGCAAGCCGGAGCCGGCGATTTACCGGCGGGCGCTGGATATTCTGGGTAGGCCTGCGGAGCGGATTCTCTTTATCGACGACCGCGCGGAGAATGTGGCAGGGGCGCTGAATGCCGGGATGAAGGCCATCCGGTTTGAGGGTGCGGAGGCGTTGCGGCGCGAACTGGTGAGATTTGGGGCTTTGTAGATAGAGTTAGCGGCGGATGTGTGATTGGAGGTTAGGCGGAGATGGCGACAGCACAGATGAGCGTAAGCCCGGAGGATCTTTCCCAGGTCCCGCAGGGGAAGGAGAGGATTCCCGAGCCGGGGATTCTGGTGATCTTTGGCGCCTCGGGCGACTTGACCGGGCGCAAGCTGCTTCCGGCGCTTTTCCATCTGGAGCAGGCGGGGCTGCTGCCGGAGAACTTTGCCATTGTAGGTGTATCGCGGCGGGAGTTGGGCGCAGTGTTTGCGGAAAATATGCGCGCGGGCATTGTTGAATTTGGCGGCGCGGAGGCAAACGACGCAAAGCTGGATAACTTTATAAAAAAGATAAGTTACTTTCCTCTGCGCTTCGACCATCCGGGAGACTATATAGGACTCAAAGCGGAGTTAGAGCGCATTGCGCAAGAGAAGGGCATCGGCGGCAGGCGGCTGTTCTACCTGGCGACCGCTCCGGAACATTTTGCATCGATCATCGAAAACCTGGGCGCGCAGGGAATGGCGCAGCCTGAGCAGGGCAAGGCATCGGTGGTGATTGAGAAGCCATTCGGCCACGATCTGGAGTCGGCGCGCGCGCTGAACAGCCAGGTGAATGCTGTTTTCCGCGAGGACCAGATTTTTCGTATCGACCACTACCTGGGCAAGGAGACGGTGCAGAATATTCTGGTCTTCCGGTTTGCCAACGGAATCTTTGAGCCGATCTGGAATCGCAATTACGTCGATCACGTGCAGATAACGGTGGCCGAAACGCTGGGCGTGGAGGGGCGCGGGCCGTTTTATGAGAAGGCAGGCGCGCTGCGTGACGTGATGCAGAATCACGTGATGGAGCTGCTCAGCCTGGTGGCGCTGGAGCCTCCGTCGAGCTTTGAGGCGGAGAGCGTGCGGCGGGAAAAACTGAAGGTGTGGCGGGCGATTCCGTCGATTCCGATTCTGAACGTGGTGCGCGGCCAGTACGGGCCGGGAGTGGTGGACGGCCAGCGTGTGCCGGGTTACAGGGACGAGGAGCGAGTGAACCCGAAGTCGGGCACGGAGACTTATGCGGCGGTGAAGCTGAGCGTTGAAAACTGGCGCTGGGCGGGGGTTCCGTTTTATTTGCGCGCGGGCAAGCGGATGCAGAAGCGAGCTACGGAGATCAGCATCCAGTTCAAGCAGCCGCCGCTTTTGATCTTCAACCGGCTGGCGCATAGCCAGGCATGCCAGGTGATCAAGCCGAACCTGCTGACGATTCGCATTCAGCCGGACGAAGGGATTGCGCTGCGCTTCGGGGCCAAGGTTCCTACAACGCTGGAGATGGACGTCTGCCCGGTGAATATGGACTTCGATTACGCGGCGGCCTTCGGCAAATCGAGCGCCAACGGCTATGAACGGCTGCTGCTGGACGCGATGCTGGGCGACCAGACATTGTTTGCGCATCGCGACGGCGTGGAGACCACCTGGACACTGTATACGCCAATTCTGGAAGCGTGGGCGGCCAAGAAGCCGGAGAAATTTCCCAACTACGCGGCGGGATCGTGGGGACCGGAGTGCGGGGACCATTTGATTGCGAGCGGGGGACACGCGTGGCGCAACGATCTGGGAAGGAAAGGGTAAGGAAAGCGAGTCGGCAAGTTATGGGAGATTATAGGCTTCCCTTCTAGAGCGCAAGAACATAAAGGCACGCCAAAGATTGGGCACCCTGTGCTTCGCTTCACGCCCGATGAAGTCGTGTCGATTGGTATCGGAGCCTTCCGCACGCTCCGGGCGCAATAACCGCTGCCTCGTAGATGCAGGCCAGTTCGCGTCCCAAACGCTCCACAGCTTCGACCGCTCTTGCGTTGAGGTTTGCGCCGCACAGTCCGCACCCAAAGACACCCGGATTGAGTTCCGGACGCGGATTCTTTATCAATTCAAGCTGGATTTCACCGAACCAATTGCCGCCATCGAATTGTTCCACGATTGCATCGCGTTGATCGATCGAATCAAACCCAACCCAAAGCAGCGCCGAGGCGCCCTTGCGACTGAGTTCACGAAACAGGTCGAGGCTGGTGCGGCCGTTCAGTTCCGAGGGTGTCATGCAACTCCAAGGATCAAGATGCACAAATAGTTGCCTCGCACGCTCTCGAGAAAGATGAGTAATTTCATTCCAGAGCAGATCGTTGCCGTCGGCGTTCTCGCATCTTGCTTGTGGAATGCCGAGTTCGATGGCGCTGATGCGAAGAGATGTAATACTTTCCGGATCGGTGTCGCACAGGATGTATGTTGCATCGGGCCCCAGGACTCTCATAGCTATTTCGCTGGAACCCGGATAAAAATTAACGCATTCCACAAGGAGTTTCCGGTAATTCGATGCGCTGAGCGCCTCTGATTCGGCGGCATGGGATAGGAAGTAAAACACGCCGTAGTCTCGCTGCCACGAATGCGTTAGAGGATAGCGCGCCGATCCAGCATGCGACTCCCAATACTCGGCGGGCTTCTCAATCGACAGAATCTCCGCCAATGGAAGGTGTTTCCAGATGTCGCCAATTCGTCCGTAATGATGGTTGGCCATTGCGCTCCGCCGCGCTCGAAGATTGCGTGTTCCACTAACTTGAGTTGGAACACCTCCAGCATATCGGTTTACCCTTTAGGCGCAAAGGCGAAAATGCTGGCCCTCAAAATTGCTCCAAACGGGGCATTTTTCCGCGAAAAACAGGCAAAAAAGGTCTGTTTTCTTGCCATAATCGGCGGTTTTCCTGGGTTTCTGTTTACTGATGAGTACACAGGGGCTGTTGATCAAGATGTTTATTTTGTTCCACTTGCCTTGATAACCACCCCTCAAAAAGGGGGTTTTTAGGGTAGGGGGGGGTGGGGGTACCACTGTTTTCTTCTCCTTTTGATCGACTTTCCTTCGCCCCTGCGCCCTCTTCCTTTGCCCTACTCAAGATCATTGTGCGCCAAAGGTAGTTAATTGTACGCAAACAGCTTAGAAGCAGGGAATAGGGAGTAGCGGGATACGAGTAGGTTCGTGGTTTCCCAAATTCCAAAATCGGGACCTAGGCCCCCCGGCAAATTCATTGATGGGCGAGCAATGGCGAACGCTGGTGGACTCAATGTAGTCCAAAATATTGCTTCAGTAACTCCGTCAAGACAGGTTGCGCGATTTGTGTTCCAAGTTTGATACCGCCAACCAGCGCTTTAGGCGCGTTCTCTTTGATCCACGCTTGCACGCCCTTGCCCATCTTGCTTGAACCATCATGCACAATTGCCTTCGATAGTTCACTCAGGCTCGAATCCGAAATGCCTGTTTGACGAAGCGCTGCCTCAAGTTGTTCTTTATCTCCAGCTGTGATCGAAGTCGAATTCTGAGTGACAGTACTGCTAACAATGGAATGACCGGATGCATTTACATTCACTCCACCATAGATGTTAGTCGTAACGCTGTGCTCAATCATAGCTGCGGCTTGTGGTGACACGTTGTCAAGTGTCTCATCCTTGTTTCCAATTGAGGCTCGAATCTCCAAGGCTAGTTTCAATGTGCGATTGCGAACTGCATCAAAAAGCTGTGCGAAGGCGCTTTTTCCGACTTCTTGCCATGCTTGGGCCAAGTGGCAGCCATTCTGAGTCTTAATCTTGTGTTGATATATGAGAATCAAATCACTAGGCCATTCCACGCGAAATGTGGAGTGATCTGCTCGCATCAACTCTTCGTAAGTGCTAAGAGAATCGCAGAGGTAAACCGTCGTCGCAAAGTGCCGATGATTTTCGCTCAAGAGAGTGGATGGTATCGGCATGTTGGAAACACTAGAGCCCCACGGTCCGGAAAGATACCCTTTCGCGCCCGCATTTAGCACTCGATACGTGGGTAGATTGTCGTTTGAATCATAACCGTTAAGTTCTTGGGTTACCCAATCGATCAAACGCTGATTTTTCAGCCGATGACCAAGTATCAAACATTTCCGAAGAAGAACCGAAACAGACTGCGTATCGCCTGTTGCAATATCGATGATTTCGTCGAGCAGCATAGAATCGATCCCCCGTACCGATCCAACTACTTCGTGGTTTTACAATGCCCTGATGATACATCCTAAAGCGGTGCAAAAGCGGGACTGAATATGACCCGACGATGTTCAGCCATGGCCGAATTTGAGCATGGAATCCGTCTCATGTTTGATTGATACGTTATTGGGGCATACCTCAAATTCTTCCCATGCCTTTGTCCATGGCCTCGTTGGCCAGGCGGTCGGCTTGCTTGTTGCCGCCGCGCAGGGTGTGGCGGATCTCGAAGCTATCGATGCGGGGGAGAGTACGGTGGCGGTCATGAGTTGTGTTGCCACGCCGTCTTTTATATGGATGTACGGGAAAAGAGAAGCTTTGAGGGGAATTTTAAAAGGCGCTTCCTTATTCCGCTAAAGCCCGCCGGTACTGTTCCTTCAATTCATCCAAAGGCTCGTTATCGTCAGGCTGGAGCATAAACTTGATTCCCATATCCTTGAGAACCTTCTTCGAGAGCACGTCGCAGATGTCGTTCTGCTCTCGGGGAATCCAAACTAAATGCGCTCGATTCTTCAATTGATCCCACAGAGTCTTCGCTTGTTTGTAGAACGGAAGATACAGGCCGCCGTGAACCTTCCACCTGCCGTTGAGTTGCATGACGACGAGCTTCGAATCGCCGCGAATCAAAGCGAAACCGGGGTACTTCAGACACTCAGTAGCGACTGCGATGAAAGCGCTGTATTCGGCAACATTGTTGCTCATGGCAGGTCCGACTCCGCAATAGCCTCCTGCGCGGTAAACCGACTCGCCATTGACGTGAAGAACCGCCCCCCAGGCTGCGTGGCCACCGGGGTTCTTGGGTTCGCAGCAGCCGTCAAACCATCCTTGAATTTGGTAGTTTTTCACCATCCGTTCCATTCCTTTGTCCACAGCTTCGTTGGCGAGGACTTCGGCTTGCTTGTTGCCGCCGCGGAGTGTGTGGCGCATCTCGAAGTGATCGATATGGCGTGAAAGGCGCAGGGCCTCATCAAAAAGGGGGCGGAGCGCGGGGCTTTTCACCTTATACAAGAGCTGCATCTGCTTGACCATCAGCTCGGAGTCGGAGACCACGCGCAGGCGCTTCGCCTTGTTCTCGACGGCCCAGCGCAGGACTGCCAGCAGGCCTGAGTACTCGGCGAAGTTGTTGGTCTGGATGCCGAGATACTCGCTCAGTTCGGCTACGACGCGGCCGTTGGCGTCTTCGATGACGGCTCCGTAGCCGGAGGGGCCGGGATTGCCGCGGGAGCCGCCGTCGCAATGGGCGATGAAAGCCCTGCCGGGGGCTTCGGCTGCGGGATCAGGAAAGAGGCGGTTGTTCATCGCTTATTAGTGTAACGGGCCACACCGAAGCTATCCCTCAGGGGCTAAAGCCCGACATATTTTATTGTGTTTGCGGCACGACTAAAGTCGTGCCCTGACGCTTCTTGCGACTCCGTTGGCTTTTTGATGCATGCTGCGAAGCCGCGCCCTAAAAAGAAACAAGCGTGGACCGGGAGGTCCACGCTACAGCCGGCCGGGAGGCCGGCGCTACAGTTTCACGCTACGCGGGTCGGCGATAGCCATTGGACGACTGACACCGGGCCTATTTGCTCACTAACGCGAATGCGTCGCGTCTATCGGAGTGCGGAGATTTCTCCACCCCCGGAGCAGCTTCGATGGCAACGGATGCGGCGATCTACCCCACTTCTTCGGTTCCTAATCCGGCGGGTTTGGGACCGGCAGGTTTGGCCTGGCCGGCAGCCGGGAGGGTACAATCCTCCTCAGGCATGGAAGCGACCAGGTCAAAGAACGGAGAGAAGAGCGCCGAAGAGCGGATGCGGGCTCGCATGACGGAGATGGAGCTGATCCGCGAGGCGCAGGCGGGGTCGCGGGCGGCCTTTGACACGCTGGTGCGGCAGTATGAGCAGCAGGTTCTGCGGCTGGCGCTGCACCTGACAGGGAGCGAGCATGACGCCGAGGATATTTACCAGGAGGCATTTTTGAAGGCCTACCGGTATCTGGGGAATTTCCGGTTCGAGTGCTCGTTTTATACGTGGATTTACCGGATTGTGACCAATCTCTGCCTGGACCAGTTGCGGCGGCGCAAGACACGCCGCGAGGACCGCGCGGTGATTGTGGATCACTCCGGCGGGGAGATTGACCTGCTGGCCTCGGTTTCGGACGACAGAGCCTTCTCCAACCCCGGCAGGGAGCTGGAGCGGAAGTTGCTGGGAGAACGGATTCAAGCCGCGCTGGAGAAGCTGACGCCGAGGGAGCGGATGGTTTTTGAACTGAAACATTACCAGGGTCTGCGGCTGCGCGTGATCGGAGAGATGTTGAGCACCACGGAAGAAACCGCCAAGAATACGCTCTTCAGGGCGACAAAGAAGCTGAGAACACAGTTGGCGGGATTGCGATAAGAGATCCCGAGCGGACGGCGGAGTTAAAGCCTGCGGGCGGCGGAGTTTTGGATGAGCATTGTGGCACTTTTTGAGGCTGGAAGGACGTAACCATGAAATGCAAAATTGCACAGGAACGGATTGTAACGGCGGCGTACGGGGAGCTGGGCGAGGAGCAGGCGCGCGAATTGGAGCAGCACCTGGCCGGGTGCGCGGAGTGCGACAAGGAGCGGGAGCAACTGCTTGCACTGAAGGCGCTGGCTGAGGCGAATCCGGTGGTGGAGCCGGAGGCGAACCTTGTAACGCGCTCGCGGTTGAAGCTCGAAGAGGCCCTGGACGCGTTGCCGCCGTGGCGCTGGTATGAACGTATGGGCCAGCAGCTAAGGAATAATTTCGTCAGCATGCAGGCTGCGCCGGTGGCTGCAGGGTTGTTGCTGGTGGTCGGCGCCTGTGCGGGAGTGCTGGGCGGCAACGAGCTGGCCGTGAATCGCGCCAGACATGAAGCGGCGGTCCAGGCGATGCAGACACAGAGCCAACCGGCTCCGGCTGCAGTGAGCACTGCGCCGGCGGAGATTGCCAACATTTCCAGCATTGTGCGGGAGCCGAACAGCCACAGGGTCGAGGTGCGGTATAACCAGATGGTGCCGCAGCAGATCGAGGGCTCGCTGGACGATCCGGCGATTCGGCAGTTGCTGATGCTGGCCAGCGAGAACTCGGCTACGACAGGAGTGCGGGACGACTCGGTGCGTCTGATGGCAGCCGAATGCAAGGCCGGGCACGGATGCCAGAAGGCGGCGGGGATTCGCAATGCGCTGATGGTGGCGCTGCGCTACGACAAGAACGCGGACGTGCGCGAGAAGGCGCTCGAGGGGCTGGAGCCTTACGTGGCCGAGGATACGCGGGTGCGGGACGCCGTGCTGGAGGCGCTGATGAACGACGGCGACGCGCGGATTCGCACTACGGCCATCAATATACTGACGCCGGTGGAGGCCGATACCAGCGTGCGGCAGGTGCTGCACTCGGTCGCAAACACGGACCGAAATCCATATATCCGGAATGTATCGCGGCAGGTGTTGAACAGCGTACCGGAGATTCAGTAGGAGCATGACCTTTCAGCGACCGCATCGTCAGAAAAGAGTGCGGGGCGGAGGTTCATGCACCCGGCAGGAGAATAAGAAATGAAACACTTTTTGAGGCCGTATCGGAGTATTGGTTTTGTTCTGTTGCTGGGAGCGTGGGGTGCGATGGCGCTGCCGGGAGCAGCGGCGCAGGCGCGGAGCATATACCAACTGGAGGATCGCAATCCGCTGCTGTTGCTGCACTCCAGCTCGCAGGGTTACCTGGGCGTGGACGTGGCGGACGTGGACCAGGAAAAGGCGCAGGCGCTCAAGCTGAAGGAGGTTCGCGGAGCGGTCATCACGCTAATCGATCACGACGCACCGGCGGGGAAGGTCGGGCTGAAGGTCAACGACGTGGTGCTGAAACTGAACGGGCAGCCGGTGGAGGGCGCGGAGCAGTTGCGGAGGATGCTGCGGGAGATTCCTGCGGGCCGCAAGGTCAGCCTGGAAATCTGCCGCGACGGCAACGTGCAGACGCTGGCCGTGGAGCTGGCCAACCGCAGGGTCATCGAGCACGAGGCCTGGAACAACATCGGCACGGGCGGCGACATCTTTGGGACAGGGCCGGGAATGGGTTTCATGTCCGACGGCGATTCGCCGCAGCCGGGCGGCTTCCACATGCCGTTCTTCGGCAGCAGCCTGAATGTGGGCGCGCTGGTGGAGCCGCTGACCTCGCAGATGGCCGAGTACCTTGGCGTGGGCGGCGGAGTGCTGGTCAAGCAGGTGGCGCACAAGAGCGAGGCCGACGCGGCGGGGCTGAAGGCCTTCGACGTGATTCTCAAGGTGGGTTCGGACGCCATCGCCACAATGTCGGACTGGGAGCGCGCGTTGCACTCCAACCTGGGCAAGAGCGTGCAGGTGACGATTCTGCGCGACAAGAAGCAGCAGACGCTGACCCTGCAAGTGGATTCAAAGCGCCACGGCATGCTGGAGCTGGAGGAGATTTTCCCGGCCGGCGAAGGAATGCTGGTGGCGGAGATTGACCCGGAGTTTGCGCAGAATGCGGCCGATCAGGCGCTGGCGCTGAGCGAGAAGGCTCAGGCTTTGAAGGATCAGGCCAGAGAGCTAAGCTTGAAGATCAGTTCGCAGCAGGCTGAGGAGCTGCGCAAACAGACCGAGGAGATGCGCAAGCAGGCCGATAAGATTCGCGAGAGCCTCAAGCAGGAGAATTTCAAGCTCGATCAAGAGAAACTGAAGCAGCAGATGGAGGAGTTCCGCAAGACCTTCAAGCCGGAAGATTTCAAGATTGACCCCAAGCAGATGGACGAGTTGCGGCAGCAGATGGAGCAGTTGAAGCGCCAGATGGAGGAGTTGAAAGCGAACGGCTTCAGCAACCACGTATGAGGATTTAAGAGAGCAGAACTGCAAAGGGCGCCGCCGGATTCCGGTTGGCGCCCTTGCTGCGTTTGGGGCGATTTTTGGCAAAAAACTGGATTCTTCTGATAATTTCCGGAGGTCTAATCTCACGATGTGGGAGATTATGGATGAGCATGTACTGTATCTTATTGATTCCATGATGGTTCATATAATCTGCAAAGTTTGAAAATAAATAGGGGGGGGTAGGGGGTACCCCTCAGGGCATAGGGAATAGGGAACAGGGAATAGAAAAACATTGCGGCTCTGGTATCTGTTCATGCTTTGATTGTGCGCCGACGGAGGGTAATTATCTGCAATTTTGGGAGAAAAAGTTTCCGGCATGAAGCGCAGGTGCTCGAATGGCCGTTTCAGAGGCGAAAGGCACCTGACCCGCATCAACGATATTCTGAGCAACCTGATGGAGGCGGAAGGGCGGATTGGGGCGGGGAGATAGGGCGGATTGAGGATGTGCAGTCCTTCCCAAAACGAGAATCCGGGCCTGGCTCCCGGCAAACGCCCTCCTTCTATCTTCCTACCCTGGTGATCTATATCTAAATCAATTTCATGGAATTAGATACCATTCCTCATCGGGTATATATACCCGATGAGGAATGGTATGAAAATCATCGATAACGCCTTTGTTTTCAGCACGAATGAGCGTCAACTGCCGGATTTACAGAATAATAATTTGTTTGTACTAGGTATATATACCAAGTACAAATAACATTCATTCTGAAACGATTAACTATCTAAACCATTGTGAATAAATAGGTTGCCAATTCGAGTAACCTAAAAGAACAGTCGTATCACTTGGTATATATACCTTGTGATACAATCATTGGAACGCAGAACTCGAAAGGGACGGCAGGCGTAAAGGTATATATACTTCTACGCCTGCCAACCAAATGGCCGGCCAAAGTCGTTTACAAATCGCCAAGTCCGACATTATCAAAGCCTTCGAAGAGGCTGATAAGCGAGTCTTCTGGCCCAGCGATATTTCTCAGATTTTGGAACAAAATCGAGTTTTTTGGAGATTGGCCAAGAACACCACGACAGCTAAATTCATTGAATTCCTTCGGAAGACGACAAATCTTCATCTCGAATATTTGGAGCCATTGAATCATCCGAATGTTCCAGGTATTTCGCGCTACGTGTGGAAAGAGGCTTCTGCATATGAAATAGCACTCTCCATGAAGCGTGAAGCGTATCTGTGCCACGGAACTGCGATGTACCTGCACAGCCTTACAGAGCAAATCCCCTCGCGAATTTATGTCAACAGCGAACAGAGTCCAAAGCCAGGCTCCGGCCGTCTTACCCAGGAAGGCATCAATCGGGCCTTTGCGGGGAAGCAGCGCGAATCTCAGTTCATCTTCAAATTCGGCGATTCAGAGGCATTACTGCTTTGGGGAAAAAATAATGGTCAGCTGGAAGTGATCGATATGGAATATTCCGGGACGAAACTGAGGGTGACCGGGCTCGAACGGACCCTCATCGATATTACCGTCCGTCCATCTTATGCCGGGGGAGTATTCCAGGTACTGGAGGCATATCGCAAAGCCAAAGATCGTGTCTCTGTGGGCACTTTAGCAGCAACGCTCAAAAAGCTGGACTACGTTTATCCTTACCATCAAGCGATAGGTTTCTATATGCAGAAAGCAGGCTACGCAAAGAACCAATTCAATCGTCTGAAAAATATTGGCCTCAATTACGATTTCTATCTTGCATATGGCCTCAAGAATAAAGAATATGACTCTGATTGGCGGCTATTCTTCCCAAAGAGTCTTCATTGAGTTCACTTGTTCAACGACAAAATCGAAATAAAAGTCAAACTCCGCAAGTTCGTCGTTATTGGAGGATATCTTGACACTGTCCCAGTCCGGGCGATGGAACTCCTTCTGATTCTTGATCTTTCCCAGGAACTTTAGCGGAACTTCCTTCGCGGCAAATATATGCCTGACCAGATCCAGATTTTCTGGAGAGTTCAAGTTCATATTTGTCAAGGAAACGATGAGATGAATATCGTAGAAATCTCGTGCCCGTGCTGAGGGGCACCGCTGCAATGTGTATTCCGGCATTTGCTGGCAGATTGCGCGTAGCTTCTCGATTGCAATCATGGTCGGACTGTAGACATATATGGCGTAATCATCGAGTTCCACTTCAAGTTTGCCGATTACATACTCGTATTTACTGAGGTCAATGGTGAAAACACGTTGTTGTCCCGGCCCAATGACGAGGGAATCACGGCGTCGAGCTGCCAAATTACCTTCTAGCTTTTCATACTTCTGTTTTTCCATCACTTTGAAGGTCACCACATATCCGCCCCATCGAGGACTTTGTCCTTCGGGGACGATGCTTGGCTTGGTATCGAACTTGAAATCGAACACGACAAAACCCGCCGCAAGAAACCGGTTTTCAAGTGCCCTCTGAATACGATTACGAATGTCGTCCAAATCTTCGAAATCATTTTCTATCGAGAAATCGAGATCAAGAGACGTCCGGTTACTCATTCTCAATGCAAGTGAAAGCGCATTTCCACCCTTCAGAACAACGCGCTCAAACAATACGTCGTCGGAAAATATGGCAGTTATGGCAATTCTACGAATCTCACGGTAATCTGTGGGCGGTGGTGTAGGCATCGACTCCAATTTTCTCATACAGGACTCTTCAATGCCTTGCCACTCTTGCGCACTGCCGTTGGAAGCAGTGGGCCGCAGTGTGTTTCAATAGACAAGATGGCGATTGCGCGGAAAAAGACGGTGCGGGGGCTGTGGATCAGGGCGACGCGGAAGGTGCGTGAGCTGCGGATGGTATTCAGCGCGCTGGCGCACACGGGGCACCCGGTGCTGGCGCAGATTGTGCCGGCGCGGTTTTGCAATCTGAGTTGCGGCTATTGCAACGAGTACGACAAGGTGAGCGAGCCGGTGGCGCTGGAGGAGATGTTCCGGCGGATCGACCACCTGGGACGGCTGGGGACGGCGATGATCGGCATCAGTGGCGGGGAGCCTCTGACGCATCCCGAGCTGGACGAGATTATACGGAGAATCCGGCGGACGGGGGCGATTGCCGGGATGATTACCAACGGATATCTGCTGAATGTTGACAGGATCGAGCGGCTGAACCGGGCCGGGCTGGACCACATGCAGATTTCCATCGACAACCTGGAGCCGGACGAGATTTCGAAGAAGAGCCTGAAGGTGCTGGACAAGAAGCTGGTGATGCTGGCGGAGCACGCCACGTTTCACGTGAATATCAACTCGGTGGTAGGCGGGGGCTTCAAGAATCCCAACGACGCGCTGGTGATTGGACGGCGGGCGCTGGAGCTGGGCTTTGAATCGACGATTGGGATTATCCACGACGGGGACGGGCAACTGAAGCCGCTGAAGGAGGACGAGGCGCGGGTCTACTTTGAGATGACGCACAGGAAGAAGACCAACTACTCGCGCTTCGATTTGTTTCAGGAGGCGATTGTGCAGGGGCTGCCGAATGATTGGCGCTGCCGGGCGGGATCGCGGTACCTGTATATCTGCGAGGACGGGCTGGTGCATTATTGCTCGCAGCAGAGAGGGTATCCGGGGGTGCCGCTGGCGGGGTACACCACGGCGGACGTGAAGCGGGAGTTTTTGACGGCGAAAAGCTGCGCGCCGAATTGCACGATTGGATGCGTGCACCGGATCAGCTACATCGACCATTGGAGGGCGCCGCAGACGCGGATGGTTTCGCCGGGCGGGGGTGGGGCGGAGGGGCTGGTGAAGATAGAAGGACTAGGGACTAAGGGACTAGGAACTAAGGAATAGAAGCCATCTCATAAATGGCATTCAGTTTATGCAAAATGTCCCTCATGGGCTAAAGCCCACAACTTTATTGGGCATTTTGCGGCACGGCTAAAGCCGTGCCCTGACGCTTCGTGCGACTCCGAATGAATTTTTCCGCAAGTAGTGAAGTCATGCCCTGACACAAAGCGAATTTATGAAACACGCTCCAAAGAGAAACGGCGCAACCCAGAGCGGGATGCGCCGTTTTGTGCTTCAGAGCGATGCAGTTGCTAATTGCTGGCTGGTGTCTTTACAGGCGTCACAGCAGGTTTTTTCACTGGCGGTGTGGCGGGTTTCTTCATGGGCGCAGCGGCAGGTTTGGCCGAGGCGGTGTCGACGAGGGCCTGGTCGATGAGCTGGAAGAGCTTGCTGCGATCGACGACCTCGACGAAGGGCGCGCCCTTGGAGTTGGCGGTGACTACCCAGATGGTGGGGGTGTGCTCGATGCCGATGCGCTGGCCGAGAGCGTAGTCGGCCTTGACCAGTTCGGTCAGCTTGCCTTGCGGGTCGATAGCGAAGGGCAGGGTGAGGTGGTGGCTGGACGCAAACTTCTCAGTGAACTGGAACAGGACTTCAGTGCTGACGATGGATTGCTGATTGGAGAAGACCTGGTCGCGGTACTCGTTGCCCAGAGCCTTGCTGTGGGTGTCGAACCAGCGGGCGTTGACCGCGGCGTTAAAGCTCCAGGCATGCATAGGCAGCGGGAAATCGTGGCGCACCAGGGGAATCTTGTACTTGGCCGCGGCCTCATTGAGCAAAGGGTTGGCGCGGGCGCAGTCGGGGCACTCCATGTCTACAAACTCGACCAGGGCCACGCGGGCTCCAGCAGGCGGCTTGAGGGCGGTGGGGTCGTGCACCTGCGTACCGGGCGACGGCGGAGGAAACTGGGCGAGGACCCCGGCAGCGGCGAGCAGCAGCGCGGTGGCGGCAAGGCTGAGCAAAAGGCTGGTTCGCTTGCTGCGAGCGGTAAGGCAATGGGCAAGGACGGACGAAAGAGTCATAGCGATTGGACGGCTCCTTAGGGCAATTGTATCTGATGGATGCGCTACTTCTGCGCTGCTTGCACAGGCTTTTGCGGCGGGTTGACCTGGGCGTTGAGGAAGTCCGCCAGGTCGTCTATGTCCTGTTTGGCGCCGACCATGGGCGGCATGTAGCGATGATAGGGCGAGTCGGGATGCTAGTGGCGACGGCGTCGGTCCTGTCGCCATAATTTAGGCCTTAGCTTCCAATAGAACAAAGCTCCCAAGCCTAAGATGCCTAAGACACCGGAAATCAAGTATGCAAACGAATAAAGAACCGGACTCTCCTGCCATAGGCTAATCAGAATCGCTCGATCTTGAACTATTACTGTGCATAGAGCAAACAAAAAGAAAAGGACAGCCAATGTTAATACCAGCCGCATCCTGAACTCACTATCTCCGCGATTCTGAGGAAGCATGGCATTTCCAAGTCCGAAGCACAAAAAGAGAAATGGAGCCAGCAAAAGAACTCCTGCATCTTCGGCTAATTTGCTGATGTCTTCAACACCCTGATCAATCATTTCAACTCCTCAAATCCATCTCTATCCGCGGGTAACGCCGATCAATATGTAACTTCTGATCAAAGCAGGCTCCTATTTTCGGGCCGCAAGCGCCTTGTCTGGCGGCGGGTTGACCTGGGCGTTGAGGAAGTCCGCCAGATCGTCGATGTCCTGTTTAGTGCCCACCATGGGGGGCATGTAGCGATGATAGGGCGAGTCGGGTTTGTAATCGTGCATCATGGTGATGAAGCTGGTGATGTTGGCGCGATCGCGACCGGAGAGCAGGTATTTCAGAGGGCGATAGCCGGCGAGGGTGTGGCAGGAGCCGCACTCGCCGCGGAAGATGGCTTGGCCGCGGGAGTAGCTGGAAGTCGAGTCATTCGCGAGCCACATGGAGTGGGCCAGATAGCCTTCCTGATTGATGCGGCTGACGTAGGAAACGCGGACGCCGTTGGAGTACATCCATCCGCCTATGACGTAGGGCTTGCGCAGCATCTCGCGAGCGTACTCGCCGGAGGCGGTGGCGATGAGCGCGAGCAGCAGTATGGCAATGGCGTGGGAGAGATTGAAGTCGCGCGGATTGCGATAAGCGAGGAAGTAAGCGACGCCCACGATGGTGGCCGAGGTGATGATGATGAGCAGGGCGATGCGGGTGATGATGGAGAATGTGCCGGAGCCGATGGTGTCGATGCCCAGGGTGAGCAATGCCTGCTGCGAGGCGGGAACCATCCAGAGGTACCAGATGAGGATGAAGGGCGTGGCCACAAAGGAAGGCACCAGCCACTTGACGCTCCACTGGACCATGCTGATTTTTAGCGCGGAGTGCTTGTCGGCATCGATGCGGCTGGCGGTGATGAGCGCCCAGATGCCGGCCAGAGCGCAGCATACGCAAGTGCGCAGGAAGAGGCTGGGCCAGTAAGTGGGATTGAAAAAGGCATTCCAGAACTTGCTGGCCTCGTGGCCGGTTCCGGCAAAGGCTACGCCAAGCCAGGTGTCGCCGGGAGTGAGCATGAAGGTGAGGATGCCGTTGATGATGACGAGGGTGGCGACCGAGGAGACGGCATAGCACCAGCCCACGGCGAGATGCAGCTTGGGGTCGATGCGGTTCCAGGTGTAGTAATAGACGGCGATGGTGGTCAGCTCAACGATGAAGAAGACCCACTCCATGGCCCAGCCGAAGACGAAGTTATGAATCAGCGTGCTGGTGGCCTCGGGATGGGTGAGGCCGATGGCGAACCAGATGCCCACGCCGGAGATGGTGCCAAAGACTCCGGTGAGAATGAGGAAAAACCTGGAGTGGCTGGCCAGTTGCTTGAGCCAGTCGGCGCGTAGCTTGCCTTCAGGCATACGAAGGGCCTTGCGCTCGGCCATGGGCAGATAGAGGCCGCCGCCCACGGCGAACTGCGAGATCATGACATGGAAGATGGCGATGATGCCGATCACCCAGCCCGAGCCGAGATATGGGATGTTCCAAAAAGGATAATTCATGGTTTCACCGAATCGTCCAATAACCGATGATTGTGGTGGCCAGCAGAGCGAAGATCGCCAGCAGGCCGAAGTAATGCGCGGCGCGAGCGCGCTGCCCGGATTCCTTACTCTTGTCGTAGAAGGGAATCAGCAGCCACAGCACAATGCCGAGCGTGAAGAGCAGGATGCCGGCAATCTCACCGAAACCAGCATACTTGCCGGAGAATATGTAGCCGAGCAGCTTGAGCATCTCGAAGGGACTCATGAAGTACCACTCGGGATGAATGCCCATGGGCGCGGGGGCGAGCGGGTCGAATGGTTTTCCGAGGCTCCAGGGAAAGACGGAGGCCAACAGCGCGAGGATGTTGAGCGAGATAAGCCATATGGCCAGGTCTTTGCGCACGAAGTCGGGGAAAAAGGGCATCGACTTGCGTTGGCGGGCGGGCTTGGCTTCTTCGCTGGGCGGAACCGCGTTGCCGTGGCGCTGGACCAGCCAGAGGTGGAAGCCGAGCAGGGGAAGAAAGAGCGCAGGGAGCACCACCACGTGCAGTGCAAAGAAGCGCTGCACTGTGAATTCACTCACGTCGGGACCGCCGCGCAGCATGTTGGCCAGTCCCACGCCGACGAATGGAATCGCCGCCGGAATTTGCAGGCCGACCTTGGTGGCGAAGTAGCTCAACTCATCCATGGGCAGCAGGTAGCCAGAGAAGCCGAAGACCGCAGCAATGCCCAGCAGCAACATGCCGCTGAGCCAGCCGAACTCGCGCGGCTTGCGGTAGGCCTTCATGAAATAGACCGAGAACATGTGCACCAGGATGGAAAAGATCATCAGGCTGGCGGCCCAGGCGTGCGCCGAGCGAATCAGCCAGCCGAAGTGCATCACGAAGGTGATCTGGCGGACCGACTCGTAGGCTTCGGCGCCGGGGCGGTAGTAGACCAGCAGCAGCACGCCTGTGAAGCACTGCACCATAAATAGAAAGAGCGAGACGCCGCCCCAGTAGTACCAGAAAGTCTGGGAGTGAACCGGGACGGTTTTGCGGCGCGCAAAGGCGGCCAGCTCGCTGAGTCCAAGCCGCTCATCGATCCAGTTATAGATTGCAACGGTTTTTGTAGTCATGCACCGAATCCTCGAAAGCTGTGAAGAACTGAACAAGTGAACGAGTGAAGCAGTGAACGAGTGATCCTGGTTACGCGCGTGAGACCTCCACGCCGGTTTCGTTGACGGCCACTTTGAAGAGCCTGAGCGGCCGGGGCGGAGGGCCGCTGACGTTGGCGCCGGTGTACGGGTCATAGACGCCGCCGTGGCAGGCGCAATGGATGCGGTCGGCCTGCGGCTCATATTGCACCGTGCATCCCAGATGCGTGCAGACGGCGGTCATGGAAATCCAGCGGCCGTCCAGATGGTGAATGAGCATAGCCGGCGAGGGACCGAATTTGAACATCAGCACCGAGCCTGCGGGGAGCTTGTGCGCGTCCTTGAGCGTGACCTCGGTGACTGCGGCGGCCTCCATGGCCATCTCCGCGGGCGAGGCCAGGTAGCGGTAGACAGGATAGGCAAGGGCCGCGGCATATGCGAGGCCGGCCACTCCGGCGGCGGCCATAAAAGCGCGGCGGGAATTCTGATCGCCGGATTCCGCGATGATGTTTGCGGGTAGTTTGGTCTTCGGGCTCATAGCTTTCTCTTCGCGGGGCTTATGCCGCGCCCTCCATCACTTTTTTGGCCCGCGCCACCACAAAGACGAGCCAGCCGATCACGCCCAGTCCGGCAACAAAGAGGACCAGAAAGAGGCCCACGACCCACCAGTTGGTTTCGACAGCGCGATCCCAAACGTTGTAGCCGGAGGCCAACAGGCTGAGATCACGCACGCCGTCGCGATAGACGGTGAACAGGATCTCGATGAGCACGGCGAGCAGGACGGCTACCCAACTGGGCAAGCTGAAGTGGATATTAGCGAGCTTGCCGAATCCGGCGGCAGCGGCAACCAACACCGTACACATCACCAGGGCCAGCCAGCCGTAACCGGCAAAGCCTGCATATTTGTAAAGCGGATCGACGTGCAGGCCAGCCTTGACGAACACCGGCTGCGCGATGGCGACCCATAGCCCTGCCACCAGATAGATAATGCCGAAGACCGCGGCTACCTTGCTGCCGAGAACGGCGACAAAGCTTTTCTCCTTGGCGGTGAAGGTGGAGCGGCCGGAGAGATAGACGAGCCACAATCCGCCGATGAACAGGCCGCCGGACATCATCAGCAGCCAGCGCGGTGTGAGGGTGGGATCGCCTGTAGGCAGATACGTGCCCATGGCGGAGGCGAAGTACATCTTGCGCCAGACCTCGGGACGCAGCATCAGCGTCATGTTGGTGGAGAGCAGGCGAGCAACGAAACCAGCCAGCATCCAGGCGATCAGACCGACCCACCAGGCCGATTTGCCCGCCTCAAGCCGCCCCGTGAAACGGTAAAGCAGCCAGTAGGTCAGCATGAGGATGAAGATGATCGCGATCCAGTAAAGGCCAATGAGAATGCTGCTGGTGTAAAGCGCGCGGCCATAGAGCACCTGGGCAAAGAGGAGCGGCGGCACGGCCAGGTTGATGACATAGGTCATGACAACGGTGAGCCGGCGGGCCACTGCCCGGGCGGTGACCAAAGCGGCCGGCGAGCCGCGGAGGAGACTGAGCAGAACCGCCAGCAGCAGCCCGCCCAGAAGCATTTCCACGGCGACAAAGTGCAAAGCCAACGTGACGATATGGAGCAGTTTCAACAGCCATATCGGCGCCGGCAAGGGAATCGGATCGACAGCAGGAAAGAGAGGCATGGCGCTCCTCAAAAGCCGTTCGGAGTGTCTCCGAGTGTAACCACTGCACAGTATAGCTGATATGATGCGACTCACAATCGTTGTGCGCGGAAAGCATCGAAAAAGCAAAATATGAACGATCTGCGAGACTATGGATACCCGGCCAGCATGAAATGCTGTATACTCCTCGCCATGAAAAATTAGCCAACTCTGCCCGTTCTGAACGTCACGAGTTTTGCCGCAGGGTCTGAGTGGGGCTCCAAGGGATGCTGTTCGAGGAGGAGTGGAACCATGAGTTCGCGCAAGCTGTTTCTCTTTTCGATTGTGGCCGTGCTCTGCCTGGGCCGGCCTGCGTTTACACAGGAGAACGGGGTAAAGGTCGCTGGGGGTTCAACTGCTCAGATTATCCGTGGCAGATCGCCCTCCGTGAAGGTTACAGACGCCGAAGGCAAGGTTCTGGCGTCGATTCCCATTGAAAAGGATCCTGGAAGATGCATCTATTCCGAATCGGCCAACACGCTTTACGTGGTCCATAACGAGGAGAAAGGCGAGCACTTTATCAGCGCCGTTAACCTAACCACAAACCGGGTGGACAAGCAAATCAAGGTAGGCGCGGGGAAGGTTGTTGATCTGTTTTTGTCGAACGGCGGGCGCCGCCTGTTCTGCTACACGGCAAGCGAAGGGTCACCCCACAGGTATCCAGGTTTATACGAATTCAAGTCCTTAAAACCGCCGTTCGATCCTGCCATACGCGTAATCGATACGGCATCGAACGAGGTAATCACGACCTATAGCGGGCTCGAAAGTTTTCGCGCGAGCCTAAAGTCCTATGAGGGTTGGTTTTTCTCTAGTCAAATCCTTGCCGCCAGCGACGGAGGAGCCGTAATCGCCCTCCTTGCCGCCAGCGATGCAGGACCTTTCAGCGCTACCGGGGGACAATTCACCACATCTGTAGTCTTTTCTAAGTACCTAGTCGGGCAGCGACTCGCAGTTTTCTCGGTTCAATCTCCACATCCACTCGTCATGTTCGATCCGGGCGGACGATTGGTGGGATCGACGTTGTCGAAGGACGAGAAACTCTTTTTTGCGGCAGTCGCGAAGGACAATAAGACCGACGGATCGCTGGTCGTTGTTGACCTTGAAAAAGGAACGATTGTTCATCACGCTCTGACCGGCAGTCCCACAAGGCTCCTGCGCCTTGGATCGAAACAAGAGCCCTGGGTATTTAGCAGCGAGGAGATGCGCTCCATTTCTGAAACCGGAGAGTTGGGAGAACGGCGGATTTCGCTCAACAAACCGAGCAAGCCGGAAGAAGGCGGCGAAAGCATCGCATCCGCTTTCCTGGATAGCTTACCCGGCCAAATAATCTCCCTGGGCGAGGACCATGTGGCGATCCTGATCTACAACATGGATAGCGGCTCCCGCCACAAGGTGGCTTTGATTGACTTGAAGAAGCTTCAGGTGGACGCCATTATCCCGACCATGAGCGCTGGCGAGAAGGCCAGGATTCGAACCGGTCGAATCATACAAAGGGAGGTGTTCGGCGCAGGGGGGTCGATCAACCCCCGGACAGGTGATGATTGGGGTATATGGTCAGACCCCGCCTTCATATGGAACTGGACATTTCTCAGCAACGAAATGCTCACGGCGCGGCCGGACGGGCGGTTCCTCTATGCGCTGGACCTGGATGGCCACAAAGTTACGGTCATCGATGTGCAGACAGCGACGGTCGTGAGGCGTATTTCAGTGAACGAGTACATTACCAAAATTGAAGTCTCGTCTAACGGCAAACAGCTTATCTGCTCCGGGACAGTGTCCCAGCAGTATGCGGATTTTATGAACCTCAATTTCTCTGGGCCAGTGAGGCAGACGATCAATTTGGAGACGAACAATTTAGAGAATTGAAGGGGATAACAGATGGGACCTGTGGTGATCTCCCGCAAAGGCCGTTCTGGGGGTCGATTTTTCATGGAAAATCCGGGGTATCTGACCCGAAACGGCTCTCCACCTTTCTGTCGATACTGGACTACATCCCGGCCCGTATAATGGCTGCCATGTTTGAAGCACTACGCGCGGCCACGTTCTTTGGACTGCTGGCTGCGGGAATTTTGACTCCGGCTTGCAAAACAGGGCCGGGAGTGTTTCAATCAGGATATTGAAACAGGGGTGCTCCACGAAGTGGGGCTGAGAAATACCCTCGAACCCGATCCGGATAATACCGGCGTGGGAAGCTTTCGTAGCCGAACGGCCCCCTTCCTCGAATTGAAGCTGAGTTCTCTTGTTTCATGAAGTTGGAAACAAGGGGAATTTATGTTCAGAGCTGCCGGCGCAGATCCGGCTTACATTGCGTCTCAACATCACACGCTCGAGTTTTCAGGCTCGATTCCTGGCCGGGCCGCTGCCGTGCGTCGAGTCTGCGCATTCTGGGCGACTGGATTGCTGCTTTGTTGTCTGGCCGCGCCTCTGGGAGCCATTGCGCAAAGCCCGGCTCCTGCGCAAGAAAAGCAGACCCCGCCTGCTGGGACGCCCAAGCCAGCGGAGACGCCAAAGCCAGCGGAGACCACGCAAAAAATACCGCGAGTGACCACCACGGTGGTGGTGCATGGCGAAACGCCGGACGAGTATCGGCCCGAAGCGGTTATGGTAGGCAATCTGGATGGCGTGCCGCTGGAGCAGGTGCCGCTTTCAGCCACGGTGGTGACTCGCGAGCTGCTCACAGACCAAAGCGCGCGCCTGCTCTCCGATGTGGTGAAAAACGACGCCTCTATCGGCAATGATTACGTGCCGGTGGGCTACTACGGCGTTTACGAGATTCGCGGCTTTCCGATTGATCTGGCCACAGGCCTGGAGATCAACGGCATGACTATCGCCGGCGAGCAGGATGTGCCTCTGGAAAACAAGGAGCGCGTCGAGTTTCTGAAAGGCATCGCCGGCGTGGAGAGCGGCGTGGCCTCGGCGGGCGGGCTCATCGACTACGTGACCAAGCGGCCGGCGATGGTCAAGGCAGTTGATCTTGCGACCGATCAGCGCGGAACCGCGTTTGGCGCAGTCGATCTTGGGCATCTCTTCGGCAGCCGCACGCAGGTGGGGGTGCGCGTGAACCTGGCGGGCGAGCAAATCATGAGTTATATGAACGACACTAACGGCTGGCGCGCCATGGGCTCGGGCGCGGCTGATTGGAAGATCACTCCGAAGGCGCTTCTGAAGGGCGACTTCGAGTACCAGCATAAGGTAGAGCGCGACGGCAGCGGTTACCAGTTGCTGGGCGGCGAGACGGTGCCGGACATCAACCGCATCTACCGGTCGACGATGCTGGGCGACCAACCCTGGGGCCCTCCCGACACATACGACACCTTCAATACCGGCGCGCGCTTCGATTACGACCTGCCGCGTCAGTGGAAGGTTTTCGCCGCGGCGAGTTACAGCCACTCGCTGATACAAGATAACGTGATTTACGCCTATGGCTGCTCTTATGAAGCTTTGTGCCAGGGGAATGGCGGCACTGCGCCGGATTATTTTTTCGCGCCCGACGGAGGTTATGACATCTACGACTACCGCGACCCCGGCGAACTGCGCATCGACGCGCAAGCCGAAGCGCTAGCCACCGGCCACGTCAAAACAGGAGCCGTCACGCAGGACGTGACCTTCGGAGCGGAACTGTTTCTGCGCAGCGTGCAGCAGCCCGGATTTTATACCTATGCAAATCCGTATTCACCCGATGGCATCGTGCAGGACGGCGCCGTCTATACCTACGTAGGTTCGGAGAACATCTATCAACCTCTTGCGCCCGTTCCCATCGAAAGCCCGCTCGAATCTGCCGGTCCGCGCCGGCTATGGGAAGACAGCCATCAATCATCCGCCGTGGTGCAGGATCGGATTCATCTACCGGGACACATTCAATTGCTGGCCAGCGGACGTGAAGATTGGCTGCGCGATCATAATTACTCACTGGCCGCCACAAGCCCCTGCACGGCCACTAATCCCAATCTACAGGGACCGCCGACAGATCCGTGCCCGATAACCTATGACGCGTTTAGCAACCCGATCTACTCCGTTCCAACTTTGCCTAGCCTAACCAATAAGTCCGTCTGGCTGCCGCAGTATGCAGTCACTTATAACCCGGTGAAGAACCTAACGCTCTACAGCAACTATGGCGTGATGCTCTCGTTGGGCCCGCAAGCGCCGTGGTGGGTCACTAACGCAAACCAGTTTCTGGCGCCCTTCTTCACTCGTCAGGCCGAGGCCGGCGCAAAGTATGAGCCGAACCAGCGCATTCTTCTGACCACCGCGCTCTTTCATATGCGCGCGCCGTTCTTCTATCCCCAACCGAACGGTGGCGGCTTCACCTTCGTCTCCGACGGCCGCGAGACGCACGACGGAATCGAGTTGAACGCGCAAGGCAAGACGGCGAGATGGATGCAACTGAACGGGTCAATCACGGCCATGAGGGCTATTTCGGATGTTTCCAGCACGCCGTCTTACAACAACAAGCAGATTATCAACGTACCGCACCTTCACACCACAATGTTTGCAGATCTCACGCTGCCGCGCCTGCACGGCCTGCACCTGATGCCCGGCTGGAGTTACACCGGCCGCAAGGAGGCCACACGCGACGATGCAGTCAGCGTGCCTGGTTATAACTTATTCAACCTGGGCGCACGCTATACGCCGGGCGGCGAGAAAGGACGTGTAACTCTGCGCCTCTATGCCGATAACATCACCAATAAACGTTACTGGAGCGATACCGGCGCCAGTTATGGCGATACATTCATCTGGCTAGGCGCGCCGACAACGGTGCGGTTTTCGGCGCACTATACCTTCTAGATTTGCAAATGAGGCAGAGGAAGCATCAGCGATGAACACAACGGCAAAGGCGCATGGAATGGACGGAAAGCTGGTAGAGCCTGACTGGCCGCCACTCACGCTGAGCGAGGTACGCAAGCTGCTCTCGATGTTTCCCGGCTGCGGCGAGCCAATCGATATTCTATCGGTAAGTCCGCGGCCGTTTTCCGCAGCAAGCGTGGTGGCGACGAGCAGCGGCCGGGTGTTTGTCAAGCGCCATCATAAATCGGTGCGCGACCAGGAAGGATTGCTCGAGGAGCATCGTTTTATGCAGTACCTGCGGAAGCACGACGCGCAGGTGCCGCGCGTGCTAGCAACTTTTTCCGGCGAGACTGCAATCGAAAGCGGTGCATGGACCTTCGAAGTGCATGACGTTCCTCCGGGCGTGGACCTTTATGAAGACGCAATCTCCTGGACGCCGTTTCGTTTGACGGCGCATGCACACTCGGCGGGGGAGGCGCTGGCGCGGCTGCATCTGATTTCACGGGGTTTCGATGCACCGCAACGTAAGACGCAACCTCTGGTGGCGGGCTTTACGATCTTTGCGGCGGAGGAGCCGGGCGCGGCGGTGGAGCGCTACCTGGAAGCGCGTCCTGCGCTGGCAGAGGATGCGGCCACGCGCGAAGGCTGCGGCGAGGCTCTCGAATTGCTGGCGCCGTTTCATGCGGAGCTGAAACCGCTGTTGCCAGCGCTAAAGCCGTTGTGGACGCACAACGATCTGCACGCGTCGAACCTTATGTGGAGCGATACCGGCGACGATGCGCGGGCTGTGGCAGTAATCGACTTCGGGCTTGCCGACCGCACCAATGCCGTTCACGATCTGGCGCAGGCCATCGAGCGCAACATTGTGGAGTGGCTTAATCTGGTCGAAGACCCCGAGCGGGGAGAAGGTGTACGCGTACACTTCGACCATCTGGAGGCGCTGCTCGACGGCTACCAGCAGGTGCGGCCACTTTCGGAAGAAGAAGCTGCAGCTCTGATGCCGATGACGGCACTTTGCCACGCGGAGTTTGCGCTGACAGAAGCAGATTATTTTCTGGGCGTGCTGCATTCGAAGGAAAAGGCTAGACTGGCTTCGATGGATTACCTGGTGGGTCATGCGCGGTGGTTTCGCGGCGCAGGCGGGCAGAAGCTGCTGGAGGCAATTGACCACTGGGCAGCGAAGCGGGAGCGGCAAGCAGCACCGCTGGTGGGAGCTGAAGAGTGATGCATTGGATTGCTATTGCGAATTACCTTGCAGCGAACTGGATAGAAGATGCAGGTTTCCTCACCACGATTGTGGGCATCTGGCTCACCACGCGCCGTAACCTCATCTGCTGGCCGGTGGTGCTGATTGCTGAAGTGCTTTACATGATTGTGTTTTTCCGCGTGCGATTGTATTCCGATGCACTGCTGCAGGTTTTCTTTATTGGGTTCACGCTGTATGGATGGTGGTACTGGTTGCGGGGCGTGCGCGAAGAGGGCGAGGTGCGCGTGATTCGGCTGCGATTATCGAGTATGTTGGCGGGATTGGCGGCAGGCGCGGCGGGAAGCGTGTTGATGGGGTTGCTGATGGAACGGATTGGGGCTGCGCTGCCTCGCCTAGACGCGACGCTGATGAGTTACAGCCTGGTGGCTAGTTGGTGGCAAACGCGCAAGCATACGGCGAATTGGACGCTATGGATTGCCGTTGACTTGGTTTACATCGGCGAATATCTCTACAAGGGCCTTCAGCCGACAGCGGTGCTCTATGCGTTGCTTGCAGGCTTGGCCTTGTTGGGACTGCGGGATTGGCGCAGAGCGGCAGCAGCTCAGACCGCGGCTTGAACAACATTGCGCAGCGGCTCGCCGTTGATATAGCGGCGCAGTTCATCGGCGGCGGTCTTGAGCGAACGGGCCGCGAACTGAGGGCTCGAACCTGCAACGTGAGGCGTGAGCAGCAGGTTGGGGCAACTCCACAGCGGATGGCCTTCGGGCAACGGCTCGGGATCAGTAACGTCGAGCGCGGCGCGAATGCGGCCTGCGTTGAGAGCCTCTACCAATGCGTCCGTGTCCACAACAGGCCCACGCGCGGCGTTGACCAGCAACGCGCCTTGCCGCATCAGAGAGAGTTGGTGGCGGCCGATCAGATGATGCGACTCGGCGGTGTGAGGCAGGATCAGAATCACAACTTCAGCTTGCGGCAAGAGGCTGTCGAGTTCACTGACGGCATGAACCATCGGATTGGCGCGCGCGGTGCGAGCGATGCGCACAAGCTCGACATGAAAAGGCTCTAACATGCGCTCGATCTCCTTGCCGATGGCGCCGTAGCCGACCAGCAACAAAACTTTGCCGGTAAGCTCTTCAAGCATGATGGGCGGATAAAGCGGGCGCGCATCGCCGGTGATGCTGGCGTAATGCGCGCTGGCCTCGAAGCGGCGCTTCCACACGCCGGAGCGCTGCACGTCGAGATAAAGCGGGAAGTACTTCAGCACGGCCAGAATGGCGCCAAGAGTCCACTCTGCTGTAGAAATGTTGTGCGCTCCATGGGCGTTGCAGATGGTGACGTGCGGCCCGGCGACGCCGGGAATCCACTCTGTGCCGGCCATAAGCGACAGAATCAGCCGCACACTGCGCAACCGCGGCCAGAGGCTCATGGCGCGCTTCGGATAAGGATCGGGAATCCAAACATCGATGTCGATGTCGTGGTCAAGATCGTTGGGCAGAGGAACGAGTTCGACTTCCGGCGGGAAATCGCGCAACAACTCCGCGGCCAGGGTAGTAGGGTAACCGACTCGCAGCATAGCAAATATCTCCCGGAGGATACGGGATTCTGTGCAACATATTACATGAGATGTGATGTTCCGCGCGGTGTTTTGACTCGCTTTTCTTTCGCAGCAGGACGGAAAATCACACTGTAAGCAATTCCGTGTAGACGGCCATGCCGACCACCGCATCGGCGCCCAGCGCGTCCAGCGCGTCCACCTCCTGCTGCGAGCGAATGCCGCCAGCGACAATGAGCTGGCGCTGGGTGAGCTTGCGGAGGCGCGCGGCAGTGTCGATGGGAAAGCCCTGCATCAGCCCTTCGCCGTCCACATGTGTGTAGAGGAATGCGGCGACGTGAGATTCAAGTTGCGGAATCGCCTGGTCGGGTGTGAGCGCAACCTGCGCCTTCCAGCCCTTCACGGCGATGCGGCCGTTTTTGGTGTCGATGCCGGCGACAATGCGATCCGCGCCTACGGCGGCGGCCAGCGCTACGGCAAATTCGGTGTTGACTGCGCCAACCTCGGAGAAAAGAGCCGAGCCGATGATGACGCGCTTTGCGCCCGCAGCGAGGACTTGGCGGGCACGGTCGATGGTATGGATGCCTCCGCCAGCCTGGCAAGGCAGCCGCTTGGCGATTTGCGCGACAAGTTCAGAATTATCACCCTGGCGCATGGCCGCGTCCAGATCGATCAGTTGGACTAATGGGAATTTGGAAAACTTTTCGATCCAGTATTCGAAATCGTCGAATGCAAGGCGGAGTTTTTCGCCCTGCACAAGCTGAACAATGCGCCCGCCCAGCAAATCGATGGAAGGAATCAGCATGGTAGCCTCACGGAGACGCCGGCTTTGGCCAGCTCTTCTTTGAGAGAGCGAGCGCTTGAGACGCCAAAATGAAAGATGCTGGCGGCCAGCGCAGCATCGGCCTTGCCGCGCCCGAAGACGTCGACAAAATGCGCCACCGTTCCCGCGCCGCCCGAGGCGATAACGGGAATGTTGACGGCCTCGCTGATTGCGGCGGTCAGCTCGCAATCGAAGCCGGCGCGCGTTCCGTCAGCGTTCATCGAGGTAAGCAGAATTTCGCCCGCGCCGCGAGCTTCGGCCTCGCGAGCCCACTCGACGGCGCGGCGGCCGGTTAGTTTGCGCCCGCCCTGCACGAAGACTTGCGCATCACGCACCGGGTCGGCGGCTTCGGGGTCACGGCGCGCGTCGATAGCGACGACAACGGCCTGTGCGCCGAAGCTGCGGCCAATGGCGTCGATCAACGTTGGATCGGCGAGCGCGGCGGAGTTCACGCTGACCTTGTCCGCGCCCGCCTCGAAGACCTGCGCGGCATCGTCCGCGGTGCGAATGCCGCCACCGACGCAAAAGGGCACGAATAACTCGTGCGCCGTTCTGCGCACGGTGTCAAGAAGCGTCTGGCGACCCTCGTGCGTCGCGGTAATGTCGAGCAGCACGATTTCGTCCGCGCCTTCGCGCGCGTGACGCGCGGCCTGCGTGGCAGGATCACCTGCATCGATGAGATCGACAAACTGCACGCCTTTCACGACGCGGCCGTCATGCACATCGAGGCAGGCGATGATACGCTTGGTTATCATTTCTGTTTCCTCACCAGGTTGCGGGCAACAAGATCGTTGAGTTCTGTACGCTGATCTGGCGATAATGTGTGGGTTGGAAAAAACAAGAATCCACTATTGTCCAGATAAAACAATGTGGCCTTCTCATCCTGCGCGAATGCCACAATTGCAGTCCAGAGAAACGTTATTTCGGCATAACCGGGCATTGCTGAAAGAATACGTTCATCATCGATGTCGATTGAGAAGTTTCGATCTATTCGTGTAGGAGGATATATCCGTTTGAATGCCTTGCGGGTCTGTAAATAACGCGAGATTGGTACTGCAAACGAAAGATATATCAATAAGAGTTGAATTCCTGTAATGACAATTAATACGGAATTAGGAGTTCGATCTGTGAGATGTAGATACGGATCGACTGCCAGTCCAAGAACAGCCAGAATTGGCACAACAATGTTCAACAGAACAGAAATGATGCGTCTACTGAGCTTTTGACGTATACTGAGACGTTGAGCTGCCTTGAAATCATCAAGAGTGATTGTGTAGCTGATCTTCATCTTTCAACCTCCAAAAAGTTCTTGAGAATCTTGAGCCCGGTTGCGCCGGACTTCTCGGGATGAAATTGTACGCCCATCACGTTATCACGTTCGACGGCGGAGGCGAAGGGCTCAATGTAGTAAGTGGTGGCCGCGGTGTCGGCTGTGACGGGAGCCTTGTAGGAGTGCGTGAAGTAAACGTACTCGCCGGGCTCGACGCCAGCAAGAAGGCGCGAGTTAGGACGGACATCAAGCGAATTCCAGCCGACGTGCGGAACTTTATCTGTGCTTTCGGAGAAACGCGTACACTTTTCCGCAAAATGAGCGAGGCCCGGTTGCGCGGGTGCTTCGCTTGAGCCGGCATAGAGCCACTGCATTCCCACGCAAATACCCAAGAAGGGAATGCCACGCGCAATGGCTGCTCGAATCGCTGTCGTAAGGCCGGTCGCGTCGAGCCGTTCAGTGGCCGCAAAGTGACCCACGCCGGGCAGCACAATGCGCTCAGCAGACTCGACGAGTGAAAGATCGCCGTCTGTGACGATCGTCTCCGCTCCGAGGTGATGCAGTGCTTTGAGAACGGAGGTGAGATTGCCGGCTTTGTAATCGATCACGGTTACGCGCATAGGTGTGATCCTTTCAAAATCAAGCATGATGTGAGGTTTAGTATCATTTCGCCATCAACCACCATGCAATATCGCTCAACCACCAATAACCAGTGAGTAGTGAGCCGATCACCGCAGTCACCCTCCATCCGCCTTTGAGGTATTTCAGGGAAAAGACTAACGTAAGAATGCTTACAAAAAAGCCAATTGCCCCGCATACGAGAGCCAGATAGGAGTGAGCGGTGTAGTCGTAAAAGTCCTCATGGAAAAGTATCTTTACTAAAGTGGCCATCAGGCTCACTAAAAGTGTAATAAGGACAACGCGCAAGGCGTTCTTGCGGAGGATTTCAGCAGCGCTCATAGCAATCCTTTCGTCGAGGGAAGCATCTTGCCCAGTTGCTTGTCGCGCGAGCAGGCTACACGCAACGCGCGTGCGAAGGCCTTGAAGATGGCCTCGATCTTGTGGTGGCTGGAGCGGCCATAGATCGTCTTGACGTGGACATTGGCGCATGCGCCGCGCGCGAAGCCCTCAAAGAAATCCGTGACTAATTCGGTTTGCAGGTCGCCTACCAGGCGCGTGCGGACTTTCGTCTCAACAGCGAATGCGGCGCGTCCACTGAGGTCCACTGCGGCGATGGCCAGGGTTTCGTCCATGGGCATGAGGAAGTAACCGGCGCGGAGAATGCCGCGCTTGTCGCCGAGGGCGCGGTCAAAGGCTTCACCCAGCGCGATGCCCACGTCTTCGACGGTGTGGTGCTGGTCTACGTCGAGGTCGCCGTTGCAGGCGAGTTCAAGATCGAAGGCGCCGTGACGGGTGAACAACTCCAACATGTGATCGAAGAATCGAATGCCGGTGGAGATTTTGTATTGGCCGCTGCCTTCAATCGTCAGCTCGATGGCGATGCGGGTTTCCGCTGTATCGCGTTGAACGATGGCGGTGCGTGCCTTCAGATTAGCCGCGGCTGATTTCTTTATTGTCATTGAGCCTCTTTTCCGGCTTGCAGTGTGGCCAGCGTTTCATTGAGAGCCGCGGCAGCCTGCCGCATCTGCTCACGCGTTCCGATGGTAATGCGCACGCGGCCATCGCAGCCGGGATCGCTGGAGCGGTCGCGAACCAGCACTCCCGCGGCGCTCATCAAGCGCGTGAACTCCTTGTGCTGTGCGCCGATTTCGACAAGGACGAAATTGGCGTGACTAGGCCAGCGTCGGATGCCAGCCTTGTCGAGTACGGCTTCGAACTCCGTACGCGCAGCGAGCACTTCACCGACGTACCAGTCGAGATAGGCGGTGTCTTCGAGCGCGGGCGGAAGACAGGCCAGCGCCAGCGAGTTCACGCTGTAGGGAGAGAGAACGCGCTTAACCCAGCGCATCAGCTCCTCGGAACCGGCGAGCAGGCCAAGACGCAGCCCGGCAAGGCCATAGGCTTTGGAAAATGTGCGCGCGACAATAAGATTGGGGACCACTCCGATTTGATCGATGACCGTCTCGCCGTGAAAGTGGAAATAAGCTTCGTCGACCAGCAAAACGGCATGCGGCGCGCGCGCGGCAATTTCAAGCAACTGCGCGCGCGTGGCCGCGGAGCCGGAAGGGCTGTTGGGGTTGGCGATAGCAATGATCTTTGTGCGTGGCGTAATGGCTGCAAGCAGGCGCTCGAAGGGAAACTGCAGATCGCTGCCGGCGAGAACCGTGACCACGCGCGCATCAGTGGCAGATGCGTAGACCTCGTACATGGTGTAGGTGGGCACGGGCAGCAGCAGTTCATCACCGTCATCAAGGAAGGTTTCGAAGAGCACGTGAATGGCTTCGTCGACGCCGTTGGTGAGCGCAACCTGCGCAGGCGCAAGGCCGAGATGTGCGGCGACGATGGCCTCCACTGGCTGGCGCTCGGGATAACGCGTAAGGCTGCCGGCGGAGATGCGCCCCAACACCTCGCGCACCTTGGGCGAGCAGGCTACAGTGTTCTCGTTGAAGTCCAGGCGCAGCGCGTCGCGGTTGCCAAGCGGAGGGTGATACTCCTTCATAGCCTGCACGCGGGCGCGTGGCTCGGGATACTGTACATTGACGGCTTCAGCCACGGGGCCTCCCTTTCTGAATGCGTGTGCGAATGGCTTCGGCGTGGGCGGTGAGACCTTCGGCTTCGGCCAGCAGGATTGCGGGTGGGCCGAGTGTGCGAAGACCGTGCTCCGAATATTGCTGCACGGTGATGAGCTTGACGAAGTCGTTGACGCTGAGGCCGCCGCGCACACGCGCCATGCCGCCGGTGGGAAGCGTGTGATTGGGGCCGGAAATGTAGTCGCCCATGGGCTGCGAGGACCAGCCGCCGACGAAGACCGAGCCTGCGTTCTGCACCCAGTCGAGATCGCTGGTGGCATCCACAGTGAGATGCTCGGGCGCGAGACGATTGGTGATGGCGCGCGCTTCGTCGATATTTGCGGTGACAATGACCAGGCCATTGCGATCAAGGGCCTGGCGCGCGACGGTGTTGTTGCGGCTGCGCAGCTTAGCTTCTGCGATGACCTCTTTGGCGAGATCGGCGCGCGTGGTGATGAAGATGGCAAGCGCCTCGGGATCGTGCTCGGCTTGCGCGACCAGGTCGGAGGCGATATCGGCCGCATTGCCGCTTTCGCTGGTGACGACAATCTCCGTGGGGCCGGCAAGCATGTCGATAGCGCAGTCGAAAGCTACAAGACGTTTAGCGGCAGTGACGTAGAGATTGCCGGGGCCGACGATCTTGTCCACGCGCGAGACGGAGTTAGTTCCATAGGCCAGCGCGGCGATGGCGTGAGCGCCGCCCAGGCGATAGAACTCCGTGATGCCCAGCAGGTGAGCGGCGGCGAGGGTTTCCGGCGCGGGCTTGGGAGAGACCACCACAATGCGCTCTACGCCCGCCACCTGCGCGGGAATGACGGTCATGAGCAGTGTAGAGGGCAGCGGATGGCGGCCACTGGGCACGTAGCAGCCCACCGAGCCGAGAGGACGAACAAGCTGGCCAGTGGTAAGGCCGGGGATGGGTTCATCGCTAAAAGAGGCGGGCAGCTGGGAGACGGCAAAGGCGCGAATCTGATTGGCGGCGGTAGTGAGAGCTTCCTGCATTGCTGGATTGAGGGATTCCCACGCCGCGGCCATCTCACTGGGCGTGATGCGCAGAGCGCGCGCGCCAGCAAGGCCGTCGAATTTGGCAGCGTAGCGGAGCAGCGCGCGGTCGCCCTGCCTTCGCACATCGGCCACGATACGCCTGACGGCGGGCAGCACAGCGTCGAGCGCCGCGCCGCCACGATCTTCGAGCGCGGCAAGAAGTTCTGCTGTTTGCTTTGCGCCGCTTCCTGTTGTCCGGATCAGTTTCATGCCCTTTCTCCTGCTTGTTCAGTCGATCTTTCAAAACAGCGCAATCATGGCAATTCGAATTATCTGAGTGGTTGTGCGCCCAATCGTGCTACCCACTCGTTCTTTTTTTCTTTAAGCAGATCCTCAACATTCAAAGGATTCACGTCATTGTCGAGCTCGTCCAAAATTTCATACTGAAAGGTCGACTCGCCCTGAGTGTCCCATTCTTCCTGGAGTGACTTTTCCTGATGTAATCCACCGCGAAGGCAAAACCAGCATCCGTTCTTAGTAGCATCCAGGTTCCGGGATACGCCTACCCAGACTCGTCCCGTCGCGGTGCATCGCACGGCGTATGCACCGAGGAGTACCTTATGCTCCTTGAATTTCCGGGCAGATTCTTTTCTTGACTCTTTCGACTGCATTTCGAGCTTCCTTCCTACTGACTGGTGTTCAGAGCACAACCTTATTGAGCGGGTACTCGACGATGCCCGTTGCTTTGGCTGCTTTGAGTTTGGGAATCACGTCGCGGGCTATGCGCTCTTCGACGATAGTGTTGACAGCGACCCAGTCGGAGTTGCTGAGCTGGGAAATAGTGGGCGAGTTGAGAGCCGGCAGCACGGTGAGGACCGCGTCAAGGTCGGCACGCCGCACATTGAGCATGAGGCCGACCTGCGATTGCGCGTCGATGGCGCCGCGCAGCATGAGCGCAATCTGGTCGAGCTTCTCGCGCTTCCACGGGTCTGATAGAGTTTTTTGTCCGGCAATGAGATGCGTTTCGCTCTCCATAACGGTGTCGATAATCTTCAGATGGTTGGCCTTGAGCGAGCTGCCGGTCTCAGTGACCTCCACAATGGCGTCTGCTAGCATGGGCGGCTTTACTTCCGTTGCGCCCCAACTGAATTCGACCTTCACGTTGACGCCCTTGGCGGCGAAGTAGCGCTTGCTGACTTCAACCAACTCGGTGGCGACGATTTTGCCTTCAAGGTCCTCGGCCTTTTCGAAGCCGCTGCCTTCAGGGACGGCCAGCACCCAGCGCACCTTGCGGCGGCTCTGCTTGGCATAGGTGAGCGTGGTTACGCTGGTGACCTCGAGGCCGCTCTCGACAACCCAGTCGATGCCGGTGAGGCCGGCGTCAAGGACGCCATGATCGACGTAGCGGGCCATCTCCTGCGCGCGGATTAACATGCACTCGATCTCCGGATCGTCGATGGAGGGGAAGTAGGAGCGGCCGTCGGCATAGATGTTCCAGCCGGCGCGCTTGAAGAGAGCGATAGTGGCATCTTGAAGGCTGCCTTTGGGAATGCCGAGTCTTAACTTGTTAGCCACGACTTACCTCCGACTTGCTTGTTTCCAGGGTTGATTGTTTCAGGTCTACGCTCAGCGGCTTGGTGAAGCAACTGACCGTGCCCTCGTGGCATACAAGTCCGTCGCCCTCGACGACCACGCGAAAGAGCAGCGCGTCGTTGTCGCAGTCGGTTGCGGCGGAGACGACGCGCAGGCGGTTGCCGCTGGTTTCGCCCTTCATCCACAGCTTTTGGCGGGTGCGGCTCCAGAAGGTAACGAAGCCGGTCTCCAGGGTTTTTGCGTAGCTGACGGGGTTGAGAAAGCCCAGCATCAGCACCTCGCCGGTGCGCGCATCCTGCACAATGCCGGGCGCGAGGCCGTCCATCTTGTCAAAATCGATTGCGGGGTTCGTATGGCTCATTGTTTTCCTTGGTTTTGGTTGGTTTTTGCATGGAAACACGAAAAAGCCCGCGGGCTGAGTCGCCGGCGGGCTTCAAGTTTCTTTGATCTCTCTGGCCGATTACATCAGGCCATGGCAGTCCGCCGGCATGGGGGTACCATGATGATGGTGGTGACCGTGATGGCGGTGGCTCTGCATCTATTTGAGAGATTAAGGGAAAGCCGGCCATTGTGTCAAATCTTTTTCTTGCGGACGGAGGGCGGCGAGGCGGAGAATGTAGCCGTGCGAGTTGGAACACGATTTACGGCAGCAGCGGTAGTGACGCTGGGCCTTTGCTTGGCCGGGACGGCGCAGAGCCAAGATCGGGACACCCGTGGCATCCCCAAAACATCCGCAACGGCCCCACGTGCGGAGATGCGAGTGGACATCAACCACGCCAGCGTGGAGGAACTGCTGAAAGTTCCCGGCATGACGCGCAGTTGGGCGGGGCGCATCGTTCGCTTCCGGCCCTATCGCACCAAGCAGGACCTGGTGGAGCGCGGCGTGGTGACCAGCCAGATCTACGATCAGATTAAAGATTACGTGATTGCGCACCAGAAGGCGCAATAAAAGCGTACGATCCCACCCTAGCCGCAAAAACAAAGACGCGGCGAAGGTGGGGCACCAATATCCTTATACTTCGGCGGGTTGCTGCGGCGTGTCGTCGTCGCCGCGCCTGAGAAGCCTACTCAGAATCACATAGAGCACCGGAATAAAGAACAGGTTGAGCACGGTGGAGAGCAGCATTCCGCCGACGATGGTGGTGCCTACGGAACGGCGGCCGAGCGCGCCGGCGCCGGTGGCGAAGACCAGCGGCAGAACACCAAGGATGAAGGCGAACGAGGTCATCAGAATGGGCCGCAGGCGCAGCTCGCCGGCCTCAGCAGCGGCGTCGGCGATGGAGCGTCCCTTGCGGCGCAACTGCTCGGCGAACTCGACAATCAGAATCGAGTTTTTAGCCGAGAGGCCGATGAGCATGACCAGGCCTATCTGGCAGTAGACATCGTTGGAGAGGCCGCGCAGCGAGACCAGGCCCAGCGCGCCCAGCACTGCCATGGGCACGGCCAGAAGAATAATAAAGGGCAACGCGAAGCTCTCGTATTGCGCCGAGAGGGTGAGATAGACGACCAGGATGCCGAGGCCGAAGATGAGCAGCGCCTTGCCGCTGGATTCAATCTCATCGAGCGTCAAACCGGTCCACTGAAAGGCCATGCCGGGAATCATCGTCTTGTGAGCTACATCTTCCATGGCGGCGCGTCCCTGGCTGGAACTGTAGCCGGGCGCGGGCGAGCCGTCGATTTCAACCGCGCGGAAGAGGTTGTAGTGGGTGATGACCGGTGGGCCGGAGCTCTCGGTCACCCTGGCCAGGTTGTCGAGCGGAATCATCTGGCCGGAGTTGGAGCGCACGTAGTAGTTGTGCAGATCGCGGGCTGCCATGCGGAAGGGCTGGTCGGCCTGCACGAAGACGCGATAGGTGCGGTTGTTGAAGTCAAAGTCGTTGATGTACTCCGAGCCCATGAAGACGCTCAGCGTGTTGGTGATCTGCGAGAGCGGAATATCCATAGCCTTGGCCTTCTCGCGATCGATGGTAACCAGCATTTGCGGATCGTTGGCCGAGTAAGTGGTGATCAAACCGCTGAGGTCCTTGCGCTGGCGGCTTGCGCCCACAATCTGGTGAGCGACGCGGTCCAGGTCGCTGAGCGTGTTGCTGCCCTGGTCCTGAAGCATGAACTGAAAGCCTCCATAGGCGCCCACGCCCGAGACCGCGGGAGGCTCGAAGATGCCCACGTAGCCCCCATCGGGAGCAAACATCAGGCTTTGCAGTTTGGGAGTAAGATCGGCGACGATATCCGCGGTAGAGTGGCCCTTGCCGCGTCGCTGATCGCTGGGCCTGGTGGAGATGAACATCATGCCCGCGTTGGAGGCGTTGCCTGAAAAATTGAAGCCGATAACCGAGAACGAACCGGCAATATCGGAATTCGACTGGAGAATTTGGGTTGCACGATCCGCCAGCGCGCTGGTGTAGGCCAGCGACGAGCCCGGCGGTGCCTGCACAATCACCATCAGAAAACTCTGGTCTTCCTGCGGAATAAAGCCGGTAGGAACGTGTTGATAGATCCAGACGGTTGCGCCCAGTCCGGCGAAAAAGAGTACGAGTAACACGTTGCGTATCCGGAGCGCGGCATGAATCGCTTTGGCGTAGGTGGCTCCCAGCCAAGTGATCTGGCGGTCGGTGGAGTGAATGAATCGCGCAAAAAGACGCGATACCGGCTCGATGCGCAGAAAGTCCAACTGCTTAGGACGGTCTTCTTCACCACGCAGGAACATGGCCGAGAGAGCCGGCGAGAGCGTGAGCGCATTGAAGGCCGAAATGGCGATGGCAAAGGCGATGGTCAGCGAAAACTGGCGATAGAGAATGCCGGTGGTTCCGGGAAAAAATGAAACCGGCACGAAGACGGCGATCAAAACCAGAGAGGTCGCAATGACGGCGCTGGTGACTTCGCCCATGGCGCGCGAGGTGGCAGCGTGGGGGTCGGAGTGTTCCAGGTGGATGTGGCGCTGCACGTTTTCGATGACTACGATGGCGTCATCCACAACAAGTCCCGTGGCCAGCGTGATGCCGAAGAGGGTGAGCGAGTTGATGGAGAAGCCAAAGATCCTAATGAAGGCAAAGGTTCCGATCAGCGAGACCGGAATGGTGACGGCGGGAATGATAGTGGCGCGCCAGTCGAGCAGAAACAGAAAGATAACAGTGATGACGATGAAAACGGCCACGCCCAGAGTGACCAGCACTTCGCGGATGGAGTCGCCGACCACGGTGGTGGAATCAAACGCGACGGCGTATTGCAGGCCGGGAGGAAAGCTCTTGGAAAGTTGCTCCAGCACGGCCTTGGCCTGGCGGTCAACTTCCAGGGAGTTGGCATTGGAAAGCTGCATGACGCCAATGCCCATCGCCTCATGCCCGGAGTATTTCAACATCGAGCTGTAATCTTCAGCGCCCACCTCGGAGTGGCCCACATCCTTGAGCAGCACCAGGCCGTTGGAGCTATTTTTGACAATGATGTTATCGAACTCCTGGGGACTGGTGAGCCGGCCGACGACGCGCACCGGCACCTGGAAGGCCTGCTTCGCGTCCGAGGGAGGCTGGCCAAGCTGGCCTGCCGGAATCTCGACGTTCTGCTCGACCAGCGCGTTGATCACATCAGTGGCCGTGAGATTGCGCGCAGCCAGGCGAACCGGATCAAGCCAAACGCGCATAGCGTACTTGCGCTCGCCGAAGATCATTACGTCGCCCACGCCGGGCACGCGCTTGAGGGCGTCCTTTACATAAACATCAAGGTAGTTGGAGATGAATTCTGGAGAGTAGCGGCCGTCGAGGGTAAAGAAGCCGGCGCCGAAAACAAAATTGTACGAAGCCTTGGTGATGGTGATGCCGGTGGCGTTGACCGCCGCGGGCAGCCGGCCTGTAACGCTGGCCACGCGGTTCTGCACGTCGACTGCGGCGATGTCCAGATCGTAACCGGTCTTGAATGTAGTAATGATGGAACTGGTGCCGTTGTTGGTGCTCGACGAACTGATGTAACGCATTCCCTCAACGCCGTTGATGGCCTCTTCCAGCGGAATGGTGACGGCCTTCTCGACGGTGTCAGCGTTGGCGCCCACATAGTTGCACGCCACCTCCACCTGAGGAGGCGCCAGCGTGGGGTACATGGCGACCGGCAGGGTGGGGATGCACACTGCGCCCGCAAGAATGATCAGCAGGGCGCAGACCGTCGCAAAAACTGGCCGATGAATAAAGAAATCTACGAACAAGGGTTAGTTCCTTTCAGGTAGTTCGCGTGCCGCGGGCACCAATTCTGTCGCAAAAATTTGCTGATTCGCCCTGCACCCCTCAGCCGCCCATGGGCATTACCGGCATGCCGCTGACCAGATATTGCGTGCTCGACACGATGACACGGTCGCCGGCATTCAGCCCCGATGAGATGGAGTAGTTGTTGCCCACGGTATCGCCCAGCGTGACCGCGACCTGACGTGCCGCAAAGCGGCCGTTCTGCTCCTGGGCCACGAAGACGAAGCTCTGCCCACCCTGGCGCGTAACCGCCAGCACAGGCACAACAGCCATGGGTGTGGTGCTCCAGATGACACGCGCCTTGATCATCTGCGCATTGCGCAGCACTTCCGGAGTGGCGTGAACCGGAGCTTTCACCAGAATGCTCTGCAACGTGCTATCCACCTGTGGCGAGAGAAAGTCGATCTTGGTTTTCTCGATCAACTTGCCCGCGTTATCCATCAGCTCCACATCCAGGCCCAGGCGCACCTGGCTGGAGCGCTCCGAGGGAACGTAGATGTAAGCTTCCAGATCCTTGTTTTCATCGACCGTGGTGAGCACCGCCGCCGGTGCGCTCATCGGCGAAACGTAGTCGCCCACATGCACCGGGATATCGCCCACCACGCCATCAAAAGGAGCGCGAATGGTGTAGTATGCCAGTTGCTCCTCCTGCGTCTTGCGCAGTTCTACCGCCGACTCGTAATCCGCCTTGGTGTTGCCGAAGGACTGCTGCGCCTGGTCGTAAGCGTCGCGGCTGGTTACGCCGGCCTCAAAGAGTTTGCGTTGCCGCTCGACCTGGACCGCGTTGTAATCGTAGAGGGCCTTCTTCTGCCGCTCAGTGGCGCGGGCCGATGCGACGGTGGCAAGCTGAAGCCGCGGATCAATCTCCATGAGCACCTGGCCCGCCTTCACATGGTCGCCTGAGTGAATGAGAATTTTCGTCAGGTTTCCGCTTACCTGCGGCAGCAGAGTGGCCGAGCGGCGCGATTTGATGGTGGCTACATACTCGCTTGACTGTGGCACCGGCGCAAGGGTAACCGTCACCGTCTGCACCGGCATTGCCTGCATCCCGGCCGCGGCCTGGGCCGGAGGCTTGTCTTGGCAGCCCGTAGCCATAAACCCAAGAAGAACAAAACAACCTATTCCTAAAATGCGTTTCAAGGAGATCTACCTCACTCTATGTTGCCTTCTCTATTGTAATGTGATGCCTGCGGGTGGGCATGGATGTAAAGAATCAAAGATTGCTCGACGGCCAGCCTGCCTGGATGACGCTTTGAAGTGGCTCCGGATTCTTTGACATGGCTCCTCTGAGTTGGTAGCCTTCATAAGGGCGCATCTGGTCAATCCTGGCCAATTCCTCGCCCTCGTAGCGTCCCCGTCGTCTAGCCCGGCCTAGGACACCGCCCTTTCACGGCGATAACACGGGTTCAAATCCCGTCGGGGACGCCAATGAAATCAATAACTTATATCGAAATGCGGTTCAGAAAATCAACCCATCGGGCAATTTTATAGCAAAGGCCGTTTTACTTTGCGAAGGCTTGACGAATCTTCCAAACGTTAACCGGCGATCGTTTGCGATGTGCTATGATGCCTGCAAGGAAATCCAGATGATGCAAGTGAAGGCGATCCTGCCTGCTCTTCTCCTGCTCTCCATAGTGATGTCAGTCATGGCTGTCGGGCAGACGAAGGCACCAGCCAAGGCCCCGGCAAAGCCTGTCACTACCACAGGGGAACGCCTCAAAGACAACGGCGACGGCACTGTGACGGACAAAAAGACGGGGCTGATGTGGCAACAAGACGATGATCGGAAGCAAAGAAACTGGAGCGAATCACAAGACTACTGTCGCAACCTGTCTCTTGCGGGGCATAAAGACTGGCGACTACCGTCTATACAGAACCTAACTGACCTATTTCAGGTTATTAGCTCGGATGAACAAGTCCAAAAGAAATACTTCCCACGAATGATCACAAATGTTGAGTTGTATCCCGGCATTGTTGCAGGGTACTGGTCATCCACCGTAGGAGGGGGCAAAGTTCTTCCGGACACCGACAAGGACGAGGCGGGCATAGTCAGCTTCCATGACGGTGCAGTGCAGACTGGCACCATGAACTTCTTCGCTCTCTATTGTCGTTGTGTACGTCTTGTAAAGTGACCCTGACGCAACTCGATTTCCCGTCATCACATAACGAAATATCTGCACTTAATACACTTTTTAGCGTCCGACATAACCACGCCGAAGAAGGCGAATAAGACGCAAACCAGCTCACTCTTGTCCTAGAATCTCACTATGACCGATGCCTCCTGGACGATTCGCGGGCTGCGTGAAGCTCTTGCCGCTGAATCGGTATGGCCCGTCGATCTGGCTGAGACGGCTCTGGTGCGCGCCAACGGGAATCAAAGCCTCAACACCTACCTGTGGCTGAACCCGGCATGGACGCTGGCTGAAGCGGCGCGCGCAGGAGCCATGCCAAGCAGTGAGGGAGGCTCCTTCGGCGATGGACGCAGTGCATTGTGGGGTCTGCCCATCTCGGTGAAGGATTGCTTCGACCTGGCCGGCGCGCCCACCAGTTGCGGCGTGCGAGCTTATCGCGAGCTTGCCGGAATTGCCGCGCAAGACTCCTGGCTGGTGGAAAAGCTGCGCGCGGCCGGCGCGGTCATCATCGGCAAGACCCATCTGCACCCGCTAGCCTACGGCATCACCGGCGAAAATCCGGACTTTGGCGATTGCCTTCAGCCGGGCAACGAAGGCGCGCTGACGGGCGGCTCGTCCTCGGGCGCGGCGGCCAGCGTACTGGAGGGTTCGGCCGTAGCCGCAATGGGCACAGACACGGGCGGGTCTATCCGCGTGCCTGCCGCGCTGTGCGGACTGGCAGGGTATCGCGCCTCGCTGGGCCGCGGCAACTGGCAAGGCGGCGCGCACCTGGCGCAATCCTTCGACACCATGGGGTGGATCTTTCGCGATCTGGAAGCTGCGCCGCTGCTAGTCGGCTTCTTTGCGCCTGCAGAGAAGGTTTCGACTCAGACCTTCACGCGTTTTGCCGTCCTCGATGAAAGTTTTTACGGCGATTGCGAGCCGGAGATACTCGCCAGTCTGCACGCAACTATCTCCGAGTTGGAGGCCCTCGGCCTGTGCGCGGTCAAGATCGATGCAACGTGGTGGAACGAGGCCTTTGAGATCTATGCGCCAATCCAGGCCTGGGAGGCAGCGCGCATTCATGCCAGCCACTTTGACCGCTACGAACCAGGCCTCCGCGAGCGGCTGGAGTGGGGCGCGCGCATCACGCCCGCTGAAATCTCCGCGCTGCGCCAGCGCCACGCAGAGTTCACTTCCCACATGGACGTAGTTTTTTCAGCGCATGGCCTGCTGCTGATGCCTGCGACTCCTGTCGCGCGCCTTGCGGCCGGCGCGGATCACAGCAAGACTCGCGTCCGGCTGTTGCGCTACACCACGCCATTCAGCCTGGCGGGAGTTCCTGTGGTCACGCTTCCCTGCGCAGCAGGAGGAATGCAACTGGCCGCAGCGCGCGGGCGCGATGAATCCCTGGTGAAGTTCGCAGCCCATCTCGGTGCACACAGAAAACAGGCGGCGTCGGCGTAGCACGCTGGATCAGTTTCATGGAAGGGATTACCGGGCGATACCAGCGTACTTATCAGACAGGGCGTGCGGCTTTCTCCACATAGCGGGTAATCAGCCCAACCGGCAGGAAGCGAATAAGGAAGGCCCTGAATCTGCTGCGGAAGTAGGGGATGAAGGTGCGCTGTCCGCGCTTGAGGGCCACGACCGCGAGCCGCGCCACATCCTCGGCTGTCGGCATATGATTGCCCTTAAAAGCGCCTGCGTGAGCTACCTCGAAGAATTCACTTTCGGTGCGCCCTGGGCAAAGCGCCGTTACCTTGACGCCAAAGCGTGCAACTTCGGCGGCCAGTCCCAGCGCAAAGAAGCGGGCGAAGGCCTTGGTGGCCGCGTAGGTGGAGAGGTACGGCATGGGCTGAAAGCTGGCTGTCGAGGCCAACATCATCACCCAGCCGCGGCGCCGCTCCACCATGCGCGGAACAAACAGCCGGGACAGCCGCACCATGGCCTCGCAGTTGACGCGCACCTGGCTCAGCTCCTGCGTAATCTCGCTCTGGGCGAAGGCGCCATACTGGCCGAGGCCGGCATTGTTGATAAGAATGTCGACGGTTAAGCCCGAGCCTTCAGTGGCGTCATAAATGTTCTTCGGCGCAGCAGGGTCGTTCAAGTCCGCCACAACGATGCGGACCTCTGTACCTTTGACTTTGAGTTCGCTGGCCAGCGCCTCCAGACGGTCACGCCTGCGCGCCGTCAAAATCAGCCGGGCTCCGTATGTTGCCAGCTCCCGAGCCAGTGCCGCGCCTATTCCCGCGCTGGCTCCGGTCACCAGCGCCCATTTTCCGTCGAAATCCCGTGTGTTTGCCATTACGAAATCATAATAGATTGACCGGGAGGGCAAGTTTAACGGAGCTTTGCGTCTACTTTCTTTGCTTTACTCGACCGTTTTGTGGGAGCACGACCCTTCATGCCTGTATTTTTGTTCTTTTCAGTCCGCAGCTTCCATGCTGTTTGCAGTGAGCCGGTGAGCACGTCTTCATTGGCCGAAGCCAGCCGGACATGGGTAGCGCCGTTCTTGCCCCACCCGCCCGCAACTGGCAGGAAAAGGTCGGGCCGCTCCGCAACAAACTCCGCCTGCTGCCTGGGAGTGAGCATCAGGTTGCCATAGCCCTGGCTCTCCGATGCGAGTGTGGCGAAGATTCGCCCGCCGACGCGAAAATCAGCAGCGCCCATGTGCGAGCCCTCTTCGGCGCCCTCGAAGCTTAGCGCTATACGGCGAAAGTCAGATGCGTTCATCGCGTGACCTCCGGTAACTGACCTTCAAACTCCTCATTGAGCCACTTACTGAATGCGGAAAACTCCTCATCGCGGCCAAGGAACTCACGCACCATCTGGCGGCCCGGCTTTGACCCGCCCTGCTCAAGCACTAATTTGCGGTAGCGGCTGCCGGCATCGCAGCCCAGCAGGTTGGCGGGATCGAACTGGGCAAAGAAGTCCAGCGCTATGACCTTATCAAAAGCGTAGGTATAGTAGTTCGACGAGTAGCTGGTGAGATGGCCGAAGCTCGCGAACATGCGATTGCCCTCCAGCCACGTCCAGGGTTGCAGGCTCTGGTAGAGCTGCCCGGTGATAAGGTCCAGGTCCAGGCCCGCCGGATTGCGGTCGTGTAGGTCAAGCGAGAGCGTGGTGTAGTAGAGCTGCGAACGAACCCAGTCGGCGCGTCCGAAGGCACCCGCCAGCTTCATTTTTTTAATGATCTCGGAGGGGAGAGTTTCGCCGGTTTGATAGTGCCTGGCGAAGGCCTGGAGCAGCTTTTCGTCGCGGAAGAATTCTTCCAGCATCTGCGAGGGCACCTCGATGAAGTCGCCCTCGGTGGCGAAACCAGAGATGCCCGCCCACTCTGTATGCCCGCCCAGGATGGCATGCATCAGGTGGCCGAACTCGTGGAAGAACGTCACTACGTCGTTGTATTGCAGCAAACCGGGATCCCCATCCTGTCCTCCGGGGAAGTTGCAGATCAGCGCGGCCTCGGGCAGAGCGCGCCCACGAACGCCGGTGACCACAGGCGTGGCCGAGAACCATTTGTCCTTACCCTCGCGGGGATGCATGTCAAGATAGAAACGGCCCACATTCCGGCCGCCGTCGAAGACCTCGAAAACCGAAACATCTGGATGCCACGTCGGCGCGGTCGAGCGGCGGAACTCTATCTTGAACAGGCGCGCCGCCGTCTCCAGCACGCCCGCCTCCACCTGCGCGTAAGGAAAGTACGGGCGCACGGACTGCGAATCGAAGTCGAAGGCGGAGCGGCGGAACTGCTCGTACCAGTAGCCGCGGCTGGCGATGTCGATGGCCGTCAACTCCGGCTGGCGCTGGTGTGTGAAGTCGAGAATCAGTTCATGCTCGCGACGCGCGCCCTCCAGGCTGGCCTCGTTGAGCTTGGCCAGAAACGTGCGCACGTTGGCCGCTGAAGCTATCATCTGGTCGGCAGTGGCCAGATCGGCCCAACTGCGGAAGCCGAGCATGCCGGCAATCTCCTGGCGCGTGGCCAGCAGGTCCAGAAGAATTTGCCGGTTGGCTGGGTAGGCGCGGGTGTTATAGGCAAAAAACATCCGCTCGCGCAGCGCGGCGTTCGAGGCAAAGGTCATCACCGGCTGCATATCGGGCGGGTCGGTGGTGAGCTTGATGCGGCCGTCGGCGTCTGCCGGGTGCCGCGCGAGATAGTCGGCGGGCAGGCCGTCCATCTCTGCTGGCGTGGCTTCGATGGTCTTCGCGCCCTCCTGAATGTTGCGGCTGAATGTGAGCGAGAGCTGTGTGGCCTTGTCGTGCAGGCTCTGCAGCCGGTCACGCGTGGCTTGGTCCTTATCTACGCCGGCCAGCCGGTAGCTGAGCAGCGTTCGCTCAACATATTGCTTTGTAGCCGCGCTGATGGGAGGATTTGCCCCGCCCAGATCGATAGCCGTGAGAGCTTCGTAGACGGCTCGATTCAGGCTCAGGGCGCTGGCAGCCTGCGCCACCCGCTGCGCTTCCAGTTGCGCCTGGTCGCGTACTGCCTTGTCAGTGGCCACGGAGTTCAGGATGCCGGCTTGCGCGCCAGCTAGTCCGAGCTGCTCAATGGCCTCGTCGTAGAGGCGCAACGAGTTTTCCGGCGTGCGCTTGCCCTCGACCGCCAACAGTGCAGTCATCGCTGCCTCATGCGCCTTCAGCCGCGCGTCGACCCAGGCGGAAAGCGCCTCAGCGGAATCGGCCCCACCCACCTCCCAGGCGTGAAGCTCTTGCGATGCGGCAACAACGTCAGGATTCTCAGGCGGCATGTCGTTCTAACTCCTCCACACTTCTAGATTGTCACAGCGGGCCGTGTTCGCGCCTGCATCCACAGTGGAGGATCGGATGACGGAGACTCTGCCGGGACGCAAGCAATCAATAAAGGCAAAGGACTTGCTAAAAACGGAAGCAAGTGACGTTGTTACAGGTAAGAAACTCAGGGCCTTCCAGCTATGTTGTTGATAAATATGGTAGGCACGACTGGACTCGAACCAGCGACCTCTTCCGTGTCAAGGAAGCGCTCTAACCAACTGAGCTACGCGCCTGCAATGCGACTTCAAATAGTTTATCAGGAGCCGGGCAACGCGAAAAGACAGGCAGGCAGTGCCCGTCATGCTGTACCATCGTTTTTTGTTGTCTTGAAGCCTTTATGCCAGATGCTGCTAACCAACGACTGAACCGGTTCCGCACCGCTCCCAACCTGCTTACCTTGTCGCGCATCTGCCTGGTGCCGTTGCTGGTGGCCGCTGTCCTGGACAACCACTATACGCTTAGTTTTTGTCTATTCGTGATCGCCGGCCTGACCGATGCCATCGATGGCTTGCTGGCTCGCCTGCTGAACCAGTACACCATGCTGGGCCAGTACCTTGACCCGGTGGCCGACAAACTGCTGCTCAGCACGCTCTTTCTGGTTTTCACATACAAAGGGATGATTCCGGCGCGGGTGACAGCGCTGGTTCTGGGCAGGGATGTGGGAATCCTGCTGGTGGCGGCGCTTCTGTATGCAGCCGCCGGCCGGAGGGAGTTCCGTCCCAGCATCTTGGGCAAAGGCAACACCCTGGCGCAGATAGCCGCCATAGCTGCCGTGCTGTTTCAAGCCATGTTGCTGGAACATCATCTCGTGGTCCGCTGGGTGGCGATCTTTGAGCAAGGTGCGCTCTGGGCCACCATGGCGCTCACTATTGCCTCCGGGCTGCATTACGCTTGGGTCTCGGCAAGGCGCGTGGGAGCTCTGGGCGCCAACGGCCACGGAACCAACAGCCACAACGACAAATAAACAGGCCAATCCCCTATGCGTCTCCAGCCTCTCTGGCTGGGCACGTATCTTCTTCCGTTCCCGGTTAGCCGGGGGACGGCGCTCTGCTTCAGGAGTCTTCCAGGCTGGGTTCTGGTTCGGCTTTTTCTTCAATCTCCATATCGCGAAACTCTTCGGAGTCAAAGACCTCGCCACAATCCTGGCACTCGACGTATTCGGTGTCATCGTGCCGGGAAACGACTCGTACCCTGGGATGCTTACAAACGGTTGCCATCGGTCGTGGGTTCGGTGGGAAAACTACTCTTCCCGCCAGATTGTATCGGCATTTTACCCTGTTTGAAAACCATATCTTATGAACTTTTTATTTATTTGGGCTGTTTCAGGCTGTGGTACGAAGAAATTCAGGTAGGGCTTGTAATTCCGACAGAAATGGTCGTATACTAAATACGGACCTAAGAAGTCGGATATTCAATGCTCAAATTGACCAAAAAAGCGGATTACGGCCTGATGGCCCTCAAGTACCTGGCCGAGCATCCGGAGGCTACTGCGCTCAGCGCCAAAGACGTCGCTGACGCCTACGGGATTCCGGCACAACTGTTGGCCAAGATTCTTCAGCAGTTGACCAAATCCGGCCTGCTGCGCTCCCACGCTGGCATGAACGGCGGCTACGCGCTGGCCCGGGATGCGCGCTCAATTTCAGCCTACGAGGTCATTTTGTCCATCGACGGGCCGTTTTTCATCACCTCCTGCACCAAGGGCAAGACCGGCTGCGAGCTGGAGCCGAGCTGCACCATCAAGGAGCCGCTGGCGCGGGTAAACGAGACCATTGCCGGAGTCCTGAAGAGCATCAGCATTCAGGATCTGGCGGAGCACGAACAGCCCGCGGCGAGAGCGCAAGAGGCCGGCGGGTTGGTTGCATTGACGCGGTAAGAAGCGTTGTTAGCGGCGTTAGTCAGACTCGCTAACTCCGCTGGCTCCGCTAACACCGCTAATGAAGGATGGAGACGAATATGAGTACATTTACCAGCCAGGTAGAAGTGCCGAAGGGCGTACACCTGCCGATTTATATGGATAACCACGCCACCACCCCGCTGGACCCGCGGGTTCTGGAAGCGATGATGCCCTACTTCACCACCAAGTTTGGCAACGCGGCCAGCCGCAACCACTCCTTTGGATGGGAGGCTGAAGCTGCCGTGGAGACGGCGCGCGAGCAGATTGCGCGGCTCATCGGCGCCACCGCCAAGGAGATCATCTTCACCTCGGGCGCCACCGAGAGCGACAACCTGGCCCTCAAAGGCGTCGCCGAGATGTACCGCGAGCGCGGCAACCATATCATCACCCAGGTGACCGAGCACAAGGCCATCCTGGACACCTGCAAGCGGCTGGAGAAGCAGGGTTACCGCGTCACCTATCTTCCGGTCAAGGCCGATGGGCTGATCGACCTCGACGACCTGCGGCGCGCCATGGACGACAAAACCATCCTGGTCACCATCATGGCAGCCAACAACGAAATCGGCGTGCTGCAACCCATTGCCGAAATCGGCAAGCTCTGTCACGAGAAGGGCGTGCTCTTCCACACCGACGCGGTGCAGGCGGTGGGCAAGGTTCCTGTGGACGTAATCGCCGACAATATCGATGTGCTGTCGATCTCTGCGCACAAGCTTTATGGGCCCAAGGGCGTGGGCGCTCTCTATGTCAGACGGCGCAATCCGCGCGTGCAGATTGCGGCGCAGATTGACGGTGGCGGCCACGAGCGCGGCATGAGGTCCGGCACGCTGAACGTACCCGGCATCGTCGGCATGGGCAAGGCCTGCGAGTTAGCCCAGGCAGAAATGAAGGAAGAGGGCCGCCGTCTGCAAGATCTGCGCGACCGGCTCAAGGACAAGCTCGAAGCGAATCTCGACTACGTTCACGTCAACGGCTCCATGGAGCATCGGCTGCCCGGCAATCTGAACATGAGTTTTGTGTATGTCGAGGGCGAATCGCTGCTGATGGGCATCAACGACGTTGCGGTTTCCAGCGGCTCAGCCTGCACCTCTGCGACGCTGGAGCCTTCGTATGTATTGAAAGCGCTGGGATTGGGCGACGATGTGGCGCACAGCTCCATCAGATTTGGATTGGGCCGTTTCAACACCCAGGCCGAGGTGGATTATGTGGCCGATAAGGTCATCGAAGTTGTCAAGCATCTGCGCAAGCTTTCACCACTCTACGAGATGGTGCAAGAGGGAATTGATTTGACCAAGATTCAGTGGGCGGCGCATTAAACAGTGGACAGTGAACAGTGAACAGTAAACGGTGGATAGAGAACAGACATTTCGGGCTTCAACAGCAGGGTTCAGACTTCAGGAGATTGACCACTGACCACTGACCACTGTTCACTGTTCACTGAATTTCAGCGGCTTTCCCCCCGCGAAAAAGGAGCAGGAAAATGGCATATAGCGACAAGGTAATTGACCACTACAACAACCCGCGCAATGTGGGCCAACTGGATAAGAGCTCGACGGAAGTCGGCACGGGTCTGGTGGGTGCGCCGGAGTGCGGCGACGTGATGCGGCTGCAAATCCGCGTAAACCCCGAAACCCAGGTCATCGAAGAGGCCAAGTTCAAGACCTTTGGCTGTGGCTCGGCGATTGCCAGTTCATCACTGGCCACCGAATGGATCAAGGGCCGGACTGTCGATGATGCGTTGGGCATCAAGAACACCGACATCGTGAAGGAGCTCTCGCTGCCGCCTGTCAAGATACACTGTTCGGTGCTGGCCGAGGATGCGATTCGCGCGGCCATCGGTGACTGGAAGAAGAAGAACGGCAACGCAGCGCCGGCGGCCGAAACCGCAACTGCCGCGGTAACACAGTAAGAAGAGGCATTTATGTCGAAGATGGTGACGATCGAAAGACAGCCATCGCAAGAACCACAGGCGGCGCAGCCACAGGCTGCCGCACCGCAAGCGCCCGCCGCAGGCGGAGTTGGCCCCACCGTAGGTGGTTTGCAAGTTACCGACAAAGCCCTCAAGCGCATTCGTGCGGCCATGGCCAAGGAGGGCATCTCGCCCACGGAAGGCGGACTGCGCCTGGGCGTGATGGGTGGCGGATGTTCGGGGCTTTCCTACTCCATCAAATTCGACACCAAACCCCGCGAGCGCGACCGTATTTACGAGTTCGACGGCGTCCGCGTCTTCGTCGATCCCAAGTCGTTCCTTTACCTGCACGGCATGACGCTGGACTACGAAGAGACGCTGATGCGCCAGGGGTTCAACTTCGTCAACCCCAACTCTACGCGTTCCTGCGGCTGCGGCTCGTCGTTTTCTGCGTAGGTTTAAGTAAGTGTGAAACCATGTTCAAGGTTATTGATTCTGCGGTTCCCATAGCATGTTGGTCGTGCTCCATCGGCCACAACGACTCCACGCTCTTTTGCCCGCATTGCAGCAAGATTCAGCCTCCGCCCGGCGGCGATTATTTTTCTGTCTTCAGCCTGGAGCCAAAGCTCAATCTGGACTTGCCCGCGCTGGAGCACGAGTTTCATCGCCTCAGCCGTAAGCTGCATCCTGACCGCTTCGCCCGCGCCGAAGAGAACGAGAAGCAGTGGAGCCTGGCTGACACAGCGCTGCTCAATGACGCCTATCGCACACTCAAAGACCCTATCCGCCGCACCGAGTACCTGCTCAAGCTGCTGGGCGCGGAGATTGGTGAAGAGCATAGCGGCAAAGACAGAATCGATCCTTCGCGTGTTCCTGCTGATCTGCTGGAAGAGGTCTTCGAGCTGAACATGCAGTTAGAAGAGATGCGCGCGGCGCGCAAGTCAGGCGAAGCAGATCCAACGCTGCACGTTAGCCTGGAGCAGGCTAAGAGAAAATTCGACGTTCTGCTGGAGGCGGTAGACGAAGATTTGCACGCCGAATGGAAAGAGTGGGATGAGGGCGACCGAGCCACGCGTGGAGCCGCGCAAAAAAAACTGGTAGCCCTGCTCGACCGCCGGCGCTACCTCAGCAATTTGGTCCGCGACGTGAACGAAGTTTTGGGAGTCTGAGAAAGTATGGCGGAAGGACGCGTAGTCGGAATCGATCTGGGAACCACGAACTCCCTGGTCGCTTACATGGAGGGCGATACGCCGGTGGTGATTCCCGGCGTCGACGGCTCGAATCTGGTGCCGTCGGTGGTGGCGCTCGATCCCATTCCGGTTCCGATTCCTGCCGATGGCTATCGGCCCACGGTCACCGTGGGCAACAGCGCGCGCAAGGCGCTTATCCAGACGCCGGAGCGGGTGATTTATTCCGTCAAGCGGCTAATGGGACGCGGCCTCGAAGAAATCCAGGAAGAGCTGAAGCTGTTTCCCTTCCGCCTTGCCGGGGATACTGAAGCCGGTGAAGTTCCGCGCATTCAGCTGGGCGAGCTTCGCTTCACGCCGCCGGAGATTTCGGCCTACATTCTGCGCCAGCTCAAGCGCAACGCCGAGCGGTTCTTTTCGGCGCCGGTTACGCAAGCAGTCATCACCGTGCCCGCCTACTTCAACGACGCACAGCGTCAGGCCACGAAAGACGCGGGCCGCATGGCCGGCCTCGAAGTGCTGCGGCTGGTCAACGAGCCTACGGCGGCAGCTCTTGCTTACGGTCTCGATCGCGCCAAGACAGGCACGATTGCCGTCTACGATCTGGGCGGCGGAACTTTCGACATTTCAATTCTCAAGCTGCGCGAGGGCATCTTCGAGGTGCAGTCCACCAACGGCGACACACACCTGGGCGGCGACGACATCGACAACCTGCTGCTGGCCATCGCGCTCAACGAGATTCATTCCGAGCACGGCATCGATCTTCGCCTGCATCCGGGCGCGGTGCAGGCTGTGCGCAAGGCCGCCATCGAGGCCAAGATACAGCTTTCCACCGAGCCGATGGCGCGCTTCGACATCGAGCTGCCCAACGGCGATCGCTACCAGCGGGAGATCTCGCGCGAAGGCTTCGAGATGCTCATCGAGCCGGTGCTCAAGCGCACGGTCGGTCCCTGCAAGCAGGCGCTCGCAGACGCCGGCATCACCCCCGAGCAGATTGACGAAGTGGTGCTGGTAGGCGGTTCCACGCGGATCCCCGCGGTCCGCAAACTCGTCGATGAACTCTTCCACCTCACCGCTCGTGGCAAACGCCCGCACACGGAGCTTAATCCCGATGAAGTTGTCGCGCTAGGCGCGGCGGTGCAGGCCAACATTTTGGCCGGCACATCCAAGTCCACTGAAGAGATGCTGCTGCTCGACGTAACCCCTCTTTCGCTGGGCATTGAGGCGCTGGGCGGGACGGTGGCGCGCATCATCCAGCGCAACTCGACGATTCCCGCCTCGGCCACCGAGCATTTCACCACCGGCGTGGATGGCCAGACCAACGTCGCCATTCACGTTGTCCAGGGCGAGCGCGAACTGGCCGCCGATTGCCGCTCTCTGGCGCGCTTTGACCTCAAAGGCATTCCGCCGATGAGCGCCGGATTGCCGCGTATCGAGGTGAAATTCCTCATCGACGCCGATGGCATTCTGCACGTCTCCGCGCGCGAGCAGCGCAGCGGAACGGCGGCGCAGATTGAAGTCAAGCCAACCTATGGCTTGACCGACGAGCAGGTCGAGAGCATGATTCTAGATTCCTTCGACAACGCCGAGGCGGATTTTGCCAAGCGTCTGCTGATTGAGGCCCGCAACGAGGCGGAGACGATTCTGGCAGCAGTCGAGCGCGCGCCGCAGAATCCGGCATGGAATCAGTTGACCAGCGACGAGAAGTCAGCCATCAAGCTGGCCGGCGTCTACCTGAACAAAGTTAAACACAGCGACAATGCAGCCGCAATTCGCGAAGGCACGCTGATTCTCGACCACGCGACGCGCCGCTTCGCTGAGTTGATGATGGAGGCCGCTGTCTCCAGCGCTCTGCGCGGCAAAACCATGAACGCCGCCGGCGAAGAGTTGGCCGAGACCGTCACCGCGCCTCACGCCATGGCCCCGGCGGAGTTCAAGTGAAGCGAGTCAGCAGGTCAGTGGGCCAGCACGGAAGGACGGAATTGTATGAGCAATCCAACTGAAAAAACCATACCCGCAGACAAGCTGGTGCGCGTCACCTTTTTGCCTGAGGGAAGGACGGTGGAGTTTGAGTTTGGCACGATGCCCTATGAGCATCATGGCAAGCCAATGTCGTTTCTCGACGTGGCGGAGAACTTCGGCATTTTTCTGGATCACGCCTGCGGCGGCGTCTGCGCCTGTACCACCTGCCACCTGTGGATCAAGGATCAAGCCGGTATCAGCGAAGCGGATGACGATGAATTGGACCGGATGGACATGGCCGCCGACCAGCAGTTGAATTCACGGCTGGGCTGCCAGGCGGTCATCACTCGTCCCGGCGAATATGTGGTTGAGATTCCCAAATGGAACCGCAACTACGTCTCCGAAGGCAAGCCTCTGGCCCTGGCCGAAGAGAAGTAAGGAGATCCCCGATGCCGCGCGAGATTCACTGGACCGACGCCGAGGAGATCGGCATTCTATTGCATGAGAAGTTTCCCGCCGTGGATCCGTTGACGGTGCGCTTCACCGACCTGCATCGCTACGTGACGGAGCTGGAAGGTTTTGCCGATGACCCGGCAAAGTCGAACGAGGCGCGGCTGGAGGCCATTCAAATGGCCTGGCACGAGGAGTATGTAGACGCGCAAAATTGAGACAGTAGTTCCGGGAACGGCTCATTTTGGGACAAAGTCGCGGAAAGATTTTTAGAAAATACACAATTCATCCATTTACTGACGTGCATTCAGTGTAGCCTTCTCCTTGATTCCTACAGCCGATGTTCGATCTTCGGGAGAAATCTTCCGCAAGAATCGACAATCGAGTTGGAGGTGAGGAATGAATGTAGCCACAACTGTGAAAGCCGCGGGCCAGCATATCATGGAAAAGTTCGGACTATATCTGACCAAAGGACCAATCGTCGGTGGAAGCAATTCCATACTGGGGTCGTTTGCGCCGTACGACAGGTTCAACACAATCGGCAACAGAGACGCATATTGTATTCATAATGGCTATGAGCATCGACGCGAGCCGCAGTACTTCGACGCTACCAGTTCCACCGATGACTGGCAGGATGAAGTTTATCGATTTGCCAGGGAGATCGCGGATCAATTCAATCTCAGGTCGGTCATCGATATCGGGTGCGGCTCTGGATACAAGCTGCTGAAATATTTTCGCAATTATGCAACCATCGGTGTTGACGTTCTCGAGACCTGTTCGGTGCTCCAGAAACGCTACCCAAGCCGGCAGTGGGCGGTTTCAGACTTTTCGGCCACGACGGTGCCCAGGGCGGATCTGGTCATTGCCAGCGATGTGATTGAGCATGTACCTGATCCCGATGCGCTTCTCCAATACATTCTCCGCATCGCCCCGCGTTCTATGATTCTATCGACGCCTGACAGAAATCTGCTACGCCTGGGAACGCACAACGGCCCGCCGTTGAATCCAACCCACCTGCGCGAGTGGAGCATGGCGGAGTTACACGCCTATCTTTCTGTGTTTCTGGAGATTGACGAGCATTTCATCTCGTCTGCCGCGCAGGCCACGCAATGTGTGCTGGCCAGGCCTCGCTCCTTAGAAGCTTCTTAAGGCAAGAATTGCAATCCTGCCTGCTTGTTCAGCGCCATTCATCCCGCTCCCGCTCGCTCCAGCCAAATGCGCATTCTATGTGCTGAAACTCCTTCTTTTTGCCGGGCAAAAGGTAGACGCTGAGCACATCGAAGCGGACCGGAGGGGCGCTCTCCTGGGGCAACTGGCGAACGTACTGGCGAGCAAGGCGGCGGAGGATATTTCGCTTGTGGGCATCAACGGCAATCTCTGCCGGAGCTTCGTCGCGCGCTGTGCGCGTCTTCACTTCGACAAAACACAGCATCGGCCCCTGCCAGGCAATCAGGTCCACATCGCCGGGCAGGTCGCCTGACGACCAGCGCCGCGCCACAACGGTGTAGCCCTTGCGTCGCAGGTAGAAAAAGGCCGCGTTCTCGCCTTCAATGCCGGTGGCCAGGTGAACGGGCAGGCCTTTGGCCCCTGCTCGCCGGCGCGCTGCCCATTCCATGCCGGCCAGCACGCGTTCCTCGCAGCCGATCCGCATCTGCGTAAACCATCCCATGGCATTCCATTCTCTCGCGGGATGAGCGAAAGGCGCAAATCGTATTCAGCGTTCAATCTATCGTTTCCTCGACAAGATAGATCTCACCCATTAATCCTATTGTCTGCTTAACTACGATGTAATGCAGGGCATTGGCAGAATCGAAAACAATTTTTGCCCCTTTCAGGAATCCGTTGTAAGCTCTGCCCTCTTTACCATCCACAACGGCAAACTGCTTTGTCCCATCTTGTGCCTCATAGGCCACGTGTCGGCTGTCCGGGCTGAAAATGAGACTCCCGTCACCGAAGCCGTCGTAGAATTTCTCCTCTTTGCCATCCACCACAGCAACCTGCTTTTCGCCAATTTCCGCCTCATAGGCCACGCGCCGGCTGTCTGGGCTGAAGAGGGGATTCACCCGGATGCTTTTGTAGGCTTTCTCTTCTTTGCCGTCCACCACGACAACTCGTTTTACGCCAATTATGGCCACATAGGACACCCGCTGGCTGTCCGGGCTGAAGATGAGCGTCCCCGCGCCAATGCCATCGTAGGATTTCTCCTCTTTGCCATTCACCACGACTACTTGCTTTTCGCCAACTCCCGCCGCATAGGCTACTCGCCGGCTGTCCGTACTGAAGATGGGAATTACACCGATGCCATCGTAGGATTTCTCTTCTTTGCCGTCGACCACGGCAATCTGCTTTGCGCCAACTTTGGCCAAATAGGCTACCCGCTGGCTGTCCGGGCTGAAGATAGGAGTCCCTTCACCGATCTCATCGTAGAATTTCTCCACCTTGCCATCCACCACGACAGCCCACTTGTCGCCAATATTGGCCGCATAGGCCAACCGCCGGCTGTCCGGGCTGAAGAAAGGGCCGCCGATGCCATCGCAGGGTTTCTCCTCTTTGCCATCCACCACGACAGACCAATTAGCCCCTGATCGAGCCACATAGGTCACATGTCGGCTGTCCGGGCTGAAGATGAGACTCCCCTTGCCGATGAGATCGTAGGATTTCTCTTCTTTGCCATCCACCACGACAGCTAGTTTGTTGCCGACTTTAGCCACATAGGCCATCCGCCGGTTGTCCGGGCTGAAGATAGGAAGCTCCTCTATCGTCGATGGGTCGAGGCGACAGATGAACTTTTCGGACACGGTTCTTTGCCCGTTTGCAGTCGGAGTTGTCTGGGTCCAGCCGGTGGCAGGAAGTAGCAGTGAAAATAGGATCAAGGCCCTTGGCGTTCTCATCACCTTTTCTCCTTTCGGGCATCGCGCAAGGTCGGTGCAATCTGGCGATATAATATTTAGCGCCCATCCCCGGAGGTGATAGTGGGCGGAAATGAACGGCCGATGGAGAAGAATCAGGCGACGGACGTCGGACGCCAGCCGCCCTCTAAAAGTACGACTTATTGTATACCTGTCACGGTTGCCTGTCCGCTCAGGCCTTTCGATTTTCCTTTTCCGCCAGCGTGATCGCCTCCTCGAGAATATCGAGGGCGACAGTGGCTTCCTGCTCGCTGACAATGAGCGGTGGACAAATCCGCAGCGTGGTTTCGCCGCAGCCCAGCACCATCAGGCCGCGCTCGAATGCCAGGGTTTCCACGCGGTTGCGCAGGGCGGGCGCGGGCTCGCGGGTAGCCTTGTCCTTCACCAGCTCGATGCCGATCATCAGGCCGCGTCCGCGCACGTCTCCCACTATCGGATGCGATTTCTTCCAGCCCTCGAGCCGCTGCAACATCAGCGCGCCCACCCGGGCGGCGTTGGCCATGCCCTCGCGTTTGATGATATCCAGCGTAGCCAGCGCGGCTGCAATGGAGACAGGATTGCCGCCGAAGGTGGAGGCATGCGAGCCCGGCACCCAGCTCATAATCTCAGCCCGGCTCATGCAGATGCCCAGCGGCATGCCGCTGGCGATGCCCTTGGCCATGCACACAATGTCCGGCTCCACGCCGGAGTGCTCGATAGCCCACCACTTGCCGGTGCGGCCCATTCCGGATTGCACCTCGTCCACTACCAGCAGAATGCCATGCCGGTCGCAAATGGCTCTCAGCTCGCGCATGAAGTTGTCAGGAGCCACCACGTAGCCGCCCTCGCCCTGAATGGGCTCGATGAAGATGGCGGCCACCTCCTCGGGCGGGAGAACGCTCTTGAATAGTTTTTCTTCGATGGAACGCGCGCACCCCATGCTGAAAGCTTCTTCTTCCTGCGCGCCGCCGGAGCAGCCTCGATAAGCGTATGGATAGCGGACGTGTGTGATGCCGGGAACCAATGGCGAGAAACGCCTCTTCTGCTGCGGCTTGGATGCGGTCAGCGACAACGCGCCCATGGTGCGCCCATGAAAGGCGCCCAGAAAAGCGATGATGTGCTGGCGGCCGGTGTGGTAGCGAGCCAGCTTGAGGGCGCACTCAATGGCCTCCGTGCCGGAGTTGCCGTAGAAGAACTTGTGCGGTCCGGGCATGGGGGCGATGGCCGAGAGCCGTTCGGCCAACTCCGTAAGAGGCTCGTTGTAAAAGTCGGTTCCGGAGATGTGAATCAGCTCGGCGGCCTGCTTCTGGATCGCGGCGACCACTTCAGGGTGGCAGTGGCCTGTGGAGACCGAGGCGATGCCCGCCGCAAAGTCGAGAAACTCGTTGCCGTCCACATCTTCCACGCGTATGCCGCGCCCGCGTTTGGCCACCAGGGGATAGGAACGCGTGTAGCTGGGCGAAATGAGTCGGTCGTCGGCCGCGATGGCGGCGCGGGCTTTGGGTCCGGGCAGAGGACAGACGATCTTTGGCCCGTATTTTGCGTGCAATTCATGCTTTGTCATTTCTTTATCTCCTCGACAGATTCGGTTGTGCGGCCGCGACATCAGTTAGATAGTCAGCCGCGGATCCCAAAGGGGCGGGATCGTCCAGTTCTGCTCGTCCTGAGGACGAAGTAGAGAAGGAGAGTATCTTCGGCGGAGCTGACCTAGTCGCCGCCGAAGAGGCTAGGTCGCGTGAGGGGCGGGAGTATGCGCAGGTAGCGTCGTGGGCAGAGGCCGAGCGCGCGCGACCGCGACCAGCGCCTGGTGGCCGGTGCAAGCAGTCGATGTGTAATGCGCTCGTGCATGAAATCCCGCTGATATGAGGATAAAACATCATGCCGGGTTCTGTACAGCAAATCCGTTGCGCCCAGCATGCGACAGAAATTGTGGAACAGGTCACAAATGGAGAAAATAGACGGGGGCCATGGCCGCGAGCACAGCTACGGCTTGCAGCCCAAGGATATACAGCGCCTGCTTTGGCGCCCGCGTCAACCACTTGATGGCAAAGAATGCAATCACTGGTATCTGTCCTGCCATGAGGATCTGCCAAAGATGGGCAGCGGTGCCTTCATCAGCCTCACGGGCAGTACCGTATATAGCAATGTGACCAAGCACGATCACCAGGGCGGTAAGCGACATGGCCAGGGGAAGAAAGGCGCTTGGCTGCTTCAACGATGGGATATTCATTGGGGAACCTCCGGCACGGATTACGCACTCAACCAATACAACTCAGTTTATCAAAAAGCAGAGGGGGATGTATGACGTACAAGCCGGAAACCAGCCCACAACGCGCCTCCGGACAAGACTCGTAACCACGAGAATGCAGCAGGTTTCAGGATGTGTCTGAGCACCTCTCCATGTAGCATGGAATCAACCCATGGCGAACTCTTCTCTCATCCCGGCAAGGAAGGCTGCCTCCACGGCATCCATCGTTCTCTCCTTTGCCTGCGTGTACTTTTTCTGGGGTTCCACTTATACGGCCATCAGCATTGGAGCGGCCCAGATGCCGGCGCTGCTGCTGTCTGGCACGCGGTTTCTCATCGCCGGCGCCATTCTGCTTGCCTGGTGCCGCTGGCGCGGGCTGCGCCTGCTGTGGCCGCCAAAGACCATGCTGATTCTCGGCGTAGTTGGGTTTTTACTGCTCAGCGTCAGCAATGTGTCCCTGGTCTACGCGGAGAAGACCGTCCCCAGCGGAATGGCCTCGCTGGTGCTGGCGGTGACTCCGCTCTTCGTGGCGCTGGCTGAGATGTTGCTTCCCGGCGGCGAACCACTTTCGGCGCGCGGATGGTTGGGCATGGCGCTTGGCTTTGCCGGCCTGGCTGCATTGGTATGGCCCTCGCTGCGCACCGGTTTTGCCGGGGACTCTGCGCGACTGCTGGCCATCGGCGCGCTGCTGTTCGGAGCCTTTGCCTGGACCGCGGGCAGCATCCTCTCGCGGCATGCGCGCCTGCCGGTGAACAGCTTTGTGGCTGCGGCCTGGCAGATGCTGATCGCCGGCGCATTCTGCACTCTGCTGGGCACCGTACTGGGCCAGTGGCCCGACTTCCACGTGAATCTGGCTTCGATTGCATCGCAGGCCTGGCTCATCACCGGCGGCTCGCTCGTGGGCTACTCCGCTTTCATCTACCTGCTGGAGCACGTGCCCGTGGCCAAGGTCTCCTCCTATTGCTATGTGAACCCGGTGGTCGCGGTTCTGCTGGGAATCGTACTGCTCCACGAAAGGCCGGAGCGCGCCGAGTTTGCCGGCATGGCGGCCATCGTGGTGGCCGTCTTCGTGATGACCACCGCGCAGATCAAAACCAAAGACCGGCCGCGGTCCGGCGATTCCCGGTTTGCCGAGGAACTGGAGCCCCCGCTGGCGGAGTAAGCACTGACGGCTCACTAGATTTTTGTACAGGTACTGGTTTGTAGGTCGGGGTTTTTAGGCTGCTTAAAAACTCGAATTTAGGCCGCTTTGTATCAGGGCATGGCTTTAGCCGTGCCACAGAAACTCTAAATTCGGTTGCGGGCTTTAGCCCTTGCGGTATGTTTTTCGGTCTTGTTGCTTGGAAGCAGCCCTTTTTCCGCAACCTATGAAGCCCTGACCTACATGTCGCGCTGTTATCTGCGGATGCTAGGATTTAAACGACAAGGAGAACATACTCCATGCTCAGACTTCTGGCTCAATGGCTCTTGTACGCTTTTGCCCTGCTGGTTGTTCGCAACCTGATACCCGGGTTTGATGTGCAAGGATTGGGGCCGGCGCTGGTAGCTGCTCTGGTGATCGGCCTGCTCAATGCAACGCTCGGCTACTTCCTGAAAGTTGTCACCTTCCCCATCAGCATCCTCACCCTTGGCCTCTTCCTGCTGGTCATCAACGGATTGATGATCCTGTTGGCGTCCAAGCTGGTGCATGGCTTCCGCGTTGATGGATTCTGGCCGGCCTTCTGGGGAGCGGTGGTGCTGGCCCTGCTGGGTATGCTCATCCAGGCAGTCACCAATGGGAACAGGCGGAGGCGAGCTTAGGGAACAATATCGCCCCAGCCGGTGTCTATCTAAGTCATGGACCCATTCCGTTTTCGCGCGCTGATCGCTCCCGCAATGGCCAGCCTGTTTCTGGTGCTGAGCCTGTGCGCCTTCGTGGTTCAAAGGCAGGAGCCGGTGGGGATGAACATTCCGATTCTGAAAGTTTGGGTACATCCCTATAAAGATTGCGATTTCCTCAGCGACAGAAGCATTGTTGTCCAACTTCACAAGAACGGTAGCATCTGGATCAATGAAACACGGGTAAGTCCCGATGAATTGAGCTCTAGACTCGCGAAAATCTTCGAATCTCGCGAGGAAAGAATAGTCTATATGCATCCAGATCCCGATGCTTCCTTTAGAGATTTCGCTGATATTTACAACAAAGCTTCAACATCAATCAGTGGCCTTCATGTTGTGTTAAGTACACGCCAGTTAGACAATGAACTTCAGCAGTGCCCACAGGGAAGCAGTTGCGGCCTCGAATGGCCTGACCATACAAACGAGCCCTGCGTATGGTCCAATATTCCCATTGTCCACATCCCGCACCAATCGCTTCGTTCGCCCGTCGGGAACAAAACCGCGTTTGGCGGTGTCAGATGATTGTATGGACCCATTCCGTTTCCGCGCGCTGATCGCTCCCGCAATGGCCAGCCTGTTTCTGGTGTTGAGCCTGTGCGCATTCGTGGTGCAAAGGCCAGAGTCGACAGGAATACGGATTCCTCTGTTGCCGCTTCATCCTGAAGCCAATCCTCCCGGTTATTGCAACTATAGAGAAATCGTATTGTGGCTGACCCAGGATGGGAGGATGTGGATCAACGAAACCGAGATTTCTCCCGATAAATTAAAAGGCACTATTGCTGACATAATGGAAAATAGATATTACAAAAAACTATATATTGTTGCGGACTCCGGGGTTTCCTATGGGAATTTTGCCGATTTTATGAGCAGAATTGTGGGGGCTTCACCTGACCTTCATGTCGTTCTACTCTCCGGGCAACTCCGCCGCGAAGTCGAACAGGGGCCAACATTTGAGAACCTTTGCGGTTTACAGTCGCCGGAATCTCAAAGCCCATGGGCGGTCAATTCCGTTCAATATCTGAAATGATCTAGTGGCCCGAATTGTTACTTTACTGCTGACGCAGCCGTCTGTGCTACAGCTTTCTTTGCAACCGCAGGCTTGCCGTGCCGAGTCGGCGTCTTAACGGCAGGCTTGGCCGTCTTCAACGCAACCGTCGCCGGATGCGCCACGACCGGCCCGTTGAGCGTCTGCGGAGTGCGCATGGCTCCGGCGCTGGAAAACCCGCCCTGGTTGCCGCTATGCGGAGGAACCGCAACAGCGCTGGACGGCATAGCCGGATGGAATCGTGAAGAGATACCCCATCCGCCGCCGACCACCACGGCTACAATCGCCGCCGCTGCCGCCGCGCGCGCCAGATTCTGCATCCATACATTCTTCAGTCGCAGCGCTTTAGGCCAGCGCAAAATCCGTGCCTTTCCCGAAGCCGTACTAGCCTCCACGCGCAGGCCTGCCTGCACACGCTCCTCCAGCCCCTCGGGCGCGGAAATTCTGGCGATCAGCCGCAGCGTCTCATCCGCCGGAGTCGGCGTTACTGACCACTGTTCACTGTTTACTGTCCACTGTCCGTTCATCGCAAACTCCTTGCCTCAAAGAACCGGGCAACTGTCCACTGTTCACTGTTCACTGTCCACTGTTCTTCGCATACTCCTGACGTGCTCCAGCAATCCAGCCATCAGGTTGCGCGCGCGAAACAATCTTGACCGCACGCTGGACTCGCTGATGCCCAGCACTTCGGCGATCTCCACGCTGTTCAGCTCCTCGAAGGCGGAGAGCATCAGCACCTGGCGCTCCTTGGCGGGCAGTTTCTCCACGCAGGCCAGCACGTGCGCGTGGTGTTGAGCTGCGGCAACGCGCTCCTCCGCGCTCAGACCCTTGGCGGGCAGCACGCGCTCGAGCTCGGCCACGTCGTCTGTCTCCGGCCGGGTCTTCATGCGGCGCTTGCGGTCCAGCACCACGTTCCACACAATGCGAATCAGCCAAACCCGCTGGTCACGCACCTCCGCAAGCGTGTCGCGGTGGCGCAGCACGCGCACAAACGCCTCCTGCACCGCATCTTCGGCGTCGGCCGAGTTGCGCAAAACGGAATACGCCACCCGGTAGAGCGTCCCCGCATACTCGCTCACCAGGACCGCAACCGCTGCCTCTTCATCGCGCCGGCGGGCCTCTTCGTGCATAGCCTTGTCTGCAATCTCCATCCAACCTGAGAATACTGCCTGACCGGCGCTCATAGTCCACCAGACGCAATCCGGCGTCAAAATGCTCGAAATCCGCGCCTCCCCGTCCCCCGCGCCTCCCAAAATGAAAAAGGCCCGCGAAGCCCATCGCTCCGCGAGCCTTCCACTCCGTTCTGCCAGGCTTACGGCTTGCCGCCCAGCTTTTGCGCTGCAATCGCGCCGGCTATGCTGTCCTTTTCCGTATCCTTGATATTAGCCCACAGCTTGCGCGCCTGATCGACCTTGCCCTCCTCCGCATACAGGTCAGCCAAATCGAGTTGCGCCACGGCGGCAGGCACCGTCTCCGACGGCTTGGCAGCCAGCCCGTTGTAAATTTGAATGGCCTCAGGGTCGCGGTAATTCTGGTGATAAAGGCCGGCCAATGCCAGCTTGGCCAGGTTCGCCAGATTCCTGTCCCCCCAACTCCATGCCCCCGCCGCCTTCTTCAACTCTGCCTCGGACGACACGTTATTTCCCAGTTCCTGATAAGTGATCCCGGCAAAGTAGTGCGCCTTGGCGCCTTCTGGCAGCCAGCCATACTGCCGCGCAACGTCAAGAAACTGCTGGTTGGCGGCCTTGGCGCGATCGGCTGCTGTTGTGTAAACACCACTGCTTGCAGCCAGTGCTCCGGGCGGCGTCAGCGGAGTGTTGTAGGTGTCCAGAGCCGTGTTCAAAGCGACATCCGCATTGACTGAGCTCCAACTTGAGTAAACCAGCGCGATTGCGCCAACTACAATCACCACTGCTACCGAGATGGTCCAGCGCATCACGCCGGAACGATGTCCGCTGAGCCAACTCATGCTGCTTTTAGTGGCCTGCGCAAAGCGATCTTGTTTCAGGGAATGACGAGTTTTTGTATCCACAGAGCTTTTCTTCCTTTAACTGCAACCACCTCAGTCTATCAGCGCGTGAAGCGGAGCGTCCACCGGCACTTGCGGGGGAGTGGGCGAGGCAGTAGGCTAAGTCTATATGTATGAAGACTTCCGCGTAACCGAGCGCTGGAGCGGCGAAGAGCTTCTATGCCGCTGGAAGGGCACACTGGTGGCCATCGCCACGCGCCACGCCGACGCCGTCGATGTCCGATACGACGTGAATGGAAGGGCGATGTGGATTGCCCTGCCGCTGGAGGCATGGGGTCGTCATAAGTCGTTGACAGGAAAGGTGATAACCGACCAGCTCGCCGCCCAGATTGCGGGCCGTTATCTGAAGCAGTTAATCGAAGAAGGCTTCGACTCGCGGCGCGAAATCTACACCATGACCGTGGACGAAGTCCTTGCCCATCTTGAACTTGTGGTCGCCGAGGCCAAGGCGCAGGGCGCCATGCCGGAGCTGGTGTAAGGACAGGGATCAGAGATCAGAGATCAGAGATCAGGGGTCAGGGAATCGGGCATAAACGCGCGAAAAAGGTGTGCATATAGAGACATGAAAAGCTGTACAGCGGGCAGTTTTTCTCCATGTTTTTCCATGTGTTCGCCTAAAACGCGCTATCTTATTATTTATGTATAGGTTAAGGCCAATTATTTGCAGGAAATTTCGGGGAGTTGACCTAGTCATGACCTAGGTCATTTACAGCTATCAGCTGTCAGAGATCAGAGAACAGGGGTCAGGGAACAGGGGACAGGGACTAGGGACTAGGGAATAGGGGTCAGGGGTTTGAAGGATACGGGCTGGCAGGTTGGGGTTGAAACCTGCCAGCCCGTATCCATTCTCTTGAGGGTCAACCGGCGCGGCGAAACAACGCCGGTATTGATCCCAAGCTGCCAACTCCCAAGGAACAAATATTGTTCCTTTTCATCCTGTCTGGCCAAGGCGGCCAGTTGTACGGTTCAGGGTACCAATCACGTTTTCTTCAGAGGTTTTTCTGCCCCTTCCCACCAGTTGGGGCTTGACAGTGTGAGTACGAGTATGTTAAGCTGTTTCTAAGATCAATATGACTCGTACAATAAGTCGTACAGTCAATTATCGTGGGGGAAGCATCATGGGCTTGCAGACATCAATCGAAAATGTATCCCGTACCGAAGATGGGCCGTATACGTGCTATGACGCCGTCATGACGGCCCATGACATATCACAGCTCTACAAGACAGGATTCTTGAAGTTGGACGACGAACGCCAGCGTGGCATTGATTCGGTATCCGGAAAGCGCATCATGGACATTGAAAAAGTTGAGAGATGGGCTGAGCAGCTCGTCAAGGGTGAAGCTTATCTCGGTCAACTCAGTTGGAACTTTCGCAAAGACGAAACCTCGCTTGACTACAACGAAGTAACGCGATCGTTGAAGATCGGTGCCGGCGCGGCAACCATCCCTGATTCTGGCCATCGCCACATGGCCCTACTCAAGGCTTCTGACAGCGTCAGCCGTGGCAGCTCCTTCAATCCGGACCGCAAGGTCAGTGTGCGGATCTACAACGTGCCCGCCAGCGAAGAAAACCGCATCTTCTACGCCATGAACCAGGAGGGCAAGAAGTCCGACCCTACCCGCTCCAAATGGCTGCACCGACTGGGAGCCACTAAGATCGCAGGTGCGCTGGCAGAGCAATGCCCGTCACTCAAGGACAACGTGGATACCATCCGTGACCGCCTGAGCAAAAAGAATCCGCGTCTGTGCGCCTTTAACACACTTAGCGTCGCATTTGAAACCTACTGGGGAGACTGCAATCCCGAAGAAGAAGAAGAGTTCAAGGCATCTGTTGAGTATGTGGTTCAGTTCTGGAATAAACTAGCCTCCGTACGACCGGAGTTGGCGAAACTGGATATTACCCGCCGCAAGCGCGTGCGTGAAGCCCTACTGGTTGATTCCGCCTTGGCGATCTCCGCTTATGTGGCAATCGCACGTAAAATGCAGGACCAGCAAATCGATCTTTCTCGCCTGGAGCGACTTGGCGAGCCAATCAGTGTGACCATCAAAACCGCCGCTGGCGAGGAGCAGCGGGAAGTCGATCTATTCTCGCGGGAGAACCCAGTGTGGGAGCATATCGGCATCTTGGTACCGTCCACGAAAAAAGGCGGCCAGAAGGCATTCACGCTACGGAACGCCCGGCAAACTCGCGAGGCGATGTTGAAGATCTTGGAAAAAGTGTTGACACTAAACGCCCAGCTCGATCATCTGCCTGTTCCGGAAGCCGTCGCGTAGCGCGTCGGATGAAGGGCAGAATCAATAACGGGAAAACTACAATGAGGACTTCTTTATGAATCAATTCACGGTTAGGATCGAACTACACGAGGCCCAATGGGCCGACTATAACACGCTGCACGCCGCCATGGAGCGCCAGGGCTTTTCACGGCTCATTACCGGCGACGACGGCCGCGCCTATCAACTCCCTTGGGCCGAATACTATGGCACGGCGAATCTTTCAAGCATCGAAATCCGAGACATTGCACACAATGTCGCAAATACCACCGGCAAGACCAATTCCGTCCTTGTAACGGAAGGTACAAGTCTCGCATGGTGGGGACTTACGATAGCGAGGAACTAAACATGGCCAGCCTACCCTCTCTAAACCGCAACTGGGAAGAGGTCTTATGCACCTGGGGCGGAGCGCCGAGCGAGACCGAGCAGACGAAATGCGAAAACGCTGAGCGCGCCATCCGTAAGGCGATTGATACCAGCGCGAAGCTTAACACCCGAAACATTGAGGTTTTCGCACAAGGTTCATACGCCAATCGTACCAACGTCTTGCAGGACAGCGACGTGGACATCTGCGTGGTCTGCCACGACGTTTTCTTCACCGACTACACGCTTAGCAAGGGACTGAACGATGCCATCTTTGGATATGGAATCGGCGGTTACCTATACACCGAATTCAAGAACGATCTGGAAGTAGCCTTGACGTCCTACTTCGGCGCCGACCATGTGACGCGTGGGGCAAAAGCCTTCGATGTCCACGCCAATACGTACCGCGTGGAGGCAGACGTGGTGCCATGTTTTGAACACCGCCGCTTAATGGGGACACCTGAGAATAACTGGATTGATTTCGGGACAGAGCTCCGCTCGGATAACAGCGGAAGGATCATCAACTGGCCCCGACAAAACTACGAGAACGGTGTCGCTAAAAACAGCGAAACCAGGCGGTGTTTTAAAGCAGTTGTCCGCATCCTCAAGCGCCTGCGCAACGAGATGGCTACCAACGGGTACGTGGAAGCCGGGCCCATCCGCTCATATCTCATCGAATGCCTGGTCTGGAACGTCCCCAACCATTTCTTCGGACATGACGAATACCGCACCGACTTGCGCGACACTATCGCCCATCTTTGGATGGAAACCCTCACCGACGAAGCATGTAAGGAGCAGCGCGAAATCAATGACCGGAAGTACCTCTTCCGGGGAGGGCAAACGTGGACCCGAGACCAAGTCAACAAGTTTCTATACGCCGCCTGGAACTACATAGGACTCGAATAAGATGACTAAATACGTAAAGGCGATCATCTACTCGACCGTAGCCCTATGGGCGATAATTTTGATGGTCAGTGGCCAACACCCTTCGTCGGCCCTGCTCCGTCCCCTCTCCACCGTCACTAGCGCAGTCGTGCTGTTAAGTGTTGCATTCGAACTTTGGCTCTGGAAGAATCCACTCTTTCACGGGTGGCTCGTTAAACGACCTGTCATTGAGGGGACTTGGTACGCCGAAATTCGTTCGAACTGGAAAGATCCAACTGGCGCTAACATTCCACCCATCGAGGGCTATGTCGTCATAGGTCAGACCCTTCTGAACCTAAACCTGCGGCTCATGACGAATGAATCGAGCTCCCATCTGGTCGGCACCGAGATAGTCTGCTCCGCGGACGGTCTCTACTACGTGAGCGGAGTTTATCAAAATGAGCCACGCTACCAGGATCGCGCCCACAGCCAAATCCATTTCGGCGCCGTCTGGCTACGAGTAATCGATAAACCCACGCAGATACTCGATGGACATTACTGGACTGATCGCAACACCGCCGGTGAAATGCATCTGACCGAAAGACAAAAGAGAAAGTTTCAAGATTTTAAATCCGCGCAGGCCTATTACGCGCAATTGCCGATAACAAAGAAGCATCAGTAACAGCAAACGCCCATACGTTATCTTATTCTCCTCCGGTTCCACATACGAGAACTGGGTGACGGCTTCGCCGCGCTGAAATACCTGATGGAGCGCTGACCAGGCCGATTCGTGCCTTTCTATTTGCTGAAAGCTGATAGCTGACAGCTGTTAGCTGTTTCCCCACCCATAATGACGCATAGATTCCCCGGCAACTCATCCATATTGACGCATAGAAATCCCCTCAATTTACGCGCAATTACGCATAAAATCGCCGAAAATTACGCACAACTACGCATAAATACCCCAAAAACTGTACGCATATTTACGCATAACGGTCGATTTACTACTTTCCCCTGCCCCCCACGCCATCCCTGTCTCTTCCCCCCTTCCCACAATGCGGTCCGGATGACACAATGGATTATCAAGTCATTTTTAAGCCTTTTTCATGCGGAGGAGTTCTGTAGATGGCACATCTTTCTGGAGTAGAAGCGGTGAAGGCTCTGGCAGCGGGACCGCTGGTTCATGCCAACCTGTGTGCGGCGCAACTGATTGAAACGGCGCTGGTTAGGGGCGAGGGTATCCTGGCGGCCAACGGCGCGCTGGTCTCGGAGACCGGGGCGCGGACGGGGCGAAGTCCCAAGGACAAGTTCACCGTGGACGACGCGGTGACGCACGGCGTGGTGGACTGGGGCAAGGTGAACAAGCCGTTTGCGCCGGAGAAGTTTGGGGCGCTGCTGGAGCGCGTGGTGGAGCACCTAAGGGGGCGCGAGCTGTTTACGCAGGATTTGTATTGCGGCGCCGATGCGGCTTACCGGCTGCAGATTCGGGTAATCAGCGAGTATGCGTGGCATGCGCTGTTTGTGCGGCAGCTGTTTGTGCGGCCGGAGGCGGCGGCGCTGGCGACTCACGCGCCGGAGTTTACGGTGGTGGCTGCGCCGACGTTTGAGGCGGTGCCGGAGCGGGATGGGACGGGGACGAGCGCGTTTATTCTGGCGGATTTTACGCGCAAGATGATTTTGATTGGCGGGACGAAGTATGCCGGGGAGATGAAGAAGTCGATCTTCGGCGTGATGAACTTCATCGTGCCGGACAAGGACGTGCTGCCGATGCATTGCTCGGCGAATGTGGGCGCGGACGGGGTGACGGCGCTGTTCTTCGGGCTGAGCGGCACGGGCAAGACGACGCTGTCAGCGGACCCGGCGCGGCGGCTGATCGGCGATGACGAGCATGGCTGGGGGCCGACAGGAATATTCAATTTTGAGGGCGGCTGCTACGCCAAGTGCGTTGACCTGACCGAGGAGAAGGAGCCGCAGATTTACAGGGCGATTCGCTTTGGGAGCGTGCTGGAGAATGTGATTCTGGACGCGGAGCGGAAGCCGGATTATTTTGACATACATTTGACGGAGAATACGCGCGCGGCTTACCCGGTGGACTTCATCGAGAACGCGGTGATTCCGGGAGTGGGCGGGCATCCACGGAATGTGATGTTCCTGGCGGCGGATGCGTTTGGCGTGCTGCCGCCGATTTCGCGACTGACGCCGGAGCAGGCGATGTATCACTTCTTGTCGGGGTACACGGCGAAGCTGGCGGGGACCGAAGCGGGGATGGGCAAGGATCCGGAGCCGGAGTTTTCGGCTTGCTTTGGCGCGCCGTTTTTGCCGCTGGCGCCGCGGGTTTATGCGGAGATGCTGGGCAAGCGGCTGAAGCAGCACAAGGCTTCGTGCTGGCTGGTGAATACCGGCTGGAGCGGCGGGAAGTTTGGCGTGGGCAAGCGCATGAGCCTGAAGATTACGCGCGCGCTGGTGAATGCGGCGCTGGATGGACGGCTGAGCAAGGTGGAGTTTCAAACCGAGCCGGCCTTTGGGCTGAGCATTCCGGTGAGTTGCCCGGATGTACCGGCGGAGATTTTGAATCCGCGCAACGCGTGGGCCGACAAGGCGGCTTATGACAAGACGGCTGCCGAGCTGGCGGCGCGCTTCGAGGCGAACTTCAAGCAATTCGATGCATCGGAGGCGATCAGGGCGGCTGGACCGAAGGCGAAGTAAGGGCGCACGATCCCACCCTAGATCACAATAACAAGAACGCGGCGAGGGTGGGGCACCCGTTCATTTAACGAGAGGGGCTTCGATCAGGCGTTTGCCTGGTTGGAGCCCTTTTTCCCTTGCGCAAGCGAGATTCAAGGCGGCATGAATCCTTGACCATTGCTGTCTCTGCGAGGATGGAGTAATTTATCTGACGGGGTGAAAGTTTGCCATGAGACGATTCCTGCCTTTTTCCCTCCTTTGTGCTTTAGTGCTTTTTCCGATTGCGTTTTGGGGCCAGCAGGCGCCAGGGGGCGCTAGATGTTCGCTGCCCACGCCGCCGTTTGTGCTCAACAGGCCGAATATCTTCAACGACCAGCAAGAGCAGTGGCTGGGAGATGCACAGGCCAACCAACAGGAGCCGGGGTACGATCTGCTGCCGGAGAAGGATTCGGAGGAGCTGACGCGCATCGGACAGAAGCTGCTGGCCCAGTTGCCGCCCACGCCCATTCATTACCATTTCCGTATCTATGAGTCGGGGGTGGCTGACGCCTTTTCGCTCGCTAGCGGATATGTGTATCTGAGCCGCAAATTAATTACTGATGCGCGCAGTGAGGATGAAATTGCGGGCGTGCTGGCGCATGAGATTGGCCATATCTACACGCACCAGGTTGCCATTGCGTATTCGCGTCTGTTCAAAGCGCGCATGAATCTGACTTCGCTGGGCAGCCAGGAGGATATCAATGACAAGCTGCAACAACTGCTGAATGTGCATATGAAGCAAAACGAGAATCTGAGCGACAAACAGTTAGACGATGACGAATTGCTGGCCGACCGGGTGGGGATGTATGCGATGGTTCGCGCCGGGTATGCCCCACGAACCTTCGCCGAGTGTCTTGATCGCATCACCGCCAACAAGGGGCATGTGGGCAATTTTCTTTTGGATATGCTCGATATCGACAGCATTATCAACAGGCGAGTGCGGGCAGCACGTTCCCTGGCCAATGAGCTATCCGGGGAGTGCAAGAACATGGCTCCGGGCATGAGTCCGGAGTTCAAGGAGTTCCAGCAGAAGATCCGGTCAGCGCCGGTGAAATGGCTCATCGATCCCACGCCCGGCCTGCAATCTTTCAAAATGGATCCACCCATGCGTTCGGCGCTTGACCAGGTTCGCTTTAGCCCCAATGGCCAATATGTGCTGGCGCAGGATGAAACCAAAATCCATGTGCTGAGCCGTCCCCCGCTCAAGCTACTCTTCTCGATTGTTGCGCCGGGAGCGGAGGATGCGCATTTTACGCCGGACTCAATGCAGGTTGTCTTTCACTACCAGACCATGCGCGTGGAGCGGTGGAACGTGGCCTCGGGAAAGCGCGAGAACTACTTTGAGCTGGTGGATTATGAGGGCTGTCCACAGACCAGCCTGTCCCCGGACGGCAAGACCTTTGTGTGCCTTTCGACGACTAAAGGGGGCGTCTGGCTCAAGCTCATGGATGTGGATACCGGCAAGCTCTTCTACGACAACAAGAACTTTTATGAGGCGCTTTTTGGTGTTCATCCCTGGGCGGCGATTGTTCGCTACGTGGCGGCGCCTGAAGTGGCGACGGTGGCCTACAGCCAGGACGGCCGCACCATGATTGTAGCTGCCGGAATCAAGTCCATGGCATACGATCTGGTGGAGCACAAGCCGATCAGCATGCGAAATGATCTCTCCGGCATTGTGCAGGGTAGGATGGCATTTGTTGACTCGGACAAGCTGGTCTTCTCTTGCGATACTGACACCAAGAAGTTCAACATAAGTGATACTTTCAAGATGTGCGAAACTACTTTCCCGGACGGATCCCCGATTCATGACTTCCGGCTTGGATACCAATGGATGGATTCGGTCGCGCATGGCAATCACGTGTTGATCGGGCCTGTGCGCGACAGTACGTCTGTGCTGGTAGATCCTTCCACAGGCAAGGCTAGCGCCGCCTTCAAGCTGGAGGCCCTCGATCTCTACGATCAGACGATTGCCAGCGAAACCGCGAGTGGCGGCGTAACGGTAGGCGAGTTGGGCAGCCAGAAAATGGATGCTGTCGATCTTCCAATGAGTCCAATGCCGGAGCTAGCCGCGGCAGAGTTCAGTCCGGATGGGCGATATCTCGCCTTCTCTAACCGCTCGCGCAGTTCGATCTGGGACCTGAATGCGCAAAAGCAGGTGGCATTGATGCGCCCCTTCCGGGCGGTTCGCTTTGACGATCAGGATCAGATGTTCGCGCAGTACCAGGAGTCGCACCTGAAGCCGGGGCAGAATTCTCACATCGACCTGAAGACCGGCAAGACTACCGAGGAGGCCAAGTATGACGCGCTCCAGAGGCAGTTCGGCAACGTTCTGGTGAGCACGCGTCCGATGGATAAGTTTGAATACTATACAGAGAACACGGAGATGGATGTCTTCGACCTGACAACCGGAGCGCAGTTGTGGAGCAAGCGCTTTCCTCACGAGACGCCTATTCTTCGCAATACAGACGGCGATGCGCTGCTGCTGATTTCCGACCTGAGGTGGCAGACGGCAACCGATGAGACGGCGCACACCGGCAGCAAGTTCATCAAAGCCACGGACAAGAAGGGCGAGTGGCTTCCGCAGGGGTTGCTGGTTGAGGTGCTTGATAGCCGAACGGGGGACGTGAGAAGGCAAATTGCTCTTCCAGAGCCTCAAGTTCAAACTCGATATTCTGGCCAATACCATGACAGGCGTTCGGCGTCGCTTTATGGCAACTACCTGGTGGTGCACGGTAACTACAACAACAGCGTGATCTATCGCGTCTCGGACGGAGAGCGCACCGGCGCATTTTTTGGGCGGGCGATTGCCGGGGATGAGAAGCTGGGCCTGATTGCGGCGACCAATCGCGATCAGGATGTGATCATCTATGATGCGACGACAGGCAAGGAAGTGAAACGTGTGATCGTGGACCACGTGCCGCGGGCGGTGCGCTTCATAGCGGATAAGAAAGTCTTGCTGGTGCTTACGGCCACCCAACGGGTTTACACTATCGACCTGCCGGCAACGGGGCAGGCAACGCGAATTGAGACTTCGACGGCGATCAAGACGGCTGACCCGAAGGCTAATTAAGTAAAGGAAAGACGAGAGGGCTTCAATTAGGCAGTTGGCCTGGTAGGAGCCCTTTTTGTTTGGGCGGGATTTGACAGCGGTCATACCGCTTGCAGAGAATCGCTTTCGCTGGCGACGCCTGCGATTCGGCGCGCTTTAATGTCGCGCATTGGCGGCTGGCCGAAGAACCGGCTGTACTCCCGGCTAAACTGGCTGGGGCTTTCATAACCAACCTCGAAGGCGGCGCTGGCGGCATCCAGGCCTTCCGTGAGCATGCGTACGCGCGCTGTGTGCAACCGAAGCCGCTTCTGATATTGCAGCGGGCTCATCGCGGTCAGCGAGCGGAAATGATGGTGCAACGTAGAGACGCCCATCTGCGCGACCGACGCGAGTTCCTCGACGCGCAGTGGCTTTTCGTAATTCGCCTTGAGCCAGGCGACGGCTTTGGCGGTGCGGTTGCTCTGTTCGCCCAGTGTGGCGATGGCGCGCAGATGCTTGCCCAGCCGCGAGCGCAGCACCCGGTAGATGATCTCCCTCTGCATTAGGCTTCCGAGGAAGGGAATGTCTGCGGGCTTATCCAGAAGGTCCAGCAGCCGGCAGCAGGCGCTTAGCAACTCGACAGGGGTCTTGCCGACCGCCATGCCGCGCGCGCCTAATGAGACCCCGGGTGTGAGAAATTCCTCCTGGCTGAGGATCTCCCGAACCATGGGCATTTCGAGCTTGAGGACCAGAGCCAGGAATGGCTCTTTCTTTGATGCCTTTGTAATCTGGCCCACCACCGGCAGATCAACCGAGGTCAATAGATAGGTGGAACCATCGCATATGTGGGTCGTGCCGCCGACGGTGATATGCTTTTCTCCCTGAGCGAAGACAACCAGTTCGGGCTCGTAGGCGGCAGAGTAGCATTCTGTTGGCGCGCTTCTGCGGGAGAGACACAGTCCGGGCAGAGCGGTTGTAATCGGACCCTCCACGTGGGTGTGGGCGGCGATTTTGCGCGCCAGTTCGGCCCGCATCTCCCCCACTTTTGCCCGCGAGTCTATGCTTGTTACCTTCGTTTTCGGCATATTAACCTCTGATGGCTCCTACAAATCCAGCCTATCGCCAATCCGGCCTTCGATGCACAAAAATAGCATCTCTCGACAGAAATAGGCAATGAATAGGAAGGATTGGTATACCGCTCCGGATCCATTCCACCGTAGCATCAAATAACAGTCAAACTTTTCCGGCTGACGCCACCGGACGAAGGCAGAAACCTCGGGAGAAGACAGTGAGCGATAGACATCGTAAAGCACGAAGGACAATCTTAGCCACGACTATTCTGCTACTTGCAGCCATGAGAACCCAGGCGCAAAGCAGGCCCGAGGCGCAGAATCCGCCTGACGCCCCCCAGCCCGCTGGCCGCTCCATAGAGGACCTGAATTACGTCGGCGGCGACACGGTGATGCCTCCTTTTTCCGAGAGCCCCATCGATATGCATACCCGGTACCGCCAAGCGTTATTGAGCGAAGGGATCGCCCTGCGCGTCATTTCCACGGAAGTCTACAACCAGAATGTTCTCAACCGCCCGGTCCCTGCCGATGACCAGGCCTATGTTGGGCAGCGGCCCTTCGAGAGCGCCATGGTGCAACCCATCCTCACTGCGGACCTCCGCCAGCTGCACCTTCAGCACGCCCAGTTTTATCTCGCCGGTGTCTGGAACTGGTCAAGCTGGAACCCTGCCAATCCAAAGGCCCTGCAGCTTTGGGATCTATATATCTACAAGGAATTCGGCAAAAACCGTGTCGAAGTGAAAGCCGGCTACGTTTCCAACAACCTCGACTTCGTTGGTCTCTTCGTCGGAGGTTCTACCGCCACGGCTGCACAGGGAGTCTATGCTGTCCTTCCCTATGAGCTCGGCATGTCTTACTTCCCACTGACCTCCCCATCCGCCAATATCCGTCTACGTGGTCCGCAACACACGTACCTGAAGACCGGCTTCCAGCGCAGTCTTGACCCCAATGGCGGCACCGCTGAGGTTGCCCGCAATCATACCGGCTTTCGTTTTGATCCTCATGGCGACGGTCTCCTCCTGATTGAGGAGGCAGGTTTCCAGCGGGCTGCCGCCGCTTCCGCTCCAGAGGTATGGCTCCGCGGCGGCTACGCGTACAACAGCACTGCATTCACCAGCCTCGTCAACGGCAAGCAGCAGACCGGCAATCACCTCGCATTTGTTCTTGCCGACTTGCAGATCCACCAGCCCAATCCGGTTCAGCCCGCGCACGGCCTCTACCTGGGAGGCACCGCCATGACCGCCGCCGCCTCCCTGAACGCCTACGACCGCTACTACGAGGCGCGGCTCTACCAGAAGGCGCCCTTCCGCTCCCGGCCAATTGATATGGCATCACTGGTTGCCTCCTACACGGGTCACAGCAGGTACTTCACAGATTCGCTGGCTGCTGCCGGAAAGACCGTCTGGCGCAACTCGGCCTCGGTTACCGGCAGTTACTCGCTTCGCGTCCATTCCGGGCAATACATGAGCATCGGTCTGAGCTACATCCACGGGCCAGCGATCACCCCGCGGGTTGACGATGCGCTCACCTTTGCAGCAAGCTATACATTGTTCTTCTAGTGAAGAACAATGAGAATCGCGCATACAGCGGCGCGAATTGCAATTGCTAGTAGCTGAGATTGTTGGCACTTTGCATGCAACATGACAATTCGGATGATCAACTTCAATAGGAAATGAGGAGGTATTCCCATGTACAACGCCAAAGCATATTCGGCCGCCAGCGCGACAGCGCGGCTTGCTTCCGCCAAGATAGTGCGACGCGATCCGACCGAAACCGATGTACAGATTGAAATTTTATATTGCGGCATGTGCCACTCCGATCTTCACACGGTGCGCAACGAGTGGAGCGCCGTGATGGCCACCACCTACCCGTGCGTTCCGGGCCATGAGATCGTGGGACGCGTCACCAAGGTTGGCTCCGCGGTCACGAAGTTCAAACCCGGCGACGTTGCCGCGGTTGGCTGCCTGGTGGACTCTGACGGCGATTGCCCGACGTGCAAAGCCAACCTTGAACAGTTCTGTCCGAAGGGAGTCTTCACTTACAACTCACCCGACAAGCACCTGGGAGGAGTCACCTACGGCGGCTACTCGGAGAGCATTGTCGTCGACCAGCGGTTTGTGCTGCGCGTGCCCGCGAACCTTGATCTTGCCGGGGCCGCTCCCCTGCTTTGCGCGGGGATCACCACATACTCGCCGTTGCGCCACTGGGGTGTGACCAAGGGCAAGAAGGTGGGCGTGGTTGGTGTGGGCGGGCTGGGCCATATGGGCGTGAAGTTCGCTCATGCCTTCGGCGCGCACGTGGTGGTCTTTACGACATCGCCCAGCAAAAAGGAAGACGCGCTTCGCCTGGGAGCGGATGAGGTTGTCCTCTCGCGCAATGCCAATGAGATGCAGAAACATGCCGGCAGCTTCGACTTCATTCTCGACGCCGCTGCCGCCGGGCACGACATCAACGCCTACATCAACCTGCTGCGCCTGGATGGCAACCTCACCGTTGTCGGAGCGCCAGAGAAGCCGCACGCCGTGAATGCCTTCAGCCTGATTTTCGGACGCCGCAGCCTCTCCGGATCGCTCATTGGCGGCATCGCGGAGACCCAGGAAATGCTCGACTTCTGCGGCCAGCACAAGATCACCTCCGACGTCGAGGTTATACCCATCCAAAAGGTCAACGAAGCCTTTGAGCGCATGCTGAAATCCGATGTGAAGTATCGCTTCTCCATCGACATGGCTTCTCTTAAATCGGAGTAAACGCCGAAACCTGTGCCGGCGATTCGACACGAGCTGGTTCGGTTCATAACAAGCAACAGGAGGAACAATGCAAAAGCGCAAATTGGGAAAAAGCAATCTGGAAGTATCGGCAATCGGCCTGGGCTGCATGGGAATGACATTTTCCTATGCTCCGTTTCCGGAAATGAAGGATTCGATCGCACTTATCCGCGCGGCCGTCGAGCGCGGGGTTACATTCTTTGACACGGCTGAGGTCTACGGCCCTTTCAACAACGAAGAATTGGTAGGCGAGGCTCTCGAACCGTTCCGCGGGAAGGTGGTAATTGCTACCAAGTTCGGATTTGATATCAATCCCGACGGAAGCCGCGGCCCGAAGCCAGTCAACAGCCAGCCGGAGCATATCAAGCAGGCCGTGGAAGGCTCGCTCAAGCGGCTTCGCATCGATGTCATCGACCTTTACTATCAGCACCGCGTCGATCCCGAAGTGCCCATCGAGGACGTGGCGGGAGCGGTAAAGGAGCTGATTCAGGCGGGCAAGGTGAAACACTTCGGGCTTTCCGAAGCAGGCGCAAAGACTATTCGCCGCGCCCACGCCGTACAACCGGTCACGGCGCTGCAAAGCGAGTACTCGCTATGGACACGAGGCCCGGAAGCAGAAGTGCTACCGACTCTGGATGAACTGGGGATTGGCTTCGTCCCCTACAGTCCGCTGGGCAAGGGCTTCCTTACGGGCAAGATGAACGAGAGCAGGACCTTTGAAAAAACCGATATTCGCAGCTCGATTCCCCGCTTTACGCCGGAGGCAATGAAGGTCAATCAGGCTCTTGTCGATCTGCTGGGCCGGATTGCCGCGCACAAGAAAGCGACGCCCGCCCAAATCGCGCTGGCCTGGCTGCTGGCCCAGAAGCCGTGGATTGTGCCCATTCCGGGGACGACGAAGCTGCATCGGCTGGAAGAGAACATTGGCGCCGCGGCGATCGAACTCACGACCGATGACCTGCGCGAGATCGAGAGCGCAGCGGCGAAGATCGAGGTGCAAGGCGCCCGGTATCCGGAACACATTGAGAAGATGACCGGCCTCTAGAACCGGAGAGAGAAAAATGAGCAAAAGAGTTTTGATTCTTTCCTCGAGTCCCAGGAAGAAGGGCAACTCGAACGCCTTGTGCGACCGGTTTATGGAAGGCGCAATCGAAGCCAAACATCAGGTTGAAAAAGTGGTGCTGGCGGAAAAGAAAATCAACTACTGCACGGGTTGTTATGCATGCAGGGGCAACGGGCGATGCGCACAGAAGGATGATATGGCGCAGGTGCTCGACAGCATGATGGCGGCTGATGTGATTGTCATGGCGACGCCTGTCTACTTCTACACCATGTGCGCCCAGATGAAGACGGTGATTGACCGGACGGTGGCACGGTACACCAAGATCACCAAGAAGGAGTTCTACTTCATCGTGACTGCGGCGGACAGCAACAAAGCAGCTCTGGAGCGAACCATCGATGGCTTCCGGGCGTTCACATCCTGTTTGCCGGGGGCAAAAGAGAAAGGCGTCGTGTACGGCACTGGCGCATGGGAGATAGGCGACATCCTGAAAAACCGCGCCATGAAGCAAGCGTATGAAATGGGTAAGGCGGTGTAGGCGGCGAGGACCGGGTATACCGGTTTCGAGCCTACGGGCAAGAGAGCGGAAGACGTATACTGGAGTTGTACGAATCAGGTAGCATCCGCGCTGCTTGCGGAGCTGCACTGGAGAATGGTTATGAGTCTTATCCAGCTTCCCGCCCGGGAAGCGTCTTCCGCAGCGGAGAAAGTCACCGCGCAAACCCTTCTTGACAGAAAACAATCTCATCAGCCCATCACTGCGCTCACCGCTTACGACTATCCCACCGCGCTGGTTGTCGATCAGGCCGGCATTGACGTGATTCTTGTCGGCGACTCGCTGGGCATGGCTGTGCTGGGCTTCGAGAGCACACTCCCCGTCACCATGGACGATATGCTGCACCACACGCGCGCCGTGCGCCGCGGTGTCCGCCGCGCCCTGCTGGTGGCCGACATGCCATTCGGCTCCTACCACGCCTCCACTGAGCAAGCCATCGGCAACGCGACGCGCTTCATCAAGGAGGCCGGCGCAGAGGCGGTGAAGATTGAAGGCGGCCGCAATCGCGCAGCGCTGGTTGCCGCGCTCACCCAGGCGGAGATTGCCGTGGTCGGCCACATCGGCCTCACGCCGCAATCGGTGCATCGCCTTGGCTACCGCGTGCAGGGCAAATCCGCAGCCGAGATCGACGGCCTTCTCACCGACGCGCAGGCCCTCGAATCCGCCGGAGCCATCGCCATCGTGCTGGAGTGTGTTCCCCGCGAAGTGGGCGGACACATTACCGCCGCACTCGCCATTCCTACCATCGGCATCGGCGCGGGACCGGAGTGCGACGGGCAGATTCTTGTCTTCCACGATCTTGTCAATCTCACCGGAGCAACCCCGGCCAAGTTTGTCCGCCGCTATGCAGACGCGTCAACGCTCTTCAGCGAAGCAGTTCAGCATTATGCGAGCGATGTTCAAGGCGGCGTTTTCCCCGCCGATGCCGAGAGCTACCACCTTCCCGACGATGCTCACGCGGACCTATTAAAGCGCGAGCCGCAACAAGGCCGCCAGCGATGACGGTTTGTTGCAACCAAGCGAAGAGTACATACTGACTAATCCCATGCGAATCATAACTTCCATTTCCGAGATGCAAACTGCCGCCCGTCAACTCCGGCGCGGCGGCACACTCGGCCTGGCGCCCACCATGGGCGCATTGCACGCCGGCCATCTATCGCTTATCGCCGCTGCGAAGCGCGAATGTACGCACGTGATTGCCACCATCTTCGTGAATCCTTTGCAATTTGGCCCCAACGAAGACTTCAGCCGCTACCCCCGCACGTTTGAGGCCGACTGTGCCGCGTTTACCGCCGCCGGTGTTGATATTCTCTTCGCTCCCAGCGCCGAGACATTGACCCCCGCCAGCGCAACCACATTTGTTGAGGGCGCCGGCATCAGCGACCGGCTGGATGGAGCACACCGTCCCGGCCACTTTCGCGGAGTTGCGACTATCGTCGCCAAGCTCTTCAACATTATCGCGCCCGACCGCACCTACTTCGGACAGAAGGATGCCGCGCAGTTGGCTGTGCTCCGCGCCATGGTTCGCGATCTGAATTTTGCCGTGGAAATTGTCGCCTGTCCCATTGTGCGCGAACTTGACGGATTGGCTCTCAGTTCGCGCAATCGCTACCTGACGGCGGAGCAGCGCATCCGCGCCACCATTCTGCACCGCGCGCTCGACGCAGCCGCCGATCTCCACGCGCAGGGCGAACGCAGTTCCGGGGCGCTGATTAAAGCCATGCAGCAGATGCTGGTGACCGAGCCCTCAGTTATTGTGGAATACGCCGCCGTCGTTGATCCCGACACTCTACTGCCACTCTCAGACATTACACACGGCGCGCTCATCGCCGTCGCCGCGCATTTGGGCGAAACGCGCCTGATTGACAACTACCTTATAGGAGCAGATCATGCCTAGCCCGCTTCCCTTCAAAATCACGCTCGGAGTCACCGGCGGCATCGCCGCATACAAATCCGCCGAATTGGTTCGCCTCTTGCAGCAGCACTCGCTCGACGTTCACGTGGTGATGACGCGCGCTGCCGAAGAGTTTGTCCGCCCGCTCACCTTCGCCGCGCTCACCGGGCACAAGGTCATCACTTCAATGTGGCAGACGGATGCGTACGAAGGCGGCTCCATCGAACACATCTCAGAAGCTGAGTCCACCAACCTGCTGCTGGTTGCGCCGGCCACCGCGCACACGCTGGCCAAATTCGCGCACGGGCTGGCCGACGATTTCCTCTCGACCCTATATCTGGCTACCACCGTGCCGGTCATGGTTGCCCCGGCGATGAACGTGAACATGTGGAAACACGCCGCTACCCAAGCCAATCTCGCCACGCTACGCCAGCGCGGCGTAGAAATCATCGAGCCCGGCAGCGGCTACCTGGCCTGTGGCATGACCGGCAGCGGCCGCCTTGCCGAGATCGACGAGATAGTCCACGCCGTTCTCGCCAGGATTCAGCGTATAGATGAAAACTCTCCGCGCGATCTCGCCGGAGAAACGGTGTTGATCACCGCCGGGGGCACGCGCGAGCCTATCGATCCGGTACGCTTTATCGGTAACCATTCCAGCGGCCGCATGGGCTATGCGCTGGCCGAAGCCGCCAGGTCGCGCGGCGCAAAGGTCATCCTTATCACCGCGCCCACGGCGCTGACCACGCCCGCCGGATGCGAACGCATCGACGTGATCACCGCGAGCCAGATGCACGCCGCTGTCATGGCCCACCTGCCGCAAGCCACCATGATCATCAAAGCCGCTGCCGTCTCCGACTTCCGTCCCGCAGCCGCCTTCGAGCAGAAACTGAAACGCACCGGACCACTCACGCTCACGCTTGAACCCACGGAAGACATTGCGCAGGGCGTCGCGGCCCACCGCAACCCCGGCACATTGCTGATCGCCTTTGCCGCCGAGACTGTCGCAGACACACAAGAGCTCATCCGCAACGCTCGCGAGAAGCTGAAGCGCAAAGGCGCAGATGCCATCGTCGCCAACGATGTCTCCCAACCGGGCCTGGGCTTCGACTCGGAATGCAACGCCGCCACATTCATCACCGCGACACGCGAAGTTGCCTTCCCGGCACAATCAAAGTCCGACCTCGCGCATCGCATTCTGGATGAGGCTGCGCAGTTGCGCACGGCCACACCTCTCCGCTCCTCCTGAACTTTCAGAGCTTGAAGACCGGAAGCGGTCAAGGCAGTGGAAAACGGTCGCGGAGGAGGGCGAGCGCTTCGGCGGGCGTGGCGATCGCGCCTTCCAGTTGCGCGTCCTCGACAGCGCGGAGCATTTCCTTAAAGGCGGAGCCGGGAGTGTAGCCGGCGGCGATGAGTTCGCGGCCGGTGACGAGCGGCGCGGGGCGGACGGCTTCTTCAGGTATGGATTCATAGCGCTCGCGGACAAAGTTCCAGTGGTCGAGGTTGCCGCTGGAGGCCAGGCAATCCATGCGATGCAGCTCGAGGTGCTGGGGGAAATTCTCCAGGCGGAAGAAGCGCTTGAGTGTGGAGGCTTTCATGTGGTGGGCGTCGGCAAAGCGCATGTGGTTCTCGACGAGCGAAAGGGTCTGGCGGGTTTCGTCGTTGGAGAAGCGGAAGCGGCGACAGACGCCGGCGGCGATGGCCACGCCGACCTCGACATGGCCGTTGAAGCGGATGCGGTCGACGCGCGTGAAGGTGGGCGGCTTACCGACATCGTGGAGCAGCGCGCCCCAGGCGAGAGGGAGCGGGCAGCCGGGCGGGAGTTGCTCGAGCAGCAGAAGGGTGTGCGTCCAGACGTCTCCCTCGGGATGAAATTGCGGCGGCTGGGCGACGCCCTTCATGTGGGCGACCTCGGGGAGGAGTTCGGCGAGGAGGCCGGATTCATCGAGCAGTTCAAAAGCGCGGCGGGCTCGTCCCTCGGTGAGCATTTTAGTCAACTCGTCGCGGACGCGTTCGCGGCTGACGGCGTGGATTTTGGGGGCGAGGCGGCGCATGGCGGCGGCGGTGGCGGGGTCGATCTGGAAGCCGAAGCGGGCGGCGAAGCGGACGGCGCGCAACATGCGCAGATGGTCCTCTTGAAAGCGCTCGCCGGGCTCGCCGATGGCGCGGATGATGCCGGCATCGAGGTCGGCTAGACCGTTGGCGTGGTCAATCACGGCGGAGCGGAGTCCTGCGCGGAGTCCTGCGCGGACGGCGAAGGTTTTTTCATGTGGGTCAGTTAAGGAACCTTGCACACGCGAGGGGTCGAGGAGCAAGCCGTTGATGGTGAAATCGCGGCGGCGGACGTCGTCTTCGACGCTGGTGGTGTAGCGGACGACGTCGGGATGACGGCCATCGGAGTATGCGCCATCTGAGCGGAAGGTGGCGACCTCCGTTACAACATACCCTGGCTCTACCAGTTCCCCTCCTGCGGCGCAAGCCGCATCTGCCGCATCGCAGGTGCCGTCTGGCGAATCGCAGGTGGTGGCGACCAGCACGACGCCAAAGTGCGCTCCGACGGCAAAGGTGCGCGGGAAGAGACGGAGGACCACGTCGGGGGTGGCGCTGGTGGCTACGTCGTAGTCCGAGGGCTCGCGGCCGAGAAGCAGATCACGGACGCAGCCACCGGCGAGATAGGCCTGGTGGCCGGCGGCACGCAGGGCGGCGATGATCCGGAGGGCCGCATCGAATTGGAGCGTGGAGGCGAACATAGGTGCTGCATCCATTGTCGCCCCACTGATGCCTGGAAGGAAACCGCTGTCCGCTCGCGGAGCCCGCTACACTAAACACATGAGCGGACGCGGCCTCATTCTAGGCATTGAAACCTCGTGCGACGAGACGGCGGCGGCTGTCGTGGAGCGGGGGGCGCGGACGCTTTCGTCGGTGGTGGCGTCGCAGATCAAGACGCACGCGCGCTATGGCGGAGTGGTGCCGGAGCTGGCCAGCCGGGAGCATCTGCGGGCGATTGTGCCGGTGGTGCGGGCGGCGCTGGCAGAGGCGGGAGTGGCGCTGGGCGACCTGGACGCGATTGCTGTGACCGCCGGGCCAGGATTGGCCGGGGCTTTGCTGGTGGGGATTGCGTATGCCAAGGGACTGGCCGCGGCGCTGGAGCTGCCGCTGATTGCCGTCAACCATCTGGAAGGGCATATTCATGCGGTGATGCTGCGCGAGCAGTCCTTGCCGAGTGGGCGGTATTTTTTGGAAGGAGAGGTCGAGAGTAAGGGTTCCCACCCTAACCGCAACAACAAAGACGCGGCGAGGGTGGGGCACCCACTTTTTTCCCAAAATGAGGCGGCGTTAGCACTGGTCGTTTCCGGGGGACACACGCACCTTTATCTGGCGCGGCAGGAGAAGGGGGCGTGGAGCTACCGGCTGGTGGGGCGGACGGTGGACGACGCGGCCGGAGAGGCCTTCGACAAGGTGGCCAAGCTGCTGGGCTTCGGCTATCCCGGAGGGCCGTGGATCGATGCGCTGGCTCGATTCGGCAACCCGAAGGCTGTGCCGTTCGCTTTCGCACAGATCAAAGTGAAGGCGCATTTGGCGGGGAAGACACCAAGGACCAAAGCGGCCAAGACGGCGCCTATTGCCGGTCTCGACCCGCGATTTATGTTTTCGTTTTCGGGGATCAAGACGGCGGTGCTGCGGTACGTGGAGCTGCACGGGCTGCGGGACGAGGCGCGGCAGCGGGCGGCGCGGCTGTTTGCGCCGGGAGTTGAGGCGCGCCCGCCGCAGAGCAAGGAAGAAGCGCTGGCGCTGTGTCCGCAACAGGTGCTGGATTTGGTGGCCAGCTTTCAGTGCGCGGTAGTGGGCGACCTGATGAAGAAGAGCTTTGCGGCGGCGGAATCGCTGGGCACGCGGCGGATTCTGGTGACCGGCGGTGTGGCGGCCAACCGCGAACTGCGCGCGCGCTTCAGCGCCGAGGCCGCGCGGCGGGGAGTGCGGGTGGATTTTCCCACGCTGGCGATGTCGACGGACAATGCGGCGATGATTGCCGCCGCGGCTTGGGGGCGGTTTTTGGCTGGGGAGTTTGCGGCGGGGTCGTTGTCGGCCGATCCGTCGCTGGCATTGGGACAGTGAGAAGTTATTTCTTAATTTGAAAATCGAGACATGTGGTCCCGACGCTTTCAAAGATGAGTGTCTAAGACCTACTCCACACAGCCCATAGCCAGACGGACGAGGCTGGCCAGGCGGCAAATCTGGGTGTCGGTGAGGGGACGATGGTCCTTAGCGTGTAGAGAGCCACCAATCGCGGCCGGCGCACCAGCAACTATCGTCGGGCTGGTTGTTGCGGTGAAGATACTTGACCTGGCTGCCACTTCTTCTCCACAAGGCCTCGGAGAGAGAGCGCGCGGCCTGCGCGTTTTGGGCTCCGGCGCAGGGGACAAACTGCACACCGCAGAGGAATCGGGCGGGATAGGCGCCGTCCGGATTGCGGGTTACGAGCAGCATCTTACCGTCCTGATTTTCCGGCTCGAGGGGAAAGAGCAACCGCCCGTGGGGGAGCAGCGCATCGAGCCAAAGGGCCAGGGGCTCGGCAGCGGCAGCGTTCACGTAGAGCAGATCGCAGGCCGGCAAGGGCGCTTCAGCGCCGGAGCGGCAGTGCACCGCAACCTGGGGAAGGCCGGCGAGAAGCGCGGCGGCGCGGCGAGCCAGCTCCGGCTCAATCTCATAAGCATCCACATGGCCGGAGGAGCCCACCAGCATGGCCAGCATGGCGGTGTAGTAACCGGTGCCCGCGCCCACGTGGACGGCGCACTCGCCTTTTTTGGGGGCCAGAGCATTGAGGCACAGGGCGTGGAGACTGGGCTGGCCATTGTTGAGGTCGCGGCCCGCGCCCAGCGGCACCAGCACGTCCTGGTAGAGAACGGCGGGATCGTCTGTAGTCTGCCGGGTGTGTGTGCCGGGCGCAATGATTCGCCAGGGCGGCGGGCCAACAAAGTTTTCACGCGGAATGGACTCGAGGGCCGCGGCAATCTCGCTATTGAGGCCGACGCCGGGAGCGAGGCCGGCCTGGGCAAGGATGCGCTGAGCGTAGGCGCTGCGACAGGCCTGAAGGCGAGCGGCGCAGACTGGATCGGGAGGGCTGGGTTGCGTTTGAACTTGATCAGCTTGGTCGCGCTGCATCGCCATCCTCCCCCGGCCGCCCACGCAGGCCTTCGCCCAGCCTGCGGCTCGCCTTCCTCATTATCGGAAGCCCCAGCCTGCCCGGCAAGAATTCCCGCTGGTACAATCAGAAAAAGCTGAAAAATGGCTACTTCCAACTGTTTTTTGAAGATAAATGAGCGAGAAGCGAGAGCGATGACGCTACGGCTCTTCAATACGATGACGGGAGAGATGGACCCGGTGACGCCCGCGGACGGCAAGACTCTGCGGATGTACGCCTGCGGTCCGACGGTCTACGACTACGGGCACATAGGCAACTTCAGGACGTTTTTACAGTTGGACGTGCTGCGGCGGTTTCTGAAGCTGACGGGGATGAAGCTTCGCCACGTGATGAATATTACCGACGTGGACGACAAGATTATCCGCAACGCGGCGGCGGCGGGAGTGAGCATCGGCGAGTACACGGCGCGGTTTGAGAAGGCTTTCTTTGATGACCTGGAGACGCTGAGGGTGGAGCGGCCGGAGGTGATGGCGCGGGCCACGGAGCACATTCCGCGGATGGTGGAGCTGGTGCAGAAGCTGGCCAAGGCGGGCGCGGCTTACCAGGCAGAGGATGGGAGCTGGTACTTCAGGCTGGCGGCGTTTCCGGAGTACGGCAAGCTGAGCAAAAAGGATTTGTCCGGGATGGAAGACGGGGCGCGGGTGGACCTGGACGAGTACGAGAAGGACTCGGCGCGGGATTTTGCACTGTGGAAGGCGGCGAAGCCGGGCGAGACCTCGTGGGAGACGGCGATTGGGCGGGGGCGGCCGGGATGGCACATCGAGTGCTCGGCGATGGCGATGGAGTACCTGGGCGAGAGCTTCGATTTGCACGCGGGCGGCGAGGATTTGATTTTTCCGCACCACGAGAACGAGATTGCGCAGAGCGAGAGCGTGACGCACAAGGAGTTTGCGCGGATCTGGATGCATGTGCGGTTTCTGCTGGTGGACGGCAGGAAGATGTCGAAGAGCGAGGGGAACTTTTTTACGTTGCGCGATTTGCTGCTGAAGGGATACAAGGCGTCGGCGATACGGCTGGCGCTGATTTCGGTGCCCTACCGGCACCAGCACAACTTCACGTTTGAGGGGCTGGCGGAGGCGACGGCGGCGATTGATCGGCTGAGAACGTTCCGGGAGCGGCTGACGGCGGGGTCCTTCGCGGAGGGCGAAAGTTCTTTATTGCAAGCGGCCGCCAAAAATGCGCGAGCGGAGTATTTGGCCGCGCTGGCCAACGATTTGAATACGGCCGAAGCGCGGGCGCCGATCTTCGAGCTGCTGCGGGCGGCGAATACGGCGATGGACCAGGGAGAGTTGAAAGCCGGCGACCGGGATGCGATTCTGGTGGTGCTGAAGGATTTTGACGCGGTCTTCGATGTGCTGGAGGACGGCGACGCGGAGGCCACGCGGCGGGCGCTGGAGTGGGCGGAGAAGGAAGGCCGAATGAGCGAGGTTGCCGAGGAGCTGCTGGCGCGGCAGGGGCTGACGGATGCGGCGATTGAGGCGCTGGTGGCGGAGCGGAGTTTGGCAAAGAAGCAGCGGAACTTTGCGCGGGCGGATGAGATTCGCAAGGAGCTGGCGGAGAAGGGTGTGGTGATTGAGGATACGAAGGACGGAGTGCGGTGGAAGCGGAAGTAATAGTGGTCAGAGAACAGAGATCAGAGATCAGCCGCCCAAACCTACTGCATGAGTCAACCTATTAACGATTGCAAACTGGAGGATCACGAATGGAAGCGAATGAAGTGCAGGAGCTGGAGGAACACGCGGAGCATGCCGAGCATGATCGGATGATGCGGCCGGTGGCGTTGACCATGACTTTTTTGGCGGTGCTGGTAGCGGTGGTTACGGTGCTGGGGCATCGCACCCACACGGAGGCGATTCTGAAACAGGATCAGGCCACCGATATGTGGGGCGAGTACCAGGCGCACAAGATTCGCGCCAACGAGACGAAACTAACTTCCGAACTGCTCAGCACAGTGACCCTCGCCAATCAGGATCGTGCGCACGAACTGATCAAAGGTTACGCGGAAGAGAAGGATAGGAAGGCCGAAGAGACTAAGGAAGATATGGAAAAGGCCAAGGGGCTGGAGGAAGCAGTAGAACTGGCCGAGAAGAAGGCCGACCGTTTCGACTTCGGCGAGGCGCTGCTGGAGATAGGGCTGGTGATTACCTCGATCACGCTGCTGACCCACAAGCGGATTTACTGGTACGTGGGGATGGGCTTTTCGGTTATCGGGATTGTGGCGGCGACGCTGGGAGTGCTGCTGAAATAATGCCTGAAACAGCGGGCGGTCTTCTGAATCAAAATGGTGTTAGACTGGTTGCCATATGAAAACCCGCATCTTTGCCGCGCTTCTTATCCTTTGCGCCGCTACGCTTGCGGCGCAAGTGCCCGCCACCCCTGCCGGCACTCCTGTTGCACAGGCGCACACTAGCGATCTTGGCTTTAGCTACAGCATCCCGTCGGATTGGGAGGTTGTTGACGTTAATCCGAGTCTCCCCGCTGTGCGGCAAAAGGTGGAAAATGAGGCCGCCAGCGAGGACGAAAGGAAAGGCGCGGCCTGTGCCCAGGTAGCGCTGACTGCCCGCCACGGCGCTCCTGTTTCCGTGATAGTCGTTGTGGCGTTGCCGTTTGCCTGTTTCGGACAGGAGATGACCGACAAGGACCTTCCCGACTTTGGCTCGGGCGCCTCAGAGGGTCTCAAGAAGAGCTTTAACCTCGCGAACCCGCACCGCGGCGCCTACTCTCTGGGCACCCACAGCATTTGGATCGAACGCGCCAGGGGCACTATCATCGGCCACGCCGATACTACGTACACGGTAGAGACAGTTTGCAGCATTCTTAAGAAGGGCGCTGTCTGCTGGATGACCATGGCCGCCGACGATGCAGCGCTACAGACCTTCGAGCACGGTGCGGTGGCTCTGGATGACGATGCAGCGACGGCGCTGGTTCCGGCGAATGCTTTTCAAAAGAATCCGTAATAAGGCACGGTGGATGGACGGGCGAGAGGGGCACCTGGCGTTGTGTTTTGCTGTGCGGGGACGGTGGTAGACTGGTTGCCATATGAAAACCCGCCTTTTTGCCGCGCTTCTCGTCCTTTGCGCCGCTACGCTTGCGGCGCAAGCGCCCGCCACCCCTGACACTGCCCCCATTCCGCCTCCGCCTCCAGTTGCACTGGCGCACAGCAGCGATCTCGGTTTCAGCTACAGCGTTCCATCGGACTGGGAGGTTGTGGACACCTCGCCGATGCTGCCGACGGTGATACAGCAGGCGGCCAGGGATTACGGAAGCGAGGCTGAAAAGATAGCTGCTTGTGTCCAACTGCCGCTGATGGCCCACCATGGCAACCCGCCATCGGCCATTGCTATCGTGGGGCTGTCTTTTGACTGCATGGGACACTCGTTTACGGCCACGGATCTTCCGAGCATTGCTTCCGGCGTATCTGAGGGCCTGAAGAAGAACATCCAGGTTGTCAATCCGGTTAATAACACCTACACGCTGGGCAGCCACAGCATGTGGATTGAACACGCCTCCGGCTCGCTGATCGGCCACCCGGAGATCAAGCGAACCATGGAGACGGTTTGCAGCGTTCTCAAGAAGGGCGTTGTTTGCTGGATGACGATGGCAGCCGACGATGACGCGCTGCAGACCTTCGAGCAAGGCACGGTGATGCTGGATGACGATGCAGCGACGGCGCTGGTTCCGGCTGACGCGCTGCAAAAAAAGCCGTAACCATCAATCAGGAATCTGCCGAGCCCCTGTTGCCTGCAAGCCAGGAGATTACTGCGTAGACGGCCAGGATCGCACCTATCACCGCCAGCGAAAGCGTGATGGGCACTTCGATCCAGCGGGCGGCGAACATTTTGAGCGCCACAAAGACCAGTAGCACGGCCAGGCCATAGTGGAGGTAGCGGAAGCGATTGAGCAGCGAGGCCAGGGCCAGGTAGAGCGAGCGCAAGCCGAGAATGGCGGCGATGTTTGAGGTGTAGACCACGAAGGGATTGTGGCTGACGGCCAGCACGGCGGGGATGGAATCGACGGCGAAGAGCAGGTCGGTAACTTCGACGGCGAGAATGACGGGCAGCAGTGAGCCGTGAGCTGGTTGTAATTTGCGAATCCACCCCGGAATTGCCGCGTAGGACACGCCACCGCGAATGAGCCGCCAGGCCGCATAGAGCAGAATCAGGCCGAAGAGCCAGGTGATCCAGTCAAAGCGGCGCAGCAGCGTGATGCCCGCGGCGATGAAGAGCGCGCGCAGAACGACGGCTCCGGCTACTCCCCAGAGCAGGGCGGTGTGCTGGCGGCGCGGCGAAATGCGGAAGCCCTGGAAGAGGACCATGAAGACAAGGAGATTGTCGACGCTGAGAGAGGCTTCAATGGAGTAGCCAGCAACGAATTCGAGCGCCGTCTGATGGCCGCGGGTGATGGCGATCCAGGCGGCGAAGCCGGCTGCGGCTAAGACCAGCAGAGCGGTCCAGAGCCAGACGAGGGTTTGGGCGCGGCGATTCTCAGTTCGGCGGCCGGGCAGCAGTGAGTCAGCAAGAAGCAGAGCCGCCACTACAGCGTGAAATCCGAGCCACCAAATCCAGGAGACACCGGCAATCATCATGGGAGGACCTCAGGAGGCGCGGCCGGTCTTGTTCAGTTCGCTGTAAAAGCCCAGATCCGCGCCGTGGAGAGTTTTGACGATGTAGAGAACCTGCCCGTAGTGCATGGCGAAGTGCTCCACCACCTGGTAAACAGCATCAAGGCCGCTGACTTTGTAACCCTGAATTTCGTAGGGAGCAGTCAAATCGGCTGGGGTGAGCCGCGCAAGGACTTCCGACGCTTGTTGCATGGTTGCGCCGAGTTGGCTGAGAAGCGCGGATGCTGAAATCGATTCACGCTGATTGAATTCCGCGGGACGATTGCGGCGATCCTCCAGCCGGTTGAACGAAGCCACCAGCCACTGGCGCACATTTCCGTTGAGATGCAGGAGCAGATTGCCGATGCTGTTGCAGGCTTCGCTGGGACGCCACCAGAGTTGTTCCTCGGTGAGCGATTCGACGCTATTCTTGAGCCGGGGCCAGTATTGCTCAAGCAGCTTTTGGCGGGAATGCACGAGAAAAAGCTGTGCGACGTCTGCGGGCGTGGTTGTCATTGGTTTGCCTCTTGTTTATCGCAGGTTGATCAGCCGGATGGTTTCCATAAAGACGTCGCCGTCGATGGTAAGGCTGTGGGCGCTGATCTTGTCCATGGTGTCCTGGGCGGTGTGGTGATAGCTGTTGTTGGGGCCGTAGTCGAGGTCGATGATGTCGATGGAGGGGACGCCGCGCTGGACGAAGGGCAGGTGGTCGTCGCTGATCGGCTCGTCCATCTTGAAGAAGTGTTTCTCATAACCGAACTTCTTCGCTGCCTGCCGGAGCAGCGAAACTAGCCAGTCCGTGGAGTTGGTATCGCGTTGAATGTCCAGATCCTTGTCGCCGATCATGTCGGCCAGGATGAAGGCTTTGATTTTGGCCAGGGTTCCATCGCGCGCCCATTTTGCGGCCAGGTGGCGTGTGCCGTAGAGCGAATCGGAGTCGGTCCAACTCTGGATGGCCTCTTCGCCATCGTCGAAGAGCAGCCAGACCGAGTAGCCGTCGAGCTTCTTTCCGCCCGCGGTCTCGACGCGCAACTGATCGGCGATGGCCATCAACAGGCCGGTGGTGGAGCCGCTGTCGTTGGCGCCGACGTAATTAATGTTTTTGAGCCAGTAATTGGTCTCGTAGTGCGTGGCCAGGACGATGATGCCGTCCTTTTTGCCGGGGAAGCGCACGATGAAGTTGCACATGGGGACCGGGCCGATGGGCGTGGAGGCGGTGAAGGCGTCTTCTTCGAGCCGGTCGTGCTGAAAGTGAGCGCGCAAGAAAACTTCGGCTTTGTCGTGACCGGGGCTGGTGGGCCAGCGCGGGCCGATGGCGACAAACTGGCGAGCGTAGTCGAGAGCTTTGGCGCCGTTGAAGTGGGGTTGGGCGGGAGCTTTTGCGTCGTTGACGTGCGGCTGGGCGGGGGCGAAGAGGGGGGCGAGTAGGAGAAGAGTAAGAACGACGCTCATCCAGATTTTAGGATTCCCAGGTCCCCAAATGCGAGGGACCTGGGGCACCCGAATATTTTTAAAAATACCGCGCATCGTAATTCGTGGTATCCCACCCTTGCCGCAAAAACAAACACGCGGCAAGGATGGGGCACCCAGCAATTGTGCCGCTACATTCTTCCAAAACGAAAATAAACTCATTTTGCGGTCTCCTTGGCTTCCCTGGCTTTGCGACGCGCGGGATGTACCCACCATGCGATTCCGATGCCCAGCAGATAGAGCGCCAGCATGGGGAGGGCGTAGATGCACATGGTCCAGGGGTCAGGGCTGGGGCAGATGATGGCCGCCACCAGAAAAACGGCAAGAATGGCGTAACGAATGTTGCGCCACAAAAAGCGCGGGGTGACTATACCGAAGAGCGCAAGGAAAAAGATGAGCACCGGCAACTCAAAGCTGATGCCCAGGCCGAGGATGATGGAGAGAAAGAAGCCGGAGTACTCCTCGATGGTGACCATAGAGGTGAAGTTGTGGCCGAAGTTCACGATGAGGATTTGCATTGCGCCGGGCAGGACCCAGTAATAGCCGAAGGCGGCTCCGGCGAGAAACAGGCTGACGGTGGCGGCCATGAAGGGAACCACAAAGCGCCGCTCTTTCTGGTAGAGCCCCGGCGCGATGAACATCCAGACCTGATAGAGGATGAGGGGCGAGACCAGAATCGCTCCGGCGATGAACGTAACCTGTAGGTCCAAGTTCAAGGGGTCCATGGGGTGGGTGAAGACCAGAGACTTGCCGATGTGGGTGAGCGGGGCCTGGATGAAGGCGACGAATTGGTCACGAAAGCTCCATGCCGCGGCGAAACCCAGCACCAGAAAGATGGCCGAGCGAATGATGCGCTTGCGCAACTCGTCGAGATGCTCCATCAGGCTCATGCCGGGCAGTTCCGCTCGCTCGGCGACAGCCTCGCGCGCTTTGCCGATGGCCTCCGCGGGATCAATCATGAGCGTCTCCTCTGCGCCTTGCTGGCCTTTTTCGCCCGGGCTGGCGCCTTGGTCGCAGCCTTTTTGCTCGTAACAGTGCGGACGGATTTCTTTGCTGCCGGAGGCTTGGTTTGCGCTGACTTTTTACCTGGCCGCGCCGCCGGAACCGGCTCACCGGTGGAGGGAGGGAGAATGCGCGGATAGGGTTCTTCCGCCGGGGCATCTGTAGCGGCTGCGGTCGCGGGAGGGTAAGGGATCTCAGCCGGGTAGGGACTTGCAGCGGGCGCTGCAGAGGCTGATTCCGGAGCAGGAGAAACCGAGGCAGGCTGCGGGGAGGAGGCCAGCGCGCTCAGCCGCTCTTCTTCCTTCTTGCGGCGGTCGGCCTCCTCGGCAACGCGCAGTTCCTCTTCCATCTGGAACTTGAAATCGTTGGAGGCCTTGCGGATCTCGTACATGATTTTGCCGATCCTGCGGCCGATCTCCGGCAGCCGGCGAGGGCCGAAGACCACCAGCGCCAGCACCATGAGGATGATGGAGTTTTCAAATCCCAGGCTGGCAACTTGGATTGTTGGCGGCATCACCATGAAAACTCATGATACCTGCCCGCGCATGGGACGAACAACCGGAGGCATTGCCCGGTCTCAGGATTGCTGAGCAGTGGCTCGCAATGCACCCAAATAATTGCGGAACTTAAGATTACGCCTGGGCGTATCATTCATATCGGAGCGGGAGCACGGGATAGCCCTGCCCGGAATGAGGTAACAATGAAGCGGATTGCGATTGCGATTCTTTTTGGCCTGGTTGCGGGTGCGATTTGCGCATCTGGTTTATTCTATGGCGGCATACTGAAGTTTTCGGTTGTCACTTTGGTTTGGGTCCTGCTGAACAGGGCGGTGATGGGCTTTGCCATTGGCGCCTCGGGGCTGAAACTGCATTGGGCCTGGAACGGCATCGTCATGGGGCTGATTGTCGGATCGATCTTCTCCTATTTCATGTTCATGAATGTGGGAATGGGTTTGCTGCCGCCGGTGAATTTTCTGGTTAATGGACTCTTCGGGTTGATGATCGAGTTCTTCACGACGGTAGTCTTCAAGCAGCCGTCGCCTGCGCGGGCAAGATAACGGACCGTCCACGTCGGATTGAGCTTGTACTGAACTGCGGGAGTGAATCCGGAGATAGCATTCCGGGCAGGGGCGTGCGCCAAGCGGTGGGGCGAGCTTACTCCTTGTTTTTCAGTCCGTTAGATAATATATTCACGTTTTTGTTACACTAATAGGTAAGTGGAAGCGGCCTTTGCCGGGCAGGATTTCTCTTCGGAATCCAACGGCCGAGTGCCGCGTCTAACTGTTAAAGGCTTGCAACAACCCCGTGGATGGGGGCGCTCGAGAAGCTGCCGGGAGCAAGAGCCGGCAAGTTTCAAACAGAGTCAGCGCATCCACTGCAAGCCGTGAATTGCTTTCAACATCCCCGTCTGCTGCTCCGATAAGGGGCGAGTGGACTGAAGGCGGAATACGGTGAACTTGGTTATCGACGAACTCACAGCGGCCTCGCCGGAGGCCGGCAGTGCATGCAGCCTGGAAAATTACCTGGCGCTCCCCGACCATACGATGGACAGCCGCATTGCGGAAGCGCGCGCGCGGCTGGGCGCGACAACTCTGATTCTTGGCCACCACTACCAGCGCGACGAGGTGATTCGCTTTGCCGACGCGACGGGCGACAGCTACAAACTCTCCCGAATCGCCGCCGAAACGGACGCGAAATACATTGTTTTCTGCGGCGTGCACTTCATGGCGGAGAGCGCGGACGTGCTGGGGCGCGAAGGGCAGCAGGTGATTTTGCCTGACCTGAACGCGGGCTGCTCGATGGCCGATATGGCCGAAATCTCGCAGGTTGAGGCCTGCTGGGAGGCGCTGGAGCGGCTGGGGCTGGCGGACGGGATTGTGCCGCTGACGTATATCAACTCGACAGCGGCCATCAAAGCCTTCTGCGGCGAGCGTGGCGGGCTGGTCTGCACTTCGTCGAGCACGCGAGCTGCTTTCGAGTGGGCATTTAAGCGCGGCAAACGGATTTTGTTTTTGCCCGATCAGCACCTGGGCCGCAATACCGGCTACGCCATGGGCATTCCGCTGGAGGAGATGGCGGTTTGGGATCCGTGGGGTTTGCAGGGCGGACAGACGAAGGAAAAGCTGGCGGCGAGCCACGTGGTGCTGTGGAAGGGACATTGCGCGGTGCATCAGCGCTTTTTGCCCAGCCACGTGGATGCGGTGCGCGCAAAATATCCCGGCATCAAGGTGATTGTGCATCCTGAGTGCCGCTTCGAAGTTTGCCAAAAGGCCGACGCGCAGGGCTCAACGGAACGGCTGATTGCGCTGGTGGAGCAGGCGCCAGCGGGACAGATCTTTGCCGTGGGGACTGAAATTCATTTGGTCAACCGCATGGCGCGCAGATTTGCCGCCGAGGGCAAGAAGATTATCACGCTGGACGATACCGGCTGCCTGTGCACGACGATGTATCGCATCAGCCCGCAGCACCTGGCCTGGGTTCTGGAAAATCTTGTCGAGGGCCGCGTGGTCAACCGCATCCAGGTGAAGCCGAGCGTCAAGCACTGGGCGAAAGTTGCGCTGGACCGGATGCTGGAAGTGGGATGAAAATTTACTTGCTTTTGTGGACAGGATCGGGATAGCCTGTCCTTCCAGGCAATCGGTTCGCGGAACCTTCCCCAAAGTTTCCCCTGCTGCCTGCTGAGTGCGTTTGTGGAAGGACGTAGAATACCGCGAAATCTGAGTTGGGCGGATGACGCTCGCCGGACAAGGTTGCCGTGGCACGGAGTCCCCCAATGAACGCCCTCACGATGCGCAGCCTTCAATCGGTCGCCCTTCTGGCGGCTTGCCTTAGCCTCTTCACTTCCGGTTGTGGCCACCCAACCGCGATCATCAGCGCCACCACAGCGCCTCCAGCCATAGGTTCAACTGACACCGCTCACCCGACAAACCTGCCCGGCGTTCCTTTTTACATCAAGCGCGGAATGTGCAAGCGTGAAACCATTTGGGCCGAGCCCAAGCACACTCTTCAACTGGCGATTCTTCAGGACGGCAAGCCCGCCGCAACGCGCAGCATCACCTACCCGCACTCCTTTCAGCAGAATTCCGAACTGGAGACATTGGTTGAGAATCTGAATCTGCTTGCCGTCCCGCCCAAGGACAGCGATCCGGCCAAGCTCTGCCAAACGGTTAACGATGTCGCCAACCAATGGAAAGCCCTGGCCGAGGCCGCTAAACAAGCCAAACGCCCGTGCGATGTAGTGTCAAAGCAGTCTAACGAGTGCGAATCCCTGGTGGCGGCGGAGAGGACGGGCGACATTCTGCTTGTCAGCAATTCGGCAAGCATTGTCGCGGAGGTGGACTATGAGCACGTCTACTACATGAACACCCGAACGCCCTGGATCGGCAGCGCGTCGGTCGATACCAAGCTGAACTTGGATGGAACCCTGAGCGAAGGGAATGTGCAGGTCACCGATCAGACCTGGAGCACTATCCTGGGAACCGTCAACGCGCTGGCGGGCGACTTTACTACCTTCGCCAGCGCGAAGTTCACGGCACCGGCAGCCACGGGGAATGAACCTATTGAGAACTGCACGCCGTCCTCCGGCTGGCCCGTTCCGAGCGTGGATGTGGTTTACCGGATCACGTCCTCGACGGAGGTTTACCTCCATGATCATGAGCTGGAAGATCCGGGCCTTGGAGCCTCCTGCAAGCCGCTCGATGGCGGTGTGACGGAGGGCAATGTTACGATTACCAAAAAGGACGCAAGCCCCGCCAAGGATGACGCAAGCACCATCAAAGTCTCTGGCACGGTGACACTGCCCAAAGCCGATCCCGCCACCAAAAAGTAAAATCCATCACGCCGTATGGCCTGTTGTAACCATCCCATGAGCCCTGCTTCTGGAGTATCCTAGAGGCAGGGCAACTATTATGAAGACCTTCACGCTCGAAGAAGCGCAATCTCTGTTGCCGGTGATGGAGTCGCTGTTGAAGCGCGCAATCGAGGGCAAGCAGTTGGCCCAGCAGGCGGAGTCCGGCCTCTCTGAGCTGGCCCGGCGCATCTATCTCTCCGGAGGCATGAGGGTGGACACGGACAAGGTGGCCAAACTGCGTGCGGATCTGGAGGGGCAGGTGCAGCAGGTTCGCGAGAGCGTTGCCGAGATCGACGCCATCGGCGCGCAGGTGAAGGATCTGGATACCGGATTGCTGGATTTTCCCTGCCGACTGGAAGATCAGGTCGTACTGCTGTGCTGGCGCATGGGCGAGCCGGCCATCGAGCACTGGCACCCGGTGGACTCCGGCTTCAAAGACCGCCAGCCTGTGGATGAACGCTTTCACCGCCGCTCCACCTCGGGAAACCGGCCGAATTGAAAAAACAGGGAACAGGGAATAGGGAATAGGGAATAGGGAGTAGGGAGTAGGGAGTAGGGAGTAGGGAATAGGACCGCTTATTAGTTTTGTCCCGAATAACATTCTGGAAAATAATCCCAGCTTTTCTTCGCAAATTCTTTCTTATAAGAGAGAACTCTGCTTTGCAGCTGGTTCTTCTGCACTGCTGCGGGCATGCAGGCGGGCAATCCTACTATCCCACCCTAGCCGCAAAAACAAATACGCAGCGAGAGTAGGGCACACATCAGGCAGCACGGCGTTCCGGATTTCCGTCAACAACGAGAGATTCCAGGCTGCGGTAGAGATTGCTCTTCCGCAGCATTTTTTGTTTTGAAGGCCTGATTCTACTTCCAGGTTTCGAAGACGATGGGCTCGTGTCTGGTGAAGAGCGAGTGCTTGAGGAAGTTCTGGTCATCGCGATGGGGAAAGTCGTTGCGGAAGTGAGCGCCACGGCTCTCGGTGCGGGCCAGGGCGGAGAGCAGGATGACGCGAGCCACGCAGCTCATGGCCAGGGCCTCGGTCAAGCGGCGGCTTCCCTTGTTTTGCGCCGCCAACTCAGAGAGAGCGTCCGCGCAGGCCTGCTGAGCGGCGATGCCGAGGCGCAAGGTAGAGTCCTCGCGCAGCAATCCAGCGTAGGCCCACATGGAAGTTTGCAGGCTGGCGATGATCTTTTCCAGATGCTCTTGCTTCGCAGAGGTCAAGGGAATGGAATCGGGCGAAGCCGTACTGTGGGGCGCGTTTGCAGTGCGCAAGACCAGGCCGTCGCTGAGCATCGATTGCGCCGCGCGGGCTCCGAAGACGAGACCTTCAAGCAGCGAGTTGGATGCCAGGCGGTTGGCGCCGTGGACGCCAGTGCAGGCGGCCTCTCCAGCGGCGTAAAGGCCGGGCAGGGTGGTGCGGCCGTAGAGATCAGTGCGGATGCCGCCCATGAGGTAGTGCGCGGCGGGGCGAACGGGGATGAGGTCGCGGCTGAGATTGAGCGAGTAGTGCGCCAGGACGGCGCTGATGCCGGGAAAGCGGTGGCGCAGGTCGATGCCCTGGACATGGCGCATGTCGAGATGGACGACGCGGGATTTAGCGGCGGTTGCGCCCATGCCCTCGCGCGCGATGGCGCGAGCCACAACGTCGCGGGGCGCCAGCTCGAGCAACGGATGATAGCGCTGCATGAAGCGCTCGCCGCGATCGTTGAGCAGGATTGCGCCCTCGCCGCGCAGGGCCTCGGAGAGCAGGAAGCGCGGCGCGCCGGGGAGCGAGAGGGCAGTGGGGTGGAATTGATAGAACTCCATGTCGGCCAGAACAGCGCCAGCTTGAGCAGAGAGGGCGATGCCGTCGCCGGTTGCCACAGCGGGGTTGGTGGTGTCGGAGTAGACCTGGCCCGCTCCACCGGCGGCCACGAGGACGGCGCGAGCGTTGATGCGCTGCTGGAGCCGCGGACGGCGGTCGCAACTGAGCAGGTCGGCGCCAATAACGCGGCCGTCGGCGACGATGAGGTTGGTGACCGTGGTCCACTCAGCGAAACGGATGCGCTTGTGGACGCGCGCAAAGGCGGCCAGGGAGCGGCTGATCTCGGCGCCGGTGGCGTCGCCGTTGGCGTGCAGAATGCGGGCGATAGAGTGAGCGCCTTCGCGGGTGCGCTGCAGTACTCCGGCTTCGGTATCAAAGCGCGCGCCCCACTCCATCAGCTCGGCCACGCGGACCGGCCCCTCGGCTACCAGCGCCTGGGCCGCGGGACGGTAAACCAGCCCATCGCCGGCATTGACGGTGTCATCGAGGTGCAGCGCAACGTCCCGGTCGCCTTCCATGGCCACGGCGATGCCGCCCTGCGCATAGTGGGTGTTGGACTCGGCGACGGACTCCTTGGTGACGACCAGGACCTCGCCGTGACGGGCCAGTTCGACGGCCGCACGCAACCCGGCCACGCCCGCCCCCATCACCAGAAAATCAACCTGCGACGAGACTGCCATCAGGGTTAAGGCTATCACTGGAGGGCGGGGATCAGCAGGATGGCGGTGAGTGCAGAAGTGTTTCTTATTGCCCAGAATCGGTCCCTGTTGCTAGGGTCAAATTCGCTTTCATCGGCATTCGGCATGGAGCATTCGTATCAGGCGGGCAGTCAGCCTGCCCGCCCGATATAAGGCGATTCCTATGCCTTACCTGCAGTGGAGGGTGAAGTTGATCTTCTGCGCGGCCTTGTTGGGAGAATCGATGACGAGATCTTCCCAGCCCTTGAAATCAGCGAATCTTGGTGTGTTCGCGCCTAAGTCCCAAGTCGTTATTACATCCTCCGAAGTGTTGGCTCTGGGCAAATCCTTTTGCCCCGGAGGAGCCTGAGCGCCATCGCTCCTTTCAAAGTGATACTTGATTTCCATGGGCGCCGTGGCAAGAACACCCCAGGCGAATTGCAATTGCACCGGGCATGCTCCTGTGTAAACAAAGTCCTTAACGATCTGGCCGTTATTAGTCAAGGCCCATCCGCCGATCCGGACAGTCGCCGGAGTGCAGTGGAGGGTGAAGTTGATCTTTTGCGAGACCCTGTTGGGAGAATCGATGACGAGTTCTTCCCAGCCTGTGAAGTCAGCGAATCTCGGTATGTTCGCGCCCAAGTCCCAAGTCGTGATTACATCTTCCGAGGTGTTGGCTCTAGGCAAGCCCATTTGCCCTGGAGGCGCCTGTGCGCCATCGCTTCTTTCAAAGTGATATTTGATTTCGGTAGGCGCCGTGGAAAGGACGCCCCAGGCGAATTGCAACTGGACCGGGCATGATCCGGTGTATACAAAGTTCTTGACGATCTGGCCGTTATTAGTCAATGCCCATCCGCCGATCCGGACAGCTTGGGAGTGGGCAATCTGGCTGACAATTGCCATACAGAAACAAATGCCAGCTATGCATACGATCCTTACTGCTTTCATTTTCTCTCCTTTGACCCCGTAGTGCAGGATGTCGGTGGGGTTTGCCGACAGTTCGCCAGTGTATAGAGCAGCGCCTGATACTTGCAAGAGTTATTTCAACCCTTCTTCAAGCCGATAATTGCTTTCGCTTAACAAGAGCTAATCCTATGATTCTTCAAGCTGTATTGCCAATTCTGCTCCGAATCAGCCTGGTCGAATCGATCGGGTAACTCGCCCAGGCGTGCATTAGGATAAAAGTACTGTGCAGACGATACGAGTCAAGACGACTTCGGCGAAGTACGACGTGATTACGGGCAGCGGGCTGGTCCAGTCGCTCGGGCGGCGCATCGAGCGGGTCTGCGGCAGGCTGCCGCGACGGGTCTTTGTGCTGACTTCGGCGCCGGTTTGGGGGCTGTGGGGCCATTGCATGGAGCAGACCTTTTCTGAGGCTCCTGTTGTCCTATTTCTGGAGCCCGGCGAGAAGCATAAGACGATGAAGAGCGTGGAAGGCCTGTTGCGGGAGATGGCGCAGGCGGGCGGGGATCGCGGGAGCCTGCTGATTGCCTTTGGCGGCGGGATTGTGGGCGACGTGGGCGGGTTTGCGGCCTCGATTTTTATGCGCGGGATTCCATACATTCAGGTCCCGACGACGTTGCTGGCGCAAGTGGATTCGTCGGTGGGCGGCAAGACGGGCGTGAATCTGCCGGAGGGCAAGAACCTGGTGGGCAGCTTCCATCAGCCGCTGGCGGTCTTCGCCGATATGGTCGTGCTGCAGACGCTGCCGGAGCGCGAGCTGCGGGCCGGGCTGATGGAGAGCGTGAAGGCGGGGATCATCCGCGACCGGTCTCTGGTGCGCTTCATGGAAGAACACGCGGACGCGGTGCTGAGGCGCGACGCGAAGGCGTTGGAGAAAGTGATTGCCGCGTCGATTCGCATAAAGGCCGAGGTGGTGAACCGGGACGAGCGCGAGAGCGGTCTGCGAATGATTCTGAACTTTGGGCACACGGTGGGGCACGCGCTGGAGCAGGCAACCGGCTACAAGACGCTGCTGCACGGCGAGGCGGTGGGGTGGGGGATGGTGGCCACGCTCTACCTGGCGCGCGAACGGGGGACGATTTCGAGAGGCCAGTTCAAGCGGCTGGAAAATCTGATTCATCTGTATGGGCCACTGCCAGCGTTGAAGCTGAAGGCGAGCAAGGTGGTGGGAGCTACGGGCGGCGACAAGAAGAATGTGGGCGGGGTGAGACGGTTCGTGCTGCCGCTGGGAATTGGCGATGCGGGCGTGGTGGAGGACGTGACGGCGGCGGAGTTAGAGGCCGCGGTGAGGTACGTGGTGGGGCAGGCGAAAGGAAAATCATGAAAACGGTGAGGTTTATCAGCTACTTCTTTCTACTGATTTGTCTTTCGGCAACAGCTCTCGCCCAATCGCAGTTTGCCGGAAAGTGGCAAATGAAGGCCGTTCCGGTGACAGGTAAGCCGCCAATCACGATTAACATTGTTGTGATCGAAAACAAACTTAGTGGAACCATGCTTTGGGTTCGGCCGAATGGCGCGCAAGATGAATTGCCAATAGTAAATCCTGAGGTGAATGGAAACATATTGAAGTTCCATACAGAGAATCCGTCCTCATTCGATTGGCGCTTGACTCTAGGGAAGAGCGGGCGAATAGCGTTTCTCCATGGCAACGCCCGACCAGGAGAGGGCGGAAAAATGGTCATCGAGTATAAGTTATGGAAGAAATGCTAACGATTAGAGTAGTAAACATTGAGTTTGTGGTTTCCCACCCTTGCCGCAAAAACAATAACGCGGCAAGGATGGGGCACCCAGCTTTTTGAGATTGACAGAATGAAAACGAAAGGCCGCAACGCTGAATGCCCACAACCGGAGCCAAGCCGCAAGGAGCAACCGACGAAGCCAGCGCGGCGCGGGCTGTGCGGGAGATGTTCGATGCGATTGCGCCGCGATACGACCTGCTGAATCATGTTCTGTCAATGAATGTCGACCGGCTGTGGTGGCGGAAGACGGCGCGGAGATTTCGGGCGGTGTTGGCTAATCCCGATGCGGCGGTGCTGGACATCTGCTGCGGCACGGGCGATATGACCATGGCGCTGCTGAAGCGGCGGCCACGAGGCGCGCGACCCATTCTTGCGGCGGATTTTGCGCGCAATATGCTGAGCCGCGGAACGCGAAAGTTTGGCGTGGGCGCGCGGAATGCGGGCGAGCCGTATGCGGCAATTGCAAGGCCGTACGCAGTACCTCTGGAGGCCGACGCGCTGCACTTGCCGCTGCGCCCGGAGTCGCTGGACCTGATTGTGACAGCATTCGGCTTCAGGAATCTGGCCAACTACGAGGCTGGCCTGAGGGAGTTTCATCGCGTGCTGAAGCCGGGAGGGCAATTGGGGATTCTGGAGTTCAGCGAGCCGGGCGGGCTCATCGGCAAGGCCTACGCGGTTTACTTCCGGCGGGTGCTGCCGGCCATCGGGCGGGCGATTTGCGGCAAGGACGGGGCATACAGCTACTTGCCGGTTTCGGTGGGCAATTTTCCCGCGCCAGAGGAGATGCTTGCGCTGATGCGCAAGGCGGGCTATGAGCAGTGCGCGTGGCAGCCCTACACTTTTGGTATTGCGGGGTTGTACACGGCGCGGCGCGGCGCTGTAGCCTAGAAACGCGATGGTTTACGAAACCTCCAAAGTGGCTGGGTTTTCCGCGGAGAAGCGGCGGGTGGCGCTGCACTCCATGCTGGCGGCGGCGGCGATGACGCTGCTGAAGCTGGGCGCGGGGTTGCTGTCGGGTTCGCTGGGTGTGCTGTCGGACGCGGCCCACTCCGGGCTGGACATGGTGGGCTCGGCGCTCACCTTTTTTTCCGTGCGGGTAAGCGACAAGCCGGCCGACGAGGACCACACCTACGGCCACGGCAAGTTTGAGAACTTCTCGTCTTTTGGAGTGGTTCTGCTGATGGCCGTCTCCAGCGGGTGGATCATATGGGAAGCGATTGAGCGGATTCTGCACCCCACGAGGGAGCTGCAAAATCTGGGTTGGCCGGCCGTGGTGGTGGCGGCGTCGATTGGAGTGGACTACTGGCGGTCGCGGCGGCTGCGGGCGGTGGCGGAGAAGACCGGGTCGTCGGCGCTGGCTACAGACGCATTTCACTTTGCGAGCGACATCTGGTCGTCGCAGGCGGTGCTGTGCGGGCTGGGGGCAAGCTGGCTGGGAGCGAGGTACGGCATTGGTGTATTGCGCTACGCGGACCCGCTGGCGGCGGTGGTGGTTTCGATGCTGATTATGCGGCTGACCGTGCGGCTGGGGCGCGAGGCGGTCAGTGTGCTGCTGGATGAGATTCCCGCCGAGACACGAGGGCGGCTGATTGAAGATGTGGCACGGGTGCCGGGAGTACTCAGCGTGGAGCAGGCGCGGGTGCGGAGGGCCGGGGCTGGTTATTTCGCGGACCTGACGGTAGCATTGCCGCGGCGGTTCACCTTTGAGCACACCGGTGAGCTGGTGCAAGCGGCCACGGAGGCTGTGCATCGCACGCTGCCGGAGGCCGATGTGGTGATCCACACGGTGCCGAGGCAGGCGCGGGCGGAGAGTATCTTCGACCGGGTGCGTGCGGTGGCGGCGCGCAACAACGTGAGCGTGCACGAGCTGAGCGTGCAATCGCACCAGGGGAGGCTGCGCGTGGAGCAGCACCTGGAGCTAGATGAAGCGCTGCCGCTGCTCAAGGCGCACGATTTTGTCTGCGCGCTCGAAGCGGAGATCTTGCGCAAGGTTCCGGAGATCGACGGGGTTCTGACGCACATCGAGAGCGAGCCGGCGACGATTGAACCGCCGGGAGAGCGGGTGGCTGCGGATCGCCGTATCGAGCAGGCGATGAAAGCGGCAGCAGCGCAGATTCCGGAGATTATCGACGTGCACGAGATTCTGGTGAGCCGCTCGGCCGAGCACATCCAGGTTTCGTGCCATTGCACGCTGCCTGACGATCTGACGATGGAGCGGGTTCACACCGCTATCACCGAACTGGAGGACCGCTTCAAGCTGGAGTGCCCGGAGGTCTACCGGGTGACGATTCATCCCGAGCCGGTGACGGATAATTTGCGGTGAGGGCGGGATGGCTTCACATCTCGCGAAGAGCGGATTGTCGGAGATCGGAGAGTTCAGCCATGATGCAACGTCCGGTTGTGAATTTTTTTCAGATAGCGTCGCTGGTGATGCTGCTGGTGGCCGTGGCGCTGGGATCAGCTGTTTTCGCCATGCGATTCGCCATTCACGGGGTAGAGGTGAAGGTTCCGGCGCTCAAGGGGATGACCGAGGCGGAGGCGCGCAGCCAGACCTCGGGGCTGGGGCTGAACCTGGACGTGGACAATCTCTACTACTCGTCAGACGTTGCCGCGGGACACATTCTTTCGCAGTCGCCGGCGGCGGGAACGGTGGTGCGGCGGGAGTGGCGGGTGCGGGTGGCGGAGAGCCGGGGACCGCAAAAGGTGGAAGTGCCGGAGACGGTGGGGCTGGATGAGCGGGTGGCGGCACTGCGGCTGCGGCGCGTAGGTTTGGAGGCGGGCATAACGGCGCGGCTTCCCTGGGGCAGGGCGGCCGAGGGGACGGTGATAGCCCAGGACCCACAGGCACATGCGCAAGGGATAGCGCGGCCTACTATCGACCTGCTAGTAGCAGCGCCGGAAGACAATACGCCGGACGGATTTGTCATGCCCAACCTGACCGGCCTGCCAGTGGTGACGGCGCAGGCGGAGCTGGCGCGGGTAGGCATCCATCCAGCGCGGCCCATATTTATGGATGTACCAATAGCGCCTGTGGGCACGGGCAACGCAGCGCCAGTGATGCCGGTAAAGCCGGGCTCGGTGATTGCGCAACAGCCCCCAGCCGGCGCGCGCGTGGCGCAGGACGATGTGGTGAAGCTTACGGTGGCGAAGTAGTTGTCCGCGAGGGCTTTCAGGCGGTTTTCTCGATCAAAGCAATATAGAAGCCGTCGGTGCGGAATGCGCCGGGGAGCAGGCGGAGCATGCCTTCGGGGGTGAGGCGGGCGTGCAGGCGTTCCGCACCGTCATTCGTGAGAATGCCCGTGCCAAGGAGAGCATCGATTCTGGCGCTGAGCGATAGCTGGTGTGCGTTCGGTATTGTGGCCAGAACAGCGGCGACGACCTGCTCGTTTTCTTCCGGCTCCAGCGAACAAGTCGAATAGACAACGAGGCCGCTGGGACGAACGGCGCGCAGTGCGGCAGTGAGAATCGCACGCTGGCGTTCGGCGTGGCGTACGAGATCGTTGGGGCTGAGGCGATGGCGAATCTCCGGGTTGCGGCCCAGCGTTCCGGTTCCGCTGCAGGGCACGTCGGCCAGCACGAGGTCGAAGGCGGAGTCTTCCGTGAGCATGGTTGCGTCGGCCAGGCGACATTCGATGCGGCCGGCGTGAGGGGCGAGGCGCGTGCGGAGCAGTTCCAGCCGTGGAGCGCTGGATTCCATGGCGACGATGCGAGCTTGAGGGTTGCGCTCGGCTAGGATGAGCGTCTTTCCGCCGGGCGCCGCGCAAGCGTCGAGGACGCTTTTCTCTTCTTGGTTGAGATTGTCGCTGACACATGAGGCCAGCTCGGCAACCAGTTGCGAGCCCTCGTCCTGGAGACGCACGCGGCCTTCGTGGAAGGCTTCGGTCGTGGTTACGTCACCGGTGACGACGGTGCGCGCGACGGTCAGCAATTGGCCGGGTTCGAAAACGATTCCGGCTGCGCGGAGTTCGGCCTCGTCGGCGGGGCTGGCGAGACGCACCGTGAGCACAGGTTGGCTCTGGCCGTGGCGGCAGATTGCGCGGGCGGCTTCGAGGCCGTAGAAGTTGATCCAGCGCTCAACCAGCCAGGAGGGGTGGGCTTGGGCGAGGGCCAAATCCTCAATGCTCCCCTCTAAAAAGTGAAACGGCGGAGCCTTGGCAAGCTTGCGCAGTACGGCGTTGACCATGCCGGAGGCAAAGCTGTGGCCGGATTGCTTGGCCAGTTCGACACTTTCGGAGAGGACGGCGCGGGCGGGGATGCGGTCCATGTGGAGCAACTGAAATGCGCCCAGGCGGAGAGCGATCAGGATTTCTGTATCGAGCTTGGTGTTGGGACGGGCCAGCAGCGCGCGAATCTGGTGGTCAAGCTGAATCTGCCAGCGAAGCACGCCAAGAACCAGCGCCGTGACCAGGTTGCGGTCGGGGGCCGAGAGCGCGTTGACGGCTTTGCCGCGCAGAAGATCGTCAGAGTGTGAATGGCCACGCTCGACAGCCATCAGAATCTGGAAGGCAACCTTGCGCGCTGGAGAGATTTGCGCCATAAGCCTCAGCCGAGCCGAGTGTCGGCGGGAAGATTGATTCCGCGGAGAAACTCGGCGGCTGCAAGTCGCTTCTTGCCTTCAAGCTGCACCTCGACGAGTTCCAACCAGGTGTTTCCGGCGCAGGCGACAAACAGGCGATGGTCCTGGATGCGAATCTGGCCGGGGAGGATGGAGGCGGGTTCGGCAAGAGATGATTCCTGAGAACTGGGCGCGTCCACCACCTCCATGCGGTGAACGATGAGCTTTTTGCCGTCGAGCGCGGTGAATGCGCCGGGCCAGGGCTGAAAACCGCGCCAGCGATTATGGAGTTCCGTTGCCGTGCGCGCGGCAAAATCCATGCGGCCGTCTTCGCGCGTGAGCAACGGGGCAAAGGAGGCTCCGGCATGATTTTGCGGCTTGGGCGTGATGGTTCCATCGTCCAGACCCGCCAGGGTCTTGACCACCAGCGGCGCGCCACCTACGGCTAAAACATCGAGGAGGTCAACCGCGGTCTGATGGGGAAAGATGGCGAGAGCCTGCTGCAGAAGAATGGGGCCGGTGTCGAGGCCTTCTTCGAGCAGCATGGTGGTGTTGCCGGTGACGGTCTCGCCCTTGGCCACAGCCCACTGGATAGGAGCGGCGCCGCGATAGCGGGGAAGCAGGCTGGCGTGCAGGTTGATGCAGCACAGACGGGGCAGCGCGAGCATCCAGGGAGGAATGAGGCGGCCGTAGGCGACTACGACGATGGCGTCGGGCGCGATGGCTTCGAGTTGCGCGCGAAATTCGGAGTTGTTGCGAATTGTTTCCGGTTGCGTGACGGGGAGGCCGGCGGCGAGCGCGGCCAGCTTGACGGGCGGAGCGGTGAGTTGCCGGTCGCGGCCCGCGGGGCGGTCGGGTTGGGAAACTACCAGGACGATTTCATAGCCAGCCGCCAGGAGCGCCTGAAGCGTGGGCACGGCAAACTGTGGAGTACCACAGAAGATCAACCTGAGGGGTTTCGTCATATTCGTCCCCGGGGCGAGTTTACCACTTGCCTTCGCGTTGCAGCTTGCGAATCTTGCGCAGGGCCAGGTCGCGCTTGAGGGCGCTCATGCGGTAGATGAACAACATGCCGTCTAGGTGATCGATCTCATGCTGGAAGCAGCGCGAGAGCACGTCTTCGCCGTCCATCTCGAACCACTTGCCCTTTTCGTCTTGAGCGCGGATGCGCACCTTGGCGTGACGCGTCACCTTCTCGCGAATCTCGGGAAAGCTGAGGCAGCCTTCCTCTTCGTAGACCTTACCCTCGCTGAAGATGATCTCGGGATTGATGAGCACAAGCTTGTCTTTGGGGTCCTTGCCTACGCTCAGGTCGATGGTTGTGAGGCGCTTGGACACGCCCACCTGCGGGGCTGCCAGGCCAATGCCCTGCTCGGCGTAGGTGGTCTCAAACATGTCGGCGATGAGCTTGCGCAGTTCGGCATTGAACTCGGTAACCGGCTCGCCGGGCCGCGCGAGCACCGGATCAGGATATTTGACAATCTTCAGAATCATCGGCTTCTGCGAATGGCTCCGTCTCTGCTCAATTCTCAATAGTTCCGTAATTGTTGGATGTATCCGTCGTAATTTCGTCGCAATTCCAGGACGGAATCGCCGCCAAATTTTTCCTGGGCCAGGCGGACGATGGTGAGCGCGACCATGGCTTCGCCGACCACGCCTGCTGCGGGGACGACACAAATGTCCGAGCGCTCGTAGCTGGCGCTGGTTGCCTGGCGAGTGTCAAAGCGGACCGATTCGAGAGGTTTGCGGAGGGTGGAGATGGGCTTCAGGTAGCCACGTACGACAACATCTTCGCCGTTGGAGACGCCACCCTCGATGCCGCCAGCGTTGTTTTGCGGGCGGGTGAAGCGTGTTGGTTTGCCGGTGTCTCTGTCGGCGTATTGAATGGGGTCGTGGACCTGCGAGCCGAAGGACTCGGCAGCCACGACGCCGCGGCCAATCTCGACGGCCTTGACGGCCTGGATGCTCATTACCGCGGAGGCGAGTTGGGAGTCGAGGCGCTCGTCCCAGTTAGCGTATGTGCCGAGGCCGGGCGGAACGTCATGCGCCACTACTTCGAAGATGCCGCCGACGGTGTCGCCGGTGCGGGAAGCCTCCTCGACCTCTTGCTTCATACGGGCCTCGGTGGCAGAATCGACGCAGCCGAGGACGACCTCGTCGCGGGCAGCGAGGGTGGCGATCTCCTCCCATTTGGCGGCGCGGTTGAGCGCCACGCGGCCCACGCGGATGGTGTGACTGGCGACCTCGATGCCGAGAATCCGCAGCATCAGCCTGGCAAAGGCTCCGGCAGCCACGCGTGCGGCAGACTCGCGGGCTGAGGCGCGCTCCAGTACGTAGCGGGCGTCGGGGAAGTTGTACTTGAGGGCGCCGGCGAGATCGGCATGGCCGGGACGCGGCGAGGCGACGGCCGGGTGCTTGGCGGGGTCGCCGGCCTCGACAGGGAGCTTGTCTTCCCAGTTCTTCCAGTCGCGGTTGACGAGTTCAATCGCGATAGGCGATCCGATGGTTTTGCCGTGACGGACGCCGGAGAGCACGTGGGCCATGTCGGTCTCGATCTTCATGCGCCCGCCGCGGCCGTAGCCCTGCTGGCGGCGCCACAGCTCGCGGTTGACGAATTCGAGATCGATGGGTACGCCGGCGGGCAGTCCGGAGATAAGGGCGATGAGGGCTTCTCCATGGGATTCGCCGGCGGTTGAGAAACGAATCATATCTTCTTGATTGTAACGGAGAGACAGTGGTCAGTGAACAGTGGTCAGTCAAAATGCCCGGTGAGCCTTCCCCGCCTGTTTGAAGCTTTCGTGTATTCTGCTTACGTGGTGATGAACTTCCCTGTTCCGCGCGATTCACGGCCAACTGATCACTGAGAGCTGACAACTGCCTATGAGCTACTTCCTCTTCAAGACCGAGCCTGATGTCTACTCATTCGATGATTTTCTGCGCGACAAGGAAACTGTCTGGGACGGCGTGACCAATCCCACCGCAGTGAAGTACCTGCGCGAGATGAAGGCAGGGACGAAGTGGATTTTTTCTCACACCGGCGAGGAGCGTACCGCCGTGGGAACCGGAACCGTGGTCAGTGTGGACCCCAGCAACCCCAAGGTTCCCATCGTGCGCGTCAAGGTGGGCAAGCGGCTCAGGCGGCCCAAGACCCTGGCGGTCATCAAAGCCGAACCGCTCTTTGCTAAATCGCCGCTGGTGCTGATTGGACGGCTTTCTGTCGTGCCGCTGACCGAAGAGCAGTGGGAGTGGTTTGTGGCTTAAGGGAACAAAAACACTGTACAGCAGGCAAATTGCACATATTCGTTGCGATTTCAGCGTAAAAGGTGGTAAGATATCCTTGTTTCCTTGAAAGAGGCAAATCATGCTGGCCAAATTGACCGTCAAAAATCAACTCACCCTCCCCAAGGCGGTGATTACCCGTTTCAGTGGGGTGGAGTACTTCGACGTCAGTACGGATGGCTCTGCGATCACACTTAAGCCGCTGCGGCCGAGCAAGGCCGATGAAGTGCGGCAGTACCTGGCCGACCTGGGGATCACCGAGCAGGACGTTACCGATGCGATTGCATGGGCGCGCGAAAGCCAGTGACCGACGCAAAGCGGCAGCGGGTTGTTTTCGACACGAACACCGTTATTTCCGCGCTTGTTTTCACGGCTGGGCGCTTGGTCTGGTTGCGGGAGCACTGGCGTGAGCGACGCTCGATAGCACTTGTATCCCATGTGACGGTGGCGGAATTGAAGAGGGTTCTCGGCTACCGCAAGCTCAAGTTGAGCGCCGAATACCAATATGAGTTGCTGAGTGATTACCTCAGCTACTGCGAAACCATCGAAGTGAAGGAAATCTGCCCTATCCAGTGCCGCGATGCGAAAGATCAACCCCTGCTGGACTTGGCGCAGAGCGGAAAGGCCGACATTCTCGTGACAGGCGACCGTGACCTGCTGGCGCTGGCTGGGCAGACGGCGTTTCTTATCGAGACGCCGGAAGCATATTGGCGCATGGTCTGCGGCGACGAAGAGAAGCCATAGTTCGATTTTTGCAATGACACACTTCCAAGTCTCAAAATCGAGAGCTGGGATGCCCATTTTCAATGACTGCAGAGCTTGGTAACTGTCAGCCTGTGCCCTTGAGCGATTTCTTAAGAATCATAACCGGGGCCACGAGGCGCCCCACACTCTTTCCACAGCTTTTCCCAATTCCAGATCCCTGCCTCCACCTTGTTTGGTAACGGAAATCCGAGCTGATGCGCGAGCATACACACCTGCCCGCGATGGTGGGCTTCATGAGAAATCATGTAGCACAGCATTTCCGGGCCAACCGGCCAAAGCTGACCCCAGCCGTCTCTGCGGAATTTCTCGATGCGGCGCCCGTCACCGCCGAGCGCTTCAGCGAGCATCTCCGCGCAGCGAGTGGCGCTCTCGGCTAATCCCTCACGGGCCTGCTGCGGCGTGCAGTGCGCGTTGTTGAGCTGGGTTGGAACTTTCAGGTGCGGAGCAGTAAGCCTGACCCACTTGGTGCGGACATTGTGCATGTGCGTGAAGATCGCCGCAATGGTGCGAACATTGCCGGGCGGTTTGACTGGCAGTTTCGCTTTCCAGGCGGCAGGATCAAGATTTTCGATAAGAAGCTGGTTGATGTGATCATTAGCAACAAAGATCTGGACTGCGGCTCGGCCTAGTTGAGTATGAACCTTTTGTACTCGCATGGTCACGGCTCCCTACTCCTTATTCCCTGCCTTCACCCAGCCACAGCTTGGTATTCAGCAACTGCCGCTGGTCGAGCGCCCAGACCTTGCCGGTCAGTTCGTCGGGTCCTTTGCCTTCGCGGATGCACTTGTCGAACTCGCCCTGCATGGCCTGCATCTTGGCGTCGAGATCGTCGAGGAAGCTGAGGGCCAGGGCTTCGGGGATCATGGGCAGCTTGGGCGAGCCGAACTCCAGTTTGCCGTGATGTGACAAAATCATGTGCAGGACCAGAGTTTTGAGGCGCGGCGGAAAGTTGGGCAGGCTGTCGATGGCGCGCTCGACCAGCGCTGTGCCGATGTGGATGTGGCCCAGCAGGACGCCTTCGACGGTGTAATCGAAGCCGGTTTCCCAAGAGAGTTCGTATAGCTTGCCGATGTCGTGCAGGATGACGCCGGTCATCAGCAGGTCGCGGTCGAGGAGCGGGTAGTGAGAAGCGACGCGGTCGGCCAGCGTCAACAAACTAATAACGTGCTCCAGTAGGCCGCCGAGCCAGGCGTGATGGAGCAGCCGGGCGGCGGGAGCTTCGCGATAGGCCTTTGCGAGGGCGGGGTCGGCGAGCATCGCTGTGAGCAGCCGCTTCAGGTTGGGATTGACGAGGCTGTCGACGAAGCCGAGAAGCTGACGCCAGAGCTCGGCCACATCGCAGGTGGTGGAGGGCAGCAGGTCGGATTTGTCCACCTCATTGGGCAACGCCACGCGGATCTGGTCGATCTTCATCTGCAGGCGGTCATCGAAGCGGGAGGCCGAGCCGCGAGCCTTGACCACGTCGCCGCGCTCGAAGTCTTTGGCGATGCGCGGGTCTCCAGGATCCCAGACGCGGCCTTCGAGCTGGCCGGTCTTGTCGCCCAGGATGAGGTTGAGGTATGGCTTGTTGTTCTTGGTGGTGCGTTGCTGCTTGGCCAGGACGATGAAGTAGCCGTCGAAGGACCGGCCTTCATCGAAGTTGGCCAGATCGGCGATGTAGATGTCTTTCATTCTGCCGAGAAGCTTAATTCATTGGGGCGGGATTGGGGAATAAATCGGTTAGGGCAGAATGTGGAGTTGACGATTCAGAAGAAGGGCGGCTAGGTTAACGGCAGGGATTTTTGCGGAAGGAATTGCTAATGAAAAGGATTTGTTGGGTGTTTGCGGGAGTTTTTGCACTGGCCGCCCTGACGTGTGTGGCACAAGCGCCACAGCCGGCTGGACAAGTTGGGCAAGTTGAGCAGCCGGTTCACCATTGGAGCATCGTAGTGCATGGAGGCGCGGGAGTAATCGCGCGGACGGCGCTGGGCCCCAACGGAGATGCGGCCTATCGCACCTCTCTGGCCCAGGCCGAGGCTGCCGGGGCCAGGGTGCTGGATCAGGGCGGCTCGGCGCTGGACGCCGTGGAGGCTGTGATTAAGGTTCTGGAAGACGATCCGCTGTTCAATGCGGGCCGGGGTGCGGTCTTCACTGCTGAGGGCAAAAACGAACTGGACTCATCCATTATGGACGGCTCAAATCTGAAGGCGGGCGCGGTGGCCGGGGTGACGCGAACTCGGCATCCCATCAGCCTGGCGCGGGCGGTGATGGAGAAGTCTCCGCACGTGATGCTGATTGGCGCGGGAGCAGACGCCTTTGGCGCGCGGGTGGGGCTGGAGCAGGTGGACCCCAGCTTCTTTTTCACCGAAGCGCGCTGGCAATCGCTGGTGAAGCAGTTGCAGAAGCAGGGCCTGCCCATTCCGCCGCGTCCGGCCGGCGCGCCGCCTCCGCCCGCGGGACAAGCCACGCCGGTGGCCCAGATTGAAGAATCTCCAGAGGCGCACCGCTTCGGCACGGTGGGAGCGGTGGCGCTGGACCGGGCAGGCAACATTGCCGCCGGCACCTCGACGGGCGGAATGCAGGCCAAGATGCCGGGCCGCGTGGGCGACTCACCGATTATCGGAGCGGGCACCTACGCATCGAATCAATCGTGCGCTGTGTCCGCCACCGGCTCGGGCGAGTACTTCATCCGCCTGGGCGTGGCGCGTGAGATTTGCAACCTGGTGGCCTTCAAGGGCATGAGCTTGCAGCAGGCCGCCGACCAGGTGATTCACCAGGAACTGGAAGCGCTGCACGGAGACGGCGGTGTCATCGCCATCACTCCCGACGGGCAGATGGTGTGGAGCTTCAATACACCCGGCATGTTTCGCGCGCGCCAGACGGAAGGCGGTCAGGTGGAGATCAAGATTTATAGCGACGAGCCGTAACCACCTGCGGTGGGGGGACTGGCCGTCCAAGCGGGCGCTCGCTTGTCGCTCGCAGCGGGTTTGTGGTATCCCCGGGTTCCCAAAAACGGGAGCTGGGGTTCCCGGCTGGACCATGGGGTACCCCCACCCATACTTTGGGCGCAAAGTCGTTGTTTTGTTGAGGTTACAGACGGGGTTGCGCTGTAAAATCGTCAAAACAAAGGAGTTGCCTGCAAAGTCGTCCAGGATAAGGAGTTACGGGCCGTTTTGGCCTCTGCCGACAGATTCCGAATAGCAGGCGGCGCGAAAAGGACCGCCGGGACGATGATTTGAAGGAAGACTTCTGAAATCAGTGTGCACGAAGTGGGGAAATAATCTGCAAGGGCTTGCCGCCCGGGCGGACGGCGCTTGCGCGCCATGGGAGTTCGTGATTTCCCGGGTCCCCAAATGCAAGGGACCCGGGGCACCCGACGTACAATTTGTAGCAGATCAATTCGACTGCTGAAAATGCTGCGCGGTAGGCGAGCGCGGAAAGAGAGACATCATGAACTCTCGATCCTGTCATTGGCTGATTGTTTCGGCCCTACTCATTGCAGCGTCCGGCGCATGGGCACAGTGTATCCCAGTATCTGGGGCACAGAATATCGCTACCCTCAAACAGCAAGCCGCCCACGGCAAGGCTGCGGCGCAATGTAGCCTGGGAGTGATGTACGAATTCGGCAAAGGTGTGCCCCAGGACTACGCTCAAGCGGCAGCTTGGTATCGCAAGGCGGCTGAGCAAGGCGACGCTGACGCGCAAGACAGCCTCGGGGGTTTGTATTACGTGGGCGACGGTGTGCCCCAAGACTATGCTCAGGCTGCTCTCTGGTATCGCAAGGCTGCTGAACAAGGCGACGCTGACGCGCAGAAGAATCTTGGGGATTTGTACAGCGACGGCGCGGGTGTGCCCCAGGACCACGTTCAAGCCGCAACCTGGTATCGTCAAGCCGCAACCTGGTATCGCAAGGCTGCTGAACGGGGAGACGCTTTCGCGCAGAGGATGCTTGGGGATTTGTACGCCAGCGGCAAGGGTGTGCCCCAGGACTCGACCCAAGCCGCGCTCTGGTATCGCAAGGCAGCCGATCAGGGAAATGCGCGCGCGCAGTCAATACTGGGGCATATGTACAGCGACGGCGAGGGTGTGACCCAGGACAACACCCAAGCGGTGTTTTGGTATCGTAAAGCGGCTGAACAGGGAGACGATTACGCGCAATTCCATCTCGGGCATTTGTACGATAAAGGCCGAAGTATTCCTCAAGACTACGCGGAAGCCTACTTTTGGCTTGTTCTAGCGGCTGCTGGCACGCCGGGGGAAATCGCTGCGGAGGAGCGAGATGAAGTCGCGTCACACCTGACACCCGCCGACCTATCCCGCGAACAGGAACGGGCGCGGAAGTGGTTTGAGGCGCATCAGGCGAAGCCACAATGATGGAAGCAGCTGTTCCGTCGACTGTTTACTGACCGCGCTCAATAGATGAACCCGGATGCAAGCCGCAATCAGATTACTAGATGACGATCATGATTACCAAAACAGACGCCGCAGAACGGCAACTCAATACAGCAATCCGTCTATTTTTTGAGAACAGGGATCATCTGTCCTCGTATGCGCTGGCCGTCGCTTCTCGGGAGATCACAGATGGTGTGATCAAGAGCCGGCGTAGCGAAATCTACCAGCGCGAGTTTGCACGAGTAGGTGATCCGCTGAAAGTTCCCCTTTCGTATTGGGAATATCTTGAGGCCTTCATCAAACCCGAGTTCTATACGAGCTTTATAGAGCTCCACAACAAATTGCAAAACTTCCTCAAGCACGCCAAAACTGATCCAGATGCAGAAATAGAGCCATTATCGACGAAGTTGCTCGTGGTAGTGATCATTTTTGCGATAAAGAACTACGTTCTACTGACGCAGCACTGGACTATCGAGATGGCTACCTTTTTCTTTTGGTTCGCGGTAGCGGAACCACAGGGCGTAAATCTCCCGCCAGAAGATGTGATGACCAACAAGGCAATCGCTGAGATGCGCAACTATATCTCGGGTGATCCTTATGATAGCGATATTCTGGAAAACATATATAGCGCCATGACTCATGTATGACTTAGGGCAAGGACTACCCCCGAGCGGAAGCCTGGAATTGCAAGGCAGTCGAACGTCAAAACAATTACTGTTTACCGGATGATCTCGAATTTTTCCCAGGGGCAGTTGCAGACCGGGCAGCGTTCGTGCTCCTCTTCGGTCTCCGAGGTGTAGCCGCAGACCGGGCAGACGTAGAAGTCGCGGGCCTCGCCAATCCAGGAATCCTTCTTTCCGGCAACGAGCAGGGCAATGGCCTCGCTGTAGAGCCGCGCGTGGGTCTTCTCAGCTTCCAGCGCGCCGGTGAAGGTGCGGATGGCGCCGGTGTTCTTGCGCGCGGTGGCCTCTTCGAGGAAGCCGGGATACATGGTGTCGATCTCGTATTGCTCGCCGTTCAGAGCTGTCTTGAGATTTTCGAGCGTGCTCTTGACTTCGATTGGGTGGGTTTCGCACTCGGCGCGGAGGCTCCACTGGTTGATCACATGGGCATGGTTGCCGGCGTGAATCTGCTCGGCGCGGGCGGCGGCGCGAAAAAGGCTGGCGGCGCCGTGCAGGCCTTCCTCGTCGGCCTTGGCTGCAAAGGCGGTGTACCTGGCGTAGGCGTTCGACTCACCCTCAAAAGCGGCCATGAGGTTCTGAATGGTTACTGCATTTTCCGCGGTAATACCTGACATGAAAAATCCTCCCCAACTCCGTTCAAGAGGCTACGAGCGGCGCAAGAGGGCGCGCTGTGACGACGGTTACAGGAAGTGGGGCAATGAAGTTGTGGAGGGCCGCCCGCTGCCTACCGCGCCTCGCTGCGCGCCATAGCTTTCTGGGCCAGCACCTTGTGGGCGTTGTCTTGCAGAGCCTGGGCTTCGGGCAGGAAGGTGAGCGCCTTCTGGATCATGGGGTCCCAGTCGGCGCGAGTGCGCAGGCCTTGCGTCTCGCCAAATTGAATGATGAAGATCTTTTCCTTGATGCTGATTTTGAGCCAGTCCGTCACGCCGTTGAGGTCGGCCTCGGTCCAGGGAATCTCTTCGCGCGTGAGGTACTTTTTGAACTCTGAGAGCACCGCCGCGTCCACCTGGAAGTTCCTGTCCACGGAGCGGTTGGCCAGATAGACCGGGGCGAAGTGGAAGAAAACATCGCGATAGAGCAGCGTCTCCTGGAAGCGGCTGGTTTTGGGACTCTCAATCTTCTCATCCGGGGCGATGCCGCCGCCGCCGTAGACTGTACGTCCAGCGTCAGTAAGCTTGACCTCGCGGTTGGCGGTGTCTGCCGGCTGCGCGCCGCTGTGGGTGTAGTAGTCGTAGAGCGAGACGCCGGAGTAGTTGCGCTGGATGAGCCGGCCGGAGGGCGTGTAGTAGTGGTAGGTGGTGAGCGCCAGAGCCATGGTGTGGTCGGCCATATCGTAGACGGTTTGCACCAGGCCCTTGCCGAAGGTGGTTTCGCCGACGATGAGGGCGCGGTCATGATCCTGCAAAGCTCCGGAGACGATCTCCGCGGCGGATGCTGTGCCGCGGTTGACCAGAACGACGATAGGAAATGTACGGCCTCCGTTGCCGTGGGTGGCGGAGTACACCTGATCGGGGTAGGCGCGTCCGCGCTGGCTGACGATGCCCTGGCCCTTGGCGAGGAGGTGGTCGCAGACCTCCACTGCCTGGCTGAGCAGGCCGCCTGGGTTGCCGCGCAGGTCAAAGACCAGCCCCTTCAGATTACTGAAGCCGTTAAGGGCAGCGACGAACTCTTCGGCGGTGGTTTCCTGGAACTGCGTTAGGTGGATGTAGGCCACGCCGGGACGAATTTCATAGGCCAGGTCCACGGAGGGGTGGGGAATTTCGTCGCGGATCAGGTCGAAGACCAGCGGATTGGGCTGGCCTTCGCGGAGCATGGAGGCCTGAACGTGAGTTCCCCGGGGACCTTTCAGGGCCTTGGCAACCAAGTCGGATGAGGCCAGTCCGCCGGGAATCTTGCCGTCTATGGTGACGATCTTGCCATCCACCGCGTAGATGACGTCGCCGGGATGGATTCCGGCCTTGTAGGCGGGCGCGCCCTCGGCGGGATAGACGACATAAACCTTATTGTTTTGTTGCTGGATGGTCATTCCCACGCCGTAATAGCGGCCGTGCTGCTCCTCGCGCATACGGGCGTAGGCCTTGGGGTCGTAGAAGCTGGAGTGCGGGTCGAGCACGCGCAACATGCCGGGAATCGCCCCGTCGTAGATGGCTGTGTCAGCCTTTTCGTTGTCGATGGGCTCGGCGTAGTTCTGCTCCACCAGCGCGTAGACATTGGTGAAGGTCTTGAGGTTGTCGCGGATCTGGCTTTCGTCTGCTGTGGTCTGGGCCCATACCTTGTCTTGCAGGAACCAGCCTGCAACAGCGCAGACGGCGAAAAAGAGAACCACGGCAAAAGAGAGGGCCGCGGTGAAGAAGGCGCGGCGGGCGCGGGGTGTCATGGGCGGGAAAACCTCCGGAGTGCGGTGTTACAGGAGCATGGAAAACGCCTGAAAAGAGCAGCCTTAAGGGTCAAGTATAGCACTGAGATGTTTGACGGCGGGTACAGCCTTCCGGTAGCGGAAGGGCAGGGACGAGCCACGCCAGCAAGCAAAGATCGATTCCCTAACCCCAACGAACACAAATCACTCGTTGGGGACCCCGAATCGCCGGGGACCCCGGCAGGGGGATTTCCCCTATTTCCGGGTTGTCTGCAGCGGCGCCTCGCCCTCCTTGCGCGGCACAAACTGGCTTTTAATCAGCGCGTCGGCTTCCTTATCCTTGCCGTTCTCCCGCAAGGCATCCACCAGTGCTCGCAGCACCGTTGCCGGAAGCGCTGTCTGCTGCGGGTAGCGCTTGAGCATCGCAACCCGCTTTTGTGGATCCTCGCCGCCGGCCTTCATCAGCTTGTCAAGACCCACGTAAAGCTCCGCATTCAACGGGTCCACGGCAATCCCGCGTTTGTACACCTTTCTTGCCTCTTTGGGTTGATTGCGAAACTCAGCCAATGCCTTCCCCCAGCTTGCGTGCAGCGCCGGAATGTCCGGCTTGAGCTTTTCAGAGTTCTTCCACTCCGCGAGCGCCGCATCCACCTGTCCCCGCGAGAACTCGAGTTCGCCCAACAGGAAATGCGCCGACCCATCCCTGCCGTTGGCCGCAATCGCAGCCTTCAGCACAGGCCACAATCCCGGGTCATTGGGGAAGACGAACTTCAATCCCATCCTCGCCGCCGCCGCATACGCATGGCGCGCGGGCTGGCCCATCTTCTCCAGGCAATAGGCACGCACATACCCGACGAGTGGATCATCCCCCGGCGCAATCGCCCCCGGCTCGCTCTCTCCACTCGCCGCCTTGGGATACTTGCGCACCGCCAGTTCCGCAGCGTCCTTGCACATGCCCAGCCGCACATACTCAAGCTGCAGATCAAGCACGCGATTGCTTTCCGCGCCCAGGCGCCGGTCCAGTCCTTCATCCACTCCGCCCAGCTTGACCAGCTCATTGCGCAGGAAGCTGCTCGCCGGGCTTAACTTCAACGAATCCTCCGCCAGCTTGCGCGCCTCCTCAGCGCGTCCTGCGGCGCGCAGCAGAGCAATATGCTCCTCGGCGCACCGCACATTGGCCTCTACTGCGCACGCACCCTCAAGCGAGACCAGAGAGCCCGCCACATCGTTCTGCCGCGCCTTCAACTCCGCCATCAGCAGACCGCCTGGCTTGCGGAATTTCGCATCTCTCCCGGCCGCCTCAAACTCCATGCGGGCCTCAGCCTCGTTCCCAAGTCCCTCCATTGCAATCCCGCGGTAGTAGTGCGTTTCAGCGTCCTCGCCGGCCTGCGCCTCGGCTTTGCGGAGCAGCTGTTCTGCCTCGCGGAAGCGCAGCAGTTGCACATACAGCCGCCCGGCCGCCTTTTGCAGCTTCAAGCTCGCGGGGTACATCTTCAATCCCTGTGCATACGTCTCCCCGGCCCGAACTCCCAGCCCGTTCAATTCCTGTTCTTCACCATGCGCAACGTAGTCGCTATCGGTCCACTTCGTCTGGTCGAGCTTCGTGGTCTCCGGAATCGGCCCCACCTTCACCTGGTCTCGCGGCGTCCAGTCGTAGCCGCCCTCGGTGAAGCGCAGAAGTGCTCCGCCTTGGGCATCGCTCAACTCAAACGCGTACTTTCTCTCTCCGGGCCGGATCTTGACCTGCCGCTTCCAGGTCATCGATGGATCGAGAGTGTCCTGAGAGTTCAGGATGCTCTTGCCATCCTCGATCACCGCGATCCTGGCCCCCTCCACTCGATGCGTCACATTCAAGCCCACCAGCAGCGTTGAATTGCCGCCGACCTCATGCACGCGCCGCATACCCAGCACACCATTCAAGTTTGCGTACGTGATCGTCCCCGTCTGCCGCGCCAGCATCCAGTACTCCGTAAACCGCACCTGCTCGTCCGGCTCCATCCACTCATAGGTCTCCTGGTTGCGGAAGAGCCCGCCCTGCACCTCCACGTAGGCGCTCTTGTTGTCGCTCAGCACGTCACGCCAGTTGATTCCGTCGGGGTCCACACCCCAACTCCAGATTTTTTTGTGCGGCAACTCCGAGTACGCCGAGTAGTGCACCACCCCCGCATCCGTGTGCGGGTGATAAACCCCCATGAACGGCTCCCGGCTCGCATAATCAAAACGCGATACATATCCTCCTGTCTGATTCGCGATCACGCTCAGGTTCCGCCCGGAGCTGTCCACCGGCCATGTGTCTATGTCTTTGAAGCCGTGCGATGCTGTGAACTGCATGGGATAACAGATTTGCGAATCGTCCCACACTTGGATTCCCGCATTGCTCCACCAGTAGTAGCGGCGCCGCAGGTCGCTTCGATTCGCCAGCGTTACACTTTCTTGCACCACGCTTTCTCCCGGCCTCAGCGCGATCCGCACCGTCCATTCCATCCCGTAAACGCGGTCGCGATTGCCCACCGTCACCCAGACGCTGCCATCCGGATCGTTCCCATACGCATAGTCCACCGGTGAGAGCGACACCCAGTTATGTGAAACAGGGAAGTTGAACTCCTGGCCAAATGAAGCCCACGCGCCCCGATAGCCGATCAGAGCCTTCTTAATCGAGGGATTCGCGTAGAACATCGGTTGCCCGTTCACCTTGTCTATGCACGTATAAATGTGCCCGCCCAGATCCGGCAGTACCGAGCACTTCAGGTACTCGTTCTCAAGGAAAATCGCGCGCCAGGCCTGTGCTGTCTCCGTCGGCCGCACAGCTTCACGCATGGTGTATGGATAATTTATCTGCGCTTTTGAGAACAGGTCGTAGGGCGGATTCTCGTCCGGCGCACCCTCATCGCTGGTGGGCAACGTGATTGTGCCCAGCCATGCGCGCGTCTGCGCTCCTGCAAGTTGAATAGCCAGGCAGAGAAACAGGGAGGAGATCAGTCTCGATCGCATCAGTGAACCTCGCAACTGCCTGAGTTATAGCAGATGTACTGAGCTGAATCACGCTCATTCTGTCAGAATACGCGGACGCAACGCTACCGTGAGCAATACATTAGTTGCCAGACCGGCAGTTAAATTCTAGACTGAATCCGGGAGTAAATTGCAAACAGCCAACGGAGGTTACCATGTCAGACGAAGCGAAGTGCCCGGTAACGGGCGGCGCGCTGAAACATAGTACGGCTGGAGCCCCAACGAACGCGGATTGGTGGCCCAATCAACTGAATCTGAAGATCCTGCACAAACACTGTCCACTCTCCAACCCCATGGGGGAGGCATTCAATTACGCTAAGGAATTCAAGAGCCTCGATTTGGAGGCCGTGATCAAGGACCTGCGCGCCTTGATGACGGACTCGCAGGAGTGGTGGCCCGCGGATTATGGCCACTATGGTCCGTTCTTCATCCGCATGGCGTGGCACAGCGCCGGCACCTACCGCATCGCCGATGGCCGCGGCGGCGCAGGCTCGGGAGCGCAACGCTTTGCTCCCCTGAACAGCTGGCCGGATAACGTGAGCCTCGACAAGGCGCGCCGGCTGATCTGGCCAATCAAGCAGAAGTATGGCCGGAAGATTTCCTGGGCCGACCTGATCATTCTCGCCGGAAATGTGGCGCTGGAGTCGATGGGATTGAAGACCTTCGGATTCGGCGGCGGGCGCGAGGACATCTGGGAGCCGGAAGAATACATTTACTGGGGACCTGAAGGCAAGTGGCTGGGAGACGAGCGCTACAGCGGCGAGCGTCAACTGGAGAATCCTCTCGGCGCTGTTCAGATGGGGTTGATCTATGTGAACCCGGAAGGACCCAATGGCAAGCCTGATCCTATCGCCGCGGCAATCGACATCCGGGAAACCTTCGCGCGCATGGCGATGAATGACGAAGAGACCGTTGCCCTGATCGCCGGCGGACACACTTTCGGCAAAACGCATGGCGCTGCCGATCCGAACAAGTATGTCGGTCCCGAACCCGAGGGCGCACCAATCGAAGAACAAGGCCTGGGCTGGAAGAACAGCTTTGGCAGCGGCAAGGGCGTCGATACGATAAGCAGCGGGCTGGAGGGCGCATGGACCACAAACCCGGCGAAGTGGGACAACAACTACCTTGAGAATCTCTTCAAGTATGAATGGGAACTGACGAAGAGCCCCGCCGGCGCGCAGCAATGGATACCCAAAGGTGGAGCCGGGGCTGGTACTGTGCCGGATGCTCACGACTCCAAGAAGAAGCACGCGCCCGTCATGCTGACAACGGACCTCTCTCTGCGGATGGACCCGATCTACGAGAAGATTTCCAGGCGCTTCCTCGATCATCCTCAGGAGCTCGCAGATGCCTTTGCCAAGGCGTGGTTCAAGCTGACGCACCGCGACATGGGGCCTGTATCGAGGTATCTGGGCCCGCTGGTTCCAAAGGAGCATTTGCTGTGGCAGGATCCCGTTCCCGCAGTGGATCATCCATTGATCGGGGAGAAGAAGATTGCCGCTCTGAAGGCCAAGATCCTCGCGTCCGGGCTCTCGATCTCCCAACTGGTCACGACGGCCTGGGCCTCGGCTGCGACCTTCCGCGGCACCGACAAACGCGGCGGGGCTAACGGAGCGCGCATTCGCCTGGCGCCGCAAAAGGATTGGGAAGTGAACCAGCCGGCCGAACTGGCGAATGTTCTTCAGAAGCTGAAGGCGATCCAGAAGAATTTCAACGGCAAGCAAGCAGGGAAGAAGAAGGTCTCGCTGGCCGACCTGATCGTTCTGGGCGGCTGCGCAGCCGTCGAGCAAGCTGCCAAGAAGGCCGGCCACGACGTGAAGGTGGGCTTCTCGCCGGGACGCACGGATGCGTCACAAAAGCAGACCGATGTGCACTCGTTTGCCGTACTGGAACCAACCGCGGACGGCTTCCGCAACTACATTAGGAAGGGGCTGGAGGGATCGGCCGCGGAGCTGCTGGTGGACAAGGCAAACCTGCTGACGCTCACCGCTCCCGAAATGACGGTTCTAGTCGGCGGCATGCGCGCGCTGAATGCAAACTTCGGGAAGTCCAAGCATGGCGTCTTCACCAAGCGGCCAGGAATCTTGACCAATGATTTCTTCGTGAATCTGCTCGACATGAAGACCAAGTGGCAGAAGTCCGCGACATCGGAAGGCGTGTTGGAAGGGCGCGATCGGGCGAGCGGCAAGCTCAAGTGGACGGGCACCGTAGTTGATCTGGTCTTCGGTTCGAACTCTCAGCTACGCGCCCTCGCGGAAGTGTATGCGTGCGGCGACGGACAGAAGAAGTTCGTGCGCGACTTTGTAGCGGCCTGGAGCAAGGTAATGAACCTGGATCGCTTCGACCTTGCGTGAGCTCGAGGAAAAAGGTTCTGAAGGTTCTTTAGAGTGCAGTCTCGGCGGGGCTCGATGGGTCATGGGAGTTATCCCGAGCCAGGTCGAGGCTGCGCGCACCCGACAGCTTCCTTTACAGGAATCCCGGTTGGTTGACCGTCAATCCGGAAATAATTCTCACCTGACGTCAAGAGTCCAACTCACTCATCCAAACCAGTGTCCTCGCTGAATGGGGAACCCCGGCAGGAAGCAGGGGTCAGTGGTTTGAACACGGCTCACGCGCGCAGAATGATTTTCAAAAAACGATGGATGGGGATTTGCCCGGGATGAAATTCCGGCCTACCTCCGTTCAGGGGTTAAAACCCCTTTTATAGAAGGACTTTATCGGCACGGCTGAAGCCGTGCCCTGATACAGTGCCGAAGATGTCGAACCCGGCCCGGGCCTGAAGGCCGCCATCAAATTGACTCGCTTTCAGGGGCCTGAAGGCCCCTACTCCCTCCGTTCCTGAATGCCGACAAGATTGGGGGCGGAAGGGCGGATTTTGCAAGAGGCGAGAGGCGGTTGTCTGAAGGCGGGCGGAAACCTGTTGGAATTTGAACGATTTACGGCAAAATTGGTTGATTTGGCAGGAAACGGGGTGAAGATGGCATTGCTGCTGCCCAGGCATTTACAATGACGTCTATGCAAGAGGGAGCGGGTAGTCGCGCCCTGCGGTGTTCTGACCTTATGAATCTTCGACTTATTCGCAATTCGGCGGCAATGGTGTTCGGCACATTGCTGCTCGCAAGCACCCTATTGGCACAAACCCATGCGGCAGCGCCTCAGAGTCCCTACGGCGGCGTCACGGTCGAGGAGATGATTGCCCGCATCAACGACCAGGTCATCACGCGCTCGGACTACGAGCGGTCTATGAAGGAGCTGGATAACGATGCGCGGCAGCACGGGGCCTCGATGCAGGAGATCTCGGCGGCGCACAGGGACCTGCTGCGCAACCTTATAGATCAGCAACTATGGCTCTCCAAGGGCAAGGAGCTGGGCATCACGGGCGAAACCGAGCTGGTGACCCGGCTGAACGAGATTCGCAAGCAGTACAACATGGAGAGCATCGAAGACCTGGAAAAGGCGGCCAAGGAGCAGGGCGTCTCGTTTGAGGATTTCAAGGCCAACATCCGCAACGGGATTATTACGCAACTAGTGATGCGGCAGGAGATTGGCAGGCGGATTCAGTTCACTCCGGGCGAGGCGCAGCGCTACTTTGAGCAGCACAAGCAGGAGTACGCGCAGCAGGAGAGCGTGAGCCTGGCGGAGATTCTGGTGAGCACGGGCACGCCAGCCCCATCGGCGACGGTGCCGGGCGGAGCGCAGCCGGAGGACCCAGCAGTGCTGGCGGCGGCGCAGGCGAAGGCCAACGACATAGAGGCCAAGCTCAAGGCCGGCGGCGACTTCAAACAATTGGCACGCAGCTTCAGCGACGGATCCACGGCGGCAGCGGGAGGCGACCTGGGGCAGTTCCACCGCGGCGCGCTGGCCAAGGTGCTGGAGGACAAGACCTTTGAGCTGAAGGCGGGACAATTCACCGAGCCGATTCGCACGCGGCAGGGCTACGTCATCCTGAAGGTGACGGAGCACGTTGCCGGCGGCATTCCGCAGTACAAGGACGTTGAGCAGCAGGTGGATGAGAACTTGTTCATGTCGCGGATGGAGCCGGCCATGCGCGCCTATCTGACCACCTTGCGCGAGCAGGCCTTCATCGACATCAAGCCGGGTTATACGGATACCGGCGCAAGCGCCAAGGAGACCAAGCCGATCTTCAGCGCGTATGTGGCGCCCGCGCCAAAGAAAAAGAAGAAGGTGGAGCGCACCCGCTTCCGCGAGAACACACACGGCTTCAGGCAGAAGGATAAGCCGGTAGCAGCTGCCGAGTCGCCCGCCGAGAAAGCACCCGCGCCGGCAACAAAGAGCAAGAAGGGCAAGGGAGCTGACCAGGCTTCGATGAAGCCGGGGAAGAAGGAAAAGATTCGCCTGGGCCAGGCGCCGACCAAGACGCTGCCCAGCGCGCCGTCAAGCACAATAGAAGACGCAGGCGCGGGGACGCAAACAGCGAGTTCCGGCCAGGAGCCGGTGAACCCGCTGGAACCAGCCGCGCCGACAAGGAAGACGCGCTTCAGTGATCGCGCCAGGGAGGCGAAGAAGCAGAAGGTGAAAGGACAAGGACCGGCAGCTGACGCTTTAGCTCCCGCCGCGCCAGACGCCGCCGAGGTTGCCGATCGACAAACGCAGGCTGGACCGCTGGGCCTGGCCGGCGATACGTCCAAGAAGAAGAAGACATCTACCACCACGGGCGACAAGACACGCCTGTCTGACAAGAAGAAGACCGAGCCAGCGCCGGAGCCCAGTGCGCCTCCAGAGCCGGCAACGCAACCGAGGCAGTAACTACTCTATTACAACTACGGTTTCCACAAGGGCGCGGCTTTGGCCGCGCCTTTTCTGTTCGCGCTCCCTTCATTCCGCGTATTAGAATGCTTGGTTCAGCACATATGGAGGTTGTTTATGAAACTGAATATCGTAACGCTGACAATCGTGCTTGTCTTTATGCTGTTTTTTATCGTGTACTTTTGGGAACCACCTTGGACAGTTGCGCGCATCGCCGGGCTCGCCATTGGCATTCCGTGTTTATTGCTGCTGGCGTTGGCGCGCATTCAACTGGGACAGGCCTTCAGTGTGCAGGCCAAGGCGAGCACGCTGGTGACCACCGGACTCTACTCGCGCATCCGCAATCCGATCTACGTATTTGGCGGATTGGGGATCGCGGGATTTTTTCTATGGGTCAATATGCCCTGGCTGCTGCTGATCTTTGTGGTGCTGATTCCCATGCAGGTGTGGCGCAGCCGGGTCGAGGCACGGGTGCTGGAGGAAAAGTTCGGCGCAGAGTATGTGGAGTATAAACAGAAGACGTGGTTCTAGAGCGGTTCCACAATTCACGTGCCCTTTCCAATATCGTGCAGAGTGGCATTTTCTTGAGGAAAATGCCACTTGAGGGCAGTGATTTCGGAGTACAGCAATTGTGGAACCGCTGTAAGCCGGGGTTGAATCAAGGGATGGGCTGAGACCGATTCGGACAAACATTCAATTATTTTGGAGAGATAAGATGCACTCAGTGTGGTTTGGCGAGTTTCTGGGGACGCTGGTTCTGATTCTGCTGGGCAACGGCGTGTGCGCCAACGTGGCGCTGCGCAAGTCGTACGCAGCCGACGCGGGCTGGATGGTAATCACCACGGGGTGGGCTCTGGGGGTGCTGTGCGGAGTGCTGGTGGCACAGGCCTTCGGAAGTTCAGGCGCGAACCTGAACCCGGCCATCACACTGGCCATCGCTGTGACGAGCGGAGATTATTCGCAACTGGCGCTGATGTGGTCGGCGCAGTTGCTGGGAGCCATGGGCGGCGCGGCGCTGGTGGCGCTGCATTTTGCGTGCCACTGGAAGCTGACGCCAGACCCAGCGGCCAAGCTGGGCGTCTTCAGCACCAATGCTGCAGTGCGCAATCCGCCGATCAACATCCTGAACGAGGCCCTGGGCACGGCGGTGCTGGTGGTGGTGGCCTTTGCAATCGGCTCACGCGGAGTCGCAGCAAATGGTGTGGCGCCGGGAATGGGGCAGTGGCTGGTGGCCAGCGTGGTGTGGGGCATCGGCCTCTCGCTGGGCGGGACGACGGGGTATGCCATCAATCCGGCGCGCGACCTGGGTCCGCGGCTGGTTCACTGGCTGCTGCCGATTCCCGGCAAAGGCGGATCGAACTGGAGCTATGCGTACGTTCCCATCGTGGGGCCACTGCTGGGCGGGGTGCTGGCGGGAGTGCTGGTGCGGTTTGGGCATCTGTGATATGCGTCATGGATTTCGTGGATTCCCACCCATTCGCAAAGAACGCGAATGGATGGGGCACGAAGCATCGAGCGAATCACACATCTCAGAAGTGAGAGGTGGGGCACCGAATGCTTGGAAAGATTTCAACGACAGGAGGTTGCATGAAGATCATTGATCGCATCTTTGCATGGATACTTGTCCTCGGCGGAGTATTGCACGGGTGGGGATCGTGCCACATTTACAGGAGTGAACCCATGACCATGCTGTGGTCGCTTTGCGCCACTCTGCTGACGCTGCTGATTGCGGCCGTCAACCTGTTGCGCGTGGAGCGTCCCGGGGACCGTCCGCTGGCGTGGATCAGTTTTGCGGGAAGCCTGTCGTGGGCGGTTGCGGCCTTTGCGGCGGGCGTGCTGATCCACAACATCTTCGACCCGAGACCGATGACGCACTGGGTTGCCGCCCTCGTGCTGGCTGGCTTCAGTTTGAGAGCCGCGCTCAAGCCGGGCAGCATGAAGGCATGAGGCATCGCAGCTTAGTTAGCGGAAAGAATTTCAAAATCACTCAAGGTAGGAAGCCACGACGGCCAGGGCGGCGATGGCGGCGGTCTCGGCTCTTAGGATGCGCGGGCCGAGGGATGCGGCGCGCCAGCCGTTAGCGTCGAAGAGAGCCTCTTCCGAGGGAGCCCATCCACCCTCGGGACCGATGGCAAGCTCCAGACGGGGCATCTCGGAGCCGGCGGTGGCCATGGCTTCTTCCAGAGCATGGCGGAGGGTGGTGGTGCGCTCCTGCTCGGCGAGGACAATATACGCAGAGCCGGAAGCGGCGCGCGCAGCCTCCAGAGACTCGGAGGCGGCACGCACGCGGACGGCCAGAGGGGCTGGCTCGAAGATGATGGGCACGTCAGAGCGGCGCGCCTGCTTTGCCGCTTCATGCGCGATGCGCCGCCAGCGATCAGCGCGCTTGCCCGAGGCTTCGGCCAGGTGCTTCTCCGTTCTGCGGGCAATCACCGGCGCCACGGCGGCCACTCCCAGCTCGGTGGCTTTTTCGATGGCCCACTCCATGTGGTCGAATTTGTAGACAGCCATCACCAAAGTAACGGGCAGCGCGGGATCGGCCTCCAACTCGGCGATCAGGTTGAAGCGGACCTCGCCGCGGGCGACTGCGGCCACCTGCGCATGATAGACGTGGCCGCCGGCCACCACATCGGCCTCCATGCCGGGCTGCGCGCGCAGGACGCGGGCCATGTGCTCGGCCTGCTCGCCCACCAGGGTGGCGGTGGCTTCGTCCCAATGCTCGGCAATCCAGCGGCGGCGTGTCATGGGTCCCTCCGGTACTGCGTGTGTTCTAGTTTATTCCTTTCCCTAAAAACACATCAGGGGAACGCTGGATGCGCTCCCCTGATGTGTTGCCTTTGGTTGGAGGTGCCGCTACTTCTTCTTCTTTGCGGCTTTCTTCGCGGGCTTTTTTGCTGCTTTCTTGGTTGCCATTGTTGTTATTCTCCCTTTCGATGATTTTGCATCGACCTGCAAATGATTTTTGCAGATGTTGAATGTATAGAATCTCTAAGCGCACATGTCAAGAAAAAAACGACATGACGGTGGAAAAAGAGACAACTATTTTTTGAGCGCGGAAAGGAGAATTTTCGGGTCCGAGTCAGAAAATGTGGCTCGAGCGGAGCCAAGAGAGGGTCAAACCGACAAAAAAATCGTGCCAGGCATGCGCGAAGATGCCCGCGCGAAGACTGCGGCGGTAGAGAGCGAGCAGACTGAAGAGCACGCCGAAGGCGGAGAGCAGGACCATGCTGCGCGCGCCCTGATACCCATGCGCGCTGCCGAAGACCACGGCGGAGGCGAGCACGCCCACAGCGATGCCGCCGCGCGCCCAGGCGGTGAACTGGCGCTGCAGGTAACCGCGAAAGACAATCTCCTCGATGAAACCGACCAGAAGACAGAGTAATGCCCATACAGCAATCTCTTTTCCATTGGCTGGCGCCAGCCTTGAGAGCTCGCGCGCCGCTTCGAGTCGCGAGGGATCGGGCGAGAGCGGAGCTTGACCGGATTGCGGGGCTGCGTGCGTTGGCGATGGGCGATGGGTGAGCGCGGCTTCTGCGCCCGACCAGGCAATGCTCAACGTGCCCAGCACTATCAGGGAGGCGATCCAGAAAAGGAAAGCGAAGCCGATATCCGCGGCGATGGAGCGAATGGTGCAGGGGCACGAGCCGAGCAGCGAGAGTAATGAGGTTTTATTAAGGCGAAGTCCCAAGACGACCCAAGCGAGCATGCCAGCTTCAGAGGCGGCCGTGAAGCCGTAGGTGGCGAGCCGGTCGAGATCGCCATGGATGGCCGACAGGCGCGAGGCGCCGTGAATGGAGAGCGCGATGATGGCAGCGACCAGCAGGATGGTGTGCCAGACGGGCGCAATGGTTGACGGCGCGGACGGCAAGGGCGGCGTTGGCGAATTTGGTTCGATCTCAGTCGGTTCCATGAGACCTCTTGGAGGGATGGTAGATGAGCGCGGGTGAAACGGCAAAGGCCGCTCGGCTGGAGTGAACACGAAAAACCGAAATAGATCGGCCAATTACTTTAGGCAGCCTTCGGCAGCTGCGCGCTCCTTGACCCACTGCGAAAGTGTGCCGGCGTCGCGGCGTTGAATCAGATCGTCGAGAAGCGGCTGGCGGTCTTTGGGGTTGGACTTCAACAGAACCTCGTACACTCGCAGCACACCTTCAACACCGGCTTGGTATTCCGCCAGAACATCTCCTTTTTTGCCGGAGTCCTGTAGCGCGAACTCAGTTTGAGACATAAGCATCGCAGCAAGCAATGTCGGACCATCTTTTTTGTCGCTTTTGTTCATCTTATCGAGGATTGTGCTACAGAAGCTGACGTGCACGTCAGGAACCTCGATAACCCATTCGATAACCCATTGTCTTTCGTGGAGGGCATTCGGTCCAAGCGGGTCGGCCATGAAGTGCTGAATGTAATCGAGCGCCTGTTTCCGCTCCTCGGGAGTGGAAGGGCCGCGACCGGCGGCGATGGCGGAAGCGGGCGCGGCAAGAAGCGCGCAACCCAAGAGGGCGGCGGATAGATTGCGTAAAAACATGGCTGGAATCCTCGCCAGCAAGGTTAGCACTTGGTTGCAGGGAGGGCAAGGGCGGCGAAGCGGGTTTATACGGAACGCGATTGCAGGAGAAGCAAGAGGTGGGTTTGGTGGAGCTGAGCGGGATCGAACCGCTGGCCTCCTCGTTGCGAACGAGGCGCTCTCCCAGCTGAGCTACAGCCCCACGACTTTTCTATCTTACCATTGGCTGCCTTTTGTGGAAAGAGCCGGCTACAGCCTGGTGTCACAGAGAAGTCAACCAGGAATAGGCTTCCCACATTCAACGGCTGTAGAAAAAGATCCCGCACAGGTCCGTCGATTTGTTGATCGCTTCAAAGCTGAAGACCGGCATGTTGTCGCCGGAGAAGAAGGCGACCGAGAGAGTTTTGCCGGAAACCCAGGTGGCCATCCACTGGGTCTGCTCGGAGCCGCACAGCGTGTTCTTGTTCAGAAACCGCTGGGCAGCCGGAATGTTGAGCCGGTAGAGCGCGCCGTTGCCAGCCGAGTTCGCGTCCGCGTCAAAGACCGCGGCTACCTCGGCCGGCTGCAGGATGCGGATGTGCGCGAGGGGATAATTGATGAAGTCGATGGTCAGCTTTGCCTCGCGGATGGCGATACTGCCGGTGATGCTATTGGCGTTGCTGCTGGCCGCCATCCAACTGCCGCGATCCTGGGCGGCGCTCGTGACGCAGGCGAGAGTAAAAGCCAGCACGAAGAGACTCACACGTATGCGCATTACATCTCCCAAATGCGTTCAGAATGCAGTTTGTGGTATCCCACCCATTCGCCAACCACCCCAGCGACGAAGACCTGTCGCCGGGGACCCCGGTAACGCGAATGGATGGGGCACGGGGCATTTGCGCCCCGGCCCTTCATGCTGAGAATCACCAAGGCTACAGCTGATTCATGTTGGCCAGGAACTCGGCGTTGTTGCGGACCTTCTCCAGCCGGCTGATGAGCAGCTCCATGGCTTCGACCGGCGAGAGCGGGTTGAGCACCTTGCGGAGAATCCAGATGCGCGCCAAGTCTTCCTTGGGGATGAGCAACTCTTCCTTGCGTGTTCCGGAGCGCTGAATGTCGATGGCCGGGAAGACGCGCTTGTCGACGAGCTTGCGGTCGAGGATGATTTCCATGTTGCCGGTGCCCTTGAACTCCTCGAAGATGACCTCGTCCATGCGCGAGCCGGTGTCGATGAGCGCGGTGGCGATGATGGTCAGCGAACCGCCTTCCTCGATATTGCGGGCGGCGCCGAAGAAGCGCTTGGGGCGCTGCAGGGCGTTGGAGTCCACGCCGCCGGAGAGCACCTTGCCCGAGGGAGGCACGATGGTGTTGTAGGCGCGGGCGAGACGGGTGATGGAATCCAGCAGAATGACCACGTCGCGCTTGTGCTCCACCAGGCGCTTGGCTTTTTCGATGACCATCTCGGCCACCTGCACGTGGCGTGCAGCCGGCTCGTCAAAGGTGGAGCTGATGACCTCGCCCTTGACGGAGCGCTGCATGTCGGTGACTTCTTCAGGGCGCTCGTCGATGAGCAGGACGATGAGCACCACCTCGGGATGGTTGGTGGTGATGGAGTTGGCCAGCGCCTGCAGGAGCATGGTTTTGCCGGTGCGGGGCGGGGCGACGATGAGGCCGCGCTGTCCCCTGCCTACCGGGGTCAGCAGGTCCATCACTCGGCCGCTGATGGCTTCCTTCACCGTCTCCAGCCTGATACGCTCCTGGGGATAGAGCGGGGTGAGGTTATCGAAGAGAATCTTGTTGCGCGTCTCCTCGGGCGACTCGAAGTTGATGGCCTCGATCTTGACCAGGGCAAAATACTTTTCGCCCTCGTGGGGCGGACGTACATTGCCGCTGATGGAGTCGCCGGTCTTGAGATCAAACTTGCGAATCTGCGAGGGGGAGACGTAGATGTCGTCCGGTCCGGGCAGATAGTTGTAATCCGGCGAGCGCAGGAAGCCGTAGCCGTCGGGCAGAATCTCCAGCACGCCCTCGGCAAAGATGTGGCCTTCCTTTTCGCTTTGCGCCTGGAGGATCTTGAAGATCAAGTCCTGCTTGCGAAGGCCGCTGGTGCCGGGGATTTCTAGGGAGCGGGCGATGCGGGTCAGTTCGGTGATGTTTTTTTCTTTGAGTTCAGCGATGGTCATGATTACCTGCGATATGTGGGAATTGGGAACGGAAGAAGCCAGATGGGGGAAGTACTCCGGGAAATGAAACGGCTTGAATTCAATGCCGGCAACCGGCCAGCGCCGTGTTTGGAGGCACTCCTGAAATGAAGTGGAGCATCAACTACCGGGAAGCGCGGTTGCCTTGAACGGCATGCCGCCAGAAATAGCTGCCTGACTTAACTATACCCTTCGGGGGTGGTGTCAAGCAGCACGACGAGTTTCGACCGGCTGCTGCGCGGAGGCCACGATGGGCAATGCGGAGCCGGGGTTGGTGGTTTGAAAGCGGCCCAGGACTTCATTGGTGGTGTCCTGCAGACGAGTGTTGGGCTTGTGCAGCTTGCGGGTTGCCTTGCTGGCCAACTGGCAGAGCTGGTAACGATTGGAGACATGAGAAAGGGCTCCAAAAACTAAATCAGAACGCATAAGAAATTCTCCTTCAAAAAAAGTGGCTCCTACCGGCAGAAAACATACGCCGGCGGCGCAACTGGGGCATACCTGCAATAAGGGTTACCCCTAATTCCCACTCCCAAGGTTTTAGACGCACGAAAGAAGCGTATAGTTCAAAATCCTGACGCACTTTCGCAGCTTGTGGAACAGGCATCATGCCGTATCAGCGATACAGGTTGCAGCCTTGGGAACTATCCATTCCGCATTCCCGTTCCGGCCAAGAACAAACGCACCGGGGCATCAACAGATGAGCCGCAGCTCAATTATGATGCGGGAAAAACGGACGGGCGCACACACATTCTCTAATCCGCCCTAATAATGGATAGCAATCATGACTTTATACTGTGAGGGCTTCAAGGTCAACAGTTTTTTCCGGGGAGGTTGACAGCTCTGGGCCGGGAGGGGAGAAAGATACATCATTTGAGAGATAACCGCCTTTAAATCTACAAGATAAAGAGTATTTTTATCCAGAAAACTCTTCGCTTTAGTAAAGATATCTCTGAAAACAGGAGACTTTTCGCTTTCTGTTCGACATTCCAGGAACCTGACTGGTTACTACGATACCTTCACACCTGCGGCTAAACGCGGCGGTACGGAATCCATACCTGCATGGCTGCAGGAGCCCGGTTTAGGCGACGTTGTGCAGGAGTTGGCAAGCCTTTTCTTCAATTGCAGCAATATCAGTGAAGAGCCTAGAGGCCGAGCGAATCTTCTCATCGAGGGCCTTGGATGTTTCAGCGTCCCGGAAGAGATAAGCGATCTGAGTGAACTTCGCGCCGGACTCATGGAAAAGTTTGGCGGCAGACTCCAGGGTCTTCTTCGCACAGAGAGGCGCGGCCTGTTCGAGGAAGCGCGCGTACATGGGCCGGAAACAGCCGCCGCCGGTCCCGCCGATCTCAATCATTACGTAAAAGTTGAAGAGGTTCATGCGCAGATCGCGCTCATTCTTGAAGAGCAGGGGCCATTTGGGGAGCATCGCGGCGGTGTGGCGCAGTCCGGCAAGGCCGAAGTTCTTGATCGGCGGATGAGTATGCGCGTCGACGGTTTGGGCGATGGAGGCGGCGATCTGTTTGGGACCGGGCTGGTGGAAGCGCGCGAAGTCGCATGCAATGCGGAGGTTCCGCGGCGGGAAGGGCTTGAACGGAGAGCAGCGCGCCTTGGCGAGCTGGTCGAGCGCGACCGTCGAATAGATGCCTTTTTTCACGCCGGACATCTTGGGATCGATGTCGGAGGCAAGCAGGGTGCGCGCTCCGTCGTAGCCGCAGATGACGAAAGCATGGCCGCCGAAATGGTAGCTCTTGGGCAGGTCGAACCAGGGTAGGTAGGCCATATCGCCGCCCAGCATGACGGGGCGCTGCTGCGCGAGCTCGCCGAGCAACTCGACCTCGGCCTTTTTCGAGCTGGAGGTGCAGATTTCTTCGATAACGACACCGGTGCGTTTTCCCAGGTCGGCATAGAAGTTCTTGCCATTGCCGCGGCCGCCGACGAAGACAGAAACGCTGCCGCCCATCTTCATTTGCCAGTAAATGAACCCCATGCCCGCGCCGAGGCCGAGCAGCATTTCTTCGGAGAGGGGATGGCCGGCGTGGCGATAAATCTTCATCAGCGAAGTGGTGACGCAGTGACAACCGTCGAGTGCAGGACAATTTGGAAACGGCTTGATGGCAGGAGCAGAGGACGCGATCTTCATTTGCAGCTCACTTTCCCTGCGTGGGAAGCACGGAAGAATTATAGCTGTCGCGGCGCGCGGAGAGGCGGGAACCGGTTGAAACCTGTTGTTCGGCGGCGGTCAGGCCCAGTAGCTGCGGTCGAGGGTGCGGTATTGGATGGCCTCGGCGAGGTGGGCTACGGAGAGGTTCTCGACGCCTTCGAGGTCGGCAATGGTGCGGGCGACCTTGAGGATGCGGTCGTGGGCGCGGGCGGTGAGGCCCTGCTGCTGCATGGCGCGCTCGAGGAGGCGCTCGGCGTCGGCGCCCAGTTCGCAGTAGGCGCGAATCTGGCGGGTGGTCATCTGCGCGTTGGAGTAGATCTTTTCGCCGAACTTGCGGAAGCGTTGCCGCTGGCGTTCACGGGCGGCCAGCACGCGAGCGCGAATCTCGGCCGAGCCCTCGATGGCCGCCGAGCCGCGCAGCTCTTTGTATTTGACCGCAGGAACCTCGATGTGAATGTCGATGCGGTCGAGAAGCGGGCCGGAGATTTTGGCCACGTAGCGCTGAATCATGGGCGGGGTGCACTGGCACTCGCGGGATTTGTCGTTAAAGAAGCCGCAGGGGCAGGGGTTCATAGCCGCGGCCAGCATGAATCGCGCGGGGAAGCTGAGCGACATGGAGGCGCGCGCAATGGTGACGGTGTGGTCTTCAAGGGGCTGGCGCAGGACCTCGAGGACATTGCGTGGAAACTCCGGCAGCTCGTCGAGAAAGAGCAGGCCATTGTGAGCCAGCGAAACCTCGCCGGGACGGGGGATTATGCCGCCGCCGATGAGTCCGGCGTCGGAGATGGTGTGATGGGGCGAGCGGAAGGGCCGCTGGGTGACCAGGCCCTGGGCGGCGTCGAGCACGCCAGCGACGGAGTGAATCTTGGTGGTTTCCAACGCCTCATCGAAGGTGAGCGGGGCGAGGATGGAGGGCAGGCGCTTGGCCAGCATGGTTTTGCCGGAACCGGGCGGTCCGATCATGAGAATGTTATGGCTGCCTGCCGCAGCCACCTCGAGGGCACGCTTGGCCGTCTGCTGGCCGCGCACATCCTTGAAGTCCAGGGTGAAGTGCTGCAGCTCGCCGAGCAGAGCCTCGGTAGAGACGCGATAGGGCTCGCGCTGAATGACGCCCACGACCATGGTGTTGAGCAGCTCCAGCACATCGAGCAGCGAGGAGGCAGGAAAGACGTTGACGCCCTCGACTACGGCGGCCTCGGCGGCGTTGGCGGCAGGGAGAATCAGGTTGGCGATGCCTTTTTCGCGGGCCATAATAGCCACCGGCAACATTCCCGGAATCGCGCGCATGCTGCCGTCAAGGCCCAGTTCGCCGACCAGAAGAAAGCGGCTCAGGTCGGTCGCGGTCAACGCGCCATAAGCGCCCAGGATGCCGACGGCGATGGGCAGATCGAAGCCGGAGCCTTCCTTTTTCAGGTCGGCGGGGGCCAGGTTGATGGTGATGTGGGTGGGCGGTATCAGGTAACCGGAGTTTTTAATGGCGGCGCGGACGCGGTCGCGGCTCTCGCGCACAGCGGCGTCAGGCAGGCCGACGGTGTGGAAGTGGTCCTCGTTGGCGACAACGCCGCTGTAGTCCACCTCGACATCGATGAGGTTGGCGTCAATTCCGTAAACAGCCGCGCTGTGAGCCTTGAAAAGCATGGGGAATGTTCGCAGCGAGTGTAACAGAAGACAGGGACCAGGGAACAGGGAATAGCCACCCAGCGCATAAAAATCATGCGCTGGGGAGCCCGGCACGGGAATAGGGAATATGCCGGCAACCGGCCAGATTTCCGCGATTGCCTGGCAGCACGAAGATATGCCTGATCCCGGCAATTTGTGCTATGCTTTTTGGCAGTCTGTAATTTGTTCAGACTCGTAAGAGGTGTATATGAGCGAAAAAGAATTGGCATCAGCGATTGATGCGGCGCTTGCGCATGTTGATCCTGATCGGCGCAAGTTCCTGGGGATATTGCTTGCAGGAGTTGCGGCAGCTCCGTTGCTGACATCGGCGTCTCTGGTTGCACAGGAAAACACCGGCGCCCATAAAACGGAGGTATTCCCCAAAAACGCGACAACGGTTAAAGGGAATACGACAATCAAGGAAGGTAAGTTCAACACGATCAAGTCGAATGACCAGAAAACCCAGAATATCAAGTACTGGGATAAGACAAGTGGCGATAGCAAGGCCCAGTACCTTAAGAACAACAGCACGATCAAGCTAAACAACGCCAATACGCAGCTCAAGAACACATCCAAGCCGCCCAAGAGCGAAACCACGGCGATTAAAGGTGAAACCAGGGCGATCAAAGGCGAAACCACGGCGATCAAAGGCGAAACCACGGCGATCAAGGGCGAAACAAAGCCAGCTCCGCATTGATCCGCATCTGTATGCCATCCTCCCAGGATGGCATACAGGTGTCTGCGCATATAATGCCCGGTAGCATCCATGGCTAATCCTGTCATCAACCCCGACGTCGGGCTGTCGCCGGTCGAGGGCGGCTATCTGGCGTACGATTCCGTCCGCGACTATGTGCACGAACTGAACGCGATGGGCGCCCTGATCGCCGAATTGTGCGATGGCAGCCTGAGTGTGGAAGAGATCCGGGCATTGGCCGGGCCGCTGATGCCCGAGGGCCAAACAACCGGGATCGACGGCTGGATCAGCGCGGGGATTGAAGCCGGCCTGCTGGTCTGGGGCGATGGCACGCGAGCCCGGCCCCGCGAACTGACTGCCGAGGAGTTAATCGGCCTGGCTGACAAACTCCGCGGAAGCGGCATGAGCGAGACCTACTTTCTATGCCTGAAGCGAGTGACGGAGCTGACGCCGGAGAATTCGGACACGTGGCATGCACTGGGTTTTGCGGCGCAGGCCGTGGGACGGCGCGAGGACGCGCGGAATGCGTTTGCGCAGTATCTCGAATACCATCCCGAAGATGCTTCGATTCGACATGTTCTGACGGCTTTGAGAGACGAAGCGCCGCCGCCGCGCGCTCCGGACGATTGCATTCTGCAAATCTTCAAGGATTTCTCCTCGCACTATGACGCCAAGATGCGCGACAACCTGAGTTACCAGGCTCCGGAGCGCATTCAGGAGCTGATCCGAGCTGAGATGGGAGATGCCGCGGGCCTGGAGATTCTCGATATAGGTTGCGGAACCGGGCTGTCGGGCGTGGGGTTGAAGGAGCGCGCGGCGTGCCTGGTGGGGATCGATCTCTCTCCTGAGATGATCGACGTTGCGCGGGAGCGCGATATCTATGACCAACTGGAGATTGCGGAGATCACCGAGTGGCTTGATCAAACGGAAGGCCAATTCGATCTGATTGTGGCATGCGACTGCCTGGTTTATTTTGGCGATCTTCAGCCGGTGGCGGCATTGGCGGCAGGGCGGCTCAAGCCGGGCGGGTGCTTTGCTTTCACGACGGAACGCGGCGAGAAATATCCATTTCATCTCTCCGATTCCGGAAGATATACGCATCATCCCGAACACGTTCGCGAAGTGGCGGCGAAGGCTGGGCTGGTTGTAGGCCGGCTGGACGAAGGATTCTTGCGGCTGGAACGCGGGGTGGAAGTGATTGGGTTGCTGGCGCTGCTGAGGAAAGTGGGCGGCGATTGCAGCGGAAGGAATGCTTAAATTCAGATTTGACTGTCCAACTCACCGAAAATACACTCGAAAAAAACTCGCAAAATGCTTAATTATCGAGTATAGTTGTATGCAGGAGTATCTTATGGCGCTCACGGCTCAATCGAAAACGAAGGAAGCCCCGCAGCGGGCGCGGAAATCGAAGTTTCAGGCCGAGCTTGCGCCACCGGAAGACCGCATGGTGCGCGCGCTCAAGGCGGAACTGCAGATGACCAGCAATACGGACTTTCTGGTGGATGCGCTGACACTCTTCCGCTGGGCGGTCTCTGAGCGCAGGCGCGGCCACCGCATTATGAGCGAAGGCGCCAGCGGGGAGAGGAAGATTCTGGTCTTCCCGCGCCTGGAGCGCGTGGCGCCCGAGCTGGAATTGCCGCGTGTCGATCTGCACTGGAGCGAGCGGGAGATCGAGAGCCTGACCGAGCTTGCGCAGCGGCAACCGGCTGCGCCGACGGAAGCGCTCATCCGGGCGATGAGAGGCTGAATTGGCTGTCAACATTCGACGCCTGGAAGAATTCGATGAGACAGAGGGCTTTGACTGCGGCGATGAACCGCTGAACAACTACTTGCGCCGTCACGCATGGATCAATCAGCAGAAGAGTTCGATTGGCGTGACCTATGTCGCGGTGGACGAGGCTGCGCCGGGAGTGGTTCTGGGCTATTTCACGTTGGCGGCATCGAGCATTCCGCGCGGCCGTTTGCCGAAGAAGCTGGCGCGCGGCCTTCCGCCTTACGACCTTCCGATGATTCTGCTGGCCCGGCTGGCTGTGGATCAACGCTTTACAGGAAAGGGGTTGGGACGGGCGCTGCTTGCGGAGGCATTCCGGATTGCGCTGCGGGTTGCGGACGAGGTTGGCTGCCGCTCGATGGTCACCGACGCCTACCGCGACAAGATTGAATGGTACGCGAAATACGGATTTGTTCCGATTGAGGGCGCGAGCGAGGAGAGGCCACAAAAGATGTTTTTGGATCTGCGGACGATTCGGAAGGCGATGCAGAGCCGGTAGATGGAGAACTCCAACCTGGATTTTTCTCAGCTTCAAAAGTGCTTACCTGTAGCTATTCCACGCTAACTGTAACTCGTATCCGCCTTCCGTCCACACGTCAAACTGACGGTTGAAGCGGATGAGGGCGATCCATTGGCCGTGGTCTTGCTGCTGCCAGACCAGGTCGCCGTGGAGCTGGCGGGCGATCTCTTCCGGCAGAAGGTCGTGGTGCAGTCCGAAGTAGCGTTCATCGGCCGCGCGGCTTCTTGCGCCCAGATTGAAGAACGGCGAATACACATCGACCTTGGTAGAGAAGACCAGTGCGGTGGAGTATTTTTCGGGCTCCTCGGCGGCGGGGGCGATTCCGGCGGCGGTGAAATCGGGGACAAGATAGACGGCGTAAGGCTGGCTGAGATAGCCCAGCTCGGGGCGGGAAAGCGCGTCGGAGAGAGGCCAGGTGGAGAGCACGGTGGAGCCGGGGTAGCGAGCGTCAAGCTGGCGGATACCGGCCTGGTAGAGGCGGATGACTCGGGCGTAGGTGAGGTTGTCTTCCGGGGCGATGCCATAGGGAGGATTGATGAAAATCCCCAGGATGAAGACTGCGGCGGAGAAGCCGGCCAGCGCGTGCCAATAGGGAACACGGCGATACAAAGTGGTGACGGCGAGGAGCAGCACCAGCGGGTAGAGGGGCAAAAGGTAGCGAGTGAGCAGCGCGCCGCCCAGAACGCTGTAGAGCACGGCATTGACCAATAGCAGAAGAAAGATGCGGCGCAGGGCGGAGGGGGCGATGCCAGGACGGGGTTGGCTGTCAGTGTCGAGACGCGGCGTGAGCAACAGGGCGGCGATGGCCATGCCCACCGGCACAAAGAGGTACATGTGCGCGGTGAGGTGGATGATACGGTGCTCGAAGGCGGCCAGGATGCGCGGGAACGAGATGTTGGACTGGGCGTTGTAGCGCAGCCACTCGGGACTGCCGAAAAGGAAGCCGGTCTTGAGGTAGTGGAATGCGTACCAGGCGGCCAGAGGAAGCATGCAGCTTGAGAGCCAGGCAGCCTCGCGCATGAGCCGGGTGCGAGTGATGCCGGAAGCGCGGAGGCTTTCAACGAGGCTGACGGCGGCCAAGGTGAGCGGGATGACGATGGCCGTTTCTTTGGAGAGCGTGGCGAGAGCAAAAAAGAGAGCGGCGGCCCATGGCTTGGCGGACGTCTCCAGACTGCGCGCGGGCAACGTGTAGACAAACCCCCAAAGAGTGCAGGCGGCGGCGAAGATGTCAGCGTGTGCCAGGGAGCTTTGGGCAAACCAGATGGGGTAAACGGCGGTGAGAACGACGGTCCAGAAGGCGACGGAGGACACACCGGTCAGGCGCAGGGCCAGACGCCAAACCGCCGTGAGGCCGAGCGAAGCGACGACGAGTACAGCCACGCGCGTAACTATGGGGCAGAAACCGAAGAGCTTCCACCACGACGCCAGATAGATGCTGGGCAGCGGCGGATGGGCGATGTTCATGGTGGTGAGAGGAATCAGGGAGCCGGTGCGGAAGAAATCCCAGGCCGCGGGGATGTAGTAGCCGGCCTCGTCCCAGTAGTAGGGCAGGCGGAGCAAGGTGAAGTGGCTGGCGAAGAGCGCGGCGAAGATGACAGGAAAGATCATCCAGGCGGGGAGGGGCGCGGCGAGCCACCGCGGTGGAATGAGATTTTTCCAGCGCAAAGGGATTACTCCTGCTAGTTGACGGGCCCCTGCGGGAAGTTGTGGCCGTGCGGCTCCAGGTTGAGCGCGCCGAAGGCCTGCTCGTACTGCGCAAGATGCTGCCCCAGCATGTTCCACAGGGCCTTGGCCTGCTGCGGGCTGAGGAAGATCGCGCTGTGGTTGCGAATGGTGATCTGGTCGGGGGGCTCAGGAGAAGCCAAGCCGAAGACCAATTGGAAGTCCCAGACGCTGGCCCGGATCTGGACGCTGTTGGCGTAGGCCTCGCGGTAGTCGGGGCTCTGGACGAGGTTCATTTGAGGTTGCTGCGCGGATGGACTCATGGTTTCTCCAGATTACTCCGGCGGGGGTGGGCAGGGCCGTCTGGCCGGGTGAGGGTCATGGTGCGAAAGGGGGGACTCGAACCCCCATGGATTGCTCCGCCAGATCCTAAGTCTGGTGCGTCTGCCAATTCCGCCACTTTCGCAAGGGCGAGACTGAATACTATTTTAGCCCTGATGGCTTTATTGTGTTGTCAGAGCAGCGGCGACGCTCCGCCCTAATTGAACAAATCCTTCATTTTTTCGAGGAAGCTGGTGGGGGCGGGCTTGTTTTCGACGGCCAGCGACACGGCGAGCTGATTGATTAGCTCACGCTGGGCGCGGTTGAGCTTGCGGGGAATCTCGACCAGTACCTTGACGATCAGGTCGCCCGAGCCTCTCTCGTTGAGGAAGGGGACGCCCTTGCCGCGAACGCGCAGCTCCTTGCCGCTGGGCGTGCCCTCGGGGATTTTGAGGGTGACGTTGCCGCCGATTGCGGGAATTTCGATTTCGGCGCCGAGAGCGGCCTGGGGAAAGCTGATGGGGAGGACGCAGCGCAGGTTGTGGCCGTCGCGCTGGAAGTATTCGTGGGAGCGGATGGAGAGGACGACGTAGAGGTCGCCCTTGGGCGCGCCGGCGCGTCCGGCATCGCCTTCGCCGGCGTAGCGGATGCGGGTTCCGGTCTCAACGCCGGGCGGCACCTTGACGTGGAGCTTGTTTTCCTTGCTGACGCGGGTCTCGCCTCGGCAGGTTGGACAGGGGTCGCCGATGACCTGGCCCGTGCCTCCGCAGGCTGAACAGGTGCGGGCCACGGAGAAAAAGCCCTGCTGGAAGCGGACCTGTCCACGGCCCTGGCAGTGGCCGCAAGTGGTGGGTCCACGGCGGGAGGCGCTGCCGGTGGCCTTGCAAGCGTCGCAAGGCTCTAGGCGGCGAATCTTGACCTCGGTTTCGACGCCGAAGATGGCGGCCTCGAAGTCCACAGTCAGGTTGAAGCGCAGGTCGTCGCCGCGCTGCTGGCGAGTGGGGCGGCGCTGGCTGCCGCCCATGGAAAACATCTCGCCGAAGAGGTCGCCGAAGAGGTCGCCGATGTCTACGCCTGCGCCGAAGGGCCCGCCGAAGCCCTGGCCGGCGCCGCTGACGCCGGCATGGCCGAAGCGGTCGTAGGCGGCGCGCTTGTCGGGATCGCTCAGGACCTGGTAGGCCTCGCTGGCCTGCTTGAAGCGCTCCTCGGCGGCATGGTCTCCGGGATTGAGGTCAGGATGGTGCTCGCGCGCCATCCTGCGGTAGGCGCTCTTCAGCTCCTGCTCGCTGGCGTCGCGCGAGACGCCCAGAACCTCGTAATAATCTTGCTTGTCCACTCTTTGATTAATCCTGCCTATTCTTCAGTTCTGCTCAAAAAGTTTTTGGTTCCAAGGATCGTCGGGTGATTTTGGCCAGGTCTTCATGTCATGAATTTCTTCAATAATCAACTCATGCGTGGGAAATGAATCTGGCGCCCACATAAAGATTCCTTTAACAGTCACGGTAATCGTTTTGTCTATCGTTCCTGGAAGGCCCTTCCATATAGCCGTATGCAACTCCTCCATTCCCTTGTTCGATATTGATGGGCCTAGTGGAATCCCGACATGAGGACACGATGCGTCTACCAGAAACGATCCATGCATAGCGTCGCTTTCGATGAATACGGAAACCAAAACTCTCCTACCGTCATATTGCTCTGTATTCTTCATGATTTCACATACAGTTGTTTTCTCGGGCAGATTATCAGCCAATAGACTTGCCTCATTTGTACTAATCTGTTCGCCTGTCTCCGCAGAAACGCTAGCCTTGTTAGGTACTACAGTCAGCCCTTCGATTTTCGTGACCCAAATTACAAGTGAATGCTTCTCATTGGGCTTCCAAGTCAACCATCCCTGAAATGTTCCTGAGATGGACTTATCTTGGGTACCTTGTTGTCCCTTGGCAAGAGCCAACGCAAGTGAAGGCAAGCCGTCTGAGGCCATATTGAGTATCAAAACCACACGCACATTGGGACAAGAAGGGTCAGTAATCTCATTGTGTCGGACTCCGTCATTCTCGTAATATGCGAATACCTCCACTACCTTCTCGTGAAACTGCTTTGGATGCTTCGCCAGTTCGCATATTGCCGTCTTTATGGGCACTTCCGGGGACGCCTTTGCCTGCGAAGATAAAAGGGAAAATCCCAGTGTCCAGGCTGCCAAAACCACCCAAAAACCGAGATGTTTCTTTTTCCTCATATGAGATGGCTACCTGAACATTGTCACGAATCCAAAATTACTCGCTTGTCTGTTTGGGGTTGGATGCGACGCGGACCAGTGCCGGGCGCAGGAGCTTATCGCGCAGCTTGTAACCGCGGCGAATCTCCTCGGCGACGTGCTGGTCGGGCATGTCGAGGCGCTCGACAGCGCCCAACGCCTCATGGTGGCGCGGGTCAAACTTTGCTCCCTCCGCCGGAATTGCCGTCACCTGCAACTGGCGCAGAACATCCTCCATTTGTTTCACAATCAACTCGACGCCGGAGCGCAGTTGTTCCACCGTACCGGCCGACTTGAGCGCCATCTCGAAATGGTCGAGCACCGGCAGAAACTTTTCGACCACATTCACAACGGCGTAGTCACGGTCCGCGATTCGCTCGCGCTCGGCGCGCTTGCGGGCGTTTTCAAACTCGGCTTGCAGGCGGGCCAGCCGGTCGAGCAGTTGGTCGCGCTCGGCCTTAAGCTGGTCATATTCCGCGCGGGGAACGGGCGGGGCCTCCTCCGCGGTCTTGTCCGGCTCCTGCACGGGGTTCGGCTCCTGCGCGGGCATTTCGGATGCGGAGTTATCGGCCTGCGAAGCAGCCGCGGCAGACGCCTCCTTCGACAAGGTCAACTCTGTATCCTGTTCCGGCATCGTTCTATGCGTTTTCCGAAAAATCTTTGTCATATGTTTCCATGATAATTTCAACGGCGGGCGCCGTGTTCACACTTTCAACTCGGGGGCAATGCGGGTTCCGATTCGGGTCAATCCGCGTTATCAACCTCTAATCGGCGGGAACTTCCAGCAACCGCTCGGAGAGCCGGGCGATGTAGCGCACCGCCTGGATCATCTCCTGATATTGGATGCGTGTAGGCGCGATGAGGGCTACAGTGCCCAGGTTGGAGTCGCCCAAACGGGCCGGAGCGCCGATGAGGACAAGATTTTGCATTACTTGCGAGACCTCGGCCTGACCGGCCGATTCAGGACCCTCCTGGGCAAGCTGGTCAAGGCCAACTACCACGCGTACCTCCTGCTGACGCCCGTCTACGTAAGCTGTGAGCAGCTCCACCAGCCGCTGCTTGGCCTCCAGAGCCAGCAGCATCTGGCGCAGGCGCTCGCGGTCCACCTCAGCGGCAATGAGGTTGGCCATGCCGTCGACATAAATTGCCGGGTTGGTTTCTCCGCCTTGCAGCGCTCCTTTGCGGCATAGCTCCTCGATTGAGGAAAGCATCTGGCGATAGGCGGCCTGCTCCATCTCCACGCGCCGGGCTACCTCGGCGCGGATGCGCTCGATGTGCCAACCGCGGAAGTTCTCGTTCAGGTAGCGCGCGGCGGTCTCCAGCTCGATGTGGGTCAGATCGCGATCCAGAGCCAGCACGCGGTCCTGCACGGCTCCGGACTGAGTGACCAGAACGGCAAGGACACGGCCGGTGGAAAGCCGTGAAAAGTGAATATGCTCCAGCACCTGGCTGGCGGTGGAGCTGGCCAGTGCCACGCCCAGTCCGCTGGATAAAAGCGCCAACACGTGCGAGGTGCGCTCCAGGTAGTCGTTGGTGCTGGTGACGCCGCTGAAGCTCTCCTCAATCTGCTCGCGCCGGGCTTCGCTCAGGGGAGTAGCGCAGGGCTGCGCCGCGTTCAGGCCGGCTGACTGCGCGCCCGCGGCCATGCGGCCGGGCTGAGTAATCTGCTCGACGTAATAGCGAAAAGCAGCGGCGGTGGGCACGCGGCCAGCCGAGGTGTGCGGTTGCTCCAAAAGGCCACTCTCGCCCAGCGTGGCCATAACATTGCGGATGGTGGCCGCGCTCAGACCCTCCTGATTGGAAAAATGACGGGCGACAGCCTGCGAAGCTACCGGCTCGCCGGTGGCGATGTACTGTTCGATGATAGCCATCAGCACCAGCCGCTCCCGCGGACTGACGCGCGCATCAGGCATCTTTCCCGCTCTCCGATCCGGCTGATAAATGGTTGCTGCCCGGACCTGAATGAAGTCCGCTAAACCATTGATATTTCTAGCGGTTATGCCAGAAAAACAGCAGACTCATACCCCTTGATTCTAGGGATATGCGAGGGGCCCTGTCAACACGCGAGCCAGAGAGGACGCCGGTGCAACGGCTGGTTGTAATAGCCGGCACGAGTGCGGGCTGCCAGCCTGCATCCGTTACATTGGAAGCATGTTCACGCGCAGGATCTCGATTCAACGCATGGATTTGAACGGCCTGCGGCAGGCGTGCCCGATTGGCTGGATCGACAACTTTGCCATGCGCAACTTCACCAACGACCCGGTCTTCGACGACACGCTGCCCGTGGCCGATGGAGTGCTGGAGGCAGGGGTGCGCGTGCCTCTCGACCGCCTTCAGCCGGCCATGGAAGATTGGTTCCGCCGCAAGGGTTACCTGAAGCCCGGCGAGCGGCTTGAGGTGACGGAGATCGGTTCACAGCAATAAGGATTTATCCTCATGTGTTCTTTGCGTATGTTATTGCTCGCGGCGATTCTTCTGCCTCTGTTGTTTGCGCTTCCGGCGCAGGCCCAGCAGGCGGCCAATCCTCCGCTGCCCGATATCCGCCAACTGATGCAAGAGGTACAAAAACACCAGGCAGAACTCAATAAAGTGAGGGAAAATTACACCTTCAGCGTCTCGCAGGAGGTTCAGGAGATTGACGCCAAAGGGAAGGTGAGCAAAACCGAGACGGAGGAGACCGAGGTTTTTTTCGTCAACGGACATGAGATTTCGCAACTGGTGAAGAAAGAGGGGAAACCGCTTTCGGATGAGGAGCAGAAAAAGGAGACCGAGCGCGTGACCAAGATGGTGAAAAAGGCGGAAAGGACGCCGCCGGGTCAGCCGCTGGAAGGCCACGTTGTCACCATCAGCCGCTTGCTGGAGATCATGGATGTGCGCCATGAGCGGTGCGAGAGCTATCGCGGCCGGCCGACGATTGTCTTTGATTTCGTGGGCCGCAAGGACGCCAGAACGCACGGCCTGGCCGAGGACGCTTCAAAGAAATTGAAGGGAACGGTATGGATCGATGAAGCAGATAGCCAGGTCGTCCATCTGGACGTAGCCTTCGATGACAATTTTCGCGTCGCCGGCGGAATTGTGGCCACTATTCAGAAAGGCTCCAATTTTCATTTCGAGCAGGCGCAGGTAAACGGCGAGATATGGCTTCCCACCGGCGCCGAGGGAACCGTGCAGGCCCGCGTGTTGCTGGTGAAAGGCTACCATCAGCACTTTACCGAGCGCTGCTATGACTACAAGCGCTTCCACGCGGAGGCTCAGCAGGGGAAGGGCGCCAAGGTCGTGCCGGAGAATAAACCGTAGCCCGAACCGGCGCATGATGGCGCTTCTGTATCAACGGGCAAACTCAGCTGCCACGCCAACGGCCGTTACGGAGGAGATACGCCCGCGCTTTTTTCCCGCGCCAGTCGAACTGCGGATTGCAAGAACGGGGAAGAGATTGTGTTATTCTTCCTTCGCCATACAGATTCCTGAAACCGGCGGCTAGAAGCACCTCGTACAGGAAACACCAGGCTCCCAGCAAAGGCTTATTACTTTCATGCTTTTTCCCACGGTCGAGTACGCGCTGTTTTTTCTTGCGGTGCTGGCCGTTGCCTGGAGCCTGTACCGCTTCCCCACGGCGCATAAGAGCTTTCTTCTGCTGGCCAGTTATATCTTCTACGGCTTCTGGAACTGGGCCTATATTCCGCTATTATTCGGCATCTCTCTCTTCAGCGGATTAGTCGCCCAGCGCATCCAGCGCAGCCGGACGGTATTAGCCAGAAAGTGCTGGCTGGCCGCAGGCGTCACCGTCTGCCTGGCCACGCTGGGTTATTTCAAGTACACCGGCTTTCTGCTGACGACGCTGCTCCAGGCATGGGGCCGCTTCGCTCCTCCGCCGCACATTCAGATCAATTCGCCCCTGTTGCCTCTCGGCATCTCCTTTTTTATCTTTCACGCCATATCCTTGCTGTGCGATTGCTACCGTGGCAAGGTTCGCGAGCCAGTCAACCTGGGCGACGCACTCTTATATGTAGCCTTCTTTCCCCAGCTCATCGCCGGTCCCATTCTGCGCGCATCGCGGTTTCTTCCCCAATTGGCGATCCGGCGCAATCCCAACTCCATCCGCGTCAACCGCGCTTTTCTGCTGATTGCCGGCGGCCTGTTCAAGAAAGTAGTTATCTCGAACATGCTGGCTACGCGGCTGGTGGAGCCGGTTTTCGCGGTGCCGCAGAGCTTTGGCGCATGGGATACATTGCTTGCTGTTTACGGCTATGCGGCGCAGATCTACTGCGATTTTTCGGGCTACACCGATATCGCCATCGGGTGCGCCCTGCTGCTCGGCTACCGGTTTCCGCGCAACTTCAACGCGCCTTACACGGCCGCCGATCCGCAGGATTTCTGGCGACGCTGGCATATCTCGCTCTCCAGTTGGCTGCGCGACTATCTCTACTTTCCCCTAGGCGGCTCGCGCAAGGGCAAGGTGCGGACATATATCAACCTGATGGTGACCATGCTGCTCGGGGGCCTGTGGCACGGCGCTGCCTGGACTTTTGTGGCTTGGGGAGGCCTGCACGGTTTCTACCTGGTTGTCCATCGCCTCTGGTCCCGCATCGGCTGGCATCCGCTGGTTCGCTGGCGCGCAACCGCGGCATGGCGGTGGGCGTCGCGCATTCTCCTGTTCCATGCGGTTTGCGCGGGATGGGTCTTCTTCCGGGCCTCTTCATTTGCAACCGCATTCACGGTCTTTGGCCGGCTGACGGTTCCAGGCGTTGCGACACTGGCCACGGGACCCGTCTTGATCGTGCTGTTTCTGGGGCTTGCCGGACAGTACATGCCGCCGCGATGGCGCAACGGCTTGGAGATTGAGTTGGGCCGCTGGCCGGCCCTGGCGCGCGGGGCAGTTTTGGCCGTGGCCATCGCCACCATCGAAATTCTGGGGCCGACGGGAGTGGCCCCGTTCATCTACTTCCAGTTCTAGAGAGCCATGCGAAGCGTTTCGTTGACCCAACCAATCCGGAAAATGGCCCTGGTCATCTTGGGATTTCTCGCGGCCATTGTGCTGCTCGAATCCGATGGGCTGGCCAGTTGGGCCAATCACCTGGAGATCGGCCCGCTGCGCACCGTCGCCGTTCCGGTCACCGCGGCGGTACAGAAGACTCTGCATCCGCTGGGAGTGGCAGCGATCCGCGATCGTGCTCTTGAAGCTCTGGCACGCGTCGGCTGGACCGACGACGCAGCCCTGTTGGCGAAGGCCGCAAACCCTCCCCGTACATGCGATCTGCCCGGAGCATCCGGCTGCGCAACTTCACCATCGGCAAACAACCCAAATCCGGCATCGACTTCCGGTTTGAGTGCCGGTGCGAATACACCAGATCACAACGCTCATAATTCTTTCCTCAACGCTCCGGGCGCGCGGACGCCGCTTCTTGGAGATGTGCCAAAAACCACGGTTTTAACTCCTTTGTCGCCGGTCGAGGCTGGCAAGCCGCGTGTGGTGGTGCTGACCGGCGACTCCATGATGGCGGTTGGCTTGAGCGCCGAACTGATGCGTGAGGCCGCGGGCGACAAGAATCTGCGCATCGTAAAGGCCTTTCGATCCGGCACCGGCCTGGCGCGGCCGGAGGTCTTCAACTGGATGGATGAGTATCCGGCGATGCTGGGCGAGGTAAAGCCTGATGTGGTTATTGTGGCCATTGGGGCCAACGATGGACAGGGCTTCGTGGTGGACGGCAAGGTATTGCCCTACGGCAGCGAAGAATGGCGGAAGGTCTACCAGGAGAGGATTGCCGAATTCCTGGCTATGGTGGAAGAAGGCGGACCGCGCGTGGTGTGGGTTGGGCTTCCGCCCATGCGGGGGCATATCTACGACGAAAAGATCGCCGACCTCAATCGCATCACCTATACGGTTGTGAGTCAGTCGCCGCAGGCCACCTGGTGGAATACGGCCTCCTATGTGGGCGACGATGCGGGGAAGTATAGGGAGTTTGTCACGCTGGACGACGGCCAGACTATCAAGATTCGTTCGAGCGACGGCATTCATCTCTCCGATGAGGGCGCTGGGCTGCTCACCTCAGTACTGCTGAAGTGGCTTGATCCGCCGGCACAACCGGCAAATGGAGCAACGGCCGCCCCGGCAGCGGCGCCGGCGGTTCAGGTTCGGCCAGCCGTCAAGCACAAACGGAACGTGCATCGGAAGGCGAAGGGGTAGATGTGCTGGTTCTAAGCGGCGGTCATTTGCCGCGTCGGGGCATTCTGCCAAAGCTCAACCTCGGCCTCGCGACGGGCCTTGAGGGCTGCGTATTCCCGCCCGCCGGCGTGGTCCCAGCGCAACAACTGCTCGGCGGCATCGTCATAGCGGCCTGCATTGAGTGATTTGAGCAGGGTTGAAGCGGCCAGCCTGGCAGCGCCGAGGTTGAAGGTGAAGTCCACCAGAGCGTCGAACTGGCCCTGGGCGAGGGGAACCGTTACCAGGCGCTGGATGGCCTGCTCGGCATCGCGCACGTCGCAAGCCAGAAGATTGGCAGCCTGTAACTCGTTGATTCCATTAGGAAAAGAATCGGAGTGCAGCAGCCGGTGGCCGTAGCCGATGGTGGAAATGCCAGCTACATCCAGATAAACACGATCGCGAAAACCCTCAGACCTTTTTAGTAGTTCCATTCCGGCGGCGCTGAATTTCATGTTTCCCCCTGCTCTTTGTTTGAGATAACGTCACTTTCACGCTAGCAGGAAGAGAGAAATAATCTGCAAACACCTGCGCCTGGCAGAGCGGTCCTGCCATTTAAATGCTCTAAACGAGCTTTGGGGCCGGTCTTACCGGGCCGCTCCGGGGGTTTTACCGGCAAGCTTCTCGAAATTCAGCAGCAGAACGGCGAGAGCATCGTCGAAATTGCTGTCGCAGGTCCTTTGCCGGCTGCAGTTGGATATAGGTTCCAGCAGCGTCCAAAGCAGAAAATGGCTCTTACGGTCATAAATAAGGAGCTTGAAGGTGGCAGATCCGGGGCCGGAGTCGGAGATCTGTAGTTCCAGAACCAGGTCGGCAACGGATGGATCGCTCACCATCTCGAATGAGCCGGAGACCAGAAGAGCCGCATACAGCTGGTTGTAGGCTCTGTTTTGCCCTCCGCTATATAGGGGGGAGGAGGCGCCAGAATTGGATATAAATATATTTTTCGCGGTGAGTATGGCAGGGGGAACGGGGCCTGGAGGGGTTGTAGACGGCTGCTGGGCGAAGCCGGAAAAAGCCAAAAACAAGGCAAAACAGGCAAAACAGGCAAAAAGACGGCATCCAAGGCCTATTCGGCTCATCTGGAATTACCTCCTGAGAACAAAATACACTCCTTTAGGCAGCTCCAGGGGAGCGGAAAATACAGCCTCCATGGCGGCAACGAAGATTGCGGAGGGGCGTTTGCGCCGCCGCCCCTATCCAGAAGGCAAAATGTGGTTTTTAGGCCATATTAAGGGATTTGGGGAGAAAAGGCGTTAAATCAGCCAAAAAGGGCAAAAAAATACGCCAATTTGCACTGACTTTAGTGCAACTTTTAAGTGATAGGGAGGCAAGAACTTATATGGGAAATGCACTAAAAATAGTGCCATTTTGGGCAGGTTTTCCTCGTATTCATTTAGATAACATGCAGATTAAATAGTGTCGAATTGGTAAAATGGGCAGATGGAGAAAAGACGAAAATCTAGCAAAACAAACTCGAAAACTTCCCTACGAGTCTGGCTGGCGGCAGGGTCTTCCTCTGTTTTACTGGTCGCGGGAGTGTTGGTAGTCTACCCGCGGACGGTGCAGGCGGATGCCCGGCTTTCCCTGCCGGCGGTAACGGCTCCTCCGGTGGCTCCGATAGCGAGCACGACACCTGTCTTGCTTTCGCAGGGCAAACCGGCGGACAACTCAACAACCTATGCGCTCCACGGCATAGCCTCCTGGTATGGAGGCGTGTTCAATGGCCGGAAAACGGCCAGTGGAGAACGCTTCGATATGTACGCGATGACAGCCTGCCATCCAAACCTGCCATTTGGCACGACAGTGCGGGTGGTGAATCGCAGAAACGGGCACTCGGTGGTGGTACGCATCACCGACCGCGGTTACCTTTACAGCGGGCGCATCCTCGATCTGTCGTATGGCGCCGCCCAGAAACTGGGTATGATCAAGTCCGGGCTTGCTCAGGTTGATCTGGAGGTTCTCTCCTGGGGAAAGTCCAGCAAGAGCGACAACTAACAAGCAATCAACAGCATTTCACAGGCAACAACGGCCAGCCCTCGGGCTGGCCGTTGTTGCTTGGGGAGGAATTCCGTGGTCGGCTTATTCAACGTTTGCAGCCGGGATTCCGGCGCTCATTGTATTGGTCTTACTCGCACCGGGTTATTGACATTGGTTTTAGGGCTAAAGGTGAGCGAGGGCGCTGGTGAACTACCGCTGTAATCCTGCCATTCGTTCACGGTGCTGTCGGCGGGTATTCCATCTCCCTGCAAACCGAATCCAGACCCGGCCACGGTATAAGGGCTGGAGCTGTCCGTGACAGTTCCTCTGGCAACGCCGTCGACATATATTGATAAGGTGACTGGGGAAGTACCTGATGCGACCAGCCCCAAAGTGTGAGTTGCGGTGGCTGAGACCGTGCCGCAGCTTCCGCCGCCCAGGTACCTGAAATTTTTCATCACATAACAAGCAGTGTAATATCCGTTCGATACAGCGCTGAAGCCCACGCAATAACCTGGAATTCCGCTCGACACTCTCACGCAGGCCAGCTTCTCGTAGCCGATGGTAGTGCTGGATGGGGCAAGGGTGATCTGGGCGGTATTTGACGTGGACGCGGAGTAGTAATAGACGGCGCTGGTGGAGCCGGAGATCTGTGCACTATCGACGCCGGTGGTGTAGATAGAGTTTGTGCCTCCCGCCAACACCCATTTGGAGTTGTAAGTAGGCAGAGGCGTGCCTGAGGCTCCCGCGAAAACATCAAAGCAACTGCCGCTCCCTGAGGGGCACCCGTTCACGGCATTGTTGATGATGTAAGCGGCCGAGCCCACCGCGCTTTGCAAGTAGCCGGAGGCCGTGGCAATAGCCTCTATTGTTTCCGAGGCAGAGACGGTAATCGGCGCACTATAGACAGTCGAACCGGTAGTCGGCGCGGTTCCGTTGGTGGTGTAGTAGATGACCGCACCGGAAGTGGTATCGGAGATAGTCACCGTCTGCGCCGAAGTATAAACGCCTGATGTCGGGCTAAAGGCAGGCGTAGCCGCGGGCAAACCGCCGAGGTAGTCCTGCCATTCATTCACGGCGCTGTCGGCGGGCGTTCCTTCTCCCTGCAATCCGAATCCTGACCGGGCCACGGTATAAGGGCTGGAACTGTCGGTGACGGTTCCCCTGGCTACGCCGTCGACATAGATGGATAAAGTGACGGGGGATGTGCCGGATGCGACAAGGCCAAGGGTGTGAGCCGCGGTTGCCGAAACGGTTCCGCAACTTCCGGTGCCCAGGTATTTGAAGTTCTTCATTACATAACATGCGGCGTAATTCCCGCTGGATACGGCACTGAAGCCGATGCAGTATCCGCCAATGCCGCTTGATACTCTCACGCACGCCAGCTTTGCATAACCGATGGTGGTGCTGGATGGAGCAAGGGTAATTTGCGAAGTGTCTGAGACAGACCCGTTGTAGTAATACACGGCGCTGGCCGTGCCGGAAATCTGCGCGGTGTTGTTGCCGGTAGTGTAGATGGAGTTTGTGCCGGCAGCCAAGGTCCACAGGGAGTTATATGTGGGTAAGAGCGTTCCTGAAGTGCCCGTGAAGTTATCCACGCAACTGCCGCTACCGGAGGGGCATCCGAAGATAGCCGAGCTGATGGTATAAGTCGCGGTACCGACGGCGCTTTGCAGATAACCGGAGGCTGTAGCGATGGCCTTGATGGTTTCCGAGGAGGATATGGTGATTGCTCCGGTGTAGAGGGTGGAGCTTATGGTTGGCGCGGCGCCGTTGGTGGTGTAGTAGATGACCGCGCCGGGGGTGGTGTCGGAGATGGTCACCGACTGGGCCGAAGTGTAGGGTCCGGCTACCGGGCTGAAGGTGGGCGTGGCTGCTGGTGAACCGCCGCTGTAATCCTGCCATTCGTTCACGGTGCTGTCGGCTGGGGTACCGTCGCCCTGCAATCCGAATCCGGAACCTGCGATAGTGTATGGGCTGGAGCTGTCGGTGACGGTTCCGCTGGCGACGCCATCGACATAGATGGATAAGGTGACGGTGGATGTTCCCGAGGCGACCAGCCTGAGGGTGTGAGCCGTGGTTGCCGAAACCGTGCCGCAACTTCCTCCGCCCAGGTACCTGAAGTTCTTCATCACATAACAGGCGGCGTAGTTTCCACTGGATACGGCGCTGAAGCCGACGCAGTAACCGGGAATTCCGCTTGAGACTCTGACGCAGGCCAGCATAGCGTAGCCGATGGCGGTGCTGGAGGGAGCCAGGGTGATTTGCGCGGTGTCGGAGACGGAGCCGTTGTAGTAGTAGACGGCGCTGTTGTAGGCGGAGATCTGCGCGCTGTTGGAACCGGTGGTGTAGATGGAGTTGGTTCCTCCAGCGAGCACCCAGCGGGAGTTATAGGTGGGCAGGAGAGTTCCGGAAGCGCCGATAAAGTTATCCACGCAACTGCCGCTTCCGGAGGGGCATCCGAAGATAGCCGAGCTGATGATATAAGTCGCCGAGGCGACTGTAGAGGGCGCGTAGCCGCTGACAAAGGCAATGGCTTTGATGGTTTCTGTCGCGGAGACGGTAATGGCGCCGGAGTAGAGGGTGGAACCGGTAGTCGGCGTGGCGCCGTTGGTGGTGTAGTAGATGGCTGCGCCGGCAGTGGCATCGGTCAAAGTGACCGTCTGTGTGGTGACGAAGGTTCCGGGCGCCGGAGAAAAGATGGGCGCGGCGACCGCTAAAACCCGGACCAGGATCTGCGCAGTGTGTACGTGTCCGCCGCCGCTGGCGGTGATGGTAATCGGATAGATTCCCAAGACAGTAGCTGCAGCGACTTTAAGCGTGAGCACATCCGTAGCAGGCGCGCTGAGGGCCAGGGAGGCCGCGGCGGGAGTCACCGTGAGGCCGGCGGGCGCGCTGACGGAGAGCGTGACAGTTCCGCTGAAGCCGTTGATGGGCGCGAGTGCAAGGGTGCTGGTTCCCGACGCGGAGGGAGAGATGGAGATTTCGGGGTTGAGAGCGTTCAGGGAGAAATCCGATTGGGAAATCGTGACGTTCACCGCGTTGGAGGCGGCGGCGTTGTAATTGGTGTCGCCCTGGTAGACGGCAGTGAAGATGTTGGTTCCGTTGGCGGCAGCGTAGCCGGGAATGGCGAGAGTAGCCGTGCCGCTGCTCAGGTTGACGAAGGCGCTGAAGCTCTGGCCATCGGAGAGAAAGGCGACTGTGCCGGTGGGAGATGGCTTGCCGGAGGCACCGGTGACGGTGGCCGTCAGGGTAAAGGTCTGGCTGGGCGCAGGACTGACAGAACTGGTAGTGAGCACGACTGAGGGAGTGAGTTTGCTGGCCAGCGAGATGATGGTTCCGCCGTTGGCGGCGCTGCCTAGCCAGTTGTTGTCTCCTTGGTAGTAGGCGATGAGAGGTAAAATTCCCGCCGGGACGTTGCTGAAGGCGACCACCGCCTCAAGGCTGGCGTTGCCGGTTGTGCCATAGGGTTGCCAGGGAGCGGAGACCGATTGATTGCCCAGGGTTACGGTTACGTTGCCGGTGGGCAGAGTTCCGTAGAGGGAGAGATAGCCGGTGTTGAGAATGACGTCGACGGACACGCTGGCTCCGGCAGCGACCGTGGAGACTAGCGGCTTGATTGTGAGGCTGGTGCTGCCCGGAATTACGGTAAAGGCGGCTGCGGCGGCGGTGGATGGATTATAGCTTGGGTCACCGGAGTAAGACTCGCTGACCGTGTGATTGCCGGGCGCGAAGACGCCTGTGGACCACTCCGCTACGCCGGCGGCGTTGAGCGGCTGCGTCGCAGTGACGGTTGCCGAGCCCAGTGTGTCAGTGAAGGTGACGGTTCCAGTGGCTGGTGTGGGTTCAGTGGCGATGGTGGCGTTGGAACTCACTGGCTGCGCATCCAGAAAGATTTGCGCTCCGTAGGGTACGGTGATGCCGGAGGAGAGCGCGTAGAGGTTCAGATCGTAGGGATTCCATGCCCAGCCGGTGGTTGCCAGCGTATCGTTCTCCGGAGTGACAGTGACGGTGACGGGCGCTGATTTGCTGGCGGCGTAAGTGCCGTCGCCGCCATAGACGGCGGTGAGCTGGTAGGTTCCACCGGGCAGGTTGTCCACTGAAGCATAGAAGCTTCCCGCAGAAAGTGCGATGTCGTCGATGGCCGTGTAGTGAGGCATTCCGTCGTTGCCTGTCAGGCTCACTGAACCGGTGGGCGTGCCAGAGCCCGAGGAGCGAGCCACGGTGCCGCTGACGGTGGCTGTCTTGCCGTGGACAAGAGTGGCGGGATTGACGCTGAGAGTGGTTGTGGTGGCGGAGAAGGTCACCGTGCTCCAGTATTTGATCAGGTTGGCGACATCAACCGAACCTAATCCGGTGGCCAGGTCATAGCCGACGCCGGCGGAGTAGCCGTTTTCGACGTAGAAGCCGCTGGAGTTTGTGGCCGAAGAGCCAGCCACGCAGTTGGCCGTGCCGGAGTAGCAGAGCACCTGGTTGCCGCCTACGGTCACATCGTGGAAGGCGGTCGGCTGCCTGGAGGCGAGCGGATAGTAGATGAAGTCGGCCTGCCCGGCCCATGTGCCGGTGCTCTGGTTAATCAGGGACTGGATGGCGGCCATGGCCGGGGAGCTGACGGAGGTTCCGCCCACGCCGGTGATGACCACGGTCCCGCTGCTGGTGAGATTGGTGCAGTCGCCGGGGCTGGCGCAGATGGGATAGAAGCTGTAGTTGTAGCCATTGGCGGCAAAGAGGGAGAGGTCAGGAAGGTCGCGCACGTGGTCGGCGGGGACGCCGGTTCCGGTTTGCCAGGCCGGCTTGGGGTAGCCCGTGGCGACGCCGCTGGGATAGAGCGCGGCGCTGCTGGCTCCTCCGCCGCCAGCCACGATAATCTCGATGGGCTGGTTGGCGGGATTGCCGCTGTCGTACATATTGAAGCCGAAGAAGTTGTTCCAGGCCTGTTCGGGGATGGTTTGTTTGAGGGAGACAGCGGGCGAGGTGGTGGAACTCAAGGACCAATAGGAGCTCAACTGCGTGTTGATGGCTGAAGGCGTTCCGGCATAGCTGCTGTAGTAGAAATCGGTGCCGCCAACGGCGACGTTGTAAGGAGTGGAGGCAATGCCGTTGACCTGGAGTCCGTCGTAGGCGACTTGCTGGGAGTCGAAGTTGTCGCAGCCGGCCGAGCCGGCGTCGCCGGAAGAAACAAAGACCGTCTGGCCCTGCGCGGCTGCCTGCTGCCAGAGGGCGCTCCAGAATGCATTGCCGCTCTGGCCCAGCTCCATCTCGCACTCGCCGTAGCTTACGCTGATGACCCCGGCCTGATCGTCCTCCACGGCGCGCATCGCAGCCAGGGCGAGGCCGTCGGTGAGCGCCGTGCCGCCCGAGGTGTACAGCAGGACCGTGGCGCCGGGCGCAACCGCGCCGGCAAGCTCGATGTCCAGATAAGCCTCAATGGCCGCGCTGTTCTGGCCGGGGTCCGTGCCGTCGACTATTACTGTTGGCAGGTTGGCGGTCAGGCCGAAAAGGCTTTGATAGGCCTGAACCAGGCTCATGTCCACATTCGATGCGCTGACGATGGCGATGGATTGCCCGGTGCCGGTGGTTCCGGCCGCATAAACCGGAGTGATGTCATACTGCTTGGCAAAATCGCCTGGCGCAACTACGAAGACGACCCCGCTACTCTCCGGATACGACCATAGCGGCGTGGTTTGGTGAGTTTTGCGATTGAACTGGGCACGCCCCAGAACCTGCAGGCGAGGCTGCGGATGAAAGTCGTTCAACTGCGCCAGGCCGGCGATGACCGGAGCGAGTGCGGCAGGAACCGAAGGGTCGGTCGAGTTGGCCAGGTGCGTTTCGCCGTTCACCTGATAGCTGTGAATCTGCGTCTGAAAGGCCTCGCTGACCTGGCCTGCGGTACCAGAGAATTCGATGGCCAGCCGCCCGGCATGCACTTGATTGATGGTGAGGCCGTGCGATTGAAGCCAGGCGGTAACGGCGGCCACGTCCGACTCGGCAGGCCCGTAGAGGCGGCCAAACTCCTCCGGAGTGAGCCACTGGTGATAGGAGGGATTGCCCGGAGAGTGCGCGGCCTGAATGAAATCGTTGAGCGCCGCCTCCTGCTCAGGGGAGCGCTGCAGCAAGAGCAGCATCCGGCCTACGGGCAAAGAATCTTCAACCACGCCGAGGTCGGTTACGGGTTGACTCATCCCGGAATGTAACGGATTGCCCTGGATAGTTCCGGACTGGCCAGCCACAGTTCGAATGAGCGGATGCGTGTTGCCGTGGAGAACCACGCGCGTGGCAGTTTCAACGGGGCCTTGAACTCGCGGAGCTGCCACGGATGCTCCGGCCGCTGAGACTGGATTGCGCGGCGCGGCAAATGCGGCTGCGACGGCCAGGTTCAATGCAACCAGCAAGATGACACGGATAAAGAAACGCAGCAATCTCATGCTGACATCATCGGCAGGTTGCGTTATGGGCTATAGCGCGAAGACATGTGCGGATGTGGAGGTTTCCGGAGCGTTTGTCCAGAATTAGAAGCGTCTAAAAGCGGGAATGAATGAGTTGATTGAAGTGTCAAATGAGGGAAGATCTCCGCACTCAAAACGGGGTCATCAGCGAGATTTAATCTTCATCAGATCGAGCGCCACAGAGGCTACGCAGTCGATGGCATTTCCGGTTTCGCCAGCGCCACCGGCTACGCTTGCACCGCCTGCTGGACTGGTCTTTAGCAGGCCGCGTGTCAGTAATTCGCGTATCTGGGCCAACTCCTCCATCATGGACTGGCGCGGCGGGCCGTCGTGGAGCAGAGGCTCGATCTCATGGACGATGTTTTCCGGCGTGAAATCGCTTTGGATCAGCTCCGGGACGACGCGCTTGCCGGCAATCAGGTTGGCCATGGCCACGTGAGGCACGGTGACCACCCGCCTGGCGATGGCGTAGGTGAGCGGCGAGACCCGGTAGACGACGACAAAGGGATTTCCGGCGAGCGCCGCTTCCACCGTGGCTGTGCCGCTGGCGACGATGGAGGCGCGGGCGTGATGGAGCGTGGCGCGGGCCTCGTTGACGAGGCGGACGGGAAGGCCGGAGCCATGCGTTTCGACGAGCCGACGCACCTCATCGCGCTGCTCGGCGTTCAGGGTCGGCGCGAGAGGGATGACGAATTCCAAGCTGGCAGTTGCGTGCTCCGCTGAACGCTCCGCCAGAATTTGCGCCGCCCGCAGGATCGTCGGGAGAAGGACGCGAATCTCACGGGGACGGCTTCCGGGGAGCAGGCCGATCCAGGTCTTCGCGGGGTCGAGGCCGTTTTCGGCGGCGAATTGAGCGCGGCTGACGGCGGGCGGCGGCAGCTCCGCCAGCGGATGGCCGACAAACTCGGCCTGGACGCCCTGATTGCGGTAGAAGGGCTCTTCGAAGGGGAAGATCACCAGCATGCGGTCGATGTACTTGCGGACCAACTTGATGCGGTGCTTCTTCCAGGCCCACAACTGCGGGCTGACGAAGTAGAGGACGGGAACGCCGAGCCGGTGCAGCTCTTTGGCAAGGCGAAAGTGGATCTCGGGAAAGTCGATGAGGATGGCCATGCTGGGCTGGCGCGCGCGGATAGATTTCTTGAGCTTGCGGAACTCGCGCCAGATGCGCGGCAGGTGGCGGACGACCTCGGTGAGGCCCATAACGGCCATCTCTTCAGAACGGACGATGCACTCAAGGCCCGCGGCAGCCATGCGTTCGCCGCCCATGCCGAAGAAGCTGGCCGCTTGCGCGGAGGTCTTAAGCCGTTGTTGGATTGCGGAAATTACCAGCGCGCCGTAGTGCTCGCCGCTGGCTTCGCCTGCCGAGATGAAGATGCTAGGTGGCATTTTTCCTTGGCTGTACTGGTGACATCATAGCGGCTCTGCATTATGGCCGTAATTACCCGATTTCACAGGAAAAGCGAACAAAAGGAGAATCGCACCCCGGGGGGGGGGAGGGGGGTGGGGGTGGGGGGTCCTTCCGGTACAGACCGGGGATATGGCTGACAGATCGAAGAGGGTTTTGGGCCATTTTTTGTTCATTCTGCCAGTGTGCGCCAACAGAGGGTAATTATCTGCAAGGACTGGCCGTCCAGGCGGGCGGCGCTTGCGCGGCACCTGCGGTGCGGCAGACGGCGCTTACGCGCCATGGGATTCGTGGATTCCCAAGTCTGAGAATCCGGAGCTAGGGCACCCGCTACAATTCCAATTGTGTCCAAACGCCAAAAAGCCAAAAAATTGCGGAGTAGAAAGGACCATTGGTTACCACAGGGCTACTTGCGCGGATTCATTGGTCCGTCCCGCACCTCCATGCCCAAACCGTTGTACTGCTTCTCCAGGAACACGCAGGCTTGGGAGGAGGTAAGCCCAAAAGAAATAGCTGTCGGCAGGGGGTTCTATGACTACGCGAGCGGGACAGATTACTCTGCGGTCACACATCCCGATTCCGCGTTTGAGCGATTGGAACGCGAGTTCCCGCAACGTCGCGAAGCAATGGCTGCCAACCGTTTTGAGAATTGGGAGCTGCATAAAGACTTTTTGCTAGATTTCATGCAGATGATGCGGGCAAGATCACCGCTTGCTATGCAACAACAGGAAGCAGAGGCTCGCAAAATTCGTGCCGCCACCATCACAAGCGTTAGTCCCGATAGACGCTCTGTCACAGTCGATTCAATGGAATTACGGCCACTTCCAGAGCACGCAGTTAGAAACTTCACAATCTCAAGAATGCTGCAGGACGTACAAGCGGGTGCATCGTGGATGAGCGGATTCGACTGGTGCATGCGCTACACCGAAACCGAAAATGACCCATTTTGTACCACTGACCAAGCGATTTTCGTGATTGGGACAATTCAAAGCCAGCCCATGAACCACGAACTCTTATCCCACCCAGACACTGTGACTATTTTTCCGTTGTGCTGGCAAGCCTGTCTCTTCGGGAGCAAATTCAAATTTGATAAGTCCTATGACCGCGCTCACCCAATACAACTAACAAGTTTACGCAGTGACCAGAAACGGCTGGCAAATCGGTTTGTAGTATCCCCCGTGATCTTCTAACCCCTTCGCCGCGCGCGGACGGCTGCGACTAGCTCGGTGAGCAGGGTGTGGGTTTCCGCCCGAACAAGTTTTTCTGGGGGGTGAAGCCCCATAGTTCCACCGGAAGCTTCGACGGGATTTATGGCCGGAAGCTGCGCAGAGCTGTCTCGAGGCCGCTTTCGTAGGCGGCGATGAGCTTGTCCCAGGCGGCATTGTCGTTGTCATCGATCAGCTTACGCCGAGGATCGGCATCGAACCAGGCGATGGTTTTCTGAATGCCTTCGGCGAATGGCACTTTGGCGCAGTAGCCGGGAACAAAGCGCTTGATTTTGCCGTTATCGAAGACTACGCTGGCGGCTTTGTCGCCGGTGAGGCTGCCTACTTCATCGGGAATGCAGGCGCTGATAAAGTCGGAGGGGATGTGAACGAGCCGGGCTTCGACACCGGCAGCCTGCGCGGTGATGCGATAGTACTGGTCCCAGGTCATCACCTCGTCGCTGGTGATGTGGAAGGCGTGGCCGATAGCCTGACGATGGCCGAGCAAGCCGACAAATCCCTGAGCAAAGTCGGAGTTGTGAGTGACGACCCAGAGCGAGGAGCCATCGCCGGGCACGATGAGCTTTTTGCCGCGGCGCATGCGGTCCACCGCTGTCCAGGACTTCTGCCAACTATTGACGGCGAGCACAATCTGCGTATCGCTATAGGTGAGGGAGGGGCGCACGATGGTGATGGGAAAACCCTCTTCGCGATAGGCCTTCATCAAGCGCTCTTCACAGGCGATTTTGTCGCGCGAATACTGCCAGAAGGGATTGGCGAGCGGGGTGGATTCGGTAATGAGATAGTGGCCGACCGGCTTCTGATACGCGCTGGCCGAGCTGATGAAGATGAATTGATTGGCGCGGCCGCGAAAGAGGCGAATGTCGCGGTCAATGTCGGCGGTGGTGAAGGCAATCCAATCGACGACCACATCGAAGGTTTGATTGCCAAGGGCCCGGGTCACGCCTGCCTCGTCGTGAATATCCGCCATGATGGTGCGAACATTCTCCGGCAGATCGGTTGCCCGTTGTCCCCGCCTGAGCAGGATCAAATCAAATCCCTGCCCCGCGGCCAGTTCCGTGACGGCGGTGCTGATGTTTCCGGTGCCTCCGATGAAAAGAACTTTCATGCTGCTTCTCCTTCGATTTACCGCGCAGGCTCGATTCGCCGCGCTGGCTCAAAGTGCGCGCCGGGCGCGGACGGCGGCGGCGAGTTCTTTGAGCAGGGAGTGGGTTTCCTTCCAGTCGATGCAGCCGTCGGTGATGCTTTGGCCGTAGACCAGAGGTTGGCCGGGAATAAGTTTCTGCGCGCCGGCGACGAGATTGCTCTCGAACATGACGCCCAGAATGCGTGTATCGCCGCGCTTGCCGCCAGAGCCGGCGATCTGGGCGGCGACATCGTGGCAGACGATGGGTTGACGCCGGTAATCCTTGCCGCAGTTGGCGTGGGAGAAGTCGATCATGATGCGCGGGGGAAGGCAGGATTGCTCCATTTGCGCGGAGGTCTCGGCAACGCTCTCGGCCGTGTAGTTGACCGTACCCCGGCCGCCGCGCAGGATGATGTGGGTGTCGGGGTTTCCCTTGGTGATGAGGATGGCCGATTGGCCGGTTTTGGTGAGGCCGAGGAAGGCGTGGGAGTGGGCGGCGGAGAGGATGGCGTCGATGGCGATCTGCACGTTGCCGGAGGTGCCGTTTTTGAATCCCACTGGGCAGGAGACGCCGCTGACCAGTTGGCGGTGAACCTGGCTTTCGGTGGTGCGCGCGCCGATGGCTCCCCAACTGACGAGGCCGGCTATGTACTGGGGCGAGATTACGTCGAGGAATTCGGTTCCGGTGGGCACGCCCATCTCGGCCAGGTCGAGGAGCAGATGGCGAGCCAGGCGCAGGCCATCGTTGATCTTGAAGGACTGATCGAGATGGGGGTCGTTGATGAGGCCTTTCCATCCGATGGTGGTGCGGGGCTTCTCGAAGTAGACACGCATGACGATGCGCAGGTCGGCGGAAAACTCCTCGATGGCGGCTTTGAGCAGGGCGGCGTATTCGCGGGCAGCCTTGGGGTCGTGAATGGAGCAGGGGCCGACGAGGGTGAGCAGGCGCGAGTCGCGGCCGTTGAGGATGGCGGAGATTTCATTGCGGGCGTTGAAGATGGTGTCTGAGGCGGCTTCCGAGACGGGCCGCTCCTCTTCGAGAAAGACAGGGGGCAGGACGACTTTGGTCCATTGGATGCGGAGATCTTCGGTGGTGTGGAACATGGGGGCTTCCTTGTTATGAATCTATCAGTTGAGGGAGGGACAACCGGCAAAGACGAAGGGATGGAAGGAAGACCATGGCAAGCGAAGTTCCGCAAAATCGCGTCTAGAATAATGTTGGGCTGCGGGTTAGGGTGTAGCCTGAATACTACGGACGAGGAGCGGCGATGAAGATTGGACGTTGGGCAGGATTAATGGCGGCGGCAACGCTGGTGGCAGGCTGCGGAGATTTCTGGCAGCCGCCGGGCAATGGCGGTAACGGCACCTGCACAACGAATTGCACCACCGCGACCAGCGGGAACTTCTATATCCTGAACAGTGGGACGACGCCGCAGATCGTGGGTGAGTCCATTGTCACCGGCACCCTGACCAAGTTCACAGGCAGTCCCTGGACAGTGCCCAGCGCGCCATACGCCATGGCCATGGCTCCCAATGGCAAGTTTCTGTGCGTCAGCACCACCGCCGGTGTATACGCCTACCCCATCAATAGCGGCGCGTTGGGTACCGCCGTGCAGGTGTCTACGGATCAGGCCTATGCCATCCAGATCGACACGACCGATTCATGGCTGGTGGAGGCAATTCCCGCGACCGGAGGAGTAACGTTTGGCGCGGTTCCCATCAATTCCAGCACAGGCGCAAACACCGGCAGCGAGGTGACGGTATCGTTTTCCGTGGCCAACGCCGCTGTTCAGCCGAACAGAATGGTCATATCTTCGGATAACAGCAACGTTTTTCTTGCACTGGGAGCAGGCGGCACAATCGTGGTTCCATTCAGCTCGAGTTCGCCTTTCCCATCCGGAACAACAGCCAAGACAATTGCGGTGGTGAATTCCGGCGGCTCGGCGCTTTCGGTGGCCGTGGATCCCAGCGTCCGACTGTTTTATATCGGCGAAACCCTGGCCAACTCCGCCGGCAACTCCGGCGGGCTGCGCGCGTTTACGTATGCTTCTTTGAGCACTTCTTCGCTGGTGCAGGCTACCGGCTCACCCATCGCCAGCGGCGGGCTTGCGCCTAATTACATCCTGCCCATTGCATCCGGCACTTATGTATATGTCGCCAACGGAGCGGGGACGACGTCGGCAGGCAATGTCGCCGGCTTTGCGGTTACGGGGAGCGCTTCCCCTTATACGATCTCGGCAGGCAACACTACAGTGGCCGGGGTACAGCCGCTTGGACTGGCCGAGGACTCGACCGGCGTCTTCGTCTTCGCAGTGGGCTCGCTGGGCAGCCCCTACTTTGACGCCTATACCTTTGACGCCACCACCGCCGGCCAATTGGACTCGCAGATCACGTCAACTACCTCGTCCGGCTCCATCGCTATCGTGGCGGCGCCGTAGACGGAGAGCGGGCTGCGCTGGAGGCGGAGCCGTGAATCGCGAACCGGGATGCGGATGTGGTATTCAAGTAGATAGTCGATTCATCTGAACAGAGGGGACCGCGAATATGCTGTTGCAGGAGCTGCGTGAAGAAGTGCTGGAGGCGAACCTGGAGCTGGTTCGCCGCGGCCTGGTGCTATACACCTTTGGCAATGTGAGCGGAATCGACCGCGGATTGGGACTGGTGGTCATTAAACCCAGCGGCGTCGACTACAAGGAACTGACGGCGGAGACGATGGTAGTCACCGATCTGGAGGGCAAGATCGTGGACGGAACGCTGCGCCCATCTTCGGACCTGGCCACGCATCTTGAGCTGTACAAGCACTTCGCGACCATCGGTGGAGTTGTTCATACACATTCGGAATATGCCACTGCGTGGGCGCAGGCGGAGATGGATATTCCCTGCCTAGGGACCACACATGCGGATTATTTCCATGGGCCGGTGCCCGTCACCAGGCGATTGAGCGAGACGGCGATTACGGGCGATTACGAGCGGGAGACCGGGGCAGCGATTTGCCGGCGATTTACAGAGATTGATCCCAATTCGATTCCGGCGGCGCTGGTGGCCGGGCACGGACCATTCTGCTGGGGGGCAAGCGCGACGGAGGCGGCGCACAACGCCGTGCTTCTGGAATACGTGGCGCGCATGGCCTGCCACACGCTGTCGATCAATGCTGAAGCCCGGCCGCTGCTGCAGATGTTGCTCGACAAACATTTTCTGCGCAAGCACGGCAGCCATGCCTATTACGGGCAGGCGAAGACGGGATGAGGCGGGCTTTGATCCCATAACAACGATTATGTACGCAGCAAATCAGCTTTGTGCTTAAGGAGATGACCAGCCTGTGTTCATATTGAAAGTTGTTATTTATTCCGCAACGATCGCAGCATTCATGTTCTTTGGGTTTTGGGAACTTAGGATAAAGCAACAATTGACGGACGAAGCCCCGCAACTTCCGGAGAGTGTAGTCGATCGGGGAGTTTTAGATGATCTTACGGAACGGATGAAACGTGAGCAGTACTTAAGAAGTTTGCCAAAGCAGGCGCTTGTCAAATACAGAAGAGTCGTGATGCTCAAGTTTCTGTTTTTCGCGATCTTGTTCGCTGAAATGATTTATTTTCAAATGTCAAAGTAAACGGACCGGAGCAAGGGTGAACGGGTTTAGGCTATGCTGTAGATTCGAACAAATGGATTTTGAATGAAAGCTGCCGGCCAATGTGCGGCGGGGAGACGGAAGAGAACGATGAGCATTGTTGCGGGAGTTGATTTCGGCACGTTGAATGTGCGCGTATCGCTGGTTGACAGCGAGCGCGGGCTGATTGGTTCGGCTATCAGCGAATATCCTCTGCATCGCAAGCGCGAGGATCCGGAGTATGCCACGCAATCGCACAGCGACCACATGCAGGCGCTGGCCGCCGCCACGCGTCAGGCGCTGAAGGAGGCGGGGATCAGCGGCGACAAGGTGGAGGCGATTGCGCTGGACACCACGGGATCGAGCGTGATTCCCGTAGCCGCTGATATGACCCCGCTGGACGACTACTACCTGTGGTGCGATCATCGCGCAAAACAGGAGGCTGCTGAAATCACAGAGGCGGCGCACCGAGAGAAGCTGGAAGCGATTCAGTGGTGCGGGGGAGTCTATTCGTCGGAGTGGGGGTGGGCGAAGCTGCTCCATTGGCTGCGCCACAATCCGGAGAAGCGCAAGAATTTTGCCAGCGCCTTCGAGCATTGCGACATGGTCGCCGCCACGCTGTGCGGGATTACGAGCCCGGCGCAGGTGAAGCGCAGCGTCTGCGCCATAGGCCACAAGTGGCTGTGGAACGCCGCCCTGGGCGGACTGCCTCCGGAAGAATTTCTGGTTAAAGTGGACCCGTTGCTGGCCGGCGTGCGAGCGAAGCTGGAGGGAGAGTGCGCGACCTCGGACAAGATTGCCGGAAAACTGGCGCCGCAGTGGGCGGAAAAACTTGGGCTTCGCGCGGGCATCCCTATTCCTGTGGGAGCCTTCGACGCGCATTGGGACGCTATCGGGGCGGGCGCGAGGGAGGGCGACGTGGTGAACGTGGTCGGCACCTCCACGTGCATCATTGCGTACGTGAAAGCGGCGCAACTGATTCCCGGCGTCTGCGGAGTGGTTCAGGGCAGCGTGCACCCGGAGTACACCGGAGTCGAGGCCGGACTCTCGGCCACGGGAGACATTTTCAGCGCCATCGCGCGCCGGGCCAACACCACCGTCGCCGAATTGAGCAAGGGGCTGGAGGCATATCGCGCGGGGCAGACCGGACTGCTGCGCATGACCTGGGACAACGGCGACCGCACCGTGCTGGTGAATCCGAACCTGGGCGGAATCACGCTGGGATGGAATCTGCAACACACCGCCCAGGACGAGCTCTTCGCGGCCATCGAGGGAACAGCGTTTCACACTCGCGTAATCCTCGACCGGATGAGCGAATACGGAGCGCCCACGCTGAGGGTTATCAACGGAGGCGGCATCCCGCAAAGCAATCCGGTGCTCAACCAGGTCTACGCGAATGTTCTGGGAAGGCCGGTGCTGGTGCCGGCGAGCAAGGTGACGGGAATCGGTTCGGCGGTCTTTGCGTTCCTTGCCGCGGGCGCCTTCAAGACCATCGGCGAGGCACAGGACAAGATCTGCCCGCCGCACAAGGTCTACGAACCGGAGAAATCTGCCCAGAAAGTGTATGAGAGCTTGTACAAGTATTATCGTCAGCTTTATTTTGCCTTCGGCGAGCCGGGAAAAGGCGAGTTTGGCACGGTGCTGCCGGCATTGATTCGGGAAGCAAGGGCGGCGGTAAAGGCCGGTTCCTGAGTAATGTCCTGTTAGCGCATTGCTGCGTTAATTGAAGCGGATACGATCTAAAACGCACCTCTGAGCTGCACCTTCAAAGGTAATGTTGAAGTGCTGGAAGAAGCCATTCATACCAAGAAGGGCGGTGATCGGGAAGTTCTCTTTGAATCCGGCCCTGATTTTGATGGGGCCACCAAACACATAAAGCATAATATCGTGGAGCCAGCTTGTTTCCAGCCCTCCAATTCCATTTAGCATCTCGACTTCTCCAGCTCTCAGATCAAGCCCAATAGCCGCAGCTAGATCGGCATGAAAAAGACAGCGTCCAGCACCGGAATCAATGAGCGCTTCAAATCTCTTTGTACGGGGTGCGTTCGGTTTTGCCAGCGCTATTTGGACAGGTAGTACTGCCGAATAGAGATAGGCACCCTGACTGTCTGGGTATATCCGATATGGAACAATTGTGGACAATGCTAAACCGAGAATGGAGACCAAGAAGAAGGTGTTTTTAGAATGAGCACGTCTGCCTCGCCCGCAGCATCCGCCTTTTCAGCAACGTCGCTGTAGTCGCGTCCAACTGCAACGATGCGTGCTTCATCTTCCGAAAGAGCAATCCACGCGTCCAGAGGAGCGGATTGGAGAGCCTTTAATCGACGTGCCGCTTCAGGAGACATAAAACACCTCTTTGCCTTAGACGTATAGGTATACCTAGCGGATTCTTCGGCGTCAACTGATAAGAAGATCAATAATTGACCAAACACGGCTTGCAGTACCTGCTTCTATTGCAGCAGTCACCTGCATGGTTTTGTGTCCGGCATAAATTGTAGAACGCAAATCATAGAGAATAGGCGGCTTGCATGTTTTCTTATTACCTCGAGAACGCATTAGTAAGCCACGCCATATGCTGCATTCCCATCCTAATACTGAGATTTCGGAGTTCAACGTGTGATATGCATATCCGGTATCTAACCGGTATCCCGTAATTTCGCATGGGATAGCAGCGGTTCCTGAGCCCTGTTTGAAAAGGTGCTATTCTCTAGGGGATAGCCACTGGCAGTGCTCACACAATCCTCCATCTCACTTGTCTGTTGCGCGCGGCGCATGAAGGCTCCCGCGGTTGCGGTGCTCCTTGCGTGTATTCTTGCGTTTTCTTCAGGGTGCAGCCACTTCCGCCACGAACGGCATGATACGGTTTATGTTTCTGCGCGGCAGATGTACCTGCATGACCGGATAGCCGCCGTCTCTAACCACGTGGCCGAGGTAAGCAACGGCCAGCGACTGGAAGTGCTGGAACAGAATCGCCGCTTTCTCCGGGTGAGGACCGAAAAGAACGAGGTCGGCTGGATTGAAGAGCGGGCGGTGATTGACGCCAAGACTTTCCAGGCCTTTGACCAGCTGGGGGTTCAACACCGGCAGGACCCGGTGGTGGCCAGCGGCGTTTTGCGCGACGAGATCTACCTGCATCTCATGCCCGGCCGGGATGCGGAGCGGTTTTACCTGTTGGGCGCGAACTCCAGGGTTCAGCTTCTGGAGCGCGCCTCGGTCACCAGGGCTGTGCCCGGCTCCGGGCAGGTTCCAAATCCTATAGCGCCAGTGCCTGGCCCGCCGGCAAAGACTCCCAACGCGCGCTCCAAATCAAAATCAGCGGCAAAATCGACTGCCCCTGAAGGCGCGGCGCATCTTCCCGGCCAGCCCGATACCGGGCCGATCATGGAGGACTGGTGGCTAGTGTGCGACGATCAGGGCCACACCGGGTGGATGCTCGCCAGCCGCATGGATGTGGATGTGCCTGATGAGATTGCCGCCTATGCCGAGGGACAGCGCTACGTGGGCGCCTACGTGCTCGACAAGGTGGTGGATAAAGGAGCCGCAACGCCCGATCACCAGGTTCCGCAGTACGTGACCGTGCTTGCGCCGAACAAGGCCGGGTTGCCCTTCGACTTCGACCAGGTGCGCGTCTTTACGTGGAATACCCGGCACCATCGCTACGAGACGGCCTTCAGGCTGCATCCCATTCAGGGCTATCTGCCGGTGCGAGTGACGCCTGCCTCGAACAGCAGCGCGCCGACCTTCAGCTTCCAGATAGCCAACGGCCCCAACATTACCACGGACCCGGCCACCGGCATCACGCGTCCGGTTTCGCCGCGGACGATTACCTACGAGATGAACGACACGCGAGCCGTGCGCATAGGCCCTGACATTGGGCCGATCCCCTTCAGCCATCAGCCCGAATCCAAACCCAAATCAGCCAAGGCCAAGACGGGGAAGAAGAAACGGCGGTAGGGTCGTCCCCTGATTTGGGGGATTAATTATCCCGCTTTACGGATGATAAATCAGGAGATACAATAGAGACGGAGCCACGGGTATGTCCTCAAGAGCAGAACCAATCCAGAGAGCCGCAAAGGTAGCGACGCCGCGCAGAGCCTTGCGCGGGCGGAATCGAACGAAGCTGTCCACCACGGTGGCGGCGGATAATTTCACCTTTCTAGAAACCATGGTCAGCTCGGGCCGCTCCGATTCGATTGCGGAGGCCGTGGACCTGGCTATTGCACGGCTTCGCCAGATGGAAAACCGCTCCCGATTGGAGCGCGCGACCACCGATTACTTTGACGGCCTGCCCGCCAAGGCGCAGGCGGAAGAGCAGGCGTTAGCGCGCCAGCTTCATCTGAGCGCCAGAAGCGTGGATTTTGATCGTGAGCCCTGATACAAATCCCAAGCGCGGAGAGATCTGGCGCGCCGATCTCGGAGACGGCAAGAAACACACCGTGGTTGTCGTCTCGCTCGACCAGAGGAATCTCAGCGACCGGACATCCTCCGTGCTGGTGGTTCCCTTTGGCAGCTATGGCGCTGAAGGCCCAACGGCGCTGCGTATGCTACCCGGCGAAACCGGCTTGCCGGAGCCGTCTTTCCTGAAGGCGCATTTCATTCAGGTCTTGCCCAAAGAGAAACTACTGGATCGCATGCCGCGCACGCTCACTGCCACGCAACTGCGAGAGGTAGTTCTGATGATCCGGCGGGCTGTAGATCCGGATGCTCCGTATGAGCCGACGCAACGCTGAAGAGGAATTGCAAATGGGAGGGCAGGGCCAAAGGAGTGAGGCGATGAGCAAGGTTCAAGATGGGATGAATGTTTACGCGGAGCTTGGCTTCAAGGACGCCGACGAGATGCTGGTGAAGGCGCAGTTGGTGATACAGATTGCCCAGATTCTGCGCGAACGGGGATGGAGCCAGCAGCAGGCGGCCAAGGTGCTGGGGATGACACAACCTAAGCTCTCGAAGATGCTGCGCGGGCAGTTTCGCGGCATCAGCGAGATGAAGATGATGGATTGCCTGGTGCGGCTGGGACGCCCCGTAAAAATTGTGGTGGGACCGGAGAGCAAAGCCGCTGACGAGCGCGTGGAGGTGGTGGCGGCGTAAGGCGGCGTCCGTTTCCGGCTTAGCCCATTGAGTTTCCTGGTTTCCCAGGTCTCGATTCATAGGAATTCTGTAGCGCACCGTGTTTTAATGTGGTTCATGTTCGTTCCTTCTCGTGGCCGTGGAATTCTAGTTGCGATTGTCATATTTCTTTCTCTTTACCTTATGGAGCTGATTACAAATCGCCATTTTCATGATAGTCACTACTACTCCCAGCATTGGTGGCCAAAGCTAACTGCTTTTTGGATCGCTGCTGCCATCGTGCAGTGGATGCTGCCTGGAAGACAGGATGAGGTGATCGGATGCGCACCTCAAATGGAGGACAAATCTTCCATACTCAGTGATAAGGATTCTCTCCTATACATTCCCGTCAAATACTGGCCCGGTATACTTTTCGCGATCGGCATTGGTTCTTATTTCATTTGAAGTTCGAAAGACGCTCTGCGTTCTGACTCACTCGCACAGGTAATGAGATAGCGCTATGTGCTATCATATTCTCGGTGCGTTGGGGCCGGAAAGGGCGGTTTCCTTTGCCATGAACAAGGCGCGACAGGCTACATTGAACGCCGTCTTTGCCCGTCCGACGAAAGCGGACATTCGCTGGTCCGCGATTGAATCGCTGATTCGCGCATTGGGCGGCGAGGTGACGGAGCGCGCGGGAAGCAGAGTTGCGGCACGATTGAACGGGGTAACCGCCGTGTTTCACCGTCCGCACCCACGGCCCGAAACCAAAAAAGGCGCGGTCGAAGCAGTTCGCCAGTTTCTTATAAATGCGGGGGTGAAGCCATGATGGAATACAAGGGTTATGCCGCTGGAGCCATCGATTTCGATCCGGAGGATAAGACATTTTCCGGCACGGTGGCAGGGCTTAGGGATGTGATTCATTTTGAGGGAAGAACGGCCACGGAGTTGCAGCGCGCCTTCCGCGAGAGCATCGACAGCTATCTGGAGCTTTGCGCCGAGAGAGGCCAGCAGCCCGACCGCCCCTTCAACGGAAAGATTCTGGTGCGCACCGAGCCGGAGTTGCACCGCAAGGCGGCGCTGCATGCGGCCATTGAGGGCGTGAGTTTGAGCCGTTGGATTTCCCGGCAGATTGAAAGCGCTCGGTGAGCATCTGCGGTGGGGCCAGTCACTCGCTATTCGCTCGCATAGGATTCGTGGTTTCAAGGTTCCAAACTATGGACCTGATATCATTTGTGAACAGATCCGGGCAACAACACAAAAAATACATACACGAAAATCAGGGAAGTGAGGCCTGTTAGGCATATTGAAATAATCAAAGCCTTTGCGTATGCTCCTTGCGGATAAAGAGTTTTGTAGTCTCGATATAAATGGGTTATACCGTATTTGTAATAGGGAATTTTCAAACGATCGTCTTTCTTGCGTTGGACCTTACGGTCCATTATTGATGTAATGATCCACGTTGCATACGACGAGGCCATACTTATACCAAACAACGAAATTGCAATCCAGCCGTATGACATTTCTCTCATTCATCTGGTCAGGCGAGTGCACCAGGCGTCATTGTCGATACCTGGGAAGGCACGATCTTGCGGTTCTCACCCGCGCCTTCGTAGCTCCAACTCCACTACGCGCATCATCTCCGCTTCGGGAGCGGGTTTGCCGGTCCAGATTTCGAACTGGCGGGCGCCCTGCTGGACAAACATCTCCACGCCGCTGATGACCGGGATGCCGCGCTCTTTGGCTAGCTTGAGGAGAGGCGTTTCGATCGGGTTATAGACCATGTCGAAGACCAGGCTGGCGTTCAGTTCCTTATCCGTGATGGGCATCGGCTGCTTGAAGCCAGTCATACCGCAGGGGGTGGCGTTGATGAGCACGTCGAAGGCGCCTTTGGCGAAGAGATCGCGCTTGAGCGCCTTGGCCTTGGCCTGTTTGGCAAGCTTTACGGCGTCCTCATGGATGATGTTGACAATGGAGACCTCCGCGCCCTGTTCGACGAGGCCGAAGACGGCGGCCCGCGCCGCGCCACCGGCACCGATGACGGCGATGCGCGCGCCCTGCAACTTCAGACGCCTTTCCAGCGGGCGAACCACGCCGGCCACGTCGGTATTGAATCCGTAGAGCTTGCCGTCGGCCCCGGTGCGCAGGGTGTTGCAGGCGCCGATGCGGGCGGTGAGCGGGTCGGAGTTGGCCAGATGCGGCAGGACCTCCTGCTTCAACGGCATGGTGATGGCCGAGCCGGCCAGCGGCAGCTCGCGCGCCAGAGTGAGCAGATCGGCGACCTTGTGGGTAATGAGCGGGAGCAGAATAGCGTTCACGTTTTCGCGGCGGAAGGCGGCGTTGTGCATCAGTGGCGAAAGCGAGTGGGAGATGGGGTCGCCGGCCACGCCGAAGATGCGCGTGGCCTGGTCAAGCTGCTCGACGCGGTAGAGGTCGCGCATTGCGCGGACGGTCAACTGGCCGGGCGCGGTGGCCTGAGTGGAGATGGTGACTGGTTTGTCCGAGATGGGGCCTTCAGAGAATGAGGCAAAGGTGAAGGGAGCGCCGGCCCGGAGGCCCAGCACGCGGCTCACCAGCCCCTCCTCTCCCATGGCCATGCCGATCACCTCCGCGGTGCGGGAGTGTTCCTGGATGAGTTTGAGGACGGCCAGGTTGTCGGAGAGCGACTTGGCCGTGGAAACCACTTTGATGAAATCCGGCTGGAAGACCGAGATGCGCAGAGCCGCCTGGTCAAGATTCCTGGTGCGCGCAAAGTCGTGAAAGCTGATCAGCAGCGCCGTGCCAGCTGCCCGCAACCCGTCGCGCAACTGGTCCAACTGCTTGGGAGCGGCCTCCTCGGCCGATTCGACCTCCAGATCGACGATCTGGCAGCCAGCCTCGGCGGCCGCCAGAAGGACCTCGAGCTCGGCTTTCAGGGAACCGGTAAACAGGCCGCCAAAATGCTTGCGCCGGCAGGTGGCCAAAACCGTTGTATCACGATGATTAGCAAGGAATTCCTTCACTTTAGACAAAGCGGAGGCCGGCTTGGACAGCGAATCCAGACGGAACTCAAGAAACCGGGAATCCACCAGGGCAGCCTCGGCTCGTTCGATCAGCTCCGCCGGCGAGGCGGCCTGAATGGCAACGCACAGCTTTCCCAGGTTGATCAGGCGCATCCGCGGAGTGGGGGGCGCGGGCACAGGAGGTGGCGGACTGGAGCTAAAAAAGGGCATAGGTATCAATTGACGCATCTTATAGCGGTTTTGGCCAGGATGCAACAACAAAGAATAGCTTGAGCCTAGATTCCAAACTCATTATCAGCATTACTATACAAGACTTGTTGCGGGCAAAGTGTATTCTTTTTCTGGGAATTGGAGCCGTTCGCCATGGTCGTACGACTGTTTTGAGAGTTTTGGAGAGGAGATCCAGGATGTTTGAAAGCATGGGCATCACCATTTCGGCGCGAGTCTTTTCGTGCCCAAGGTGCCAGGAGACAATTGACACCTCGGCAAAGTTCTGCCGTTTCTGCGGCACTCCCGTCGATGCCGGCGCGGCAGAGGAAGCCGCGGAGGCTATGGTCAAATTGAACCAGGCGTGCAGCGACGCCAGCTATCTGAGGATTATGGCCGTCTCGATACTGGTCTTTGTCGTTCTAAGCCTTGCTCCTATCGTAGGTCATCTTGGCTATTGGGGATTACTTTTTCTTCTTTTTGCAGTCCCGGTGATGTTGGTTCGCTGGTGGATAAAATTCGGAAAGATTCAATCAATCGATCCAGACTTTCGCCGCGCAAGACAAATTATCGTTGTCATTAGCATTCCGGGCGTAATTCTTCCTTTTATAGGGTTGTTCTTGATGTACGGTATGCTTGCAACCTTAGGGCATTGATGAGCTTCATGCAACGCGGCGCTTATCTTTTAGGAGTATTTTTTGTGCATTGCGAACGAACATCGCTATGACAGTATGCAGCACCGCCGCACGGGCCGGAGCGGTGTGCAACTGCCGGCCATCGATACGATCCTTGCTCAGGCTGCCTGATTCAGCCCTTAAGCGCCGCGATAATCTGCCCGGTGGAGCGCACGCGGCCCATGCGGGGAAAGATTCGTTCCACGCTGTTGGCGTGGCTTTCTGCAGTTGAGCCGGTCATGGCATCCTCGGCAAAGATCAACTCATAGCCGCGCTCATAGGCGTTGCGGGCCGTGCTCTCTACGCCGAACTCGGTGGCGATGCCGCAGATCACAATGGTCGCGAGGCCGCGGCGGCGCAGTTGCAGATCGAGATCGGTGCCGTAGAATGCGCCCCACTGGCGTTTGAGAATCACAATGTCACCGGGCTGGCGGTCGAGTTCGGGAATCAGCTCGCTCCAATCGGGAGGCAGAGGGCCGGTCGCGCGCATCGGCTGGTCGGAGTTGGGTTTCAGGCGGTCAGCGCCATCCGGTGAGCCGCCCACATGCACCAGGATGGGCTGTGCTCCGGCGGCGCGGGCAGCAGTGAGCAGGCGCGCGCAGTTGGCGATGACGGTAGGCTTTGTGTGCGGCGCGCCTCCGGGCATTTGCGCAATGCCCTTTTGCAGATCGATGACCACGATGGCCGTGCGCCGCGCATCGAGTTGAAGATCAGATATTTCGTTGCTCACTGCTGGATTTCCTCCTCCGCCAGTTGCAGGCCCTCCGCCGGCAGTATGCCCATTTCGCGATAGATAGGTCGAATCTGGCGCCGCAGTTCCGGCAGTCTAGTGGCAAACCAGGCTGCACCCAAAAGAACCACGGAGCCGTTGACAGTCACCGTCCATGGAGCGCCCACGGCATGGGCCAGTATTCCGGATAGCAGGCTGCCGAATCTCGCCATGCCCATATGCGCCAACATACGGGCCACCCAGCCGCTCAGCGGCGTCAGGCCCACGTGCGCCATGGTCCCGGCCAGAAGGCTGCCAAAGGGCGCCATGCCCATGAAGGCCATCGTATAGTAACTCATCACGCGGCCGCGCTTGTCGTCGCTGACGATGGTTTGAATAACGGTGTTGCTGGCGGCCATGCCCTGCATCATGCCCATGCCCGCGATGAAGACCATCAGCATGGAAAGCCAGAAGACGCGCGAGAGGCCGAAGCCGATCAACCCCAATCCGAAGACCGCCGCCGCGATGGGAATCATCTTGACCAGGCCGCGGACGTTCCTGCGCGCCGCGAGAGATAGCGCCGAGACAAGCGCGCCCAGGCCCATCGCGCCGGTCAGGAATCCGAGCGTATGCGGCCCGCCGTGCAACACCACCTTGGCGAAGATGGGCATCAGCACTACGAAGGGCATGCCCATCAAGCTGACCAATGCAAAGAGCAGCAGGATGGTGCGAATGGGCAGGAACCGGGAGACATAGGTCCAGCCGGCTTTCAAATCGGCGAAGGTGGACGAGGCCTTGCGCTGGACGACGGGCGCATGAAGGCGCATCATGAGCAGCGACGCGATGACAGCGATGTAGCTGATGCCGTCGACGAGAAAACACCAGCCCTCGCTGGAGACGGCGATCAACATTCCGGCCAGCGACGGGCCGATGAGGCGCGCCACGTTCACCATGGAGGAGTTGATGGCGATGGCGTTCTGCAGATCGCGCTTGTCCTCGACCATCATGACCATGAAAGACTGGCGGCCGGGCATGTCGAAGGCATTGATGCAACCCTGCATCACGCTGAGCGTGAGGAGCAGGGGAATGGTAATGTGGCCGGAAAGCGTCAGCGCGGCCAGGGTGAGTGACTGGAGCATGGAGAGGGTCTGGGTCCAGACCAGCACCTGGCGGCGGTCGAGCCGGTCCACCCACACGCCAGCGAAGGGCGCAACCAGAAAGGTGGGAATCTGCCCGGCAAAGCTGACTGTGCCCAGCAGCAGGGCCGAGCCGGTGAGCCGGTAGACCAGCCAGCCGGTGGCCACGCGCGTCATCCATGTGCCGATGAGCGAGATGGTCTGTCCGCCGAAGAAGAGGCGAAAGTTGCGATGGCGCAGGGCACGCCAGGCGTGGGAGATGCCGGTGGTAGGGGACTTTTGTTGTCCTGCTTGCTGATCTCCGCTCAAGATTGCGTCCTTGTTTGCAGTCTATTACGGCGGGCGTTTGGGGATTTTCGTTACAGATTGAAGTTAGCGTGTGTAGAGCCTGAAGTTCACCTCGATAGTGACTTTAACTGGGACAGGCTTACCGTCTTTCATGGCAGGTTTGAAGCGGAATTTCTTGACTGCTTCGATGGCCTTCTGGTCCAAACCCATGCCGATAGGGTGCACTACATGCAGATCTCGCGGCATTCCCTGTGCATCGACAATAATGGAGACGAGGACTACTCCCCAGTATTTTGCCCTTCGCGCCTCATCAGTGAATTCCGGTACAACACTGTGCACAATGACTGGAACGCTGACTCTGCCTCCAACTTTTTCAAGAGCGCCAAGGAGCGCTATTTCATCAGTCTCCGTCGGTTTCTGGAGAGGAATCGCATTCTGCTCTGGCAGCGACCACAGACGCACCTGATCTGTCTGCTGGCCAAAAGAATTTTTTTTCTCAGCCATGCAGGCGTACAAAGTCACCACCACGGTCTCCGCAACTGGGACGGGCAGACCTTTGTACGTTCCCGGCTTGAACCGGTCGCCGGCAACCGTCTTGAGCGCCAACTCATCCAGTTTCGACTCCTTTGGATATAGAATAGTCAGATCGCGCGGCACTCCTTCCGCATCGACATAGAGTGAAATCGGGATCATGCGCTTCACCTTTATCTTGCATTCGCCCTCAAGGATTGGAACCTGGGTGCCAGGAAGCAGCTCTGGAGCCACAACTCCAGGACCCAACGTATAAATCATCACCTTAACCGGTTGTGCATCTGGTATGGGAGGCGGCGTGGAAGGGATAGTCTGCTGCCCGCTGGAAAAGCTGGCGCCCAGCCCAACAATAAGCGCGACGAACCATAATGCTCGCATAGACCCTCCGCGAAATACACACGGAGAATCTATCACACGAGCCTCATTATCGTGTCTATCCGCCTGTCTTGGCGGGTATGCGCTTTTCCATCGCGGGCGGAGCGAAAGGTGCTTTCGCTGCCTCGGACAATCTTCTGGTCATTACCTGGAAGTGATAACCCATGACCGCCAGAGTCATGGCCGCGCCGATGCAATGGCGATAGCGCGTGGCCACGGTCAGCACAAACTTCCAGTAACTCCAGCGCTGGGGACCGAAGACTCCCTGGCGGACGAGCGAAGTAACAAAGGCGCGCGCATTGCCCACGGTCAGCCACTGCTGCCGGGATATTCGCTCGCCGGATTTTTGCTTGCCGGGTTTCGGCTGGGCGCGGCTCAGGTAGAGCTTGACGCGCTCAAAGTAAGCCTCGCAGGAGTAGATTTGCTTCAACACCGAGCGATAGCCTTCCACCAGCTTGGTCGAGTCCATGCGGGGAAGAAAGTTCAGCTTGTCATCCGTATTATCGCCGCCACCCGCGTGCAGAATCCGGCCTTCCTTCCACAATCGCTGGAATAACTGGGTTCCGGGCATGGCTTGCAGCAGGCCGACCATAGCGATGGGAATGCCGCTCTTCTGAATAAACTCCACCATGCGGTCGAAGATGTCCTCACGGTCGGTGTCGAAGCCCAGGATGAAGCCGCCCATTACCTGCATGCCGTAACTCTGGATCAAGGCCACACTGTCGAGCAGGCTGCGCCGCGTGTTTTGCGTCTTGTTGCAGGCAATGAGGGCCGATTCATCGGGAGTCTCGATGCCCAGAAAGACCGAGGTGAATCCGGCCTCCTTCATCAGCTGCATCAACTCCGCGTCGTCGGCCAGATTGAGCGAGGCTTCTGTAATGAAGTCGAAGCTGGTTTTGTGTTGGGCGCGCCACCGGGCAAGCGCCGCGCAGATTTCCTTGGCGCGCGCCTTGTTGCCAATGAAGTTGTCGTCCACGATAAAGACCGAATCACGCCATCCGGCGGCGTACAACTGGTCCAGCTCGGCCAACACCTGCGAGACGGCCTTGACGCGGGGCCGCCGGCCGTAGATTTCGATGATGTCGCAGAACTCGCAGTTGAAGGGGCAGCCGCGCGAGGTTTGCACGTCCATAGTGGAGTATCGGTTCATCTTGATGAGGCTCAGGTCGGGCAGGGGACTCGTCTCCATCGCCGGCCTTTCGCCGGCCTGATAGACGGGCTGGGCCGTCCCCTGCTCCAGCTCTTGCGCCAGACCCTCAATCAGGCTCTCGGCTTCACCGATAACCACGTGGTCCGCCTTCAACTCTGCCGCGGAAATGCTGCTGGCGATGGGTCCGCCCACCACCGTCCGCAACCCGCGCGCGCGACACCGCTCAACGATGGCTGCCAGCGATTCGTGCTGGATATGCATGGCGCTTATCAGCGCCACGTTCGCCCAAGCCAGGTCGCGGTCGCGCAACCGCTCGACGTTGGCGTCCACCAGCCGCTTTTTCCATGCTTTAGGCAACAGAGCGGCTACCGTCATCAGCCCCAGCGGAGGCTGCGCCGCCCGCTTGCCCTGGAACTTGAGCGCATGCTTGAAGCTCCAATAAGTGTCGGGAAATTCCGGGTAGATCAACAAGGCGTTCATCGGCCGCCTCCAGAGAAAGAAGTGCGGTTGGCGAACACGAATTGCTGCGCCGGTTCCGGCAACTGGTTTTCAGCGCGGGAAAAAACCGGCGTGTGGCATTCGCAACGGCACATTGCTTCTCACATAGCTTGTTATACGGGACGCTGGAATTCTGTGCAAAATGAACCATTTTGCGGAAAGGCAGAGCACTTTCGGGATTCAGATTCCCTAAGCTGTTTAAGGGACGGCTTGAGCTATACTCCCTTTGGCGCCCACTGCGGTTTATGCAAGACCCCCCTGCGCAGGCGTCAGATTTCGAGTCGTCTCGAGCGCAGCAATCGCTCCATTTCCCTCGTTTGGGTGTGATATCGCTCACACACAAAGGTTGTATACAGCAATAAATCAGTGGGCAGAGAACAACGATGAGTTCGGCAAACCAACCCATTCCGGCTGAGGCCATCGAGAGCCGGCTGGCGGCTATTGTCCTGGCCGCGGGCTGCTCCTCGCGCATGGCGGAGTTCAAGCCGCTGCTTCCGCTCGCCGGAAGCACCGCGTTGGAGCGTTGCATCGGCCTGTTCCTCGATGCTGGCGTCGCCGAGGTGATTGCCGTTCTAGGCCACCGCGCGGAGGAGTTGCAACCTATAGCCGAACGCGCCGGCGCGCGTTGGGTTTGCAATTCGCACTATGAGCAGGGCATGTTCTCTTCGGTTGTCGCAGGATGCCGAGCGCTGGCGGGCGGAGTAGAGGCGGCGTTTATGTTGCCGGCGGACATCCCGCTGGTGCGGCCCCACACGATTCGTCAAATGGCTGCGGCCTTTGTCGCGCGGCAGGCCGGTATTGTGTACCCGGTCTTCGAGGGACGTCGCGGACATCCTCCTCTAATTGCGCGCAAGATTCTGATGGAGGCGGCTAAGGGGGGCGCTATGGGGCCGCTTTCCGATCTGCTTGCTCGGCATGAGAGCGAGGCCATTGACCAGCCTGTAGCGGATCAGGGCATCCACATGGACATGGACACTCCCGCCGATTATGACTCTCTTCGCGCCCTGGCCGCTTGCCGCGATATCCCCACCCGCGCCGAATGCGAGGCAATTCTCGCGGCGCAATCCGTCGAGTCGTATCAGGTTCGCCACGCGCGTAAGGTGACTGATGTGGCTGAGCGCATCGCTTTGGCGCTGGCGCGCAGCGGCTTGTCGTTGAACCTGGAACTGATACGGGCAGGGGCACTGCTGCACGATGTGGCCAAGGGCCAGCCGGACCATGCGGCAGTTGGCGCAAACCTCCTACGCAGCATGGATTTTCCGCGGGTCGCAGCGGTTGTCGGTGCGCACACCGAATTGGACTTCTCCGGCGGCCACCTTGATGAAAGCGCGATTGTTTATCTCGCGGACAAGCTGGTTCGCGGCGATAGCCTGGTTACACTTGAACAGCGATTCCAACCTGCGCTCGCCCGGTTCAGCGATGATTCGCATACGCTTCAAGCCGTTCATCGCCGTATGGCTACGGCTAATGCTGTTGCTCTGGCTATCGAAACGCAGATAGGAGCGTCTCTTTCTAGCATCGTAGGCGGGGAAGGGAAGCAATAACGACGAACGGCGAAGACGGTGCCATGCAGCTGGCCCGCAGCCTGCGGTAAGCTATAAGTCCATGGCGACTGTGCCCAGTCAGGATAATTCGCTGGAATATCGCATGCCGCATCGCCTGCAAAGCGGTAAAACCTTCGCTCTCTTGACGCTGTTGCTGGTTGTGGTTGCGCTTGGCTCGTCGGCCATCGGCAGTTATCCGATCTCGCTGCATGACTGGTGGAGTGTGCTGACCGCGCCGTCAACCGGCAGCACGCCGGAGATCGTGCTGCTGCAAATTCGCCTGCCACGGCTGCTGGCCTGCATCCTGGTGGGCAGCGGACTCGCCCTGGCCGGCGCGTCTTACCAGGGCTTATTCAACAACCCCATGGTCTCGCCCGACATTCTGGGAGCCTCGGCCGGCGCGGGGCTGGGCGCGGCGATCGGCATTCTGCTGGGCTTCAACTTCGTAGCCATTCAAGCCATATCCTTTACCGGCGGGCTCGTGGCCGTGCTGCTGGCATGGGCGCTGGCCTCTGGGCTTTGCCGCCGCGGAGATCCCGTGCTCATGCTGATTCTGGTCGGCATCCTCATCGGATCGATGTTTACCGCTCTCATCTCCCTCACCAAGTACATCGCCGATCCATATAACAAACTGCCGGCCATCACCTTCTGGCTGCTGGGCAGTTTTGCTTCCATCACTTCAAGGGATGTGTGGACGGCGGGCATTCCTATTGCCGCGGGCGGCATTCCCCTGCTGCTGTTGCGCTGGCGGCTCAACGTGCTGTGTATGGGAGAGCAGGAAGCGCGCACCCTGGGAATGAACACGCGCGCCATGCGTTTCACCGTGATCGTCTGCGCCACTCTCATTACCGCCGCTTCGGTATCCATCTGCGGCATGGTGGGCTGGATCGGCCTGGTGGTGCCGCATCTGGCGCGCATGGTAGTCGGCCCGAATCACAAAATTTTATTGCCCACGGCGGCGATCATGGGCGGTTGCTTTCTGTTACTGGTGGATGACGTGGCGCGCACAGCGGGCGCACTGGAGATTCCCGTCGGCATTCTCACCGCGTTGATCGGAGCTCCGTTCTTTCTCTTCCTGCTCATGCGGGAGCGCAGGCACAAATCATGAATCTTATCCTGGAGCACGTGACCGGCGGCTACGGTTCCAGAACCGTGGTGGACGATGTCAGCTTTACGCTGCATCACGGCGAGGTGGTCTGCCTGCTCGGCGCCAACGGATGCGGCAAGACTACTCTCTTCAAGTTGATATTGTGCCTGCTGCGCCCCAGCCACGGTTGCGTGCGTCTTGGCGAGGAGAACATTGCTTCTTGGTCACGCAGCCGCCTGGCGCGCTCCTTTGGTTATGTGCCCCAGATGCATATTCCGCCCTTTGCCTTCGAGGTGCGCGAGATTGTGTTGATGGCGCGCGCCGCGCACCTGGCTCCCTTTGCCTCGCCGGGCAAGGTAGACCGGCGCATCGCCGATGAGGCGCTCGACTATATGGGCATTCTGCATCTGGCTTCCGCGCGCTACACCGAAATCAGCGGCGGCGAACGCCAGTTGGTCCTGATTGCGCGCACGCTGGCGCAACAGGCGCAATGGCTTATCCTCGACGAACCCGCTGCGAATCTTGACCTGGGGAACCAGATCAAAGTCTTCCGCGCCATCGGCGAGCTGGCCAAAACCGGCCTGGGCGTGCTCATGACCACGCATGTGCCCGATCAAGCGTTCATGTACGCATCGCGCGTTGTGCTGATGAGCGAGGGCCGCATTCTGGCTATAAACACTCCTGCTAAGGCTCTCACCCCGCGCTTGTTGAAAAAGGCCTATGGCGTGCCGGTCAGCATCGTGGAAATTGGCGCTCAGCCGGGGATCAAGCCCGGAGTTAAAATAGTCGTGCCAAATCAGAAATAAGGGAAAAGTATGTCGAAAAGATTTCTGTTGTTCATTTTGTGCTCAACGCTGCTCGGCGGAAGCCTGTGCCGTGCCGCAAAGCCAGCCGGCGAAAAGACCGCAACGCACATTGTGACCGATATGGCTGGCCGTCAGGTCGAAGTGCCCGCGCACATTCACAGGGTGCTCTGTATGACTCCCATGGGCACTGTTCTGATCTATACGCTGGATCCATCACTCCTGCTGGGATGGAATTACCCGCCCGACGCCGATGAGCGCGCCTTCTTGGCGGAGCCTTATCGCGACCTACCGACACTGGGAGGCTGGTACGGCAGAGATAATACAGGCAATCTGGAAAAAATCATGCAGGCTCGTCCGGATGTGCTCATCTCCATGGACGATGCGTTCGCCATTGCGCTGGCCGAGCGAGTTCAGGGCCAGACGCATATTCCGGTTTTTATTCTCGACGGCAGCCTCGAACATCTTCCGGAGGCATATGAAAAAGCCGGGGAGCTGCTGGGAAACGCGACGCGCGCGGCTGAGCTTGCCGCCGAATGCCGCCGGACGCTGAATGAGATCAAACAAAAAGTCGCTGCAATCCCGAATGAAAAGCGGAGACGTTACTACTATGCCGAAGGTCCGAAGGGATTGGAGACGGAGCCGGGCGGCTCCATGCACGTCGAAGCCATTAACTTTGCCGGCGGCGTCAATGTTGCGGCCGGGATGCAAGGGCAGACAGGTTATGGCCGCTCGCCTGTCTCGATGGAGCAGGTGCTGCGCTGGAACCCGGAGATCGTCATCTGCGCGCGCGACCATACGACTGCCGCGAGCGCGTTCTACAAAACGATTTGGACCGATTCCGTCTGGCAGCTTGCACCCGCGGTGCGTAACCGCGAGGTTTATGAAACGCCGCAGTATCCTTTCAGTTGGCTCGACCGTCCTCCCTCGGTCAACCGCATCATCGGCATCAAGTGGCTGGCAAATCTTTTTTACCCGGAGATCTTTCGCTACGACATGCGCCAGGAGACGCGGCGCTTCTACGAAACCTTCTATCACGTGCGGTTGAGCGATGCGCAGTTGGATGAGTTATTATCCGCGGCCGTGAAAACCTCAGCCGGAGATACGAGATAGAATCTGCCACGCGACCGCCCTACAGTTTCCAGCCGGATAGGCCCATCGCACCGGAACCGCCACGCGCATCTCCTTGACGGTGCATTTCGCGGTACAATCCCATCAGGCCCGGTTCAGAGCGAAACCAGAGTAAACGTGCCCTTACCGAGATTGTTAATGGTGGCTTTTTCTTAAGGAAAAAGCCACTTAGAGTAGTTGCTTCCGGGGTACAGCTACTCTGGTTTCGCTATAGCCGGTTCATGAATCGTAAGCTGTGTTTGCGCGTCCAATTCTTAAGGTGCTCCAATGACCGCATCCCGCGAAAAAACCGAAGCGCGCAAGCTGCCCATGATGCCCCTACGGGACATGGTGATCTTCCCCTACATGATGATGCCCTTCGTGGTGGGCCGCGAGTCCAGCGTGCGCGCCCTTGAGGAGGCGCTCACCGGCGACCGGCAGATCTTCCTTGCCACCCAGCATGATGCCTCGGTCGATGAGCCCAAGGCCAAGGAGATATACCAGGTCGGCTCCATCTGCAACATTGTGCAGAACCTGAAGATGCCTGACGGGAATATTAAAGTTTTAGTTGAGGGCGTGGAGCGCGCCAAATCCATCGAGGTTACGGACCGCGACGGCTTTTTTGTGGCCACGGTGCGCGTGGGCAAGAGCCAGTTTGAGATGACTTCGGCAGTCGAGCAGCTCATGACGCGCGTCACAAGCCTCTTTGAGCAATATGTCAAGCTCCAGCAATCGCTCAACTACGAGACCATCATCGCCACGGTGCGCATGGACGAACCGGCCAAGCTGAGCGACACCATCGCCGCCAACCTGCAACTCGGCGTTGAAGAGAAGCAGGACCTGCTGGCCATCTTCGACCCCGCGCAGCGCCTGGCGCGCATCGCCGACGTTCTCGACATTGAGATAGAAAAACTCGACCTCGACCGCAACATTCAGTCGCGCGTCAAGCGGCAAATGGAGCGCGCGCAAAAAGAGTACTACCTCAATGAAAAGATCAAGGCTATTCAAAAAGAACTGGGCCGCGGCGAAAAAAGCGAATTCGACGAGCTGCGCAAAAAAATCGAGACCGCCGGAATGCCCAAGGAGGTGCTCGACAAAGCTATTCAGGAACTTAAAAAGTTCGAAGCCATGCCGCCCATGTCGGCCGAGTCCACTGTCAGCCGCAACTACATTGACTGGCTGCTGGCCGTGCCCTGGAAGAAGCGTTCCAAGGAGACCCGTTCCATAGAGTACGCAGAAAAAGTCCTCAACACGGACCACTACGGTTTGGAAAAAATCAAGGAGCGCATCCTCGAATTTCTCGCCGTGCGTCAGTTGGTCAAGAATCCCAAGGGTTCGATTCTTTGTTTCGCCGGCCCTCCGGGCGTGGGCAAGACCTCGCTGGGAATGTCAATCGCCAAGGCGACTGGCCGCAAATTTGTGCGGCTCTCTTTGGGCGGAATACGCGACGAAGCAGAGATTCGCGGCCATCGCCGCACTTACATCGGCGCGCTGCCCGGCCAGATCATCCAGCACATGAAGCGGGCCGGCACCAAGAATCCCGTCTTCCTGCTCGACGAAGTGGACAAGATGGCCTCCGACTTCCGCGGCGATCCGGCATCCGCACTGCTTGAAGTGCTGGACCCGGAGCAGAACTCCACTTTCCAGGATCACTACCTGGACGTGGACTACGACCTTTCGCAAGTGCTGTTTGTGGCCACCGCCAACGTGATGCACACCGTTCCGCCAGCTCTGCAGGACCGCATGGAAGTTCTGCGCCTGCAAGGCTACACGGAGCAGGAAAAGCTGGAGATTGCCCGCCAGTATCTGGTGAAGAAGCAGCGCGAGCAGACCGGCCTGAGTGAAAAAAACCTGGACTTCAAGGATGACGCAATTATCGAGATTATCCGCAGCTACACGCGCGAGGCCGGCGTCAGAAATCTGGAGCGGGAGATCGGCAATATCTGCCGCAAGGTAGCGCGCAAGGTCGTCAAAGGCGGCAAGAAGCACAAGGAAGAGATCACCGCCGCTAACATCGGCGAGTTTTTGGGCGTGGCCAAGTTCCGCGACTCCGAGGTGCATGAAAAGAGCGAGATCGGCCTGGTCACCGGCCTGGCCTGGACAGAGGTGGGCGGCAGCATCCTGACCACCGAAGTGCAGGTACTCGATGGCAAGGGCAAAATGACCATCACCGGCCAGTTGGGCGACGTGATGCAGGAGTCGGCGCAAGCCGCTCTGAGTTATATTCGCGGGCGTGCGCAGGCCCTTGGCCTCAGCCGCGAGTTCTACCGCAATGTGGACCTGCACCTGCACGTGCCTGAAGGCGCCATCCCCAAGGACGGCCCCTCGGCCGGCATCACCATGGCCACGGCCCTCGCGAGCGCACTGGCGAAGATTCCCGTGCGGCGCGACATCGCCATGACCGGCGAAATCACACTTCGCGGCAAGGTGCTGGCGATAGGCGGAATTAAAGAAAAGCTGTTAGCCGCGCTCAGGGCAGGGATTTTTGAGGTAATCCTGCCCCGCGCCAACGAGAAAGAAATTGCCGAGTTGCCCGACAACATCAAGAGCTCCATCAAGCTCCACTTCGTGGACAACATGGACGAGGTGCTGGCGCTGGCGCTGGAGGGGCCTCTGCCCGCGGGCCTGCCCGCTGCGGTTGAGGTGATGGCCGCCGTACAGTCCTCGGAAATGGCGACGAACCTGCCAGCGCCGCAGTAAGATACACTCAAGGAATCGCAGGATGCGTAAGCTGTATTCGGGGCACCGGGCCGACACGGTAGCCGGAGCTTACGTCCCATCAACACACAGGGCCCCGTTCTTGTGTAGAATGGGCGCGTGCCGATAACCATCTCTTTCGACGCACTGCGCGACGATGCTTTCCGCCTCATCGTAGGGGAACTCATTGCAAGCGCCGGTGTAGTTGCCCTGATTCTGTACCAGTTCCGCTCCCGGACAACTGATCGCTCGACGCTCTATTTCGGACTCGGTGCGCTGCTGTATGGGCTGCGGCTAATTTTTGCGCTGACAACTCTGCAATCGTCATTTCCTTTCGTTCCCTGGCGCGTTTTCGAGTATTTGATCACCCTAGTGATCGGGCTGCCGTTCGTGCTGTATATAGGCAGCACGATCGGTCGTGCCTACCCGTGGTTCATACGGGGAGTGGTCGCCGCGAATGTATTGCTGGCCATAGTAGGCACGGTCAGACTGGCGCAACAGGCGCCCATGGACCACATCACGTTCCTGACTCGGATCCTCAGCATCGCGAGCCTGACCGGATGGGTTTACATCGGCGTCTTTCCAAAAATCCCGGTCGACAGGGAGGTGCGCGCTCTGAGAATCGCTCTTTTGGCTCTGGCGCTCTCAGCCCTCTACCAGAACCTGCCGGTGACAGGCATTTTGCCCAAGGTTGCTTTCCTGGAGCCGCTGGCCATGGTTTTCCTGCTGGGGACGTTCCTTTTCGTGAGCGCCACGCGCAGCTTGCGGATGGAGTCCAGCCTTATTGCTATTCGCAACGAGCTCGACATAGCCCGCCAGATCCAGTCGGCGCTGCTGCCCCGGCTGGAAGGGGCAATCGGCGGGGTAGAGGTCCACTCCCGCTACTCGCCCGCGGGGTCAGTGGCTGGCGACTTCTACGACGTGCTCTCCGACGGGCACGGACTGGGCGTGCTCATCGCAGACGTTTCCGGCCATGGCGTGCCAGCCGCCCTCTCGGCCTCCATGATGAAGGTTGCGCTGAGGGCGCAAGCCGGGCAGATGGCTCATCCCGAGGAGGTTCTGGCCGGTCTGAACAAGACCCTGTGCGGGACTCTCCAGGATCAATACATCACCGCCGCCTATGTGTATTGCAACACAGAGCGGCATGAACTGCGCTACGCTGGAGCGGGACATCCACCCGTGCTGCTGTGGCGCTCCGGGGCCAGAAGGGTTGAAGCTCTGGAAGAAAACGGGCTTTTTCTCGGACCGTTTCCCAAGGCGGAATACGCTTCGCTTTGCACGGCATTTGAGCCCGGCGACCGTTGTCTGCTGTATACCGATGGATTGGTCGAGGTTTCGAACCACAAGGGCGAGGAGTTTGGCGCGGAACGGCTCAGCGAATTCCTGGCCCGAAATTCCGGACTGGAGGCAAACGCGGCTTGCAGCGCCTTGCTCGACACGGTGACCGCATGGTTGGGCGGCGGGTTGGAAAGCCAGCAGGACGACATTACGTTTGTGGTGGTCGAGTTTGAGGATTGAGCGGCCTGTGGCAGCTAACGATGCCAGTCTCCGAAGCCGGATTCACAACTGGTCGCAGATTTCGCGGAAGTCCCATGCGCCGGATTTTCCGGCCAGCCACTCGGCTCCGCGGACCGCGCCCAGCGCAAAGCCGCGGCGGCTGTGGGCGTCGTGACGGATCTCAAGCGTATCAACCTCGCTGGTTGCGGTCACCACGTGCTCCCCCTTGGCGTCTCCCACGCGGTGGGAGGTGATGGGGATCTCGATGCCCGGACGAGCCGCCTGGATGATCTCGCGCAGCGTGATGGCCGTACCGGAAGGCGCGTCGAGCTTGGAGGTGTGGTGGGTTTCGGCGATGGAGAAGCTGTAGCCTTCCAGCTTTGCCATGTCGGCGGTGAGCCGGAAGAGTTTCTGTACTCCCATGGAAAAGTTGGTTCCATAGAGCAGCGCACCGCCGTGCTCCGCGGCCAGGGACTTCATCTCGTCCAGGTGCAGGTACCAACCGGTGGTGCCGACCACGATGCGTCCGCCAAGAGCTAGCACGGCGCGCATATTTTCCACGGCCGCCTCGGGAGCCGTGAAGTCGATGACCACGTCCACGTCCTTGAGATTGGCGGCGGTGAGGGCGGAGGCATGCGGGTTATCGTTGATATCCAGCGCCCGCACTGCGTGGCCGCGTTCGCGGGCCACCTCGGCGACCAGGCTGCCGGTTTTTCCCTTGCCTAAAATGAGAAACTGCATGAGGGCCTCACGGTGACATTGAATGCTAGAGTAGATTTTAAATGATCGGCCTGAATTCGACTCTTTAGCCCCGCCTCACCGGCCCGCTCTCATTTATCATGAGGCCATGCCCGTTGATGTGAAATCGCTCTTGCAGGAAGGCGTTGTGCTGACCGAGCAGGCGCTGGAGGAGTTGCTGCCCAGCGTGACCACCGTTCCCGCCTCCATTCACGGCGCCATGCGCCACTCTGTCTTTGCCGGGGGCAAACGGCTCCGTCCGTTGCTGGCTTACCAGGCCGCTGTCACCATTGCCGGGTCGCTGCCTGCGGGAATCGCCCGGCTGGGCGCGGCCCTGGAGATGCTCCACACATACTCGCTTATTCACGACGACCTGCCCGCGTTGGACAACGACGACCTGCGCCGCGGCAAGCCCACCTGCCACAAGGCCTTTGGCGAAGCCATCGCCATCATGGCCGGTGACGCGCTGCAAACCCGCGCCTTTGAGGTGCTCTCCGGCCTCGATTCGCCGCCTGCGGCAACCGTACAGATTATCGGCCTCATCGCCAACGCCGTCGGCACCGTCGAGGGCATGATAGGCGGCCAGGTGCTGGACCTGGAAAGCGAACATCAGAAGCCCACACCGGATATGGTGATGGCCATTCATCGCGCCAAAACCGGCGCGCTCATCAGGGTCAGCGTCGTCTCTGGCGGCGTCTATGCCGGGGCAGCCCTGGAAGATGTCGCCCGACTCACCCTCTTCGGCTGCAAGGCCGGACTGGCCTTCCAGATCGTCGATGATGTGCTGGATGTGACGGTGGACTCCGCGCACCTGGGCAAGACCGCGGGCAAGGACCAGGCCACGGAAAAGGCTACCTGGCCGGCCGTCTATGGCGTAGAGCAAAGCCAGCGCGACGCCGCCCGCTTGATTGAAGAGGCCTTTGACGCCATCGCGCATTACGGCAGCCGGGCCGATGGATTGAAGGCCGTTGCCCGCTACCTGGTAGAACGCAAGAAGTAGTTTTTCCGCCACCTGCCGCGCACTGCGCTTCTGCCGGCCAAAAGAAGAGAGGATTCAGAGCATGAGCCAGACCAATCCAACCATCTCTGCCGCAAACGCCGGAACCGTACACCTCGGAGACTGCACAGTAAATCGCCTGGGATACGGCGCCATGCGCATCACCGGCAAAGGCGTTTGGGGGCCACCGGAGGATCGCAATGCGGCTCTGCAGACACTGCGGCGCATTGTCGAACTGGGCGTAAACTTCATTGACACGGCGGACTCCTATGGTCCCAACGTCTCAGAGGAACTGATCGCCGAGGCTCTGGCGCCCTATCCGCCCGGCCTGGTGATTGGCACCAAGGGCGGATGGGAGCGTGTCGGCCCCGGGCAGTGGATCCATAATGCCAGCCCAAAGCATTTGCGAGCCGCAGTGGAGGGCTGTTTGAAGAGACTGCGCCTTCACAGAATCGACGTCTTCCAGTTGCACATTCCCGATCCTGCCGTATCCTTTGACGCCTCCATGGAGACGCTTGCCCGGCTGCGTGAGCAGGGGAAGATCCGCCACATTGGCCTCTCGAATGTGACCTTGGAGCATGTGGAGCGGGCGCGCAAAATCGTGCCTATCGTCTCGGTGCAGAATCGCTACAGCTTTGCCGATCGGGAATGGGACTTTTTACTGAACCACTGCGAGCAGAAGGGAATTGCGTTCATTCCCTGGGCGCCGCTGGGGCAAAATCGGCAGGAAAACGAAGCTTTGAGAAGAGTCGCCAAAGAACTTGGCTGGACCCCGTTCCAGGTTGCTTTGGCGTGGCTGCTCAGGCGCTCCAGCGTCATGCTGCCGATTCCCGGAACATGCTCCCCGGCACACGCGGAAGAGAACATTCGAGCGGCAGGGCTTGAGTTGCCCGATGCGTGGTTCAGGGAATTGTCACAGGTGAAGTCGCCGCCGGCAAGCCTCCGCTAAGGCAGATTCCAGGGATAGGGCGTTGGCCTCCCCATCAGGGCGGCTTTCTATTTACCGGGCCAGAATCCGCCGCAGGGATTCGCGTTTGGCGTCTACCTCATCCACGGTAGCCTGCACCTGGTTGAGCACCCCTTGCACCTGATCGATATAGCCGGGCAGCGCATTCCACCAGGTGTGCAGCAATTCCTTCTCTTCAATCAGGGCCAGGGCAGTCCCCGAAGCGGCGGCTACCATTCCGGCGCGGCGCTCGCCCACCAGCAGCAGCAACCCGGCTGCCACAAGGGTTCCGCCTGCCGCAAATCCGATCCAGTTAATGGGCTCAGACTTCTCGGTTTCCGGTGTCGTTGCAGAATCGTTCGCAGGTTTGGAAAGTGGCACAACCACCATATTCTCTCCTTCCGTCCCGGATCGCGGTCATGACGGTCTCGGGAAGGTGCATCCAGTATCGCTCTAAACTGCCTTTTGCGCACAGAGTGCCGCAAATCGGCTCAAAACCAAAGTTAACCTGCTTCGGCCTGCTCTTCAATCCAGATCGAACTCGCGTAGCGGCTTGCCCTCGGGGGCGTCTTTGGCCTTGCGCAGGGCCTCGGCAAACTTCTTCTCGAAGAGATCTTCCTTATTCTTCTCGGCTTCCACCGATTGGCGGAAGATCGACTCCTTGCGCTCGTCATGCTCGCGCATGGCCTGGGCCGCTGTTTCCAGGTCCTCGAACATCCGTTTGCGCGGAGCCGGGGTATGACTCACCACCAGCCCGGTGGCCGCATCCACTTTCAGCATTGCCCCGCAATCCGGACACGCAACCTCGAAAATCTTTTCCTTCGCCTTGGCCATGGTCGTTCTAGCAGCATTGTAAGCGCATTTCGGACACATTGCATAGGGGGTCAATGCCCGCGAGACGTACACCATGTACATTGCCTGGCGTACATACAGTACATGCGTATCCTACTCAATCACCACGCGAATCTCGAATTGTTCATCCTCCGGCGTGGGCGGCTCCCAACTGCGCACGTAGTGCAGCTTCAGTTCCCCGGTGCCGATATGCCGCGCCTCAAAGGTAAAGACCTGGAAGACGGGCCGACCGACCAGGCTGGGCTGCTCCTCGACGGGCAGCGGAACCTCGGTTTGCGACTGGTGATGCAACTTCAACAGCGGCGTAGAGTCCTTCTCCACGTACCACATATACCCGGTGGTAGGATTCGATTTCAGCCGCAACTCCAGTTGGTCAGCGACCTTCATGTGGACCACGCCGCCCTTGTCCGCGTCGGTAATCACTTTGGTAGCCGCCAGGGCTGTTTGAGCAAAGCAAGCGATGGCCGCCAGCGCCATCAGCCATCGAACGGCATCAACCCGGCGAACCGGGCTATTAGACAGCATAATAACTTCCTCCCGCGCAGTTGAAAGCGCGTTTGCGATTTTTCCCTGCGCACTTACGAAGATACAACGATCCGTAGAGCGCCGCAACGTGAGCGGTAAGCACGGGTATCCCTGTGAAGCAGAAAGTGCGTCTAGTTTCTGCCGGCTGCCAATTGAAGCAACTTGTGTCCAACCAGGAACAACCATATCGGATATAGAGGACCGGCAATGGCCATAAGCACAACGCCTGCCACTGGCACGAACAATCCGAGAACGATGTGAGCCAGATCGAGGCCATGCATCGCGATGCCCAGCCAGGCCGTTGCTTTGCTGAAGACACCGCCCCGCAACATTACGCAGCAGATCAGTACCGCGCCGCACTGGAGGAGCACTCCGCCCAGGATAGCGCCCGTCCCATGCCAGATATCGGTGGCCAGGATCGCTTCTCCGGCGGCCTGGAACTGCGCCCTCATGGCATCGCTGGTTGCCGCCGCATACTTGTCGCTCAACCTGACCATCGACAGCGCCGTCGGTGTCGCCAGCAACAGCGTCACTCCAACGAAGGCCAGAGCCGTGGAGAGCAAGGCATATGCCGGGTTGATCCGCCGCAATGCCGCGTAGAGGCCCAGAAACAGCAGGTAGTAGAGTGGCATCACGACTACGGTAGGCAGGTCAAGGCGCAACAGGCCCACGGCCCTGTGGTGCTCTAACAGGTTGAAGGCTTCAGCGGCGGTTGTGGGCTGGCCCCCCAGCACCACCATCTGAACGATGGTGGCCAGCGAGTAGACGATCAGAATCAGCGCGGCAATTCCGCCAATTCGGCACAGGCTGCTCAACTCGCCGACGCCCTCGCTGATTGCTGAATCGTGCTTTTTATCTGCATTCACCATCTCTCAACTCCCAAGATGCATATGAAAAAACGCGCTGATGCGCCGCCGCACGCTTCTTTCCCGCGCACATAAGAAGATACATTGATACAGAGCATACCGCAACCGCAACAAGATGCGCGGATTCCTCCCCAAAAAATACTACGCGAATTTTTCTCTTGACAGAAAATTAGCCCTCACTTATATTTAGATAGTTATCTAATTAGGTGGGAGGCTAACAAATATGGGAAACAACGAGGCATTTAAAGCTCTGGCTGACCCCACCCGGCGGGAGATTCTCGCCCTGCTGCGCCGGGGTGAAATGACCGCTGGAGCATTGGCGGAAAGATTCGACATGACCAAGCCCTCCATGTCGCACCATTTCACAGTGTTGAAGGAGGCTGATCTGATCACCAGCCGCCGCGAGGGTCAGCAAATCTGGTATGGGCTGAATACCACCGTAGTTGAGGATCTGATGGCATGGGCTATGGACCTGATCGGCGACGGCAAACGGAAAGGAGCGAAGTAATCATGACGCGCAAAATCTTTCTCTTTGAAATTCTCTTAATTGCGGCGGCGCTGGTCGCCACGGCAATCCTGTACCCACATCTCCCGGTCAGGGTAGCAATGCATTGGAACCTGCAGATGCAGCCTGATAACTACAAACCCAAGTGGGTACTCTTTCTCTTCGGTCCAGGATTGATGGCTGCGGTAATGCTGCTTACATGGGTGCTTCCATGGCTCTCGCCCAAACGCTTCGAGATCGACAGCTTCTGGCGAACCTATCACCTGGTGATGCTGCTGATCTTCGGCATGATGGCCTATATCTATGCCGTTATGCTTTGGACGGACTGTGGGCGCACGATCGATATGGGACGGGTAATCTCTTGTGGAATCTGCGTCTTCTTTGTCCTTGTCGGCAACGTGATGGGGAAGCTGCGCCGGAACTTCTATGTAGGGGTGAGAACACCGTGGACTCTGGCCAGCGAGCGCGTGTGGAATGCGACGCATCGCTTTGCGGCCTGGATCATGGTAGCAAGCGGGCTGGTTGGGCTGGTGCTCTCGTTTGCCGGCCTGTTTCTCTGGGCGATCCTGGTTCCGCTGGCTGGAGCCCTGGCGCCCGTGGTCTATTCGCTGGTGATTTACAAGCAACTGGAACGGCGCGGCGAAATTGAAGATAGTCCTGCATTGTAATATTGAAATCCGAAATTCGTATCGCTGAGCCGGCATAAATGAGAACGGCCCTGCTCGTGTGAGCAGGGCTGTTCTGTCTGAAACAGTATTCGGTGAAGAGGCTTTATTACTTCTCCGCCGCCGAGGCGATCTTGGCTTCGGCTTCGGCGATAACGCGCAGGGCTTCGGTATAGGCGTCTTCGCGGTCGCCGGCTTCGTCCCATTCCTTGTGGCCGCGGGCAAGCTGCTCCTGGGCACGTGCTACGTCGATCTCCTCAGGCTTGAGCGCGTCACTGGCCAGAATCGTGACCCGGTCGGGCAGCACCTCGGCAAAGCCCCAACTGACGTTGTAGCGCTGATCGCCGCCGGTTGCGCCGCCGGTTTTCGAGTCTGTCGTGCCGTGTATGATCACGTCGCCAGCGCCCAACTCGGCCACCAGCGGCGCGGCGCCGTAGAGCACCTCCATGTATCCGTTCTTCGCGGGCAACTCGACGGCCGTCACCGGGTGCTCGAAAAGCGTTCTCTCCGGCGTCACCAGCCGCACGCGCAGTTGATTGGTTTCCTCAGCCATGGGCTCCTTTCAGTCGCCAGTAATCAGTTGTTAGTTATCAGTTATCAGCTAAAGCCGAATATCGCAGTTCCAGGACTTACTGACAACTGAACACTGAAAACTGATAACTGTTTTTATACCGTCGCCTTCAGCTTCTCGGCGGTTTCCAGCACTTCTTCGATTGCGCCCTTCATGTAGAAGGCTTGCTCGGGAATGTCGTCGTACTTGCCCGAGATAATCTCCTTGAAGCTGCGCACCGTGTCGGCCACCTTCACATACGCGCCGGGAATTCCGGTAAACTGCTCGGCCACGTGGAAGGGCTGCGAGAGGAACTTCTGCACCTTGCGCGCCCGCGCCACCGTAAGCTTGTCATCGTCGGAAAGCTCGTCGATGCCCAGAATCGCAATGATGTCCTGCAAGTCCTTGTAGCGCTGCAAAATCTTCTTCACGCCCTGGGCCACATCGTAGTGCTCGTCGCCCACGATGCGCGCGCTCAGGATGCGCGAGGTCGAAGCCAGCGGATCGACGGCCGGATAAATTCCCAGCTCAGACAGAGGGCGGCTCAACACGGTGGTCGCGTCCAGGTGAGCGAAGGTTGTCGCCGGAGCCGGATCGGTTAAATCGTCAGCCGGAACGTAAACGGCCTGCACGGATGTGACAGATCCCTTGCTGGTTGAAGTAATGCGTTCCTGCAACTCGCCCATCTCCGTAGCTAGATTCGGCTGATAGCCCACGGCCGAAGGCATGCGGCCCAGCAAAGTCGAAACCTCAGACCCTGCCTGCGTAAAGCGGAAGATGTTGTCGATGAACAGCAGCGTGTCCGAGCCTTCCACGTCGCGGAAGTACTCGGCGACGGTAAGCGCGCTCAGGGCCACGCGCAGGCGCGCTCCGGGTGGCTCAGTCATCTGGCCAAAGACCAGCGCGCACTTGGAGTTGGCCCAGTCGCCCGGCTTGATCACGCCCGTCTCGGTCATCTCCAGCCACAGGTCGTTGCCCTCGCGGGTGCGCTCGCCCACGCCGCCAAAGACCGAGTAGCCGCCGTGTTGCTGAGCCACGTTGTTGATCAGTTCCTGAATGATGACCGTCTTGCCCACGCCTGCGCCGCCGAAGAGGCCGATCTTGCCGCCCTTCAAAAACGGCTGAATCAGGTCGATGACCTTGATGCCGGTCTCGAACATCTCCTCGTGGGTGGACTGCTCGTCAAACAGCGGCGCGGGCCGGTGAATGGGCATGCGCGATTTCTCGCCGATGGGACCCAGCTCGTCCACCGGATTGCCGATCACGTTGATCACGCGCCCCAGCGTCTGCTTGCCCACCGGCATGGTTATAGGGCCGCCGGTGTCGATGGCCTTCATGCCGCGCACCATGCCGTCGGTGGCTTCCATGGCCACCGTCCTGACGCGCCCCTCGCCCAGGTGCTGCTCCACCTCGAGAATCACGTTGATGGGCGTGGGCACCTTGAAGCCCTCGCTGGTGACGCGCAGCGCCTGATAGATGGGCGGCATCGTCGCTTCTTCAAACTGTACGTCCACTGCGGGACCCGAGACCTTGATAACCTTGCCGATATTCTCTGCCATTTTTCTGCCTTCTTCAATACGAACTTTTGGGTGCCCCACCCTCGCCGCGTCTTTGTTTTTGCGGCTAGGGTGGGATGCCACGTATTACTGCGCCGCCGCGCCACTCACAATCTCGATGATCTCCTTGGTGATGGCCGCCTGGCGCACGCGATTCATATGCAGCGTGAGCGCGTCAATCATATCCGAGGCGTTGTTGGTTGCCGAATCCATAGCCGTCATGCGCGCCGCGTGTTCGGCGGCCACTGACTCCGTCATGGCGTGATACAGCATGGAAGAAACGTATTGCGGCAGCAGACCGTTGAAGAGTTCCCCGGCCGGCTGCTCGTAGATGTAATCCACCTGCGCGGTGCCGAACTTGCGCGCTTCATCGTCAGCCTCTGCAGTGTCCACCGGCTCCAGCAGGATGCCCGCCGATAGTGCGGCCTCGGCCATGCGTTCGCGCTCTTCTTCGGTAGGCTCCACGGCGCCGGTAATCTGCGGAATGCCGATCTTCATGATGGGCAACAGGCGCTCCACCACCAGCCGCTGCGCGATCACCGATTTGAATTCGTTGTAGACAATGTAGGCGGCGTCGATCTCCTCGCGCACGTAGCGGGCGATGACGCTCTCCGCCAGCTCGAAGACGCGGCTGACCTCCAGCTTCAGCAGCATTCCCGGATGGTCGCCTGTGATTTCAACCGGGGCCTTGCGCTCGCGCACCTTGACGGTGTTGCCATTCGCGTCGGTCTGCTCGGCATAAACCGCTGCCGGGTAGTGCTTGCGCATCTGGTCGCGGCCCTTGCGCCCCACTGCCTCGATGTCGATTTGCTTGTCAGGGTTGCCCCCGAAAAACTGATAGGCGGTCTTGAGGATGTTGGCGTTGAAGGCTCCGGCAAAACCCTTGTCTCCGGTGATGATGATCAGCAGCACGCGCTTCTCCGGGCGCGTGATGAAGAGCGGATGGCGCAGGTTGCCGGTCACCTCGTCAAAAATATCAACGCGCCGCGTCAGCGATTCGAGGACGCTGGTGATCATCCGGGCGTAGGGCCGCGCACTGAGCGCCCGCTCCTGCGCGCGCCGCAGCTTGGCCGCCGAGACCATCTTCATGGCCTTGGTGATCTGCATCGTGTTCTTCACGCTGCGAATCCGCCGCCGTAGATCAAGTACGTTTGCCATTGTCAGTTTTCAGTTCTCAGTTTTCAGTTGTCAGTTACCAGTAAATTCCAATTCTGTTCCTAGAGGTATTTACTGACAACTGATAACTGACTACCGACCACTCGTAGTTGCTAGCTCCGCCTTGAAGTTGGCCGAGTATTCCTTCAGCGCGGCGTGCAGCTTGCCGCGCAGATCGTCGTCGAGCGCCTTATTCTTGGTCAGGTCTGCGAGCAGCGCTGTCTGCTCGTTCTCGAAGTACTTGTAGAGCCCAACTTCAAAGGCGCGAATGTCGCTTACCTGCAAATCATCCAGGTAGCCCTGCGTTCCGGCGAATAGCACCACCGTCTGCTGCTGCCATGTCAACGGATGAAACTGCGGCTGCTTCAGCAGTTCCGTCAACCGCTGGCCGCGGTTGAGCTGCTTCTGTGTCAGCGGGTCGAGGTCCGAGCCGAACTGCGCGAAGGCTGCCAGCTCGCGATACTGCGCGAGATCGAGCTTGAGCGTCGCGCCCACCTGCTTCACCGCCTTGATGGCCGCCGAGAAGCCCACGCGCGAAACCGACAGCCCAACGTTCACCGCGGGACGAACGCCGGAGTTGAAGAGGTCGGTTTCAAGAAAAATCTGTCCGTCGGTGATGGAGATGACGTTGGTCGGGATGTAAGCCGAGACGTCGCCGGCTTGCGTCTCGATGACCGGCAACGCAGTCAGTGAACCGCCGCCCTTCTTGTCGCTCAGCTTGGAGGCGCGCTCCAGCAGCCGCGAGTGCAGATAGAAGACATCGCCCGGATAAGCCTCGCGGCCCGGAGGACGTCGCAGCAGCAGCGAAATCTCGCGGTAAGCCATGGCGTGCTTGGAGAGATCGTCGTACATCACCAGCGCGTGGCGTTTCGAGTCGCGGAAGAACTCGCCGATGGCGCAGGCCGAGTAGGGCGCGATGTAGAGCATCGGCGCGGGCTCCGAGGCCGAGGCGGCCACGACGACCGTGTGCCCCATTGCACCAGCTTCGGTGAGCGTCTGGACCACTTGAGCAATCGACGACCGCTTTTGGCCGACGGCGCAGTAGATGCAGATCAGATCGTTCTTGGCGTTGTTGATAATCGTGTCCAGCAACACGGCGGTTTTGCCGGTCTGCCGGTCGCCGATAATCAGCTCGCGCTGCCCGCGGCCGATGGGAATCATGGCGTCGATGGCCTTGAGTCCCGTGGCCATCGGCTCGCGCACCGGCTGGCGGTCGATGATGCCAGGGGCCAGCCGCTCGATAGGCAGTGAGGACTTCGACGCAATGGGGCCCTTGTCGTCGATCGGTTGCCCAAGCGCGTTCACCACGCGGCCAATCATGCCTTCGCCTACCGGTACGCTCAAAATCGTTCCCGTGCGCTTTACCTCGTCGCCTTCGTTCAGCTCGGTGTAGTCACCCAGAATCACCGCGCCCACCGAATCTTCTTCGAGGCTCAAAGCCAATCCGGCAATGCCATGCGGAAAGCTGAGCAGCTCGCCGGCCATCACCTTGTCCAGTCCATGCAGCCGGGCAATGCCGTCGCCCAGCGACGTGATGGTCCCCACCTCGTCCACCTGGACCTTGGAGTCGTAGTTCGCGATCTGCTCGCGAAGAAGTTGCGTAATCTCGTCTGCTTTGATCTGAGCCATTTTCTTCCTTTGCGGGACTAGTCCCTCGTCCCTGTCGCCTACCCGGCAATCAATGCTTCCTTCAATCTGTCCAGCCGTCCGCGCACCGAACCGTCATAAACCGTGGAGCCGATGCGCACCACTGTTCCTCCGAGGATCGATTTATCCAGCTTGAAGCTGGCCTGAATCTGCGCACCCGCCAGTTTGCCCACCCCGGCCACAAGGCCCGCGCGGCCCTTATTGTCCAGTGCCCGTGCGGTCAAAATCTCCACCGGGCGAATTCCCTGCCGCTCCTGCATCTCCGTGCGATAAGCCGCGGCCACATCTTTTACCTCGCCGATGCGATCGTTCTTAATCAGCACCGCCAGCAGGTTGCGCAGCTCTTTTTGCAGCTTGAGCTTCGCGTTCATCTTGTCCAGAACCTCGATCTTCTGCGGAACGGATACCGCCGGATTGACAAACAGCTCGCGCAATTCGGCGCTCGCCTCCCATGTGGCAAGAAAATCGTCCAGCTGCCGGTCCAACGCCGCTGTGTCCAGCTTTTCCTGGGTCACCACATCGGCAAAGGCGCGGGCGTAACGTGCGACAAAAATTGCCATCTACTTCCGCCCTCCCTTCGGCGCGGTCTTCACCGCCGTGTCGCCCAGAAACTCGGCAATCAGCGCCCGGTCAGTCTCTGGCGTAATCGCCAGTTGTTTCGCGGCCTCCTCGATGGCTAAATCCGCGGCAAAGTGGCGCAACTCGCGCCGCGCCAGCGCGGCCGCGGCTTCCATCTCCTGCGCGGCGGCGGCCACGATGCGCGCGCTCTCTTCCTTGATCGAGGACTTGATGCGCTTCTCATCCTCGCGGCTCTCCACTTCAACTTGCGCGCGAATCTGCGCAATATCGCTGTCCAGTCCCGAAAGCTTGGCCTCGATGGCGCTCAGCCGGGCATAGGCGTCCTCGGTCATCTTGCGGGCCGACTCGATGTTGGTGCGAACCTTCGCTGTGCGATTGCGAAGCGTTTTAGGCAGGATGCGGAAAAGTAGAAAGCCTACAGCCAACACGATGATGGCAAAGTTGATGCCCTCGAAGATGCGTGCCGTGGTCTCCACATCCAGATGAATCATCCGGGCAATAGCCTGCACCGTTGGGGAGTGCAGATAAACGTCATTCGGGTCTGCCTTGGTCGCCTCTTTAGGTTTGGCTTCTTCGGGCCTGGCCGCTTCACTGGTTGCCGTAGTTGTCATTGGCTGGGCAGCAGGTGCGGAGCTCTGAGGCGATATGCGGATGGGAGTAATCAGCGCGGCGGCGACAAACATCGCCACAAACAACATGCGAAAGGTAGGAGGTAAAAAACGCCCTAGCTGCATGCAATCTCTCAACGGGAACCCCCGGCGGCCACGGGCAATATGGCGCGCAACACCTGGCGGGCCAGATCTCCGGCGGAGGCCTGGATTGCCTTTCTGGCCTGCGCGGCCTCGGCTTCCAGAGCCGCCTTGGCCTGGCTGACCTTCTGCACTGCTGCCTTGCGTGCGGCATCCAGCGCCGCGTCGCGCTCTGCACTCCATTGCTTTACGCGAGCCTCTCGCGCCTTGTAAACCTCGCCGCGGGCCTGTCGCAGCCGCTCGGCATACTCGGCTGTCAGCTCTTCGGCCTGGGCAATGGCCTGGTGCGCCTTCTCCTGTGCGCCCTCGGTGCGGGAGCGGCGCTCTTCGAGCGTGGCCGTCAGTGGTCCCTGAACCAGAAACTGGTAGGCCAGAACCAGCACCGTGAATAGCAATATTGTGGGTATGGAGCTAAGCAGAAGCGTCCCGAGTTGTTGAATGAGTACTTGCATGCCGATTCAGCTTGTTCAGATTGTCCAGGCGGTCTAATGGTTCTCTCGCGCGCGGGTGAACACTTTTTTGTATCAAGAGCGAACCGTCAAGTCAACGAATCTGGCCCCTATTTCAGGACTTCCGTGACGGCGGTCACTATTTGGGACGAGTGTTCAAAAAAGAACTTGCTTTTGTCCAAAACTAGCCTAGACTGAGGTTATCACCTAGACCCGGTCCAGGGTCCAGCGGGCGGTCGGCTTCGGGAAGTCACTCCACTCCCGGAGTCGGCAGCCCGCTTCTGATTTTTTTGGCCGTTTCGGGCATGCGACAACCCCATAGGGCGAATTCTGCCCCGAAGCCGGTCTTCTTTCGTTAGAATGGCTTCGTCTTATAGGAGGGAATCAGATGGAAACCACAAAGAGCATAGGCTTGGCCGAGCTACTGGCTCAGGTGCGGGCGGAAATCGACCAATCGCAGGAAAACCTCCGCAAATCCGGCAAGCCGGCAGCCATCGACTGGGAGTCAGCCGAAATCGAGATTTCCTTTGGCGTGACCAAGGGGGGCAATGCAAAGGGCAGCGCGAATATCCACATCTTCGCCATTGAGGTTGGAGGCAACTACAACTCCCAGGAGGTTCACCGGCTGACGCTCCATCTCAAGCCCCACGAAAAGTCTTCGGCGGATAAGAAGAACAGCACGAAAGGAACAAACAGGTCGGTGGGGAGCATTCCAGTAGCAATTGCTGCAAGATCCCTCCTCGCCCGAAAAAGCTGACGGAAAACCGCCTTCAGCGCTGGGCGCAGAGATACATCATTTTTTCTCCGCCGTCAGCAGTCCTTGGGCGCGCAGCCAGATCTCCAGCAGATTGGGCCACTGGTCCAGAGCCGCATCGCCCTTGCCCAGGCCGGTGCCGTGCGGGCCGTTGGCAAAGATGTGCGCCTCGGCCGGTACGCCTGCCTTGACCAATGCTTCGTAAAACCGCAATCCCTGTTCCAATGGAACCGTCTTGTCGTTAAAGGTGTGGTACCAGAAGGTCGGCGGCGTATCTTTAGTCACAAATAAATCCGGGGAGTATGCTGCCTTCATCTCCTCGCATTTGTTCATTACGTTGAACATCTTGCAGTAGCTCAGGTGCGATGTGTCCGGCGATAAGGCGCCGATCCATGGATAGCCGAGCACCAGGTAATCAGGCCGGCTGGAGACTCTTTCGACGGGATCCTCGGCGTCGGGATTGCCGGGGACGGGCTGAGTTGAAGCCAGCGCCGCCAAGTGCCCGCCGGCGGAGAACCCGATGATGACGATACGGTTGGGGTTGATCTGGTAGTCATTGGCCCTCGCACGTACCGTCTGTACGGCGCGCCGCGCGTCCAGCAGCGGAACCGGCAGCAAGTAGCCGTGCGAGGAGAGCCGGTAACTGAGAATAAAGGCGCGAAAGCCCCGCGCAGTGAACCAATCGGCGAACTGCCGGCCTTCCAGGTTGGCGGCCAGATGGGCGTAAGCGCCGCCGGGAAGAATCACCACCGCCGAGCCGTTCTCGGTGCCATGATGAGGCTCAAAGACAGTCAGGGTGGGGATGTCTTCGCAGGCCTTGCCCTTGGCTTCGGGCGCGTCCCCCGGCCACAGGCGAATGGTTTGGATGCCCAGAAAAGCATTGTTGTTATCCGCCACTGCGCAAGGCTCTGTTTGCGCCTGCGCCCATCCGTACGCCATCAAAACCACAACCAGCGCCGCGAAAAATCGTCTCATTGGTAACCTCATTACGGTTCGCGGAAATTATATAGCCTGAAGGAAAACTCTCCCCAGTCAGGGATTCTTCAATTTCCCGCCTTGCCAATGAACTTAGCCAGATCGCCTTTCAACTGGCGCAGGGCATCTACGTTGAGATAGATCATGTGCCCTGACGGGTAGTAGCCAAACTGCACGTTGCCGCGCAGCGCCGGCTCCAGGTTCATATGTGCCAGGTCAAACTCGGTGGCAAAGAACGGCGTCGCCAGGTCGAAATAGCCGTTGGCCGAAAAGACCTTCAGGTGAGGATTTTTGCGGATGGCGCTGGCCAGGTCCGCGGCCACCCACGGCTCGGACTGCGGCTGGCCTAAGCCCCCCATTCCCGGTCCGGCGCTGGTGGGCCGGTGCTTCCAGTCCCACTGGCCAATTGTTTCGGCGCTGGGATGGTAGGTGTCGGTCGATTCGTACTTCAGCTCCCGCTCAAGATAATCGTGCAGTGCGGCGACAAAGGCGCCCATGATGCCCGCGTCGGAGGGGTCGTAACTCGGCGCTTCGCCGGCCGCGTCCACGTCTACGCCCTCAAAGCGCATATCGTAGCGGCCCAGCGTCTTGCGGTCGTCGCGCAGTACCTCCTTGCGGAAGCGGCTGGGAGAGATGCGTAGGTTGGCCTCCTTCACGTACTCCACGCTCAGGCCCGTCAGCCGGCTCACCTCCTTGGCCACGGAGTCCAGTTGCGCCGCGGGCAGGTTGTGCCCCGCAAACAGCGCCTGCGCGTATGGCCCAGAGGCAAAGACGCGCGCCTGCTCCACCCATGCCGCCAGGTCCGCCGGTTTATTGGGAATCTTGTTGAAGTACCAGGCAGCCGCCGCGTAGCTGGGCAGGTTGGAGATGTAGGTCGTGTCGTAGCCCCCGGCGCGAACTCCGTAATTCAGAATCGAACTGATCAGGATGACCCCGTTCAACTGCACCCCGTCGTTGCCCAGCATGTCGGCCAGTGCCGCTGAGCGTGTCGTTCCGTAGGATTCGCCGATAAGAAACTTCGGCGAGTTCCAGCGTTGGTTCACATTCAGGTAGCGCTGGATGAAGCGGTCGAAGGCACGCAGGTCCTGATCCACGCCGGTGAAATCCTTGGCCGTCCCCTTGCCTACGGCGCGCGAGTAGCCGGTCAGCGGCGCATCGATGAAGACCAGATCGCTCTTGTCCAGCAGCGAATACTCGTTTGGCACCAGCTTGAAGGGCGGTCCTGCGGTCGGGTCGGGGCTGTCGGTCACAATCCTCACCGGCCCGAAGGAGCCCATGTGCAGCCACAGCGAGGCAGAGCCGGGCCCGCCGTTATATAGAAAGCTCACCGGCCGCGTCTGCGCATCAACTCCGTCCAGCGTGTAGGCCACGTAGAAGATGCTTCCGTAAGGCTTGTCCTCTTCGTCGCGGATTAGCAGCGTGCCCGCCGTCGCCGTATACTTCAGCGTCTTGCCGCCCAGCGCCAATTCGTGATGCGTGGCTACCGTCTTCTCAGGCGGGATGGGCGACTCCTTGTCGGCGTCTTTATGCGTCTCCGCACCCACCGCCGGCGCAGGCGCGGCTGGCCGTGTCTCCTGCGCCCGCAGGGCAGGGAAGAGGAAGAACAAAGTCAATGCGACCATCAGGTCTACGCCAAGCCGATGTACAGTTTTCATGTGTGAAGAACCTCCAGAACGGTTCAATCAGTCTAGCATTGTGTAGGTCTTGCCCTCGAACTCTCCGGTGCGATCAGAGCAGGACATTTCGTTTTTCTATTCCCTATTCACTATTCCCTGTTTTTTTACAGCCACATCTCCGCGTGCCCATTGCAGCACTTCGCGGCCTGTGCGGTCATCTCCTCCGCCAGCCCAAACCCGTAGCGGGCAAAGTAATAGGCCGCGCCGTGCACCCGCTCCTGCAACGCGCCTCCGGGAGATAGCGCCTGGCAGACAACCTTGGCCTGGCGCGTGAGCGCCTCTTCGCGCTGTAGCTGGAAGTTGGCCGCCAAACGCCGCAAGCGGCTCATCTGGTAGCGCATCTTGCTGGCCGAGGTTTCAGCCGAACGGCTCAGCCCCGCATCCAGCGTGTGCATCCACTCCAGCAGCGCCGCAAGCTCGGTCTCCAGCGCCGTCCCCGCCGCCGCCAGCCGTAACTTTCCCTCCTTTGGCAGGTTTTGAGCGGCCAGTAGTTGTGCCATTGACGCCGGTGTCTCGCCAAAAACCCGCTCCAGCGTCAGCCCATGCTTGTTGAGCAACTCGCCGATCTTTGGCTCTACCAGGGTGGCGGAAAAACGCGGCAGCGCCGGTGTCCCTCGTCCCAGAATCCGCTCGTATAACACGGCGGATTGGGCAAAGTAGGCAATCTCCGCCGGCCCGCCGACGATGGCCGAAGTAGAGAGCAGAAAATCCTGGAAAACCGGCCGCAGCAGCGCCGAGGGAGAGATGCGCTCCGGCTCTGCGTCCAGAATCCCCACTAAATCCGCCGTCGAAAAGCTCTGCCGCCCCGCCTGCCACATCCCCTTCGGCTCCTGTGCGCTCGGCAGCAGCCGCTTGAGCGCCACGCGCGCGCCTGTCCGTTCGTCGATGAGAAAAAGCAGGCTGGACTGCGCTCCCACGGCCACCTGCGCGTGATAGCCGGTCGTTTCCAGCTGCTTATTCCGCTCGAGCAGCGCCGCATGCAGTTCGTCGGCGCGCTCCAGCGCTGCGCGCAGCACAGGCGCGCCCATGAGGTGCGCCTCACGCCAGCTCGCGTCCAGCACCAGCAGCCCCTGCGCGGCAAACGCCCGGGAATAAAACTCTGCGAAGGCTTGGGCCAGTGTTCGCCCCGGCTTGTAGGCCGCGGCCAAAGCCCCCGTTGCATCGGAATCCCCCAGTAGCACCCGTGCCTCATCGATTAGCGGTGTAATCGAGTCGTCCAACTCCACGCTGCCTACCGGCCGTGCAAATTCAGGCGTTGCCGAATAAACCAGCGTGCGCAACTCACGCCGCGCTGGAAAGACCACATGGTTGATCTCGGCAAAGTCGTGGTCTTCCGTGGCCAGCCAGAAGATTGCCGCGTGCGGCCGTCCCGCGGCCGTGGCCTCTCGCGCGCGGGCCAGCGCCGTAGCCGCCTTGAAGGGCGTGAACAGCGGCCCGCCGAACAGCCCCACCTGCTGCCCGGTGACTACCACTCCACCGCCGCCGCGTAAACCCTCAAGGGCCGCCGTGGCAGCCGCTGTAGAATTCTGCCCTGCCAGCAGCCTTACCAACTCCGCCCAGTGCGCGGGCGCCACCGGACGCTGCTGCCAGCTATCGTTCCAGGTGCCGGGGGTATAGTACCCACGTGCAGCCGCCGCCCCGGAGCAGTACTCCAGATACAGCCGGCTCAGCCCCGGCACGACGGTGATGGGATGGCACTTTGCGTTCAGCAACTCGTTCTCTTTAGGCCAGGGAATCCCAGGGCGAACCCGGTTTGCGCGCGCTGAATGGGATTCGGCTCCTGTTAAGGATGCCACGCCAGACCCAATTGATGCACCCGTGCGTTTTGTTTGCGGCATTTTGGCCAATCTGTGCGTATACTCTGTATCTGATTGCGCATGTTGTCCAAATGCGCTCCTAACGTAACCGTGAAGGGGAGACAACAGATGCCCAAGAAGAAGAAAGCCGCCAAGCCAAAGAAGAAGAAGGCCGCCAAATCCAAGGGAAAGAAAGCCGCCAAGCCAAAGGATAAGAAAGCCCGTAAAAAAGCAAAAGCCCTGAAGAAGACCAAGGGGAAGAAAGCCAAGGTTAAGAAGCCCAAGGCAAAGAAGGCCAAAGGGAAGAAAGCCAAGGCGAAAAAGCCCAAGGGGAAGAAAGCAAAGGCAAAGAAACCCAAGGCCAAGAAGGCTCTCAAGGTGCTCCTGCCCGCTGAAGAGGAGAAGGCTGAACTGCTCAGCTCCGAGTCGGTCTTCGAGGGGCCGCTCTTCCGGGTGCTGCGCGACCGCCTCATTGAGCCGGGAGGCAAGCTGGCAACCCGCGATATCGTCCGCCATAACGGCAGCGTGGTCGTTCTGGCCATCGACAACTCGAAAAGCAAAAAAGACCCATGGATTGTGGTCGAGCGGCAGTATCGCCATGCCGCCAATCGCTTTCTCTGGGAGTTGCCGGCCGGCAAGCTGGAACCCGGTGAAGACCCCCTGCTGGGCGCCCAGCGGGAACTGGCCGAGGAGACCGGTTATCGCGCCAAAAAATGGAAGCCGCTGGTCGAGTACTACGCCAGCCCCGGCTTTCTGGGCGAATCGATGAAGGTTTTTGTGGCCGAGGGCCTGGTGGCGGGCGACTCCCATCCGGAAGACGATGAGCAGATTGCCTTTCGCCTGGTCAAGCTCTCCGAATTGCTCAAACTGATCGAATTGGGCGCGATTCTGGACGGCAAAACGCTCTCCTCCGTGCTCTTATTCGCCCGAAAGCTCGCCGGTAAGAGCAAGAAATAACGGCCGCAAATAGGCCCCGTACAGGCAACCCATCCCAGCCAGGGCCGGAATCCACAATCCGGCCATGGTATTTTGTGTTTTTAATCACATTTCTGCATCTTTTTAGGAGCTTTTTGCGTCATAATGCATACCGGTGGGCATTCCCCAGTAATACCCACCGTACATCACAGGATGTAAGGAAGGCAGGACCCTGTGGCTCAGTACAAAGGGAAGGTCAAGTGGTTCAACAACGCCAAGGGTTACGGCTTCATCGGACGTGAAGATGGGCCGGACGTATTCGTCCACTATTCATCGATTCAGTTGGACGGGTACAAGACGCTGAAAGAGGGCGATGACGTTGAGTTTGATATCGTCCAGGGCCAGAAAGGCGCCCAGGCGGATGCGGTGATCCGGCTGCGTGGCGCGACCGCGACCCCGAGCGCTACACCTAGCGCTACCGCCAACGAGACCTAAAGGCGCTGAAGACCGGGCGATAGTGAAGGACCGTCACGGTGCGGATAATTAGGGTGTGTCCGTTCTATTCTCTTCGTCACAACGCACTAATATTTTTGTAAGTGCTTTACCTTCTTAATGTTACACCGTCAATAGCGTATCTTATGGCTTATCCCGGCTGCTCTCCCCTGCGAATCCGGCCAGATTTGCTCTCGTTTGCGCAAAACCACCGCCAGGATCCTGCAAATTGCCGGATGTTCAGTCACTTCAAAGCCGGCTGCCTGCGCCGCCTCCAGTTCATGCCGAAATTTCAGTGGCTTGACGTGGCCGGCGGGCTCCGCCAGCAGCAGCAACCCTCCCAACTTGAGCGCGGCCTCCGCTTTGCCATTAATGCAGGAATTCATAGCCTGATATGCGCCTGTCAAGATAAGATAAGGGCGCTATGAGCTTACTCCATCAGGACAATTCGAGAGATATTGACGATGCCGCCCGCGGTGATGAGTACACCAGGGGATCTGGCTATGTGGGCTGGGCCAGCGTAGTCGCCACCGTTCTGGTTGTCTTCGCCGTCGCCGTATATGTGCTGCTGACTCAAAAGCCTCCCGTAGCCAGCGGAGAGATTGTTCAGGTCTGGGCTTACCCCAACCACGTCGTCACCTCGGGCCTTGACGCCAGCGGCGCGCCCATGCCCAGGAAGAGCTTCGACCAGGTGCTGGTCTTTGCCCGCATCAAGCTGCGCAACCAGAGCAAAATCCCGCTTGTCCTTGAGGATGTGCTGGCCAATCTCAAGCAGTCAGACGGCATTCTATCCATCTCCGCCGGAAGCACAGGTCAATTTGATGAGGTCTTTCTCGCCTATCCCGAGCTGGCCGCGCTGCACTCCAACGCGCTATCGCCCCACGCCACCATTGAGCCGGAGCAGAATGTGGAGGGCACCGCCTTCTGGATCTTCCTCCTGTCACGGCAGGAGTGGGAGGCGCGTAAGGATTTGAACTTCACTTTCAAGTTCCAATATCAGGACAACCTGGTGCTCACACCCCACACCGCGGTTAAAGCATTTCCCCAGTAGATTTAATTGTGGCTACAACTGAGAAGCGGCTTGTTCATTAACCGGGATCCCCACGGACGGGTTCTCATCCGTGAGGTGGAAGTAAAAGCCGCCTTTCACAGCCCTTTGTGATCCCAGGTGAATTTGGGAAATGCTCTATGGAACGTTAGCCGGAGCCGGCGCACTCTTGGGCGTCGACAGATACCCGCTCACCTGGTTCTTGGAGCTGACGGTGTTGACCACCACCTCAAAGAGCTGCGGGTCCTTGCCGCTATAAAACTGAAGCGGCTCGTTGATGCCTTTGTTGTTCTTCGGCACGGGCTTGTCATCCGACACTACCGTCAGGCTGTAGGTGTACTTCTTGGGATCAGCCTTGGTCAGTTGCAGGCTCACTGTGCCTACCGGCTTCGTCTGCCCCTTGGTCAGCGTGAACTCGTAGTAGTTCCGGTCGCCCTTGTGCTTTAGCACTTCCAGCTCGTCATGATTGCGGGCAATCAGCGTGCTGTGGCCGTCCAGATCACCCTTCATCGACTGCAACTGGCTGATCGCCGTGGCCAGGTCGCTCTGCGTCTTGGTCAAATCGGTCTTGACCCCGCCCACGTCGGTCTTCACGCCCGAAACATCCGTTGAAAGCCCGCTCACCGCCTGCGCGGTTTGCTGCTGGGCGCTCTCTACGGCCTTCTCCCGGCGAAGGATCTCCTGGGCGCGGGCATCCATCTGTTTCTGCGTCAGCCCCAGCGACTGGCCCAGCTCCTCGGTTGCTACTTTGAGCCGAGCGTCGGTTTCACGCAGGTCAGACGCCAGCTTCTTGTTCTGATCCCTGGCATCGGCCAGCGCTGCTTCCTGGCCGCTCAGGCGGCTGCTCAGAGACCAGCTCCAAAGCAGGCCGCCAATCCCGATCACCAGAGCCACGGCGACGGCCGCCAAAAACGCGCCCGAGTAGCTCCTTGGTGCTTTATCAACTTCACTCATGTATTTGCCTTTCTTTCGTGTCCGACTCGCGGACCGTTTGTCGTGTTTAGACGTCTTCCTCTCTGTTAGACGCCGAAAAAAGGTGATATCTCCCAAATTCCCGATATTCTGTCGGGATTCCACCCGGAATGCTCTAGTCGAAGCACTCGCTTCGGGCATTCATGGGGTGAATCTATAGAATATAGAAATATTCCCGATTGTGCAGGGAAAGCTGCCCGGTTTTGTACAGCACACGCCCTGGTTCAGGCTTTGCAGTCTATTTCCCACGGTGCCGTCCCACCATTCGTGACAACCATCGAAGCGCTACGATATAAACATCTTTAGGGAACTTTTAGGCGCAGACGCATCTGAATCTCAGGTAAAATTGCCGCATCCGTCTAAGTAATCACGATAAGGGAGAAATCCGAATTTTATGTCGACTGCTGTCGCTGGGAAGGGTTTGGAAGGAGTTGTTGCGGCAAACTCCGGGATCTGCTGGATCGACGGAGAAGCCGGCGTACTCTCCTATCGAGGCATCGACATTCATGATTTGGCCCTGAACTCCACCTTCGAGGAAACCACCAGCCTGCTGTGGACTGGCATTCTGCCCAGCGAGCTTGAGTTGCGCGAGTTCGAGTCGCAGCTGACATTGGCCCGGAGCCTCGATGTTCGCATCATCGACCTGTTGCGCACTGCTCCCGCCTCGGCCGCCCCCATGGAGGTGCTTCGCACAGCGGTCTCGGCGCTCAGCTTCTACGACGCCGACGAGAAGGACAACTCCCACGACGCCAACGTGCGCAAATGCTTCAACCTGACCGCGCAGTTTGCCATGATCGTGGCCATCTACGACCGGCTGCGCAAGGGCCTTGAGGTTGTGCCCCCCGACCGCTCGCTGAACCACGCCGCCAACTTTCTGTGGATGCTTAACGGCGTCAAGCCCTCGGAGATAGCTACCCGCACGCTGGACATCGCCCTCATCCTCCACGCCGAGCACGAACTGAACGCCTCCACCTTCGCCGCCCGCGTCATCGCCGCCACTCTCTCCGACGTCCACTCGGCCGTCACCGGCGCTCTCGGCGCCCTCAAGGGACCGCTGCACGGCGGCGCCAACGAAGGCGTCATGCGCATGCTCTACGAGATCGACAGGGAAGGCGCTGACCCGGTCGAATACGTCAAGGGAATGCTTGCCGCGCGGCAGAAGATCTCCGGCTTCGGTCATCGCGTTTACAAAACCGAGGATCCCCGCGCCACCCACCTGCGCAAGATGAGCGAGCAGCTCGGCAAGGACGCAGGCAAGTCCAAGTGGTTTGAGATGTCCCGTGCTATCGAGCTCTACATCAACGCCGACAAGAAGCTCAACGCCAACGTGGACTTCTACTCCGCCTCCACCTACGCCACGCTGGGCATCGACATCGATCTCTATACGCCCATCTTCGCCATCAGCCGCATCGCCGGTTGGGCCGCCCATGTCATCGAGCAGTTGGACGACAACCGCCTCATCCGTCCCCGCGCCGAATACATCGGCCCGCCCTACCCCGCGCCCTACATTCCCATGGACAAGCGGGGATAAGGCGACATTTCTTCGGCTACCGCCGCGCCTTCCACAGCAGATATAGCCCCCATGCCGCCAGCGTGCAGCCGTCGCGGATCACCCCGTTGCGCATCAATTCCTCGAATTCTTCTATGGGCAACGAGCGAACCACGATGTCGTGCTCCTCGCTGTCAGGCTCCTTCTCCGCGTGCGTCAGACCGGTGGCCAGATAGACATGTTGCTTCTGGAGCGTGAAGCCATATGCGATCCACAGCTCACCCAGGTGAACCATCTGCGCCGCTTCCAGGCCGGTCTCCTCTTTCAATTCGCCGCGCGCCAGCTCTTCGGGATTCTCGACCTCCATCTCCCAGCCGCCCTGCGGCAGCTCCAGCGCCAGCTCCTGAATGGTGTAGCGGAACTGCTCCACCAGCCATACCCGTCCCTGGTCGATAGGCAGGATGATTGCAGCGTCGTGCTTCTCCACCACGCCATAAATACCCCGCTCGCCATTCGAGCGCAGAATCTCATCCTCCCGCACCCGCATCCATCGGTTGCGATAGACCTCGCGGCTGGCAAGCGTGGTGATGGAACCGTCTGAATTCATAGCGCTTCCTTGCTTCTCAATGCTGCAATGATCGATCGTTTTTGTTTTGAAAGGGCGCGGCTTTAGCTGCGCCAATAGAGGCGAATGGAGAGTCGTGGGGCTTTAGCCCCCGAGGGAACGTGTCCAACTCAAAACACCCATTCGCGGAGCAATATGCGTACTGCTCCGGACGTTCGACTAATCGTGCCTTGACCGGATTGTTTGCAATATACGCACGATGAATCTCAAAATCCTCGTCATCGCGTATCCGATGATCTGAATATCCCGTTACCCAAACACCACCAATCCACTTGAACTCCCGTTTGGCCCGAAAAGAATAACCCCCCTTTAAGCATTGAATCGCCAATTCAAGACTGGCGCGGGGTGTAATGATCAGATGAAAGTGATCGGGCATCAACACAAACGCGTGAAGCAGATAGCGCTCCGGACGATACCCATAGAGCGTCTCAAGGAATAGTTTGGCCCATCGCTCGTGGCGAAAGAACGGTCTGCGTTCCGCAGTGTTCGAGGTCACAAAGTAAGTCTGCCCATTGTTGGTCGCAACCTCTCGCTTTGGAATCATACATTCCCTCGGGGGCTAAAGCCTCGGCATTTTTTGGCCATCAATCGGCGCAGCTAAAGCCGCGCCCTTTCAAAACCCATTCAATCAGCTTCATCCCGCAACCGGTACTGCCGCAGCCGCCCCATAAGCGATGCCGGACCGCTCACCGTCAGTCGAACCAGATTGCCCTCGTACTCTCTGCTGTGCACGACCATCCCCGCCTCGATGGCCGCCAGAACCGCGCCCTCCTGCTGTGGAACGCATAACTCCGCGTCGATCATCGGATCGGAATGCAGCGCGCGATCGATGGCCCTGAGCAGCGCCTCCATCCCTTCGCCGGTTCGCGCTGACACCGCTACCTCGCCCGAGGACTCCGCCCGCTCCAGCAGCCCTTCCCGCTCATGCTTGCCCAGCAGGTCAATCTTGTTCAGCACTTCAACGCGCGGCTTGCCCAGCGATTCCAGTTCACCCAGAACCCGCTCCACCTGTGTCTTTTGTTCTTCGCCGTAACTCGAAGCCGCGTCGCGCACGTGCAGCAGCACCTCGGCCTGCGCCACCTCTTCGAGAGTCGCGCGAAAGCTGGTCACCAGCGTGTGCGGCAGGTTGCGGATGAAGCCCACTGTGTCCGACAACAGAACCTTGCGGCGGCTGGGCAGTTCTATTGCTCGCAGTTTAGGGTCCAGCGTGGCAAACATCTTTGGTGACTGCAAGACCTGCGCCCCGGTCAGTTGGTTGAAGAGAGTGCTCTTGCCGGCGTTGGTGTAGCCCACCAGCGCCACTGTCGGCACCGGAACCGACTCGCGCCTTTGCCGCTGTTGCTTGCGCACCCGGCGCACCGCGTCCAAATCAATCTTCAGCCGGTCGATGCGGCGCTTGATCCCGCGCCGGTCGGTTTCCAGCTTGGTTTCGCCCGGTCCGCGCGTGCCGATGCCGCCGCCCAGCTGCGACATCGCCTTGCCCTTGCCGGTCAGCCGCGGCAGCAGGTACTCCAGTTGCGCCAGCTCCACCTGCAATTGCCCTTCGCGAGTGCGTGCGTGACGGGCAAAAATGTCCAGGATCAACTGCGTCCGGTCCAGCACGCGGCAGGGCAGCGCGGCCTCCAGGTTGCGCAACTGCGTCGGCGTCAGGTCGTGGTCGAAGAGCACCAGGTCGGCATCAACCGATGCGGCAACCCCGGCAATCTCCTCCACCTTGCCCGCGCCAATCAGCGTTGCCGGATCGGGCTTGGCGCGCCGCTGCAGGATCTCCGCGGCCACCGTGCCGCCTGCGCTCGCCACCAACTCGCGAAACTCGGCAAGAGACTCTTCCGCATCCAGCTCAGTTAGCGAACGCACCGCCGCTCTGGCCGGGGAATCGCCCGTATCCAAGCGCTCTGTCTCACCGACTCCGGAATCCGGCGCAGACGGCTCCTCGCGCACTACAGCCCGTCGCGCATCCGATTGGGTTGCGTGGTTGCTGCGGGAGCGGAGCCCGATGTCCACTCCCACTAATACTGCTCGCTCCGAGTCTTCGCTCTCGCGTCCCGAACCGGGCGCAGAGGGGTAACTCCGAGCGCCTGTCCTGCTCGCGCCTACGGCCAAAGGAGACCGCTTCCTGCCTGCTATCGCTGTTCCCCGGCGGCTGAAGGTGTGGAGGGGGCCGGAACAGCATCGGGGAACGCGCCAGCCGGACGGTGTTCGCTGTGCAGCGAGCCCCGGTTGCTCACCACCGTCGATATGGCATGTTTGAAGATCAACTGCTCCTGGCTGTTGTTCTCCAGAAGAACGGAGTACTTATCAAACGACCGGATCTTCCCGGTAAGCTTGACTCCGCTGACCAGATAAATCGTGATGGGGGTCTTGTCCTTGCGGACCGTGTTCAGGTACGTGTCCTGAATGTTTTGTGCCGGCTTGGTGTCCATATGCCGATCTCCTGCTTTCTGTCGGAAGTCTACTCGCTACCGTACTACTATGTACGCGTACAAATCGGCGGAAACGTCTCACCGGAACTCCACAGCCGCCAATTTCACAATAACTTAACATTAGACTGCTTTTCCTCCCCTTACAACCCTCAATTCGCTCATTTTTCTTTTCGAGCAGGCTTACCGCCCAATATCTGGCTAGATAGTGTGTGTGCCATATCACACGGAGGCCTCAACGCCACAAATTTCCCGGCGATCGTCTTTTGCTTGCTGTGGTGGGCGACAGGTCATTGTCGCTGGGCTGAATGTCCCGCATTTAGGACCTGCCAGTCCGCGCGGCTGCTAGCATAGTTCTGTGAAAACCGAGCCGAATCTGCCTCAGAATCCTGCCGCAACCACCCAGTCGGTGCCCATGCTGGACCTCAAGCGCCAGTACCAGCCCCTCTACCGCGAACTCATGGAGGCCCTCGGCCAAGTCATGGCCACGCAGCAATTCATTCTGGGTGAATCGGTTGCGGCCTTTGAGCGCGCCGCGGCCGGGCAGTTGGGCGTGGCCCACGCCATCGGCTGCTCCTCGGGCACTGACGCTCTCTGGCTGGCCCTGGCCGCTGCCGAAATCGGCCCCGGTCATGCCGTCGTCACCACCCCCTTCAGCTTCTTCGCCTCGGTCAGCGCCATCCTCCGCGCCGGTGCACAGCCGCTGCTCGCTGACATCGATCCCGCCACCTTCAACCTCAGCCCCTCAGCCGTCGAAGCACTCCTCAATGGCCCGCATGGCGCGTCCGTCGAGGCCATCCTTCCCGTCCACCTTTATGGCCAATGCGCCGACTGGACAGCCTTCGCCCGCATCGCTAAGGAGCGCAATCTAAAGCTCATCGAAGATGCCGCGCAGGCTTGGGGTGCAGAGTGTAATGGATTGAAAGCAGGCGCCCTCGGCGATGCCGCGGCCTTCAGCTTCTATCCCACAAAAAATCTCAGCGCGGCGGGCGACGCGGGGATGGTCACGACCAACTCCGGCGAGCTTGCCGAGCGCGCCCGCATGTTGCGCCAGCACGGAATGAAGCGCCGCTACTACCACGACGAGACCGGCTGGAACGCGCGCATGGACAGCTTCCAGGGCGCCATCCTCCAAGTCAAGCTGCGCTACATCGACGGCTGGAATCAGCTTCGCCGCACCGTCGCCCGCCGCTATCACGCCCTCTTTCACGCCGCGGGATTGGTCGAGGCCGGCCCTTATCCCATCCACGGCATCGTCCTGCCGCAGGAAGTCCGCGGCACGCATCACGTTTGGCATCAGTATGTTATCCGCACCACGCGCCGCGACGGGCTACGTCAGTTCCTTACCGAGCGCAAGATCGGCTCGGAGATCTACTACCCCGTCCCGCTACATCTGCAAGCAGCTCTCAAGGGCCTCGGATATAAGGAGGGCAGCTTCCCCGAGGCCGAGCGAGCTGCCCGTGAGGTCCTGGCCCTGCCCATCTTCCCCGAGCTGCGCGAGGACGAGCAGCAGACGGTGGTCAGCGCCATCGCCGAGTTTCTGACCGCTCCCTGAGCGTAAAGGCGATGATCCGTGATTTTGGATAGCGGCGTATCTTCACGAGCAACCGGGAGATAATCTGAGCGCGGCTTATGCCGCGTTCCTTGATTTTCAAAAACATAATGCAGGCTTTTCTCTCAGGCTTGAACCCCCGGCCCACCCTATTCCCTATTCCCTATTCCCTGTTCTTCGTCACCTCACCCTCATCCCTTCCTTCCGCATCACCCGTACCAGTGCCTTCCGTATCGCATGCTTCCAGAACTTTACCTCTTACCCAGGCTTCGGTATCCTATGTCGCGCAATGGGGGAACTCCTATTCCACCGTTTCCAGTATGCCTCCCATTGCGCCGCCAGCCGTTCCTTCTCATGTGCCTTCCAGCGCACTCTCGCTGCCTCCAGCCGCTGATCCTTCGCCTTTTGAAGTTTCCGCGCCCATCCCTCCGCCTGCCTTTGCTCCCGTTGCGACTCAATCCCCGCCGCCCACGCCGCCAGCGTCCCCTCCTTCGGAACCAGTCCGTACACCAGCTCGCAACCCAGCGCCTCGGCTGCCCGCCGCAGCGTCTGCAACTCGATTACCCCCCGCCCCTCTGTGTACTCCGCCCGGAATATCTCGCCCTTCGTCACCCCGATCCGCTCTGCTGCCTCCGCCGCTGGAATCCCCACCAGTTGCCGCACCGTACGCAACCATCCGTGTATGTTCTTTGCCGTCCCTCGCGCCGCGTGGAACGCCATTGCCGCATCATTCAGCTCCCGCAACTGCTCTTCCCAACCCTGTTTCCGCATTTATCTCCCTTCCTTTCATATACATACCTGAAATTCTGAGTAACTGGACTGTTCCGGGGTCCTTGGCGAGCGATTTTTGCTCGCTGGGGTAACTGATCCCTGATCTCTGATCGCTGTGTTCAGTTCCGAATAACCCAAATTTTCGCAAAAAAAGATCTAATTATACGCAAAGTCTTTTTTGCGCGCCTGACACACAGAAACTGTGTTCTGATTTTTTGCAAATAAATATGCCCCTTGCCAATCGGCAGGGGGCATATTTGTGAAGAGCTGCGGCAGCCGGTTACGCGCTGAAGAGCAGGACGCCGGCGGATTTTTCTTCGCTGGCGGAGTCGTCGGCGCTGACCGGGCGATAGAAGAGCTGGTTTTGGTCGAGGTAGACCTCGAGGAAGGCGGGGCGTTCGGTGATCTGGCCGGCGATCATGGCTTCGCTCAAGGGGTCCTCGACGTAGCGTTGCAGGGCGCGGCGCAGGGGGCGAGCGCCGTAGCTGCGGTCCACCAGCGTCTTTTCGAGGATCCACTTCTTGGCTTCCTCGGTGACCGAGATGGTGATGGACTTCTGCGCCAGATTGACGTTGAGCTGCTGAACCATCAGCTCGACAATCTGGATGAGGTCGGCGTCGTTGAGCGCCTGGAAGATGATGACCTCGTCGAGACGGTTGAGGAACTCGGGGTTGAAGGTCTTTTTGACCTCGGCCTTGACCAGCTCCTCGACCTTGTCGCTGACGATGTCGTCGCGGTCGCTGGCAAAGCCCAGGCCCTGCTTCTTTTGCAGGTGGCGCGCGCCGATGTTGGAGGTCATGATGACGATGACGTTCTTGAAATCGACGGTGTTGCCCAGGCCGTCGGTCAACTGGCCGTCCTCGAAGACCTGGAGGAGGATGTTGAAGACATCGGGGTGGGCCTTCTCGATTTCGTCGAGCAGGACGACGGAGTAAGGCGAGCGCTTGACGCGTTCGGTGAGCTGGCCGCCCTCCTCGTAGCCCACGTAGCCCGGAGGCGAGCCGATGAGCTTGGAGACGGAGTGCTTCTCCATGAACTCCGACATATCGAAGCGGATGAGCGCTTTGTCGGAGCCGAAGAGGAAGTGGGCGAGGGTGCGGGCCATCTCGGTTTTGCCGACGCCGGTGGGGCCGAGAAACAAGAAACTCCCAATCGGGCGGTTGGGCGACTTGAGGCCGGCGCGGGAGCGGCGAATGGCGCGGGCCAGGGCGTTGATGGCCTTCTCCTGGGAGATGATGCGCTTGTGCAGTTCTTCCTCAACGCGCAGCAGCTTCTGAGTTTCTTCTTCCTTGATGCTGTTAATGGGCACGCCCGTCCAGCGGCTGACTACGTCTTCGATGTCTTCGCGGGCGACGATGCCGCTGGCGGAGTCGTCGAGGTGGTACTTGTCGCGCAGGGCACGCAGGGTTTCGCGCTCCTTGCGCTCCTCGTCGGAGTAGAAGCGCGCCTTCTCGAATTCGTGATTGGCGATGGCCGAGTCCATGCGATGCACGATGAACTTGATGCGCTTCTGGACCTCGGTAATCTCCTCGGGGAGCGAGGTCTGGCGGAGCTTGACGCGGGCGCCGGCCTCGTCGATGAGGTCGATGGCCTTGTCGGGGAGGAAGCGGTCGGGGATGTAGCGGCTGGCGTGGGCGACGGCAAACTCAACGGCAGTGTCGGTGTAGCTGACGGCGTGGAATTTTTCGTAGCGGTCCTTGATGCCGTGGATGATCTTGACGGCCTCGGCCTCTGTGGGTGGAGGCACTTTGACGGCCTGGAAGCGGCGCTCGAGGGAGCGGTCCTTCTCAATGGATTTGCGGAACTCGGCGGGCGTGGTAGCGCCGATGCACTGAATTTCTCCGCGGCTGAGGGCGGGCTTGAGAATGTTGGCCGCGTCTAGCGAGCCCTCAGCGGAGCCGGCGCCGACCAAGGTGTGCAACTCGTCGATGAAGATGATGGAGTTCTGGTTTTCCATCAGCTCTTTCATGATGTTCTTGAGGCGCTCCTCAAACTGGCCGCGATACTTGGTTCCGGCCACAATGAGCGAGAGGTCCAATCCCAAAATGCGCTTGTCGGCAAGGAAGCTGGGTACTTCGCCGTCGGCGATGCGCTGGGCAAGGCCCTCGACGATGGCCGTTTTGCCGACACCGGGTTCGCCGATGAGCACGGGATTGTTCTTGGTGCGGCGGCAGAGAATTTGCACCACGCGCTCCAACTCGCCTTCGCGGCCCACCAGGGGATCAAGCTGGCCTTCCATGGCTGCCTGGGTAAGGTCGCGGCTGAACTCGCCCAGCAGGCTGGTGTCGCGCTGGCGTTGCTGCGGCTGGATTTTTTCCTGGGTAACGCGGCCCAGATCCTCGCGAATCTGCGCCAGCTTCAGTCCGCGCTCCATCAGAATCTCCGCGGCGAAGCACTTTTCCTCGCGCAACAGGCCGAGGAGAAGGTGTTCGGTTCCGATGTGCTTGTGACCGAGGCGTTCGGCCTCTTCAGCGGCATAAGCCAGCACCCGCTTGCACTCGTTGGAGAGCGGCAGGTCGACGGAGGTGGAAACCTTTTCGCGGACGGTGGTGTGCGCCTCAATCTGCTTGCGAATCGAATCTACCGAAGTGTGAGAACGCAGAAAGCGATTGGTCAACGCTTTGTCTTCGCGCAGCAGGCCGAGCAGCAGGTGCTCGGTCTCGATATAGGGCGAACCGAACTGGCTGGCCTCATAGCGCGCAAAGAAGATTACGCGCCGCGCCTTCTCCGTATAGCGTTCGAACATCAGAGCCTCCCTTGTTCCAACTTGCTCAACCTGGTTTCCGCTTGCTCCAACTTGCTGAAAACGCGCTCAAAATTGCCGCTTGACGATTAGACTCAAATCCCGCCCGAAACGGCGCATTTTTTGCTCATTTCTTTCGGGCGCGGGCTCCCGCTTGAGGAGTATACGCCGTCAAAGCTGCCAATTGCACGCTTGCCAGTTTTCCCGCCTCCAGACGCAGGATACGCCGGGCGCGCGCGGCCAGTTCCATGTTGTGAGTCACCACGATCGAGGTGAGGCCGTGGCTCTTGTGCAGCCGCTCGATGAGGTCAAAGACGCGGCCGGCGGTGGTTGCGTCCAGGTCGCCGGTGGGCTCGTCGGCCAGCAGCAGCCGGGGGTTGTTGACTAGGGCGCGGGCCAGCGCAACACGTTGCTGTTCGCCGCCTGAGAGCTCGCCGGGACGATGGCTGCCGCGATCCGCGAGGTCCACCTCCCGAAGCCAGTTGGCCGCAGTATTCAGCGCGGTCCGCCTGCTCACGCCGCGGGCCAGCAGCGGCATGGCTACGTTTTCGAGGGCTGAGAACTCCGGCAGCAGGTAATGAAACTGCCAGACGTAGCCGATCTCGCGATTGCGAAAGGCCGCGGCCTCCTGCGGCGAGAGCTCGGACACGTTGACCGAGGCGCAAGTGACCGTTCCCGCGGTGGGCGCATCCAGCGCACCCAGAATATGCAGCAGAGTGCTCTTGCCCGCGCCGGACTGGCCCACAATGGCCACCATCTCGCCGGCTTTGACATCCAGGCTGAGGCCCTTGAAGAGGGTAAGCGCGCCGCGCGCGGTGGAGTAGGTTTTTTCCAGATTCCGGACCTGAATGATGGGGGGCTTGACGGGTTTTGAACGCGGCTCCGTCTCCCGCGCAGAGCGGGGGTGCTGGCTGGCGACCGTGGAAGAGGTTATCATCATCCGGCTGGCCTTATTTTACTGTGCCGGGGACGGATTTGGCGCTGGTTAGGTTCCGTTGGTAATGGCAGAATTTAGAGTGACAAAACGTGCAAAAAAGACTGCGCATCGAAGGAGAATAATTATGTCACAAAATTGGGCAAAATAGGCCGGTAGTGTGTCTTTAAGGCGCAATGGGCGGGAGGGCTGCGGGGTTGAGGCGGGCAATGCGGCCGTTCGGGCCGACGACGAAGGGCAGCGAAAGAGCATTCCAGTTGCCGTTGTCCAGCGGCTGCCAGGTCTTGCCGTCGTCGCGGCTGATGTCGGAGCCGTTGGTTCCGACGGTTATCCAGAGTTTGAGGGTTTCGGACCATTGGACGGCAGAGCGGAAGCCGTGGGGCGGGGTGGTGGAGGCGGTCCAGTGCTTCCAATCGCCAGAAGTCCGCGCCGCTGTGCTTTTGGATTCATTCGGCTTCGTGTAGTCGCCGCCGACAATGATAAGGTGCTTTAGATCCCGGATGGCTATCGAAAAGACTCCGGAAGACTCATTCCCCCCTGCGATTGGGACATCTACGTCCAAGCAAGGATCTGTGCTCACCCCACCATTCAGCTTTGGAGCGATCAAGACGCGTGCTCCGCTCTTGCCGCCCGTGCCCAAAATATATCTTCCCAGCCCCAGCACAATGAAGGAGGAGTTGCTCGCAGCGAATGCAGATTCACCTTCCTTAGCAGCGCAGCCTGCGGAGTCGATGAACTGAATGTCCCTTTTATAGCCTTGGCGAGTCTCGAATCTTTCGTGCAATGGATCGCCGATCATCACGCCATCATCTGGCAAACTCAAGTAGCCATAATCGGCCCGCTGAAACACCACCCCGTCCCAGAATCCGTCTTTTTCCTCGTTCTTTAACAGCAGCGCCCACGTCTTACAGCCGTCCATCGTTTTGAAGAGGCGGCTTTTTTCGCCCGGCCCGGAGGCCATCACGATTGCCGTCTGCGCATCCCAGGCTTGCACGCCGCGAAAGTCAAGGGTTGCGCCGTCGGTGGCTGCATCGGGAATGGCGCACTTCTGCCAGTGCGTGCCGCCGTCGATGGTCTTGAGGACCGTGCCACCGGTGCCGCTAGCCCAGGCAATGGTGCCATCGACGGAATAGATTCCGCGCAGGCTGGCGGTGGTGCCCGAGTCCTGCATCTGCCAGACCACAGACGAAGAGGTGGGGGTTTGTCCGAAGGCGAAGGTCGAAAGAGACAGTAGCAGTGACAGGCGCATCATTCGCATGGCACGCAGTATAGACGCGCGCTCCATGGCGACGCCAGAGGCTTTAGCACTTCACTTTGTTTGCCGGGGCGAACTATAGGGCGCGTCAGGCGCTCAGCTTGCGGCGCAACATGCCAGCCAGACCGAGCAACCCGGAGCCGAGCAGCAACAGAGAAGATGGCTCGGGAGACGAGGTGAACTCGATGGCGCCACTCTGGGGGTACCAGCCCGTGTCCTGGCGGAATGTGCCCGTGCCTCCCGCACCGCCGTCAGCGTAATAGGGGGCGTACAACGTATTCCAGTAGACGGTGTCGGGAAGCGGGTTACTGCCTGTCGTGGGCAATGTCTGCGCCATCGCTATGTTCAAACTATCGTACGGCCCGAGGACGCCGGTGGGATTGACGCCGTAGTTGGTGGTGTTGAACGACAGGCCCCAGATGATCTCGCCAGGAACGGTGACATCTGTGAAGTTGAAGGTCACGGTGGAGAGCGATCCGCCGTGACAATTGCCATCCGAGCCCAGATAATTGCTGCCGCAACCCGCGGTAGGCTCGGGGCGCCAGGGAATGAAGGCATCGACCGATTCGGCAGCGATCAGCGATCCCACTGAGTTGTTAGCGCCGACATTGTACAGATTCAGCGTCAGCGGGACAGTGAAGCCGCTGGACGTACAATTCGAACCCGCCGGGCAATCGAAACTGCCGCTCTTCTGCCATTCGGAGGCATACGCCCAGTCGCTCATGCCGACGGTAGCGTTGATGAGCGAATAGTTTGAACCGCCACCGGCAAATTGAATCAGGCCGCCGAATTCAGCAGCCTCATCTGCTTCGTAATTCACGGAAACCATATTGGGCGGCAGAGGGCTGGGAAGGGTGTTGTAGATGACAAAGCCGTCGGCGAAGGCCAGGGGCGCAAGCGCGGCAAGCATCGCCGGCAAGACACAATATTTCACAAGAGTCTTCAAAAGATTCCTCAATCAGTTTTCCGGGGGAAGATTAAGAATACACCCGCCAGGCCAACAGGTGCAACAATGATGTACGCTGCTCAGCCGAGGCAGAATCTACGTGGCCGCTCAGCAAGAGGTTGGCAAAGAAGGCTTCAGTACTTGGTTTTGTTGGGCGAGGCGATCCAGGCGGCAAAGCTGGCCCAGGCTTCATCGCCCAGCAGTTGCGTGGCAGGAAGGAACTTGCGTTCTGCGGAATTTTTCTGTAGTTCCTGGTATATGAAAGCATCGTCGAAGCCGGCGCGGGTTGCGTCGGCAGCGTTGGCCCCGTAGCAGATGGAGTCGATCCGCGCCCAATAGGCCGCGGACAGGCACATGGGACAGGGCTCGCAACTCGAGTAGAGCTGGCAACCGGCCAGGGAAAAAGTTTTCAGAGCCGCGCAGGCCGCGCGAATGGCGTTCACTTCAGCGTGAGCCGTGGGGTCATTCACTGAGGTCACGGTGTTCACACCCTCGCCCACGATGCGGCCGTCGCGCACGATGATAGCGCCGAAGGGTCCGCCCACGCCGCGGAGAACATTTTCCGTGGCCAGCGCGATTGCGCGGCGCAGAAACTCGGGATTTGGCGGAGAAGGCATCGCAGACTTACTCCAGAGTTCGTTAAAGCAAGTAAACTATAGCACACAGATGAGACAGAGATCAGGGAACAGGGAACAGGAAACAGGATTCCACTCTCTCCGGCAATAGCCTAGAATTCCGCTATGGCCGCTGTCCGCTCCTCGCTGGAAGATTTGAATGCCCGCATCGTTGCCTGCAAGCGCTGCAAACGGCTGCGCGCGTATTGTGCCGAGGTGGCGCGAGTGCGCCGCCGCGCCTATCTGGATTGCGAGTACTGGGGCAAGCCCGTGCCTTCATTCGGAGACCCGCGGGCGCGGGTGCTGGCTCTGGGACTGGCACCGGGCGCACACGGGTCAAATCGGACGGGGCGAATCTTCACCGGCGACGGCTCGGGATATTTTCTCTATCCGGTGCTGCATGAAGCTGGTTTTGCATCGCAGCCCAGGGCGGAGAGCCGCGACGACGGCATGAAGCTCACCGATTTGTGGATCAGCGCCGTGGTGCGATGCGCTCCTCCGGCCAACAAACCCACGCCAGAGGAACAGCGCAACTGCGCGCCTTTCCTCGACGAGGAGATTAGCCTGCTCAAGAATTTACGCGTGGTGGTTTGCCTGGGGAAAATCGCCTTCGATGGTTTTCTGGCGCACGCGCGGCGGAGCGGACAGTCGGCGACGCGCTCCGGCATGGCCTTTGCACACGGCGCGGAGTTTACCTTGCCCAATGGAGTGACAGTGATTGCCAGTTATCATCCCTCGCTGCAAAACACCAATACCGGCAAGCTGACGCGGACGATGCTGCTGGAGATTTTCATGCGGGCGCGGGAGCTGGCGGGGCTGGGGTGAGTTGGGCTGAGTTGGGCTGAGCTAGGCTGGGCGTAAACTGGGAGGCGTAATGGATAAGATCGCGAAAGCAATTCTGAAGGAAGTGCTTCCGGCGGAGAAGGACGTTGCGCCGCGGGCGGCGAGTGCGCGAGCCGGAGGAAAGAAGACTGCGTTGCATCTGGATCACTGGACTTCAGCCGTTTTATTGGAGCGGGCGGCGTATCTGCACAAGCTGGCCAGGCAGGGCGACGGCTCGGCGAGCGAGACGCTGAAGGAGTATCCGCGGCATTGCACCATGCTGTCGTTTCGCAGCCGCGACGGCGAGGCCGAGGCGCATGAAAACTTCGCCGATGTGTTTTACGTGCTGGAGGGGCGGGCCACGCTGGTGACCGGCGGCACGGTGGTGGGCGCTCGATTTACGAAGCCGGGCGAGACGCGCGGAACCTCAATAGAGGGTGGAGTGCGGCAGGAGCTGCGGGCGGGCGATGTGGCGCATGTGCCGGCGGGATTGCCGCATCAGATGCTGGTGGCCGGCGAGCAGACGGTGACCTGTTTGGTGTTGAAGGTCGAGGAGAATCCGTAACGGCGGTTGCCGCGATTATTGGTATCCCGCCTTAACAATAAAGAACTGTAGTTATAAATATCCCACCTTAGCCGAATCGCAAAGGACACGAATCGGTGAAGGTGGGATACCCACTTTCTATGCACACTTTCAGTTTATATATCGAGTACGCAATTGAAGCTGCGGCATCAGCCGGCTTTTTCCAGCAGGCAGAGGGAGAGATCGCGGCGCTCGACCATGTCGCTGGTGATTTCCAGGTCGCGGGCTCGCTTGTTGTTGGGCAGGTGGAACATCAAGTCGAGCATCAGCTCTTCGAGGATCATGCGCAAACCGCGCGCGCCGATCTTGCGGGACAGGGCCTCGCGGGCGATGGCGGCGACAGCTTCAATGGAAAAGTGCAGGCGGACGTTCTCGAATTCGAAGAGCCTCTGATACTGCTTGAGGATGGCGTTGCGCGGCTTGGTGAGAATCTCGATCAGCGCCGACTCGTCCAGCTCGTCGAGTATGCCCACGACGGGCAGGCGGCCGACGAACTCGGGAATCAGGCCGTATTTGATCAGGTCCTGGGGCTCGGTCTTGCGCAATAACTCGGTGTCGCGATGGGAACGGGTGGTGGCGGCATCTGCTTCGGCGTCGACGGACTTGAAGCCCATCGCCTTCTGGCCCACGCGGCGGCCCACAACGCGCTCCAGGCCGACGAAGGCCCCGCCGCAGATGAACAGGATATTGGTGGTATCGACTGCGGTGAACTCCTGGTGGGGGTGCTTGCGCCCGCCCTGCGGCGGCACGTTGGCCACGGTGCCTTCGAGAATCTTGAGCAGGGCTTGCTGAACGCCTTCGCCGCTGACATCGCGGGTGATGGAGGGGTTTTCGTCCTTGCGGCCGATCTTGTCGATCTCGTCGATGTAGATGATGCCCTGCTGGGCGCGGGTCACGTCGCCTTCGGCGGCCTGCAGGAGCTTGAGGATGATGTTCTCTACATCCTCGCCGACGTAGCCGGCCTCGGTGAGGGTGGTGGCGTCTACGATGGCGAAGGGCACGTCGAGCATCTTGGCCAGGGTGTGGGCGAGCAGAGTTTTTCCCGATCCGGTGGGGCCGATGAGCAGAATGTTGGACTTGGTCAGCTCGACATCGCTGTTGCGCATTTTATTCATCTGGATGCGCTTGTAGTGGTTGTAAACCGCCACGGCGAGCTTCTTCTTGGTCTGGTCCTGGCCGATTACATAGTCGTCAAGAAAGCTTTTCACCTCCTGCGGCTTGGGCAGGTGGCCGGCGGGGATGGTCGGATTGGCGGTATCTCCGCTGCCGCTGCGGTCATCCTCGAGAATCGAATTGCATACAGCCACGCACTCATCGCAGATGTAGGCGCGAGGGTAGTCGCTGGGCGACGAAATCAGCTTGGCCACGGCGTCCTGTGACTTGTGACAGAACGAGCAGCGCAGCGCTTCTTCGGGTCCCGTGCGAATTTTCATCATGACGGCTCCCCTTGGATGAGTATAGCGGAATTGACGAGTTAGCGTTAACAGCGGAGTCAACTGGCGGCTCCGCCAACGGGTTACGTGCGCGGCCGGTCGATGATTTCGTCGACGATGCCGTATTCCTTGGCCTGCTCCGAGTTCATGATGAAGTCCCGCTCGACGTCGCGCTCGATGCGGTCCAGGGGCTGGCCGGTATGTTTGGCGATAAGGTTGTTGGTAATCTCGCGGATGCGGAGAATCTCGCGCGCATGAATGTCGATGTCGGTGGCCTGGCCGCTGAGGCCACCCATGGTCGGCTGATGGATGAGAATGCGCGAATTGGGCAGGGCAAAGCGCTTGCCCTTGGTGCCGGCCAGCAGCAGAAACGCGCCCATGCTGGCCGCCTGGCCGATGCAGATAGTCTCCACCTTGTTTTTGATGAACTGCATGGTGTCGTAGATGGCCAGGCCCGCGGTGATGGAACCGCCGGGGGAGTTGATGTACAGATGCACGTCCTTTTCCGGATCCTCGCCGGAGAGGAAGAGCAACTGCGCCACGACGAGATTGGCGATATCGTCGCTGATGGGCGTGCCCAGAAAGATGATGTTGTCGCGCAGCAGACGGGAGTAAATGTCGTAGGCGCGCTCGCCCCGGCTCGTCTGCTCAACCACCATGGGAACCAATGCCATAAAGCCTCTTCCCGCTCCTCTTCGTTTTGCGCCCTACGCGGGCAGCCGTTCGTACAGTACAGACGCGGTTTTCTCGCGTCGCATCTGCTCCCTGATTCTGTCCAGTCCGCCGTCCGCCGTCAAACGCTTGCGCAATGCCTCAACCGTTTCTTTGGACTGCACAGCAGCCAGTTGCAATTCGTGGTCCAGTTCTTCGTCGCTGATGTTGATGTTTTCCTCAGCAGCGATGCTCTCCAGCAGGAGGTTGGTCTTTACCTCGGCTATGGCGCCGTCGCGCTGGGCGGCGCGCAGGCGCGCAAAGTCCAGCTTGCGCATCTGCTCGGTATTCATGCCCTGGGCCGCCAAAGCACGCAGGCCACGCTCCAGGCGCGTGTCAATCTGCTCCTGCACCAGCGACTCGGGAACCGCAAAGGGGAAACGCTCGGCGAGCGCGGCGAGGAGACGGTCCTTGGTCTCGCCTTCCACGCTGCGGCGCTTGCGGCTGGCCAGGTGCTCGCGGACGCGGTTTTCCAGTTCCGCCAGATTTTCGTAGTTGCCTAGCTCCTTGGCGAAATCGTCGTTCAACTCCGGCACGGTGCGCTTCTTGATGGCCTTGACCTCGACCTCGTATGCCACGGTCTTGCCGGCCAGCTTGGGTTCGGCATAATCGGCGGGATAGATAATCTCGGCCTTCAGCTCCTGGCCGGGTTTGGCGCCGCGCAGGACAGAGGTGAAGGCCTCCACGGTGTCCTTGCCGCCCACCTCCACCAGCGTATCTTCGCCTGCAACCGGTGCAGCCTCCGGCTCGCCGTCGATGATGCCCTTGTAGGTGATCTGCGCCCAGTCGCCGTCCTTGATAACTCTGTCTTCCTCCACCGGCTCGATAGTGGCGCGCGATTCGCGCAACTGCTCCATTTCGCGCTGGTACTCTTCTTCAGTGACTTCGACCGGCGGCTTATCAACAGTGACCTTCTGATAGCCCTCGATAGAGAACTTCGGCACAAACTCAAAGATTATCTTCGCATGAAGCGGAGTGCCGTCCTCAACGGTCAACTCGGTAGTTCGAGGCTCGCCGACGGGCTTGATGTCCAGCTCCTGAACTGCCTTGTTGAAGCGCTCGGGCAGCAGGCCGTCGATCACGTCTTTGTGGATTCCGTCGGCATAGCGGCGGCGAACGACAGATTCCGGTACCTTGCCGGCGCGGAAGCCGGGGATCTTGGCGTATTTCTGATAGTTTCCGGTCACCTTCTTATAGGCCCTGGAGACCTCTTCGGCGGGGATGTCCAGCACCAGCTCACGAGTACAATCCGGGTTCAACACCGGCCCATGATGGTGATCGTGACCTTCGTGATCATGACCTTCGTGATCATGGGTGTGATCGGGGCCGTCATGCGCCTGGGCCTCATCAGGTTGTGGTTTCTCTTCAACTGTGCCGGTAGAGCTCAAAGTTTTTGCCTTCCATGTGCTGCGCGCGCCGAACATGATGCCAGAATTGGGGATAAACTGCCTGTTTCGGTCCGCAAAACAGCGTTCAAAACCGCAAGCAACCGATATTTTGGCAGGCTTGCAGTCACGGATTTCCGCTGCGGGCACACAACACCCACAAGGATGGGGGAAATCCCTTCATTCATGGTATGAGGGTTTTCTGGATGGGTCAAACCGGCTGGGCAGGTTTTGGCAGGTGAGGAACCCTGAAAGCAACCATTGCAGGAACAGGCGCATCATCGGCAAGACAATTTACTGGAATCTGCTACGGGAGCCCGAATCAGCTCTCGCGGGAAATCCAGCTCAGGCAACAGGCCGGGCCTGTGATGTGAAGTTAATTGTCAATAGTTGTGCAAGTTATTGCACATTTATTCCCTTTGAAAATACGTAAGTCGTTGAGTTCACATACATTGACTTTGGCCATCAAGATGCTTATTATATGAATACTGTAGTATATCTATAGGAGGAGGTCAGATGAGTAAGAAAGTTCTTTCCCCAATTGTGTTTCTCGCCGTCGTAGCGTTCTGCCTCGTAGTGAGCCCCATAGCTGTTGCCAGTACGATCCCAGCCGGCAATGTCAGCATCAACTTCCAGCAAGGCACCGGCGACCTAAATGGTAGTCCAACGTGGTCCCAAGTACACACAAAACTAACCAGTTGGACTCAGGTTGGCCCGTATGGCGCAACATTCACCGTGACCCCTGGTTCAGGCAACAACGTCGATTGGAACCCCAATCAGGGTACAAGCAGCGTTCAAAGTCTTATAAACGCCGCCTCCCCCTCGGGCCACTCTGGCGAATATTCCAGCCTCACCTCTGGCCCTGGGCAGAGTTTCGATGGTTCCGCAGGCACCAGCCCGAGCGTACTCACGATTACCGATTCGGGAGGCAACATTTTCTATTTTGTCGGCGTGGACCTTTTTGGCACGTCGTCGTATTCGATCGTCGGCATGGATGGGAGCACCCAGGAATTCTCCATCAGTGGTGGGGCCCTCGGCAGCAGCCAGTACACAAATATCCCTGCCACCCTTGCTCAAAGTAAAGATCCGCTTACCAGCCTTTCGATCACCATAAGTGGCAGTACCGACCGCCTCGACTGGATCGAACTCAATGAAGCGCCCGAGCCAACCAGCCTGCTTTTGCTGGGAACCGGCCTGCTTGGACTTGGTACGATAGTTCGCCGCAAAATGCGCGCCTAACTGAACCTGCTGTATCGGCCTCCTCCGCTGATACCTGCTTGCAACCGCCCGCCCTCCGAATTTCGGATGGCGGGCGGTGCTGTCTTTGGCCCCAACTCCCAAATACCTGCGAAATCTTCCTGTGCCGGCATGGCAGCTTGTTTTGCTATCCATGCACAGACAGCCTGATTGCAGAGAGATTATTTGTTAAAGTTTGGGGAAAAGCACTATTGCTCCGCGAACTGAGGCTTGCGCACGTAGGGAAGGAATCGGGGATGGGCCGCTCCGCATTGGGCATAGTGGGCGCGGGCTTCGGCCAGACTGAGGGTTCCGTTCACGGTCAGCCGGACATCAAAGGCGTCGCCGTCATCCTGGCCATCATCCTCCCACCAGCAGATGGGGCACAGGGCCAAAGCCTCGGGCGCCTCCAGAGTCTTGTATCCGCAGCATGGGCAACGAAAACTGGCCATCACAGCTCCCCTTATGTAGATGGACGGCAGCAGAGGCTGGCGGGATTACACGGGGGCAGCTTTTAGCTGCCAGCCTCTAGCTTGAAGCCTGTAACACTTTCGTTGACAGGGCTAAAACCTACGTGTAGCATCCGCTCAAGTCCCGAGGATTCCCAATGACCGCTCTTTGCGCCAATTGTTCGTCTGCGCTCGATGAAGGCAGCCTGTTTTGCCCACAATGCGGAACCGCGGTTGCGGTTCATTCAGGAATTGCGGAAACGGGCTCCACGGACGCGCCCATCTTCAAGTCCTTTGAAGCCCGGAATGACCTGAATGGCATTGGAGGATGGCTGATTCTGCCGGCCATTGGTCTGGCGATTTCACCGTTCATGAGCCTGTTTGGAATCGTTACCGACATCATGTTACTGACCGGCAACCACCCGAGTCTCTTCGCGAATCATCCCTCGCTTACCAGCCTTCTCACCTTTGAAGTCCTCATCAATACGGCGTTTCTGGTTGCGGTGATTTACCTCAACGTACTTTTCTATACAAAGAAGAGGATTTTCCCCAAGTGCATAATCGCCTTTTATGCTGCACAATGCTTCCTGATGCTGGCAGACCACCTGGCTGCCACGGCAGTGTTCCCGTCCGCCGATCTGTCTCCCAGTGTTATTGCGATAGTCAGATCTTTCATCGGGGCAGCTATCTGGATTCCCTACTTCCTTAATTCGAAGCGAGTCGAGGCTACATTCGTAAACTGAGCGGTTACGGCGCTCAATAGGCTTTTGCTCCCGATCTACCCACCCCAAGGTCGGCGAGGCGCAGGTGGTGGGCATTCCCAATGCGCGGCTGGGCGAGATTGTCGCGGCATGGGTGCGGCTGAAGCCTGGCGTCGAAGCTACGGAAGAAGAGATCAAGGAATTCTGCAAAGGGCAGATCGCCTACTACAAGATTCCTGAACACGTCCGCTTTGTCACCGAGTTTCCGGCGACACTCAGCGGGAAGATACAGAAGTACAAGATTCGCGAGTTCGAGATCGAGGCACGGGGATTGCAGTCGGTGGCGGACGCAGCGACGGCGTGATTTAAAGGAGCAAGCTGGTTCTGTCCCAGCATGCAAGCGTAGAATTCAGAAAGCTTGAGTGTCTATGCACTAGCTGTGAGATGTACAAGACGGGCGAGGATCAAGTAGGGAGAAAGCACCATGAATAACGAGCCGGAATATGGATTTATCGTAAGGATTCTCGGTCGGCTCTTCTCAAAATGTAGTGAATTCCCTTCCAGATTATTCATTACGAAAAGGAGCAACCTGGAGATTCCAGAGTCTGGCCGAATCGCGTTTACTCAGAAAAGAAGTGTACAGATTGATATATATGTTTGTTCCTGCATATTTATTGAATTAGTTTGCCTTTCGCTATGTTTCTTGTCACCGAATCATCTCATCTTAAGGGCTGTAATTTGCGCGCTTTGCGGTATTCGAATATTTGAGGTTTTCGTGACGGATGTTAATATCGCCATTTTCGGTGGGAAGAAGAACTTCCATGTGGCATCTGCAGTACGGGTTCTAACTCTTACCGTGATCAACTACGGTGAATTATGGCTATGCTTTTCCGCAATCTATGCCGCGAATCTCTCTCTGCTAAAAAACGCTAGTCAACCGCAAATACAAGTAAGTCCATGGGATGCACTTTACTTTAGCGGAACAACTCAGTTGACAATTGGATACGGCGACATTCTTCCCGTTGACTTCGGACGGGCTATTGCGCTCATTCAAGGATGGGTAAGTGTCATGTTCGCTTTACTGATTTTGAGCAAAATCATTGGGATTATTCCATCTTTGCGTGAAGGCAACCCCGAGAGTTTGAGTTTAGACCCACGCGTCAAGAAAACAGACAACGTCACCGAGGGCGCACACACCACATCAAAGTGAATAAACTGAGCGCCTCAAGGCTCATTGGTGACCTACATCTCGATATTTAGATATGGAAGCCCACGAACCTCAACCGCCTGCCATTACCTGACTGGAATTTGCAGCAGAACCGCAATGTACTGGCGCACCTTGGCGATCATCTTTGCCGGAGCTTTGGAATGAAACTCAGCCCCGCGCCGCTCCCAATCCATACTCTTCAATTGATCGACGAGCACAGCACCTTCCACATTCCCTACGGTGATCGGCAATGAGAAGGGGTACGGTTTGACCTTGCTGGTCAGGGGACAAACGACGGCCAAGCCGCTGGCGCGGTTGTAGTGGAGATCGGTCATGACGAGCGCGGGTCTTCGCTTGGCCTGTTCCCGGCCCACCTGGGGATCGAAGTCCAGGAAGACAATGTCGCCGGTATCGGGAACGTACTGGCTCACCATTCGACGGCTTCCCTCCCGACTTCCGGCCCGAGTGAAATCTCTGCATAGCGATTTTCCGGGGTAATTTGGGCCACCAGTTGGGCCAGGGTGGGGATCTTTCCTGCCCGGTGCATCTGCACAACCCCATCGGCAGCTACCGCGATCTCCAGCGGGTCGCCGAGTTGCAAGCGAGCGTCATCCGCGATGGGCTTCGGGATCCTCACAGCCAGGCTGTTACCCCATTTCAGTACTTGAGCCTGCATATTTCCCTCCTGTAGATACATTGTATCATGGCCAGCGTGTGGCGCATGTATGACCCTCAATAAATCTTGGTTGCCAGGTGCCCTGTGTTTGACCACCCCAAGAAGAATGGGTGCCCCAGCTCCCGCTCTTGAAACCTGGGGCACCACGAACCTCAACCGGCCAGTGAGTGAAGCAGAGACGCGAGCTACTTGACCCGTTTGGCGGTCAGTTCCTCGGTGGCGAAGTCGCCCACCTGGCGGGTGAACTTGATCTCGTCGCCGTTGATCTTGCCGGTGTAGGTGATCTTGATGTCCATGCCGTTGAAGTTGAGCATCTCAACGAAGGTGATGGTGTCGCCGTCGATCTTGCCCTCGGTGATGGCGGTTTCGCCGCGCTCGTTGATGGCCTTGCCGGTGACGGTCGTGCCGTCGACATGGAATTCGTAGGTGTACTTCTGTACGCCGATCTGGGTATCGAACTCGGCGGTCCACTTGCCGTTGAAGTCCGCGGCCAGAACGGTGGCGGAAGCGAATGCGAAGAAGAGTACAGCAAGCAGTGCCTTGCGAACCATTGATTTCCTCCGGGAAAAAGATTTTGGCGGAGAGACTAAATGCGCCGCCTGTCATGAGGGACGAGATGCACGGCGGATAAGTCTCAATCGGCGGCGGAGCGGAAAGCGGCCTTGCTAACTGACTCTCGGAACGCGAGGAGGCGCATCCACAGGCTTGTCATAGCGGCCGCGGAAGGCTTTCCAGCGAACGATAATAATCTCCTGAAGCATCTTGAAGCCGTCTTTCAGGTAGCTCATGCGGGAGCGCTCGTCGTGGGCCCAGCTGACCGGCACCTCGATGATCCAGAAGTCGCGTTTCATGGCGATGAAGAGAATCTCCGGGTCGAATCCCCAGCGCTCGATTGTCTGGAGCTGGAAGACGGTCTGAGCGGCCTCGCGGGTGAATGCCTTGAAGCCACACTGGGTGTCGGCAAAGGGAAGGCGCATTATAAAGCGGGTGACCATGTTGAAGCAGCGGCCGAAGAACTGGCGATAGAGAGGCTGGCGCTGGGTCTGGCGGTCGCTCTCGAGCCATCGGGAGCCGATGGCGATGTCCGCGCCCTGCTGGATGGCGGCAAAGAGGCGTTCCGCCTCCTCGATGGGCGCCGAAAGGTCGGCGTCGGTGAAGAGCGCCACATTGCCCTGAGCCTGAAGCATTCCGGAGCGCACGCTGTAGCCTTTGCCGCAGTTGCCGGGATTCTCAAGCAGCCGGACCTCGGGCTCGGTTTGAGCATAGGCGCGCACCACGTCGGCGGTCGAGTCGGTTGAGCCGTCGTTGACCACCAGAACCTCGGCATTCCAGCCGCGCGCACGTATGCAGCCCACCACCGAGGTGAGTGTCCTCAGGACACGGGCGCCCTCGTTGTAAACCGGAATCACGATGCTGTACATTGGCCGGGCGCTGTTGCGCTTGGAATCGTCTTTCACGTCTCCGCCCCCTCCCCGCGTCTATTCTTTTGCCCCTGCCGCACGCAGAAGAGCCACAATATCACTGTAGCCATGCAAATTCGCCAGCTTCAGAGCGGTATCAGGAAATTTCACAACTGTCACGCCATTTGAGGTTCCCTGCAGCTTCATTTTCGCATTCACATCCGCATTTGCCGCCAGCAGCAGCTTCACAACATCCGTGTAGCCTCCCGCCGAGGCCGCCATAAGGGGTGTATGACCCTCTGCGATAACGAAACTTGACCCGACGCGAATTACGAAGAGTTCGGATGCATTCACATCCGCCTTGGCCGCCAGCAGCAGCTTCACCACTTCACTATAACCACCGCCACATGCCCACCCCAGGGCGTTTGCCCCGTTCTCATTCTTAACGTTCACATCCGCCTTCGCAGCCAACAACAGTTTCACCACCTCACTGTGGCCGTTCTTGGATGCCAGCATAAGGGCGGTCATACCGTTTGTGGTCATCTCGTTGACATCCGCCTTGGCAACCAGCAGCAGCTTCACGACTTCAATCTGGCCAACATCTGATGCCTTAGCGAGGGCGGTATAGCCTTGATCATCTTTCGCGTTCACATCGGCGCCGGCCGCAAGCTGGCTCTTCACTTCTTCAATGTTTCCTTTTCCCGAGGAAGTCACCAGATCGTTAGCCTTAAGCGCCATGGCGGAAAATGACACGACCAGGATCGATGAAAGCAGGGTTGCCTTGAGTATGATTCGCGGGATAATCATGGAACACTCGTTTCTGCCAGGATTTCCGATTTTGGCCCCAGCCGCCGTACATTGCTCTGATGACACCATTGTTCCAACAGGGTCGGAAAAGCCCAGAGAATGTCACAGGACATCATAAACGCCACGGGGCAGATTTGGCCGGGAAGCGCCCGGGGAAGGGTTTTTCTGGCAAACTGTTGAGAGGAAACGCTCAAATTCACAGGGGGGCCTTGTTTTTCCTGTCAGAATGGGTAGAATCCGTTTATTCTGTGAGGGGAGGCTAGAGAACATGACTAAGGCAGACCTGGTGGAAAAGGTGACAGCGGTGGGTGACCTGACGCGACGCGACGGCGAAGTCATCGTCGAAACCATCTTTGATGCGGTAATCGGGGCTCTTAAGAGCGGAGACAAGATTGAGATTCGCGGCTTCGGGTCCTTCCGCACCCGCCAGCGCAATTCCCGCATTGGGCGCAACCCCAAGACCGGGGAGCGCGTCGAAGTTCCGGCCAAGAAGGTTCCCTACTTCAAGCCTTCCAAGGAGTTACGCGACCTGGTCAATCCCCAGGAAGCCAAGGCCTCCTAAGCAGGACCCGGCTCTCGAGCCTCCAGCCTGGCCTTTCCCCGCTGCTGGAGCCAGTCCAGGAAGAAGATTCCCGCCAAAAGCGGGACCAGCCAGATCACGCGGCATTGATAGCGATCATCGACGACCGACAAGGCGCCGGTGACCACTGCGTTAGCGACGACCGTGGCAACAATGACAAGGCTGAGGCCGGCAAGCCGGGGGGAGTGGCGGCGCCAAAGGAAGGGAATCAGGACGGCCATCGCCGCCAGCGAGGCTACAATCGTCCACCACTGAATGTCAGAGAACAGGTCGAGCGGCAGGGCATCGCGCGCCTGCCGGCTGACAAGGTAACTCGCTCGCGCCCGGGGCATTGTTTCATCGAATTGCCCCAGCATCCAGTCGTTCGGGTTGAAACCGTACGAACCGAAGTGCAGAAACTGGTCCCAGAAGTTGGCGGCTGAGCGGGAGAGCTGCTGCAGGGGATAGGCGCGAATTGTGCCCATAACCAGGGGCATCTCCTCCTGATCAATCTGTGTTCTTTCTTCGTCGGATGCGCCGTCGTAGGCTCCATTCGGCTCCCAGATAAAATCGTCCGGATTGCCGGTGAACTGGCTGATATGGTTGCAGACTGCCCATTGCAGCCGGGGGCAGTTTTTCTCCAGGTACCAGCGACCGGGGCCGTCAGCGACGATGCGCGCCATCAGATAGGGCGGCCGATTGCCGTTCAAGCTGGGCTTGCCGTAGAGATAGCCGTGCAGCGCCATCTGGGCTGCCGCCGCCACCACAAGAATCGCCGCCACCTCACCCAGGCTCCGCAGGCGGCGCAGAAACGGAGTCCGCTCGAAGGCGGCAAAGAGAACCAGCAGCACAAATAAACCGGCCGCCAGCAAATAGTGCGAGGCGTGGGCGGTGATGCCCCACCCGGCGATGAGGTAGAGGGCCAGCCGCTCGGCGCGGCTGAGCGTGTCGCGCGCGAAGGCCAACAGGTAGAAGGAGAGATATACGAGCGGGCCCAGAATGTCGGGCATGATGAAGGAGGCATACCAGCCGGCGCTGGTCAACAGGCTGAGAAAGAGAACGAGAATAAGATACGACGCCACTGTGCGCCGCGGGGCGACGGAACGGACTGCCAGCCAGACGATCCAGGCCACCAGCAGGCATTGCAGGCCGACGACGGGCCAGGGAGAGATATTCCAGTGAAAGGGAAGGATGCCCAGGCTATAGAAGAAGGAACGCACTCCGTAGTAATCCGAAAGCTGATGCAGGAACAACGCCCGCGCCACAACGCGGCCATCGCCGAGATAGGTCATTGAATCCGGATAAATCAGCGGAAAGCCGTTCATGAAGGCGGGCCATGCCAACATGAGCGCGCCCAGCAAGACCGCTCCGCCGCGCCAGGCGAAAGACGAGCCTTTCCCGTTCCGCGCGAGTTCTTGTCCCTCAGCCCTGGCAACTGTCATGGAATGGAGCCTTCACCGCAGAGTGATGGAGAACGCACCCATCGTATCACCCGGCAGGGTTTAATTCTTGATTAACTTATAGTCGCTCCCCGGTGCGCATCGGGCCGGATGCCGATGACGCTCATCATGCGCCCGGCATGGCCCTGCGAGCCTCGATGGGAGAAAAACAGCTCCCGGTGGCAGCTTGTGCAGCCGCAAACAAGATGAATGGCCCGAGGCTTGAGGCCGGCGGCGAGCAACTGGCGGCGGTTGGCTTCGGCCAGATTCAGGTGCAGGCTGGGGCCGAGGGCCGAGTGGCCCGGCGCGCGCTGCGTCATGAAGAGCAGAGGGTACCTGGTCCTGACCGGATCGGAGTCGTAGACCTCGCGGAAAAGCTCGCGGGCGTAAGCGAATTGCGATTCGAAGCTGGAGAAGACTTCTTCCCCCACGGCGTAACAGCAGGGGCCGATGCCGGGACCGATGGCGGCCACCAGATCCTCAGGCCGGGAGCCGAACTGGAGCCTCATGTGGCCAATGCCGGACTCGACGATGCGCTCGACCGTTCCCCGCCATCCGGCATGGAAGGCGGCCACCGCGTGACGCTTGCGGTCGGCCACCAGGATGGGGATGCAGTCGGCGGTCCGTATGCCCAGCAGCAGGCCGGGCTCGCCGGTCATCAGGCCGTCAGCATTCATACGTTGCTTGCGGCTGGCGCCTGTTGTGTGTACATGGATCACCAGGTTGGAATGAATCTGGTGGAGATCGACCACAGGAGTGGATGGATCTCCGCTGACCGCCTCGGCAAAAAGCCGGCGATTTTGGGCAACCAGATTACGATCATCCTCGGCCGTAAAACCAAGATTCAACTCGCCTGGAGCATCGTCAGCGCAGTAGATCCGGCTGAGGCCGCCGCGACGGGTGCTGAAGCCATGCCAGAGCCAGCTCATCTTTTCCCATGCAGGGACCACCAGCAACGGGACACCGTTGGGGGCTGTGCGGGGAAGCGGGGCGGCGGAAATCAACTCCTGCCGTGTCGAGCGCTTCAGGCGCATCCGGGCGTCCATCGTGGAGGCTTTTCCACGCAGGTTGCGCTTGAGGCCCGCACGCTCAATCAGCGCATCGATCTGCTGAAGTTCCGGCTTAGGAGAATCCTCTGGAGTGGGAGGGTGCATCAGGCTTCCATTCTAGAGCGGCACACAAGCATTGGGCCTGCCTTCCGGCAGGCCCGCTTGAGAGGCATTGAGGGGGGGTCCTAGGGGTTTATGGGGAAGAGGTCCTTACAGAACCTTCAAGAAGGAGGGAATTCCTTTCTTGGTGGGTGGTGTTTCGGGGAAGCCTCTGCTAATTGTCATTATAGATGCGGAGGGATGGAAAAGGGTTCACGACCGGCGGGGATTATTATCAGTAGATTCCTACAATCCTGTGGAAATCACGGTAGATTTTTATGCGGATAGGGACACTCGCGGTTGTTCCGGCTCCGGCTGGCGGCGGAATACGCCGTAAACTCAAGCGATGTAAGATATTTGCATATGTCTGACGAAGATGCCGGCAAGGTATTGGGAGGTTCACCTCCTGACGGCCCCATGCGAGCCGCTCGCCAGGTGTCGATCAAAGACATTGCGCGGCTGGCCCACGTATCGCACCCTACGGTCTCCCGCGCCCTGCAAAACAGCCCCCTGGTTAATCCCAAAACCGCCGAGAAGATCCGCAGGATCGCCGAGCAGGCGGGATATCGCCCCAGCGCCGTGGCGCGCGGGCTGGTAACCCGGCGGACGAAGACCATCGGGCTGGTTGTTACCACCGTCGCCGACCCGTTTATCAGCGAAGTCTTCAGCGGAATTGAGCAGGAGGCCCACGACCGCGGGTATTGCGTGTTTCTGGCCGAATCGAACGCCGATCCCCAGCGCGAGAAAGAAGTGGTGAGGACCTTCGCGGAGCGGCGGGTGGACGGAATCATCGTTACATCATCGCGCGTGGGCGCGCTGTATCTTCCCCTGCTCTCGGAGATGATGGTGCCCATCGTTCTGTTGAATGACCAGTATCCGGGGGCGTTTGTTCACTCGGTGATGATTCGCAACCAGGAAGGCAGCCGAGCGGCGGCCAGCCACCTGATCGGGCTGGGGCATCGGCGAATTGCCTACCTGGGCGACCAGACGGGCTATCAATCGGATGCGGAACGCTGTGCTGGCTACCGGGAGGCTCTGGAAGCAGCCGGGATCGTGTTCACTCCGGAGCTGGTAGTTCAGGGCGACGGCAAACCGGAGGGCGGCCAGCGCGCCATGAATCAGCTGCTGGCGCTGCGCAACCCGCCGACCGCGGTATGCTGTTACAACGATATGACTGCGTTGGGAGCGATGCGGGCGATTCGCCTGCATGGGCTGCGCGTGCCGGAGGATATCTCCGTGGTGGGCTTCGACGATTTGTTTTTCGCCTCTTATACCGATCCGCCGCTGACCACGGTTCGCCAGCCGATGCGGTGCATGGGGAAGCTGGCAATGGAGAGCCTCTTCAAGCTGATGTCCGGGGACGAATCGGAGATACGCATCAAGGTCGATGCCGAGCTGATTGTGCGGGAGTCAACGGCGCGGGTGAGGACGAGCTGAGCGGGTAGAGACGAAGCATATACAAAGCCAGCATATACGCGGGAGAGAATGATAAATCATGGTTTAGTCCTGCCATTTCAATAACTTAGCGCAGCGCGAATGTACTTGGCTGAATACAGTTCGTAAAGGGGATGCGTTGCATATTATTACCCCTCAAAATGCTAGTCTACAAAAGAGATAATTATTATCTTGACAATATTTTTCCATGAGATTAATCTACGAGTTCAAAAAGATTCGATTTTTGGTGCGCATTGTGATTCCAGAAACGATGTGGATAACGAGGCATCCTTTGTCATCATTTTGTGTCTAAACGTTGTACCATTTTGGCCGATAATGGCCTTTTACCCCAAAAAGGAGAAAAATCATGGCTCCCGCAGTTGCTACCCGTGCAACTACTGTGCGCCTTCCTCTTCCGGTGTACGATCAGGCCAAGCGATTCGTTGATTGTGAACAACGGAATACTACAACAGTTCTTAGTCTCAACGACTTCTTCGTGAAGGCGATACAGGCATATGTAAAACTGTATCGTCGCCGTCAAATTGATGCTGCATTCGCAATGATGGCGGAAGATGCCGATTATCAAAAAGAGGCAAGTCTTCTTGAAGAAGAATTTGAGATAAGTGATTGGGATGCTTTACGGTTAGGTGAAGATCACCTAACTGACGAGGAGTCCTACCTTGCTAATGCCGGTTGAACGCGGTGATGTTCTTCGAGCTAATCTCAATCCTCCTGAAGGATCAGAGCAAGACGGTATTCGCCCTGTCGTTGTAATCAGCAGAGACGCTATCAATCGGAGTAGTCCGGTTGTGGTAATCGTTCCATTAACGGAAGCGGCTAATAAGACAAGAACGTATCCTAGCCATGTCCGATTTAAGGCAGGAACGGCAGGGCTAACCCTGGATTCAATTGCCATATGCGAGCAAGTGCGGGCAATCAGCAAAAGCCGACTGAAGTCTTTGTTGGGGAAATTAAACCGCGCTGAAATGGCAAGCATTGAAGCCGCGCTGAAGATCACACTTGACCTGCCATAAAAGATCCTGCGTAATCGTAGATCGCCAAGCAACGCACTCTTCGTACACTACCCGGCGCTTTCAATCTACGAGAAGCGGGTTCGCCGCCACAGCAGCGTCCCGCAGAGGCCCAGAGGCACGATGGTGCCCACCACCAGGACGATCATCCAGGGCATGTTGAGGGAGAGGTGCTGGCTGACAGTGCCGATGCCAAGCCAGACGAAGATTCCCACTGCGACGATCATCACCACCGCTTCCCACCAATGGCGCACGGGCGGATGCTCGGCCAGCGGGTCATTGCCGGCGACTACCGCGCTCACCTTTTCCGCATCCAGGCCGTAGCGGTCGCACTCCCGTTCCCGGGCCTGCTTCCAGCTCACCAGCTCCGAAGCGCCGGGGTTGGCCATGCTGATGGATACTGCGCCCGCAATCATTACCAGCGATCCGGTGAGGATCAGCACCTTACTCGAAATGCTCAATCCGGAAAACTCGGCAAAGACCAGAGCGCCCCACGCCAATCCCCACAGCTGGTTGGTGTTGGAAAGCGGAATGCCGCGCCCGATGCCGATGTACTTGGCCGCAAAGTTCTGAAAGAGGTCGCCGATTACCCAGCAGAAGCCTCCCAGAAAGGGCCAGAAGAGCATGGGACGGGCGCGATGCAATTCGCTGAGAAGATTTGCCGCGCCGCCATGAAAGATGGCTGCCAGAATGGTGACTGTGCCCAACTCGCCGAAGGTGAAGATGGTGATGAAGGAGAGCGGGTTCATGCCGCTGATGTAAGCCTTGCGGTAGGGAATATACATGGTGCCCAGCAGGACGCCCGCGCCGAGCGCTGCCGCGATGCCCAGCAGAGCCTTGCCCGGCGTTGCGGATTGGCTGGCCGTGGCTAGGGCGAGAACCGCAGCGCCACCGACGATGGCGAATGCGCCTCCCAGCACCTTCGACCATTCTTTAACGCCGGAACCGCGCAGCTCCTTGAAGAGCAGCCAGCCCCAGAAGAGGCCGACCAGGCTGTTGATGTTCCACAGCGGAAAGGCGATGGATAAGCCCACATTACGCACCCCGAAGATGGTGAGCGTGTTGGCTACGGCCCACAACATTCCGGCCAGCAGCGCCCAGACAATCAGGTGGGGTTTTTCACGCAGGTCGGCGAAGATAAAGCCCGTGCCCTTGAGCAGCGTGGGAACGGTCCAGCGGGCTACGAAAGCGCCCATCACCATGCCCATGGAGATGAGGAAGGGTGAGAAGCCGGCGTTGACCAGCTTGGTGGGCGCTTCGGCGGTGCCCAGCCAGACGGCCGCGGTCAAACCGCAAAAGACGCCGAGTTTATGCAGGGAGAGGGTCGAACGCACTCGCGAGGCGGTCACAGGTTCGCTCAAGAATTCACCTCAGGCTCATCAGTAGGATTATTCCCAGAATCAAAACACCGACCGGAACCCAGAGGTGCACGTCGGTAAGGATGGAAATCAGCCAGGATTTTTTCATCCGCCCACCTCTTCCAAACGCACCGGCCGGTGCTCGTCATAGGATTTACGCGCAGCCAGCGCCATGGCCACGGGAATCCGCCCGTCGATGCCGGTCACCGCGGTTGCCCGCTTCTCGCGGATGGCGGTAACAAAGGATTTGAGCTCACTGGCAAAGCTCTCCGTGTAGCGCTCCATGAAGAAGTAGAGCGGCAGGTCCTGGCGCACGGATTTTCCATCGCTGACCACGGCCTGGTTGGGATAGCAGTTTTCCGTTGCGATCTTTCCCTCGCTGCCCAGAATCTCCACGCGCTGATCGTATCCGTAAGGGGCCTTGCGGCAGTTATCGATGGTCCCGATGACGCCGTTGCGGAAGCGCATCACGATCAGCACGGTGTCCAGATCGCCGGCCTTGCCGATCTCCGGATCAACTCGGACTCCGGCCACCGTGTAGATTTCTTCTACCTCGTCGCCGATGAGGAAGCGGGCCATGTCGAAGTCGTGAATGGTCATGTCTAGGAAGATGCCGCCGGAGGCTTTGATGTATGAAAGCGGAGGCGGCGCGGGATCGCGGCTGACAAGGTGCATCAAGCTGGGCGTGCCGATTTCGCCGCTGGCTACAGCATGGCGGACGCGCATGAAGTTCGCGTCAAAGCGCCGGTTGAAGCCGATCTGCAATTGCACTCCAGCGGCTTTCACCGCGGCCAGAGCGTGGTCAATCTGCTCCAGGCTGAAGGCGATGGGCTTTTCGCAGAAGATGTGCTTGCCGGCCTTGGCGGCCTGCACAATCAGCTCGGCGTGGGTGCCGGTCGGCGAGCAGATGAGCACCGCATCGATCTGCTTGTCGGCGAGGATTTCAGCGCTCGATGCGGCCACCCTGGGGATATTGCAGCGTGCAGCCAGCGCTTCGGCGGCCTCGCGGTTGACGTCCGTGATGGCGGCGATCTGTGCCTCCGGCAGGCGGAAGGCCAGCGTCTCCGCGTGGACTTTGCCGATGCGTCCAGCGCCGATGATTCCGATATGCAACTTTTGCATGCTCAATGTGTCCCCCTGGTACTTTTCTGGAATCTGGTTGCGCTAAAAACCCTTCTTTGGCCTGCGGCGAAAAGCAAACTACAGCATACACTTTCCTGCGGCATGCCATGGAGACGGCCCGGGCATAATACTTTTCCATGAAGCGCAGCTATTCACGGCTGCGCAGCGCGCTCTCCGTGGATGTGCCCATGCAAGGCAGAATTTCTTTTTCCACACGGAGGGCCGGGGAGATTGAACCCCCGGTCTACCTCGACGCCCTGCCATAAATAAGTCCGGTGAAAGATACTCCCGCTGAGCAGCGGGCTTTACAATGTGGTGTGGTCGCGGACAACTCGAAGGGCAAGGCATGGAACCGGCGCAGGTCGTCATAATCGGCGGAGGAGCTACGGGGGCTGGAATCCTGTGGGATCTGAGCCTACGCGGCATCTCCGCCACGCTGCTGGAGCAGGGAGACATTGCTAACGGCGCTACCGGGCGTTGTCATGGTCTGCTGCATTCCGGTGGGCGTTACGCCGTTAAGGATACTGACACGGCGCGTGAGTGTCTTGCCGAGAGCCGCATCATCAAAGCTATTGCGCCTCATTGCGTGGATGACGTAGGGGGTCTGTTCGTTCAGTGCGCCCAGGATGATCCTGCATTCTTCGACCAGTGGTGGCGCGCCGCCGCGGCTGCCGGAATTCGCAGCCGTCGTCTGAGCGCGGATGAAGCGCGCGAGCTGGAGCCGAGCCTGGCGATAAATATTCTTGGCGCATTTACCTGCCCCGATGCGCATGTCGATGTCTTCCGGCTAGTGCTGGCAAATCTAGAGGCTGCGGTGGCGCGCGGTGGACACTTCAAAACCTACAGCAAGGTAACTAACATACACACGGCCAATGGCCGCGTGCGCGGAGTCCGCTATCGCAACACGCTGAGCGGTGAGGAACACGAGATTCGCTGCGAGATGGTGATCAACGCGGCTGGTGGGTGGGCGCAGAGCATTGCAGCACTGGCTGGCGTCGAGGTGCCCATTTACTGCGACAAAGGCACGCTTCTGGTGCTCAATCACCGGCTGAATCGCCGCGTTATCAACCGCTGCCGCAAGTCCAGCGATGCCGACATCCTGGTGCCCGCCGGACCGGTGTGCATTCTGGGCACATCTTCGATTCGCGTGCCCGGCCCGGATGGATTGTCCGCTTCGCCCGAGGAGGTTGATCGTTTGCTGCGGCTGGGCGAGGAGATGATTCCCGGATTGGCCGGCGTGCGCATTCTGCGCATCTTCTGCGGCGTTCGGCCGTTGTATGCGCCCAAGACCGCGGAGGCTGCAAAAGGCCGCGATATCAGCCGCGGCTCTGCGCTGCTCGATCACGAGACACGTGACGGAGTGGGCGGCTTTGTTTCCATAGTCGGCGGCAAGCTCACCACCTATCGATTGATGGCTGCCGAGGTTTGTGATTGCGTTCAAAATAAACTCGGAGTCGATGCGGTATGTGCAACGGACAAGACGCCTCTGCGGCCTGCCATCGATCGCAAGACGCATCTACGCGCACTACAATTGCTGCCGCATCCGGTTGCGGACAAGATGGAACGCCGCCTGGGCCCTGAAGTGCTTCGCGTCATTCAGGCAATCGAAGCACGGCCCGAACTGGCTGAGTTAGTTTGCGAATGTGAGTTAGTAACTCGCGGGGAATTGGAACATGTCCTCGGCGGCACTACTCCGGCGCCAGCTTATACCATCAGCGATGTAAGCCGGCGGACGCGCCTCGGCTTCGGGCCTTGCCAGGGAACATTTTGCGGATACAAAGCGATGCTTGCCGGCTATCAGACTCATCGTTGGACAGCAGCGAAAGCCGCCAACATATTTTCCGCATATATTCACGAGCGCTCCAAAGGGCAGTCCTTCATCCACCAAGGCAAGCAGCTCGAGCAACTGGAACTTAACCACGATCTCTACGGCGCGGAGCAGCCGTTCTGCGCGAAGTCGGGCGTGCAAGATGGGAACTAATCGCTACGACGTTGTTGTTGTGGGCGCGGGGCTCTCAGGCCTTGTCGCGGCGGGCGTGGCTGCTCATCGCAACCTGAATGTCGCGCTGGTTGCCACCGGGGCGGGTTCCTTTGTCACCGGGCCTGCATGGTTGAAGGCGAAGGAGATACAGCAAGCATCCGCGGCACCTGATCTGGGAGAGGCCATTGAGTACTTTTGCGAATTGGCGAGCCTTGCCGGCTGCCCGTATGCGGGAGATATCTCGGTTACACGCTTTCTGCCGTCCATTCTTGGTGACTTTCACAGCGTTGCACTCGCGCCCCTCACGCTGTGGAATGCCGAGCTTCGCATAGGAATCTCCACCGCGATTGTAGGCATTTGCGGACTATCCAGCTTCGATGAAAACTTCATGGCTGAAAGGCTAACGGAGCAGGCGCGCCTGATAACTTCCGGCTGCACGTACACGGCGCGGCAAATCTCTCTTTCGCGCGACATGGGAGTTCCCGTAACTACATTGCGCATCGCGCAGTGCTTTGATCGCGATCCAGCCTTCCGAGAGGAACTTATGAGCGCTTTGCGGGCAGCGGCCTCCGGATTCAAGCGCATCCTGGTGCCCGGCATCCTGGGGCTGGAGACCTCTGCGGAGCAGATTGCAGAATTTGAACGCGAGCTCGGTTGCCAAGTGGGCGAAATCCCCACTCTGCCTCCATCCATTCCCGGCTTGCGTGTCTATCATCACCTGGAGAGTTGCCTTCACAGGATCGGCGTGGAACTCTATCGTGGATTTCCCGTCAACAAGGTGGAGATACAAGACGATTTATGCACCGGGATACAGGTTGACAGTCCCGGCCACCCGCTGAATCTGCACTGCCGGAGCGTGGTGCTGGCCACTGGCCGGCGAACTGCCAATCCTCTGGGAGGGGAATTTGCCGGCTGCGATCTGCAGATGCGGCCGCTCACTTCGACAGGCTCCGTGATGGCGCGCAATCTCTTTGTTGCGGGGCCGCTTCCGCATTCCAGCGCTGGCGATCACGGCAACGTTATGCACATCCTCACCGGTTACCGCGCGGGAAGTCTCGCTGCGTCCACAAGAGGGAACCATGCGGCTTGATGACCTTGCGCTCGATAACTGCCTGAAGTGTTCGCTGTGCAATACTGTGTGTCCGGTGCTGGCCGTTCATACCCAATATCCGGGTCCCAAGCGCCTGGGGCCGGAGCTGGAGCGCATGCGCCGCGAAGGAATCTCCACCGACACGGAGTGGGTGGAATACTGCCTGGGATGTCATCGCTGCGATCTGGCGTGTCCCCATCAGGTACACGTTTCAGAGATGATTGCGCGCGCCAAGGCGGAGCACCGCAAGCCGCTTATCCGCAATCTGCGTGACTGGTGGTTTGCGCGTCCCGGCCTGCTGGGCAGGCTGACAACAATGTTGCCCGCGCTTTCCAACTTTGCGCTTTCCATGAAACCGGTGCGCTTTCTCATGTCAAAGCTGATGCAGATCACGCCGCAACGCAGATTTCCCAGCTATACATGGCCGAATTTGCTCTCGCCAGCAATCAGCAGAAAGGAGAAGCAGCGGGTAGTCTTCTTTCCCGGCTGCTTTATTCGCTACAACCGGCCTGCTCTGGGGCGAGTGGTGATCGATCTGCTCGAGCGGAACGGCATGGCCGTTGAAGTTGCCTCATCAGAGTGCTGCGGGGTTCCTGCCTTGGCCAATGGCGCTGCGGCGGAGGCGCGTGCGGTGGCGCGAGCCAACATCAAAACCCTGGCCAACCAGGTTGATTCGGGGATGCGCATCGTGACCGCCTGCTCCAGTTGCGGACATATGCTCAAGACCGGATTTGGCGGCATCCTCGAAGACGACAGGGAGTTTGCCGGAGCGGTGCAACAAATAGCGAGACATACCTTCGACCTTGCTGAGTTGCTGATGGAACAAGCGGATGCGGGAAAACTCAACATCAACTTCCGGCCCGCCAATCTGCGGCTGGCTTACCACGCGCCCTGCCACCAGAGGTCACAGGGCATCGGGCGCCCGTGGTATCACTTGTTGCGCATGATGCCCGGCGTTGCCGTCGAGGATCTGGATGCAGGATGTTGCGGCATGTCGGGCACCTATGGCTTCAAGCAGGAGAAGTACGCGGTCTCCATGGAGATAGGCAAGGAGCTATTCACAAGCATCAGCGCTGCTCAGCCGCAAATGGTAGCCACGGAGTGCGCCACCTGCCAGTTGCAGATCGAACACGGGACAGCGTTCAAAGCCATCCATCCCGCGGAGATTCTGTTGCAGGCCTACGATGAGCACCGCTCTTGATGCTGGCAGGAAAGATGAATCGGGTGGATTGAGGCGGAGTTGGAACTCGGCTTGCTGCCGCAGGCATTATGCCTTTGATTGTTGGAGCGGGAGACCGGGATCGAACCGGCGACATTCAGCTTGGGAAGCTGACGTTCTGCCACTGAACTACTCCCGCATCCTATTTGTAATAAACAACATACAGCGTATTTGAGAGCTCATGAACACAACAAAATACCATCGAGATAGTGGCTGCATCTTCAACTCTGGGGAGGGTGGCGAGATGAAAGCCAGTCGTGAGCGATATCAACATGGCAGTGTCCGTAGAGTTCCCCGCTCCCAAGGGTTTGCTTGGGAGTTCAGATATTACGATACAACGAAAGACAGGTCTCGTAAACTCAGAGTCGACGTTCGACTCCGCGAAGTACCAAACCGAGCGTGATGTACGCAAATCGGTAGAGGGTCAGCTCTGCTCTCAATGCGGGTACACTCGGGGGCAAGGTTGCCGCAACAATGGGCACCGTCATCGACCGCTACATAAAGGAAGAGTTTCCTTCCCTTCGCCACTCCACGCAGACCACGAACAAGAGCCTCATCGATCTGCACATCAGGCCACGGTGGCAGGATGTGAGGATTCCAAGGGGTATTTGGAAGGGGGTTGGAGCGCTCGACAGGCGGTGCCGACACTGACGACGCTGCGAGATGACCTGCCACGAGGCGCCGGATGTTGTCCTCTGGCATTCCTGGCGCTATACTGAACCCACTCTTCTGATCGTTTTCCAATCCATGGTGATGGTGTTTTTCATTCGCTTGTTGAGTGGCCCATGCGACTTACTGGGCCGATGAAGGTGGTTCCTCATGTCCGAGAAAGCCCAAGCGAAGCGGCCCGCTGCCGACCGGCGCGAAATACGCGTCTTCATCTCTTCCGCCTTTCGCGATATGCAGTAGGAGCGCGAGGAACTGGTCAAGCAGATCTTCCCGCAACTGCGCCGTCTGTGCGAGAGTCGCGGCGTCACCTGGGGCGAGGTGGACCTGCGCTGGGGCATTGCAGAAGAGCAGGCCACGCACATAATCGTATTCAGCCCGCTCACCTTCAGGTGGCCGCCAAATAGATCGAGAGAGTAATATCCTCCCGCGAGAAAGGTATTCACGGGCCAAATCGCTTCTACTCTTTGTTCTTCACTGGAATTCAAGCGGATGCCAACTCCGGGAAGAACGCACAGGGAACAGAGAAAAAGCGGCGTGCGCCGGCAAATGTCAGAAAGCGTTCACGGCCGTGTAGAACTCCTGTTCATCCATGTATCCGATGCCGCACCAGTACACTGGCCAGTTCGTACTGGTGATAGGATTCCATTTCGTTGTGGTGTTAGGAATATCCGTGTTATTGCCGGAGTAGAATGCGCCCTGGTATTGCATCTTTGCCGCGTTTGATGCGATCAGCGCGGGAAACAGCTCCGCGAACGAAGCGGCGAGAGGGCCTTCGAGTTCATAGGCTTGTGAAAATGTGTAATAGCTGTTGAACGCGGGGGACGTCACCAGTAGGTTGCAGTTCACAGCGGAATAGTCGATCGGCGCAAGGCTCGCGCCATCTAAAGTAAAGATTTTGTAGGCGGGGTAATTGCCAAAGAACGGACTGATGCCCGCGGTAATTGCCAGCGCATTGCCCGGCGACATCAGCCGGAATTCGTCCATGTGTGTGTGACCCGCAAAAGACATAGCAATGACGTCGGGATACTTTTTAATGATATTCATGAACTTTTCCTGATTGCTGTCAGCCCACATCATCGTGGCTACCGTGATCTGGCCATTGTCATTGGTCGGATTGCCGGTTGTACTCTCAACCGCGCCAGGTGGCGCATGCATCAGCAGCCACACCTTCTTGCCGGCTGCTTCGGCTTTTGCAAGTTTGGCATCAAACCACGCAAATTGATCTGGAATCATGGTCTGCTCGACAGTAATACCTGGGGAAAGCGCGAACGTGTTGAGCGTGATGATCATCAGATTCATTCCCGCGGGCTCTATCGAGTAATATCCGCCATTCTTAAGACTGCTGATAACATCCTGCTGATTTCCCGCGCCATTCAATGCCAGCGTATATAACTGCTGTGCGTTACTGGCAAGAAAGGTGCTGTCCGGCCCATCACCGGTATAAGAATCGCAGTTGCCCAGCGCGAAGTAGACGGGGATCGTGCCTACTGCCGCTCGGATCTGCTGCAGGACAAAGGTGAGAGTCTTATCGACAAACGCAGCGGTAGGGTTCAACGAATAAAACGGGTAAAGCTGGTCAATGCCGTGTCCGAGAAAGTCACCTGTAAACAGGACCGCCGGAGCCGCCCCCAGGTTCGACGTGATGCTTTCGAGCGCCATTTTCAGCAGCGTATAGTTGGTGTCGGTGCTAAGCGGGGAAGGTGGATTGTTCAATGCATTTAACGAGCCCTTGAAGATTGCCGGCCAATCGGAGGGATCCGCCGCATCAAGCTGCGCCACAAGCAACTGATTAGCATCCGTTGTTGCAGGATTCGGATATGTGCCATTTGGCAGAAACGGATCGATAAATGGCTGGAAATGCACATCGGAGAACACCAGCACCGGGAAGTCATCTGAGCCGGTAATCCCGTTGCCTCCGCTGCATCCGCCGAGAAGGCCGGCGCTTGCCAAGCCTGCCAGCTCAAGAAATGTGCGGCGCGAAAGTATGGGCATGATTACTTCTCCTTCTGCATAGTACAAACGCTGAAATGTTCGTTAGACGGGTTCTTCGGCACATGAGGCTTGTGCATCAGCAGCTTGAGCCGCTGTTTTTACGATGAGGCATAGAACCGGGTTCGGCGAATGATGGGGCCTAATTGCTCATTTTGAATTCCCAATCTGGCACTGCGTTCCATCTTCTTATCTCCTCGAAAAAAATCATGCGCTTTTTCTAAGAACCGCAACCAGACGATGGAATTCTGACTGTGCAGCCTCTTTGGCTCCGTCTTTTTGCACGGACACAAACCGGCCAAGTCCAGTGCTATAAGCGAAAGGATAGGTTCCATGCAGTTGATGCGTAGACTTGGGTTTTCTCTGACGGCAGTTCTGGTTTCTCTTTGCGGATGCGGGCATGGCGGCGGCAGTGGACCGGCGTCGATCACACTTGGCTACTCGCAGCCAACGGCGGTTTTCGTCAAGGGTGTGGCCATCACCCCCGACAATCCAACCAGCAGCGGCGGAACGTTGACCTACTACAGCGTAAGTCCGCCGCTTCCCGCGGGCCTGATCCTGAATGCCTCGACGGGTGTCATCAGTGGAACCCCTACGGTTGTGGCCGGCAATACCACCTACGTGGTTACCGCCTACGGCTCGGGCAGCAGCGCAACGGCCTCTCTCTCCATCACGGTGAACGATCAGAAGCCCACGGCCCTCAGCTATGCCACCAACGTGGCGACCTACGTCGTCAATTCGCCGATCACGAATAACTTTCCGACCAATACGGGCGGAACGGTAATCTCCTACAGCGTGAATCCGGCCCTTCCATCCGGCCTGAGCTTTAGTACAACCACGGGCATCATCAGCGGAACGCCATCAGCTATAACCGGCTCGGCCAGCTATGTGGTGACGGCGACCAACACGGGCGGCAATGCGACGACGACTCTGACGATCGCGGTGAATAACGCTCCCTCGACGGCTCTGGTAGCCCCGGCGGGTCTGGTCTATACTCCCGGCAATGCGGTCTACACAGTAGGCATTCCGATACAGGATAATGTTCCAACCAGCACTGGCGGAGCTCCCACAACTTATGTGAATGCGAATGGTGTCACGATTCCGGCATATAGCATCAACCCGCCGCTTCCGAATGGCCTGACTATAAGCTCCGTGCCGCCACCGCCGCCCGCCCTCGGTATTGATGCCACCGGTATCATTAGTGGGACGCCAACGGCTGCTTCCGGTCCTACCACTTATACGGTTACCGCTTCCAATTCATCTGGAACAGCAACGGCCACCTTTACTCTCACGGTAAATAACTCAACGACTCTGTCAGGCCTGGCATATAGCGCCCCCGCTCCGGTCTATGTCGCCGGGGTGCCGATTACAGCGAACATGCCAACCATCAGCAACCCCGGAGGAGCGCAGCTTACTTATAGCGTGAGCCCCGATCTCACCCCGATCGGCCTAAGCCTGGATCCACAGACCGGCATCATCACCGGGACTGCCGTGGCTGTGCCATCCGCGATTATTCCACCGCCGGCTGTTACTGCGACTTACACGGTAACCGCCTCCAACGGGACGGGCACTGTCTCCGCGCCGGTCACCATCACGGTCTATAACATGCCCCAAGCCGTTCCGAATATGTCCCAATCGCTTACACCGCTGGCAACCAGAGGTTCGAGCTTCCAATTTCTGGACACCGGCATGGTGGTGACCGATACGATCGACCCATCGGTACTCCCGGTGGAATGGCTGGCGGGGCAAGCGGTCAGCACAGCTGTGAGTCCCGATGGCAGTACCCTGCTGGTTCTGACCAGCGGGTACAACCGCGTCTTTCAGGGCGCGTTTCCAATATTTGACCCGCTTTACTCAAGTGAGTACATCTTCATCTTCGACATCACGAATCACTCGCCCGTCTTTAAGCAAGCGGTTCCAATTCCCAACGCCTACCACGGCATTGTCTGGGATCCTAGTAGTACAGCATTCTACGTCTCCGGCGGCATGGGCGATGCTCCCTTCGGCACCGATCCGATTCCGTACTACTCGCCATGGACTGGAGCTCTTGCCAACAATAATGGCGACAATGTGCACATTATCACGCAAACCAACGGTGTCTGGGCGCCAGCGGCCGAACTTGACCTTGGCCAGAATCTGCCCGGCAATAGTCCACCTCAGACAGTTGTTGAGGGCCACCCTTCGGGCAACGGCCTTCCAGTGCCCAACAACTCATTTGCCTCCGTCAACGCCGCGGTGTACGTGGCGCCGATGGCGGCCGGCCTGGCGATTTCCAGTGATGGCCAGACGCTGGTGGTGGCGAATTATTTCAATGACTCGATCACGGTCTTTACCGGAGGCTTGACTGTCTGGCTCAGCCAGTGGTTGGTGGACCCGGATTCGATGCAAGGGATGCAAGGGGTACTGCAAGGAACAGAACTAGATCTCCGCCCCGGCAAGGCCGCCAGTTCGCCTGCTACCGGCACGCCAGGGGGCGAATACCCCTTCTGGGTGGTGCTGGCGGGCAACAGCGGACCGGGCGCAACAGCATATGTGTCGAGCCTGCGCGACCGCGAAATCGACGTGGTGAGTTTGTATGCAGGTTGTCCCTTGGCTTGCATCATTCATCCCTCGGTAACAGCCCGGATTCTGGTCAAAGGCCAGCCCAACAAGATGGCGATTAACAAGACCGGCACGCTGCTCTATGTTGCCGAAGACGAGTCGGACACAGTGGACGTGATTGACCTCAACCCGCTAGATGCCGGCCCTCCAACCCAGAGCCAGCCCGCCACGCAGTACAAAGTGATTGAAACCATTCCGGTCATCGCTCCGCCGGCGACTATGTCCGCTTACTCGCTGATGCCATATACCGGCGCTAACACCAACAGCGTGACGCTTTCGCCGGACGAGAAGACTCTCTATGTGACCAATGGCAATCTGAACAACGTCGCGGTGGTGTCGCTGAACAAAACCAATCAGGGCGACCATGTAATCGGCTTGATTCCGACCGGATGGTATCCGAACTCGATTAGCATCAGCGGCGATGGAACATGGGCGTATGTGGCCAATTCCAAGTCGCCGACCGGCCCGAATATCAATTGGTGCTATGTCTACGGGCCTACCGGATACCCAACCTGCATGCCCGCGAATGAGTACAATCCTCAGATGACCAAAGCCGGACTACTGAGTTTCCCGCTAGCCGGCCTCACGACACAGCTTCCGGCGCTTACGGCGGCTGTAGTGCAGAATAACCACTTCGCCACCGTGGAGAGCCCCGACGCTGCCGCCACCATGGCGGCTGTGCATAGCGGCATTCAGCACGTGATCTACATTCTCAAGGAGAACCGGACCTACGATCAGATTCTGGGCGATCTGGGACGCGGTAACGGCGATCCCGCCCTGACGTTGTTTGGCCAGGCGATTACGCCGAATGAGCATAATCTCGCGCAGCAATTCGTTACCCTCGACAACTTTCTCGCCACCGCCGAAACCAGCAACGACGGCTGGCCGTGGAGCACATCAGCACGCGCCCCCGATGTCGTGGAGCACCAGTTCCCGGTGAACTACGCGCAACGAGGACTCAGCCTGGACACCGAGGGCTTGAATCGCAGCGTCAATGTCGCGCTGCCGACTCTGGCTCAGCGTCAGGCCTCTGACCCGCTGATGCCGGGCGGGACGCTGGCGCCCAACGTACCGGACGGCGCGGATCTGCTTCCGGGCCAGGCTGACACCGCCGCGCCCGACGGACCAGATGATGAGATCAATACAGGCTACCTGTGGAACAACGCGCTGCGTGCAGGTCTCACGGTGCACGACTATGGCTTCTTCATTGACACAACCTGCTATAACGAGCCCAGTTGCCAGATTCCTTTGATCCATGATCCGTTCTCTACCGGTACCATCGTGGCGCCTTCTACGAACGTTGCTCTGACGCCGTTCACCGATCCGTACTTCCGCGGCTTCGATCCCGGCTTTCCGGATTTCTATCGCTTCAAGGAGTGGGAGCGGGACTTCGACGCCAACTACGCAAAAGGCGGGCTGCCGAATCTGACTCTGATTCGTTTCATGCACGATCATACCGGAAACTTCGCGACTGCCATCGACGGCGTGAATACGCCGGAACGCGATGTGGCCGACAACGACTACGCAGTCGGACTGGTGGTGCAGAAGATCGCCAACAGCCCCATCTACAAGAACAACACCCTGATCTTTATCGTCGAAGACGACTCGCAGGATGGCGGCGATCACGTCGACTCCCACCGCACCACGGCCTTCGTCGCGGGCGCCTATGTAAAGAATGGAATCGTATCCACTGCGTATACCACGCTTGACTTCATTCGCACGATGGAAGAGGTCATGGGCCTGCCGCCGATGAATTTGAATGACGCGCTGGCCACGCCCATGAGCGACATCTTCAACACCACGCCAAGCGCATGGAGCTTTACTGCCATACCCTCAGCGATCCTCTACTGCACGAGCCTGCCGCTGCCGGGTCCGGCACTGCCCTGCTTGAACCCGACGGCAAACGACGCACGATACTGGGCGAGAGTCACCAAGGGAATGGACTTCAGGGATGCGGATCGCGTCGATGACGACACCTTCAACCGCGTTCTCTGGAGGGGAATGATGGGTAACCGGCCTTATCCCTCCCGGCCGACCGGCAAGGATTTGCGCCAGAACCGCGAAAAGCTGCTGGCGGATTACCGGCGCTCCCTCTCACATAAAACTGCTCGTGCGCCAAGACCGGCAGAAAACTGAAAACAAAGTGACTATCGCACCGGGGCTCTTGCGTACAACTCAGGAGCTCCGGCGCGAATGGCCCGATACGATGTGCAGGTCCAACCGCGCTCTTCCGGCTGCTTGCATCTTCACTTTCTTAATGTTTCGTGTCGGCAATAGGTGAATTTACTACGATTCAAGGGGGATTAGCGATGAAATATCATCCGGCACAGCTCATCCTCCGCATTCTTATTCTGCTGATTTTTCCTGCATACTGCACCGCGCAGATTGATCGCTCCAGCTTGAATGGAACGGTTCGCGACAGTGAAGGGAGGCGCGTTCCCGGCGCAACGATTCGCGCCGTCCAAACCACTACGGGGCTCGTCCGCGAGGCTGTTTCCTCGTCCAGCGGAACTTATGCGATTCCCGAGCTGCCCATCGGGAGTTACCGCGTGACCTGCCTGGCGCCTGGCTTTCAGCAGGCAGTCTTTGACAGTATTGTGCAGACCGTCGGCCTCACGCGAACCCTTGATTTCACGCTTGCGGTGGACAGAGTGACGCAACAGGTCAAGGTCTTTGGCCTGACTGCGCAACTGGACGTGACCACGGCGGCGCTAAGCGCCCGCATCGAGCTGGTGCAGGTGACGGATCTGCCGCTGAACGGAAGAAACTGGTCGACGCTGACGGCGCTGGTGCCGGGAGCGGTTGACACCGGAGGCAGCAACCAGCGCAGCATCCGCTTTGCCGGCCGCGGCCTGGACGACAATAACTTCACCTTTGACGGCATTGACGCCACTAACATCGTGAACCAGGCGCAGCAGCCCTTTGTGCGGCTGGCCATCCCCACCAACGCCATTGCGGAGTTCCGCATCAGCACCATGCTCTTCACGGCGGAGGATGGAAGCACGCCCGGCGGGCAGGTGGCCGTGGTCTCAAAGTCCGGCTCGAACACCTTTCATGGAAGCGCATTTGAGTTTCTCCGCAACGACATCTTCGACGCACGCGAGCCCATTCTTGCTAGCAGGCTTCCCTTTCGCCTCAACCAGTTTGGCGGCGACCTCGGCGGGCGGATCATCCGTGACCGCAGCTTCTTCTTCCTCACATACGAGGGACTGCGCCAGAGTTATGGCCAGCCGCTGCTGGGTTATGTCCCCACCCCGGCATTCGGCGCCCAGGTGGCCGCCGCCAATCCCGCGCTGGCTGCGATCATCAGCGCCTATCCCACCACCGGGCTGTCGCCAGTTGCAGGAAACCCGAATGAAGACGAATTTACCGGCTCCGGACGCCAACTCGACCGCGAAAACTCAGCGATGCTGCGGCTGGACCAACACTTTTCGGCCGCCAACACTGCCTACCTGCGATTCAACTTTGATGCCGCATTCAGCGATGCGCCGCTGGTTGAGGGCGGAAGCTATCTGAAGGACAGGCAGCAGGTCACATCTAGGCCGGTCAACGGCGAACTGGAGTCGATCCATATCTTTTCGCCCAGGCTGGTGAATGAGTTGAAGTTCGGATTCAATCGCGGCAATGTCTACACCACCAATCAGGGAGTTGCGAACCTTCCTTACACGATCGCTGTCTCCGGTTTTACTACGCTGGCTAACAATGAGTTCAAAACCGGCGTGGGCAACTCGTATTCCTACATCGACAATCTGACCGAGGTGCGCGGCAACCAGACGCTGAAGCTCGGCGTGGAAGTTCGCCGTATTCAGCTCAACCAGGGAAACACGTCCAACGGAACCATCACTTTCTCATCGGCAGCTAATTTTCTGGTCAACTCAGTCAGTTCCGCAACCTATGCCCAGGCGCTGCCGGTTAACGGCCTGCGCAAGACGGAGGTTTACTCGTACGTGGAGGACGAATGGAAAGCGAGGCCGAATATCACCCTCAATCTGGGCGTCCGTTACACCTTCTATAACCTCTTTTACGAGGTGCACGGCAAGGCCATCCCCTTCGACTTTGCGACCTGTGGAGCGGTTGGCTTCTGCGGCGCCGGAGCAAGCTTCGGCAATCCCAACACGCTCGACATCGACCCGCGCATCTCGATCACGTGGGCGCCCGCCGCTCTGGGCGGCAAGACCGTTGTCCGCAGCGGCTTCGGACTCTATCATGGCGACGGCCAGCTCGACGACCAGAACCTGCCCATCAACAACGAGGTTGGTCAGTACTCGCTCAGTTCGAAGATCATTCCCACGCTCTCCTATCCCGTGACGCCTTTTCTGAACGGCCCCGGAACGGTCTCGGCGAGGGACGATGATCGCCGCCGCAAAGATATGTATGTCAGCCAGTGGGGATTCTCGGTTCAGCAGGCTCTGGCGCACGAACTGATCGGCACTCTTTCGTATGTGGGCAGCAAAGGCGCCAATATTCTGACGACCTCATACGTCAACCTGATCAATCCTGCCACCGGCCTGCGCCAATATCCAGCCTTTAGCCAGGTGCAGTGGCGAGGAAACACCAATAGCAGTTCCTATGAGGGATTTGTCGCCAGCTTGCAGCGCAGCTTTACGCGTGGTTTTTTGCTTTCCGCTAACTACGTTTACTCGCATGAGATCGACCAGGGCTCGGCCGGTGGCGGCGACTCCGACTTTCCCGAGAACCCGGCCTGCCTCTCCTGCGAACGCGCCTCGGGCGACTACGATGTTCGCCATGTCTTTACAGCCAACGCCGTCTATCTTCTCCCCTTCGGTCCTGGGAAGAAGTTCTTCAATCAGCCCGGATTGGCAAGTGCGGTTTTCGGCAATTGGAGGTTAACCGCGATCGATACGGCGCGCAGCGGCCTGCCGGTCAATGTTACCGAAGATCGCTCCAGCACTTCGGTGGCCACCGGATACACCACCAACCAGCGCCCTAATCGTGTGCCTGGAGTTTACCTGACGCCTCCCGGCGGAAGAACGATAAATCGATGGATCAATCCAGCGGCCTTCTCTCTAGTGACTAACTCGGACTACGGCAATGCCCCTCGCAATATCGCGCGCGGCCCCAGTCTATTGCAAACCGATATTGGCCTGGCCAAAGACTTCCCTCTGACCGGGCGCGCCCATCTGCTCTTTCGCGGTGAATTCTTCAACATCTTCAACCGCGCCCAATATGGCCAGCCGCTCGCGGACTTATCCGCATCGACCTTCGGTGAGATCATTACCACTGTGAATACAGGCCCCGTGGGAACAGGTACGCCGCGTCAGATTCAATTCGCATTGCACCTCGAATTCTGATCTTACAACGTGATAATTTTGCGCCAACATACGACTCCTTGAACTATAGGAAAACCAAAATATCATTTTAAGGGCATGTTAAAACATTAGAAACCTTCATGAAGCATTATGGACGTGGCGCGCTTCTGTGCTTGGGGGCATCGCGGCTCAAAGCGACAATACAGGGAAATGTAGGCGCTCCAAGAGGGGCCATTGGGAGCGATGGCAGCTTCATGGTTGGCGGCAAGTGACAAGACTGCGCTCGGCGAGCTGGGTGAGGAGGGGCAGGAGTCTCTTCTGGGGATTACGATACTTATGTTGCGGACTGGGTGGGAAAGCAGGTTCGAGGATGCGAATCGGCGACCGAGGCTGAAGACTGGACGCAAGAGCTTCTCTTGCATCTGGCGGCATTGCCATTGGCTCGGTACACCGGAGCAGAGGCAAGGAGGATGTGATTCAGACATTTGTTCCAGAGCGGATGAACGGGGCATACGAAGCGAGATTCCGCAGTTTTATCAACCAATGCCTCACCAACAGGTTCAATACTCTTTACGCAACGTGGCGAACACAACCGCTCTCAAATCCCAGAAACCTCCAGTTCGACGTCGACGCAGAACACGGGGCTTCCGACGAGTTCTGTCATTCAAACTCAGAGTACCTTCGGCAAGCTGGATGCCAGAGTCGGGAACGCGAAAAGCAAAGATTCCGTCTTGATGAGTTTGTGCGTTTTGGAGAGGCCAGCATCCCCGGTCTTCAGGTTGCGTTGGAAGCATTTCATTGCACTGGCAACTGGAAGCACGCCTCAGAGATGTTCGGTCGAACGAAGTGTGCCTCCATTCGATGGCGAGCTCGGGAACTCGGCAAAGCATTTGCTCGAAGCACCGTCACGGCTCAATAGGAGCTTTGTTGGCGATGATTGGACTGTTCAGCACTGTTTACTCTCGCAGTCGCTTTGGTACGTCCCTCTTCCTGCCTTCAAGGTAGCGGTCAACGAGAATGGGCGCAAGAATCCGCTGAATGAAATCCTTCAACTCCGGCGTAAGAGGCAGAGGTTGTGGCGAAACGGCACTCCGATTTGTTCCCACATCCAAGATGTTTAACAACGCCGTGTCCAGTACCAGCGTGGACTGGGTCACGGCATTCAGCAGTAATCTTTACGTTCTGGACTTTAATTGATTTGCAAACTGCACAGCATTTGAGAACGTCAGCCGGTCAGGCTGTTTTAAATCCTCTTCCTCAATAGTTCTCCAAGGAATTCAAAAAAAACAGCACCAGAACGTCAACGTGTTCTTACCATGGTATTGAGAATGGTGTTGAGTTGAAGACGCTGATTCCCCCGCATGAATAAAGGGGAAACACCATACTCGGCACCATCGTAAATATTGTTTTTGATTGTTTAGGATTGCATTTGGCTATTTATTGCTATTGTAAATTATTGAAAATTATACACTTAACTACTTTGGGAAGCTGATGTTCTGCCACTGAACTACTCCCGCATCCTGTTTATAATTATCAACATGCGGACATCTTCGCCCTTGCTGGCACAGCCTTTTTTCTATCGCCTCCAGCACGGCTCACATCCGCATCGCAGGTTCGCAAACCAACCTCGCTCCTATCATACCGGCACCTGACGCCAGCGTAAAGCCAAAGTTCAGCCATGCGCTTTAGCAACAGGCGAAGCGGAGCGCGAGAAATGCGCCAGCCTTGCCCGCCGATGAAGGAGAAACTGCAAAAGAAAATTCTCAGAACAACATGCGCGGTGGTACTCTGCTTGCGTGGATTGCGCTCTCATGGAGCGGGATTCATGGCGGCCGCTGCGCCGGCCTCGCGCGTCTTCCTAAATGAGCGCGTCCTGGCCTTCGCTGCCGGCCGATGCTACTGAGACTATGAGCTTTGGGGTAAGTTATGGACATTGAAATCATTGTTATCGGGGAGTCGGGGAAGTGGGTTTTGAACTATCCCCGCATCCGCATCGGGGTGGACCCGAATTGTGAAGTTAACCTGCCGCCCGGGAGATACCCTTCGGTGGCAGGCGAGCATCTGGTGCTTGAGATGGTAGGCGGCGCGGTCAGCCTGGCCAGGGATACGCCTCCGGGCGGCGATACCTACTTGAATGGCCATCCTGCCAGCGCCGGCGCCGCGATTCGCTCCGGCGATATCCTTCGTCTGGGCTCCGGAGGGCCGGAGCTCCGCATTCGCCTGCTGGAGCGGGAGACCTATGCGCCGCTCGCCCAACATGAGCCAACGAGTGTTCAGAATCACGAACCCACACGCGTTATCACCAGCCAGGCATCCGCGCCTTATCCTTCTCCGCCGCCTGTTGCGCCTGCGGCAGTGGGAAGGCAGGGCTACACAGCCGAAGCCGACCGCGGAGTTCCCGCTGCTCCCCGGACTGCTGTCATGCAATCAGCGCCCAGCGCGGCAGAAGGTGAAGACATGCAAATTCTTGAAAGCAAGATGAAGTCGTTGCAAAGCATTCTGGTGGTAAATCTGTTAATCATCCTTGTCCTGCTGGGTTGCAACATCTGGCAGTGCTGGGAGCTTTCCCAGACCAGGGATGATGTGCAGCAGTTGCGCACTCAGGCGCAGAACGCTGTCGGCCAGTTCACGCCCGCACTCGATATCAGGCTGAAAGCTCTAGATGATCGCCTCGACGGCATGGATGCAAAGATGGCCGACGCCCAGGACCGCCTGGTTAAAACCATGGATGCCGAGACTAAGCGCGCAGAGGATCGCATGGTGGCGCGCATGAACGCTGCGATTCCAGCCTTGCTGGACAAATATATCGCCGACAAGATGACGGAGCTCAAGCGCTGAGCATCTTCACACTGATTGGAATACGGACGCCCCGTCTATTCGCCACGCGTGCGAATAGATGGAGCGCCGGCAAGGTCCCATCGACCTCGATCCGCAATTTCATTTCGCGGTTGCACTTCCGCCATGTATTCGTTTCATCACTGTCTCGATGACGAGCCCGATCGCATAATAGATCGGGCCATTAAGGAATACCGCCAATATCCACATGAACCACGAGAACCAACCCCGCATTTCCAAGGTAAATATATGGAGAAAGGTACCAGGACAAAGCACGACAACACTGTCATTAACAAACCAGTACAGAAAGGGCGCCCTATAATTTAGCGGGGCCTGCGCCAAAGTCGGAAGGTGGAACGGATTGAAGATTCGGACATACCACCACAAAAGCGCTGCGGCAGTGCCAATAATGATTCCAGCAACAGCAAACTTGCGAGCAAAACTCGACGTCATATGATCCTCAAAGATCCAGCTTCGCTCTATTGGGAGTAGGTGAAGGATTCATAGCCTGCAAGATAGGCCGATAACGGAAGTGTAAAAGTCCCATCCGGGCCGGGGTGCGATCCCCATGGGTTGCGCAGGGTTACCGTCTGCGCGGATTCGTCGTAACTCATCACTGTGTAACAGTGCGCCGCAACCCACCAGCTCGCGCTGGCGAATTGCTCGTTGGGCGCCATGTCCTTGGTTCCGGCCACCATTGCCACTCCGCCCGCGCGGAAGCGCCGCAATTGCGCCATCGTTTGCTGGGAGTCATTCGTAAAGCCCGCGTAGGCCTTGCCCAGGAATGCTTCCATCACCCGCACCGGAATCCCTCCCTGGCTCAGGCTCTTGTATGCCCCGAAGACCTCGCCATTCTCTTGCACGGTCTGCGCCAGCAAGGCAAAAAATCCTTTTTCATCGAGAAATCCCACTAATGCCTGCGCTTCGGATGAAGGTATGCCTTCTGTATGAAGCTCCGTAGCCAGGCTTTGCTTGAGCGCATACTGATCCATCGATCCATCCTGGCTCACCACCGAACGGACTGCCCGGTCATACGCCACCAGCAGCGAGTCCGACCCATCCAGCCAGGAAATTGCCGTGGGCTGGATAAATCCAGGAATCACATCCGATTTCTGAATGGCCTGAACCAGGCTCTTCCGCAGGGTACGCTGCGCGTAGGCTCGCATCAACACCGCGACCCACGTGCCCTCCGAGCGGTCGTAGCCATGTTCCCGTCCATATGTCACGTCGCTGGAGGACACCGTCTCATCCGGCCCGCTATAGAAGTGAACCTTGTAGCCTCCGTTGGGATTCCGGCGGATAGCGTTGCGCAAGGTTCCGGGCGCGGTTTTGGCCAGCGCCGCAATCGTCGCATGAAAATAACAACTGCCCAAATGGCCCTGGCGAACCGCTTGTGGACTAATCCCGTGGGCTCCATAAAGCGCGGCGTCCTGGGCCCGGCTGCGTTCCGTCAAACCTGCCCACGCCAAACTGCAACCCAAAAGCACAACAGCGATTCCAGCATATGGCTTCCGCATCTTGTTTCTCCTTGTGATGGCTTTTCTTATTTTAGACTTTAAGGCTGACTGTTATTCGCTGGTTTGGGCGGCTCGGGCAAAAGTCCCATTGCCGACTTGAATATCTGGAACTTCACCGAATCCGTGGCTGCGCCTGCCGGTATGTTCACCAGTTTCATTTCGCTCCTAATAGCCGCCTCCCGTTCCGGCGTTGGTGGATGGTCTGACAGGAACGGAATTGGCGTTCCGGTCTGTGACTTCTCCAGTGTATCCAGACGCGCAAACAGCTTGAGGAATCCATTTGGGTCCCAGCCGGCGCGCAGCATTTCGTAGAAACCCAGCAGGTCGGCCTCCGCTTCGTCGCGGCGGTTGAAGTGCAGCTTAGCAAGCATGACTGCCGCTCCGCCAAATTTAACGATGATCTGTTTGATCACGCTATTTTGTTTATCCAGGTTGTCCAGTACTGGTTTAAGCAGGGACTGTGCCGCGAATAAGATCAGCAACTGGTTCACCACGTGGCGCGCCACCACGTGTCCAATCTCGTGGGAGAGCGCGGCAGCCAGCTCGTCCTCGCTGGCGATCAGCTCTATCAGACCGCGGTTTATGTAAAGAAACCCGCCAGGCAGCGAAAACGCATTGGGAACATGCGAGTTCACCAGCTTGATCGAGAAGGGAAGGCTGGGCCGCTGGCTCTGGGCGGCCAAGGCTGTGACAATTCCGCCTATGTAGCGGTCAATGAGCGTATTGCTGACTATCGCCTCCTCTTTTTCGAACTCAGCGGCAAACTGCCGCCCCAGCGCGATCTCATTTTCATCGCTCAGCAGGTTCAGCGGAGAGATGTGAATATGCGGCTCTTCGCAGAGCAACTCCGGCGCCAGGGAAAGCGCCAGTAAACTCATCCCAGCCTTAGATAAGCACTCCCGCCTGCTCCATACGGTCATTGCAAGTCCTCCATGAAAACACTTTCATCCAACAGCCGCCACAACAGCGCAATCCTGATCATGCATTCAACTCCGGAATTCTTCTCAAGGCCGCTAAAGATGTTCCATTACTTCAGACGCTGTGAACAATCCGCGCCGCGTGCAGGGTTCACCTTCGGGTCCACCCAAATGTCGTCGGAAAACCAGTAATTGCAGAAGCCGCGGTTGCCGGTCTTGCCCACAATCTGCGGATTTGCATAGAGATTGTAGCCAACCACGCGGCCTCCTATATAGCCCTCAGACATGCACCCCGTTACGAAAATGTAACCTTTGCTGGCGCCTGCAGCCAGATCGTTTGGCAGAAGCTGCGCTGCATCCGCCGTAGGATGGCCGAAGATCCCGTGTCCTCCCAGCTTCGCGAGGTCACAAGCGTAGCCCTTGTCCGGATAAGCTGCCTGGTATTTCGCCTCTGCCTCATGAATCACGCGCATAGACTGAATCGCGGCTGCTTCATCGGCTTCAATGCGCGAGGGATTCATAGAGGAGAAGGGATTTAACTTCACGTACAAATAGAGAATCTCGAGAACTAAGAGAATGACCGCAACCGCCGTCACAATCATAGCTATTTTGCGAAGGTCCCGTTTGCGCGGTGGTTGTTGCTCTTCGCTGACCGGAACCGCGGCGCTCACCTCATCTTCCGCAACCTCCGGGATAGCCAGGCGCACGGACGCTTCCGGCATTGGCCGAATCGCCGGCGTTTCCCAAATCGTCTCCGGCCTTGCACCGGCATCTTCAACCACCGTCCTCGGCCGCACCCTGGCCTTTTCGACAACTGTCTCCTGCCGTTGTTCGCCGGGACCATAATGTACGGCTTCAAGCAGGCTGAGCAACTCCTCGGCGCTCTGCGCGCGCTTGCCGGCATCCTGCACCATGCACCGGGCGAGCACACTGCGATACGGCTCCTCGAAGCTGTTCAGCTCTTGCGAAGAAATCCCACGGGTGATCGCCTCAAGGATCTGGCCGGTGCTGGCCCCTGCCTGTCCGGCGCCGAAGGGCAAGACACCGGTGAGCAGCTCGATCATCATCGCCCCGTAGCTCCACAGATCGAGGTTGCATTGCACCTTTTCATTGACCCCGTAGCGGACCGGATTCAGTTGTTCCGGAGCCATGTAGGCATAGGTTCCCAGCCCCATGACAGAAACCTGGGCGCCCGATTCGCTGATAGATTTTGAGATGCCGAAGTCCGTAATCCTGGCTACGGGCGTCCCGTCCTGGAAGCTCACCAGCACATTCGACGGCTTCAGGTCGCGGTGGATGATGGGCGGATGATGGCGATGCAGGTAGCTCAAGCCGCGCAGCACGTCGGCCAGCAGCTTCTGGCGGAATTCGGGACGTTTCACCAGAAATTTATCGATCGTTCCACCCTCGACAAACTCCATGATTCCCACCTGAATCGTCTGCGCTTCGCCCAGGGGATTGACGCCTTTAAGCACCTCCGCGCCGTGATAGCGGCAGATATTGGGGTGGTTGAGATCGATTGCCCTTCTGATCTCGTTGATCAGGTCGTAGCGATCCGGCACATCGCGGGAAAAAATCTTCAGCGCTACCCAGCGATCGAGCAGCGAGTCGTGCGCCTTATAAACGCGGCCAAATCCGCCGGCCCCCAGTAAATCTTTCTCCGCATCGTACTGGTACCGCTCGCGAAATTCCTTGTGGTCCATTCAATCTCCTGGCCATTTTCGAACCATCGAGCCGGGTCCGCGCAGGCTGCTTCTTCGATTTCAGAAAAACCCTTCGATTTCTTTCCAGCTCAGGCTCTGGATACCATCCATCCCGCCGCCTTACTGGCAGATCAAGCCGCAACTCTACGGCTATTTCAACTCTTTCAGTTGGTCACAGCCCCACTTATTGCCCAGGTTGCAGCCTTTGGTAAGGAACTGTTTGGCTTTCTCGACATCCTGTTCAACCCCAGCGCCAAACCGGTAAAGGTTCCCCAGATTGCTGCAACCTGAAGCATCGCCTCCATTGCATGCCTTGGAATAGAGAGCCGCCGCCCGGGCGTAATTCTGTGCGACACCCTCGCCTTTGTGGTAATCGATTCCGAGATCAGTGCATGCCATCGCTATGCCGCTGTCACATGCGGTGGCGTAAAGGTCTGCTGCCTTGGCATGATCGATTTTTACTCCGCTTCCCATATCGATAGCGTATGCGATGTCGAAGAGATCGGAGCAGCCATAGTAATAGGAGTTGCTAAAGGCGCAGGCCTTCTTAAAGAGCGCGCCTGCACGGTCGTAGTTGCGCGCCACGCCATTACCTTGCTTGTAAGCGTTGCCGAGGCTGTCAAAGAAGTTCGAGCAGTCATAATCCTGGCCGCCCTTGCACGTTTTGGTAAAGAGCGCTTCGGCCCTGCTGAGATCGCGGCTCACTCCCTTGCCGTCGCGGTAGGCGTTAGCCAGGGCCCTGCAGCCATAGGTATTGTTAGCGTCACAGGATTGATTAAAAAGAATAGCGGCATACGCATCATTCTCAGTGACGCCATGCCCCGCTTGGTACAGCGTGCCCAGGGCGTAGCATCCGCCCCCATCGCCGCCATTGCAGCGAGCGCTGTACGCCGATACTGCCTTGGCATAAAAATGGCCGGCCCGTTCGGTACTCGACGTGGACATATCTGAGTATTGGTAGTAGTTGCCGAGCTCCAGGCATCCATCCATGTTGCCCTCCGCACAGGCATGGGCCTGGTTCACTACGGTGTGGACCATGTAGGCAGGCTGCCGGCCGTTGGCGCCGGTCGCAATATACAGCCACCCGGTGGCATCGACCCACGCGGCATTCTCCCCCATGATTGCCTCATTGAAGAGCATGGGAGCGATTGCGCGCAGGACGATCAGGGCAATCACCAGAATTCCAGCAGCCAATGCGCTCCAGCGGACCCAGCGCCGCCGAAAGAGATTGCCAATGCGGCTGCTTATCGATGGCGTTGGAGCGGAGACAATGCCGCTCTCGCTCCTCTCACCGAGCGCCGCAGCCATAACCAGTGCGCCTCCGGCAACTCCCATATCCAGCAGCCACGCCGGCAGAAGCGCCCGCGCTGTGTAGATATGGAAGAGAACGCCAAACCGTAAGGCAACGAGCAGCGGGATATACAGCAGCGTGGCAAATCCCAGAAACAGCGCCGCCGGACGCGCCGGACGTCGGAAGAAAATACATATGCAGGCCAGCGCCGCTGCCGGAACATAGAGCCAGGCCAGCCAGCTTCCCCACCATATCGAGAGATAAAAGCCATGGTGGTAGTAATCAAGCGGATTGTAAGTGCTGAAGCCGAACGCAATAAGGTCGATCCTGAATCGAGCCGCGATGAAAGCCAACGTGGCAGCCGCAAAAAGAAAACGCCCGATGGAAAACCAGCGTATCGACTTGCCTATGCGTAACCCTTCGAGCCCGGAGATCATCAGTGCAGCCCCGCACCAACCCAGAGTCTCTAACCCCTCGCATGCGTTCATCCATGTCGGATACCAATACCCTTTCCCAATGAAGAATGCAAAAAAGTACGAGAGGCAAAGAAAGACGAGCGCGAGGATGATCGCGCCCAGCATCGCTCCCGCGGCGCGGGTTTTCCTGCTGATCGCAATGCATAAGCCCGAGGCAATCGCTGTGAGGCCGGCGAATTTGAGGAAATAGAAATAAAAAACGAAAAAAGGCGCACCGTGCAAGACCATCAAAACGTCCGAACCACGGCTTGCAGCCAGCCATATCGCGCCGCGCGCAATCAGACAAACGGCTAGTAAAAGCCAGCCGGCAACGTACAGCCTGCCCAGCTCCGCGCCGGGTTGCGCGGCGGCCAGTGTGGCAAACCAGTTGCGAAGGCGGCGCCTTGGAGCTGACGCCACGGAGCTCTGGTCCTGCCACTCTCTTTCATCAACCTCCACCTTTCCGGCGGGCTCTGCCTCCGCCATCTCCGGCCACGGTTTCGGCGGCGTTGTAAGCGGATGAGGGGTTGGGGGCGGCGGTGCTGGCGCCGGCGTCTCCACAGGAATCGTTTTCGGCCGCATCCTGATCTCTTCGACTATCGTCTCCGGCCGCTTCTGTGCCTCTTCAACCACTATTTCCTGCCGCTGCTCGCGGGACTCATAATGTACGGCATCGAGCAGGCTGAGCAGCTCCGCGTCCCAGGGGCGGTCTTCGCGGTTCTTGGCCAGCATCCGCAGTAACAGCTCGTCCAATCCAACCCAGTCAACCAAATCCGGCCGCAACTGGCTGGGCGGCTTGGGCGCCTCCTCCAGGTGCTGCTTCATCCAGCCTGCAGTGTTGTGAGCGTGAAAGGGCGTTTGCCGCGTCAGCATCCAGTAGAGCACGCAGCCCAATGCATACGTATCCGTCCGCCCGTCTATCTCCGCCGCCGGCATCTCCAGCCACTGCTCCGGCGCAGCGTACTCCGGCGTCAGCAGAATACCGTGCGTCATGCTTACTCGGGTCACGCTCTCGGCCATGGCCGCAATGCCGAAGTCGAGTATCTTGGCGTGTTCCTGCCCATCCTTGCTGCGCGTCAGCCGGATATTATCCGGCTTGATGTCGCGATGCACGGTTCCCTGCGCGTGGGCCGCGGCCAGCCCCGAGGCAATCTCGCGCGCAAGTCCCAGCGCCCGCTCCACGGGATGCGGTATATCTGCGAACTCCGGATCGCCATGGTAGGCATTCAGGGGCACGCCCTCCACATACTCCATGGCGATGAATAGGCTGCCGTCCTCGGCCTGGTCCAGCGCGGTCACTTCCACTATGTTGGGATGGCGCAACTGGTAGGCGGCGCGCGCCTCGTTGCGAAATCTCTTGATGAACTTGGGATCCTTGCTCAGCTCTACGGACAGAAACTTCAGCGCCACCCGCACGCCCAGCATGATGTCTTCAGCCAGGTAGACCACTCCCATCCCGCCCTGGCCCAGCTTGTCGATGATGCGATATTTGCCGCGGACCATAGAGCCCACAGCCAGCTCATGCGAGACAATCAGCACCGCCCCGTCCGTGGGGCAGTTGGTGTGCTGGTCCGGATAAGGCGTGTCACAAACGGGACAGGTCTTCATCGCTGGCGCCTACCCTCAAGCTGAGAGAGTTGCTGGCGAAAGAATACCACGCCCCCGGTTGTTCTTGATGGAATTGCCCCACCGGCTGCAAAAGCATGAAATTCCTGCATTTTACGCTCTATTTCATCTGTTTCAACCGGTCGCAGCCCCACTGGTTGCCCAGGCCGCAGCCCTTGATGAACATCTGCCTGGCCATGTCAGGATTCTTTGCCTCGCCACGCCCGAACCAATAGCAATTCCCCAGGCTGCTGCAACCGGCGCCATTGCCGGTGTTGCAGGCTTGTGCGTAAAGAGCCGCTGCCCGGGAGTCGTCCTGGGGCACGCCGCGCCCGTTCCAATAGCTGTTGCCAAGATTGGTGCAGCCGATAGCATCGCCCGCATCGCAACCCTGGGAATACAAATCCGCTGCACGGACATCGTTTTGCGCCACGCCATCGCCATTGTGATACATCGCGCCGAGGTTGGTGCAACTCACGCCAATGTGCGCATTGCAGGCCTTGGTATAGAGTGCCGCTGCACGCGAGCTGTCCTTTGGCACGGTGTTTCCATCGTGGTACAGGTTGCCCAGGTCCTTGCACGCCTCAGCACTGCCGCCAGTGCAGGCTTTGTCCAGCAGAGGACTGGCCTCGGAGAAGCGCTTCTGACCGTAGAGTGAAAGAGCCTGCTGCGCGATATCGGCATTACTTGGCTGCTGAACCGGCGGTTTGGCGGCCGGCGGTTGGACAATCGGAGGTAGGACAATCTGCTTCGGCATGACAACTGTCGGTAGAACAATTGAAGGTTTGGTATTGTTCGCTTGCGCGGGCTTCTGGTTCTGGGAACTTGAAGGGACTTCATTGACCGGCTTGATATCCGCCTTGGACCCAGGCGACGGCTTTTGTGAAATGGGGGAAGCCGTATAGGTTGGATTGGAAATCTGACCCGGCTTTGTAAGGGTTGTACTGGTATTCGAGCCCGCCTGAAGAGGTGGTATGACAGCGGGCTGAGTCTCCTGCGTTTGTTGGGGCTGCGGCTTGGGCGCAAAGATCAATGCTGCTGCTAATCCCGCAGCCAGCACCGCAATCACGACAACTGCCCATACCCAAATGGGAATTTTCCCCGATGCGGGTCTCCGCGCAGGAATCACCGGCTGAGGAACCGGTTGCGGAGCCGGCATTTGAACTGGCGTCTGAACCGGCGCCTGTACCGGTTCATAGCGCTCCATGCTCTCCTCGCTGACCGTCTGCGGGCGCACCCAGGCATCTGCGGCAACCGTCTTCTGCCACTGCTGGACTTGACCGCTCCGCACGGCGTCAAGCAGGCTGATCACCTCCGCGTCCTGCGGGCGGTCGTTGCGATTCTTGGCCAGCATCCGCATCACCAGGCCATCCAACCCTGTCCAATCGGCTAGATCTGGCCGCATCTCGCTGGGCAGCCGGGGCGTCTCCTCCATGTGCTGGCGCCTGCAGCCCTCCATGTTGTGCGCGTGAAACGGCGTGTGACCGGTCAGCATCTCGTAGAAGACGCAACCCATCGCATAAAGATCCGTCCGGCCATCCATCTCGGCGGCGGGCATCTCCATCCACTGTTCCGGAGCGGCATAGCCGGGCGTCAGCAACAGCCCGCGCGTCATGTTCGACTGGGTCGCGCTCTCGGCCATGGCCGCTATGCCGAAGTCCAGAACTTTGGGTATCTCCCGCCCGTCGGCAGTATGCGCCAGCAGGACGTTTTCCGGCTTGACGTCGCGGTGAACTGTCCCGTGCGCGTGGGCCGCAGCCAGCCCGCTCACGATGCCGCGCGCCATCTCCAGAGCCCGCGGGACGCCGAATCCGCTGCGCTCCTCATCTATCGCCCCCCGCAGACTCTTGCCCGCCACATACTCCATAGCGATAAACAGGCTGCCGTCCTCGCTCTGGTCCAGATCGGTCACTTCCACGATGTTGGGGTGGCGCAACTGGTGGGCGGCGCGCGCCTCCATGCGAAAGCGCTTGATGAACTTGGGGTCCTTGCCCAGGTCGCTGGCCAGAAACTTCAGCGCTACATTGCCGCCCAGCAGAATGTGCTCGGCTAGGTAGACCACCCCCATCCCGCCCTGCCCCAGCTTGCTGACAATGCGGTATTTGCCGCGCACCAGGGAGCCGGCCGCCAGCTCGTGGGAGACGATCAACACCGCCCCATCGCTGGGACATGTGGCGTGCTGATCCGGGTAATCGGTATCGCAAACGGGACAGGTTTTCATCTCTGCGCCCTGCCTTGAACTGACAATTAGCTGGCGAAAGAATACCACGCCAGCAGCTACGCTGGGATGGCTTTTCCGCCCCTAGGCTACAATGAAGACAGGCCAAAGCCAAATCTTTTCGCGGACACTCCGCATATACAGCAAGGAGCTTCAAACCCTATGGCGATTCCCGCCACGCAACTGCGTCCCGGCATGATCATCAAACACAACGACCAACTGCACCTGGTCTTCAAAGTCGAGCACCGCACCCCCGGCAACCTGCGCGCCTTCATCCAGGCCAAGCTGCGCAACCTGCGCACCGGCGCCATGTTCGAGCACCGCTTCCGCTCCGCCGACGCCATCGAAAAGGTAGTCGTGGACTCGATTTCCATGGATTTTCTCTACAATGACGGCGACGACTACTACTTCATGAACCCGGTCGACTACGAGCAGACCGTTCTCAAGGGCTCAACGCTGGGCGACGCGGTCGAGTACCTTACTCCCAATCTGCAAATCAAGGTCAGCTACCACGACGGCCAGGCCGTGGGCATCGACCTTCCCGCGGCGGTTGAGTTGACCGTCGTCCAGACTGAGCCGGGCCTCAAGTCGGCCACCGCCTCCAGCGTCACCAAGCCCGCCAGAACCGAGACCGGTCTCGTTGTCCAGGTCCCCGCCTTCATCAATGAAGGCGAAAAAATCCGCGTTGACACCAGCGAGGGGGCATACCTCAGCCGCGCATAAGTTTGCCATGCAGATGTACAATTACCGTCGTGTTCCCGGGCTGTCTTGAAGGAGAAACCCATGAAGCGCCATCTATTATTACTTTTCGCTTGCCTTGTTGTACCGCAGGCCGTATATGCAGCGGAGACCTCCCCATCGGCTGCGGCCGATCAAGCGGCGGTCGTCAAAGGTAACAATGCCTTCGCCGTTGAACTCTACGGCCAGTTGCGCTCGCAAGACGGCAATCTCTTTTTCTCTCCCGAGAGCATTTCCACAGCGCTGGCCATGAGCTATGCCGGGGCGCGCGGCGACACCGCTTCGGAGATGGCGAAAACGCTGCATTTCACGCTGCCCCCGGATCGGTTTCATCCGGCAGTGGGCGCGTTGCTTGGTGATCTCAACGTCGCGCACTCTGGATACCAGCTTCGCGTCGCCAACGCTCTTTGGGCGCAACAAGGGTACACGTTCCTCGACGATTTTATCAAGCTGACCGCCAGCGATTACGGCGCGGGATTCAATCAGGTGGATTTCAAAGGCGCAACAGAGACGGCGCGGTTGACCATCAACCAATGGGTCGAGCAGAAAACCGATTACAAGATCAAAGACCTGCTGCAACCGGGAGTGCTCAACTCCACCACAAGACTCGTGCTGACCAACGCCATCTACTTCAAAGGAACTTGGCAGAGGCCATTCCACTTGATGCAAACTGAGGATGAGGATTTCCATCTATCCAAGGCGCAGTCAGTTAAAGTGCCCATGATGCACCAAGTGGACGCTTACAACTATTTCGACGGCGGAAAGTTTCAGGCCCTGGGAATTCCTTATAAAAGCGATGAATTGTCCATGATCGTCTTCCTGCCTAAGGACATAGGCGGTCTTCCTGCTTTGGAGCAATCGCTGACCGCGTCCAAAATGCAGCAATGGCTCAGCCAGTTACAGCCCGTTTCCACGGTCATCCTGACCATGCCCAGATTTAAAACGACGCAACAATTTGAGCTTCAAGGCTCGCTTGGCGCGATGGGGATGCCGCAGGCGTTTGGAGCGAGCGCGGATTTTTCAGGTATGACCGGAAGCCGTGATTTGTGGATTTCCGCGGTCATCCACAAGGCTTTTATCGATGTCAATGAGGAAGGAACCGAAGCGGCGGCGGCCACAGCAATAACTATGGTGACAACGGCAAGGTATGAGCCGGACCGGCCGCCACCAATTGTCTTCAGCGCGGATCACCCGTTTGTCTTCCTGATTCGAGACAACCGTTCGGGAGGCATCCTATTCATGGGCCGCGTGACCGACCCAACCAAATAATACTTGGATCGGCCTTGTCGTTCAGTGCCCACCTTCATCAACGAAAGTGAAATAATCTGCGTCGACGCCAGCAAAGGGCATGTCTGAGCTGGGCGTAGGATGCTCCACCGCGCAGATGATAAGACCACCCTTTGTGCGACATGGAACGGGAAGGGCCTAAGATAAGAAGATGGGCTGCGCGCGTACACTCGACGGGGAAATAGCCAATAACCGGCTACGATCGCGCCTGACTGGATGGTGATCTGAATGAAACCTCTTCTATCATTGATTATCGCTTGCCTTGTAGTACCGCTGACAGGACTGGTGGCGCAGACCTCCCCATCGGCCACGGCCGATCAAACGGCGGTCGTCGAGGGTAACAACGCCTTCGCCATAGCGCTCTATGGCCAGTTGCGCTCGCAAGACGGCAATCTATTTTTCTCGCCCGAGAGCATTTCCACCGCGCTGGCCATGACCTATGCCGGGGCGCGCGGCGACACCGCTGCGGAGATGGCTAAAACGCTGCATTTCACGCTGCCGCCGGAACGGTTGCATCCGGCGATGGGCGCCCTACTGAGCGATCTCAACGCCGTGCATAACGGATACCAGCTTCGCGTCGCCGACGCTCTTTGGGCGCAACGGGACTATGTGTTTCTCGGTGATTTTCTCAAGCTGACCAAGAGCGATTACGGCGCGGGATTCAATCAAGTGAATTTCAAAGGCGCAACCGAGGCAGCGCGCCTGACCATCAATCAATGGGTCGAGCAGAAAACCGATAACAAGATCAAAGACCTGCTGCAACCGGGAGTGCTTGACCCGCTGACAAAGATGGTGCTGACCAACGCCATCTACTTCAAGGGCGACTGGCGGACGCCATTCCTCAAGGCATACACGGAGGATGAGGACTTCCATCTATCCGCGGCGCGGAATGTTAAAGCGCCCCTGATGCACCTCACCAAAGGTTTCGACTATTTAGACGGCGGAACATTTCAGGCCGTGGCAATTCCCTATGAGAGCGGTGATTTGTCTATGATCGTCTTCCTGCCAAAGGAAATAGGCGGTCTGCCTGCTTTGGAAGAGTCGATGACAGCGTCCAACATGAAGCAATGGCTTGATCAGTTACATTGGTTTCCCAAAGTGATCCTGACGATGCCGAAGTTTAAGATGACGCGTCAATTCGGACTTGCGGGCACGCTTGGCGCAATGGGGATGCCGCGGGCGTTTAATCCGGACACTGCCGATTTTTCAGGAATGACCGGCAAACGGGAATTATTTATTTCTGCGGTGATCCATAAAGCTTTTATCGATGTCAATGAGGAGGGAACCGAAGCAGCGGCGGCGACGGCAGTGGTTATGGCGAGACCCACGGCGATGCCGCCAAGGCAGGAACCACCGCCAATTGTTTTCCGCGCGGATCATCCCTTCGTCTTCCTCATCCGCGACAATCGTTCGGGCGGAATCTTATTCATGGGACGCGTGACCGATCCAACGAAGTGAGCTACAGCGAAGCCAGAGTACCTGTACCCCGGAGCAACTTCGCCAAGTGGCTTTTTCCTTAAGAAAAAGCCACCTCAAATACTCTAGGCATGGGCACGTTTACTCTGGTTTCGCTCTAGTACCCTGCCTCCGGCAGCTTCACCAGTCGCGCCTCCAGCAGCGCCTCGATGCTCATCAGCGCCTCCAGCACTGCGGTTGAGACCGGCGCATCCACCTGCACCACGGAGAGCGCCTTCACCGGCTTCGGCCCACTCCGCTCGCGGCCCAGCGCGAAGTTGCCGATATTCACGCCCTTCTCGCCCAGGATGGTGCCGATCCGCCCGATCACGCCCGGTACATCCAGGTTGCGGCAGACCAGCAGGTTGCCTTCGAGCGGTGTCTCAATGTCGATGCCGTCAAACTCCAGCAGTCGCGGCTGCTCGCCATGAATCACGGTTGCGCTGGCGCGGGTTATTCCTGTGCTGGTATGCAGCTCGATGGTCAGCACCGTGGCCGCGCCGCCGCGATGCGACTCCTGCTTGTCCTCATGTACGCGAATGCCGCGCTCCTCGGCCACCGACGCCGCGTTGATGCGGTTCACATTCTCAGAGCCCGCCAGCAGTCCCGCGATGGCCGCATTGCGCACCAGTTCCGTCTTGGCCTCGGTTAGCATGCCGCCGTAGGACAGATCAATAGCCTCAATGCCGCCTTTGCCCGCCTGCGCCAGAAAGCTGCCCAGCCGCTCGGCCAGGTCGATGTACGGCGCCAGCGCCACGTACTCCTCGTGGCTCAGCGACGGCAGATTCACTGCATTCTGCGCCACACCGAGCTTGAGATAATCACGTACTTGCATGGCGATCTGCACGCCCACCGCCTCCTGCGCCTCGGCCGTCGAGCCGGCGATGTGCGGCGTAAGAATCACGTTCTCCAACTCGGCATAAGGTGAGTTCTTCGGCGGCTCTTCGCAGAAAACGTCCAGTGCCGCGCCCGCCACCTGTCCGCTCTTCAGCGCGGCCACCAGCGCCGCGTCATCAATCAGCTCCCCGCGCGCGCAGTTGATAATCCGCACACCCTTCTTCATCGCGGCTAATGTTTTTGCATTGATCACGCCCGTCGTCTGCGGTGTCAGCCCCACATGCAGCGTCAGATAGTCGGCCTTGGCAAAAAGCTCGTCCAAAGAGACAAGAAAAATACCGTTTTCGCGCGCCACGGCGGCAGAGACAAACGGATCGCTGCCGAGGATCTCCAGGCCAAAGCCGCGGGCCCTCCTGGCCACCTCCAGCCCAATTCGCCCTAGCCCCATAATGCCCAGTGTCTTGCCGCGCAGCTCCGCTCCCTGCAAGCTCTTCTTCTCCCACTTGCCGGCATGCATGGTCGTATTTGCCGCCGGCAGCTTGCGCGCCAGCGCCAGCATCAGCCCCACGGTCAGCTCGGCCACCGCCACCGCATTCGCCCCCGGCGTATTCATCACCACAATGCCCCGACGCGTGGCCGCTTCGGCGTTGATGTTGTCCACGCCCACCCCTGCGCGGCCAATCACCCGCAGCTTGGGCGCGCGCTCCATCAGCGCATCGTCCACCTGCACCGCGGAGCGCACCACCAGCGCATCGGCATCGGCCAGCGCCGCCGCCAACCCCTGCGGCAACTGATCGTGCGTCACAACCTCCCACCCCGGCTCGGCCGCAAACACCGCCAGCGTCGCCGCTGAAACCTTTTCCGCCAAAACGATCTTCATCTTGCCTCCCTGGCCTTTGCGTGTTGCCTCATACTCGTCGAAGCGAATGCCATGCTGCTCGCACAGCATCTCGAAGATCCGCACCACCGCTGCGTGCGGCTTGCCCTCGCCCCGCTCGTACTTCGTCAGCGAATTGGCATGAACACCCAGCCGCTCCGCCATCTCGTATTGATAGAGATCAAGCTGCTTGCGCGCGATCAGCAGCTTCTCCCCAAAACTCAACTCAGCCATAAATCAGCTCCCAGCTAACAGCTAACAGCTAGCAGCAAACAACTAATAGACATCGGTCAGCAATGAAAAAACTGTCTGCTGTCTGCTGTTAGCTGTTCGCTGCCTTGGCATACACTTCCTGCGCTGCCGCCACCGCCTGCCCAAACTTCACCTGCAATCCCAGTACATCTTTCGCAATGTGCTCCATCGCGCCCAGAAAAGCCACCGTGTCCAGGTAGTCGAAGAAACCCAGATGCGCCACGCGGAAGATCTTGCCTTGCATCGAGCCTTGTCCATTGGCTGTCACCAGGCTGAACTTTACTTTGAGCGCCTTTACCACCACGCTCGAATCCATCCCCTCCGGCACCAGCACTGCCGTTGCCGCGGCTGATGGCGACGCCGGCGCAAAGAGCGTGAAGCCCAGCGCCACCAGTCCGGCGCGTGTGGCCGCCGCATTCACTTGCGCGTTGTCGATGAGCGCGATGCGGCCCTTTTCCAAATCGCCTCCGGCCTGCCCGGCAATATAATCCAGAGCCGCGCCCAGCCCGGCAATCAGCGCCACCGCCGGCGTGTACGCGCTCTCGCCCTTTACTGCGTTTTTGCGTTCCTTGCGCAGATCAAAGTAGTAGCGCGGGTTCTTCGCCCCCTCCATCGCCTTCCACGCCCGCTCGCTCACGCTCAGGTAAGCGAGGCCGGGAGGAATCATCACCGCCTTCTGCGAGCCGCCAATCAGCACGTCGATTCCCCAGCCGTCCACATCAAAGCTCTGCGTCCCCAACCCGGTGATGCCGTCCACGACAAGCAGCGTGTCAGTTCCCTTGACCAGTCCGGCTACCGCCTCTACATCGTGACTCACACCCGTCGAGGTCTCCGAAGCCTGCATATACACGGCCTTGTGTTGCGGCATAAGAGCCGCCTTGATCTCGGCGATGTCGAATGTTTGGCCATAGGGCTTCTCCACCACGTCCACCACGCAGCCAAAGGCCTTGGCCAGCTCCACCCAGCGCTCGCCAAACTTGCCCGCCGTCAGCACCAGAACCCGGTCGCCCGGCGACGTCAGATTCGAGACCGATGCCTCCATCGCCCCCGTCCCTGAACTCGCCAGCAGCAGCACATCATTCTGCGTTCCCACAAAAACCTTCAACTGGGCGAGCACCTTCTGAAACAGCGCGCGAAACTCCGGCGTGCGGTGGTGAATATCAGCAGCCGCCATGGCAAACTGGGCTGCCGGCAACAGCGGTGTCGGGCCGGGTGTGAACAGGCGTGTCTTGCGGATCATGGCTCTCTCCTCGTTTTCGACGGGGCCTGATGGAGATGCCGAAGCCTAACCAGTGTCGGGCAGGTTCGTCGCAACCCAAACCGCCCCAGCCTCCCCACGGCCGTCCGTCAATCACAGAATACACAAAATTGTGATAATTGTGATTATATTATCTGTGGAATTCTCGCCGTAGCCCCAAATTTCCCACGTTTGCCCCAAAATCGGTACAATTTTCCTTTGGGACGGCAGAAAAGGGTGGGAAACCACAAACCCATGATCTCCCTCAACCAGCTAATAGCTAAGAGCTAAAAGCTGATAGCTGAAAGCTGAAAGCTGAAAGCTGAAAGCTGAAAGCTGAAAGCTGAAAGCTGTAACGAAAGGAACCCCATGCCCGAAGCAGGAGCCATCGAAGCCCAGGTCAACCAGCAGGTCATCATCGCCATGAAGGCCCACGATGCGGTCCGCACCACTACCCTGCGCCTCATCAAAAACGCCCTCAAAAACAAGGCCATCGAAAAGCGTGAAGCTCTCACCACGGCCGAGGAGCAGCAGGCCCTGGCCACCATGATCAAGCAGCGCCGCGACTCCATCGAGCAGTTCACCAAGGGCAACCGCCCCGAGCTGGCCGCCAAAGAAGCCGCCGAGATAGTGGTCATCGAGGAGTTCCTGCCCAAGGCCCTCGACGAAGCCGCCCTCAGTGCGCTGGTCTCCGAAGCCGTCGCCGAAGTCGCCGCCTCCACCGGACAGAAACCCACCCCCAAAGAGATGGGCGCGGTCATGAAGGCCGTGCAAGCCAAACTCCAGGCAAAAAGCCTCCGCGCCGAAGGCCGCGTGGTCAGCGAAATGGTGAAAAAGCAACTGGCATGTTAATAGGCGATGAATTTTTCTGAAAGAGGTGGACGATTTCAGCAGAAAGCTCCCGATGGATGCCGGCAGGCTGTTTCAACGGATACAATTTGCATCAATCGATTGATCGGAAACATCCTTGATTAAGCAGGAGCAGTCGTTGCGCGCCTTCCCCAGGCTGGCTCAAATATAGATTGTTTTTTCCGCAGCCCCCGGCGCCAACATTCCTGCACCATGATTCCGGTTCCGATCAAGGAGTGTCGATGTCTTATCCCGGCAATTACACTAGGCTGACTCTGTTTCTGCTCTTCCTGCTTGCCGTCCCTAGGCTGTGGGCGCAGGGTCCGCCTTTTCAAACCGACGACCCGGTGCCGGTTGACCTGCATCATTATGAGTTCTATATCTTTGGCGCAATGGATGGCACTCCGGCGGAGCTCGACTCCTCGGGTCCGGCCTTTGAGTTTAACTGGGGAGCCATTCCCAGGGTGCAGCTTCACGCCATTCTGCCTTGGGGAGCGGTCGTTCCATCCAACAATCCCGTCTATCTACCCGGTGGTGCCGGTCCCAGCGCATTTGGGCTCACGGATATGGAATTGGGCGCGAAGATCGCCATCATCAAGCAAACAAAAAAAATTCCGCAGATCGGCACCTTCACCATGTTCGAGATGCCCACCGGCAGTTCCACTCGAGGGCTCGGCGTCGGGAAGGTCTGGTACAAGCTTCCCCTGTGGATGGAAAAAGATTGGGAGCGCTGGACCGTTTGCGGCGGCGGCGGCTATCAGGTCGTCCCGCAAACGCAATACCGCGATTTTCCTTACACCGCATGGCTCGTGAAACGTGAGTTTAACAAGAGGCTGGAGCTGGGTGCCGAAGTCTTCGCCCATGGGCGGGAGGGTTTTGCCGCGGCGCAGACACAAGCTTCCACCATGATCGACGCTGGCGGCTACTACCACTTCAAAAATCCCGACCATCAATTGCTCTTCGCATACGGCCACTCCATCGCAGGGCAGACAGAGAACTACGCTTATCTCGGGATGTACTGGACCTGGGGAAAAGAGGAAAGGAAGAAGGCCGTCGAAAATGCCTTGTTATCCGGGCGGCCAAAATTGAACGGATATTGAGATTTCGCGGTGTGCAAGTTATCCCGCAGCTCACCAGCACAGGAGGTTAATCCATGGAAATCACGGAACGCAGTCTGTGGACACTCATCCACGGAATGGGATTCGGCGCGCTCTATCTGCTGGCCTGTTCAGGCGCGCTGGTTGAACTATACCGCCGTTACTGCCCAGGAGCGGCAAATCCCATCGCTCCGGGGGACGATAACTTTCTCAAGGTCTATCTTGTCGCCATGTCTGTGCTTGCCTGGCTGACGGTCCTTACTGGCGCTTACATCATCTATCCCTGGTATCGCGCCGCTGCTCCGGCGGGAGCCGTCAATCTTGCCGCATTCCCCCAGAGGTTGCTCCAATCGAACCCGGCCATCAGCGGCTGGCACTCTCTCGGCATGGAGTGGAAAGAGCATGTCGCTTGGCTCGCGCCTATCTCCATTACCATGGCGGCCGCCGTTGTCATCCGATACGGCCGTGACCTCAGAAATCATCCCCAGCTTCGCGCTGCGGTCCTGTCCTTTACGCTGGTTTCGTTTCTAGCCGCCGGCATAGCTGGTTTCTTCGGCGCTATGCTAGTGAAACACGCGCCCGTTGAGGGCGGGCGAAACCTTCATCTCATGGACGGAGAATAATTGTGAAGAAACAAGATCCCCTGGTCCCCGCAATCTCAGCCGTCCTGCCCAATGGCTCCGGCGCGGCTGCCATTCTCTCCGCCGGCATCGGCGCGTTCATGGTTGGATTCCTGGCCGTCGCGGCGGACAAATCCGCTTTCCTCAAAAATCTGTTCATCTTCTACAAGCCAACCGGTCCTCTCTCCGGCGTAACTACGTCGGCCATTCTTGTATGGCTGATTGCCTGGGGAATCCTGGAGGGTCGTTGGCGGAACCGGACCGTTGCTCTGGCCCGAATCAACGCCGTAGCTCTGGTACTGCTCGGCCTGAGCCTGTTGCTAACATTTCCTCCTATCGCCGAGCTTTTCTGAAAGACCGTATCTTCGGACCGGCTACGACAGCCGGGTACCTCACCCTCGCCGCGTCCTTGTTTTTGTGCCGTCGGAGACTCCAATGACAGGTCTCCGTCGCTGGGGTGGGGCCCCCAGGAAGCGGCGACCTTCATCAAAACTCAACAGAACACAGAAACTTATGCGTTACCATGGCCGAAACGCGTAAAAATCCCCGCCCAAAACGCCTTGCCCTCCGGCAGGTCGCGGCGGCTCTCGCGTTCGAGCAAGAGGCCGCGCAATTCGAGCGCTGCACGCAGCTCTCCCGGCTCCACATAAACAAAGTTGGAACGGAGCATCTGGATTGAGGCGTAAGCTGAAGGCGAAACAGCCTGCTCGGATGGCAGTTGCAACACCACGGAGAGCGCGCCGCCCGCGTCGACCATCCTGACCGCATTTTCAAGACAGAGGCCGGTGCCCGCATGTTCGAAAACCAGCGCGGCGTGCACCAGATTCACCGGCTCGGCCTCGACCATCTCCCTGGCGAGATCGACACAATGCACTTCAAGGCCGGCCAGGCCGGCGTAGCGCCCGCGTACGGCTCCGAGAAAAATGGGATTGCAGTCAATGCCCACGACGCGCTTGGTCAGCGCTGGGTCGATGCGGTCAAGCCCATTGCCGCCCGCCACGCCCAGAACCGCTACGGAGGCAGGCCGTCGCGAGGCCAATGCCTCCGCAAAGAGATCGGCCAGAACCGGCAACTGAGCCACTTCCGGTGAGAGCATGTGGCCTTCGTAATCTTCCAGCGGAACCTCAAGCCATGGGCTGCTCATAATTCGATGCTACAGGGATGATTCGGAAGCCTGCCTTGAGCCTGTCGAAGGGGTCAGTCCACCCCAACTTGACCTAGGTCATGACTAGGTCAAGACCAGGTTTTTTCGTCTTCTCATCCCCTAAAAACCGTTATTTTGTCGTCAAAAACCGCCTTCATGTACCCGTTCTTGCCAGAAATAGGTGTCCTTAGAAGCACACGTTTCCTGCGTTTTTAATCCCGAAAAATGTCAATAAAGTGGCCTTCGAACACCACTTTTTGTCGAAAGATGGCCGACCAACGGGAGGCGTATGCCGGGACGGCCAGTCCCCGTGCCGAAGGCCGCTCTGAAAAGGCTCATTTCTTGAGCAGTCCATATTCACTGGCCACCTGCTCGAGCTTCTGCCGCGTGGCGGCCGGGGGCGGAACCAGCGGTAGCCGGACATGGTCCGTGCAGCGGCCCATCAGCGAGAGCACCGTCTTTACCGGGCAGGGATTCGAATCCCAGAAGTTGGCGTCAATCAGTCGAATGTAGCGGCGCTCCAGCTCCTGCGCCTCGGCCCAGTTGTTGCTGAGCGCGGCGTGGATCATGCGGCTCATCTCGGCAGGAATCTCGTTGGAGGCCACGCTGATCAGTCCTTTCGCGCCCACGCCGATGGAGCCCAGCGCCATGTTGTCATCGCCGCTGAAGACCTTGAAGCCGCTGGGCAGCAGATGCACCAACTCGGCGACCTGCGGCAGCTTGCCGCTGGACTCCTTGACGGCCTGGATGTTGGGCGCAGCCTCGGCCAGCCGGACGACCGTCGCCGGATCGAGGTTCACGCCGGTGCGTCCGGGGATGTTATAAATCACCACGGGCAGCGGCTCGACAGCCTTGGCCAGGGCTAGGAAGTGCTGGAACTGGCCCTCCTGCGAAGGCTTGTTGTAGTAGGGATTGGCCGACAGCACCGCGGCCACACCGCGAACCTGCTTGAGCTTGCCGGCCATTCGCACCAACGTACGAGTGTTGTTCTGCGTGCACCCTGCCCACACCGGCACGCGGCCGCCAGCCGTCTCCGCCACCAGGGTGACCGTCCTCAGCCACTCGTCCTCGTCCAGCGTGGCCGCCTCGCCGGTTGACCCGCAGGCCACCAGAAAGTCGATGCCCGACTCAATCTGCCAGTTCACCAGCGCCTTCAGCGCCGCTTCGTCAATCGATCCATCCGCCCGGAAGGGCGTAACGATTGCTGTACCGCAACCTGTGGTTTCCATAAGAAATGAGTGTATAACGAACGGGGTAACCGCGTCCGGCTTACAGGAGTGTGCAAAATATGCTTGCGTGAGCAGCGGAGAAAGCATATATTCTCGACGACCGATGAATCACGCGGTCACAGTACCGGAAGGAGAAAGTCATGAAGGTCAATTGTGGTGGAAACAAGGAATTCAAACTAACACGGCGCTGGTTTGCGCCGCTGTCGGATCGCGGCTTCATATGTGTGGGAATCCTGGGCTGTATTCTCGTAATGCTGACAATCCCAGTCTTCGCTCAGAACAAAAACCCATGCAAAGAAGCTAACGATCAGAAATGCGGCATTATCAAGGGCTGCAAGGTGGCTGGCCACGGAGTTGCAGTGGGCACGCCATTCACATTTACCCACTCCGATCCATACACATCCGGCACGGACACGCTTCTCGCGGGCCCCGCGCCCGGCGGCTACTGCAAGCATGGCGATCCTCTCCCCATAGGCACAAATATGGTGATCAAAGAGACGCCTATCCCGGCAGGCCTCTCTGTGTCGAACATCACTGTAACACCGGCTTCTCAACTGGTTAGCATGAACCTGAGCGCCGGCACGGTCACGGTCAAAATCGGTCCCGGCGTCACCGAGGTGACGTATACCAACCATTCACTCAAGAGCGGCTATCTTGAGATCTGCAAGCAGGGGGTGGCAGCCACCGCGCCAATGACTGGCAACTTCGCCTTCACAATCCAGGGAGTTATGGGAACTATTGTTGTTCCGGCAGGCTACTGCTCGCCGCCAATCGAAGTGCCGGCCGGTCCAGTGATCATCACAGAAACTTCGATGCCTGGCATCCAATTGGCATCCTGCACCGCCTTTCCAGCAAGCAATGGCCCCTGTCAAGTAACCGGGCCTTGGACCGTGAAGGTGGATGTTGTTGCAGGCGACCTCTCTACACAGACCATCGTCACCATCACCAATAAGGTTGCTGGCACTAAACCCAAATAACCCAATTCATACGCCCGTGTCGCACCTGCGGCACGGGTTCCTTTTGCCCGCAATGCCGCTGCTGAGACGATGTGTAGGGCGGCGGAATGTGCGGCGGGATCAGGCTGTATGCTCGAAGCAGTTCGATTCTTTTGTCCACGCGATGCGCTACACGACACAATATCTGCTTTCGGCTCTGGCAGCGGCGCAGTTTCCCGCGACGGATGCGCCGGAGGTCGCGTTTCTGGGCCGCTCCAATGTGGGCAAATCAAGCCTGCTGAACAAGCTGGTGGGTGAAAAGGCGGCTAAAGTTTCGCAGACGCCGGGCCGGACGCGGGCCATCAACTTTTTTACGTTATTGGACTCGGGCCGCCGGACGAAGCTAGTCTTTGCCGACCTTCCCGGCTACGGCTATGCAAAGATCTCCAGGTCGATCACTGTGACCTGGCCGTCGTTCATTGAGCCTTACTTGGCGATGCGTTCGACGCTGAAGCTGTGTGTCTGCCTGGTGGACTCGAACGTGCCCGCGCAACAGAGTGACCGGCAGTTGATCGACTGGCTGCGGGCCGCGGGACGCGAGTTTGTCGTGGTGGCCACCAAGATTGACCGCCTCAGCGGCAACCAGCGCACGCGCAACCTGCTGGCGCTGAAACAGGGTTTGGAACTGGACGCAATTCTGCCTGTCTCGGCCAAAACCGGTTATGGGTTGAAGGAACTGTGGGCGAGGATTGAGGTGGCGGGCGGTTAAGGGACTGCTGATTTAGTTGAAGAACTGATTCAGAGAGGCTTCGGCGGCGAGATTAAGTACCACTGCGAAGTCATCGCGCGGATTTGAGATACCTCTACGTTAACGCCGATCTCACCGCTGGCCACCTGCTCCCAAACCCGCTTCTGAAATCTCTCTGCAGTGCTTTCATCGCAGCGCAGCAGGCGAGAACCCGGCGCCATCCGTCCTAGGTAACGCGAGGCCAGGCGGAGCCATCGGCTGCCTGGCGCGACGACTGCTGGATTCGGATCAGAACAGAGGCAATCGTAAGCGAGAGCATCGAGTTTGGGCATCCATTGTGCCGGTGCGGATGTGGCGCTCCAGTCAAGCAGCACCTGGTGATCATCGGGATGGATAGCCACAACCGGCCGCGCGACCTGGCTGAGGAAGGCGGCGAACTCCGCAGCGGGCGCGGAGCGCGTCGGCAGCAGATCGGGCAGCACGCCGCGCTCGAGCAGTAGACAGGTGAAATCCGCTTCATTAAGTTTGGATTCCAAGGCCAAGCAGACAGCAGCCGTAGTTTGTTTGCGAATCTCGTTCTTAAGAATGCGCAATGCCTCGTCGAGCGAGGTGACGAGAAAGTCTATGACGCCGTCGCGAATGGCCTGCTTGCCGGCTGCTGCATCTGCCGAAACAGCCAGCGAAGCTGCGCCGGCGATGTTGGCCGCCACCAGTAGGGCGCGCGCTTTGGCGTCGAGTTGGCCAGCGTACAACAGTTTCCCGCCCAGGCTGGGTTCCGCGGCCAGGCTGGGGCCTGCGGCCAGGATAAGGCCGGCATAGAAGCTCTCAACAATACGGACGAACTCGCGCGGGTGGGGCTTGCAATGCAACGTGGAAATCATGATAGGGCATCCGGTAAAACTATCGCAGCATTCACCAGGTGGAGTAGGGTTGACCGCCTGTGCTCAGCTCCTGCGAGCCGGAGTGCACGTCGTCGATGCCGGGTTCGGTCTGGTCCACCGAGTACAGCGCTCCATTCGAATCCGTAACCCATGTGTCCTTGGAGTGAGTAAAAGGATCCTCGGGGACAGCCTTGAGGTAGCCGTCCGTGATAAGGTCTTCAAGCGACTGCGGCGCCTTCTGCTTGTCCATGGTGTAGGAGTCGATCGCCGCTCGCATCACGTGCAGGTCTTCCTTGAGTACCGCTTCCCTGGCTTGCTTGATGGCGCTGATATAAAGAGGCACAGCGATCATGATGAGCGTAGATATAATCGCCATCACGATGATCAGTTCGATCAGCGTAAAGCCCGCGTCATGTTTGCGAATCCTGCTCACTGAATCCTCTGTTTCAGCGGGATAGCCCGCTAGCTCCGTTTCCATCCTACCAGTCAGAATACTTTGTTCCATCCAGGGCCGTGCCCGTGGACTTGGAGTACACGTCAAAGACGCTTTGCCCGCCAAAGGAGGTCGAAGTTGGATCGTCCTGCATGGAGCGCAATCCCCACTCCGCCTTGCCGGTCATGGGATCTACGGGAATGCGGCGCAGGAACTTCACCTTTTTCCCCTGTATATCGACGCCATTGACTAACGTCTCCAGGTCGGGTGGATAGCCCTGGCTGTCGAGCTTCACCTGGAATGCGTTTCTGTCGGCTGCGTCTTTATATTTGTCGATTGCGTCACGCATCATCCACAGGTCGTAGCGCAGGTAGCGCTCGTTCTGGCGCTTTACCTGGAAGCGGGCGACGGGCAAGGCGACTGAGGCGAGGATGGCGAGAATCGCCACGGTCACAATCAGCTCGACCAGCGTAAGTCCGCGCTCGCCGGGACGGACAGTGCGGATTAGCCGGACTTCCTTTATCGCTACGAGCCTCATTGGCCTACTTCACCTGAATGTTGATGCGCGCTCCCTCGGCTGTTAGGTACTGCTGAGTGCTGTTGACCGCGCTGGGCCGGGTAATGACGACAACGCTCTCTCCGGCTGACTTGGCCTGGAAAGTGAGCACGCAGACCACCCCTGCTCCGTTTACGCCTGCCGCTCCCGGTGGAAGGGAAGCGTTGATGTTGATAGTGCCGGGCCCGTCATCGCGGTGCACCAGCGCTACCGCTTGCCCGTTGCGGCCCAGAAAATCACCATTGTCAACGTTGAGCAATGAAAGTGCGGTTGGATTATAGGTAATCTGCAAGGGAACAGAAGCGATATCAATTCCTCCGGTCAGCACCACGGAGATCTGGAAGGTGGCGCCGGGGGCCACCTGCGCGGGCTGCTGAATCAACGCGAATTTCACGTTGGACTGTGAAGGCGTGGATGCTGGCGGGTTGGCCGGAGCGGGGTTTCCGGTGGTCTCCGCGGCCTGGCGCAACTGGTCCAGCGCGGCCGGGGCTGCGGCCAGAGCGCTTTGTCCGGGAACCGTGCCCACGCTGGGCTTGATGCTGGAAGTCGGAGGCGCCGGGGTCGCCGGAGTGGTCGCAGGCTTCGCTTCTGGATTAGGACTGGCGCCTTCAGCCGGAGTGTGGCGTAACTCGATCGATGTACCCGAGCCGGTGTCGACAGTGCGCAGGTTCAACTGCTCCAGAGATTGCGAACGAACCACGTGCGGCACCACCAGGAAGACCAGTTCGTCGTCGGAGATAGTGTGATCCTTGGAGCCGAAGATGTACTTGAGAATGGGAATCGAACCCAGGCCGGGGATGCCGGTTGAGTTCGTCGACTCCTGTTTGTTCTGAATGCCGCCCAGGATGCTGGCCTCGCCCTCGCGCAGCCGGATTACCTGGTCTACCACGCGCTGCGAGATGATGGGCTCGGTAACGCCGCTGATGGTCACCGAGCCGCTCTGCGAGGTGACCTCGATCTTGATTTTGAGCGTGACATCGCGATCGAAATGAACAGTCGGCGTCATCTCGATATTCACGCCTACGTCCTGGTACTGGAACTGCGTGTTGACCAGAGAGCTGACCAACGCGGTGGCGGCGCCGGTCTGGTAGGAGCCGGTGGCGATGGGGATCTTGGAGCCGATCTTCATGGTCGCTTTCTGCCCGTCGGTGGCCCGGATGCGGGGATTCTGCAGAATTTTCGTATTGGTGTCGGTGAGCAGCAGGTTGGCCGTGGCCGAACCCACGGTTACAGCAAAATCCGTTGCCTTCAGGTGGGCCAGATTGTAGAGCGTCAGGCCCGCCGCGGCTGATGCCACGCTGGTCGTCGAGGTGGTTGTGCTGGTTGAGCTGGTGCTGGTGGAGGGCTGCTGCAGCGAGACTCCCACGCTGCTGGGCCAGGCGATGCCCAGGGTTCTCTCCCAGTTCTTGCTCACCTCCAGGACGGCGATGTCCACCACCACCTCCGGGCGCGCCTTATCCAGGTCGTTGATGAGTTTTTGCACCAGCAGCAACTCGTCTGGAGTTCCGCGAACCACAATGGCATTTTGGCTGGGCACGCCGAAGGCCTTCACGTTGGGCATCAGATTGCGAATGGCGGTATTGACATCGGTCAGGTCGCTCTGCTGCCACGCATTCGACAGATAGAAGGTCTGAACAGCCTGCTCATCGAGCTCGGTGTGGCGGGCGCGGGTGTTGGCAGCAACAAAAAGCGTGTTTTCGGTGACCGGCCTCCAGAAAGTATTGGAGATGGTGCCCACAATGCGCAGCGCATCGAGCAGTGAGACGTTGTTCAAATCCACCTGGATGCGCTTGGAGGTGTAATCCGGGTCAAACATGACATTGACGCCGGCGGCTTTGCCGATAGCCTGGTAGACCATCTTGGAGTCTTCCTGGATGTGCAGGGTGAGCGGCTCGTTGGAGACCGGTCGCAGGACAGCCGGGGGAGCCATGGTTTCCAGGTTCTCCTCTTTGCCCTCGGGCTGGATAAGGCTGGTCTCGGAGACTGGGGCTGTCTCTCCATGCTTCTTTCGCACCCGGGCGATGGCCTGCTGCGCGGCCTCGTTGCTGGGGTCGATCTCGGTGGCGTGCAGAAACTCTGACAGCGCTCCCTGCTCGTTGCCCGCATCCAACAGCTTCTGTCCCTTGGTAACGTGCGCGGCCGAAGCGGTAATCCGCACGCGATACATGGCGGCTCGGTATTGCACGTCCTTGGGAGCCTTGGCGTAGGCTTTCTGGTAGTTGTCAAGGGCTGCGTCGTAGTCCTCGCGCGCCTCGGCGGTCTGGCCGCGCTTGAAAAAAGTGTTGGCCGACTGAGCGTGCAGGGCTACGCAGGACAGGCTGAAGATCGCCAAAACGGCAAGAAGCTCTATCCGGAAAATGGTTCCTGAATAAACGGATCTGGAGGCGGCCTGTGCTTGTATGCGGCTTTTCATCGAACTCCCCGGCGTCTTCACTGGACCACACTGCTCATAGGGCTCATGGGGGCTGCCTTGGCTGCCCCAGACGCGCATCTTGACGCAACTTCGATGGGTGAATCTATTCATTCAACAATGCCTCATTCTAACAAAACCGTGCCAATGCTAGGATTGAGATTCGAGGAGGCTTGCCGATGGCCCGCCAATCCAGCCATGTGATCGCCCGGCCGGCCAGCCCCGGCCCGCAAAAGACTGCCAAGCCTCGCGACCCGGTAGCCTCGGGCGAGCGGGACGCCGCGCACAATCGCCAGGCCAGCCACAACTACTTTCTCCTCGAAAAGTTCGAGGCCGGCGTCAGCCTCCGCGGCACCGAGGTCAAGTCCATCCGCGAGGGCAAGGCCAATCTCAAGGACTCCTACGGCCTCATCCAGAACGGCGAGGCCTTCCTCCTCAACCTGCATATTGGCCCCTACTCCCACGGCAACATCTCCAACCACGATGCCACCCGCACCCGCAAGCTGCTCCTGCACAAGACAGAACTTCGCAAGCTACTCTCCAAGACGCAGATCAAGGGCCACACGCTCATCCCCACCCGACTCTACTTCCGCAATGGCCGGGTCAAATGCGAACTGGCCGTGGCTAAGGGCAAGCAGGACTGGGACAAGCGGGAGACCGAAAAGCGCCGCGAGGCCGACCGCGATGCCCGCGCCGCCGTTAACGCCAGCAAGCATAAGATGGGACGGTAGAGCAGTTCCCAATATATTAAGCCGTTCCAAATTAAAACGCTCACCCTCAGAAAACGGGCTCTCACCCAACCTTGCGGTCGTAGCATTGCTATTCTCCTCTTACGCCCACCTCGAGGAGAGACGAAATGTACAAAATTACCAAGGAAAAATTCGGATTTCAACTCACATTTGGAAACATCATCAGCCTTGAGGAGATGAACCTCTGGCTGGAAGAGTCCAAGAAAGCTCTGGCCGGGGCGTATAAACCCTTCGGCGTTCTGATCGATATGCGGACTCTGAGGCTTCTCCAGCCCGATGTGCAGAAGGTGATGGTGGAAGGACAAGGACTCTATAAGAATTCTGGCATGGAGCGCAGTTGCGTCATCCTCGCGTCGGCCATTCTCACCATGCAGTTCGAGCGCCTGGCAAAGGAGTCGGGGATCTACGCCTTCGAGCGTTACATTAACGCCGCAGCGCATCCTGACTGGTACGCCAAAGCTGTAGGTTGGATCCAAAACAAGATCGACCCCGGCCTATAGTCTGCTGGATTCCCGCGGAAAATCACTGGACGATTCAATGGAAACTCAGCGGATCACTTCAATTTCGATCACTAGAGAGATACGTTCAGAAGCGTGCAGGCGTGTGGGCTCCCGTCCGTTCGTGAGCTTTTGATACCTGACCCCTACATTAATGAAATAATGAAAAATATGCGGACCCAACTGTCTATTACTCCCCCCTCCCAAATCGAAACCGAACTCCTGGCCGTTCTGGCCTTCGACACTCAGACCGACAAAGCTGCTGATGCTAAGCCCCAGTCCGTTATTCTGACCGCCGATCAGGCCGTACAGACTGCCGCTGCCGCTGTTCTGGCCAGCGGCGAGTTTAAGGCAGGCGCCAACGAGACGGCGCTGCTGCATACCCCCGCGGGCCTGGCCGCCAAGCGCCTCCTCCTCGTTGGCCTGGGTAAGCAGGCCAAAGCCAACGCCAACTCCGTACGCTCCGCCGCCGGAACCGCCGTCCGCTTCATCAAGCCGCGCGGCATTCGCGAGCTGGTTCTTGCCCTGCCTGAAAGCGACTCCAAGACGTTGCCCCACACAGCGAGTGTGAGAGCCGCCGTCGAGGGGGCGTTAGTAGGCGACTTCGATTCCGACACCTATCGCAGCGAGCGCAAGGACCAGAGCGTGGAGTCGTTCACCCTGGCCGTGCCTGCCAAAGCCGACAAAATCGCGATAGAGACCGCCTTTGCTGAAGCCATCATCATCGGCGAGAGCCAGAACTTCGCCCGTTCGCTGGTCAACGAGCCGGGCAACAAGCTCACCCCCACGCTGCTTGGGGCACGCGCCGCGCAGATGGCCGCCGAAGCCGGCCTCGGCTGGGAGGTCCACTCCACCGAAAAGCTGCGCGAGCTGAAGATGGGCGCATTCCTGAGCGTGGCGCAGGGCTCCGCGGAACCGCCCGCCCTCATCGTCCTGCGCTACGAACCCATAGGTGTGACCAGCGGCCCGGTTCTCGGTCTCGTCGGCAAGGGCATCACCTTCGACTCCGGCGGCATCTCCATCAAGCCCTCCGACAAAATGGAAGAGATGAAAACCGACATGGCCGGCGGCGCGGCCATGCTCGGAGCCATGCGCGCCATCGCCCTGCTCAAGCCAAAGGTGCGCGTCATCGCCGTCATCTGCGCCGCGGAAAATATGCCCTCCGGAACCGCGCAAAAACCCGGCGACGTGCAGACGGCGATGCCATTTTCTCCGGATAAACCCGGAAAATCCATCGAGATCATCAACACTGACGCGGAAGGCCGCCTGGTCCTGGCCGACGGCCTCACCTACGCGCGCCAGCTCGGCGCAACCCACCTGATCGACGCCGCCACCCTCACCGGCGCATGCGTCGTCGCTCTCGGCCACGTCAACGCCGGCGCTTTTTCCAACGACGACGACGCCTGGGCCAAGTTCGACGCGGCACTCGCCATTTCCGGCGAAAAGTTCTGGCGCTTGCCGCTGGGCGAGGAGTACGCCGAAATGATCAAATCCGACATCGGCGACATCAAGAACACCGGCGGACGCTGGGGCGGCGCTTGCACAGCAGCCGAGTTCCTAAAGGTTTTCGTCGAAGACACTCCCTGGATTCACCTCGACATCGCCGGCCTGGCATGGTCGGAAGAGTCTAAGCCCTACATCGCCAAAGGTCCCAGCGGCGTTGGAGTGCGCTCGATTCTGGAATGGGTGAGGTCATACTAGAGTGTGTTTCATAAACTCGCTTTGTATCAGGGCACGACTTCAGTCGTGCCAAAAGGGGCATCAAAACAAAGGGTTTTAACCCCTGAGGGAATGCAAACAATACATGGCTGCCATTTATGAAAGATGCTCTAGTGTATTGCGTCGTAAATAGCTTTACACATTCGCGACCAGCGTTATTGAGATTGACGGCAGGTTATGCGTGTGATATAATACTAAAGATATGTTTAACGAGACTCTGACTATGGACAGTGTGTATCTGGTTGGCACGATCATCACTGGACGCGATAGCAAGAACTGTTCCTTTAGGACGTCTGAACTTTCGGGAAGCATAACTTCTCGGATGTTCACTGGACGAACAAACTAACGCCGGCAACCGGCGGTTGACGTTAGTCTGTCCTCAGGAGTTCATCGCCATTTATCAGTTTGCAGAAAGGATGATCAAGGATGAAACAAGCGGATTACAAGCTCTCTCAAGTTAGCGTTGTTATGCTGGGGGTTCACGATGTGACGCGCGCTCTGGCGTTCTATCGCGACAAGCTGGGCATGGAGGTTCAGCGTGAGATTCCTGGTTTCGCATTCCTGAACGCTGGCGCGGTCACCTTGTGCCTCAGCGAACCTGCGGCCAAAGTCCGTGGCCAGGTTGCCGGCGCCGGCGAGGTCGTCTTCTCTGTTGAGGATGTAACCGCCGCCTATCAAACGTTGCGCGATAAGGGCGTCCAGTTCACCCACGAACCGCGAAACATCACGCCCACTATGAGGGTTGCTAACTTCGATGACCCTGACGGCAACCACCTTTCCATCTATGGGTCATAATTGAAACTCCACTGAGAATCCGAAGAACCGAAAGTATGTCGATTGATATCAATTGTGTTATCGAGTAAACGCTCTGCAGAGCAACGCCGATTTACTCCTACTTACTGCAAGCGAGGCAGTCAGGCGCTTGCGTCATTACCATACTTATGTCGTCAGTTATAAGCCGGAGTAATCCTGACGAAGGTCGCCAAATGTAAAGAATGGTTAAAGTGCCGCGCTTGGTCCTTCTATGAGAAGGCCCTGACTTACAGCCTTCCTCACATCGCCTCCGGGCTTTCAATCCCCAGCCAGCTCAGCGCAAGCACCAGCTCGCGCAGCGCCATCGCCGCTGTCGCCAACAAGAATATCTTCCGGCTCGGGTCTTCCTCGGTCAGAATGTGGTGCTTGTGATAGAAGTTATTAAACTCCTGTGCTAACTGGAATGCATGCTTGGCTAAGTAAGCCGGCTCTGATGTCGCAATGCACTGCTCCAGCACCAGCGTCCGCCGCGCGGCCCGCAGCCACAACGCCCAGATATCTTCCGCGGCCTCGCCTTCGAGATAGGAACCTAATTCCGATAACCCCGCTAACTCCGCTTTTCCTGCTATCTTCGCTAACTCCGCTTCCGGCGTTGTCCCACCCTTGCGGAAGATGTTCCTCGCTCGTACCACGGCGTACTGTATATATGGTCCAGTCTCGCCCTCGAAGCTCAGCGCCTCCTTGAAATCAAAAGCAATCACCGAGTTGCGCGTGAACTTGAGCATGAAGTAGCGCAACGCGCCAATCGCAATTTGCTCGGCAATCTGCTGGCGTTCCGCTTCGTCGCGCCCGGTCTGCCGCGCGTCCACCTCGGCACGCGCTGCGGCAATCAACTTGTCAATTAAATCATCTGCCTTGACGCCGAAGCCCTTCCGCCCCTTGATCTCGATGTACGGCCGCGCCATATCCTCCGCGGAAACCTCGTAGCCCAACTCCACTGCGCAGCGCGGCGTTAGTGCCACCATCTCGTAACTGAAATGCGTATAGCGGTCGGCCTGCTCCGTGTGTCCCATGCCGCGCAGCGCCTGAATCACGTTAGCCTGCGGATCGCTCTGTCGCGCGTCGATAACGTTATAAATCGCCTGCGCTCCGCCAAAGTGCGGATGGGGCTGCGCGCCCTTTTCTGTTGAAATCCAACATTCGTGGCCAGGGTAGGAAAAGAACGGCTTGTAACCAAAATCCTTGCCCAGCAGGCCAAACTTCCATAAGTGATAGGCAATATCCTTGCCTACGTAAGTGACTGTTCCATTCGAGCGAACAATCACTTTTGCATCTTCATCTGTTTCGTCTTCGGTCGTCTCCGCGCCGGGGCGCGTCATCACCCAGCAGCCCTTGTTCTTGCCTTCGGTCTCAAAGTAGAGCACGCCAGTCTTCTTGAGCTGCTCGAAGGCCGCTTCCCAGAACTTCAGGTGCAGAATCTCGCTCTCGCGAGGCAAAAAGTCGTACTCGATGCCCAGCCGCTGCATGGTTTCCAGGTGCCGCCGCAACACCGCCGTCGAAATCAGCTCAGCAACCTCAGCCGTCTCGTTGCCGCCGCGCTCCAGCTCGTGCAGATTCGCATAGCGCAACTTCTTTCGAGCTTCATTCTCTTCCGCTGTCCCGCTGGTGTACCACTGCGAGGTCTTCGCGTAGAGATCCCAACAGTAATAATCAATCCGCCGTCCCTCATCCTTCAGTTCTGAAAGTAGTTGCCTGACCTCAGCCAGCGATTTTCCTTCGAGGTGCAAAAATCCAACCACCACATCGGCCACCTGCACGCCGGTGTTGTCGATGTAGTTCTGCACGTCTACTTTCTGCCCAGCGGCACGCAGCAGGCGGACAAACGTGTCGCCCAGAATCGCATTGCGCAGGTGGCCGATATGCGCGGCCTTGTTGGGGTTGATGCTGGTGTGTTCGACGAGCGAGTGAATCCCCGACGCCTCCTGCGATCCGGCCTCCATCGCGGCCGTCATGCGCACGCCGGCGGCCCGATCCAGCCGTGCATTGATATATCCCGCACCAGCAATCTCAAAAGAGGTAAAACCGCGGAGCGGGCCCAGCGCGGCCACAATCTCCTGCGCAATCACCTTGGGCGCCTTGCGCAGCTTGCGGGCCAGCTCAAACGCAATGGGCGTGGCCAGTTCGCCGAACTTCAACTCCGGCGGAATCTCCAGGGGAATCGTCTCAAGCTGCAAATCGTATTTTGCTGCAAGAACCGCGCGAAGATGCTCCGCGAGCCGTTTTTGCAATTCCAGGTACACGTTGTTGGGCCTCAGAAATCCTTGATTTTCTAGGTGATTTTACCACCTGCAGCGGGGCTCTCGAAAAGCACCTGCGGTGGAGCTGATGCGGCTTCGTCGCCTTATAGCAGAAGTTGATCGAGATTCGTCGTCCCTTGGCCACCCGGCTCATATTTGAGGATAAATGCCGTAAGATGGAGAGTAATGCGACTTGCACCCGGGATGTTTTCGCGGGTGAAAGTGCGGTAGCACACAAGCCTATGACAAATTCTGCATCCAATTCATCCCGCTATTACCTGACCACGCCCATCTACTATGTGAACGCGCGGCCACACCTGGGCCACGCCTACACGACCATCGTCTGCGACGCCATTGCGCGGCGAAAGCGTGCCTTGGGTATCGACACGTTTTTCCTCACCGGCACCGATGAGCACGGGCAGAAAATTGAGCGCTCCGCGGCGATCTCAGGACGCACGCCCCAGGAGTTTACCGCCGCGATCGCAGGCAGGTTTCGTGGTCTGTGGGACTCTTTGGGCCTGAGCTACGACGATTTCATCCGCACCACCGAGGAGCGCCACAAGCGCGGTGTGCAAAAGTTGTTTGCCACGCTGCGCGACCGTGGCTTCATCTACAAAGGCTCCTACACCGGTCAGTACTGCGTGAGCGATGAGCTGTATGTTGACGGCCCCGCCGGCACAGTCTGCCCCGACTGCGGCCGCGTGACGGAAACCGTCAGCGAGGAGAATTATTTCTTCAAGCTCTCGGCCTTCGAACGCAAGCTGCTGGAGTTTTACGAGGCCAACCCCGGTTTCATGGGCCCAGAGTCGACGCGCCGCGAGGTGATCTCCTTTGTGCGCGGCGGTCTCCGTGATTTATCCGTGAGCCGGACGAGTTTTACCTGGGGAATTCCGGTTCCCGGCGACGAAAAGCATGTAATTTACGTATGGCTCGACGCGCTGGCAAACTACATCACGGCTCTCGGCTATGGCTCCGACGATCCTGCCGACAAGGCGCGCTTTGAAAAATTCTGGCCGGCGGATCTGCACCTCATCGGCAAGGAGATCAGCCGCTTCCACTGTGTTTATTGGCCTGCGTTCTTGATGGCTGCCGGCATTCCGCTGCCGCGTTCGGTGATGGCCAATGGCTGGCTGCTCTTCGACCAGGGCAAGATGTCCAAGTCGCGCGGCAACATCGTTCGCGCAGAGACGGTGCAGGAAGTCCTCGGCGCGGATGCACTACGCTACTTCCTACTCAGGGAAATTCCCTTCGGCCAGGACGGTGGCTTTTCCTTTGATGCCCTGGTCCAGCGTTATAATGGCGATCTCGCCAACGGCTATGGCAACCTGGTCAGCCGCGTGGTTAACATGGTGCACAAGTACTTCGCTGGAGTGGTGCCCAAGACCGGCGCGGAAACTTCCGCGGAAATCTCTTTGCGCGAGTGTGCGGAGCGTACCATCTCCGCCTTCGGTCCAGACTTCGACGAACTGAACTTCTCTGATGCACTCAAGTCTCTGTGGGTTTTAGTAGCAGAAACCGATGGCTACCTGACCACCAACGCGCCCTGGAAGAAGCCCGCCGACCGCTCCGAAGCCGACCACGCTGCTCTGCAAGCCCGCGTTTTGGCCACCGCCGCCGAAGCCATTCGCATCATCACTGCGCTGGTCTATCCCATCATGCCGGATTCTGCCGCCAAGGTCTGGCGGCAGCTTGGCCAGGGCGAGATTGCCATCGCCGCAAAGAAATCATTTTTAACAAATCTCACCTGGGGCGGGTTGAAGGCAGGGACTCGGTTTGCCGAGCCCGCGCCGCTATTTCCCCGCGCGGAAAAGGGTGCCATCGACCGTATGCAAAACATCGAAGATCAAAACAGCTCGAGCGCAGTGGAAGCTACAAGCCAGCAAAAGATTGCTGCCAAAGCTGTTGACGCTCCCAATGCGAGCGCAACCACTGCTCCTGCTCCGGCTCCTGCGAAAGCAGCAAAGGCCAAAGCTCCTGTGGCTCCCATCGCAGCTTCCGGAGCGGTAGGTCAGAGCTTCAGCCCTGACAAGCATCCAGTTAAATCGACGGGGGCTTTAGCCCCTGAGGTAAGCACTTTGGAGAACACACCGACAGCTCCCGCCTCGTTGCAGGCGCCTAAAACCGATACCACGCCCGCCGGCGAGCAGCACTTGGCGCCGATGCTGGCAGCGGCGGAGCAGCAGTTGGCCCCACCACAGGAGCCGCAAAAGATCAGCATCGACGATGTGCTCAAGGTTGATCTGCGCGTGGCGCAAATCCTTGTCGCCGAGCGCGTTCCCAAGGCCGATAAGCTGCTCCGCCTGGAGGTCGATCTGGGCTACGAGAAGCGGCAGATTCTCGCCGGCATCGCCCAGTATTACGAGCCGGAAAAGCTCGTTGGCCGCAAGATCGTCATCGTCGCCAACCTCGCACCGCGCATGATGCGTGGCCTGGAGTCAAACGGCATGCTGCTGGCCGCATCCTTGCCCGATGGCGCGCCGATACTGGCCGGATTCCTCGAAGAAGTTCCGCTCGGCGCGCGGCTGAAGTAGGCACCTGCGGTGCGACTCTCGAAAAGCGCCTGCGGAGGGGCAGACGCCTTCGGCCGCCGGAACATAATGGCAATCGTGCAATGAACCCGCTGGAGGCCCACACAGTGCTGATTGATTCTCACGCCCACCTGGACAGCCCGCGCTACTCCATCGACCGCGAGGCAATGTTGCGCCGCGCTTGGCAGGCGGGCGTGGGAGCGGTGCTTGCTATCGGCATCGGCGAAGAGCCATCCCAGATGCACCAGGCGTACGATATTTGCCGCCAGTTCAACGGCCAACCGGGCATTCCGAAGCTCTATGCCAGCGCGGGCGTCTATCCGCACTACACCCCAGAAATTAACGACGGCATTCTCGCCAAACTCGACAGCCTGCTGGCCGAGCCGGAGGTCATCGCCTGCGGCGAAATCGGACTGGACTACTACCACGAAGGCGCGCCGCATGCGACCCAGCGCAAGGGCCTCATCCGCCTGCTGGAAATAGCCGCCGCTCGCAAGCGCCCCATCCTCATTCATTGCCGGCCGAAGGACAACACCACCAACGCCTGGGACGATCTCTTTGAGATTCTTGAGGCCCACTGGCGGCCCATCGGCCTCGGCGGCATCATGCACTGCTTCGGCGGCAACTACGAACAGGCCGCCCGCTCGCGTGATCTGGGTTTCCTCGTTTCCTTCGCCGGCAATCTGACCTATCCCAAGGCCCAGCCGCTCCGCGACGTGGCCGCGCGGCTGCCGTTGGACGGGCTGTTAGTCGAAACCGACGCGCCTTGGCTCGCTCCAGCGCCCTATCGAGGCAAGCGCAACGAGCCGGCCTGGGTGAGCCTTACGGCGCAAACTTTGGCTGGGCTGCACGACGTTTCAGAAGAGGAAATCGCCCGGGTTACGACGAAAAACTTCAATCGGCTGTTTGACCTCAAGCCGGACGTGGGAAACTGATATTGGTACTGTGCAGGGAACAATTGCAGCAACGTTCGCCCTCCGTGCAGTAGCGGCAGAACGATTTTTGGGGGTGAGAACCATGGCCCTGGACAATTCATTCGACATCGTCAGCAAGGTGGATATTCAGGAGGTCCGCAACGCCATCGACCAGGCGCTGAAGGAGATTCGCCAGCGATTCGACCTGAAGGACTCCCACTCGGAGGTCAAGCTGGAGGGCAATGACGCCATCCAGTTGGCATCCGACGGCGAGTATCACCTGGAAGCGGTCAAGGATATCCTCTGCCAGAAACTGGTCAAGCGAGGCGTCCCGCTGAAGAATCTGACCTATGGCAAACTGGAGCCCGCGCTGGGCAAGAGCGTCCGCCAAAAGATCAGCCTGCAGCAGGGCATTCCCGTGGAAAAGGCCAAGGAGATCGTTCGCCTGGTGAAGGACGCAAAAAAGAAGGCGCAAGTCACCATCATGGGCGATACAGTCAGAGTATCAAGCAAAAACCGCGACGAGCTGCAGGCCATCATCGCGCTGCTGCGCGGCAAAGAGATGGGGCTGGAGTTGCAGTTCACCAATTACCGCACGAATTAGCGTTGTTCCAGGATGGACAAGGCGGGTTTTCAACCCATCCATCGATCTCTTGAGGTATTCTTTTCAGAGATTAGTGAGCGGCACGATTCGGAGAACTTTTGAGCACACTGGCGATAGCGACGACAAAAGAGGTTTTCGAGCTGCTGAGGGATGACCTTGTGGCCATCGAGCAGGAGCTTAGCCGCGACTCCGCCTCCGGCGTCAGCACCATCACGGAGATTGCCGAATACCTCAGAAGCGGCGGCGGCAAGCGCATCCGTCCATCCCTGCTGCTGCTCTCTGCGCACGCGCTCGGCTACTTCGGCCAGGCCGCCATTCGCCTGGGCGCGGTGGTGGAAATGGTTCACACCGCCACGCTGGTTCACGACGACATCATCGACGGCGCCGACACCCGCCGCGGCCGGCCTTCCGCGAATACTACATGGGGCAACGAAAAATGCGTCCTGGCCGGCGACTGGCTCTACATGCAGGCCTTCAAGGTGGCTCTGGATGAAAAGAGCCTGCGCGTGCTCGACCAGCTGATCGCCCTGACTCAACAGATGGTCGAGGGCGAGCTGCTGCAGATCCAAAAGCTGGGCCGCGCCGTCAGCGAGGCCGAGTACTACGACCTCATCTATCGCAAGACCGCCTGCCTCTTCTCGGTCTCCATGCGCCTGGGCGCGTTGCTGGCCGATGCCCCCGAGACCCTGGAGACGAGCTTGGCCGCCTATGGCCGCGCTGTCGGTCTGGCCTTTCAGATTGTGGACGACGTGCTCGACCTGACAGCTACCGAAGAGGTTCTGGGCAAGCCCGTGGCCAGCGACCTGCGCGAGGGCAAGGCAACGCTGGCCGTGATCCACTCCATCGACCACGGCACGGCCGCCGACCGCCAGACCATCCAGAGAGTTTTAGAGGACCGCAGCTTCGAGCGCGTCAGCCGCGAGCGGATTCAGGCGATTCTGGCGCGCAACGGCTCGGTGGAGTACGCCATGAGCGTCGCCGACCGCTACGCCGAGCAGAGCCGCCAGGCTCTGGCTTCGTTGCCGGACTCCGAGTATAAGCGCGCCTTGCTCTGGGTGCCGGATTTCGTCGTCGCGCGGGAGAAGTAGCGGCTTAGCGACGGGCAGTTTTTCTTACGCGTCCTGCATAATCGTTCCCTGGTGGTAGACAATCTTCCATCCTTCCGCCGTGCTGCGCCAGATCGTGGCCCGGCGTGTCAGCCGCTGGTGGTCCTGGAGCAGCGTGTAAGTCAGCAGATAGGTGTCCTCGCTCAATCTGTGGCAATGAATGTCGCGCGTCTCCCAGACGTCAGCGTGGGGAACGGAAAAACGCTCTTCCAAACCGTCCAGCACAGACTGCCGGGAGTAGCGGCGGCCGCTCGCGCCGGTCTCCCAGTAATCCTCCGCCGTCATGCGCTCGAAGTCGGCACGTGTGGTTCCGAATTCGGGGTGATGAAAGATCGGCTCGCGGCGGGAGAGCTCGGCGAGCACGCCTTGCAGTTCAGGTGAGGTCGTGAGAGTGGGTTCCAGCTTTTGAATCCATGATTCCTGCACCTTCGCGTGGACCGGCTCGCCGGAACGGGCGTCGATCACGTCGTCTTTGACCAGGTGCAGCCAAATGAATTCGGGCTGCTCGGGCGCATTTTCAAAGTGCCGGGCCGCCGCTCTACGTGCATTTTCGCGCAACTCATTCCATGTGGCGGCTTGCGCCACAATCGAGTGACCCGGCGCTCGCGCTGTGTATCCACCCTCTTCCGCCTCGCGTACCTCAAAAATTAGTTCCATGGCAAAAGCATAGCGGAGTTTCTACAATTTTCTCTTTATTTCTCGAAGATCCACGGAAAGTCGGGCACGTTCTGATTATTGCTCTTTCTGCTTCGGATCCATCATCGCGCGCAGCGCGGCAGCGTAGTGCGCCGGCAGGGGCTTTTTAATCATCTGGTCGTCGCAGACCACGTGGGTGGTCTCGCCCTCGGCCAGAAGCTCCGGCTCCTTACCTTCTTTCGCTTTGCGAAGAATCCGGTAGGCGAATCGCAGCACAGAGCCGCGCAGCAGGGCAGGGCGGGTTTCGATGAGGATCCGGTCGTCGTAGCGCGCGGGGGAGCGGTAGCGGCAGGAGGCCTCGACCACCGGCAGGATGCACTCGTGTTCGGTCTCCAGCATGCTGTAGGAAAAGCCCAGGGAGCGGAGCAGCTCCACACGGCCAACTTCGAACCAGACCAGGTAGTTGGCGTAATAGACGATGCCCATCTGGTCGGTTTCAGCGTAGCGGACTCGAACTTCGGTGATCACAGGCATGAAACGATCTCTCCCAGTGTCTGATAATGATTGAATTTCGACCCCGGTTTTCCACGTGGAACGCGAAGTTATCCACATTTCTTCGGGTTTCGCCGGGTTTTCTCCCTTACCCCCTTCACCCTGAGGTCGCGGTGAAAGTTCACAGTCTCATAGTTTAGGGAGAAGAAAAGGTGAATCGACCACCGGGGGGAGGGGGTGGGAGGTGCTTCCGGTACAGACCGGGCGATAAGCCTGAACTGATTCGCTCCATCCCTGCCTTTTTCGGTTCTTGACCACATTTCCTCATTGCCTGCTCTGACCACTTATTGAGATTGTGCGCCAGAGCAAGGTAATTATCTGCAAACCTTGGTGCACTTTCAATACAGCCCGCCTCACGGCTTCAAGTGCGTGAAGATGGGCAGCTTGGCGATGTCGTTGAAGGTGATGAAAACAAAAAACGAAACGAGCAAGACAAAAGCGCCCTGGTAGATGCGCTCCTTGATGTTGATGCTGATGTCGCGGCGGAGGGCGCCTTCGATCAGCAGAATCAGAATCATTCCCCCGTCCAGGATAGGGAAGGGCAGCAGGTTGAGAATGCCGAGGTTAAGGCTGATCAAGCCGGCTAGTATGAGCATCGGCCCCAACTTCATCGTCTCCGCCGCATCGCCGGCCACACGCGCGATGCCCACCGGCCCGGCAAGCTGGGAGACGGCGACCTTGCGCGTGATGAGCCCGCGCAGCACTTCGAAGATAAAAAATGATTTTTCCGCGCAGAACTGCCTGGATTTGGTGACTGCCTTGCCCAAGGGAAGCGGATCATTGTGAGTAGGAAAGGGCACGGTTAAAAAGCCCAGCTTCCAGCCTCCCTCAAGCTTGGCGGGATGGGCGACGATGGGCCCGAGAGCCGCACCGTTGCGCAGGATGACGAGCGAGATAGGTTTGCCCTGGCCGGCCTGCATGTAGGCCAACAGCGAGGTCACGGTATGGAAGGGGTATCCGTCGACGGACTGGATGGCGTCGCCGGCGCGCAGGCCGGCATGATCGGCTGGCGTACCCGCCTGTACTTCCTTGATGCCGATGGGACCGGCCAGAAACTGAGGCAGAAGTCCCTCTTCGTTCAAGTCAAAGTCATCGTCTTTGGCTGTGGCGGGCACGTGGAGGCTTAGTTGCAGGGTTTTGCCGCCTCGCTCTAACGTAACCGGCACATTTTGGTTGGCGTTCAGCTTGAGGCGATAGAAGATTTTTTCCCAGTCGGGATTGTTGTCGCCGGCAAAGCTGCGAAAAATGTCGCCCGGCTCAATGCCGGCCTGGGCAGCCGCAGAGCCTGGAGTGATCCATTCGACAGTGGTGGTTTTGACTTCGGTGGCGGGGACTTCGTTGATCCAGCCGTAGTAGCCCAACATCAGCACAAAGGCCAGGACGAAGTTGGCGACGGGACCGGCCACGCCGATCAACATGCGCTGCCAGCGGGGATGGGAGGTGAGGGCGCCGGGGTCATCCGGCGGGGCGACAGTGGCCGTTCCGGTGGCGGCGTCGCTAATTTCGGCGAAGTTCTCGCCGGCCATCTTGACATATCCGCCCAGCGGCAGCGCGCAGACCTTGTAGTCAGTGTCGCCGTATTTGTAGCCGAAGAGACGCGGCCCGAAGCCAATGGAAAAGGCCTCGACGCGGACCCGGCAGAGCTTGGCGACGACAAAGTGGCCAAACTCGTGGACCACGACCATAACGCCGACGAGGACGATAAAGGCGACAACAGAAACCAGAAATTCGTGCATAGATGTACGGTTTTAACCTCGATTAAACAGTTGTCAGTGATCGGCGGTTTGTGCGTGCCACTGTATTGGTTCGAAAACTGAAAACTGAAAACTACTTTGCCAGCAGCGCACGCGCTGTTTGACGCGCCTCCTGGTCCGATAAGAGCACATCGGCGATGGTGAAGGGGTGCGCTTCAGGCGTGGCAGCAAGCACTCTTTCAATTGTACGCGGGATGCCGGTGAAGGGGATGCGGCGCTCCAGGAAGGCCTCGACGGCGACCTCGTCGGCTGCATTGAGGGCGATGCAATGGGCTCCTCCTTTTTCGGCGGCTTCGAAGGCCAGACGCAGGCAAGGGAAACGCTGCATGTCGGGCTGCTCAAAGTCCAGGTGGCTTAATGCGGCCATGTCGAAGGTGAGCGCGGAGGCGGGCCGCTCCGGCCAGGCCAGCGCATAGAGAATCGGCAGGCGCATGTCGGTGACGGAGATCTGCGCCAGGATGGAGCCGTCCACGTACTCCACCAGCGAGTGGACCGTAGACTGCGGATGGACCGTGACGCGGACCTGCGCGGGCGTTACGTCGAAGAGGCGGCAGGCCTCGATAATTTCCAGGCCTTTGTTCAACATTGTCGCGGAGTCGATGGTGATTCGCCGACCCATCACCCATGTGGGGTGCTTGAGTGCCTGCTCGGGAGTGATGCTCGCAAATTGTTCCAGCGGCAGCTTGCGGAAGGGGCCGCCGGAGGCCGTCAGCCAGATGGTCTTGACCTCGTTATGCGCGCCGACGCGCATGCACTGATGAACGGCGTTGTGCTCGCTGTCGATGGGAAGAATGGGGACGTTGCGCTCGCGAGCGGCCTTTGTGAGAATTTCGCCGGCGGCCACCATGCACTCCTTGTTAGCCAGCCCGACCGGTTTGCCGGCCAGGATGGCGGCGTGCGTGGCTTCAAGGCCTGCCACGCCGACGATGGCCGAAACAACGAAATCCGCCTCGGGATATGTGGAGCAGGCGACGGTGCCCTGGGTTCCGGAGACCACTTCAATGCCACTGATGCCGGCCTCTTTGAGCTTGGCAGATAGCTTCGCGGCCAGTTCTTCGGTGGCCAGCGAGATAAGCTTAGGCCGCCAGCGAAGGGCCTGCGCAAAGGCCTCGTCGAGGTTGCGACCGGCGGCTAGCGAGGCGACCGAGTAGCGCTCAGGAAACTGCTCGACGATGGAGAGGGTGCTCTGTCCGATGGAGCCAGTGGAGCCGAGGATGGCGAGTTTTTTCAAGGCGATTGTATTTTCCCTCGTGCTTTAATTATCGCTCGAATGATCCCGGAAGAACTTGCAGGTCTCAGTTGCCAGGGGCAGGGTCAATAAAAGACTCTGGCCAGCGCTGTCTTCCATGGAGCACGGCGGCAATCCGCACCTCGTCGCCTTGAATTGTGTAGGCGGCGATGTAAGAGGTTCCAGGGATGACCAGTTCACGTGTTCCCGGTACACGTCCAGCTCTGCCGGATAAAGAAAAGTCGATGAGACGGTTGACGGATACCTTGATTCGATTCGCTACCTTACGCGCAGCCGAGGGACTATCATGCGCAATGTAGTCGCGGATGGCCTCAAGGTCGGAGACGGCTGTAGGCGACCAGCGAATGATCATTTTGGTGCAGGCAACTCTTTTTCCGTACCCCAGCTATCCAGCCACTCCATCACGCGCTCATTCGAGATGCCCTGGCCAGCTTCCAACTCAGCCATTCCTGCGCGAATGTGCTTGTGTTCCCAGCTATTGGGCGCAACGTACATGGAGATCACCTCGGCTGCCAAGTCGGAGACAGGCTGCTGGCGATCGTCAGCGAGAGCTGCCAGACGAGCCTGTACTGCAGGGTCGAGTTGAACAAGAATCGATGTTTGAGACATGAGACTCTCTCTTCAGTTATTATGCACCCAATTCGTTATATTTTCTTCCTTCCCAATTCCGCTCAGAACCACTGATGAATAATCTGGGCGTACCACAGCACGGGGGCAGCGATCAGCAGGGCGTCGATGCGGTCCAGAACGCCGCCATGGCCGGGAAGCAGCGAGCCGGAGTCCTTGACGCCGGCCGAGCGCTTGAGGGCAGACTCCGCCAGATCGCCCACCTGGGCAGCTACATTGACCACCACGGTCAACCCTAGCCAGTACCACCAGGCCCCGCCGGAGTAGGAGAGCCGCCAGCTCACATTCCACATCGGCATCTGCATCAGTTGCGCGAGGCCGAGCAGGATGCCGGTGGACAACAGGCTGCCTGCCATCGAGCCGATCGCGCCCTCCCAGGTTTTGCCGGGGCTGAGCGTGGGGGCCATCTTGTGCCGTCCCCAGGCGCGGCCCACATAAAGGGCGGCCGTGTCTCCTGCCCAGACCGCGCACAGCAGAAAGGCGACCAGCGAGGGACCGTTGCCCTCGGGGTTATCGCGCAGTGCGGGCAGAACAAGCAGGGTGAATCCTATGTAGAACAAGCAGAAGATGGAGGACGAGGCATCGGCCATAATCTGCTCGACAGGACTGAAAAAAGTGCAACAGACCAGCAGGCCCAGGCTCAAGATGCCAAATATGCCGAACATTGCCGGATTTTGGATAGGCCATTTTAAGTTGCAGGCAAAGAGAATCAGAACAGCTACCAGCACCGCGATACGCGGCGGTGTGGCGCCGGCCTTCTCCGCCAGGCCCATAAACTCCCATGCGGCCAACGCGGCAACCCCCGCAACCGCCAGGGTAAACAGCCATTGCCACCACGGCCCCAAAAAGACAAGGACCAGAACCAGGGGGATAAGGATGAGGGCCGTATATACACGTTTCATTAGGGATGAGAATACACTGCCGGGGCTGGGTGTGTACCGGCAGGCGTTTATCGCTCGAATTTGGACGAGAAGAACCGGGAACCGAAGCTCAGTGTGCGCCTTTCTCCTGCAACAGCTTCACTACCTCGGTATTTCCGTTCTTGGCAGCCAGCTGCAGCGCCGTGTCTCCGTTTACGTCCTTGGCATTGATGTCAGCGCCCTTTTCCAGCAGCAGCTTCACCATCTCGGTCTTGCCCATGATCGCCGCCGCCAGCAGCGCTGTATTGCCATGGTCATCCCGGATCTCGATGTTGGCGCCCTTTTCCAAAAGCAGCTTCACTTCCTCGGTATTGCCTGCCACGGTCGCCATCAGCAGCGCCGATAAGCCGTAGTTGCCCCGGGCATTGATGTTGGCGCCCTTTGCCAGGAGCAGCTTCACCACCTCAATCCTGCCTTTGTCGGTGGCCATAATCAGCGCCGTGCGGCCCATGTTGTCCTTGGCCTCGATTTGCGCGCCCTTCTCCAGAAGCAGGCTCACCACTTCGCTGGTGTCGTTGTTGGCCGCCATGATCAGCGCCGTTTCGCCATCATTGTCCCGGGCCTCGATGTTGGCGCCCTTGGCCAACAGCAGCTTCACAATCTCGCTCGTGTCATTGTTAGCCGCCATAATCAGCGCGGTGTCGCCGGAGTTGTCCTTGGCCTCGAGGTTGGCGCCTTTCTCTACAAGCAGCCTGACAACCTCGGTCTTGCCGTTGATCGTCGCCACCATCAGCGCCGTCCCGTCGGCATCGTTTTTGGCCTCGATTTGCGCGCCCTTCTCCAGGAGCAGCTTCACCACATCTGTATTGCCGGAGAAGGCCGCGAGAATCAGCGCCGTGTTGCCGTCATCGTTCCGGGCTTCAATGTTGGCGCCCTTGTCCAGCGAATGCTGAACCGCTGCCGTGTCGCCGAGGATGGCGTTGGCGCTCAGTTCGATATCCAGGCTGTTGGAGCTGGCCTGGGCCGTGGCCGTGCGGCCCAGTGAAAAAACGGCGGCAAACAAACAGAGACTGACCAGAAATTTCTTCATCGCTTTCTCATTGAAAGACATTAACCCACCACCATGCATGTACCAGCGGGCCGCATCGCTAGACGTATCTTAGCGCAGAGCGTTTATGAGTGGATCAACGGCATCATTCAGGCCGAAATTCAGTGAGCGCCGTGATCCCGCATCAGTTTCACAATCTCGGTATTCCCCTTTTTTTCTGCCGCCTTCAGTGCCGTGTCACCATCGTTGTCCCTGGCATCGATGTTGGCGCCCTTTGCCAGCAACACCTTGACCACGTCAGTATTGCCTGCGGCGGCCGCCTTAATCAGAACCGTATCACCAAAGACGTTGTCCTTTGCCTCAATGTTGGCGCCCTTCTCCAGCAGAAGCCTCACAACCTCAGTCTTACCCGACTCGGCGGCCTCCATCAGCGCCGTATAGCCATTGTTGTCCCTGGCCTCGATGTTGGCGCCCTTTGCCAGCAATACCTTGACCACGTCAGTATTGCCATCTCCGGCCGCCGAAATCAGCGCCGTATAGCCGCTATTAGTTTTGGCCTCGACGTTGGCGCCCTTCGCCAACAGCAGCTTCACAACTTCGGTATTTCCTGCGGCTGCCGCACTGATCAGTGCCGTCCGATGGAAGCCGTTTCTGGCCTCAATATTCGCGCCCTTGTCCAGGGATCGCTGCACCGCTGCTGTATCGCCGTCTTCGGCGGCTTGGATCAGTTGGTCATCCAAGCTGCCGGGAGCGGCCTGGCCCGCTGCCGGATGACTCAACGACAAAACAATGGCTAACGAAAAAATGCTTACTAAAACTTTCTTCATCGCTTCCTCCTTGAGAAGCTGTTATCCATCCTTACAAGTTTCAATGAGCGCCATACGCTCGCAGCAGCTTTGCGGTCTCGGGATTGAACATATTTTCTGCATCCATCAGCGCAGTGTTGCCATCGCTGTCCTTGGCATTAATGTTGGCACCCTTGTCCAGCAGCAGTCTTACAACCTCAGTCTCACCCTTGCCAGCTGCATGTATTAGAGCCGTTTTGCCTAGAATGCTTCTGGCCTCGATGTTCGCGCCCTTCTCCAGCAGCAGCTTCACAACCTCAGTCTCGCCCTCGCCGGCTGCACGGAACAGCGCCGTCCAACCGTCGTGGTCCTTGGCCTCGATGTTCGCGCCCTTCTCCAGCAACAGCCTTACTGTGTCAATCTTGCCCGCACCGGCTGCCCAGATCAATGCCGTGCAACCCATGAAGTCCTTGGCATCGATCTTCGCGCCCCGATCCAGCAATTGCCGCACAGTTACCGTATCGCCGGTCTTGGCGGCTTCCATCAATTGGTCATTCAGGCTGTTGGAGCCGGCCTGGGCTGCTGCCAGATGACTCAACGACAAAACAGTGGCCAGAAACAAGATGCTTAACAGAACTTTCTTCATCGTTTTCTCCTTGGGAAGGGGACTAGCCTTCCAATTCTCTCTGAACCCTATGGGAATAAAGGGTTCATGAACGGCTGGGTCTGCCACGGGATGTGGACATAATTTTTGATCGGGGATGAGCCGTCTGGAGCGGCAGCGTGCGGGTTTCCAGATGTCAGTGCTAGATTAACCGTGCCTTTCCTCTATACGTCTGATGCGGTGGGTACGACAAAGGCTACAGTTTGTGAAGTTTAAATCGGTGCAAAAGAAAAGATTGGCGGGGCCACCAGACTTCAGCTGGCCACGATCTTAATTTGCTCGGCGTCCTCTTCCACTTCGCCGACGTTATCGCTCAGGCCGCCATAGCGACGCTCGCGCTGCTGGTAGTCGGCGATGGCCTCCAGCAGATGAACGCCGGTGAAATCCGGCCACAACCGCTCGGTGACATAGATCTCGGTATAGGCGATCTGCCAGAGTAAAAAATTCGACAGGCGCATCTCGCCCGAGGAGCGGATCAGCAGATCGGGGTCGGGCATATCAGCGGTGTAGAGGTGGCGGTGTATATCTTCTTCTGTAATGCGCTCCGCGCTCTGGAGATTTTGTTTCATCTCGGCCGCAAGGCTGCGAAAGGCATCCACCAGCTCGGAGCGGCTGCCGTAGTTGAGGGCCAGGGTGAGGGTGGTTCCGGTGTTGCCGGCGGTGGCCTGCTCCACCCAGCGCAATTTCTCCTGGACGTCGTCGGGCAGCTCATGAGTGCGGCCAATGGAGCGCAGGCGGACGTTGTTGTCCATCATGCGCTGCACGTTGGCATCGAGGTAAGTTTTGAGCAGGCGCATGAGGAAGTTGACCTCGGCGCGGGGGCGGCGGAGGTTATTTTCCAGGGAAAAGGCGTAGAGGGTGAGCCAGGGAAGGCCGATGCGCGCGGCGGTTTCCATGACCAGTTGCACGGTGCTGGCGCCCTGCTGGTGGCCGAAGAAGCGCTTCTGCGAGCGATGGCCCGCCCAGCGTCCATTGCCGTCCATGATGATGGCCACATGCTGAGGCAGGCGCTCGGGCTTGAGAGTCGCGTAGACGGCGCGCTCCTCGGCACTCAGGTCTTCAATGCGCAGCTTGGCAGCAGGAAACAAGGGATTTGCCTCATCAAATTCATTCGAGCTATCGGGCCGGCACGCCATCCTGCCGGCGCCGAGAGCCGAGGCGTTTCATCCTGACCGTAGCACAAGCGCCCATGGGCTGCAATCGCCTCGGCAACCGGGACTGAAGGCGCACGCCGTGCGACAGCCTCCCGGCGGAGAGCGTGGCGCTATCCGGCCCAAAACCGGAAACGAAAAGTTCCAGGCCGGAAGCCCTCTACGCGATGCGCCGGTGCCCCAGATACATATCGTGCGCCGCACTGGCTACGAGCGAGCGGTGCAGTGGGGACAGGCCAGGCAGCATAGCCGCAATCTCTGCCAGATACGGATCGGCAAGGATGGCCGCTTCCTCCTCCTCGCGGAGGCTGCGGGCGTCGCGAACCAGCTGGCGCACATTCACGCCCAGGGCGTCTGCCAGCCTCTGCAAAGAGCTGAGGGTCGGAATGGCCTTGCCGTTCTCGATCTTGGAGATGTATGTGCGAGGCACCAGCATGCGCCCGGCCAGTTGGCGCTGGCTGAGGTGGCGCGCCCGGCGGATTTCCTTCACCAGGCCGGCTACCCTCATGCCGGCTTCGGCGGCAGGATCCTCGGAATGATGGTCAACCGGGACAGGCCCAGGCCGGGCCGGCTCCTCGATATCCAAGGGCCTGTGACATCTTACGCAATGGGAATTGCTTGGTCTGAACTGAACCAGCTTGCAGAATCTGCAGTGGACAACTTCGCGTGTTTCCACGCTAGCCAGCGTAGTTGCCATGTGCGGTGTGCGGAGTGCCAGAGCAGGAACCCCGCAGTGCATTGCTGCACCACTTATGGGATACTTTCGGGGAAGCGTACCATAACTGTCAAGTGAAAACTTGGATGCAAACCCAACTTTCAGGGATCATACCCGATTATGTCCTGAAAAACCTGATAAACCACGAATCAAGTTAGTAAACTTCGAGGTCAAGGAAATCATGAATAACTGCACCGGAAATGATGCAAAAGAAAGCAGTTCCAGTTACGGACGCACGCAGGCCTGGCAACTGCTGACCGAGTGGACCCAGAGCGAAAATCTGCGCAAGCACGCGCTGGCGGTCGAGGCCTGCGTTTCGGTCATGGGCGAGGCGGAAGCCGTTCGGCTGGGACTGGCGGGGGAAGAGCGCGCTGCGTTTATCGAGCTGTATACGGCCACGGCCCTGCTGCACGACTTCGACTACGAGCGCCACCCCACGGCTGAGGAGCATCCGTATGTTGGTGTCCGCGAGCTGGAGCGGCTCGGCTGGCCCGAGGAGCTGCGCACCGCCATTCTGGGCCACGCTAAATACACCCAAGTGCCGCGCGTCTCGCATCTGGCCAAGTCGCTGTTTGCCTGCGACGAGCTGGCCGGGTTTTTGACCGCCTGCGCGCTGGTCAAGCCGACCAAAGCCATTGCCGAGGTGGAAGTGGCCAGTGTGCGCAAGAAGATGAAGGACAAGGCCTTTGCCCGCGGCGTGAACCGTGAAGACATTGTGCAGGGCGCGGCGGAACTGGGCGTGGAGTTGGACGCGCACATTGGATTTTGCATTGAGGCAATGAAGAAGCGGGCGGGCGAGTTGGGGCTGTGAAAGGCAGTCGACAGCACATGGGTAGGCAAAAGGTGGCTGGCGGACGTATAGTGAACGCTGCCAGGAAGCCGTGCTGGCAATCGCGTTCAAGAAGGAGATTGCAGGTGAAGACTAGTAAGCTCGCACTCAGGGTCGCGCTTCTCCCGGTCCTTTTGACTTTGATCTGTTTTGCCGTGCAAGCCCAGGAGAAACAACATCATGATCCTCATCTTGATCTTAAGGTCACGAAGGCCTACACGGTGCCTTCGATAGAGAACTGCCAGTTTGGTGGAACCCTTTCCCCGTGGAAAGGTAGCAAATTGGTCGTAGTAGAGTTATCTGGATTCGCCCTTACGAAGATGGATAAGATGGATTTTGGGATGATAAACATCTCCTTCTTTGCTGCTTTTAACAATGCTAAACTGCAACCAAATGCGGTCGGGCAGGAAGTGGAGGGCAAAGTTAGTTGGGCACCCTGCGGATGGGATAGTAAGGGGAGTCTTGAGTATTTATCGATACCAGCCCAAACTCATTTCAAAGTCTTTCTGGCCTTCCCCGATATTCCCCAAGCCGTCAACAAGTTCGACGTCTTATATTATGACGGAACATCTTTGGGTACTGCCATTCTGCAACCGGGACCATGAAGCTTCGCTCTCAGAATGTGAATTCGATTTTACCGCTTGCCCGCCATACAGCGTGGTCCTGACTATGCGGAATTATCCGGTCCTCAGCCCCGCCAGTTCGGACGACTGGATCGTCGCTTCCGTCTAAATCCACTTGTCGTAACCGCGCAGGCGCTCCCAAATCTCGATCAGCATAATGGCTCTAGTATGCTCCATCGGGCGGGGTCAATTGACTCAGAAAACCGGCGTCACAACGGATGTCGTGCCCATTCAAAAAAAATAGCCCCTGCCGAGCTTTCTCGATCTCGACTCACTCCAACGGGTTCTTCGTCCTCAACTCGGCCACAATCTCCTCCGCCGCTTTGCGCGCTTCGCTTGCCTGGCCGGGCGGAAAACTGATGGCGCCCACGCGGGCATGGCCGCCGCCGCCGTAGCGCTCGCAGATGGACGCCAGATTGGTCATCTTCGACGGGTCAGCCATGGTCCAGGGGTTGGAGCCGACCGAGACCTTGGTGCGGAAGCTGGAGCTGGACAGGCCGATGGAGTAGGTGGCCTGGGGATATAGATAGTAGGGGATGAATTTGTTATAGCCCTCGAGCGGCTGGTCGGTGAGGTCGAAGAAGATGGTGCCGTTGCGCTCCTCGGCGCGTTCGCGAATCAGGGTCATGGATCTCTCGTGGCGCTCCAGCAGGGGTGGCAACAATCCGGCCACGAAGGGCTGGCTGAGCACCTCGGCCATGGGCATCTCGGTGAGCAGCGGGATGAGGCGCGGGATGAAGGCGTCATCCTGGGTGGACTCGATGATGAGGGTGAGTTTCATGGCCGGGGCGGCCATCTCCACGGCGGCGTCAGGGCTCTCGTATTTGGCGCCGTCCACGACATCGGCCCAGTAAATCAGCTCGGCGACCGGCGTTGTGTCAAAGTCGAAGTGAGTAGAGGCGACGTAGGCAAGATAGCTTGTGCAGGAGGTGTAGTCGGGGTCGTAAAACTTGCGGCCGCCGCAGGACGGGTCCTGCTTGCAGGCAAGGTAATGCTCCTGGTCCTGGGGCGTGAGAAAGGCCGAGAGGTGGTGGTCAAACCACCAGGTAATCCGCGGCGAGGCCGAGTACTTGAAGTCGACTATGGCATTCTCATCGCCGGTGAATTCATCCTCGTCGAACAGCGCGCCGGCGCGGTGGACGAGGCCGTGGTACTCGTAGCTTGCGTTGCGCGCGATGCACTCGCGGTGGAAGCGCGTGAAGAGCGAGGCTGAGCAGGCTCCGTCGAAGCATTTGTCATGGTAAAAAACGCGAACCTGCAAGACCTGAGCCCCTCCGTGCGCGGAAAAAAAAGAATAACCGGAACTGTTTAGCATCAAGGGAATGGCCCATTATGTCAAGGCGGTGATCTGATGAAATGGGCTTGGTCGATTCCCAATCAGTCTTCATCCGAAAGATAATGATCGAGCTTGAGTCGGTTGTAATACGGCGTAATATGATGTATTATTTCGTATTATGACTACCCCGCGCACCATCAGTTTCCGCATCGCCCCCGAGAAAGTGGCCCAACTGGACCTGATTGCCAAGGCCATGGACCGCGACCGCAGCTACCTGCTCAATGAAGCGGTGGAGAACTACCTGAGCGAGCAGCAGCGCTTTGCCGCCATGATTGAAGAGGGACTGGAAGCCTCCCGCAAGGGAGATCTGATTGACGACGAGGAAGTCGGCCGGATGATTGAATCCTGGAATCGAAATGAGATGCGAGAACAGGATGCGGAGCAGCAGAAAGCCGGGGCAACAGCGTGAAAGTTCGCTGGACGATACCCGCGTTCAACCAACTCCAGAGCATCTTCGAATACATCGCCGCTAATAATCGAGCGGCGGCGTACCGTACGGTTCGGCGGATTCGCGAGGCGATTCTTCTCACTGCCCCAATGCCCTATTCCGGCAGGATTGGCCGCGTGGAAGGAACTCGCGAACTCACAGTTTCCAGTACGTCATATCTGGTCGCATACAAGATCGTGGATAACATGATTCATGTGCTCGCCATTCTTCACGGAGCGCAAGAATGGCCGGGTTCCTTGTAGCCGAGGAACTGCCCTGACGGTGATTGCGTAGAGTATCGTGTCCTCAGGACAATTCATCTGATAAATCTGTCTTTTAAGGAGGCTCGATGGAGCCGGAGATTCAGCCTGCACAGCCGGAAGCGCCGCTTGACGGGACAGACGCCGCGGCAGCCCATGCGCCTGCAACCGCTGCCCCTTCTTTAGGAGAGCGGATCTTTGACTGGATGAACTGGACCTTCTACGGCAGTCAGGGCCTGCGCGCCGGATGGTCGGTGCTGATCTTTTTTATCCTGCTCGGTCTTATTGGCGCCGCCGTCGGGTTTGCATTTGTTTCATTCCATCTTGTCGATTTCAGCAAGCAGAGCGCCCCTACCGCCCCCTCGGCGTTCTTCAACGAGTTGATTGCCTTTTTGGCGCTGGTTGGGGCAGCCTCAATTATGGCGTGGTTCGAGCGCCGCCGCAGCCTTCTGGCCTACAACCTGACTGGCCCGCGATGCATTCCTCACTTTCTCAGCGGCCTGGCGGCGGGATTCCTGGCTCTTTCGGCATTGGTGGGGGCTTTGAAATGGGGCGGCTGGCTTCATTTTGGCCCCGCCGCGCTCTCTGGCGCGGAGATATTCAGGTTTGGTGCGCTCTGGGCAGCCGCCTTTCTGCTAGTGGGCTGCGTGGAGGAGGGCATGTTCCGCGGCTACCTCCAATTCACCCTCACCCGCGGCATCAACTTCTGGTGGGCGCTGGGGACCAATGCGCTGCTCTGCGTGAGTTTGTACGCCAGAGCCTTGGGCATCAGCGCCTGGGGCGTTTATGCGATCGTTCTGCTGGGGCTTTTTCCATGCCTGATGCTGCACATTCACAAAACCCCGCGGAGCGGGTTCTGGCAGGCGGCCTGGGTCACATCAACGTTCTTCGGCTACATCCATCTCGGCAACCCCGGCGAAAACTGGGTTGGCATCTTTGCCGCGGCGTTCATCGGCTTTGTCTTTTGCGTGAGCGTGCGGGTCACCGGCACGGCATGGTGGGCCATCGGCTGCCATGCGGCCTGGGACTGGGCGGAGACCTTCTTCTACGGCACAGCTGACAGCGGCATGGTTGCTCCCGGCCACTACCTGACCGCCACCCCGTCAGGCAACACGCTGTGGAGCGGCGGCGCGGACGGTCCCGAGGGCAGCCTGCTGGTCCTAGGCGTGATTCTGCTGCTGCTGGCGGCGCTGCTGGTGATCTATGGGCGCAAGAGGGCGGCGCTGGTCGTGCCTTGCGCGGAAGAGGTTTCTGGATAATCTCATGCGGATCTGGCTCAACCGTGCCGGCGAGGTCTCGTTGCGCGAGCAGTTGGTTACGCAGGTGACTTTGGGCATTCTCTGTCACGAACTTGTACCCGGCCAGAGGCTGCCCAGCACACGCGAGTTGGCGCGCCGCTATGGCATTCATGCCAACACGGCCAGCGCCGCCTACAAGCAATTGGAAAGTGAAGGCTGGCTTGAATTCCGCCACGGCAGCGGAGTGTTTGTGCGCGCCAAGCGCCCCACTACGCCATTATCGCCGGAGTTGGCCACTGAATTTGCGCTTGATCAGTTGATCGGCGACCTGATGGCCAGTGCGCACAAACTGGGTGTGGCGGACTCTTTGTTGCGGGAGCGTTTGCGCCGCTGGCTCACGCTTGCGCCACCCTCTCGCTGGCTGGTGATTGAGCCGGACGCGGAACTGCGCCGCATCCTGATGCACGAGATGCGGCAGGCATTGAAGCTGCCGGTGGCAGGATGCACTCCAGAAGAATGTGCCCAGCCCAGCAGGCTGGAGGGCTCGATTCCTATAGTGGCGCCCAGCAAGGCCGATCTGGTACGCAAGTTGCTGCCTGTTGGAACCAATCTGACAGTACTCCAAGTGCATCCGGTCTCGCCCGAGCTTCTGGCGCACATGCAGCGCTATATGCCCGAGCATGCAGGCGAACTGGTAGGCATTGCCTCGCGCTGGAAGGATTTTCAGCGCATCGCGCAGACGATGCTGATCGCCGCCGGCCTATCGCCAGAGAGCCTGCTGGTGCGTGATGCTGCCGAGTCTGGCTGGAAGCGCGGCCTGGATGCAACGGTGGGCGTAGTCTGCGATGCGGTCACCGCGCTGGAGTTGCCGCCGGGAGTCCACCCGCTGCGCTTTACGTTGCTCGACGCTACGACCCTGACTGCATTGAGCAAGCAGGAAGAGCCGCTCCTGGAATCTGAATAGCGATTAGGACACTTGCGAAAGTGTCCCAATCGCCTACACACACGTGTGCATCCCGCCTAACATCGGTCCTTGTAGTACCCAAAAGGAGTTCCGATGAACAGAAAAATGCTTCTCGTTGTTTTATGCCTCGTCCTTTGCCCGCTGCTCATGGCGCAGCAGCCGGCGCAAGATGCCTCAACCACCGCCGCCGAACTCGACCGCAGCCAGATTCTCAAGAACGCCCGCACCATCTGCATCAACTCCCAGACGGATTTCCTATCAGCCGCCACACTGGACCGCGCCCTGATGCAGCAAAAGGACTGGGAGAAGCTGGGCCTGTCCATTGTCGATGGTCAGTGCTACAGCAATCCGAACATCAGTAAATTGCGTACGGGCGATTTGGAAATCCAGGTCAACCGGGTTGTCTTCACGCATATTCACACCTACCTCCTCACCGACAAGGCGACGGGCATCGTGCTCGCTTCGGGCAGGGTCAGAGCCTTTGACGGAGTCGTTGCTGCCGGTCCCATGGCCGAGCAGATCGTGAAGATTCTCTCCGCGGCGCGGCTGCAAGCGCCGGCCAGCGGGCTGTGATTAAAAGTTCTGCGCACATGGCGGATGGCGCAGTTCTGACCATCCAAAAATGAATGGGTGCCCCAGGTCCCTCGCATTTGGGGACCTGGGAGCCACATACGCAAGCTTGCACAAGCCAACGGGTACTCAGAAAAAGGAACCGTCATGATCCGAAAACTGCTTCATTCCGCTCTCTGCCTCATCCTTTGCCCGCTGCTGGCGGCGCAAAAGGTCGCGCCACTGGCTATGAACGATGGTGCGCCGCAAAGCTCAGTTCCCGCTCCAGCAGCTGCCATGCCTCGTGCCTTGCCGAAGTTCGTCACGATACCCAAGGACACGGAAATCGAATTGATTTCATTGGAGGCAGTCTCCTCTGCTACAGCAACCAAAGGTCAATTGGTCCGGCTTGCCGTGGCAAAAGATGTATTGGTTAAAGGTTTGGTTGTGATTCCGAAAGGCACGCTCGCTTCGGGTGTAGTTTCATACGTGACCAAAGGCGTGCCGGGGAAGCAGGACGGTTCCCTTCGGGTGGTGCCGCACATCATATTCCTCAATAACGGAAAAACCATCAAGGTGCAGGACACTATTTATGGCAGCGACATTGGCCCTAGCTGGTTTGCGTATACCTTCCTCGCACCACTCATGTTGATGATCTGGATTGGAGTGGCCGTCGATAAAGTCCACAATTCCCGCAAAAATGAAAAATCTCTTGGCGAAAACTATGTAATCCATGTTTGCGAAAGTCTGATTTGGATTGGGTATACAACAAATAGAACCAAAATTCAGTCAATCGATCTGCCAGCCCTCAAACCCGCAACTGAAAATGCCGTTCCATGCAAATTGCCTCCGAAATCCGTGAAGGCCTTCGTGGTGACGCCCCAAGCTGCAGTCGCAACAGATAATCCGAACTCATTGGCATACTGAAAAAGGAATCGCCATGATGAAGAGATTGCTTCAATCTATGCTTTGCCTCATCCTATGCCCGCTGCTGGCGGCGCAACAGGTTGCGACTCCAGCGTCAAAATCAATGGGCCAATTGCCACTCCCGCTTCCAGCAGCTAACTCGTCATCCCGAACAGTTAGCATCCCGATGGACACGCTGGTGGTTCTCCGCCTGGAACAGAGACTCAGCACCGCGGATGCCAAGCAGGGTGACAAGGTTCACTTCACGCTGGTGAACAATCTGGCTGTCGATGGCCGTGTAGTGATTCCGGCCGGTACATCCTACTACTTAACCATCGACAAAGTTTGGCGTGCCACACCTAAGGATCCAGATCTCGTCGGAGGAATCGCTTTCACCGCTCCCGAACTCGATCTGGGACACGGGCAGAAAGTTCGTTTGACAGGTACCACCTATGCAGAGCGGCATAATAACAGCGATGGAATTTCAGACCCAGAGGCGATCTTACTGTTGATTGCTCTTCCGTTTTTCCTGCCGTCGATGTTACTTCAGCAAGCCAAAGCGAAGCGAGTTGTGGTGACTCCAAAGAATTGGAAGCCATGCGATAGGGAGTATGAAGTGGGCCATCGTTTCAACTACTACTTTCGGCGCGCGGTAAAGATTCACGCGGACCGTCTGACCACTTCAAATACTTCAATGCAACTTCAATAAGGAAACGCTATGATGCGAAAACTTTTGCAATCCGCCCTTTGCCTTATCCTTTGCCCGCTGCTGGTCGCGCAGCAGGTTACCAGCCGCGAGCAGAGTCCAGCTGCGCGTGAATCTCTTCCCACCGCACAATCGAAGAGCGCAACAATCACTCTTCGCCGTGGAACCATAGTGCCTTTGTTTCCATTGGAAACCGTTTCCTCCGCGACAGCACAAGTGGGGCAGATAGTGAGATTTGCCGTATCGACGGATGTAAAAGTCGATGGAATAATCGTCATTCCAAAAGGTGCACCGGCATCGGGCGTCGTCACCTACGTGAGCAAAGCGATCTGTGGGCAACGCAACGGAAGGGTCGGGGTTCAGCCAGTCAGCCTCACCTTCTTTGATGGGTCTTCAGTACCGCTACGCGAAGCCCCTTATTCGGATCCAGAAGCCGAGGGTATCTCGGGCGTGGTGCTGTTTATAGCCGCATTACCATTCGTGTTTAGTGACATGGCTAAGGAGAGGCACCGCGCTCCCGAGCCGGGAAACGACGAAATACTGCCGCTCTGCTGGCAATGGTGGAGCACCACGACGAAGAAGGTTCGCATCAACCTTGCCGTTCCGACCCAAATTCAGCCTTCACATTCCATAGTTGACGTTGATTCAATTTGTCCCACGCGAACAAAAGGATCGCTTTCACCTGATTCCTTGATTCCGCAATGGCAGTGGAGTTTGGCGGGTGACACAGTTCTGACCATCTAAAAATGAATGGGTACCTCAGGTCTCGATTCTGAGACCTGGGATTTCCGCAGCTACGTCTTCCGCGCCCCCACGTCAAAAATCTCCGGGTCGGGGTCTTTGAAAAACGCCGCGTGCAGCAAGTGAACCGTCTCATCAGCGTCGTCTTCTTCGGCGATAGCCGCGGCGGCGGGGCCATCTTTCACGAGAACGGCAAGCTAGAATCTTGGAAGCTGACCAGGGATTTCGGCGCACAGCACAAGGGAGATCGCTTCGTACAGGGGCCGTAACTTTGATAATGCTATAGTACGTGAAGCCACAAAACAAATGTGCTTGGTCTGATTTTCTGGGGGTGATTCATGAAATGGATGTCCAGACGCGAGTTAGTCTGCATCATAGCTGTAACGCTGGGAGTATTCTTATTTGGATCGGGGACTTCGGCTGGAAGTCGCAAGTATCAAACGTATAGACGTCCCGAAATTGATATGCCGGTGTCACTTGCAGTAGGTACAGTACGAACGCCTGAGTTCATTGCCCAGAATCACTACTATCTCATCATTATTCAAGTAGAAAAACGACTTCCATTTTCAGATATGATGTGCCTGTTAGGTTTATCTGATGGGCCGTTAGACCCATATAACTGTGATAAAGAACCCTTACTCCAGGCCGACTGGACAGTGTTGAATGATGGGCATATCATAGCTAAAGGTTCGATGGATAGAAGTCCTGAATACTTAAATCACTATATTCTCATAAACGTTGGTGGTTTTAAGGGCGAATCTGGGAAGAAGTATATTGTGGAAGTGAAGTTTACCAAAAATGGTACTTCGCTTAATGTGACTAATCCTCATTTGGTAATAATGATGACCAAACCAACTGATTGGTAAGGGGTGCCGCAGAGCTTGCCCTGACGTGTCGAATGGGTCCGGATCGTTGGACCTGTGATTTTCGCATCCTACGTCTTGCGTACCCCCACGTCAAAGATCGCCGGGTCTGGGTCCTGGAAGAATGCCGCGTGAAGCAGGCGGACGGCCCCGAAGGAAGCCTGCTGGTGCTGGGCGTGATTCTTCTATTACTCGCGGCGCTGCTCCTCATTTACGGGCGCAAGAACGAGAGTGCGAGCGCGAAGGATTAGGCTGGTTGAGTTTCTTAGTCTCCCACCCTTCCGCAATGAGCGCAAGGATGGTGCACCCGGTCACCCGTGAGAACCAGGTCCAGGATTGGCCTTACCACAGAATTAACGCGGAGCGCCAATCCCCTGTTCGTTGGATCTGCCCATGCTTTTGAGAACCTCGTCCAGCTGAGCATTGATCGCGTCGAGTTTGTCCTGTTCATTTCGCAGTTGCTGTTCGCACTCATTTTCTGTCGTCTGAGCTTGCTGCTCCGCGGCCGTCGACGCATCAAGTTCGGATTTAAAGTGGACGATTTCATCCTGGATTATTTTCTGTTGCACCGGATTCTCTTCGCTGCTTAGCGAATCTTCCAGCCGCTTAAACTCGACTGCCTCATGCTGCCGGCGGTCTTGCGCAACATCTAACTTCGACCGGGCATCGTCCAAACGGTCTAACGCGTGCGTAACGACTGTTTGCTGAGTTTGCAGGCGAGAGAGCAAAATCTGGGCAGTTTGAATTCTTGCCAACGAAAACCGCAATTCCTGACGAAGCCCGCGGACTTCCGTTAATAGAGCCTGCAGTGTCTGCGGGTCGTTTGGCGCCGCCTGGCCAAAAGCGGTTGCTGATAATCCGAAAACTGCGAGGACGAGAATTACTGTTCGCCGCATTGGAAACCTCCTGACCTGAAATCTCCCGGCTGACCCACTTTTGAAGCTACTTTGCTGCAACGGCGGGGCCGGGCCCCTTATGCACTGTTCTTTGGTTGTTGTTTTCCCTGCAATGATGAGATCTGAGCTTCTTCCATCCGATCGGAAACGATGGCTTCAGGACAAACCCGGAGCGCGAATTTGTGAGCTGCAATCCATTGAAATAGATGTTTTCGATCATGTCAGGCTTGTCTTGTTCCGGTTTACTTGTTGCGGCAAACACGAAAACCCTGGTCGGGGCCCTTGCCATTGGCGGCCAGGCTGCTCCGGAAAGCCGTCTCGGTACAGTATGCGGCGCCCATCCAACCGCCCCCCTTCCAAATCCGGCGAAAGCCGCTCTGACTTCCTTTAGGGTCAGTTACATTGGTCTCCAAGTCCCCGTGCCAGTCCCAGCACCATTGCCGGACATTGCCCGACATATCGTAGAGTCCCAACTCATTGGGTTTCTTGCTGCCGACAGGTTTCGTTTGATCATGATTTTGTTCTATGGCGGGCCAGTTCCAAAACCCGGATAAGGGATTATCTCCAGAGTTTCTCCAATACCATGCAACCTCTTCCACATCATCGCTTCCGCTATAGGTGTAACTCTTGCTTAACTGGCCTCCGCCCGCGGCATATTCCCACTCCGCTTCCGTCGGCAGCCGGTATCCATTGGCTCCCGCATTGATCGTTACCGTCCATTTGATTTCGTCGAGATCGCCAAATTTCGGGTCGGGTAGATTATTCGGATCTTTCTTATTCTTGTCGATGTTGTAATACGGCTTCAGGCCTTCTTTGATACTCCTTTGGTTGCAGTACTCGATACTGTCATACCAACTGACCATTTCCACCGGCAAATTATCGCCTTTGAATTTTGAGGGATTGGTTCCCATTACTTCAATCCACTCTTTTTGAGTTACGTCGTATTTACCGATATAGAAGTCCGATACGGTTACACCTTTTCCATAGTAGTTGGATTTTGTGTTTATGAAACTTCCGCCTTTGACAAAAACAAAATTATCGGGCACTTTTCCCCAACAGGCGCTGACAAAAACCATTATTACCGTTAAAATGAATAGCTTTCTCATTGAAATGCCTCGTTTATCCAGATCAAAGAATCCCATACTTAGGGTTGCAGATATTCAGATAAGCTCAAAATCTGCTCGCCGCGAAGGCGTTCCGCCCGCGCACCTTAACTTTTCCGAATGTTTTTTGAAATGTATAACGCCGGGCCGGCGGCTGTGAGACCGGCCGGCCCTGGCGATAGCGAACGATTTGCAGGGGAATTCGTTACCACACTGTTGCGTTAACGTACCCGCTTGCGCCGTTATATGCTTCTGTCCCGAGGATTTGATAGTTTTGAGAACCCACCGTCATTCCAAGATTTCTCCAGTGGTTGAAGTGGTTGCTCATGGTGACGGTGTGGTTCGATCCAGTCCCAGCCCCGCCCCATTGATCCAGGTACTGCTCGAAAGTTGCAGTGCCTTGAATGGAAGGCTGGTTGACTTGCTGATGCTCGTATGTGCTGTAGGAGTGCCCATCGCTGGAAACACTGCCCTTATACGTCGCATTCCCGGTATACAGCGAACCAAGCTCGCAGACGTAATATTCGACGAGCGGGTTTGTCAGCCACCCATAGACGGAAATGTTGTTGTAGCCGCTGGCGGAGCCGACATTGTAGCCTACCGACTGAGAATAACTGCCGGTGCTCCAGCCTTTGCCGCCGACCACGTCATTGACGTGAGACCAGGAAATGGCGTAATTGCCGCCGCCGTACGGGCATGAAGAATTGAATGTCATGGTTGCCGACCCGCCGCTGGAATACAACGAATACCAGTAGCCGCAATTGGTACCGGTTCCATTGTTGTATACCGTCTGGGCGTTGGCCGCCATGGTTATGCAACCCGCTGCGACGAGAACGCAGAGGATTACTGACGAAACGAACCGCATTGAGTGCATACTGATCTCCTTTTCGTTTTGTTGATTTCGGGTTTTGGTTTTTGGATGCCATACTGGCGCGATTACCGCAGCCGTCACCCCCCGGTCGTTCCGAGAACCGGCCAACATGGGAACAGGGAGACAGGTATGGATCGCAACGCTATGCCGCATATTGGGGAATGCCAAAAAAGAAACGAGCGTGTGCACAAACCGAATCCTGAACTGCACACTGCCTCTTATGGGCTTGAACTCTGCACGAGTTAGCGGGGTTCAAGACCAAGGGTCGTCGTTTGTCGAACACGATGCAATTTTCAGTAATTTCATGCCCCCTGTCAAGAAAAAATGTTATTTTAGTAATGCTTTGCTAAAACGATTGCGTATTAGAGTTAGTTACTCCTGCGCCGAAACCCCTATCTTTCCTACCTACTTTTCCACAGTTTTGCCGGTTTTTCCACAGTTTTTCGATGAGTGCCTCAGTTTTGACACGACGGTATGCGCCGGCGGAGCCATCTTTACGAGAACGGGATACTCAAAACCTGCAAGCTGACAAAAGATTTCAGCGCGCAGCACAAGGGAGAGCGATTCGTGCAGGCGCCGTGAATCACACCAACTGAGGTTCGTGGGTTCCCATGTCCGAGAAGCCGGAGCTCCACCCCACGGACGAAGACCTGTCCGTGGGGACCCCGACCTGGGGCATCCGGAGCCTCTACAGTTTGGGCACGACAATCTCGTCAAGATATTGGCGCAGTTTATCACGGTGTTGCTCACGATAGGCTGCATAGTCCTGGGCGATCCCCTGGTCGGCGGCAGATATCAGGATGTATGCCTCGACCAATCCGGACTCCTTTAATTTCAGCAGCATGGCAAGATTGGGGTCGAGATTCTTGACCTTCTTATCTTTGAGCAACTGCTGTAAAGCTTCCGCCACGAGATCGAGCCTCTCCGTCTCTTCTTTCAGAGAATGGCGGTATTCCTTTTCGTTGGGGTACTCCTTCTTGAACTTCTCGCTTTGCCATAGCATATGGCTCATGTCGGCGATCATCCAAGCGTCGCTGCCATCGTTCCTGTCCAGAGCAGTGGAGTCCACAGTCAACGTCATGCCTTTCTCATTTGGCTTAACCGAATTCGGCGATTGAATGCGCGGCACGGTGAAGCGCACTTTATTCCGTTCCGCCCACTGCTGGATACCGATGTTCGATTTCTTCGTGTATGGCTCGGCCACGAGCGCATCGATGAACTTTGCTCGCGCTTCGCTCATCTTGCCTTCGGCCATAAGCGAGTCGCCCCAGTAACGATACGCGGTCTCTCGGTTGGGATCGATCTGTATCGCCCGAGCAAACCAGGGGCCGGCCTTGTCGTACTGCTTCATCTTGAACAGCGTATCGCCGCCGTACAGGGCCGCTATATAGAGCTTGGGGTCCAGTACCAGCGCTTGAGTGTAGCCTTCGAGAGCCTTGCCGAGGTCGCCTGCTTCGAATGCGGACTCGGCCTTACGCATGACCTGCTCGACCTTAGTATCCGGGGAGAAGGAGGAATCTCTTCCGTCCGGCGGAATCGCATCCAGAAGAATCTGGAGCAGGTTGCTATTGTCTCCCAGTTCCTTGGCGTGCAGCAGCAGCGCGCGGGCCCGCAACACTTGTTGCTTGCGCTGTTCGGGATCTTCAATGCCGTTCGAGGTAACGAAGACTGTGCATGCCAGCCGTTCCTGAATCACCAAATCCTTGGGAAACTCGACGGCAAGCTTTTCCAGCAGGGGGAGGGCCTCTGTGTACTTGTTCTGATCGTAAAGTTCGAGGGCGTGCTTGCGGTCGTCGTCCGTAGCAGGCGAAGCATTGGTTTGTGCGGCAAGTCCGCTCAGGAAGAGAAGAAGGAATATAGGCGTAAAAACAATTCGCAACCGGACCATTCAACCCTCCTCATGCACACCCGAGTATATACCCGAGTTGTGAAGGATAGGGCACCCGAATGACAAACAGGAGCAGGTCCTTTGACTGCGCTACGCTCCGCTCAAGATGACAGATTGTTGGGGAGTTGAGATCGATCAGGGTGTATTGAGGCTCGTGGCGGCCCACCCTAGCCGCAAAAACAACTACGCGGCGAGGGTGGGGCACCCAAAGTGTTTATTAACTTCTGACTTGATTATTTGCGCGCCGCCACATCAAAAATCGTCGGGTCGGGATTCTTGAAGAATGCCGCGTGCAGCAGGCGGACGGCCTCGTCGGCGTCGTCCTCTTCGATCATGAAGCTCATGTTGATCTCGCTGGCGCCCTGGGAGATCATCCTCACGTTGATGTTGCGCATGGCGGTGAAGACCTGGGCGGCGATGCCGCTGTGGCCGCGGATGTCGTCGCCCACCAGGCAGAGTAAAGCTTTTTTCCCCTCATACTTCACGTCCGCCAGCTTGCCCAGGTCAGCGGCAATGTCGGGCAGCTTTTCGTTGGAGTCCACGGTGAGCGATACGGAGACCTCGCTGGTGCAGACCATGTCAACCGGGCAGCGGTGTTTGTCGAAGATGTCGAAGATGGACTTCATGTAGCCGTGGGTCATCAACATGCGGCTGGCCACCACGTCGATGATGCTCAGCTTCTTTTTGACAGCGATGGATTTGAAGGGGCTCTTGCAGTGCGGAGGCAGCGAGATGATGCGCGTGCCTTCGCAACTGGCATTGCGGCTGTTGAGCACCAGGACCGGTATGTTTTTCTTGACCGCGGGCAGAATGGTGGCCGGGTGCAGCACCTTGGCGCCGAAGTAGGCCAGCTCGGCTGCCTCTTCAAAGCTGATGACCTTCACGCGATAAGCATCAGGACAAACGCGCGGGTCGGCCGTCATGATGCCGTCCACGTCGGTCCAGATTTCGATGGTCTCGGCCTGCAGCGCGCCGCCGATGAGGGCGGCGGTGAAGTCGGAGCCGCCGCGGCCCAGGGTAGTGGTGATACCGGCTTCGTTGGAGGCGATGAAGCCTCCTATGACGGGCACACGATTCTCCGCCAGCAGCGGGAGCAGCTTGTCTTGAGAGCGTTTTTCGATGAGCGCGTCCTGCGGAATGGCCTTCTGGAATTGCGAATCGGTGATGATGACCTGGCGCGCGTCAACATGGGCGGCGTCGATGCCCTGTTCGCGGAACGCGGCAACGACAATGCGACTGGATAGAATTTCGCCGTAGCTGACGATCAGGTCGGAGATGCGCGGGGTCAGTTCCAGCAGCGCCGCCAGCCCGCGCAGGATTTCATCCAGGGTGTCAAACTTCTGGTCAATCTCGCCGACCAGCGCGGCAGAGTCCTTGACCAGGGCCGCGGCCGTGTCGCGGTGCAGCGCGCGCAGGCGCGAACTGATGGCCAGTGCTCCAGCGCGATCTCCCTGCACGGCGGTTTCGGCGGAGCGCAGCAGCTGGTCGGTGACCTTGGCCATAGCGCTGACCACCACCACCGGCTGCTTGCCCAGGGCCACGCGCCCGGCAACAATCTCCGCCGTGCGGCGGATGGCTGCCGGGTCCTCGACCGAGGTGCCGCCAAATTTCATCACTACCAGGCTCATTCGTGTCTTCCTATTGTTCAAGTGCCGAATTAGCGCACAATTGCACTAATACCAGCAGCAATGGCATCTCCAACCTCGATTGCCTTTTTCCGCTGGAGCGATCCAGACCGGTCGGGTGGGGCGGAGGGCCCCAATTTCCCCAGGCTTGCCAGCAGTTCGGCGTTGAGGATGGTGGCTCCCGCGGCTCCGCGAATCGTATTGTGCGAGAGCACGGTAAACTTCCAGTCGAGCACGCCGCAGGGGCGCAGGCGGCCTACAGTGACGGCCATGCCGTTGCCGCGATTGCGGTCCAGGCGCGGTTGCGGGCGATCCGGCTGCGGCGCCCATTCCACGGGCTGCTCGGGAGCGGTCGGCAATCCCTTTCCGGCCAGAGGGCGAAACTCCGCCCATGCCGCCAGAATCTCTTCGCTGGTGGCCGGCTTGCCGAGCTTGATGGAGACGCTGACCGTGTGGCCGTCGACGACCGGGACGCGGTTGCAACTGGCGCTCATTCGCGCGGCCAGCGGCTTGACCACATGGCCATCGAGTGAGCCCAGCAGCTTGAGCAGCTCTTCCTCCATCTTTTCTTCTTCGTTGGGGATGTAGGGGACGACGTTGTCGAGAATGTCCATGGAGGCCACGCCGGGGTATCCCGCGCCGCTGACGGCCTGCATGGAGGTGGCGATGATCTGCTCGACTCCGAAGCGGTCGACGATCGGCTTGAGAGCCAACACAGGGCCCATCACCGTGCAGTTGGAGTTGGTGACAATGTAGCCGCCCGACTCCTTGCGCCAGGATTGTTCCTCGATCAGGTGCAGGTGGTCGGCGTTCACCTCAGGCAGCACCAGGGGCACGTTGGGAGCCATGCGGAAGGCGCTGGAATTGGAGATTACGGCGCAGCCGGCAGCGGCGAAGCGGGGCTCCAGCTCGCGGGCGATGGGCGCATCGATGGAAGAAAAGATGATCTTCGGGGCGCCTTCCGGCTCCGCCGGCGAAACGGTCATTTGAGCGATGCGCTCGGGCAGGGGAGTGTCCAGACGCCACTTGGCGGCCTCCCCATACGTTTTGCCGCTGGAGCGGTCGCTGGCCGCCAGCCACGTGATCTCAAACCACGGATGGCGCTCCAGGAGTTGAATATAGCGCTGACCCACCATTCCGGTAGCGCCCAGGATGCCGATTGGATGTCTGTTTTTCATGGCCTTGAACACTCAGTGTACAGGATGATTGGAATAATTTGAACGTTTGCAGGGAGACAGTTGAGGGTAACTCGGACAGAATTGAAACGAAACCTGTAGCAAGCTCCTGGAGAGTGGTAGCACCGAAACAGGAGGCAAAGCCGCCAAATGCCTGTTGAAACCAGGCTTTCTGCCGATGGATTCAAAGGGAGTATTTTCGATGGGTCTGCGGCAGATGGCCGGGCTTAGCCATTCGCCTTCTTCGGCGAAGGGAAAATTGCTGTCTCCGGCGTTTGAACGGATTCTTGCCCAGCTGATCGAAGGAATAACCCTGCAAATGCCGGAGATCGATACCATCAGCTACAAGGAGTTCTGCGGGAATATGGAAGGGCTGGCGCTGAAGATTCCGGACCGCTTGCAGGATGAAGAAAAGCAGGAGCTGATTCGAGGCATCCTTCGCGAATTCGAGCGCTATCACAGCTTCTCGGAGATTGCTCTCCGGGAGCGCCTGTCTGCCTGGCGCACGCTGACCTCGAAGTTGCTGGCTGAGCTGCTGGTCAGGCTGGGCATTGACCCAGCCTCGGCCGATGCCGCTCAGATGACGCGGAGGGTCGCAAGCCTGCTGACCGGCGAGGAGATTCATGCTTTTCTCGTGCTGCTGGCCGACTTCCTGCGCGTTAGCAAGGTCGATGGCCAGGCGGTCAGGTCCTCGCCGCACAAAGTGGCAGATCGAACCATGGCCAATGACAACGCCTCCGGGCTGCGCGGCGGCGGAGCGGCTGTGGAGCATGTCAAAAAGATCATAGACCAGGGCGGTCAGGGTTTTGTTGTTCTTTTCCAGCTCGGCTTACTGGACGTGATCGGCGAACGGTTTGGCATGGAGGCTATTCAGGATAGCCTGATGGCGGTTGCGGCTTTTCTTACCTCCAGCCTGCGCAACGACGATGCCATCTACCACTGGAGCGACTCCTCTCTGCTTGCCGTTCTCCAAACCCCGTCTACGGAGCACATACTGAGTGCAGCCATGCGGCGCATTGTCGACAACAATCGCGATATCTCCATCCAGATTGGGGGCCGCACTGTCATGCTGCGCATTCCGCTGGAATTCGACATGATCTCCATTGGCACATTGAATAGCGCCGAGGATCTCAACAAACTATCCCCGGTGCGTGCAGCCAAAATGTAAGTTCATTGAACAGAAGTTCCGTAGTCGCGCCCGGTTGGCGAGGCAAGCAAAAAGGCTGGGCAAGAAGCCCAGCTTCTTTGTGCTGCTTCTGGCGCATAGCGAAACCAGAGTAGCTGTATCCCGAAAGCAACTTCGCCAAGTGGCTTTTTCCTCAAGAAAAAGCCACCTTGAATACTATCGACAAGGGCACGTTTACTCTGGTTTCGCTCTAGCTTTATCCCATGGCCTTGAGCACGGCGTCGGCGAATTGGCTGGTCCCGGCCGTTCCGCCCACGTCGCGGGTAAGCGTCTTGCGCTCGGCGTAGACGGTCTCCAGAGCCTTGTGTACCCTGTCTGCCGCGGCCTCTTCGTTCAGGTGGCGCAACATCAGAACGGCGGATTGCAAAAGCGCGGTGGGGTTGGCGATATCCTTGCCGGCGATGTCCGGCGCCGAGCCGTGGACCGCTTCGAAGATGGCGCAGTTCAAGCCCAGGTTGGCGCCGGGAACCAGCCCCAGCCCGCCCACCAGCCCCGCGCACAGATCGCTGACAATGTCGCCATAGAGGTTTTCCAGCAGCAACGTGTCGTACTGATAGGGGTTCATCACCAGCTGCATGCAGGTGTTGTCAATGATGTGCTCGCCATAGAAGATGTCAGGAAACCCTTCGGCCACCTGGCGTGCACAGCGCAGAAAAAGCCCGTCCGACAGCTTCATGATGTTGGCTTTATGAATGGAGTGAATCTTTTTGCGGCCATGCTTGCGCGCATATTCAAATGCGAATTTGGCGATGCGCGTGGAGCCTTTCTCGGTGATGACCTTGATGGCCTCGACGACGCCGGGGACGACTTCGTGCTCCAAGCCCAGGTACTCGCCCTCGGTGTTTTCCCGCACGATGATCAGGTCCACGCCCGGCCAGTGCGTCTCCAGGCCGGGAAGATTCTTGATGGGGCGGAAGTTGGCAAAGAGGTCAAATCGCTTTCTCAGCGTGACGTTGATGCTCTTGAAGCCTCCGCCGATGGGCGTCGCGACAGGCCCCTTCAGCACCACGCCGTTGCGCTCAATGGATTGATACAGCGCGGCGGGGATGTACTCGCCGAAGATTTCAAAGGCTTCAGCGCCGGCGGCAAAGCGCTCCCACTCGAAGCGCACGCCGGTGGCCTCCAGAATGCGCACCACGGCCTGCGTCACCTCCGGCCCAATGCCGTCGCCGGGAATCAGCGTTACCTTGTGCGTCTTTTGTTCGGCCACTGCGTTTTCCTATTCCCTATTTCCTATTCCCTAGTCCCAGTTCTCTACTTCTTTCCCTTGCCGCCGGTGCGGCTGCCTAGCAGCCCTTCCAGCTCTTGCTTGAATTCGCTCACATCTTTGAAGTCGCGATAGACCGAGGCGAAGCGGATGTAGGCTACCGTGTCGATTCCCCTGAGGCGCTCCATGATCAGTTCGCCAATCTCCGCCGTGGTGCGCTCCCGCTCCGGGGCTTCGGCCAGAAAAGCCTCGGCGGCGTTTACGATATCCTCCAGGCTGCTCGCTGCCACGGGCCGTTTCTCGCAGGCGCGCAACAGGCCGTTCAGAATCTTCTGCCGGTCGAAGCGCTCGCGGCGCCCGTCCTTCTTGATCATCATGTAGGGAATTTCGTCGATTCGCTCGTAGGTGGTAAAGCGGCGATTGCACTTCTCACACTCCCGCCGCCGCCGGATGGAGTCAGCATCTTTGCTCTCCCGCGAGTCCACCACCCGATCCTGCCCGAAGCCGCAATAAGGACATTTCATACATGCCGATTCTACGGCATGGAAGAGGCTGGGAACAGGGATCAGAGATCATGGCGCGGGAACAAGTAGCGTTTTACTGACGATGGCGGTGAGGCCGTCCACGGTGGTGAGCAAGGCTGAGGCGGCTAGCGGAGCATCTCTCAAATGCCAGAGCAGCTCGGCGTTATTCCAGGCTGCTTCCCGGGCGTCGGCCAGACTCCATGCCGCCAGTGTGTCTTCCAAATGAGAGACAGGCGGCAGGGCGTCGCCTAGCAAGCGCACGTGGAGGGTAATTCGAGCTTTATTAATGAGACTGTCGAGAGTGCCGTTGAGCGCGGTGAAATCGTTATAGGGCACGGTACCGTGCTGCGGCGCGACCGCTGTGGTTTGGCAGAGATCAAGGACGGCTTGGGGCAGGTCGTGGTTGATGTGGGCGTTCATTCCGGCCAGGGCAAACTGGATACGCGCAAGGGAAACTTGGCTACGCTGGTCGAAGAGCGCCTGCCAACAGCCGGGCGTCTGCCCTTGCGCTCCGCCGGAGAATGAGGCCTGTATAGCAGCGAAGTAGAAGCGGGCAAAGCGCACGTCGAGGGCGGCGATCCAGGCGGGATCTTCAAACTCTCCCGCATTGACTCGCGCTTCGACCGCCTGGGTCACTTGAAGATAAAGTCCGTTAAACCACTTCAGTCCGTCGCCATCGTCGCTGACACTCTGGATGGCTTCGAGGATCTGGACCACATCCGCAATGGTCTGCGGGGTGGTTTGGACGGCAGCGAGAATGTTGGGATCATAGGGGAACATGGAGGGACATCATAACCGGGCGAGGATGCGGTTGGGAAGCAGGATATACTCCCAGGACTCAAAGTTGAGACCGGCAATATCCGACTTGAGTTCTAACTCCTGACCCTTGATCTCTAGCTTCTAGTCGAAGACCACCGTCTTGTTGCCGTAGCAGAGAATCCGCCGGTCCAGATGCCAGCGCACGGCGCGCGACAGGACCATGCGTTCCAGGTCGCGCCCCCGGGCCACCAGGTCCTCTACCTGGTCGCGGTGCGAGACGCGAGCCACGTCCTGCTCGATGATGGGCCCGTCGTCCAGGGCCTCGGTGACATAGTGGCTGGTGGCCCCGATCAGCTTGACGCCGCGGGCATGGGCGGCATGGTAGGGCCGGGCCCCGGTAAAGGCGGGCAGAAACGAGTGGTGCACGTTGATAATCGCCGCCGGGTAGCGGGCGACAAAGGCCGGCGACAGCACCTGCATGTAGCGCGCCAGCACCACCAAATCGATTTTGTTTCGCGAGAGCAATTCGAGCTGCCGATCTTCGGCCGCGTCGCGTGTGGCTGCGGTGACGTCGACATGCTCGAAGGGAATGCCGTAAAAGGCGGCCAGACTTTCAACTTCGTGGTGATTGGTGACAATCAGCGGAATCTCGCACTCCAGCTCGCCCGTCCGCCAGCGGTAGAGCAGGTCGGCCATGCAGTGCAGGTACTGGGAGCAGAAGAGCGCCACGCGCGGCAGCCGGTCGCTCGACGTCAACTGCCAGCGCATCTTGAGTTCGGCGGCCAGCGGCGCAAACTCCGCCTCGAAAGCCTTCAAATCAAAGGGCTTGGAACCGGCTGCCGGGGCGGATGAATCATTGCTCGCCCCGTTCAGAGCCCACTCCACGCGCATGAAGAAGAGGCCCAGCTCGTGGTCCTGGTGCTGGTCGGCGTGCAGGATGTTGGCTCCGTGCCGGTAGAGCAGCGAGGAGACGCGCGCGACGAGGCCTTTTTGATCCGGACAGTCAATCAGCAGTACGGCAGAGTCTTTCATGCTGCCTTCAGTTTAATTCAGGACTGACCGTCCAGGCAGACGGCGCTTGCGCGCCATGGGGTCTGTGGTTTCCCGTGGCGGGGGGACTTGCCGTCCTGGCCACCTGCGGCGGGGGGACTTGCCGTCCAGGCGGGCGGCCTGCACCCATCGCAAGTGGCATGAATCTCACGGCGCGCAAGCGCCGTCTGCCGCACTGCAAGTGCCTCAGGCGGCGGTGTCGGCGCGGACCTGCGGCGGAGCGTTCAGTTGCTGGCGGAGGCTGCCGGCCAGATCGGCCACCACGCGCAGCTTCTCAGCCATCGGAGGAGGCATCTCGTTTACGTTCAGCGCCAGCTGGGAGTGAAGCAAGAGGCCGGCGACCGTGGATTTGAGCTCGGATTCGATGGCCGCGGTGGCGGCGCGGCGGGCCAGCGTCTGCTCGCGCTCGCGGCGGTGCAGCGCGGAGCGAATCTCGCGTATCAGCCGCGCGGCTCCGCTCAGAGCAAAATTGATCTGCAGGGGGATGGCCAGGCCGGCGTGCTCCCAGACGGCCTCGGCGGATGCCGGATCGCACTCCGCCATGGTCTCGTCCACGGCCACAGCGGCAAACTCGTGGTGGCGCATCGCGGCCAGCGCGGCCTTGCGCCCGTCGGCCACTTCCACTTCCATGCCCAGTTGCGCGGCTACCACGGCGGCGCAATTGCGGGCGCCTTCAATTCCGGTCACGATTAGAATGCTCATATCCAGCTCCTCTTTGACTCTGATGGCTCACCCGGCCAACTTCTCTCTGGGGCCGTTTGCGCTCCGCGCAGATTAATTTCCGTCTAGTGATAAGTGAAATTACCCGCCTGGAGCCTGCAAAGTTTCTTGCCGGGGTCTGTGATGTTGTCTACCTGGGCCTGTCAAGTTTCCCATCTGGGTCTGGTAAGTTTCCCGCCTGGGGCCTGTGAAGTTCCGTAACTGTCCTATCGGCGCGATCGGTTCCGGCTTTAGTCCTGGCCGCCTACTCTTCCCGAAGCGGGTCGGCGATGCCGTACTCCTTCAGCTTGCGGTAAAGAGTGGTTTTGCCGATGCCTAAAAGCTTGGCGGCCTGCAGCTTGTCGCCGTTGAGGGCGCGTATGGCTCCCAGGATGGCCTGGCGTTCCATATCGGCCAGGGTGGTCAACTGCGGCTGGCTTCCCTCGGCCTCCGGCACGCCGGCCATGGCGGCTGAGCGCCGCGCCTCCAGACCCTGCTGTTGCAGTTGCGTGGGCAGGTCGCCCAGTTGCAGGACGGGTCCGCTGGAAAGCGCGCAGGCGCGTTCTATGGAATTTTCCAATTCCCGCACGTTGCCCGGCCAATCGTAGCGCATCATGGTGCGCAGGGCCTCGTCGCTCAGGGTGAACTTGGAGCCATGCTCGCGGCTGATGCGGTCGAGAAAATGCGCCGCCAGGAGAGGAATGTCCTCGCGCCGGTCGCGCAGCGGGGGCAGGCGCAGGTTGACCACGTTGAGCCGGTAGAAGAGGTCCTTGCGGAAGGCGCCTTTTTCCACCATCACTGCCAGATCCCGGTTGGTGGCGGCAACGATGCGCGCCTTGATGGGGACGCGGTGGGTGGCGCCCACCGGGCGGACCTCCTTTTCCTGAAGGGCGCGCAGCAGCTTGGCCTGCAGGTCGAGGGAGAGCTCGCCGATTTCATCCAGAAAAACCGTGCCCCCCTCGGCCGAAACCAGCAACCCGTCTTTACTGCGATTGGCCCCGGTGAAGGCGCCCTTGACGTAGCCGAAGAGCTCGCTCTCGATCAGCGTGGGGACCAGTGAGCCGCAGTCGACCGGGAGGAAGGGCTTTTGCGAATTCGGCCCGTAGGCGTGAATGGTGCGCGCCACCAGCTCCTTTCCGGTGCCGCTCTCGCCCAGGATCAGCACGGGATGGGTGCTCTGCGCGACCTTGGAGAGGATGCGGTAGAGCTTTTCCATCTCCCCGGAGCGGCCGATCATGGAGCCCAGCCCCTGCGAAAGCCTGAGCCGCTCGCGCAACTGGCGGGTGGCGGTGTCGGTGGCCAGCGAGGCCGCGGCGCGATCCAGGACCGTAGACAACTCGTCCATGGCGAAGGGCTTGGCCAGGTAATCCGAGGCGCCGCAGCGCATGGCCTCGACGGCGGCGTTCACCGATCCCGAGGCAGTCATGGCGATGATCGCCGTCTGGGGGTAGAGCAGCTTGACCTCGCTGACCAGCTCCAGTCCCTGGTTGGAGCCTGCCGGAAGGTTCACCAGCAGGATGTCGGCGGTCGAGCCGCGCAGCAGGCTGCGCGCCTGGCCCAGGTCGCCGGTGCTCTCCACCGCGTAGCCCAGGCTACTGGCGATCTCGGCGCAGGCCGAGCGCATGGCGGCGTCGGCATCGACCACCAGCAGGTGCAAGCGCACCGGCGGCTCCGCAAGTTGGGGGATAAACTCCATGGCTCTCGTGGTTAATACTGTCTCGAGCATTGTATTCGCCTCACGCATCAATGGTTAACTAGTTTTTTTGCCGCCGTCGCGCCGGGGAGTCTTTTTTGCTCCTCGCGTAGCGGTTCTTCGTCTGCCTGCCGCCGTGTTCGTCTACCTGCCACCGTTTTCGTCTGCCTGCCGCCGTTTTCGTCCGCCTGCCGCCGTTATCGTCTGCCTGCCGCCGTGTTCTGTTCCCCGTCGTATTCGTCTGCCTGCCGCTGTTTTCGTCCGCCTGCCGCCGTGTTCTGTTCTCCCGCCGCCGTGTTCTGTTCCCCGTCGTATTCGTCTGCCTAACGACGTTTTCGTCTGCCTGCCACCGTTTTCGTCCACTTGCCGCGGTCGCCGTCCACCTGCCGGAGGTCAGAGAGAGCGGACGGGCAACTCGATCTGGAAGCAGGCTCCGGCCGGGGCGCGGTTGGAGGCATGAATGCTACCTCCGGCCCCCTCGACAATAGAGCGGGTGATGGATAGCCCCAGCCCGCGGTGGGAGGCCGGCCAGTTGCCGGGGCTGCCTGTACCCGAAGCGCCCGAAGCAGCCGCGCCGCCGCCGCGGGTGGTGTAACCGGCGTCGAAGATCTTTTCCAGCGCCCCGGCGGGGATGCCCGGCCCGTTATCTTCAACAGAGAGCAGAAGCCAGGGAGGATCTGCCGCTCCGGCATGAAACTCATGCAGGCTGATCGCGATTCTCCCCGAGGCAGGCATGGCCTCGGCGGCATTCTTGACCAGGTTGACCAGAATCCGGGTCAGATCCTCGCCGGTCAGCGGCACCGGCAGCGCGCCACCCTCCACGTCCACGGTGAGGGCGATGGAGGGTCCGGCCAGTGCGGAGAGCAGATTGCGGTTGGCCACGAGCTCCGCGGCCAGGTTGTCGATGAGCTCGGGGGGCAGCAGATCCCAGTGGCGCGCCTGCTCCAGCCATCTGGTGCTGTGAGCTTCGGCCCCCGTCCGGGCCGCGCCGAGGTCGCTCAAGCGGCCGGTATCCGGTCCCAGGCGGGCATCGAGCGCCAGCATCTTCTCCACCAAACGGCGGCTGGCCGTAGCTACCAGCCGCAGTTCGCCGGCGTAGTGATGGAACCCAGGGGTGAGCACACCCGGCTCTTCCAGCAGGTCGCAATAGAGCCCCAGCGCGGTGACCATGTTGCGGGTATCGTGGGCCACCTCGGCCAGGCTCTCGCCCTTGCTGCGCAGGTTGGCCAGTGTCTCGACCACCGTCTCCACCCGCTTGCGCTTCGTCGCGGAGATTCCCGCCAGGCCCGCTTCCGCAAGCCCGGTCGCCATTAGCCCGGTTTCAGCCACACCTATTTTTTTTGAGTCCGCTGACTGTCCTGTCTGCTGCATCACCCGCTCCTTCTTCTTCGGTGGACAGTGATTAGTGGTCAGTTCAAATACTCGCAACCCCCTACCGACCCCTAATCCCTAATCCCTACTCCCTATTCCCTGGTCTTCCCATTCCTGCTTTTCAAGCTGAGGAACTGTCCTCTTCCAATACACGTGGCGTGCCAAACTAGAACACACGTATTAAGTTCCTGATAAGGGAGGAGTTTAGCTACCAATTCCCGGAAAGCTGCGGCAGAGGCCTAAGCGGCGGCTTCTCCCAAAACGGGAATGGTGGATGCGGCAAAAAGGCAACAAATGCAGTTGTTTCCTGGGGTTACGCTGAGATTCCTCTTCCGGGCATGGAAATCATCCGTTTCCCATCCTGGGACACGCCCGGCTCTCGCCCTCGCACCATGCCATTTCCCGTACAATCTCTCCATGCCAGGCGCCTCCACCTTTTATCGTCCCGGCGGCCGCAGCCCGCTGGAGCTTCGCCCCCTCACCCTTACTCCCGGTTATGTGCAGACCGCCGAGGGCTCCGTTCTGGTCTCGCTGGGCAACACGCGGGTTCTGACGTGCGCCACCATCGAGCAGGGAGTTCCCGGCTGGCTGCGTAACACCGGCCGTGGCTGGGTGACGGCGGAGTACGCCATGCTGCCCCGCTCCACCGTCACGCGCACGCCGCGGGAGAGCGAGCGGGGCAAGATCGGCGGCCGGACGCACGAGATTCAGCGGCTCATCGGCCGCAGCCTGCGCTCTGTGGTGGACATGAAGGCCCTGGGCGAGCGGACCGTAATTCTCGACTGCGACGTGATTCAGGCCGACGGTGGCACGCGCACCGCGGCCATCACCGGCGCGGCGGTCGCTCTGGCGCTGGCCCTCAACGCGCTGGTCAAGGCGGGAACGCTCAAGCAATCTCCTCTGACTCAATTGGTCGCCGCCACCTCGGTGGGCATGGTTGGAGGAACGGCCGTGCTCGACCTCTGCTACGAGGAGGATTCGCAGGCCGAGGTGGACATGAACGTAGTGATGACCGCCGGCGGCGGCCTCATCGAGACGCAGGCCACGGCGGAGAAGGGCAGCTTCACCCGTACTCAGCTCAACGCTCTCATCGATCTGGCCGAGTCGGGCCTCAAGGAAATCTTTGCCGCGCAGCGGGCGGTGCTGGGGCGGTAGGGTCTTCAATTATACGGTTGACCGATTCCTTCCGGATTGCCGACTATACGGGCGTTGGCTGAATGGGTTGGCCTGTTATCGTCAATCATCTGAAAAGCATCGAGCGCTTCGGGCCGACCCCGCTAACAGATGAGCATCCCCGAAGTCTAGACAAAAGGGGGACTGATGGTACGAAGCGGATTCTTTCTCGGCCTGCTACTCGGATTCTTGCCCTGGTTCGCACAAGGGCAGGAGCATATCACCGCAATCACCCATGTGAACATGATTGATGTCATTCACGGAGTATCCAAGCCCGATGTCACGGTCGTAATCCGAGGCAACCGGATTGTTGATATAGGGGCAGCGTCTGCGGTGACGCCGCCTGTGGCCGCGCAGGTAATCGACGCCCGCGGTAAGTTCCTGATCCCGGGCCTGTGGGACATGCACGTGCACCTTGGCAATGCTACCGAAACGGTACTGCCAGTACTCGTCTATTTCGGCATAACTAGCGTGCGCGACATGGGATCGCCGAGCTTCGAGACGCTGCGCCAGTGGAACGCCGAAGCTCTATCGGGAAAGCGGGTGGGGCCGCGTATTGTGGCGCCAGGACCGATGCTTGGGATGTCGCCTCCCTACTTTTGGAACGTGCAAGTCCACAATCCGGAGGACGCGAGAAGAGAGGTCGACTATTTGGCGGGGATTGGCGTTGACTTCATTAAAGTGGGCCAGACATTCGACCGCGATACTTACTTTGCCGTTGCCGACGAAGCATCAAAAGTAGGCCTCCCTCTGGCCGGGCATCTGCCAGTCAACGATGATGGCACTGGATTCAAGGTGAGCGGCGTGGAAGCATCGAATGCCGGCCAGAAATGTTTCGAGCACCTGCATGGGATTCCCTTCCCGTTTGAGTCCATGGATCCACAGCTGATTCCGACGCTGCTTCGTAACGGCACCTGGGTCGATCCCACGCTGGTGCCATATTGGACCCGGGCACACCTGGATGAGTTGATCGCAGCCAAGGATGACCCTCGTTTGAAATATGTCGTTCCCTCATTGCGTGAAGAGCAGTGGGATCCGGTTGTTGGACAGAAACGAAATCAGTCCTTCGCACTGCAGATGCTGAAATGGCGAATGGACAATGTGAAAATGCTCTATCAGAACGGTATCCCACTCCTGGCTGGCACCGATTTAGGTAGCCCCTATGTATTTCCCGGCGAAATCACCAAAGAGTTGGAACTGTTTGTCGAGGCAGGCCTTTCGCCGCTAGACGCTTTGCGCACAGCAACCATCAACCCCGCCCGATATCTTGATCGCGACAAGGTGCTCGGTTCCGTAGAATATGGGAAGTATGCGGATCTCGTCGTCCTCGACGCCAACCCGTTGGACGACATTCACAATGTAGAGAAGGTGCATGCGGTGGTCTTGAATGGCCGCTACCTAACTCGGGACGACCTGGAAAAAATGCTTCCGACATACAAGTAAGGCAGTAGGCCGCCTCGTGTAACTGTCGTAATATCGCCAATGCACTCATGGATCTTCCAAAGCCAATCGGGAACTAACCAAAAGACCTTCTCGGCAAGTCGATTTAGCTCATTTTTACTCCAGCACCGCCGCCAGCAGCAGTGTCATCCCCAGCCCTGCAGCGAAGGTCCCGCTATCAGCGATGCCACCCGTTCCGGAACGCCCCTCCTGAATCGGTCCTCCCCAACGCCCTTTTTCGCCTGTGTTCCCCCGCACACTTTCCCCTTGCGCGTCCCTGCTACCATAAAGATGATCGCGGTTCCGCCGGCCACCGGGCTGACAAGCCTGCATGGAAGCACGCGAACACGCGCGCGGCGGACCCAAACCTAACTTGCCGGATTTCCCGGCACAGGAGAAACTCACATGCCTCTAGTCTCCATGCGGCAACTGCTCGACGAGGCCGCCAAGGGCGGTTACGGCGTCGGCGCATTCAACGTCAACGATATGGAACAGATTCAGGCCATCATGGGCGCGGCCAAGGAAACTCGCTCGCCGGTCATCATCCAGGCCAGCCGCGGCGCGCGCCAGTTTGCCCAGGACAAGTATCTCTTTCACCTCATTCTGGCGGCGGCCGAGTTGAATCCCGAAATCCCCATCGCCATGCACCAGGATCACGGCAACAGCTTCGAGACCTGCAAGAGCGCCATCGAGCTGGGCTATACCTCTGTCATGATGGATGGCTCGCTCAAAGAGGACGGCAAGACCCCGGCCAGCTTCGAGGAGAACGTTGCCGTCACCAAGCGCGTGGTCGATTTTGCGCATGAGCGCGGCGTCACCGTCGAGGGCGAGATCGGCGTGCTGGGCGGCATTGAAGACGGCCACGGCGCGGGCGGCACGGGCCTGGAGCACGTCACCGACCCCGACCAGGCAGTCGAGTTTGCCGAGAAGACTGGCGTCGACGCGCTGGCCATCGCCATCGGCACCAGCCACGGCGCTTACAAATTCTCCAAAAAGCCCGACGGCTCGGTCCTCAAGATGGACATCCTCATCGCCATCCACAAGCGCCTGCCCAACACTCACCTGGTGATGCACGGCAGCTCCTCGGTGCCCAAGGATTTGCAGGACATCATCAACCAGTACGGCGGCAAGCTCAAGGAGACCTGGGGCGTGCCCGTCGAGGAGATTCAGCTCGGCATCCGCAACGGCGTGCGCAAGGTCAATGTGGACACCGACAACCGCCTGGCCATGACCGGCGCCATTCGCAAGGTGCTGTGGACCCAGCCGGAGAAGTTCGATCCGCGCGACTACCTCAAGCCGGCCCGCGAGGCCATGCAGAAGGTCGTTGCCCAGCGCATGACGCAGTTCGGCCAGGCCGGACACGCCGGCGACTACCAGGCCGTCTCCATCGCCGAGATTGCCAAGGGCTACAAAAGCGGCGCTCTTAGCACCAAGCCGCTGGTGGCCGCCAGGTAACTCCGGAATCCGGCGGCGCATTCGCGCGTGAAATATAAGGGCCACTCCGCATCTGCGGAGTGGCCCTTTGTGATTCTTGTAGTGCAAGCCGCCATTACGGTTGCGAGTAGTAGCCGATCCGTGTGCGCGCCGTCAGGCCGGGCCTGTCGACTTTGATCACAATGTCGTGATACTCGTTGGGATGAGCGGCCGGAGGCGGGTTGTAAGTGAGCACATAGTAGGTCTTCGCGTCCGTAACGCAGCGGTCGATCAGGCTGGCCAGGTCGCGGATGCCCATGAGAACCTGCCCGCCGGTCTGAGTGGCGAGGACCGGGAGAGAGAGATCTCCCAGGTCAGCGTGGTTAATATCGCGTACGCCCTTGACGTATTGCATATAGATGTCCCCTCTGCCGATGCCGCTGACGGGGATGATTTCGTAGAGAGTGATACGCGCCTCGCGCAGAGCCGTAGACAGCGTAGCGATATAATCGTAGATGCTTTGTCGCCTCTTTGGCCCTCCAATCGAATTTGGCTTGGAGGCGACGCCCCAACCTTCACCGAGCCAAATGAAGAGCTTTCTGCCGGGTCTCTTGCTCTGTTGCACGGCAAAGAGATTGAGGGCCTTGAGCGAGTCCTCCTCGCGCAAAAGCGCGCCTTCAAGGCCTTCGTATCTCTTGATTTGCATGAATCCCGAGTAGCTGGCGTCAAGCACGCGGAGCAGTGCGGCGCCATCGCGCGTGGGCCGATTCTGTTCCGAGATGCCGTTATCGGTGAGGACGAGCAGAGAAGTGGGCAGGTCAAGCACCTTGCCGTTCTGATTGAAGTAGTCCACTAGCAATTGCCGCTGGTTGGCTCGGGCTATAAAGGGCATGTTGATCGCGTCGTAAACCAGGAAAACCTCGACTGGAGGATCGGCATTCGGGCTCATCGCGCTGGCCGCCTGGACAGAAACGAGATTCTGCGGTTGCATATTGTCAAACAATTTAAAGTCCGACAGTTGCAGGCCGCTTACGGGAGCGTCGGATTTATCCGTGACCACAACGTCGAGCGTCATTGTCCGGTTCCCGTTCCCCGGTGCGGGATAGGGTGAGCCGGCTGGCTTGCCACCCAGGTTGCGAAGCAATCGAGCCGCTTTGGCCTGCAAAACCGGGTTAGGATTAGCGGGGTTAATCTTCCCCTTGGCAATTTGCCCCAGCAGATCCTGCGCCTGATTCGAGCGCCCCTGCGCCAGAATGAAAACCGCCTTCTCTTTTAGATTCTCTGACGAACCGCTCTCCAAAATCTTCTGTATCTCGCCCACGGCGCGCGATTCATCCTTCTGCATCATCGCGCTCAGCGCCAGCAGTTTCAGATTCTCGTCCGGCTCGGCATTCGGCTGGACGGGCTGATTGCTCTTCGAATGAATCTCAATCTCCAGCGCGCCACAATCATCGATCCAGCGGCTCCTGGGATAATCGCGGCGCAACTCGCCGCAGGTATCCAGCGCGGGCTGAGCCTCTCCCAGTTTGTTCTCGGCATAGGCCTTCCAGTAGAGCGCGCCGTCGGCGTTCGCACTTCGTTGCTGAACAACATTGGAGAAAATGGCCACTGCATCGGCCCAGCGGCCTTCATTAATGGCTCGTGTGCCGTCGGCGAAGGCTTTGCTATCCGGCGCGTCGGCTGCTGCGAGAGTATACTCCATGCCAACCGGCGGAAGGCCGCCCAAAAAACTTTGTTCTTGCGTGAACTGGGCATGTCCAGCGATTGGCGCGCAAAGACGTGCGATGAGAAATGCGGAACAAAACATGATTTTGGTTTTCATATTGTGCCTCCTTTTGACCGTGAGTTCTCGGTCGGCTGTTGATCCGGGATTCTGGAGCGCAAGACGCGCACTTCAAAGAGCAGGCCACTGGAGTTCATTTCGTTTTGCAGCCGGGCTAAAGCCGCGGCGTTCAGTCCACCCTGCGGATTGGCTAATTCGGTGAGCAGAGGCTCGAGGCGATCCAGGGCCTCGGCCAGCGCCGGATCGTCCTGCTGTTTTACCTCCTGGCGGCAGATGCGATTGGCCGTCAGCAGGCTGCGGGCCTCATCGCGCAATGGGGAGACCACCTCCGCGCTATCTGCATTGGCGTGCTTTAACTCGACCAGCAGCCGCTCCGAGCGGTCCAGATGATCGCCGAGAAGCACCAGGACCACGCGCTGCTTTGCTTCTGACGGAGATTGTTTGGCCGTAGTGATTTGCGGTTGCCGATGCTCCCACAACCGGCCAGCATAGAAGGCGCAGGCAATCAGCAGGGCGCAGGCAGCGGCGTAACTCAGGCCGCTCCAAATGCTGATGCGCGGCCAGCGCCGCTTGCTCGCTTCAAACCGGGGCAGCGAGCCGGAGATCGATGCCCAGACGCGCGCGCCATAGTCGGCATCGCGGGCAGGAGGCTCCGCCGGCGTAAACAGAGCAAGATCGCTCTGCAGCGCGGCGTAGGCTTCAGCGCATGCAACACAATGTTCAAGATGCCGGCTCGCCGGGTTGGCGGCCTTGTTCTTGTTGTAAAAGCACTCGATCAGTTCCTCTTCAGTCAAATGTTTCATATCTTCACCCTGAGTGGCGCTAGGCAACGCCGCAGTTTTTGTACGGCGCGAAATACCGTTTGTTTGGCCGTGTTCGGCTCAATGCCAAGAGCCGCGGCAATCTCCGCGATGTCGCGGTCTTCCATGTGCCGCAGCACGAACGCGGTTCGTTCGGCCGGCGTAAGGCAGTGCATGGCCCTCTCCTGCAGGGCCGCGATCTCGCCGCTCAGCAGCAGCCGGTCAGGACCGGCGGCGCCATCCGCCACCTGTACTTCGTCCTGCTCCGGATCATCGGCCCCGGCCACGCGGCTGGCTTCATCTGCCGGATGGCCGCCAATCTTATCCAGCGCGCAACGGACTGCGATCCGATAGATCCACGTGCCGAAGTCCGACCGGGATTCAAAGCTCTCCAGCTTGCGATAGCCGCGCAGGAACGCTTCCTGCACTATGTCTTCCGCATCGGCTTCATTGCCGGTGATGCGAAAGGCCACCCGGAAGAGGCTCTGGCTATGGTGCATCACCAGTTCTCCATAGGCCTCTTTATCTCCTGCGAGGATTGCCGAGATCGCCTCATGGTCGTTCTTGCCCATGCAGTACATTAGACAGGATTTTTACGGGTGTGGTTAGGAGAGATTTTTGGTCTGATCGCCCGGACATCGTCCGCGCTCCTCTAGGGTATAGACTCGTTCCCATGGACGATTCCCGCGAGAAGATTGTCAGAACCTCTGATCCCAACTGGCTGCGAACCCTGGCGCTCCTCTATCGCGCCCGCCAGGCCGGGGTGCTCATCGACGATGCTGGCCTCGGCATCAATCCGGAAGATCAGACTCTGTTGCAGATGGCGCGCATCTCCGGCCTATCCCGGCGCGAGATTGCGGGCGTCTCTGTCGCGCTCGGCATGAGCACGGTCGGCGTCACCATGGTGGTCCTGGCATTCCTCGATCCGGAGCCGACCAGCAAGCTGGGCCTGCTGGTGGGAGGCGGAGCGGTTTGCGTGCTCGGCGGAGGCTTCTCCGCCATCCGCATTCTCACCCACCACAAGCCGCCCAACATCCGCGCCACTCCGCATGGCATAGAAATCTCCTGGACGTAAGCGGTAATTTAACCAGAACTTGTGAGAGTTCTTACTCTCCTCCGAGAGCCTTGGCAAACGAATAGAAAAAGTCCAGCGACTTCCAGAAGGAATCGACAGGCAACCGTTCGTCTCGTCCGTGAGCGCGGATGTCGTCGCGCTCTAACGCAATCGCTGAGTAGCCGTAACATGGAATTCCAGCTTGGGCGAAGTAGATCGAGTCGCTGGCCCCGTTTTCCATTTCTGGAGTCACGGACGTTCCCGGCCATATCGTCTGTGTCAGCCGCGTCAGAGGTTCGAACACCTCCGCGATCGGAGCAGGCGGGACCATGGCCTTGCGGTCCGGGGCAGTGTCGGAGATCTCGCCAGCGCCAGAGACGTACTTCACGCTCAACTTTGCGTCGCTGAAAAGACCAATCAACTGCTGCCTGATCTCCTCCGGTGAATGGCCGGGAAAAATGCGGCAATTCACGATGGCCTGGGCCGTCTGCGGCAAGGCGTTGTTGGCGTGCCCGGCGTTGAGCCGCGTCGCAACGCATGTGGTACGGAGGTTCGAGTTGAAGCTGGGATCGGTGCTGAGCCGCTCGGCTGCGGACAAATCGGGCGGCGAGGCCAGAATCGCTCGAATATCGGTGGCAGTTTGGCCCTCCTCCTGTCCGGCAAGGTTCTTGAAGTAGGTGCGTGTTACTTCGTTCATCTCAAATGGAAAAGAGTACGCTGCGAGTTTGTTCAATGCCGCAGTCAGCTCATAGATCGCGTTATCAGGCCGCGGCAGCGAGCTATGTCCCCCGCGATTCGTTGCCGTGATTTGGAAATCCGAGTAGACCTTCTCCGTAGCCTCCACGTCGGCTACCACCACGCGCCCGTGGTCCAGTTCCACGCCGCCCGCGTCTGGATTGATCACGTAGGCCGCGTCCACCAGTTCTCGATGCTGCTGCACAAGCCACCTGGCTCCGTTGAACTGACCGCCCTCCTCGTCAGCTGTCAGCGCCAGAATCAGGTCGCGACGGGGCCTATAGCCCTCCCGGTGCAGGCGCAGGAAGGTAGCCACCAGCGCCGCGTCAGATTCCTTCATGTCCTGCGTGCCGCGCCCGTAGTAGTAGCCGCCCTTCTCCACAAACTGGAAGGGTTCGGTGGACCAGTCGGAGCGTAGAGCTTGGACCACGTCCATGTGGCAGAGGAAGAGAACTGGCTTCTGCGTTGTGGGATCAGCTGCCCGCAGCCTGACGACTAGATTTTGTTTGCGTGCATTCGGGCCCAACAAACGAACGTCCTCGGCGGGAAATCCCGCCTCTAGAAAGCGCCTCTGCATGGCCGCGGTTGCAGTGGACACGTTTCCCAGCGGCGTGTCCGTGGTGTTGATCTCGATCAGCTCCTTGAAAATCTCACGTGCCAGGGCACGGTCTTCCGCTGAGGTGGCCGGCAGCGGGCTCTGCGCAAACAGAGCCGAGCCCGTGCAGGCGGCAAAGACAAGCGTGGGAAGAAGCAAGGAGGAGGCTTTTCGTTGCATGCCAGAATTGTACAATCATGGCACGAGCCATCGGCACAATGCTGTTTTTCAGCCCGGCACTGATCTCCACGCCGATTTATGCACCACAACTGGTGAAATCCACAGATTAATTCCTTTTTTGCACTTGCTTCCACAGATTTGACCAGCCTACGCTCCTTCTCAGTTGGTGACCTCCAGGGAATTGGAAACGCAGTTCACTGCTGGCAGGACGATGCAGAATCCGATTGGGCGCGGAGCTCCACAGCGGGCGCCAGTTGTGCAGTGTGAGGTTCAATCGAGATTGCATCCAGAGCCAGTGGGGAATGTGCAGGAGCCGGCAGGAAGCAAAGATTCATCCTCGGCCTGGCCGGGGATGCAAGGTTTGAATCCAGCCGGGGAGTCACATCGGCCCAGCCGTAGCTGCAGGATGTGAGACACGCCGCGGGGCAACCCGCAGGGTAGTCCGCAGACGCAGCGATGGCGTCGCTGCCACGAGCGCTGTGCGAGGAAACTCGCGGAGCCATCCGCCAGCGGCAGCCGAGGGAGCGAGTGAGCGGGGCAACCCGCGAACTCACCGTCGGAAATATCGGAAGATGCGCTGTGCGGGGCAACTCGCGGACGCATCAGAGGCGTCGCAGAAGAGAAAATGCGGGGCAACCCGGAGATTCACAAACTGCGGCGCTGAAGGATAGGAGATTCGAGGCAACTCGAAACTCCATCGCCGGTACAGCGGAAAGATGCACGACGCGGGGCAACTCGCGGAAGCATTGGGAAACTGAACGGGACGATGTTTGATCCGAGTAACTTGTGAGTTCATCGCGATCGAGGCGTCAGAGATTCCGGAGTCTCTGGCGCCTTTGTTTTTATATATGCGGGTGCCCCACCTTCGGCACGTTTTTGTCTTTGTGCCTAAGGTGGGATATCTATATCTACGGTCTTATATTGGAGGGAAGCGGGAATTTCAACCCCAGTACAACCCATCCACCCCACTGTGAAAACCAATCAACACAACGAAGCCGCGCAGATGTCCATGCGCCGCCCTGTAAGTAGCAACCCCCACTCTGCTATCTTTGCTGTGTCTGCGAGGTGCGCGTATGCAAGGCCAGCCTTTGATAATACCCGGCGGTGACCTCCATGGCCTCATCCAGGGAACGGTTTTCGTGTTTATGGGTTTGGCTGCCTGCTCGATTGCGGCGATTCGCCGGCGGAGCGGCGTGCGCGCCATCCTGTGGTTGGGCCTTTGGAGCGCCCTCTACGGGGCTCGGCCCCTGGCAAATTCGCTGGCAGATGTGGCGCGCGTGCCGCGCTGGTTTCTGGCCACTGTGCCATACGTAGACACGGTCAGTGCCTACTTCGTCTTGGTGGTTGCTTCGCTTGCGTTTCTGGAACTGACTGCCGGCAAAATAAAGACCTTTCTAAAGGTAGTGATTCTCGTGGGGTTGGCCATTGGCGTGGCCGGGATTGGCTTCTTCGTCTTTACCGGCTCGAGAAATAAATTGATCCTCTACAACGAGCTCCTCGCTACCTGCCTTCTTCTTGTCCTGGTGACTGTGCTTCTGCTGCCCCGGCTCTCTCGCAAGTATTTCGTTCTGCCCAATCGCGGCGTTCTGGCTGCTGGTACGCTGTTTTTCACTGTGGAGGCTCTGTGTGTCAACGTGGTGCGCCCTCTGGGTTACAAGCTTCCCCAAATCTTGGATGACCTGGGCTTTGCGGCTCTGCTCTTCTCTTTAGGCTATGTCGCCATGCAGAGAGTCTTTGCCAATGAACGCCGTCTACTGTCGATAGAAAATGAACTTGCCATCGCCCACAGAATACAGACCTCGATTCTCCCCGGCGCCAGTCCCGAACTCAGCAACCTTCGCATCTCTGCTGCCTATCGCCCCATGACCGCCGTGGCCGGCGATTTTTACGATTTCATTCCTGTCGATGAGAACCGGGTTGGCGTTCTCGTTGCTGATGTCTCCGGACATGGCGTCCCGGCGGCGCTCGTCGCCGGCATGATCAAGATCGCGCTGCAATCCATCCAGGCCTGCGCCCATGACCCGCGGGAGGTCATGCGCGGGTTGAATCGTGTTCTTTCCGGGCAACTCCACGATCAGTTCGTCACCGCGTCCTATTTGTGGATTGATACGGAGAATCGCATAGCGCGCTACTCAGCCGCGGGGCATCCGCCGCTGCTGTGGTGGCGCGGAGACAAACTGGAGCGCATCGAAAGCAACGGCCTGCTTTTCGGGGTGGTAGCCGAGCCCGACTACCCCGTTTTTGAAATGACCATCAATCCAGGCGACCGCTTTCTGCTTTATACCGATGGCGTGACCGAACCCGAGAATACCGGCGGTGAGCCCTTTGGCGACTACAAGCTCGAGCAGGTTGTCCGCCAGAATAAGTCGCGCCCTCAGTCTGAGTTGGTGGAGCAACTGCTTTCCGAGATTCGCCATTGGCAACCATCTTCCATGGTCCAGCAGGACGATATCACGCTCATCGTGATCGATGTCGCCTAGAAGGATTGAATCAGCCACAGTTACCACCGAAGCGTGTGCCACACCTTCGGCACGTTTTTGTTTTTGTGCATCGCTGTACCCAGCGACTCGGGGTCCCCAGTGAATAATTTTTGCTCGCTGGGGTGAAGGGACAGGTCTTCGTGACTGGGGTGGAATTTCAACCTCCGCACAACCCATCCGCCCATTCTTGGTAATCAATCAACGCGACTAAGTCGCGCCCAGGCCCGCGCCTCTGAACTGCACCAGCCACTATCAGCAAATTCCGATATGCCGACTTTTTGGGTCCGATTAGTCCTCAAAAAGTGAATTGGCGATTATGCGTCTAATGAACACGATTATCCACGAATTCGCTTCAGAATGGTCAAATGGTTTTTTACTTCAGGTTACGGCTCAACAAGCAGGTTGACTCAGAAAGCGCCACAGGCAAAAGAAAGAGCGGAGAGTTTGACACTCCCCGCCCTGTGAGGTTTTATGCATCAATAATTTCTTATCGGGCCAGCTTGCGCCGCAATACCCTGGTCAGTCCAAGCAGGCCGGTTCCCAGCAGAATCAGGCTGGTCGGCTCTGGAACATCGGTGATATCTATATTGTCGAGATAATCGACACTGCCGTTGTCAGTTAGGGTAAACACAAGTTCATTGACGGGAATCGAATTTCCGTTTATGGTTTGGTAGACATTGAGGTTTGTATTGAATGCGGCACAAGGGGTGGAGGCGGTAACCTCATTTCCACAGCTGATGGTATATTCCAAAGTGCTACCCAGATAGCCTTGGATCGTATAAGAAAAATCATTGGCAATGGTCTTAAGATCGACGCTGTTAAAAGTAAACCATGCACCGCCATCTGTAACCGTGATCTGGCCGGTTTTGACGAAACCACTACCAACACCAGTTCCGCCGTCAATGCTCGTATCCCCCACTACGCCTGCCGAATTGGCATTATTCGCCTCGCCCTGGTTTTGATTCCACCCGTTGTTGCCACTGGTGGCGGTAACTGTGACGTTGCCTACGGCTTGGGTCCATTTGGAGAAGTTGCCGTATACTGGGCTGACAGTGGGCAGGTTATGGCCTGGTCCATATTTGTCTTCGTTACTATCTCCACTAATGGCCGAGGTAGTGCAGAGATTACCGCTAGGAGTTGTGGCGTACAATCCAGTGGCATTGGCCCCAGTGATGCTCCCACTGCAAGCGAAGTTGATATTAACAACCGTATTCGCAAAAGCTCTAGGGCTTACAGCGAGGCAGAACACTGCCACGACTAGAAAAACTACAGGGGAATATTTCCTGCACATTTGAGGTCTCCTCTGAGAGATTCAGCTCTCCCTACTAATTCAGAACTCCCATTTTTGGGGACCCCTGGGGATGGGGATATATTCAATATACCTGAAGTTCCCTCTACAGCTAATCTTTTTTCATCAATTTCAAGGGTAAAAAAGTCGGGCGTGTCGGCCAAGGCATTTGCCCGGACTAAAGCCAATATTTGTTTCATTTTGAAGCACTTATCAGACACCGTCTCGTCAACTCTCTACGATGCCTAGGTCAGCTTTTAGGTTTTTTCAACCCACCCGGCAAGGCTACTTTTTGTGAGAGTGGCGAGCGCCACTGCCATTTGTTGCCTTCCAGAGCGACTGATCTCAAGCTCCAACGGTCAACGGTCCACCGGCAACTGAAAGCTGATTGCTGATAGCTGTCAGCTGCTCCTGATCCTTGTACTGCAGTTGGTAGAGCTTCCAGTAGAGGCCGCGATGGGCCAATAATTCCTGGTGCGTCCCCATCTCGCGCAACTGGCCCTTGTGTATCACCAGAATCGTCTCTGCCCGCTGCACGGTGGAGAGGCGGTGGGCAATCAGAACGCTGGTCCGGCCCTCGACCATCCGCTCCAACGCTCCGCGAATGCGCAGCTCGGTGTCCGTGTCCACGCTCGATGTGGCCTCGTCGAGGATGAGAATGCGCGGGTTGAAGGCCAGCGCGCGGGCGAAGTTGATGAGCTGTTTCTGGCCTGTGGAGAGCGAGTTGCCGCGCTCCTGCACCGGCTCGTCGAATTGGCGCGGCAGGCTCTCGATGAAGTCCAGCACGTTGACGTCGCGCGCGGCCCGGCGGAGATCGGCGTCGGTGATCGCTTCGTTACCGAATCGGATGTTCTCCGCCAGCGTGCCGGTGAAGAGGAACGGGTCCTGCAGGACGACGGCGAAGTGCTGCCGTAGCGCGGTTAAATCGTGCTGGCGCAGGTCGATGCCGTCCAAAAGAATTTGCCCGGCGGTCACCTCGTAGAAGCGCATCATCAGGCTGGTGAGGGTGGTTTTTCCGGCTCCGGTATGGCCGACAATAGCCACGGTCTCGCTGGGCTCCACGGTGAAGGAGACGTCTTTGAGAATCCACTCGATGCCGTCGATGGCGGCAAGGGCGGCGGCTTCGGAGGCCATGTCCACGGCGGCCTGTTGCTCTTCCGTCAGTTTCTGATAGGTGAACCAGACGTGGCGGAACTCGATGCGATTGCTGCCGTCGCCGAGAAGCGGATTGGCGGGGCTGACGATCTCCGGCTTGGTGTCCAGCAGCCGGAAGATGCGCTCGCCGGCGGCCATGGCCGATTGCAGGATGTTGTACTTGTCGCTCATGTCCTGAATGGGCCGCCAGAAGCGCAGCGAGTACTGGATGAACATGTTCAGCACGCCGATGGTGACCACGGGTGGAATGCTCAGCACTCCGAAGCCGCCCCGCCATAAGACCAGGGCAATGGCCACCATGGAGAGCAGATCCACCGCCGGGTAAAAGAGCGCATAGGCGAAGATGGTGTCTTTGAAGGCGATCATGTGCTGGCGATTGACGTCTTCAAAATCGTCAAATGCCCGCTGCTCGCGGTTGAAAAGCTGCACCACGCTCATCCCCGAGATGTGCTCCTGCGTAAAGCTGTTGATGCGCCCAATGGCGGTGCGCACTCGCCTGTAACTCTCCCGTACAGAATCGCGGAAGAGGCGCGTGACGATAAGAATAAGCGGCAGCACAGAGAAGGCCAGCAGCGCCAGACGCCAGTTGATGGTGAGCATGAGGGCGGCCATGATGGTGAGGTTGAGAAAGTCATCGATGATGGCCAGCACGCCGGCGGTGAACATCTCGTTGATGGCGTCCACGTCGGAGGTGATGCGCGTGACCAGGCGGCCGACGGGGTGAGTGTCGAAAAAACCGATGTGCATGCGCTGCATGTGCCGAAAAATGTCGCGGCGCAAGTCGAAGATGAGCTTCTGGCCGGTCCACTGCATGAGATAAATCTGGACGAACTCGAAGAGGTAGGCGCTGAGCACGACGCAGAAGTAAATAGCGGCCAGGCGGGTGATGCCCTGGTAGGGATTGTCGGGGAGGCGGCGGGCGAGCCAGTCGGTTGAGCCCAGGACGCTGGCAAGGAGGTTGGTGGAGAGTGAGGAACCGGAGTCTTTAGGGAAGTAACGGTCGATGCCCACCATGATCAGGTAGGGGCCGGCTACATCGCAAAGGGATTTGAGCGAGACGGCGAGGGCGGAGACGGAAGCCTGCCACCAATAGGGGCGCAGATAGTGGCCGAGTCTCAGCATGAGCCGGGAGTCGTAGACCTTCCCGGTTGGTTCTTCATCGGGCTTGTTGGGTTTCTTCTGTTCTTCGTCGGCCATGGGCTGAGCGGGGACTGCTTACATTCTCATTGTACGGGGCGGGGTGAAAGGTAGGCTTGAGGGGCCTGACCGTGATCCGATATACTTCAAGATAAGAGAAGCTCCACGATGATGCAGAACCAGCAGCGGCGGGGATGGCTCCTGATTGCGGCAATCGCAATCGGATTCGCCCTCCTGTGCATGCTGATCCCGCAAGGTCACTCCGGCGGCTCGGATGGGGTTGCTATTCTGCCGCTTCTCGTTGTTGGAGTCATCTCGCCTCTGAGCCTCTTCGCGCCGCTGGCCTATGAATATGTTGGCCGCGTGCCCGATGCTCCGGCGCTTCCCGCGCTCTTCCAGCGTCCGCCTCCCTTCCGAATCGCTTAATTCCCTCAGAATTGGTCCGGCTTTGCAGAGCAGCTTTAGCTGTTCTGCGGCCAACGACTTTTCCTTCGAGAAGTTCTGCCTGCGATTTGCGAGGGTGCTGATGCACGTCGATCCTTCTGTATTGGGTTTCTTTGTCATGAGCGCGCCATTTCTGGCGATTTGCGCTATTCTTGTTCGCTACTGCTTTTTGCGCGCCCGTTGGCGGTTGAACCAACGGCTGGGAAGAAAGAACTCCGGATTTTGTCCGTCTTCATCGGCACTGGGAATTGCACTTCTCTTCTTACAGGTCTTTTACCGGCCCAGCGTTGCCAATGTCGTGGAGATAAAGCAGGACGAGGATGCCGACGAGGACGATGAAGGCGATCCGGAAAATCTCAAGAAACAACTGAACCGGCAATACAAGCGGATTCGGCGCGGCGAGCCGGTCGACAGGCTGGTCTTGCGGATTTGAGATCAATGGTGGCAGTGGTATCCCATCCTGGCCGCAAAAACAAATACTTCGCGAAGATGGGGCACGCAGTTTTTTCGGAACGGTCATTGTGGGACCGCTCATAACCTCCACCATTTACACTGGTAAGCGGAGAATCCTGTGTTTTTCGATAAGGTTTTAACCAAAATATTTGGCACGGCGAACGAACGCCTGATCAAGCGGTTGATGCCGATGGTGGCGGCGATGGGCGCTCTGGAAGCGGACACGAAGCAAATGTCTGATGAGCAGTTGCGGGCCAAGACGGCGGAGTTCCGTGCGAGGATTGCCGAGCGGGTGACGGAGCGGCTAAAGGGGTTTGAAAACCCCGACGAGTTGAGGGCGGAGGGACGCGAAGCGGAGGCGCGGGAGGCTGCCGAAAAGCGGGCTGCGGAGCAGGACAAGGCCGAGCGGGAGGCGATGGATGAGATTCTGCCCGAGGCCTTTGCGGTGGTGCGCGAGGCGGGCTGGCGGGCCGTGCAGATGCGCCACTTCGACGTGCAGCTGATCGGCGGCATGGTGCTGCACCAGGGCAAGATCGCCGAGATGAAGACCGGCGAAGGCAAAACGCTGGTGGCCACGCTGGCCAGCTATCTGAATGCGCTGGTCGGACACGGCGTGCACGTGGTCACGGTGAACGACTACCTGGCCAAGCGCGACGCCGAGTGGATGGGCAAGATATATGAGTTTCTGGGGCTTACCGTCGGCGTCATCGTTCACGATTTGGACGACGACGAGCGACGCGCCGCCTACCTGGCCGACATCACCTACGGGACAAATAATGAATTCGGCTTCGACTACCTGCGCGACAACATGAAATTTGAGTTAACAGATTGCGTGCAACGCGGGCACTACTACGCCATCGTGGACGAAGTGGACTCGATTCTGATCGACGAGGCGCGGACGCCTCTGATTATCTCCGGGCCGACCGAGCAAACCACCGACAAGTACGCCAAGGCGCGGCAGATTGTTCCCAGGCTGGTGCTGGGCGAGGAGATCGAAGCCAGCGACACCAAGCGCGTCGCGGAGTTGGGCCTGGAACTCAGGGAGGGTGAAAAGTACCTGACCGGCGACTACATCGTAGATGAAAAGCAGCGCACTATCGGCGTCACCGACGAGGGCTGGGTGACCATCGAGAAGTTGCTGGGCATCAACAACATCGCCGATGCGGAAAACTGGGAGATGAAGCACTACGTCGAAACGGCCATCAAGGCGCACGCGCTCTACAAGCGGGACGTGGAGTACGTGGTCAAGGACGGCGAGGTGATCATCGTCGATACCTTCACCGGCCGCCTGATGCCGGGGCGCCGCTGGTCGGATGGGCTGCACCAGTCCATCGAGGCAAAGGAGGGTGTGAGCATCCGTAAGGAAGACCAGACGCTGGCCACCATCACCTTCCAGAACTACTTCCGCCTGTACAAGAAGCTGAGCGGCATGACCGGCACGGCGGAGACGGAAGCGGCGGAGTTCGAGAAGATTTACAAGCTGGAGATCGTAGTAATTCCCACCAACAAGCCGTTGCTGCGGCTTGAAAATCCGGACGTGGTCTACCTGGTGGAAAAGGCGAAGTACAAGGCTGTGGCCGAGGACATTGCGCGGCTGCACGAAAATAAGCAGCCGGTGCTGGTGGGCACCACGTCGATTGAGAAGAGTGAGCGGCTATCGGGGATTCTGGCGCGCAAGGGCGTCAAGCACGTGGTGCTGAACGCCAAGTTCCACGAGCGCGAGGCGGAGATAGTGGCCCAGGCCGGACGGCTGGCGGCAGTGACCATCTCCACTAACATGGCCGGCCGCGGCACGGATATTCTGCTGGGCGGCAACCCGGATTTCATGGCCCGCCAGGAGCTGGTGAAGAAGAACAAGGCGCGGGCCATCAGCGTGGCCGAGGGCGCCATCAATCCCATGGCCCCGCCGGGATTTCTGCGCTACTACTACCAGGGACAGGAGTTTGAGATCGCCGAGCCCGAGTGGGCGGAGGTCTTCAAGGTTCACGCCGAGGCGGCGCAGCAAGAGCACGAGCAGGTGATCGAGGCGGGCGGGCTGTTCATTCTGGGCACTGAGCGGCACGAGTCGCGGCGCGTCGACAACCAGTTGCGCGGGCGCGCCGGCCGTCAGGGTGATCCCGGCGAGTCAAGATTCTTTCTCTCGCTGGAAGACGACCTGATCCGCATCTTCGCCAAGCAGTGGATGAGCACCATGATGCAGCGGATGGGCATGAAAGAGGATGAGCCCATCGAGTCGAAGATGATCACCAAGCGCATCGAAGGAGCGCAGAAGGCGGTTGAAGCGCAGAACTTCGAATCGCGCAAGCATTTGCTGGAATACGACGACGTGATGAACAAGCAGCGCGAGGCGGTTTACGGGCTGCGGCGTCAACTGCTGGAGGGAGTGGAGCAGCGGGAGCTGATTCTGGAGGATTATGTCGGCGGAATCCTGAGCAACATTCTGGACGAGTTTGCCCCGGAGAAGATGCATCCGGATCAGTGGGATATGAAGGGTCTGGACGAGAAGCTCGTTGACCACTTCGGGCTGAAACTCGCATCGCTGAATATCTGCGCTACGGGAATCAATCCGCACGCGCTCAGCCGGCACGAGCTGGGCGACGCCATCTTCGCCAAGCTGAAGGAGCAGTACGAGGCCAAGGAAAAGATTCTCTCGCCGGCCACCATGCGCTACCACGAGCGAATGGTGATGTTGAGCGTTATCGACGGGTTGTGGAAGGACCATCTGCTCTCCATGGACCACCTGAAAGAAGGAATCGGATTGCGCGGCTATGCGCAGCGGGATCCGCTGGTGGAATACAAGCGAGAGTCCTTCGACATGTTCGAGGCTATGATGCTCAAGTTCCAGGAGGACACCGTCCGCTTCCTCTTCCGCATGCAGATTCTCGGTCCGGATGGACAACCAATGGATGCGGCTCCGCGCATCAGCCGAACGGTTCCTTCTGCGCCGCCGGTGGCCAGCGCAGCCCGGCCTCTGACGATGGACGCGGAGCCGAGGGAGATTGGGATTTCAACGCGCCAGCCCTCCACGACCATCGACTCGCTGGAGAAGGAGTTTCAGCGCAAGAAACAACGCGAGCTGGAGGCGGCTAGTATGGCCGGCGCTGGAGACTCCAGCCAGACAGTGCAGCGGAGAACAGGCGAGAAGGTGGGGCGCAACGATCCCTGCCCCTGCGGGAGCGGGAAAAAGTACAAGAAGTGCCACGGGGCCGGGAAGTAGCTGCGCGCTGCCTGGGAAACGGTTAGCGCGCTCTTCCGAAGAGACTGAAGCCTTTTTTCTTCTCATCCTTTTCGTGCAATCCGCAGGCTTTACGGGCCATCTGCCGGATTACGTTCGAAATGGGCGAGTTTTCCAGTGCGAGGGGAACGGCGGCGTGCCGGGCTCGCCTGGCAGAGACAGGATCGTTGGGAATCCTCCACTGGGCCGGCCTGGTGAGCGCCTTGGTAACATGCTCTTCGTTGAAGAGCATATTTTTAGGTGTATACCGGTTGAGGATGATATGGAGTTTACGGCCTCTGGTGGCGAAGAACTGAGAGATCAGGCGATTTGCGTTTCGCAGTTCGGAAATGTCGACCCGAGTGACCAGGTAGATGGTAGCGGAACTGTCACCGAGTGCCGAATCCTTCAAGTCAGGTCTATATCCGGCATCCACCACCACGTAATCGAAGCTCTGGCGGGCGACTGCCAGCAGTTTATCGACAACGTCCGCGGTGATCTTGCTCTGGGGGAACGCCCCTGGAGCCGCAAGGACGAATAATCCCGAGGAATGCATGGTCAGCAGCGAAGAGAGAAAATTCGTATCCAGCCGGCTGGAATTCTGAAAAGCGCTATCTGTCGAAAACTTAGCGGCGATCCCGAGATTGATCGCCACGTCTCCCAATGGAATACCAAGGTCGATCAATAACGTTCTTTTGCCAGACTCCTTGGCCAACGATACCGCGAAATTGGAGGCGATGGTGGTGACTCCGCAGCCGCCTTTGGCGCCGAGAAACACTAATAAATGGCCGGCTTTCCTTTTGGCGTGTCGAGACCTAGGAAGACGGACTGTGATGCGAGCCAGAGCAGCAGCCATATCGGTGGTGGTGATGGGCAGAACGAGAAGCTCGCGGGCGCCAGCGCGCATGCACCGCATCACCAGTTCATGATCTGCCTTCTCCGAAAAGACCATCACGGTCCGGGAGCCATCGTCGCAGATACTCTCCACTATATTGAGGGCGAGTTTCGGATCGCCGTCCAGGTCGACGATGACCACATCGTGATGCTCTTGCAGCATCTTGGGTATATCGTCGAGGTCGGCAGGGTAGGAAGAAATCTCCTGAACGTGCACCCCCGGGCATTCGGCAAGAACACTGGCTATTGCCTTGCGGCGCGGTTCATCCGGTCCGATCAGTGCCACGGATAAGACGCCAGTGCCAAGGGCGCCATGAACTTCGTGCAACTTTGGCATAATGCGATTGCAACTCCAAGTTGCCTGCAACAATGCATAGTTTATCCCAGAATCGCCAATTCTTCGGAACTCTTTTTCTATAGTTCGGAGCAGTCTGATTTATTCTTATTCCGACTCGGCGGCTGCCAGCAATGTTCTGTTTTCGGGCCATGGGTCTTTTTTTCTTCCGAAGAGGGAGAATCCCTTTTTCTTATCCGGATTCGCTGACATGCCGCAGGCGGTTCTGGCCATCTGCCGGATCACGTTGGAGATGGGCGAATCTTCCAGCGCAATCGGAGCAGCCGTGCTGCGGGTGCGTCGGGCAGAGGCATAATCGTCGGGAACTTTCCACTGGGCGGGCCTGGTGAGAGCCTTGGTAATCTGCTGGTCATCGAAGATCAGAGCATGAGGCGTATAGCGGTTGAGCACGATCTGCAGCTTGCGCCCGCGCGCGGAGAAGAATTGTGTGATAAGGCGATTGGAGTTGCGCAATTCTGAAACGCCGACCTGGGTGATCAGATAGAGAACGGCGGATTCTCCAAAGAGCGATGTTCTCATCAAGTCAACTCTTGATCCGGCGTCAACGACCACGTAAACAAAGCTCTGCCGCGCGATGGTGAGCAGTTTGTCGATTGCCTCATTGGTAGCCTGCAGGGGAGAGAACTCACTTGGCGCGGGGAGCACGGATAATCCCGAGCCGTGCCTTGCCAGCAGCGAGCGTAAGAAATTGGCATCCAGCCGGCTGGAATCCTGAAGTGCGTTGGCGGTGGAGTATTCGGCGGCCATTCCCAGGTTGATTGCCGCGTCCCCCAGCGGAACTCCGAAGTCAATCAAGAGGGTTTTCTCGCCGGACTCCTGCGCCAGCGCGACGGCAAAGTTGGATGCGATGGTGGTGACTCCGCAACCGCCTTTGGCGCCCAGAAAGACGAAGAGCTTTTTGGATGTGCTTCTGCCCTGGGGTGTAGTAACACGGCGGGACAAAACCCGGTCCAGGGCGTCCGCAATTTCCTCGCGGAGGAGGGGCAGGGTAAGGAATTCGCGGGCGCCGGCGTGCATGAAGCGGATGGCCAGTTCCAGAGAGGTCTGCGTTGTGTAGACCATCACAGTGGTGGAATTGTTGGCGCAGAGGCTTTCAACCACATCGAAGGCGCAGACCGGGTCGCTGTCCAGTCCAATGAGGATGACATCATAGTGATGTTCCAGCATCAGTGGCAGGTCGTCGAGATCGGCAGGGAAGGTAGCATGTTCATGGATTGCCGTTCCGGGGAATCCGGCCAGAACCCCGGCTACCTCTTCGCGGCGCAGATTATCCGGATCGATGAGCGCGATGGAGATCGAGCCCGGAGCATCGGAAATCAGGTCGAGGATCGGCATGGCATCGTTTGCTTCCGTCTGCCTGCATCGATACAGGCTGCTTTGAGCCCGGATGAGCGAGGAGAGATTCCGGGAATAAGATTTAGCGCTCGTGAACGATAATCATGCCTTCTGATGATGCTCGCAACGGCAAACTAACCTATGCTGCGTACCCTTCGCAATTCCGGCTGTTAAAGAGCGAAGTTGACCATTACCTCCACTGTAGCGTTGCCGTTGCCGGCCTCGAATCTCCATTTACGCACGGCATCATCGGCAGCGGTCGAGAGCGTGTGATTTCCGCTTAGAGGTTGCACATCGGTTACCTTGCCTTGCGCGTCCACGGTGACCGAGAGCTTGACCTGTCCGGTTATCCTCATGCGCCGGGCAATTTCGGGATAAACAGGCGGAACCCGAGTTTTAACGGCGCGTTCATCCGCCGCCCGGGCAGGCATGGCCAGCGTCACCATGAGCGCCAAAGCGGTTGCCTGCATCAGCCGGGCTCCGGCACGCCGCAACCGGTTGAGAAGAGGCTCAAAGTGATTGTTGTTCAATGGGCGCCTCGCAGTTCTTCACTCATTGATGGAGTTATCGGCGACTGGAGAAGCCTTCGTTAATGGATTATTAGGATTTGATTACCGGGGGGTGGGGAGTACAGCTTCTAGCTTTAGCTGTTAGCTCTTAGCTCGAAATATGGGGTTGTGTAAATTAGCGGATCACAACGATTGCGAATCATCGGTTTCGGAGGGAGCAGAAGCCCTTCAGGCCATGAATATAGTGGCTCAACGGAGGGAGCAGGGGGCTTCAGCCCCCTGATAGAGAGTGGATATGCGCGGCCTTCAGGCATGGGCCTTCTCTAGCAGCTATTAGCTGCTTTTATAGCTTCAAAGGTTAGGTCTTCGGCGGTGGAGTGATGCTCGGCGCGCCACAGGTCGAAGAGGCGGCCATAGCTGAGGGTAATGTACTGTGCCGGATCGATGCACAGGCGGGCGGCGGCGCGATCAATCCACTCGGCGGTGCCTTCCAGCTCTGCATAGTTGCCGATGGGGGTCTCATCCACTACGCAGTGGCCCTCGCCGTCGGTCCACTCCGTGCGCCATTTTTCGTAGCGGAAGGCGGCAACCAGGCCGAGGGAGAGAAAGATCTGCTCCAGTGCCGCTCCGTCGGCCACCTCGGTCTCGTTCTCGATGCGGTGCTTGTGAGTGTCTTCGCCGGGCCTGTCATCGGGCAGGCGCTTGTGGGTCACGGTGCAACGTCCGGCATAGCTGCGAATGCGCAGAATCTCCGTTCGTGCGCGCATCTGCCGGTCCGGCGTGTCGTAGAGGACGTTGCTCTCAAAGGCGCGTGGAGTCTGCAGGTGGAAGCCGGCGGCTTCAAGCCGCTGGCTCAGTCCAGCCACGTCGTCCACGCGAAATTTGATCTCGGTCTCGATGGGCATCGTCAGCAGTGAGTATACGGCAGGGGATGACAAACAGGTTGAACACGACTGCCTACTCACATCGATCCGGGCAGCATTGCCTACCGCGCGCTGCCCCACCACCCGACATGTCCCCCGAAGGATGTTGACGGAACTTCCTGATAACCGTGCCTTCCTGCCCATGAACGCGCAGCATCTTCCAACTTCGCATTCCCGCAGTTGAGAAAATACTCAGCCCAGCGCACGTCCCCATACTTATCGAGCGCTTCGATCAACATGTCTTCGGAACCCGGCTCACCCTTGTGGATCAAAGCCTCGGCCGCCCGCCGTTTGACGCCAACATCCGTGTCCTCCTTCAGGGCGGCGATCAGGGACTCGACCACGCGGGGGTCTTTGATGTCGCCCAATGCATAGGCCGAACTCCCCCTGACGCCCGCATCCGTGTCCTTGAGGGCGGCAATCAAAGGCTCGATCGCGCGGGTGTCTTTGATATCGCCCAACGCCCCGGCTGCACTGCTTCGGACGTCAGCATCCGTGTCCTCCTTCAGGGCGGCGATCAGGGGTTCGACCGCGCGGGGGTCTCTGATATTGCCCAACGCCCCGGCCGCAGTCCTTCGGACGTCAGCATCAGTGTCCTTCAGGGCGGCGATCAGGGGCTCGACCGCACGCGGGTTGTTGATTTCGCGCAACGCTGTCATCGCATTCCCTCGGGTGGCGGAGTCCGGATCCTTCAGTATTGCGATTAGAGGCTCGACGGCACGCGGGTCTTTAATCCAGATTAACGCCTTGGACACACCCCACCGGACGCGAGCATCCTTATCCTTCAGTGCGGCGATCACGACCTCGACCGCGCGAGGGTCTTTGATTCCGCCCAATGCCTCAGCCACCTTTTCTTGGAACCAAGAATCCTTGTCCTTCAAAGCGCTGATCAGGGGCTCGACCGCGCGAGGGCTGCCGATTTGGCCCAACGCATAGGCAGCCCATACTCGGACTTCAGCATCCTTCAAGGCGGTGCTCAGCGGTTCGACCGCGCGGGGGTCGCCGATTTGGCCCAACGCAACGGCAGCTAGCCATCGGACGTGAGAATCCGAATCCTTCAAGGCGGCGATTAGGGGCTCGACCGCGCGGGGGTCGTAGGTTCTGCCTAATGCATCGGCCGCTAGCCATCGGACCTGAGCATCCGAGTCCTTCAGGGCGGCGATCAATGGCTCGACCGGTGGCATTCCGATTATGCCCAGCTCCCTGGCCGCGCTGTCTCGGATGTCATATTCCCAATCCCACAGGGCGGCGAACAGGGGGTTCGACCGCGCGGGGGCTTTGGTTTCGCCCAACGCATTGACCGCGCTCCGTCGGACGGCAACATCCGAGTTACTCAGTTTACCGATAAGTTGTCTCACATAAATGAAACGCCACGCCTCGACTGCCCCGAACACAAGGACGCAGACACACAACAATATCCCCAAGATCCTCAAGGTAAACAACAATCTGGTTTGCTCGAAGCGGTGAACTTTCAACGGAATCATACGATCTCCTTCAAAAGCAGTGGCGCGGCGGGCGGGATGCTGAATCAGCAACACAAATCCGACATCTTGAATCCAGGATGCATGGACTTCAGGAGTGCGTCGGCAGCCTCGACTCCGGCCAATTCGGCTACCTTCTGTTCGTCACTCTGAAGCGATCCCTTGAGCGCAATCTTCACCTTGTACTTGCTGTCCTTGTGATTGCTTCTCCGGAAAAAGTAGATCTCGATGTTCGCTGATCCGGCCTCAAAGGCGCCGCCATTCTCGCGGCCTTCCTGAACTTTCACGAACGTGCCTTCCAAAATAAAGAAATGGGGAATCATGCCATGGGAGCCCTGGGTGTCGTTTACCGGCGTTCCCTCTTCGACGGTTTGCTCGCCAATATTGAGTCTCTGCATTTCGGCGAGGAAACTCGAGTAGAAATGCTTCAGGAAATCGGGAGAAAGCTGGACTCCGCTGGCATTGGTGAAATGTTTAACTTCGATGGACGTGGCATCAGGTTTTGACAAAGGCTTTACATTCTGTGCGGCTAGAGCCAACGGCCAGAGAAGGATGCCAGCCAGTGCGAGGAACATTGAAAATCGGCGCATGAGAATCTCCTGACTTGGAGACTTTTGTCACAGTCTGGCGGGCGGTCAACTTTCACGAGTTGGAGGGTCCAGCATGAGTGGTGACAATAGCCTTTTTGATTTTCCAACGAGAATATGCCTGCTAATGGCGTGGCGTCAAGCGTGAATCAGAAGGTCAAGTGGCGGTGTTTGCCTGCAACAGGCGACAATGAAAATGTGAAGACCTTGCGATTGGTTGTGGACCCGGCGCGTCTCAATACTGCGGATGCTCAGGAGGCGCTGCGCCGCGGAGCGGAGATTTTACGCGCTGGCGGATTGGTGGCGCTGCCCACCGAAACCGTCTATGGCCTGGGCGCAAACGCGCTGGATGCTGCGGCGGTCGAGCGGATCTTTACGGCCAAGCAAAGGCCGGCGTGGGATCCGGTGATTGTGCATGTGGCAGATGAAAAAATGCTCGACGGACTCGTCCGCGATGTTCCGGAAACGGCGCGCAAGCTGATTGCGGCCTTCTGGCCGGGGCCGCTGACTTTGCTGCTGCCGCGCACGGCGGCGGTGCCCGATGCAGTGACCGCTGGCCGCCCTCTCGTCGGCGTGCGCATGCCGGCGCATCCGGTGGCGCTGGAGTTGATTCGACGGGCCGGTGTTCCGGTGGCCGCGCCCAGCGCAAATCTTTTTGGCCGCATCAGCCCGACCACTGCCGAGCACGTACTCGCCGACCTGGACGGCCTGATCGATGCGGTCGTGGATGCGGGACCAACCGAGCACGGAGTCGAGTCCACGGTTCTGGACCCCTGCCAGAGCCCGATGAAGATATACCGGCCGGGAGCTGTGACGACCATCCAGATTCGAGACACTGCCGGGGCAGTCGAGGTATTCCGCGACGGCGGGGTGTCTGAAATCGAGTTACAAGATGCGCTGCCCTCGCCGGGCGTGGGGCTGCGGCATTATGCGCCCCGGGCGCGGCTGGTGCTCATTGAAGGCGCTCTGGCCGAGTTGGGATCTCGTCTGGAAGGTGCAGTGCTGGACCTTCCCTCCGAACTCTCAGCCCAGGTAGGCGTAATGCTGCCTGCCGAGGTGTCTGCTCCGGCCGGGGCAGCGGCGGTGTATGCCTGGGGCCGCTGGGCTGCGCCAGAGGAGCTGGCGCGGGAGCTGTACTCCGGATTGCGGTCTCTGGATGGCGCGGGCTGCACGGTGATTCTGTGCCCGATGCCGCCGGCCGAGGGAATCGGCGCGGCTATCCGAGACCGGCTGCTCAAGGCGGGAAGCACCAGATAAGCGAAGAAACAGGGAATTATTCATAGATTTCCGCTTCCCAAATAACCCAATTTTGCGCAAAAAACCTCTATCTCGAAGTAGAGGTTATTTTTTCGCGTTTATGCGCAATATTCGCCTGGTGTTCTTAGTCAGAAATTTGCAGCACACACTCGCACTCACACTCACACTCGCACTCGATCACTACCCCTGATCGCCCACTTTGTACATATATTTGATGGCGGACTTGTAAACCATGGTCCTATGGCGGCCGCGGACCTTGAGGGCGTTTCGGTCGTACCACTCGATGCAGCCTTCGACCTGATCGCCGCCTTCCAGCACAATCACCATGGGCGTCTGCGTCTGTATCTGCTTTTGCAGGTAGAAGAGTTCGGCGTTGCGCTGGGGAGTCTCCTGCTCCTGTTTCTGGCCGTAGCCATAGCCCGGCAGGCGGAAGGGAGCGAGCGAGGCCGGCCGTTTGCGTGTATATGCCTGATAGTGGGGCCGATTGGATTCCGTATTCATGAAAAACTCCTCCTGGGGGAAGTCATTGGCTAATTGGGAGTTAGCTGGGCTCAAGGCTGACCGCCATGGCGTCGATCGAGAGAGAACGGAGCAGGTTGCGGCGCATGCCCTGCTCGACCTGGACGAGAGCGCGGGCGGCATTATCAATCCAATCGACGCTGAGACCCTGGCCAAGCTGGGTGAGTTCGGCTTCGATGTCCAGGTTGCGGATGAGCTGGGGCGTTCCTGCCACGATGAGCAGCAGGTCCTCGATGAGGCTGCCGAGGGCGCGCAGCAGGTTAACGGTCTTCTCCTGTCCATCGGCGCCGGCGCGGTAGCTCTCGGTCGCGTGAAAGAGCGCGGAGTAGTCTGGCTCGCGTAAGGCATTGCGGAGCAAGACCAGTGCGTCCTGGCGGCTGGACAGATACACTTCGAGGTCAAGGTTGAGAGCGCGTCCCACGGCTCCCTCAGCCAGCCGCGCGGCGAGGGCGCGGTCCTTCTGCTTGAGAAGCGGACGCCGCCGCGCGAGCAGAACCTCTATCTCGGAGTAGAGGATCGTGCTCAAGCGATGAACTACGGCGCGGGAGCGGATGGTGGGCAGCAGCTCCTGCGGATTCTCGGTGAGCAGAATCAGCGAGCTGTGCGCGGGGGGCTCTTCGAGCAGCTTGAGCAGGGAGTTGGCCGCCTCCTTCATAAACGCTGACGAGGTGAAGATGGTGAAGGTGCGCTTGGCCTCGACCGGCGGGCGATAGTAGGCCACGTGGATAGCCTGACGGACCTGGCCTACTTTAATGAGCAACTGCGGCGGGTCAGGCGGGATGATGAGCACGTCCGGGTGGGTCTGGATGAGGATGCGGGTCTCTTTTTTGTCGGTGTCGCGCATCTCTTCGCGAGCGGCGACGGCTTCTGCTACCAGAGCTTCAAGATCAGCGGAGCCGCCGATACCGGTGCAGTTTGCGCAGTCACCGCAGAAGTCAGGAAGGCCGTCCGATTCGGTGGGCTGAAGGCAGTTGACGGCTTTGGCCAGCATCAGGGCCAGGGTGTACTTGCCCGCACCGCGCGGGCCGGCCAGGATGAGCGACTGGGGAAATCGCCCCGCGCCGATGCTCTCCCTGAGCCGGGTCACCGTCGCCGCATTGCCGAGAAAATCCTGAAAGCCCATGGGTTGAGCGTAGAGCATCTGCCGCGGGCTGTCGAGTGGGAGGCAAGGCGTGACTAGTAAAGATGCAGTTGACGCAGCGGACGCCCTCGGGTAACCTGATTTTATGTTGATTGCCCCTCTTCGCTGTTGTTGTCGCTCCCGCGCATAAGCTGGTTGAGCGACCGCACGTCCTTAGAAGAGAATCCAACGCAAGCCGCATCATCTCCATAGCTCAATCGTAAGCAGTATCTTTCTCAGGCTGTCCGCGTATCTTAACGCGGTGTTTTTTTCACTGAGCTTCCCAATGCAGCCCTTTCCCAATCGAGCAGGCAATACCGGGGAAGATAACCGCCGCAAAGAGTCGTTGGCCAACCGTTGTCCCCTTCAACAGGCCGGGACTGGCGCGGCAGATTCATTCAACCCTAAAGGAGAAACCAATGAGTAGTGTCCTCAGCGAGGTCTTAACCGCGAACCAGAAGTACAGCGCATCATTTGGCGAGAAGGCCAATCTATCGATGCCTCCCGCCCGGCGTTTTGCCGTGCTCACCTGCATGGACGCCCGGCTCGATCCGGCCAAATTCGCCGGCCTGTCCGAAGGCTCCGCGCACGTCATCCGCAATGCCGGCGGCCGGGCCAGCGATGACGCCATCCGCTCGCTGGTCATCAGCTACAAACTGCTCGGCACGCGCGAGTTTTTCGTCATCCATCACACCAATTGCGGCATGGAATTCTTCACCAACGAAGTGATGCGCGGCTTGCTCAGCAACAGCCTGGAGACCGCGGAGCTAACCTCGTCCGGTTTCCGGGACGTGGGCAAAGGGCCCGGCTCGCGGGCCGGCGAATTTATCGAGTGGCTCACCATTCCGGACCAGAAGCAGGCGGTTGTCGATGATGTGCTTCACATTCGAAACCATCCACTGATTCCCCGCTCGATCCCCATCTATGGCTACGTCTATGACGTGAAAAGCGGCAAGCTGATCGAGGTGGAAGCAGCCACAAAGGCCGGCGCGGCAAGCTAATCAGCCGTCCATTTCCATGGAATATAGAGCCCGGAAAACAATGCCGCCTTTTCTCTGGAGAAGGCGGCATTACCCGGCGTAAATGCTCTTGCAAAGCTGGTTACCTACAGGGTTTAGGATCATTCAAAAATTATTTGTCAATGACACTTGACATCTTTTGGTCAATTATGTAAAGTATAGTTGTCATTAAGTAAAGGAGACCAATCATGCCATGCAAATCCAATAGTCCAGCGGTCCGTCGTTACTTTTTTCGCTTCGTTGTATCGATGGTGCTGTACGCAGTGTTTCTTGTCCTGGCGGTCTGGATCTTTATCCATTTCCGCCCAACCGGCCCTGTAGCTTGGCTGCTGGCCGTTCTTCCGGCGCTCGCCATCGTCGGGCAAATTGCGGCCTTCGGTATGTATCTGGCGGAAGAGAAGGACGAGTTCCAGCGGCATTCCGGAGTGCTGGCGTTGCTCTGGGGGATCGGGGCAACGCTTTCGGTGACGGTGGTGTGGGGTTCGCTGGAAAATTTCGTTCATCTGCGCCACTTGGACCTGACGTGGGTCTATCCGATCTTTTGCATCTTTTTCGGCATCGCTCATGCGCTGAATCAAGCGAGGTACAGATGAAAAACCGGCTGCGAGTGCTGCGCGCGGAGCGCGATTGGTCGCAGGCCGATCTGGCCCAACGTCTGGAGGTCTCGCGCCAGTCGGTCAACGCCATCGAGACGGGCAAGTTCGACCCCAGCCTTCCGCTGGCCTTCAAACTGGCGCGCCTGTTTGAGACCACCATCGAAGCCATCTTCAGCGACGAGAACTGAAGGGGAGCGTAGGCCTCATATGTGATACCTGCACACCCAGCGAGGCGAATATCCCAGCAGCCGGCGATTCAATGGTAAGCTGTTGACCGTAGGAAAATGGAGCAAGAATGCCGGGGAAAGTTTTTTCAACAAGCCTATTCTTGCGGGCGGTGTTGTTGATTGTTGTGCTGTGCCTTCCCGTGAAGTGTCTGCTGGGGGCCAGTTGCAGCGTGGTCAAGCATCCCGCACCTAGCGAGGCCGACAAGGCTCTGCTAGCGGCCGATTATGTGAAGGCCGCCGACCTTTACCGAGCCGGACTGGCCAGCCATCCGGGCGACGCGGAACTGACGATCGGGCTGGTTCATTCTCTTCTCCACCAGCAGAAGGTGCAGGAGGCGGCGGACGCAGTGAAGACGTCGCTGGCCCTCGCGCCTAACTCAGCGGCATTGATTACGTTACGCGGCGAGGTTGAGCTTCGCCAGGGAATACCGTGGCTGGCCGGACAAACGGCCCTTGAATCCGACAAGCTGGACCTGTGCAACCCGCGCAACCATCTGCTGCTGGCTGATCTGGAGCGTCTTAGTTCACAGTATGCTACAAGCCGCAAACAGCTTGGATTCGCACATCTACTCGATCCAGAGGACCCGGAGATTCGCGGAGAGTGGATTCACACGCTTTCTTTGAAGCAGAGGATCGCTGAGACGGAAGCGTACCTGTCAGCTCCCAGGGGCGACGACGAGGAAGATTTGCGCCACTGGCGGATGTACCTGGAGAGCCTGAAGAAGATGGAGGCCGAGCCGCACAAGGCCTGCCATTTGGTTTCCCCGACAGCAACCGCCGAGATTCCGTTTGACGTGCTCATGCGTGATGCGACGCACATACGCGCTTTCAGGCTGGAAGTGAAGTTGAACGGGCGCACTTTCCGGTTACAAATCGATACTGGCGCCGGTGGACTACTGGTGTCTCGTTCTGTTGCCCAGCGTGCGGGCCTAAAGGCTTTTTCGCAAACGGAGATGGGCGGCATCGGCGATAAGGGCTTTATGCCCGGTTATACCGCCTATGCCGATTCCATACGCATCGGGAACCTGGAGTTTCAGGATTGCTCGATTGAAGTGATCGACAGCCGGAACGTCGTGGAGGATGTCGATGGCCTGATTGGGATGGATGTGTTTTCGCAGTTTTTGGTTACTCTGGATTACCCGATGCGCAAGCTTCTGCTTGGCCCCTTGCCGCCGCGGCCTGGAGAGACAGCCGTTGCAGCACCCTCGCTGAATACGAGCAATGCGGATCAGGACGAATCCGGCGTATCGGATGAGCCCGCGAAAGAGGCAGGGGAAGACAAGCCAGCTGCTCAAGGAACAGACTCTGGCTTGAAAGCTCCCGTTGCCGGCTCCAGCACTTCGGCTCCAGCTCAAAATGCTGCTGTTCAAAAAACACCCTCTCACGGGCCCTATGACCGCTATATCGCTCCGGAGATGAAGGATTACACGCCCGTCTATCGCGTCGGTCATAATCTCATTCTGCCCGCGGCAATCAACGGTAAAGAAATCAAACTATTCATCTTGGATACGGGCGCATTTGCTACAACCATCTCGCCACAGGCCGCGCGAGAGGTGACCAAGGTTTACTCAGATGATCGCCAACATGTGAAGGGTATCAGCGGAGAAGTGGAGAAGGTCTATTCCGCTGACGAAGTCACCTTCAACTTTGCGCATCTATCCCAGAAGGTGCATGGTGTCGTTGCCTTCGATACTTCAAAGATCTCAAAGCACGTGGGGATGGAGATATCGGGATTCCTTGGGGCGAACACGCTCAATTTGTTGACCATCCATATCGACTACCGGGACGGTTTGGTGAAGTTCGACTACGATCCCAATCGTGGGTACAGGTTCTGATCCGCCAGAGAGGCAGGGCGGCGATATACTGCCTTCATGTTCTCTACCTCTGCGTCGTACCGTCTGTTTTTGTCAGCTTTCACTGCTGCCGGACTGGCTTGCATTCTCGTTCAACCGCCCATGGCCTGCGCATGGGGCAACGGCGGCCATCGCCTGATCAACAAGCTGGCGGTCAGTTCGCTGCCGGACGATGTTCCGGCTTTCCTGCGCTCACCGGAGGCGATTTCCGAGATCGAATACCTAGGCCCCGAGCCGGATCGCTGGCGGTCGCCTGCCGAGCCGGAACTGGTGGCCGCGCAGGCTCCCGAGCACTTCATCGACATGGAGCTGGCCGACGCGCTGGGACCCCTGCCGCATCGACGCCTGGACTTCGAAGCGAAGGTCTTTGCCGCCGGTCAGCGTCCGGAAAAGATCGGCCTGCAACCCTGGGAAACGGACGAAGTATGGGAGCGGCTGAAGTGCGCCATGCGCGAATACCGCAGGCTGGCCGCGGAAAAGCAGGATACCCACCCAGTGGAGCAGGCGATTCTGTTTTATGCCGGCTGGCTGGGCCACTACGTGGGCGATGGCTCACAGCCGCTGCACACTACCATCCAGTACAACGGCTGGACTGGGCCTAACCCCAATGGATACACCACCGATCACAAGATTCACTGGCAGTTTGAGGGACCGTTTGTTGAAGCCAACATCCAAGTAGCCGACGTGCGGGCCAAGATGACTCCGGTCAAGGTCGTCGAAGGCGATCTGTTTGACGCCTATGTCGCTTATCTGCGCCTCTCGAAGACGTTTGTGGAAAGGGTCTACCAACTGGACAAGATAGGCGGGTTTACGGGAGCGGGAACGGCCGAGTCGCGGGAGTTTACCGCCGAGCGGTTGGCGGCCGGCGCCAGCATGCTGCGGGATATGATCTACACCGCCTGGCTGGAAAGCGCCAAGCCAGTGAACGACCCTTACGCGCCAAAGTAGAGCCGAGCAGACTCAGCTTTTCGCCTGTGGCTCGACATGAAGCTTTTTTGTCGCAAAAGTGGGCAAATCGAGTCGTCCAAAACGCATTTTACATGCATATCGAAGCTAAAGTCCTGCGTCAGTCGCAGGAATCTGCCTGGGCGATGGCTGGAACCCGGCGCAGCAGAATAGTCAGCATCACGGTCAGAAGAGCCACGGCAGGGACGGCGATCAATAGCCAAGCCAGCAGCGCCTGGCCGACTATGCTGCCCACTTGCAAAATCATCACCAGGGGCGAAGCATGTAGCAGAGAGCTAATTTCGACGGCGCGAACAGAGCCGAAGGCAAACAGGCGCCCTCCGAGGCGCACAAAGGGCACAATCAGCAGCAACTGCAGCGGCGCAGCAAGCCAGTTTGCTGCTTGAATGATAGGAAAGTTGAGCCGCAGGGCGAACGCCGCTACGATACACAGGGCGGTGGTCACGCCAAGCACGGGAATGCAGCCGATAGCAAACCCGAGGGCCAGTGTGAGCGCCAGCCTTTGAGGCGAGATGTCCAGGCGCAGCCACATGGCCACGTTCTGCTTCAAGATTTCTAAGGATTTATTCATCTTCATAGCCAACATATCGGTATGAAGTTCAATAAATGATAGTTTTTTAATGAAACTATGGTAAGAAAACCTAAATAGTCAGCATAGATTGGCGAAATTCAAGACGGGAAGTGCAAAAGGCCGCGGTGGCCCATCTGAGCCAGAATCTCCTCGACCTTCCAGTCGAGGGCACCGGTGCCGTCGACCGAGAGGTCAGCGTTAGCGGCAGAGGGGCGCACAAATGCCAGGCTAGAGGGACGGACGGTGGACTCATATTGATGGCGGACCAGTTCGGGTGTGCGGCCACGCTCCGCAATGTCGCGTTTGAGCCGGCGTTCGAAGCAGAGTTCGTCCGGGGTATCAATATAGATGCGCAAACTATAGTAGGGCAGCAGTTCGGTGAAGTGGAGTGCGAAGATGCCCTCGATCAACAGATAGGCGCTGGGGCGGACGGTCTCCGTAAGGCCGATTCCGTCAGGGCCGAGGACGCGGGTATAGGAGGCAAAGTCGTAGAGAGGGCGCTCAATGGATTCACCACGGGCGAGCGCGGCAATGTGGGCCACCAGCAGCGGGCTCTCGATCAGCGAAGGGTGGTCGAAGTTCTGGCGGGCGCGCTCTTCCAGCGGCAGATGGGCCAGATCGCGATAGTACGTGTCGGTATGAAAGTGGATGCCATCGAGAGTGCGAGCCAACGCGGCGGCCAACGTGGTTTTGCCGGAGCCGGAGCAGCCGGCAATTCCCAGCACAACAGGCGGAAAAGGAAGACGCGCACTGCGCTCGGCTTGCTGATTCACGGCAGTTTCGCTCCTGTATGGAGTTTTGATATCCGGGCGTCAATTTTGGGCATGAGACGCTGGAGCAGGCGGGCGAAGCGGTGCTCGACCTGGCGGCCGATTTCTGCGACCTCCGCGTGATCGAGAGGCTTTGCGCCCAGCCCTGCAGCGAGGTTGGTAACACAGGAGATGCCCAGCACCTCGATTCCCATGTGGCGGGCGACGATGGTTTCGGGCACGGTAGACATGCCGACCAGGGTTGCGCCCAGCGCGCGAAAGGCGCGAATCTCTGCGGGAGTCTCGTAGCTGGGTCCGCTGACGGCCAGATAGACTCCCTCGTCCAGCTCGAACTTTTCTTCCTTTGCGGCCTTCTGCGCCAGGGCGCGGAGGGGTTTCGAGTAGGCCTCGGTCATGTCAAAAAAACGCAATCCAGCGCCGGGCCGCACGGCGAAGCGAGGCTCATTTGGCCCAATTAGCGGGTTCCAGCCCATGAAGTTGATGTGGTCGCGAAGGGCAACCAACTGACCTACGCGGTAGCCTTCCTGAATTCCGCCGGCGGCGTTGGTGAGGATGACCGCCTGGAGGCCGAGCGCTCCCAGCACGCGCATGGGGAAGGTGACCTGCTGTGGCGAGTAACCTTCGTAGTAGTGGACCCGCCCCTGCATGACGACGACGGGAATGCCACCGAGCAGACCGGCGACAATGCGCCCCGAGTGGCCCTCGACAGTGGATTGGGGAAAATGCGGAATCTGTGCGTAGGGGACAGCTATCGATTCGGCGACCACGTCAGCCACGGCGCCCAGCCCGGAGCCGAGGACGATACCGATGCGGGGGCGGAGCAGGCCCAGCTTGCTATGGAGGAATGAGGCGGCTTCAGAGACCTGGTCGTAGTAGGACATTGTAGATGGCCGTTTGTGCGCTTTAGACATTCTACAGGCGGGGTGCAGAGCCGGCTTGATGTGAATAATGAGGATAGAAGGAATAGCGATTCAGGTGTGGGAGAGCGGAGATGAAGGAGCTTGTAGCGGTGATTTTCGGGCTGGGGCTGGGGTGCAATGCGCTGCTGTTCGTGCCGCAGATTGTGGCCTTGTGGCGGAAGAAGAGCGATATCGGGATTTCCCTATTGACCTTTGGCGGCTTCAGCGTGCTGCAGATGGTTGGGATTGTGCATGGGGCTTATCAGCAGGATCTGTCACTGATTCTGGGAATGGCGGCGAGCTTGCTGACATGTGGAAGCGTGACTGCGCTGACGATTTATTACAGATTGAAGAGGATGAGGGCGGAGAGAGCGGCGGATTGAGGCTTGTGATTTCCCTCCCTTAGATCACCCCAACGACGAAGACCTGTCCCTTCACCCCAGCAAGCAAAGATCGCTTGCCGGGGACCCCGAGTCGTTGGGGACCCCGAAGCCGGAAAAACAAGAACGCGGTGAAGGTGTGGCACCGGAAATTCGGTGGGCGGTTATTTCGGCATGAATCTTGACAGTACAATGCCACCGACGCTGTCCTGGAGGAAGTGGGCCAACATGCCGGGCCGAAGGCTCTTGCGCCAGTAGGCAAGGGATCCAAACATGCAGCCATAGACGGCGATGACCAGGATCTGGGTTGAGCCCTGGTAGGCGTGGGCGACCCCGAAGATGATGCCTTGCAGCACGATTCCTGCCGCGGCGTTTCTGGTCCATGCGGTGAGCTGGTGTTGCAGATAGCCGCGAAAGATCATTTCCTCGCAGATGCCGGCGGTAAGAGCCAGAAGCAAAAAGGTTGCGTTCTCCAGAAGGGTATGGGGAAGAAGATTCTTCAGGGCGGCATTGTCAGAGGCGGGGCCGAAGTGCGCCAGGATGTATCCAAGGATTGCCAAAACGATGTTTGCCGCAAGGAGGTAAGCGGCGGCCAGCCCGAGATCGCGGGCGATAGAACGCCAGCCTAGAGGATTTTTTCCGGTTAGGGTACGCAGCGATGCGCCGCGCCAACGCGGCCCCAATGCGATGAACGCCACGATGAGCCATTCCATGATCATGGTCACGATGTAGCCCGGAAGCCGGCTGTGCGCTTGCTCGAAATGGCCGCTGGCTACCCAATATTTGGTCAGCGTGACCATGGCGAGAAGAAACAGAAGAACAACGGCCGTGTGCCAGACCGGGGCGACAGCGGCGGAATCTGGCTGGGGCTGAGCTGATGTTGGTGTCGCGAGCGGGGCTTTTGGCATTTCGGTCCCTTTCAAGAGCATGAAATGTGTTCGTGAGAATTGTAAAGGATAGATTGAAGAGTAAATCACTAACAGAGAAAACAAGTTTTCAGGCAGCCGGCCAGACCTCCGGCGCCAGCGTGACCATGCAGCATCCCAGCGTGTAATTGAACCAGAAGTGCTCGGTGGTGGGGGTGGCGAAAAAGCCTTCGAGATTCTGTTGACGAGCCACTTCGGTCACGTACGCACGCGGGCCGTAGAAGAGGGTGAAAAAACTATCCCAATCCATCGTAAGCAGAAATGATTCGTCCGGGGCCAGCAGAGTTCCGCGGGAGGGGAATGGGTTCTGGCGATTCCTAAGCCGGGAGGCATTGAGGAGTTGGATGGGATCGGTATGGGGAAACTCAGGCACGAAGATCAGTTCTTCCTGGCCGGCAGCTTTGAATGCTTCGAGGAAATCCATTTGCAGCAAGGGTTCGAAGCGGCCCTGCACAGGCATCCAGACGGACTCAGATTGCAGAAAGCTCTGGAGCGCACTGCCGGCAGGGAAATCAGACAGCTCGGGGGCGATCGATCTTGTTGAGGTGAGCAGCGCTAGATTCAGTTTTGCGCAGGTGTTCAAGCCTGTTTGAGCGGCAACGCTGGCCCACGGACATTTTGCTCCCTGGCTCAGAATCTGCTCGTTGCTGGGATACTGATTGGTCGTCTTCCAGGCGAGGTGTTCCGGGACGCTGATAAAGGGATGAAGGATGATGAAGACGGATTCGTAACGGCCACCGTAGGCGTCCGCGAGGGGCGCATCATAGGGCGGATAGGTATAGCGCGAGTACTCCACACGGACAGGATAACAAAGGCGGAGTGAAGAAGAGATTTGGGAGTGAGTTGTAAAGAACTATCGATAAAAAGCTGAAGAAATGAACCTATATGCGGTCGTTGTCCATGTCACCATTGTTGCAAAGGTTCGCTGCGGGTGGGCGGCGTTATTTCGCGCTCTTTGTCATTGTGATGTACTTACCCTTGATGCTCCCGTTCTTGGTAATGTGTCCCGACACTTTCGTTTCTATTTCATCTGAACCGCATACGAGGGTGAAACTGACTTTCTCCGACTTGCTTACTTTGCCGTCCCTGATGTCGCAATGATAACCATCCTCCGTCAGACCAGCGGTGTACACTCCCCGGAACCCGCCGCTGGCAGAGGTCGTTATCCTGGCAATGCCCGGTCCTTCGGGGTCTAGCCCTGTGAGAACCCATTTGCCAGACACATCAACCGTCTGTGTCACCGCGATTCCCGTAAGCAGGACGGCAGCAGGGATTAGAACCAACTTGAATCTGGTCTTCATTTCGTTCCCCTACTGACATTTCACGCGAGTTATGGTCTTTTTGTCCACCGTCTGCTCGCAGTATTGACGGCCCTGATCGTCAACGCAAGTGCGCCAGTAAGTTCCGTCAGTTTGTTGCATCCAATCGGTGCAGGATGGGACTGCGAACAGGCTGATAGGAATCATGAGGATTACGAGAATCATGAGAATCGTTTTCACGTGTTTTCTCCTTTGTTTTTAGAATTTCTGTTGGGCTACTTCACATTTGAAATGGTGAGTGTCATTAATTGTCATTGCTCCGCTTGTGCGGCTGAGGTCATATGTTAGTGGGCTAGACCAGAAATCGCCGTGCTGCGAATGCAGCAGAATACGTCCCCCACTCCACTTAACCATTGTAGAAGTAAATACCGCCGGATGGAAGTTTCCGTCGTCATGGTCTAAATAATCAGACTTGGCTTGGCTATTAGCCTCATCAAGTGTGATATGTATTTCTGGCTCCCTAACTTGCGGAAACTCATCGAGAGAGATGAATGCACAAGAGAGAATCTTCTGTTGTGCCGACGCAGAAGCACAAAGAAGCGTAACCATCAGAGTTAATTTTAACCATCGAATCGTTTTCACGTGTTTCTTCTTTGCTTTTAGAATTTCTGTTGGGCAACTTCGCATTGGAAGTGGACGTTGTCATTAACCACCATTTTCCCAGTCGTGCGACTGAGTTCGTATCTTAAAGGTCCAAAAAGCCTTCCTCTGATCACGATTTGTCCTCCTGTCCACGTAACCGTATTAGGGGTGAACCTTGCTGGATGAAAGTTCCCGTCGTCGTGGCCCGGTTCGTCAGATTTGGCTTGGCTGTTGGCCTCATCAAGTGTGATATGTATTTCTTGACCACTGTTACCGGGCAAATTACCATCTACAAAGATGTACAAACAAGTGAGGTTCTTCTGCTGCGCCGACGCTGAAGCACAAAGGAGCGTGACCATCAGAATAATGACGGCCTGAAGTACGAGTATGGGTTTCATGCGCACTATAGTATCACAGGTTCGCGGCAGGTGGTGCAGCGTTATTTCGATGGTTCCATGACGCAATACTTCGCTTTCAACTCAGCCGACAGCTTTCCAGACTCGCACATTGCCTTGACGTTGATGGTTCGCGCCTCTTCAATGTAACGGCGCATATTCACCGCGTAGGTTGTATCCGGGGCGGTCTCGCGCAGGGGGCTTTTGCCGGGCATATCATTATGCCCGAACTGAATCAGGATGTAATCCGGTTTCCGGCTCAGCGCATCCTTCCAAAGGCCTTCGTCGTAGTAGCTCTTTGAACTGCGTCTATTTTATGCCAGATTAACGCACTCTACATTGGGCGTCATCATGCCGCAGAAGGCCGAACCCCAGCCTCCGCCGAGGGCGACCGTCGAATCGCCCGTTAGTACAATGCGCACCGGCGCGCCATGATGAATCGCCATGCTGCGCACACCGGCATCCGGCAATATAGGTGGAGCTATCCCACCTTAACCGATTTACAAAGAACGTAAATCGGCGAAGGTGGGGCACCCAGATTGTTGAATGAATCCTAAGTTGCTACCCTAAAAAAATTCCGGCAATCGACGCGGAGATGAGGTTGGCCATGGTGCCGGCGAACATGGCGCGGAAGCCGAGCCTGGCCAAGTCGTTGCGGCGCTCGGGGACCAGTGCGCCGATGCCGCCGATCTGCATGCCGATGGAGCCCAGGTTGGCGAAACCGCAGAGGGCATAGGTGGCGATGGTGAAGGAGCGCGGCAACAACGTGGCCTTTTGCGCGCCCAGCGAGACGTAGGCGAGCAATTCATTGAGCGCCATACGCATGCCCAGCAGATTGCCGATGGCGCCGCAGTCTTGCCAGGGAACGCCGATGAGCCAGGCAATGGGTGCGAAGAGGAAGCCGAGAATCTGGCCAAGCGAACTGGGAACCCAGTGCATGTAGGCGAGCGAGTGCGTCCAGCCGAGGAGGCTGTCGAGCAGGGCGACGAGGGCGATGAAGCTGATGAGCATGATGGCCACGTTCATGGCCAGCTTGCCGCCGTCGATGGTGCCGCGGGCGATGGCGCCGATGAAGTTTTCATCCTTGTGCGTCTCGTCCTGAGGGATAACGACCTTGCCTTCGGTGGCGGGGACTTCGGTTTCAGGGACCAGAATCTTGGAGAGCAAGATAGTGCCGGGCGAGGTCATGATGACGGCGGCCAGCAGATGCCGGGCCTCGACGCCATAGGCGATGTAGGCCGCCATAATGCCGCCGGAGACATGAGCCATGCCGCTGGTCATGATGGTCATCAGCTCGCTGCGCGTGGCCTTGGCGAGGAACGGGCGGATAGTGAGCGGGGCCTCGGTTTGTCCCATGAAGACGGAGGCGGCCACGTTGAGGCTTTCCGCGCCGGAGATGCGCATGGTCTTGAGCATGACCCAGGCAAAGCCGCGGATGACGAGTTGCATGACGCCGACGTGATAGAGCAGTGCGAAGAAGGCGGAGATGAAGATGATGGTGGGCAGAACCTGGAAGGCGAAGATGGCGCCGGCGTTGGGCGGCAGCAGATTGCCGTAGGCTCCGGAGTTGGGCAGGCCTAACTGGCCAAAGAGCATTTTGGTCCCGGCGAAGGTACATGCGAGCATGGAGTTGACTACGCCGCCGGCCCAGGTCATGGCGCGCTGTCCGTAGTCGAAGCGCAGCACCAGGAAGGCAAAGGTGAGTTGCAGGCCGAGGCCCCAGGCGACGGTGCGCCAGCGGATGCGCTTGCGGTCGGTGGAGAACAAGTAAGCCGTCAATAGGACCGCGAGAATGCCCAGCACTCCGGTGTATCGATACACGGTGGTCACTCCTTAAGAACAGCTTCTAGCTGCTAGCTTCCAGCTTCTAGCCTTATTTTCGCAGGCTCAAAGCGTTGGCGCTTCCCCGGCACTACGCGTGTGCCAACGGTAAGGCTAACAGCTAGAAGCTAATGGCTGGAAGCTGCATTTTCAACATCGCGCAGATGGGCTTCCGCCGATTCACGGGTAAAGATGCGGCTGACCAATGGCACTTTCTGCGGGGGAGTTGGGGAGAAGTGAATGGCCTGCCTGAGAATCTCCTCCGGCTCGGCGAGAAGCACGGGGCTGGTGGCGTAGAGGGTGGCCAGCGGCTGGCCTTTATCGAGGCGCGCGCCAAGGCGGGCATGGAAGTCGATGCCGGCGTGGGGATCAACTGGTTCACCTTCCTTTTCGCGGCCCGCGCCGGTGCGTTGCACGGCCCAACCGAGGGCGGTGGTATCCATGGCAGAGATGAAGCCGCTCTCCCATGCCGGGACCACCTTGGTTGCACCGGGCTTATGGAAGCCGGGTTTCTCAAAGACCGAAATGTCGCCGCCCTGGGCCTCGATCATGGCAAAGAAGGCGCGCAGCGCGGAGCCGTCGGCAAGGGCTTTCTCGGCGCGGGCGTAACCAAGCTCGGGCGTGGAGGCCTGACTGCCGAGATGGATCATCCAGCCGGCAAGAATCAGCGAAAGCTCGCGCAGGTCCTCACTTTGGGCAGGGCGATGGTCGCGCAACAGCTCGACCGCCTCGACCAACTCGATCCAATTGCCGGCCATGTGGCCAAGCGGCTGGTTCATGTCGGTCATCAGAGCCACGGTGCGGGTTCCGGCGGCTTCGGCGGTGGCCACCATCAGGGCGGCTAGATAGGCGGAGTCCTCCGGTTTGCGCAGGAATGCGCCGGAGCCGGTTTTGACGTCGAGAACCAGGGCGTCGAGACCTGCGGCGAGCTTTTTGCTGAGAATCGAGGCGCAGATGAGCCCCGGGCTTTCGACGGTGGCGGTGCGGTCGCGCAGGGCATAGAGAACGCGGTCGGCGGGAACCAGCGATTTGGTCTGGCTGATGATGGAGGCGCCGCACTTCATCAGCACTGCTTCAAATTCCTTGAGCGAGAGGGCTGTGCGGAAGCCGGGGATGGATTCCAGCTTGTCGAGCGTTCCCCCTGTATGGCCCAAGGCGCGTCCGCTGATCATAGGGACGGCGACACCACAGGCCGCGGCCAGGGGCGCGACGAGGAAGCTGGTCTTGTCGCCCACGCCACCGGTGGAGTGCTTGTCGACGGCTACTTTGCCGAGGCGTGCGGGGGAGAACTTTTCACCGGAGTCGCGCATGGCCAAGGTCAGAGTGCGCGCTTCGTCGAGCGAGAGGCCGCGAATCCAGGCGGCCATCAGCCATGCGGCGAGCTGTTCGTGGGGGATCAATTCGTTGGCCGCACCTGTGACAAGGAAGCCGATCTCGCGGGCGTCCAGCGCGCCACCGTCGCGCTTCTTGCGGATCAGGTCGATCATGTGGAGGGGGGCGTGGGCGGAAGCGGAAGACGACATACTGGAATGTGCCTCGCAGTGGTAGGTTTTTCAGATTATCACAGGGGAAGGCGGGCTGTGATTTCTACCTGACTTGCTCTTGAAGAAATCAAGATTGTGAATTATAGTTAACAGGTGATTGAGGTTCGTCAGACCGGCGTCTTTTCCGACTGGCTTCGCAAATTACGCGACGGGAAGGCGCGGTCTCGCATCCTGATTCGGATTCGCCGCCTGTCGCTGGGCAACTTCGGAGACATAAAGCCCGTCGGCAATGGCGTCAACGAACTACGGATCGACTATGGACCGGGTTACAGGGTCTACCTTCAGCAACGCGGAAGCGTGCTGGTTCTGCTGCTCGCCGGAGGCAGCAAGAAGACGCAACCGGCCGATATAGCCAAGGCAAAGAAGCTGGCAAAGGAGTGGGCGAATGGCTCTAAAAACGACACTGTGGGATGCAGCAGAGTACCTCGATAACCCGAAGGCCATTGCGGAGTATCTCGAAGCGGCGTTTGAGGACGGTGATCCGGCATTGATCGCGGCGGCTCTGGGCGATGTGGCGCGAGCCATGGGAATGACACAGCTTGCCGGCAAGGCCGGCGTCACCCGCGAGGCGCTCTATAAGGCTCTCTCGCCCACCGGCGATCCAAGGCTATCGACCTTTCTCGGCGTGATGAAGGCGCTGGGCATCAAGCTCATGCCTCGCGCAGCGTAAAGCGAAGATAGGTCTGTTTGCAATTCCCGTGCCGTTTGGTTATGATTCTAATAACTGTCCAGGGAGATCCCTGGGCCGTCAATAGCACCACGGTTTCTGGGCCTGATTCATGGGCTGGCAAGGGCAGGGCGACTGAAATAGCGTTGCCCGCAGGCCAGCAGCAGGCTCCCGCAACAGGCGGGCTGGCAGAGGCGGTGGGAGACGAGGGATGAATGGCTAAATCCAGCAAAAACATTACGAAGGCGCGCGCGGCCGTGGTCAAGCCCGTGTATCCGCTGCCTGAGGCGGTTGGCCTACTGAAGCAGGTGAAGTACGCCAAGTTTGACGAGACCGTCGACCTAACCATGAGATTGGGCGTGGACACGCGCCACGCAGACCAGATGGTGCGCGGGACGGTAGTGTTGCCGCATGGGCTGGGCAAGACCAAGACGGTGGCCGTGATTGCCGCCGGCGACCGCCAGAAGGAAGCCAAGGACGCCGGGGCGGACTTTGTGGGCGGCGAGGAGATGGTGGAGAAGATCCAGAAGGAAAACTGGACCGCCTTCGACGCGCTGATCGCCACGCCGGACATGATGAAGGTGGTGGGACGGCTGGGCAAGGTGCTGGGACCCAAGGGTCTGATGCCCAACCCCAAGACCGGAACCGTGACCATGGACGTGGCGGCGGCGGTGAAAGAGATCAAGGCCGGCAAGGTGGAGTTTCGCGCCGATAAGACCAGCCTGGTGCATGTGCCGGTGGGCAAGCTGAGCTTTGAGCCGCAGAAGCTGGTGGAAAACGCGACCACGGTGATTACCGCGATTGTGCGCGCCAAGCCTTCGGCGGCCAAAGGCAAGTACATCAAGAGCACTACGCTGAGCTCGACGATGGGCCCCGGAGTGCCGCTGGATTCGGCGGTTGCGGACGCAGCGGGAAAGCATTAAAGCAGGGACTAGGGACTAGGGAGTAGGGACTAGGGAATAGCCGGTCCGGTGGTACTGCGAGCGATGTTCTGGTCCCGAGAGTTTCGTGGCAAAGATTTTCAAGATGAGCGCCGGGTGGCGCGTGGTAGAGCGAGGTGGAGACAAGAGGATAGGCGTGAACCGGGGACTCTAGTCCCTAGTCCCTATTCCCTAGTCCCTGTCGGAGCGGAGCGAAGACATGGCGATTACAAGGGCGAAGAAGACGGAGAAGGTTCAGGCGTTGGCTAAGGAGCTGGAGAGCTCGACGACGGCGATTATCGGCACCTTTTCCAAGTTGACGGTAGCCAAGGATTATCAACTGCGCAAAGTCATCCGCGAGGCGGGCGGCAAGTATCGCGTAGTGAAGAACACGCTGGCGGCGGTATCCGGCAAGGGCACTCCCGTGGAGGCTGCGCTCAAGGGGCTCAGGGGCGTGAACTCGGTAGCGTTCACCAAGGGCGACCCGGTGGCGCTGGCCAAGGTGTTTGCCAAGTGGGCGAGCGAGAACGCGGAGTTTCAGTTCAAGCTGGGCATTGTGGATGGCAAGCTGCTGACGGTAGCCGAGATCAAGGCCCTGGCGACAATGCCGGGCAAGAATGAGCTGTTCTCGAAGCTGCTGTACCTGATTAATGCGCCGGCGCAGCGTCTGGCGACGGTGATCAACGCAGCGGGACGCGACGTGGCGGTGGTTCTGGGCCAGGGCGTGGAGAAGGAAAAGTTTGCCAGTGCGGCTTAACGCCGCAAGCTTCTAGCTCCTAGTCTCTAGCTTTTCTTGCAGAAGTTGAGGCTGTTGGCTCCCTTGGGGACGAGCTAGAGGCTAGAAGCTAGCAGCTAGAAGCTGCTTTAAGAGTTTTGGCTGGGAAACAGGCGGGAAGTGCGCGGGTCTGGCGCATCGGAAACTTCCAATCTGGGTTTGCGGCCGGGAACAACAATTCGGTTTTGAATGGAGAAGAAAATGGCGGATCTGGAAAAGTTGGAAGAACAAATAGTGTCGCTAAGCCTGCTGGAAGCCTCGGCTCTGGTGAAGAAGCTGGAAGAGCGGCTAGGGGTTTCGGCGGCAGCGGCGGCTCCGGTGGCGGTTGCGGCCGGTGGCGGGGCGGCGGCTCCAGCAGCTGAGGAGCAGACGGAGTTCCAGGTGATTCTGAAGGACGCCGGCGCGAACAAGATCAGCACCATCAAGGCAGTGCGCGAAATTACGTCGCTCGGTCTGAAGGAAGCCAAGGACTTAGTTGATGGCGCACCCAAGTCGTTGAAGGAGAACGCGACCAAGGACGAGGCTGAAGCGATCCGGAAGAAGTTCGAAGGCATCGCGACCATCGAGGTCAAGTAGGCTCGATCAGGCTGCCTGGCCTCGCGGCCGGGCAGCTTGCAGGGCTGGCGGGGACGCGCTACAATAAAAAGTGCGCGTCTTTTTGGCTTATTCCGTCTTTTTTCAGGGAATGAGGCTGGTTTGGCTGGCGCGTATTGAGGGTTGTGGAAGGGCACGCAAGCGTCCGCAGGCCGGGGCAGAGCCAAGCCCATGGCGGCGAGGATCGCGTGTGGTTAAGTGCCTTAGAGTCAGCGGTTTACTCTGGATCAGGCAGGGAATCCGTTGACGTTGTGAGCGGCTGGCGAGCGAGCGGCAGAAGCGAGCTTTGGGATCGGCGAGAGCAAAACAAGAGAATTCGGATGGGGGCACAGGCGATGAGCCGCGCTCGCGAGGTGTTGTGCCTTGCGGGCTTTTCGTGTATTTCGACTTAGGCAGAGGGTGCATTTGAAGGTAAATCTGCACGGGGCGCACCAGATTTGTAAACAGGATTCACGGTTGCTACATTTCCTCGATCGTGCGCTTTTTTGCGCACTTGCCGGATGTGCGGCAATGCCCATAATGCGTTTTTGACCGACTTTTCATGGAACGTGCATAGCCCTGGGAATTTCCCAGTGTGTTTGCGGCCTGGCTGCAAGTTGTTTCTGGAGGGGCTTGCAGAGGCGGGGACTGGAAACTAGCAGCGTGCCAGTCCATTTATTCGACTTACTTACCGTAAACCGTTATCAGCGGGCGCCAACGAGACTCAGGCGCTGGCCCGGCCCAGCAGCGGCGCCGGAGCGACGAGGCTCAGGAGTGAAGCATGCCGAACGAGAAGCGCGCGATTCGCAGCCGACTCGATTTTTCAAAGATTCCCACCGCGACACAGATACCGAACCTGATTGAAGTGCAGCGCCGCTCATATGAGCGGTTTCTGCAGATGGACAAGCTGCCCAACGAGCGCGATGACTCCGGCTTGCAGTCGGTGTTCGTGTCGGTATTTCCGATCACCGACTTTCGCGGGATCTCGCAACTGGACTTTGTGGATTACTCGATTGGCAACTGGGAGTGCAAGTGCGGCCACTTGAAGGGGCTCCATCACCTGAGGACAGCTTGCGTGCATTGCGGATCGATGGTGATTACGGATCCGTTTCATCCCGGGGATGTGCTTTGTCAGAAGTGCGGCACATATAACAAGAATTCGCCTGACTTCTGCAACAAGTGCGGCGACCCGGTGAGCCTGCAACTGAAATATGACCAGCAGGAGTGCGAGGAGCGGGGGATGACCTTCTCGGCGCCGTTGAAGGTGACGGTGCGGTTGACGATTTATGAGAAGGACGCGGAGACGGGCAACAAGACGGTTCGCGACATCAAAGAACAGGAAGTGTTTTTCGGCGACATTCCGCTGATGACGCCGAACGGGACGTTTATCGTAAACGGCACGGAGCGGGTGATTGTGTCGCAGTTGCACCGCTCGCCAGGCGTGTTTTTTGAGACGGCCAATAATCGCACTTATTTTCTAGGCAAGATAATTCCCTATCGCGGCTCGTGGGTGGAATTCGAATACGACCAGAAGAACACGCTCTATGTGCGCATCGACCGTAAGCGCAAATTCTTGGGAACGATCTTCCTGCGCGCGCTGGGACTGCGCTCTGACGAAGATATTCTGAAGACTTTTTACACGGTGGACCGGGCGCACATTTCCGAGGGCAAGCTGCTCTGGGCGATGCCCGAGGACGCGCACGCCAACACCCACCTGGTGGGAGCCAAGCCAGCGCACGCGATCATGCATAACGGCGAGGAGCTTGCGCACTCAGGGCGCAAGATTACGCCGCACTCGCTCAAGGCGCTGCGCGCGGCGGCTATCGACCGTATCGAGGTGGAGGCAGCCGAGCTGGACGGGGCTCACACCGCAGCCGACGTGGTGGACCTGAATACCGGCGAAGTGGTGGTGGAGGCCAACGTCGAGCTGACGGCGGACCGGCTGCACAAAATCCTTTCCAGCGGCGCAACGGTCTTCGAGGTGTTTTTCCCGGAGCGCGACGACGCGGGCAATATCATCGCCAACACGCTCAAGCGCGACACCATCCACAAGCCGGAAGAGGCGCTCATCGAAATCTACCGCAAGCTGCGCCCGGGCGACCCGCCCACGCTGGATACGGCGACGGCGCTGTTTGAAGGCATGTTCTTCGATCCCCGCAAATACGATTTTTCGCGCGTGGGCCGTTTGAAGTTCAACATCAAGCTGTATGAGAACCAGGACGCCACCAAGCTGAACAACCGCACGCTGACGCCGGAGGACTTCTACGCGACCATCCGCTACCTGTTGAAGCTGCGCAAGAACATCGGCATGGTGGACGACATCGATCACCTGGGCAACCGCCGCGTGAGGGCCGTGGGCGAGCTGATGGAGAATCAGTTCCGCATCGGGCTGGTGCGCATGGAGCGGGCCATCAAAGAAAAGATGAGCGTCTATCAGGAGCTTACGACGGCCATGCCGCACGACCTGATCAACGCCAAGCCGGTGATGGCAGCGATTCGGGAGTTTTTCGGCTCGTCGCAGCTTTCGCAGTTTATGGACCAGACCAATCCGCTGTCGGAGATTACGCACAAGCGCCGCCTTTCCGCACTGGGACCGGGCGGATTGAGCCGCGAGCGGGCGGGCTTCGAGGTGCGCGACGTGCATCCGACGCACTACGGGCGCATCTGCCCCATCGAGACGCCGGAAGGCCCGAACATCGGCCTGATCAGCTCGCTGAGCTGCTTTGCGCGCATTAATGAGTACGGGTTTATCGAGTCGCCCTACCGCAAGGTGAAGGATTCGCGGATTCTGGATTTCGTGGAGATTGTCAACGCCGGCGACAGCGGCCTGAGAGTGGGCGACCACATCGAAAAGGAAGAGGCTGCGCGGCTCAACGCTGGGCTGAAGAAGTCGGGTAAGCGGCAGATCGAGCATATTCCGTACAGCTTCTATCTCTCAGCATGGGAAGAGGACCGGCACACCATCGCGCAGGCCAACATCGAGTTCAACGAAGAGGGGCAGATCACCGAAGACCTGGTGAACGCGCGCCGCATGGGGAACTTTGTGCTGGTGAACCGCGCTGAGGTGGACTACATCGACGTCTCGCCAAAGCAGCTTGTCTCGGTGGCCGCATCGCTGGTGCCGTTTCTGGAGCACGATGACGCTAACCGCGCGCTGATGGGCGCCAATATGCAGCGCCAGAGCGTGCCGCTGCTGGCGGCCGAGGCGCCGCTGGTGGGCACGGGGATGGAAGGCGTGACAGCGCGCGATTCGGGCGCAGTGATTCTGGCAAAGCGCAACGGCATTGTTGATTCGGTGGACTCGCAGCGCATCATCGTGCGCGTGGAGGGCGAGCATCACCCCACGCAGCTTTCGCGCGAGGTGGGTTCGGACATCTATACGCTGATCAAATTCAAGCGCTCGAATCAGAACACCTGCATCAATCAAAAGCCGGTTGTCCGCGAAGGCGATCGTGTGGTGAAGGGGCAGGTGATTGCCGACGGTCCGTGCACGGAGCGCGGCGAGTTAGCGCTGGGACGCAACGTGCTGGTGGGCTTCATGCCATGGCGCGGCTACAACTTCGAGGACGCGATTCTGATCAGCGAGAAGCTGGTTCGGGACGACTACTACACCTCGGTGCACATCGAGGAGTTCGAGATCGAGGCGCGCGACACCAAGCTGGGTCCGGAGGAAATTACGCGCGATATTCCCAACGTAAGCGAACATGCGCTGCGCGACCTGGACGAAAGCGGCGTAATCCGCATTGGCGCGCAAATCAAGCATGGCGACATCCTGGTGGGCAAAGTTACACCCAAGGGCGAGACGCAACTCACCCCAGAGGAAAAGCTGCTCCGCGCCATCTTCGGCGAGAAGGCCGGTGATGTGCGCGACGCGTCGTTGACCTGTCCTCCGGGGATTGAGGGCACGATTGTCGATGTGCGCATCTTCAGCCGCAAGGGCCAGGACAAGGACGAGAGGGCGAGGCAGATCGAGGCCGAGTATGTTTCCAAGCTGGAAAAGAACCTGGGCGACGAGATCCGCATTCTGACCGACGAGCGTCTGAAGCGCCTGGACGCGATCCTGGGCAGCAAAGAAGTGCTGGCAGATCTGCATGACGAGCGGACCAACAAGCGCCTGCTGACCAAGGGAGCGATTCTGGATCGCGAAACGATCGAGCGCATTTCGACCAAAAATCTGAAGCGCATTCGCTACACGGACAAGGACCCGCGAGTCAACGAGCAGATCGACGAGATCGAGGAGATGACCTCGCGGCAGATCGAAGTGCTGCGCAAAATCACCAATGAGAAGGTGATCAAGCTGCAGAAGGGCGATGAGCTGCCTCCGGGCGTAATCAAGCTGGTGAAAGTTTATGTGGCCATGAAGCGCAAGCTCTCGGTGGGCGACAAAATGGCCGGCCGGCACGGCAACAAGGGCGTAATCGCGCGCATTCTTCCCGAGGAAGACATGCCGTATCTGCCCGATGGAACGCCGGTGGAGATCATTCTCAACCCGCTGGGCGTGCCTTCGCGCATGAACGTGGGCCAGATTCTGGAGACGCATCTGGGCTGGGCCGCGCATGTGCTGGGCAAGAAGATAGCCGATCTGATTCGCGACAACAACGACGCCAAGTACACGCGCGAACTGATGAAGAAAGAGTTTGCCGGAACCGCAGTGTTGCGCCAATTGCTGGAGTTGGATGACGAGATGCTGGTACGCGTGGGCGCAGGAATGGAGCGCGGCATCTGGTTCGGGACGGCGGTCTTTGACGGAGCGAGGGAGGGCGAGATCAAGACACTGCTGGCCTCAGCCGGTTTGCCTTCATCGGGCAAGACGACCCTCTACGATGGTTTGACGGGCGAGCAGTTCGAGCAGCCGGTGACGGTGGGCTACATCTACATGCTCAAGCTTTCGCACCTGGTGGACGACAAGATTCACGCGCGTTCCATCGGGCCGTACTCGCTGATTACGCAACAGCCGTTGGGCGGCAAGGCGCAGTTTGGCGGGCAGCGATTTGGCGAGATGGAAGTGTGGGCGCTGGAGGCCTATGGCGCGGCTTACATCCTGCAGGAATTGCTGACCGCGAAGTCTGACGATGTGTATGGCCGAACCAAGATTTATGAGGCCATCGTAAAGGGCGAGGCGGCCATTGAGCCGGGCGTTCCGGAGTCGTTCAACGTGTTGATTCGCGAGTTGCAGTCGCTTTGCCTGGACGTGGAGTTGATCAAGCGCGCGGACCTCGTCAAGAAGTTGCCCACGCCGGAAGTGGCGGCAGTGGCCGATTAATAGCTGATTTAAGGGTTCTTCTTGAAAGCGGTAAACGCCGCTTCCCGGGAAGGAAGGATCCATAAAGAATCCCGGGAAAAGCCGCGGCGAGCACCGATGAGGCCCGCCAAGGAGGGTTGCCTTGTTCCGTTCGAACCCATTTGAGCTTTCAGGTCCCATCACCGATTTTGACGCAATCCGCATCATGCTGGCATCGCCGGAGAAGATCCGCAGTTGGTCGCATGGCGAGGTCACCAAGCCGGAGACGATCAACTACCGCACCTTCAAGCCGGAGCGCGACGGCCTTTTTTGCGCGCGCATCTTCGGGCCGGTGACGGACTGGGAGTGCCTGTGCGGCAAGTACAAGCGCATGAAGCACCGCGGCGTGATCTGCGACAAATGCGGTGTTGAGGTGACGGTGAGCAAGGTGCGCCGCGAGCGGATGGGCCACATCGAGCTGGCCTCTCCTTGTTCTCATGTTTGGTTCTTCAAGGGGCTTCCTTCGCGCATCGGGCACCTGCTGGACATTTCACTTCGCGATCTGGAAGCAATTCTTTACTTCGAGGCCTACGTGGTGGTCGATACTGGCGACGCGTCAGAAGTCAAGGAACGCGAGATTATCAAAGACGAAGCCAGATACCGCGACCTGGATACCAGGTTCCGTCCCTCGGGATTCAAGGCGATGATGGGCGCCGAGGCCATCAAGGAATTGCTCAAGCGAGTCAGCATCGACGAGCTGGGCATAGAACTGCGCGAAAGAATGAAGACGGAGACGTCAGCGCAGAAGAAGCTGAAGTATGCCAAGCGCCTGAAGGTGGTCGAGGCCTTCCGTAAGAGCGACAACAAGCCGCACTGGATGATTCTGGACGTGCTGCCGGTGATTCCTCCGGAGCTGCGTCCGCTGGTGCCGCTGGATGGCGGGCGCTTTGCCACCTCCGATTTGAACGATCTCTATCGCCGCGTGATCAACCGCAACAACCGGTTGAAGAAGCTGATGGACCTGCATGCGCCGGAAGTGATCGTGCGCAACGAGAAGCGCATGTTGCAGGAAGCAGTGGACGCGCTGTTCGACAACGGCCGCCGCGGCCGCGTGCTGCGCGGCGCCAACAACCGCCCGCTGAAGTCGCTCTCCGACACGCTGAAGGGCAAGCAGGGACGCTTCCGGCAGAATCTGCTGGGCAAGCGCGTGGATTACTCGGGTCGCTCGGTAATCGTGGTGGGCCCGGAGTTGAAGCTGCATCAGTGCGGATTGCCCAAGAAGATGGCGCTGGAGCTCTTCAAGCCATTCATCTATCATCGCCTGGAACAGACGGGCCACTGCACCACCATCAAGCAGGCCAAGGAGATGGTGGAGATGCAGGAATCGGTGGTGTGGGACATTCTTGAAGAGGTCATCAAGGACCACCCGGTGCTGCTGAACCGCGCGCCCACGCTGCATCGGCTGGGCATTCAGGCCTTTGAGCCGGTGCTGGTTGAAGGCAAGGCAATCAAGATCCACCCGCTGGTTTGCACGGCCTTCAACGCCGACTTCGACGGCGACCAGATGGCAGTGCATATTCCGCTGTCGCCGGAGGCACAGATCGAAGCCAGCGTGCTGATGCTGGCTACGCACAACATTCTTTCGCCGGCCTCGGGACAGCCGATCACCGTGCCCTCGCAGGACATGGTGCTGGGCCTTTACTACCTGACCAAGGCCAAGAAGAACGCGCGTGGCGAGGGCCGGGTCTTCGCCAATACGGAAGAGGTTCTGATGGCGCTGGAGGCCAGGGAAGTGGAGACGTTGTCGCCCATCCGCCTGCGCTACACGGGTAGAGTGATGGACCTGACCACGGCCTATGACGACCAGGACCTGACGCACATCGAGCCGGTGGAATTCAAGAGCCAGTACATCTCGACCACGGTGGGCCGCGTGATTCTGAACGACGCGCTGCCGGAGGGGATGCCTTACATCAACGGCCTGCTGAAGAAGAAGGGAATCGGGCAACTGGTGAACTATTGCAACCAGAACCTGGGCCTTGAGGTGACGGTGGGGATGCTGGATCGTATCAAGGACCTGGGCTTCCAGTACGCCACGCGCTCCGGGCTTTCCGTGGGCCTGGATGACATGGTGATTCCGGAAAGAAAATACTCGGTGGTGCGCGATGCCGACCTGAAGGTGGTCGAGGTCCAGAAGCAGTACATGGACGGCGCCATCACCAACGGCGAACGCTCCAACAAGGTGATTCAGATGTGGTCGGCGGTGACCGAAGAGGTGGCCGACGAGATGTTCGACAACATGAAGAAGGCGGACGAAGAGGGAGCCATGAACCCGATCTACATCATGGCTGACTCGGGCGCGCGCGGATCGAAGCAGCAGATTCGTCAGCTTTCGGGAATGCGCGGACTGATGGCCAAGCCTTCCGGCGAGGTGATTGAGACGCCCATCACGGCGAACTTCCGCGAAGGGTTGACGGTGCTGGAGTACTTCATCTCCACGCACGGCGCGCGCAAGGGGCTGGCGGATACGGCGCTGAAGACGGCCGATTCCGGTTACCTGACGCGGCGTCTGGTGGACGTAGCCCAGGACGTGATTGTGACGGAGTACGACTGCGGCACGGTCGAAGGGATTTACGTGGGCTCGATCGTCGAGTCGGGCGAAATTATCGAGGAGTTGAGGGACCGCGTCATCGGCCGCGTTTCGCTGGAGCGGATCAAGGACTACGACGGCAACGTGATAGTGGATGTGAACCAGCCGATTGACGAGGATATCTCCTCGGCAATCCAAGGCGCGGGCGTGGAGAAGGTGAAGATCCGCTCGGTGCTGACATGCGAATCGCGCCGCGGCGTCTGCGCGCTGTGCTACGGACGCAACCTGGGTACAGGACGCATGGTGGAGTTGGGCGAGACGGTGGGAGTGATCGCGGCGCAATCTATCGGCGAGCCAGGCACGCAGCTCACCATGCGTACCTTCCACGTAGGCGGCACTGCCAGCCGCGTGCAGGATAAGTCGCGCCTGGACGCCAAGAACAATGGCATGGTGCGTTTTATCAATCTGAATTATGTAGAGAGCAGGGACGGCACGCTGGTGGCCATGAACCGCAACGGTTCGATCGCCATTCAGGATGAGCGCGGCCGCGAAAAGGAGCGCTATCAGGTGGTCTACGGCGCGCGCCTCAAGGTGAAGGACGGCGAGCAGGTGAAGCTGGGCCAGTTGCTGGCCGAGTGGGACCCGTACACCTACGCCATTCTGACCGAGATTGGCGGTGCGGTGCAGTTCAAGGATTTGCAGGAAGGCATCACGCTGAACGAAGAGGTGGACGAAGTGACCGGCCTTTCCCGCTTGGTGGTGGCCGACTCTCCGGATGAGAAGCGGCAGCCGGCCTTTGTGGTGAAGAACTCCAAGGGCCACAAGCGGTACTTGTTGCCGCGCGGCGCTCACCTCATGGTGCAGGATGGCGAAGATGTGGGACCGGGCGATGTGCTGGCGAAGATTCCCAAGGAGAGTACGCGCACCAAGGACATCACAGGCGGCTTGCCTCGCGTGGTGGAGCTGTTTGAAGCGCGCAAACCGCGAGAGACGGCCATCATCAGCGAGATCGACGGCGTGGTGCGCTTCGGCGAGATTGCCAAGGGACAGCGCAAGATCTACGTGACTGCAGACAACGGCGACGAGAAGGAGTACCTGGTGCCGCGCGGCATCCACGTGAACGTGCAGGAAGGCGAGCGGCTGGGCGCGGGCGATCCGCTGATGGACGGCCCGCTTAATCCGCACGACATTCTGGATGTGCTGGGTGAGAAGGCGCTGCAGTCTTACCTGGTAAACGAAATTCAGGAAGTCTACAGGCTGCAGGGCGTGGCCATCAGCGACAAGCACATTGAAGTGATCGTGCGGCAGATGCTGCGCTGGGTGCGGATCGACGATGTGGGCGAAAGCAACTTCCTGCTGGAGCAGCAGGTGGACCGCTTCCGCTTCCGAGAGGAAAACGAGCGAGTGCTGGCCAACGGAGGCCGTCCGGCGACCGGTCGACCGCTGTTGCTGGGCATTACCAAGGCGTCTCTGTCGACCGAGAGCTTCATCTCCGCGGCCAGCTTCCAGGAGACGACGCGCGTGCTTACCGAGGCCAGCATCAACGGCGCAATTGATAATTTGCGCGGTTTGAAGGAGAACGTCATTGTCGGACGGCTGATTCCCGCCGGCACGGGCCTGGAGTACTACCGCAACGTTCAGCTCTCACCGGAGCTGGAGGAAGCAGCGGCCCGCGTGCAGCAGGAGGTTACGGCGGAGATCGAAGCCGCTGAGCGCGAACTGGAGTTGATGCGCCAGGAGGGCGAAGCCGAGGAGATGGCGGCCGAGTAGCCACCTGCGTTGTGGCCAGCGGCCTTCGGCAGAATACGCGCGAGGTTCGAGCGTCCATAATAATCAGTGAGCAACAGGCCCGGTGCAAGCCGGGCCTTTGTTATGCGCGGACCTCTGCAGTGAGTTCTGAATGCAGGCTTTGAGATAGACTCTTTTCGATTTGGCGCTTGGCGTTCTTAGCAGAATACATGGCGACATCCGCGACGTTGAGAAGTTCATCTCTGGTTACGCCGTCTTCGGGATAGAGGGCGATGCCCACGCTCGCCGAACCGGTTAATTCCAGACCATCTACATCAAACGGATCGTCTAAGCAGCGCTCCACGCGCTGCGCAATCTCCTCGACCTCGGCGCGGCTGCGCACCAAGGGGACCAGAGCGGCGAATTCATCGCCGCCCAGCCTGGCCAGCCTATCGTGGGGGCGCAGTTGGCGTTTCAGACGCAAGGCTACCTGCTGCAGATACTGGTCGCCAGCCTGATGCCCATGAGAATCGTTCACCAGTTTGAAGTTGTCGAGGTCGATGTAGATCAATCCGAAAATGGTCGCCTTGAAACGCGCTGCGTCGATCTGGGCGTCCAGCAGTTTTTCTAGGGAAAAGCGGTTGTGGATGTCGGTAAGCTGGTCGAATTCCGAGCGATGGAGTAGGTCGGAATAAAGACGGCGTGTCTCGATGGCCAGTGTGGCAAGGCCAGCCGCCATGGAAAGGGCTTCCGACTCAGTGGTGGAGGGTTTGGTAGTCGAGTCGAATGCGACATAAATGGCGCCAAGCGGCGGTCCGGCGCGTGCAGGAATCTTTTCCTGGGCTACGCGCTGAGTTGCAAGCTGCGGCGGGCACTTTCCCAATCGGGCGCCATCGGTTACTTCGCACCAGCAGGGAGCGCCCTGGAGCTGAAAAGCGACCAAGTCCGTGATTTGCTCGAGAATCTCAGCTAGTGGACGGGAGCCGTTAATGTCCTCCAGGATGTGGCCACGCCGCTGTTCTAGCTGGGCTAATGCAGACGTTTGACGGCGCACATTATGCTCCAAGGCCCATCCCCTGGCGATAACGGCGAAAACAATCAGAATCAGAGCGCAGACCACTATGGTCAGATTGCGAACGTTCAGCAGGGACGGCTTGGCGACGACCGTAATATCGTCGTTGGAGCGCAGCAGAATATTGAAGGGCACCTGGGCGATGAATGGGTTGGAGAGTTCCAGGACACAGATGCCCGTGACCCGGACCCTCGTGCCCACAGGAATTTCCCTGGCGGCCGTAAGCGGGCCGTTCGGGTGGCGCAAGATGGCTGAGAATTGTTTGCCGTCGGCGGCCAGCACCAACTCATCTTGTGAAGCTTCCCTGACTTCCGTTACCACCTGGCCTTCAATGGAAACCAGGTCGAGGTGATGGCCAGGAGAGTCATAGCCTCGCGGGGTGAGCGTCTGCCAGGTTGCCGGCAGCGGCGTGATGGGCGCAGGCATCATGCTGTCCCGGATTTCACCATGCGTCAGATTGATAAAGCCATCGTGGACATCGGGAAAGCCGGTTGCGTCCGCCGCATCGCCAATCCGCAAGGGTTTGTGAGTCTCGGTTGCGATCCAAATGCTCTTGTTGCCGTCTTGCAATACAACAGCTGAACCGGGCTGGTAATAGGTGATTGTTCCATGGACCCGGATCCTCGGCGTGGAATTGCGCAAATGGTAGACGGTAATCGCCCGATCCATCGGGGTGACGGGAAGGGACCATGGATCGGAGTTAGCGCGTTGGATAATCTTCACATACGAAAGTGATTGAATGTGCATCAGAATCCCGGTCTCGTGCATCTTGCTGTCGAATTCTTCCGAGGCGACCCCGGTGAGTTCCACTTCGGCATCCAGTAGGCTTTCCGGAGCGCCTGCATTGTCGCTGTCCACATTTGCATTAAAATAGCCTCCATCCATGAGCAACTCCAAGCGGATGAAATGCTCATCGGCTACCGCGCTCAACAGAAGGTCCGCTGCGTGGACCACGGCACGCACGGTAACCAGCTTGCAATCGGTTTCGGTGCGAATCATCTGATCAAAGGTGACCAGCTGCGGCGCCGGCAAGGCGCCGTGGCGCAGCACAGTGACACTATCGGCAACCACAATAGGATTGAAGCTGCCCTGCGTCTTTCCCCGCACCAGAACACGGTCGCCGGGAACCAGATGGAGATCGGTAGGATAATAAACATAGATGGCCGTGTCGCCGTCCTGCACAAACAATGTGCTCTCATAACCGCGGTAGTAAGTAACCGTGGCCTCAAAGGCGACCGGCATCCCCTTACTGGCCTCGGCATTGCTGAGGGCGTGGATGGCGCGCAGCGTGGTCAGCGAGGCTGGTGGCGCGGCCCAGGCAATCGATGCGCAGGCGAAGAGGATAGCGAACGTGGGAAGCGGTCTCTTCATCAGAAAGAGTCGGATTACACCGTTATTGTGATGTCTGGCCCTGCGAGTTCTTATCGGCAGAAAACACTGAACTAATTACTGCCACTGGTAACAGCCGGGAGCCAGAGCGTGACCAAAGACATGGATTATTAACGAGTTTTCACCTTACTTAAGGAAATCTGATTTAATGACCCTTGGGGGAGATGTTTATATGTCAAATTCCGCTGATATGACCGACCATGCACCGGCCTTCCCGCATTACGGTGCGCAGGCACAGCCTCCCCGGCGCATCCGGGTGATCGGCGTTCCGCTTGACCTGGGCGCCAGCCGCCGCGGGGTAGATATGGGGCCTTCGGCGGTGCGCGTAGCCGGGCTGGAGGCGCGGCTGGAGGCGCTGGGCCACGAGGTGACCGATGGGGGCAATATTCGCGTAGAGATCGCTGAGACGCAGACGGCAGGCAAGGAAAACGCGCACTATCTGAAACAGATTGCCCAGACCTGCACGCGCACCGCCGAGGCCGTGGTGAAGACCCTGGAGGAGGGAATAACGCCGCTGGTGCTAGGCGGAGACCACTCGCTGGCCGTTGGGTCGGTCTCCGGAGTGGCGGAGTTCTATCGACGCAAGGGAGAGAAGATCGGAGTGGTTTGGATCGACGCTCATTCGGACATCAACACTCCGGAGACATCGCCTTCGGGCAACGTGCACGGGATGCCGCTGGCCGCGCTGCTGGGGATGGGGCCGGAGGCGCTGACGAAGATCTTCGGCTACGCGCCCAAGATCGCGGCGGAAAACACGGCGCTGATCGGAGTGCGCGAGATCGACGCCGCTGAGCGGGAAACTATTCGCCGTGCCGGAGTGGCCGTGTATACCATGCGCGACATTGACGAGCGAGGCATGAGAGCGGTGATGGAAGAAGCCCTGCGCGCCGCCGGAGGCGGGACGGCCGGGTATCACGTCTCGATGGACATGGATTGGATCGATCCCGAGGACGCGCCGGGCGTGGGCACGCCGGTACGCGGCGGAGCAACCTACCGCGAGGCCCACCTGGCCATGGAGATCATTGCCGACCACGGGCGGCTGCTGAGCTTTGAGATCGTCGAGGTCAACCCGGTAATCGACGAGCACAACCGCACGGCGGACCTGGCGGTGGAGCTGGCCTGCTCGGCATTTGGGAAGAAGATTCTGTGACGGGCAAAAAGTCACGGTGCCTCACCGTTTATTCACGCTAAAATTCACATATGCCTGCCGTCGCGCTTTCGCCTCAAGTCCTGGCCAAGTACGAGCCCGTCATCGGTCTCGAGGTCCACGTGCAACTGCTCACCCGCACTAAGGCCTTCTGCGGTTGCCAGAATCATTTCGGCTCGGAGCCCAACACCAACATCTGCCCGGTATGCCTGGGGCTGCCGGGGGCATTGCCGGTGCTCAATTCCCAGGCTGTCGACTTCGCTACGCTGGCCTCGCTGGCCCTCAATTGCCAGGTGAGGGAGCGCTCCATCTTCGCGCGCAAGAACTACTTCTACCCAGACCTGCCCAAGGGCTACCAGATTTCGCAGTTCGACAGGCCCCTGGCCGAGCACGGTTGGATCGATGTGCCCACAGCCGACGGGAGCACAAAACGCATCGGCATCACTCGTCTGCACATGGAAGAGGACGCCGGCAAGAGCCTCCATGACGGCTTTGCCGACTCTGCCACGCGCACCTATCTGGACCTGAACCGCTGCGGCACGCCGCTGGCCGAGATCGTCTCCGATCCCGATATCCGCACTCCGGACGAGGCCTTCGAGTACCTCACCCGCTTGAAGGAAATCCTGCTCTACTGCGCCGTCTCCGACTGCAACATGGAGGAGGGTTCACTGCGTTGCGATGCCAATGTAAGTGTGCGCCCCAAGGGACAGGAAAAATTCGGCGCCAAGGTCGAAATCAAGAACGTCAACAGCTTTCGCTTCATCCGCACCGCTCTGGAGTACGAGATTGAGCGCCAGATCGAGGTTATCGAGACCGGAGGACGCATCTCGCAGGAGACCCGGCTGTGGAACGCGGACGAGGGACGCACCTATTCGATGAGATCGAAGGAGCAGGCACACGACTACCGCTACTTTCCCGAGCCGGACCTGCCGCCGCTGGTTGTTTCTCCGGAATTTCTGGCTGCGACGAAGAAAAGACTACCCGAATTGCCCGAAGCGCGCCGTAAACGCATGATTGCCGAGTACGAGCTGACTCCTAAGGATGCTGCCACGCTTACTGCGACAAAAGAAGGTGCGAACCGCTTTGAAGCCGCGGCCAAAACCGCGCGCAACCCGCGCCGCGTGGCCAATCTGCTGCTTAGCGAGCTGGGCGGACGCCTGAAGGCCCGGGGACTGGAGCAGGAACAGTCGCCGGTCTCGATGGCGGGCGTGGTTCAGGCTGCCGATCTGCTCGATGAGGGCAAGATCAGCTCCAGGCAGCTCAAACAGCTCTTCGATGTGTGCTTTGACAAAGGCGAGGATTTTGCGATGGTTTACGAGCGCGAGAAGCCGGAGCAGATTACCGATACCGGGGCAATCGAGTCACTGATTGATGAGGTCATCGCAGTCAACCCCAGGCAGGTGGAGCAGTATCGCGGCGGCAAGAAGACCCTGGCGGCCTTCTTTGTGGGCCAGGTGATGAAGGCCACGAAGGGCCAGGCCAACCCAGCGCTGCTCAACGAGCTGGTGACGAAAAAGCTGGACGGGTGAAGACCGCGGCATTCCACAAATGTCGCGGCCCTTCATTCTACTTTAGCTTCAGCTCGACCTCGAACTCCTTGCGCGCATCCCAGGAACTGACGGTTTTTACGGCGGATTTTTTGCCGTTCAGCTCCGCCCAGAGCTCATGTTCCTGGGCCATATTCACCCCGGCAAACCGGAACCGGCCCATCTCAGATGATGTGTAGCTGCGAATAGCCTTCGATTTCAAGTCCTTTAGAAAGACGGTGGCGCCGACCACCGGGTTGGAATTGCCGTCTACCACGTTGCCAAAGACCACGCGATTTCCCAGGTTCTGCGCCACGGCCGTAACCGGCCCCATACCAAATCCGTTATAGCCGTCCTGCAAGCCCAGGGGAACCAAACCTGCCGCCAGAAGGGCAAATGCTGCCCCGGCTGCCAAACTCGTGCGATTCAACCTCACTCTTCCTCCTCTTCCTCGTCGAGTAAATCCACATCATCCTCGTCCAGGCCACTGCTCACCCGCGTCAACTCCAGCGGATCAACGCCAACGACCTCATACTCGGTCCCACATTCATCGCAGACGATCACATCGCCTTCTGCCACCTCGTCCAATTCAATATCTAGAATATTCTCGCATTCAGTGCAATTGGCCATGGCAGCCTCCTCTCTTCTGATATCCGTATTCCATGATGACGGATAATTGAGATGCGACTCCGTTATTTTGCAGAAAGACCGGCCTCCGGTCAAGAGGCCAAAGCCTGAACGGCTCTGGGCCCCCCAAGAGGAAGAATACGCCATGAGACCGGCCGATAAGAGGAGCGCCTGGTCTGCGGAGGTGTTACGGGCAGAACCGCGATGATATGCGGAGAGTTAAAGCCGGCTGTCATTTATTAGTACATTCACCCGCTTTTCGGTTTACCCTTAAATGACCATCATGCCCAGGCTTGGTTCCACCCCGTTTGCATTTCCCGAGTTCCGAGGCGCTACCCGCAGCCTGGTTCTCTTGAACCTGGCTGCCTACTTTGCGTTGAAGCTCGCGGGGCTGGCATTTCCACACCAAGCAATTCCATTCTTTGACCGTTTCGGCTTTATTCCCAGCGCGTTCCTGCAGCACGGCTGGTTCTGGCAGCCCTTCACCTACAGCCTTGTCCATCCGACATTGTTGGGCACGCTCTTCGAGCTGCTCTCGCTGTGGTTCCTTGCTGGCTTTCTTGAGAGCTATCACACGCCGGGATGGGTCACCAGCCTCTACGCCATATCCGTGCTGGGAACAGCCGCTGCCGCAACCGCGATTTACGCGTGCAGCCACGCGCTGGGCTTTTCCGCAGGCACGGTTACGCTTTACGGATGCTTCGGGGGCATTTTTGGCCTTTTGGTGGCTATCGGCGTGCTTTACGGCGACACACAGTTTATGCTTTTTCCCCTGCCCATCGGCATCAAAGCTCGCTACCTGGTGGCCATCTATGCGCTGGTCGCCATCGCCATGCTGTTTTATGGCGTTCAGCAAATGTATGCCTTTGCCCAGCTGGGCGGTGCTCTGGCCGGCCTGCTCTACTTACTCCTGGCTCCGCGCCACGGCCTATCGTTGGGATTGAGCGAAATGTGGTATGCCCTGCGCAATCGCTACTACCGCTGGAAGCGCCGCCGCGCCGCACGCAAGTTTGAGGTCTATATGCGTTCCCAGGGGCGCTCCATTCACGTTGACGGCTATGGCCGTCCCATCGACGACGACCCGGACGACAAGAAGCATTGGAACTGAATCAGCACACTTTCGCCAATATCCGGTAAAATTATCGTTACATGGCCTTCAAAATAGCCTTTCTTTTTCCGGGGCAAGGTTCGCAGACAGTTGGCATGGGCCGCGAGCTTGCCGAGCGCTTTCCCGTTGCCCGCGATACCTTCGCCGAGGCAGACGAGGCCCTGGGCTTTCCGATTTCGAAGTTGATCTTTGAGGGGCCGGGGGGAGACCTCAGGCTGACGGAAAACACTCAGCCCGCCATTCTCACCACGAGCATTGCCACAATGCGCGTGCTGGCCCTGCACGGGATTGAGCCGGCGCTGGCCGCTGGCCACTCTCTGGGTGAGTGGAGCGCCCATGTGGCCGCCGGGACATACTCCTTTGCCGACGCCGTGCGCTCCGTCAAGGTGCGCGGACGGGCCATGCAACTGGCGGTGCCCGCCGGCCAGGGCGCCATGGCCGCCATCCTCTCTCTCAGCCCGGAACAGGTGACCGAGATCTGCACTGATGCCACACGGGAGACGGGCCTTACGGTCTCCGCCGCCAACTTCAACTCCCCCGGCCAGACGGTGATCTCTGGCGCCCTGGCGGCGGTGGAGAAGGCCTCCGAGCTGGCCAAGGCCAAAGGCGCCCGCCGCGCCATCATGCTCCCCGTCAGCGCTCCCTTCCATTGCGCCCTGATGCAGCCTGCCCAGGAGGAAGTAGCGCGAGTGCTGGGCGAGCTGACGCTGGCCGATCCCCGCTTCCCGGTGGCCGCCAACGTTATCGGCAACCTGGTCACGACTTCTAACGAGGTCCGCGACTGCCTCATCCGCCAGGTAACCGGTGCGGTGCGTTGGGTGGATTGCATGAAATCGATGATTGGCGCAGGAACTCAAGTCTTCATCGAACTCGCCCCCGGCACAGTGCTCTGCGGGCTGCTCAAGCAGATCGACCCCGAACAAAAGGCGCTGAATGTGGAAAATGCCGCCAGCCTGGAGAAGACGCTGACAGAGGTGATGGCCGCATAGTCTGGCGCATAAAGCCCAAAGGCTCCAGATTCCGGCCTATTTTTTAGTGGACTTTTCCGCTTCCTCGGCGAGTTGTTCGGAATACTTATAAGCGTTTTGCGAGTGTTCGTGAGCCTGCCGGCTGAGTTCGTGAGCGGTAGGATGATCTGCTTTGCCGTGGGATTCAGCGGCGACGGCGTGGGCGTGGGCTGCCAGGTTGTGAAGTTCCGCGGCTCGATCGTGTGTGCTCTGGGACATGACGTTCTCCTTGTAGGTTCGATGCAAAACGACAGGTAAAGACGCCGGTATGTTATTGCGATGACGGCATAAAGTGCGCATGCTCCGTCCTCGCCGCATTTCCACAATGAAGATGGCGCCTGCACTTCGAAAGCGTTTCTATTTCGCGCTGTCTGCCGGGTGCCCCAGGTCCCTCGCATTTGGGGACCTGGGAGACGACAAGCCCCTACGAAATCCCTCCAGGCCCCTCCAAAAACTGCACATCTTCCGGTGAAAAGGTCAAGGTGTGGTCATTCGGGTCATAGTCCAGATTGATCGCCTTGCTTTTTCGCTCGTTAACAAAGGTTCCGGTCTGGAGCATGTTGCCGATCATGCGCGCGGCGGCAATCCTGTGGCTGCGAATCTGGCCGTAATCGTTATCCGGGCTGTCCGGACTCCAGGCTGTTTCGAAACGCTCGAATGTGTAATTGTGGTGCTTCTCCGGATGCTTCTGCCAGTCCTTGTCATGGGTCCAGATGCCATAGGCAGCGGGAAGGTCGTTCTTTTCAAGAGCCTTGAAGAACGCGTTTACCGTCATTCTTCCCTGCAGGTGGTTGTTCCAATTCCAGGGCCAGTCTACCGGGCGTCCGGCCGCAAGCCAAAAGCCAACAAACAGCACAAAAAGCAGCCCCACCGCGCTGTACAGGATCACAACGCGGCGGCGTTCGCGGGCTTCGTTATACGCGGGAGCGTCAAGTAGGGTCATAGCGTTTCTTCCTCAAATTCAGAATACGGCACGAAAGGGACTAAGGGACCAGGGACTAGAAGTCATCTCATAAACAGTTTTGAAAGGGCATGGCTTTAGCCGTGCCGCAAAATGTCCAATAAAACCGAGGGCTTTAGCCCCCGAGGGACGTTTTGCACGGACCGAATGCCATTTATGAGATGGCTTCTAGCATCTGAACCAAAGCCAACGCAAAGAGTCCTTGTCCTTCCTGCATTTATTAGTTAGACACCACCAGCCAGCTTTCTGTTCCCTCAGTCCCTTAGTCCCTCAGTCCCTGCTGTACACCGTCCGGTTCTTCTCTGCCTGCCGCTCCAGGGCCAGCTCAATCAGCCGGGTGATCAGTTCCTTGTAGCTGAGCCCCGATGCCTCCCACAGCTTGGGGAACATGCTGATGCTGGTAAAACCGGGCATGGTGTTCACTTCGTTCAAAAAGATGCGCCGCTTGCCCTCCGGCTCCATCAGGAAGTCCACCCGCGCCAGGCCTGCCAGATCACAGGCGCGAAAGGCTGCCACGGCCAGCTCCCGTAGCTGCTTTGTCTGCGCTTTGTTTAACCGCGCGGGAATTACCGCTGTCGAGCCTTCGGAGAGGTACTTGGCCTCGTAATCGTAAAACTCCTTGCAGGGGATGATCTCGCCGACTACGCTAGCCTGTGGGTCGTCGTTGCCCAGCACAGCAACCTCGAACTCCCGTGCCTTGGCCTTTTTGCCGCCCACGCCCTGCTCTACGATCAGCTTGCGGTCATATATGGCGGCCAGGTCCAGTGCCGGCCCCAACTCCTTACGGTTGTGGGCCTTGGAGATGCCCACCGATGAGCCTAGGTTCGCCGGCTTCACAAACACCGGGTACTGGAGTGCCGCTTCAACCTGCGCGATGACCTTGCGCGGTGCCTCTTCCCACTCCGCCCGGAGCACGGTAACGTGCCTGACGATAGGCAGCTTGGCCTGGGCAAAAAGCCGTTTCATCACGTCCTTGTCCATGCCCGCCGCCGAGCCCAGCACGCCTGAGCCGACATAGGCAATCCCCGCCAGCTCGAAAAGTCCCTGAATAGTCCCATCCTCGCCAAAGGTTCCGTGGAGCACGGGAAAGACCACGTCAAGGGTTTGGCCGCCCAGCGCCGCATGGCTATCCAAAGCCGCCGTTCCGCCCCGAGCCAGCGCCGTCTCCGGTTCTGGCGCCAACAGCGCAGGCTGCCCCTCAGCCAGCACACGCGCTCCCGGCGTGGCCGCCGGATCGCCTGCCCGCAGCTTAGTTGGCACTGCTGCATCGGCCCCGGCCCCCTCCAGCAGCCCCTGCGCCGCCCCTGAGGTCAGCCAGTGACCGGCCTTGTTGATGCCGATCGGCACTACGTCAAACTTAGTGTGATCAATCGATTGCAAAATCGAAGCTGCCGAGAGCAGCGAAACCTCGTGCTCCCCGCTCCGTCCGCCAAACAGAATCCCAACTCGCAGCTTTTTTGCCATTTCATATTTCATTCTAATGGTGTTATGCGATTGGCTTGTTGTTCACACAGATTACTGGCTCTGGAATATGAACAATACGCTTGACTCTATAGTGAATAAAGAGCGAAAATCGGGGGCATCATGAGCACAGATTTGAAGATCGACGAAATCGGCTACTGGTCGGAGATAAAACTCTCTATTCTTGAGGAATACGCCAAGCCTTACAATCAAATTCTCAGGTCGCACAACCTGCATCCAAATTATGTCGATGGGTTTGCCGGAGCCGGACACCACAAGGCAAAAGGGTCTGAACGAGTCATCGACGGCAGCCCTACACGGGCCTTGAACGTTGACCCTTCTTTTGATTCGTTTTACTTTGTGGACAGTGACGAGGGACGAGTTTCGGAATTGCAGAAGTTGTCGATAGGCAGGTCAAATGTCCACGTACATCACGGGGATTGCAACAAAGTTCTCATCAGCGAGGTTTTTCCGAAGATCAGCTATGCAAACCGTCAGCGAGCACTTTGCATCCTTGACCCTTATGGACTCGATCTCGATTGGCAGGTCATTCAGGTAGCAGGTAAGTCCAAAGTAACCGAGATATTCTTGAACTTCCCTGTTATGGACATGAATCGAAATGTCTTCTGGCGCAACTATGATCGTGTTTCTTCATCAAATCAAGAACGCATGACACGATTCTGGGGCGACGATTCTTGGAAAGACGCAGCCTACACAACCACACAAGGGCTCTTCGAGGAGATGCAAGAGAAGAATCCGATCGATGATGTTGTTGAAGCTTTCCGGAGCCGACTGAAGAAGACAGCAGGATTTCAACATGTTCCTTCGCCGATGCCGATGCGCAATAGCAAAGGGGCCGTCGTCTACTTCCTGTTCTTTGCTGCCCAACAGCCAGCCGCTGATAAGATTGTCAAAGATATTTTCGCCAAGTACGCACACTACGGAGAGATTCCGAATGGCTGAGCATTCCACAATTGAATGGACAGACGCGACCTGGAACCCGGTGCGTGGTTGCACAAAGATCAGTCCCGGATGTAAACACTGTTACGCAGAGGTCTTTGCGGAGCGGTTTCGCGGCGTGCCGGGCCATCCTTACGAGCAGGGCTTCGATCTGCGCCTGGTTCCGGAGAAGCTCGGCGATCCTTTGCGCTGGCAGACTCCAAAAATGATCTTTGTGAACTCCATGAGCGACCTCTTTCATCAGGGAGTTCCGGACGAGTACATTGAAGCGGTTGCCACGGTGATGGTCAGAGCCAAGTGGCACACCTACCAGATTCTGACAAAACGTTCTGCCCGCATGGCGAATATGTTGTGTGGTCGTTTACGCTTTGCTGCCTCGGCTCCGCACATCTGGTGGGGAGTGAGCGTAGAAAACAAGGAGCATGGCCTTCCGCGCCTCAGCGATTTGCAAAAGTCACCTGCTACAGTCAGGTTCCTGTCCATTGAGCCTCTTCTTGAAGACTTGGGGCGCATGAATTTGAGCGGAATTCACTGGGTCATCGTGGGTGGTGAAAGCGGCCACGGTGCCAGACTATTGAAAAAGGAATGGGTTACTTCCATTCGCGATCAGTGTAATGATGCTGGAATCCCTTTCTTTTTCAAACAATGGGGCGGAGTCCAGAAAAAGCGCGCAGGCCGGGCACTAGACGGGCAAACGTATGATGGCTTCCCAGTGAGAATCAGCAACCCCGTTGCTCCGGCTACAACTGCTTTGAATTGGGCGAGGGAAATTCAAGATGGATTCGCCGCAAGTCGAGGGCTCCTCCCAGTATTGGCGTGATTCTCACAATATCTTCTTCTAGTCCCGCTACGGACAGGTATTCCAAGGGGCTATACTCGATTGCTGAGCGTCTAACTCAGAAGAGGCGATCCGTATTAGACTGTGGGCAGCGATTGTACCTCGAAGGAGGAATTCGCATGAATAATCGGAAAATGGCGATATGGATGACCGCCGGAGCGCTGCTGCTGGCGGCGCAGGCGTTTTCACAGAGTGAACAAGCTAATGGAAAGGGACGGGCGGTAGTGACGGTTCTCGCCAAACAGCATGGTGCGGCAACCACAGAAATCTCCCAGAAGGACGTGAGCATCAAGGTGAATGGAAAACCCGCACTGGTCACTCGTTGGGCGCCGCTGCGCGGGCCGGATGCCAGGCTGGAACTGGTGCTGCTGATTGACAGTTCAGGAATTAGCAGCCTGGGATCCCAGTTCGGTGACATTGAGCATTTCATCAACGGCCTGCCGCCGAACACGAAGGCCGCTATCGCGTATATGCGGAATGGGAGTGCAGTTTTTGCCGGTCCTCTGACCGCGGATCACGCCGAGGTGCTGCGCGCGCTTCACCTGCCTGGAGGCTCACCAGGCTCGAGCGCCAGTCCCTACTTCTGCCTCTCCGAGCTTGCCAAACACTGGCCTTCGGGTGATCGCGGAGCACGGCGCGAGGTAGTAATGGTGACCAATGGCGTGGATAACTATCTGCCGGAGCTCAACCTCGATGATCCTTATGTCTTGGCCGCAATTGACGACTCGGTCCGCGCGGGCCTGGTGGTCTACTCGATCTACTGGCAAAATCAAGGCCCTGCACTTACCTCTTACGGTGAAAATACCGGTCAGAGCCTTTTGATTGAAGTGACCGAGGAGACAGGCGGCAAGAACTTATGGACGGGAATGGGCAACCCCGTTTCCCTGCAGCCGTTTTTTGAGGAGCTCGCCCGCCGCCTGGAAAATCAGTACGAGTTGGACTTTTCCACCAGCCTAAACGGCAAACCGGCCGCCGAAACCTTGAAGGTAAAGTTAGACGGGTTAGCGGTTGAAGTGACGGCTCCGAAGCAGGTGTTGGTCAAGCAGGCGAGCGCAGCGGAGTAAGGGCGACAGACCTTCTATTTCCGGATGTAACCTCACGATGCGGTCCATCCCCCATCCGCACGTATACTCTTGTGTAGTTTCCAAAAGATGTTTTTCTGAGCGGGGGCGCGATGAGATTACCGGCAAGATGTGTTTGGTTCTGTGTGTTGGCGGTAACTGTGCCTGGCGTATTTGCGGCGTGTGCGCAAACCGCGGATCATCCACGGTTGATGGCGCAGGTGGCTTCCGGCCAGGTGATCGCCTGCGCATATTCTCCGGATGGCCGCTCGGTAATGACCGGCGGCAGGGAAGGCATGGCGCGGCTCTGGGATGCGGCGACCGGTGAGGAGCTTCAATCCTTCCAGGGAGAAGCGTGGATCAGGCGTGTGGCCTTCTCCTTAGACCACCGGAGAGTGCTCACCGTCAGCGGCGTCGATAACAAGGTCGCGGTGCAGTTGTGGGATGTGGCGACCGGCAAGGAACTGGGGCGGATCTCGCCGCCGGCGGGCAAGCTGATCTTAGGGCTCGCTTCTCTCGATAGCAGTACGGTGGCCACGGTGAGTCAGGTGTCAACCGGCGAGCAAGGGGAAAAGTTGCCGGCTCCGGGCGCAACCAGGATCCAGTTTTGGAATCTGCTGACAGGCCAGGAACTCAAGCATTTCCTGGTGCCCGGCGCGGATGCCGGCGGGGTGCGTTCCGTCCTGTCTCCGGACGGCAACAAGCTGTTCACGGGAGATTTCGACGGGCCCCGGCTATGGGATGTTGAGTCCGGCAAGCTGCTGCGCCAGTACCCTAACAACTCTGAAGTCGTGAGCGCCGCTGCTTTTTCCGCCGATGGGCGCAGGGTGGTCTGGGGCACGATCCAAGGTAATGTCTGGCTGTGGGACGTGGAAACGGGCAAGCAAGTCCAGCACTTTTCCGGGACTGGAATCAATAATTACATCGGGACGGTGCTGTCCGTAGCCCTTTCTCCGGATGGGCACCGCGTGCTGACGGCGACCAATGACGATCAGGTCAGGGTTTGGGACGTGGAAACGGGAAATGAACTCAAGCGCATTCAGGCTTCCGATGACCGCATTAACGAATCGGTGAACTGCGCGGACTATTCTCCGGACGGGCGCCAGATGCTCACCGCCGCCGATGACCAGACAGCCCGGCTGTGGGATGTGGAAACAGGCAAAGAGCTCCACCGTCTGGTGGGGGTGGCTGCCCCGGTCGCTTCCCTGGCTTTCGCTGCCGATAGGCCCGGGATTCTGATGGTAAGCAGAACCGGAATGGCCTGGAGGATGGGTGCGGAGAGCGGTAAGGTACCGACATCACCCGTGGCGGCAAAGAAGGAAAATGCGCCGCCTGCGGCAGCCTCCATGAGCGAATCCACGATTCCGCTGCCAGTAAAAAGCGGCGATGGGAGGTATGTGTCCGTCGTGACCCTTTCTGCGGACGGCCGCCGGGTCTTCATGGGATATTTTCACGGCGAGCAGGGTGTATGGGATGTAGAAACGGGCAAACAGATTCAATGTTTCGATCAGCATGTTTCCGGCTCTATCTTTGCCGCGAATTTTTCTCCGGATGGACGCCTGCTGCTGACCTCGAACGACGGGCCAGAGGCCTCGCTGTGGGATGTTCAGACAGGAAAGGAAGTTCAGCACTTCACGGTAAATCCAGGATGGCGTCCACGTTTACTTTACCCCGAGGGGGATAACCGCGACACGGTAGCGAATCTGGCCTTGTCTCCGAATGGCCGATGGGCGCTCACATCAGACTGGGAAGGATCGACCCGGCTGTGGAATGTGAAGACGGGCTCGCAACAGCGGGTTATCAAGGTGCACACTTTAAATCTTCTGGCCGTCGGCTTTTCTCCGGATTCGCTGAAGATAATCACGGAGAATGCGGACAAGTCGGCCACGTTGCTGGATGTGAAGACGGGAAATGAGCTTCAGCACTTTGGGACAGCTTCCAGTCCATCATTTTCCGCGGATGGCAGCAGGGTGCTGCTAGGCCTTTCGGTGTGGGATGTGGCGACGGGCAAGGAGCTGCGGCGCTTCGCGGCGCCCTTTGGCACTGAGCCGTTTGGAACGCTGTCCCCGGATGGGCGCAGAGTGCTGATTGGCAGCGGCGACGGCACGACGAAGCTGTTGGACGTGGACACCGGCAATGAACTCGCCAGCCTGTACGGTTTTCAGGACGGCAGTTGGGCGGTGGTCGATCCCCAAGGCCGCTTCGACACCGACAAAATTGAAGGCAACATTGCGCTGCACTGGGTGATTGACGGTGATCCGATGCGGGTCTTGCCGCTGGCTGCCTTCAAGGCTCGTTTTTACACGCCGGGCCTGCTCAAGCGCATTCTCAGCGGCGAGAAGCTGGCGCCCGCTCAATAGAGCTTCTTGATTGGGAGTTGTATGCAGCTTGAGCTCCGCGGCGTAGCAGTGAGCCAGTATACTTGGTGCGCAGAATTCGGGCTGCTTTTTGGGTAACGATGGAGGCGCGTTATGCGGCTTCTGGCAAGATATCTGTGTCTCTGCATGCCGGCGCTGATGGTGCTTGGTGTATTTACAGCTGGCGCGCAGACGGCCCACCGCCCGCAGTTGATGGTTCAACTGGGGCACTCGAACTGGGTCACTTCCGTGACCTTCTCGCCCGATGGCCGCACTGTCCTGACGGCAAGCTATGACAAGACGGCGCGGCTTTGGGATGCGTCCAGCGGCAGGGAACTGCGCCGGTTCCTGGGCCACACCGGCTGGGTCAACTCGGCTGTGTTTTCGCCGGACGGCCGCACCGTTTTGACGGGAAGCGACGACGAGACAGCGCGGCTGTGGAATGCGTCCAGCGGCAGAGAACTACGCCGGTTTGCAGGCCATACCAACAGAATTACCTCCGTGGCCTTTTCGCCCGATGGCCGCAAGGTGCTGACGGGAAGCGAAGACAATACGGCGCGGTTGTGGGATGCGGCTAGCGGCAAGGAACTGCACCGGTTCCTGGGCCACACCGGCTATGTTGACGCGGTGGCTTTCTCGCACGACGGCCGGTTGGTGCTGACGGGAAGCTATGACGATACGGCCCGCCTTTGGGACGCGGCCACGGGCAAGGAACTGCGCCGGCTTGAAGGTCATTCCAATGTAGTGGCCTCGGTCGCCTTTTCTCCGGATGGTCGCAGGATTCTCACTGCCAGTTGGGACGGTACAGTGCGGTTGTGGGATGCAACCAGCGGCAAGGAGTCGCTGGGGCTGGAAACCACCTCCGACTTCATCTTTGATGCAGCGTTTTCCCATGATGGACGCACCGTGTTGGCGAACGGCGGAAACCACACCGCCTGTGTGTGGGACGCGGCCAGCGGCAAGGAGCTAATGCGGTTTGTCGGATTTACAGCGCCTGTCAACTCGGTGGCCTTTGCGCCGGATGGCCGGACGGCGTTGACCGGGAGCCCGGAGAACGACGGCGCGCGGCTGTGGGATGTGCGCAGCGGCAAGGAGATTCGGCGATTCGAGGGGCGGTCCGCCTGGGTCATTTCGGTGGCCTTCTCTCCTGATGCGCGTTTCATTCTTGCAGGCCAGGCCGACAGCGCGGCGCGGCTGTGGGACATCGGAAGTGGACGGCAGGTACAGCGGTTCGTCGTTAAAGCAGACTACGAAGGAGAAACTACCTGGATCAGATCGGTGGCATTTTCAGGCGATGGCCGAACCGCGCTCACGGCAGACGTGGGGACTGCGCAGATGTGGGATCTGGCCAGCGGCCGGGAGATACGACGGTTCGAAGGTAACTCAGGTTCCGTCGATGCGGTGGCGTTCTCGCGCGATAGCCGATCCGTGCTGACCGGGGACTCGGACGGTACAACGCGGCTATGGGACGCGCAAAGCGGGAAGGAAATCTGGCGCTTCAAAGGCGAGCAGTTTTTCGACGGTCATGGATACCGTTCCCAACCTGTTAATGCAGTGGCCTTCTCGCCCGATGGCCGGTACGTGGCGACGGGAAGCTCGGACGAAAAGGCGCGGTTGCTGGATGCGACCAACGGCAAGCTGCTGCGGCTCTTCGCGGGACATTCCGGAGAGATCGAGACGGTGGCCTTTTCGCCCGATGGCCAGACCATATTGACCGGCAGCTTCGACAAGACAGCGCGGATATGGGACACGGCAACAGGCAAGGAACTGCGGCGCTTCGAGGGGCATGCGGATTGGGTCTCTTCGGTGGCCTTCTCCCCCGATGGCCACTACGTACTGACCGGCAGCTATGACAATACGGCGCGGCTGTGGGAGGCGGCCAGCGGCAAGCTGGTGCGCGAGTACCGCGGACATCTGGGCCAGATCTGGTTGGCGGTCTTTTCGCCCGATGGCCGGTACGTGCTGACAGGAAGCATGGACGGGACGGCGCGCCTGTGGGAGAGCAAAACCGGAAAGGAAGTGGCCGTGCTCATCGGCTTCAAAGACGGCGGCTGGGCGGTGGTCGATCCCGATGGCCGTTTCGATACCGGAAACCTGGGTGCCGGCGCGCCCTTGCATTGGATTGCAACCGGCAACCCGATGCGAACCTTGCCGCTGGCGGCTTTCAAGGACCGTTTTTACACGCCGGGCCTGCTCAAGCGCATTCTCGGCGGCGAAAAACTGCCATTCGTTCAATGACGGACGGAATGTGGGATCATGCGGGGGCATTGCTACTTACTTTTCCGCGGCTTATTAGCAGTTTCTCTGTGAGCAATGGAGGTGGGATGTGAGGCTTTCGGCAAAGACTTCTCTGGTTTGCGTTTTCCTGTTACTCGGACTTGGAGCAAACGCGGGGAACACGCAATCGGCCAACTCCATGGTGAACTCCGTGGTTTTTTCTCACGATGGGCGTATGGTGCTGACCGGCAGCGAGGACCACTTCGCGCGTTTGTACGATGCGGCCAGCGGCAAGCTGTTGCGGCGGTTCGTGGGGCATTCCGACGGAGTGATTTCCGTGGCCTTCTCGCCCGATGGCCGCTTCGTGCTGACAGGCGGCCGCGATGCGACAGCGCGGCTCTGGGATGCGGCTACGGGACGGGAGTTGCGGCGATTGGAAGGGCACGAGGTTGCAGTCAATGCGGTCGCCTTTTCGCCCGATGGACGGCAACTGCTGACAGGTGGTTGGGACACGACGGTGCGGCTGTGGGACGCGGCCACGGGACTTGAGTTGCGGCTGCTGAAAGGACACACAGGCAACGTCGAGTCGGTGGCCTTCTCTCCCGATGGCCGGTATGTGCTGACCGGAAGCCAGGACGAGACCGCGCTCCTTTGGGATGCCGCTACCGGCAAGCAGTTGCGGATGTTCGAAGCCCATCCGGAAAACAAAGAACACTACACGAGTCGCCACCTTCCTTACGATGTCAAATCCGTTGCCTTCTCGCCCGATGGACGGCGCGTGATGGTTGCCACCCTGATCGAAGTGCAAATATGGGACGCGGCCAAAGGCAAGGAACTGCTTGTGTTCGACGCCAACGTGGAATCGGCTGCCTTTTCACCCGATGGCCGCTACATGCTGACGGGTGAACGCGACGCCAAGGCGCATCTCCGGGATGCGGCTACGGGACAGGAGGTGCGGCGGTTTGAAGGGCATACTGACAGCATAGAGTCGGTTGCCTTCTCTCCCGATGGCCGTTACGTCCTGACCGGCAGCGTGGATGGCACAGCCCGGCTATGGGATGCGGCCAGCGGCAAGGAGCTGAAGCAGCTTAAACCTGCATCGCGATTAGCGGTAGATTATGGATCCCGAGGTCAAAAGGCGAGACAAGCAACACCAAACTGACCCCACACCTTGAAAGGTCTTGACATTGTCCTGACAATCGATCATAATTAAAGTATCTACGGAGATTCTCATGGCCACTCAATCCATCCTGACCGAACGGCGCACTGAAAAGCTGGATGTGCGGGTGTCGCCCGCGGCAAAGGCCAAGCTGCAGGCGGCCGCATCGGCCGTTCATCGTTCGATGAGCGATTTTGTGATGGAGAGCGCTCTCTCCCGCGCCGAGGAGACCTTGGCCGAGCGCCGGGTCTTCGGCCTGGATGCGGAGAAGTGGGCCGCGTTTCAAGCGGCTCTCGATGCGCCCGCAAGACCATTGCCTCGTCTGCAAGCTCTGCTTGATGAACCGGGATTCTTCGACTCCGACGCGGCAAAATGATGGAGACTCACAGGATTGAGAAGCTCCGGCGCGATCATCCCATCGACGCCTTTGACTGCGGACAAGAGGATTTGAATCAATGGCTGCGAAAGCACGCGCTGCAGAATCAGGGCGCGGGTGCGGCGCAGACTTATGTCGGCCTGGTTGGCGAAGTTGTGATTGGCTATTACAGCCTGGCCGTTGGACAGATCGAGTACAACGATGCGCCGGAACGCTTGCGCAAGGGACTCGCCCGGCATCCAGTTCCGATCATGCTGCTGGCCCGCCTGGCTGTCGACAAGAACTGGCAGAAGAAAGGCGTGGGACGCGCGTTGCTGCGGGATGCCGTGCTCAGAACCATGCAGGCAGCCGATATCGCCGGGATTCGCGCGCTTGCCGTCCATGCAAAGGATGAGCAGGCGCGGCGGTATTATGAGCAATTCGATTTTGCCGCTTCACCGGCAGACCCGCTCCATCTGCTGGTGCTGCTGAAAGATATTCGCCGGCGCATGGGTGCCTAAAGGGCTGTCGCTCCGGCGCCAATTGTTAACCTGTCGCGCGCATCCCTCGATGCTAAACTAGCGTCACATGATCCTCCCGTTCGTCCGTGAGATCTTCGCGGAGCTGGAGCACTCGCCGGGATTTGAGCGCGTACGCAGGCATCTGAGCCAGGGTGCGGGGCGGAGGCGTGTGTCCGGGCTGACGTCTACCGCGCGGGCCATCTATCTGCCGCAGATGGCGCGGGCCGCGCGGCAGCCGGTGATTGTGGTGGTGGCCGACAACAAGGCTGCCGAGGCGCTGGAGCCGATGGTTCGCGCGGGGTGCGAGCTGACCGGCGCGGTGGACCCGGCGCTCGTGGTGCGGCTGCCGGCTCACGATGTGCTTCCCTTCGAAAATTTATCTCCTCATCCCGATGTGCAGGAGCAGCGGGCGGCCGCGCTGTGGAAGCTGGCCACCGGGACAGTGTCGATTTTGATTGCGCCGGTGGAGTCGGCGGCGCTGAAGCTCTTTGACCGTGATTACTACGCTGGCCTCGCGATGATGTTAAAGCGCGGCGAAGAGGTGGATGTGGAGGCGCTGACCGCGCACCTGGCCTCGGTGGGCTACACGCAGATGGACCTGGTGGAGATGCCGGGGCAGTTCACGCGGCGGGGCGGGATTCTGGATGTGTACTCTCCGGAGGCAGACCGCCCGGTGCGCATCGAGTTCTTCGGCGACGAGATTGAGACAATACGAAAATTTGATCCGGAGACACAGCGTTCTCAAACATCGTTAGATGAGGCGCTGCTATTGCCGCTGACCGAGACGCCGGTGACCGAGCGGCTGCTGGCCGCGGTGCATGGGCGGCTAAGCCGGCAGCGTGTAGTCGCGGAAGACGAGGAGATGGCCGCGGAGCTGGCCTCTGCCGGCGGAGTGAGCGTATTTCCAGGTTGGGAGTTTTTTTCGGCGGTGGCCGGTGCGGATAAATCGCTACTCGCCCTGCTGCCCAGGTGCGCGTTGTTTATTGAAGAGCCGGCGATGGTGCGCAACCAGATCGATCGCTGGTGGAACAAGGTCGAGCAGCGGCATGAAAGATCCGGAATAGGCTCGCTGATCCGGCCAGAGGACATCTATCTGCGGCCAGAGATGTTGACGGCGCAGTTAGACGCGCACATGGGGTTGGACCTGGATCAACTGGGCGTGGTGGATGTGTTGGATACGGACACGACGCTGGGCGAGATCGAGCTAAACACGCGGCCTACGCTGAGGTTTCATGGATCGATTCCGGCGCTTACCGAGCATTTGCGGACACTGATGGCCGGCGAGACGCGGATTGTGCTGGCCGCGCCGCACCATGGCGATGTGGAACGGCTGGCCACGGTGCTGCGCGAATACCAGATTCCTTATCGCCTCGGCAGCCGCAACCCTCATCCCGGCGAAACGATGCTGGACGAGTCGAGTTACCTGGCCGGTGACCTGCGCGTACCGGTGATTGTGCGCACGCCAGTGGCCTCGGGAGTTAGTTTTCTCGACTCGAATCTGATTTTGTTCGGGGCCAACGATCTATCCGACGAAGCCGATGTTGCAGCGCGGCCGGAGCCGAGGCGGTCGAAGACGGCGGCGTTTGTCTCGGACTTCCGCGACCTTGGAATCGGCGATTACGTGGTGCACGTGGAGCACGGCATCGCTCAATATCAGGGGCTCAAGGAAATTGTGCAGGACGGGCTGCCGATTGAGTTCATGGTTCTTGAGTTTGCCGAACAAGCCAAGTTGTATGTGCCGTTAACTCGGCTCGACCTGATCCAGAAGTATCGTTCGACGGATGCGGGCCCGGCGCCGGCGTTGAACAGGCTGGGCTCGCAACAGTGGAGCAAGACCAAGGCGCGGGTGCGCAAGGCCATGCAGGATATGGCCGAAGAGTTGTTGAAGTTATACGCCCAGCGGGCTACGGCGCAGGGAACCGCATTCTCCAAAGACAACGAATTTCAAAAGGAATTCGAGGACTCGTTCGACTACAGCGAGACTGACGACCAGATTACGGCGATTCGGGCCATCAAGTACGACATGGAATCGACCACGCCGATGGACCGGCTGCTGTGCGGCGATGTGGGCTACGGCAAAACCGAAGTGGCCATGCGGGCGGCTTTCAAGGCGGTGCAGGACGGTAAGCAAGTGGCGGTGCTGACCCCGACCACGGTTCTGAGCTTTCAACATTTCGAGACCTTCAAGAAGCGGTTTGCGCAGTTTCCCATCAACGTAGAGATGATCTCGCGCTTCAGAACGAAGAAAGAACAAAAAGATATTGTCGAGCGAGTCGCGACGGGCAAGGTTGATATCCTGATTGGCACGCACCGGCTGTTGTCGAAGGACATCAAGTTTCAGGATCTTGGCCTGCTGGTGGTGGATGAGGAGCAGCGCTTTGGCGTGCGCCACAAGGAGCGGCTGAAGCAACTGCGCAAGGAGATCGATGTGCTGGCCATGAGTGCAACGCCGATACCGCGCACGCTGCATATGTCTCTGGTGGGCTTGCGCGACATGAGCGTGATCGAGACGCCGCCCAAGGATCGCATGGCGATCCAAACGGTTGTCGCAAAGTACGACGAGAAGATTATTCGCTCGGCCATCGAGATGGAGTTGGAGCGCGGCGGGCAGGTGTACTTTGTGCATAACCGCGTGGAATCAATCTACGAAATCGCCGCGCGGATACAAGAATTAGTGCCGGCGGCGCGGGTCGCCGTGGGCCACGGGCAGATGAGCGAGACGGAGCTGGAGCGCGTAATGTTGGCCTTCATGCGCCACGAGTACGACGTGCTGGTGGCGACGACCATCATCGAGAACGGGCTGGATATTCCGCTGGCGAATACCATGCTGATTAATCGCGCTGACAAGCACGGACTGAGCGAGTTATATCAGCTGCGCGGGCGCGTGGGCCGCTCGAACCGGCGGGCTTATGCCTACCTGATGATTCCTCCGGAGAATGAGTTGACGGAGATTGCGCGACGGCGGCTGGCGGCGCTGAAGGAGTTCAGCGACCTGGGCGCGGGCTTCAAGATTGCGGCTCTTGACCTGGAGCTGCGCGGCGCGGGCAACATGCTGGGCGGCGAGCAGAGTGGACACATCGAGGCGGTGGGATTTGAGTTATATACATCGATGCTTGAAGCTACTGTAAAGGCGATGAAAGGCAAGACGAGCGAGGAGCGGCCGGCGATGCAACTGAACCTGGGTATTGCGCTGCGCATCGACGAAAGTTATGTGCCGGAGGAGAACCAGCGGCTGCGGCTCTACAAGAAGATCGCAGGCTCGGCGAGTGAGGCGGCGGTCAGCGAGGTGCGCGCCGAGATGGAAGACCGCTATGGCGCGCTGCCGGATGCGACAGTGTACTTGTTGGAGGCGGCGCTGATCAGGCTGGAATGCGAGCTGATTGGCATTGCACAGGTGGATCGCAGGCGCGCCGAGCTGCACATCCGCTTCAGGGAGGATGCGGACATCGACCCGCAACGCCTGATGCAGCTGGTGGAGCGCAATGCGAAACGGGGCGCTCAGTTCACGCCGCAAGGCCTGCTGAAGTATCCTTTGGTGGCTGCGCGATCCGATGAAGTTCTGCTGGAAATTCACGAATTGCTTTCTGAACTGGCTCCGGCTTTGGTGGGGAGCACATGAGAGTCTAACTCCGCTTTCTCACGCCTTCCACTTGATGTTGCAGCCGATAGACGGGCGCTGGTCCGTGGGCGCCGGCTTGCCGGCGAGCACTAAGTCGATGGCGGCGCGCAGGTCTTTGCCGGTGACGGGAATGCCGTTGCCGGGACGGCTTGCGTCGAACTGGCCGCGATAGACCAGGTGGAGATTGCCGTCGAAGAGAAAGAAATCAGGCGTGCAGGTGGCCTTGTAAGCGCGCGCGACTGCCTGCGTCTCGTCGTACAGATAGGGAAAATTGAAGCCGAGAGTTAGAGCCTGTTGCTTGAGCCCGGCGGGTGAGTCGGCGGGGTGTGTGGTTACATCGTTGCTGCTGATGGCGACGATGCCGATGGGCTTGCCGGCATAGTCCTTGCCCAGTGCAGCCAGCCCCTTCTCGATGTGCTTTACATAAGGGCAGTGGGCGCAGATGAACATTACCAGCAAAGCCTTCTGCCCGCGAAAGTCATCGCGGCGGACTGTCTTGCCGGTTACTACGCAAGTGAGTGCAAAGTCGGGGGCGGTGGTGCCCAGTTCCAGCATGGTGGATTCGGTGAGTGCCATGGTATTCTCCTCAATCAATCGGTTAGTGCAGATTAAACATTTCACAAGTTCTGAAAACAAAAACTTGAAAACACATTACAGAATGTAACTACATTATCGTTGGTAATTATAGTTCATAATTTTCTTATCTTTTTTGCTGATTTCCACTGCGAAATCTGGGCGAGAACCAGTGCTTCCCATTCCTTCACATGTGGCATCTGTTGACCTGAGAAGCACCGTTATGGAGTCAGGCTCGTCAAAGATTACGATGTTGTATTTGTCCAAGTTCAAATGTTCCTTTTGAAATACGGGCTCCGCAATTTTTACCCACTTCAAATATGCGCCCGGAAACTGCGTTTCATCGTTGCATTTGCCGTTTTCTGAATACGCAGCACACGTACCTAGCATCGGCATGGCAATGATTGCGGCCAACAGCAATTTTCTCATTGTAGAGATCCCTCCTCTCCATTTGACGTACTTCAAAACAGCGGCGTCTGTCTTCCCGGCATCGTCAGGCCGAAGTGCTCATAGGCCAGGTGCGTGGCGACGCGGCCGCGCGGCGTGCGGTCGAGAAATCCGATCTGGATGAGAAACGGCTCGTAGACCTCTTCGAGCGCGTCTTCCTCTTCGGCCAGGGTTGCGGCCAGCGTGCCCAGGCCTACCGGGCCGCCGTCGTATTTCTGCATGATGGTGAGCAGCAGGCGGCGGTCGATCTCATCAAAGCCGTGGGCGTCCACTTCCAGCATGGTAAGGGCGGCCTTGGCGGTGGGGTGATCAATCACGCCTGAGCCGCGCACCTGGGCGTAGTCGCGGACACGGCGCAGCAGTCGATTTGCAATCCTCGGCGTTCCGCGTGAACGCAGAGCGATCTCCGCAGCGCCGTCCTGATCGATGGGAATCTGCAACACCTCGGCTGAGCGCTTGACAATGACGCACAACTCTTCCTCGGTATAAAATTCCAGGCGCAGCAAAATGCCGAAACGCGAGCGTAGCGGTGAGCTGAGCAGGCCGGGCCTTGTGGTGGCGCCGATGAAGGTGAAGGGGCGAATCTCCATCACGTGGGTGCGCGCTGCCGGACCCTGGCCGATGATGATGTCCAGCTTGTAGTCCTCGAGGGCGGTGTAGAGTTTTTCTTCCAGCAGCGGCTGCATGCGGTGAATCTCGTCGAGGAAGAGCACCTGGCGCTCGCGCAGGTTGGTGAGAATGGCAGTAAGGTCGCCCTGGATTTGCAGGGCCGGGCCGGAGGTCTGCTGGAAGCCTACGTCGAGTTCATTGGCAATGATGGTGGCCAGGGTGGTCTTGCCCAGTCCCGGAGGGCCGGAAAGCAGCACGTGATCCAGCGCCTCGCCGCGGGACTTGGCGGCTTCCAGAGCGATGGTAAGTTGTTCTTTTGCCTTCGATTGGCCGATGAATTCGCCCAGCCATCGAGGGCGCAGTTTGAGTTCAAAGCCCTGTTCTTCGTCGGCGCGCGTGGCGCTGACCAGCCGTTCAGGCGTGTTGTCGCGGGCGATGGCCATCCTGAGGAGAAGTGTAGCCGGTGCAGGGTGCGCCGGGCAAAGAGCAGTTGGCTGTTATGCTTGCTGTTCAGCGGACCAAACAGCGCCCTAAACGCGGTCAATGAAAAGCGCGTGAGCAGTCAGCGAAATGCTTATTAACTGTTTTGATTCCGTATGTATAGGGACTCTTTAATGGGTTCGGCATGGGGTTATCGAAGGGCCTATAGTCGAATGTGGAAGATAATCTCCGGTTTCGCCAGGGGATGGCGGAGCCGTGGTTGTTGAAAACGCCAGGAGACCAAAATGTTCAATCGCTTCTGCCTCGGAGCGTTATTGCTTGCCGGCCTTACGTTGACCTTTACCAGTTGCAACATCTCTTCTGGGCTGGACTCCATTACGATTTCACCCAACACGGTTACGGTGACGTTGATGCCGCCGGGTGCTCCGCAGGGGCATGGCCAATTCACGGCTATCGGATACTATGGCCACGCAGGCCACCAGACAACCGTGGATATCACCGACCAGGTCACTTGGTCTTCCAGCCTTACCCAGGTGGCAACGATCAATAGTTCAGGATTAGCCACGGCTACAGGCTTCAATCCGGCTACCGGCGAGGAGTGGACAGGATTTACGAATATCACCGCCAGCGCGAAGGGATACAACGGAATAATTCTCAGCAATTCCGCGACCTTCACCGTGACAGCATGCACGGCTTGCGTAGACACCGATGTCTCCTCGGTCATCGTCATACCGGCTTCACAGACTGTTGCTACAGTGGGTGTTCCCATACAGTTTGAAGCGATCGGTTTAACAATCAGTGGCGCCTCGGTGCCACTGTCAAATACGGCAGGAATTAAGTGGACTTCCAGTGTCCCATCTATTGCCTCGATCAACGCGACTACGGGGGTGGCCACCTCAGTCGGATCGGGCACAACCACCATTACGGCCACCTTCACCAATACCGACGGCTCCGGCGCGGCCGGAAGCGCAACCCTGACAGTGGCCCCATCCGGCTCGCCTGAACCTCTGGTTTCGCTGGCCATTGTTCCGGCTTCGCAGACGCTCACGGCAGCCGGCCAGACCGCCGGATTTATCGCCATCGGCAGCACGTCCAACGGCTCGACGGTAAACCTGACCAACCAGACAGCCACAATCGGCACGGCAACCATCCAGGCGGCATCCTGGAAGTCCAGTGTTCCCTCGGTGGCTACTATCAACGCAGCTACCGGAGTGGCCACGTCCGTGACCAGCGGCACAACGGCGATTACGGCCGTCGCCACGAATCCGGACGGCACGGTGGTGACGGGAACGGCAATACTGACTGTGAACATCACTTCCTCAATAGAGCCCCTGGTCTCGCTGGCCATTGTTCCGGGCTCGCAGACGCTTACGGCGGCTGGCCAAACCGCCAATTTCATCGCCATCGGAACTACGTCTTCCGGCACAACGGTGAATCTGACTAACCATACAGCCACAATCGGCACGGCAACCATCCAGGCGGCATCCTGGAAGTCCAGTGTTCCCTCGGTGGCTACTGTCAACGCAGCTACCGGAGTAGCCACATCCGTTACGAACGGCACGACGGCGATAACGGCTACCGCATCAAATCCCGACGGAACAGTGGTAACGGGAGTCGCGACCCTGACCGTGAGCATTCCCGGCTCACCGGAGCCTCTGGCCTCGCTGGCTATTGTTCCTGGCTCACAGACGCTGACGGCAGCCAATCAGACCGCGGGGTTTATCGCTATCGGCACAACAACATACGGCACGACGGTGAACCTGACCAATACGACGGCAACAATCGGCACAGCAACCATCCAGGCGGCAACGTGGAGTTCAAGCATCCCCTCGGTGGCCACGATCAATGCAGCCACTGGAGTTGTTACGGCACATGTGAACGGCGTAACTGCGATTACGGCGATGGCCACAAATCCCGATGGCACGGTGGTGACGGGAGTCGCAACGCTGACCGTGAATATCACCTCCTCGATAGAACCTCTGGTCTCGCTGGCCATTGTTCCTTCTTCGCAGACGGTTACGCAGGGTAATCAGATCGTCGGGCTGATCGCCATCGGCACTACGTCCTCTGGCACAACGGTGAACCTGACCAACCAGACAGCCACAATCGGCACGGCAACCATCCAGCCTGCAGCCTGGAGTTCCAGCGTTCCCTCGGTGGCCACGGTCAATCCAACCACTGGAGTTGCCACATCCGTTGCGGCTGGCACGACGGCGATCACGGCAATTGCCAAGAATCCTGACGGCACTGTGGTGACAGGAGTCGCGACACTGACCGTCAACATTACAGGCTCGCCGGAGCCATTGGTATCGTTGGCCATCTCGCCATCCTCGCAGACGGTTCAGGTAGGTAATCAGACTGCTAATTTCATCGCCATCGGCACGCTGGGAAGTGGCGGTACGGTCAACCTGACCAATAAGTCGTATACCCTTCCGGGAACATCGCCGGCGGAGACGATTGCAGCTGCGGTCTGGAGTTCCAGCAACCCGGCAGTGGCCACCATTGATCCAGCTTTAGGAATCATCAATGCGAAGGCCGTCGGCGCAACTGCAATCACCGCCATCGCCACCAATCCCAACGACGGAACCGTGGTAACGGGAAGCGCAGTCTTGACGGTGACTGCCGCTGTGGAGCCTTGGGTGTCGCTGGTCATCGTTCCGGCCTCGCAGACCTCCCTGACAACCGGAACAACCGCCAATGTCAACTTCATCGCCATCGGAACAAACGCAGCGGGCGAAACGGTAAATGTGACGAGCGCGGCAGCCTGGAGTTCCAGCAACCCGGCGGTAGCCACGATATGCACTATTGGTTCTCCAGCTCCGTGCACGAGTTCGACGAACGGGGTAGCAACGCCATTGGGCGCCGGCGCAACCGCCATCATCGCCATGGTCGGTAATCCCGACGGCTCAGTGGTGACAGCCAGCGCGGCCTACACGGTAACGGTTCCTACCGTCACGGAGCCCTATGTATCGCTGGCTATTATTCCGGCATCGCAGTCGGTTTCGGCAGCCGGGCAACAAGCCCAGTACATTGCTCTCGGCACTACCGGCTCTGGCACAACCGTGGACTTGACGACTCAGGCAACCTGGAGTTCCAGCGTCCTCTCCGTGGCCACTATAACTGCTCCCGGGCAGGCCACTGCGGGAACTACTTCCGGCGCCTCGGCTATCACCGCCGAGTACGCTAATCTCAACCCCACTACCCACACACCAGACGGAACCGTAGTGACGGCAACCGCGGTCTTGAACGTGGCCATCGCAGGCTCGCCTGAAAAATTGATTTCGATGTTGATTCTTCCCAGCGCGCAATCGGTTGCGGCGGTTGGTCAACAGGCCCAGTTCCTGGCCATCGGAGACTTCTCTAACTCATACTCGAATCCGGGCGAACAGAATATGGCGGTCTCTCCCATGTCTACCGACTATACCGTCGCCTGGTTTTCGAGCAACCCGCAGGTAGCTGCGGTCAACTCATCCGGGGTAGTTACCGCAGAAGGTCAGGGCACGTCTGTCATCACGGCTGTCGCCACCAACAATACCGACCATAGCGGGACGACTGCCACGGCGACTTTTACAGTGACCGGTCCAGCCTCAGAGCCGATCTCTGCACTGACCATCTTCCCCAGCGCACAGTCGATTACGTTGCCGCTGCCCGGATCACCGCTTCAGACCGCCCAGTTTATCGCGATCGGAACCATTGGCAGCGGTGGGCCGCAGGAGAGCGTGACATCCCTGGTCAACTGGAGCTCCACAAATCCGCTGGTGGCCACCATCAATTCTGCCGGAGTTGCCACGGCGCTAAGCCAGGGCTCGACTACCATCACGGCTGTCGCAACCAACCCGGATCACACCATTGTGACGGCGACGGCAACCCTGACAGTTGCGAATGTGGTGGCGGAGCCTCTGCTTTCGATTTCAATCCTGCCTCCATCTCAATCACTGGCATCGCCGGGCCTAAGTACTCAGTTGATTGCGATCGGTACATTTTCGTCAGCTCCCATTACGCAAGACGTAACCAAGGGCATCAGCTCCTACCCGATTACGATTAGTTGGAGTTCCAGCAACCCAGCAGTGGCCACGGTTTGCACCACTGGCGTTGTCTGCCCAGCTACTGGGCACATATCACCCGGGCTGGTGTCGTCGGTTGGCCAGGGAACGGCAGCCATCACTGCCGTTGCGTCCAACCCCGACGGCACGCTGGTGACTTCCACGGTGCCTTTCACGGTGGTGGGAGGAACCTCGGAGCAGTTCTCCGCGTTGACCATTTATCCAGGCTCGCAGGCAGCTTCAGCGGTCTCTCAACAGAGCCAGTTTATTGTGATGGGCACTTCGGGCACCTCCGACCTTCAGTACGACGTGACCAACCTGGTTCAGTGGTGTTCCAGCAACGCGACAATTGCCAGCATTGTCAGCACGCTTCCCGGTTCAGCAACCTGCGCGAATACCACCGGAACAACGCCCGGCCTGGTCACAGCATTGTTCTCGGGAGCTACCACGATCACCGCGACATATACGAACCCTGACCACAGCCAAGTGATTGCGACTGCAAGTTACTCGGTTTCTATCGGAGCGGCGCCTGAGCCTTTGCTTTCGATCACGATTATTCCGGGCGGTATCACCGTTGGTCAGATTCTAGATTCCGGTAATTTTCTGGCCTTCGGAAACTACTCGACGACTCCAACCGTCCGCGATATCACCAACGAGGTGGTCTGGATCTCCTCCGCCCCGGATGTTTTCCCCATTGAGTCTGCGGGAGTTCCGGGAGCACAGGCCGGTGTTGCCACGGCCTATGGTGAAGGCAGCGTCACCATCATCGCTGAAATGGTGCGTCCGGCGATTTGCGCGACAAATCCCATCCCCACCCCGTCCGTATGTCTGGACAGCAACCCGGATGGCACAGTAGTGACCCAGACCGCGACGTTTTCTTGTCCCATAGGTCAATGCGGTCTGCCCGTAGCAGCACAACTGGCGACGCTGACCGTCTATAACGCAGGTCAGAACAGCACCACATGGCTGGTTACGGCGCCCTCCAACACAAACCCGGCATATTCGCTGATTCATTGCGGTCCAGCATCGCCCGGCGACGGTCTGGGTGCCTCTGTTTGCATCGGGACTTACCCCATTGGCTCTACGGTAACGCTGACGGAAACGGCGCCGGGGAGTTCCTTTGGTGGCTGGTCAGAGAACTGCGGTGGCTATAATCCAATTACAATGGTCTATACGCCCGACACATCACCAACCTGCACGATTACGCTCGACAGCAACGAAACCGTGGGAGCGATCTTCAACTGATAGGCATTTCTTGCCGGCAAAGCCGCTCTTCGGGGCGGCTTTGTTGCGTTTGGCAGTAATTTTTGGCTTGCTGCCCTACACGGGCGCGTTGACCTCAGGCCAGTAGCGGAAGCTGCGGAAGATGGCCTGGCCCTGGCCGCAGGCGTAAACCGCTGGGCGCACATCCAGGAAGCCGTCGAGAACATTGTGGTGCAAACCGGAGATTTCGGCCGATTCCGGGGTGCGCTTCCAGCTCTGGCCGGGGAGGCGGCAATAGAAATCGACTTCCTGGCGGTCATTGACGGCGCGGAGGGTGGCTCTGATTGCGCCTTGTTGCTGGCGGCTAGGGATGAAGCCATTGGCGTTGCGCGCGCCGATCCCTTCAGGCGAGATAACAATGCCGGCAGCGTGCTGGGGATTGTAAAAGAGCATCAGGCCAGCCTCGCAGCCGGGCGAAACTTCAACGTCAATCTCGACGGTGTACGAGTGACCGCCGACAGGTGTAGTCAGAGCGGAAGTGTCGGCCAGGGAGCTGCCTTTGGCTGCCAGAGTGAGGGCGCCGTTGCCGGTGGTGAAGCGGGTAGGATCAAACTCGTGCCAGAAGCCCCACTGAAGGCCGAGTTCGGGGCTGGTGAAGTTGTCGGATGGATCAAGAAAGGGCTGCTGGCTCGTGCCGGGAACCGGCATGGGAATCGCCGCATCCGCCGTAATGCCCGCGGGAACGCGGAACCAGCCGTCGGCGGTCCACTCGATGGGCAGCAGCATAAGCTGGCGGCCCAGCGAGCGGTAGCCGTTTTCATAGGAGTGGACGGTGATGAACCACTTGTCGTCCGGAGTATCGACGAGGCGGCCATGACCAAGCGAGAGCCAGCGGTCTTCGCGCGAGGGCGTGTGGATGATTGGGTTGTAGGGTGAGTACTCCCAGGGTCCATCGGCATGGCGGCTGCGCGCGGAGACAACGCCGTGGCTGGTGCCCGGGCCTGCGGTGCCGCCTTCGGCCACATTGAGGTAGAACCAGCCTTTGCGCTCCAGCAGCTTGGGACCTTCCAGGCAGGTACATTCCATGCGAATCGAGGCGGGCATGGGCCAGGCGTCGAAGACCTTGCGGGGTGGTGTCTTGACCGCCAGGCCGTCCGGCGTAAGCTCTGCCATGCGTCCGCCGTCCATGTACAGAAAACGGCGGCCATTCTCGCCAATGTGGGCGGGGTCAATAGCATTGATGCCGAGATTGATGGGTTCGCTCCAGGGACCGGTAGGGTGGTCGGCGTGAACCACGCGCAGACTGCCGTCGGCGGGAAAGTAGATGTAAAAGTGGCCCTGATATTCACAGAGGTAGGGAGCCCAGACCGTGCCGTAATAGCGATGCAGCGCGGCGGCAACCGGAAGCCAGTTGACTAGGTCGCGGGAGTGCCAGATGAGCAGCCCGGGAGCGTAATCGAAGCTGGAGTGGGTGAGATAGAAGTCGTCTCCAACACGAATAGGGCTGGCGTCAGGATGGTCTCCGCCCAGGATGGGATTACGATAAACGTTCGCGCTTTGCGCCAGGGCGAAACGGGATTTAAAGGTGTGGGCGAGGGCGGCGCAGGCGGCGGAGTTCAGGACAAAACGGCGGCGGGTCAACATGGCAGAGTCAGTGTAACGTCGCAGGGATGGTGGAGTACAGCGATTGAGCCGCCAATCAGGGACCGCCGTTTAGACTGGTAAGGTTGCCGGAGCATGATGACCCGCCGCTTTGCACGGATTCGCCGCTTTCAATTCAACCTGCCGCAGCGCATTGCCGCGGGGCTTCTGGCCGTCTTTCTTGTCCAGGGATTGTGGCTTACCACCCACCAGACGCTTTCCCAGGTTGATTACCAGTTTGCGGATTGCGGACGCGAGATGTGGGAACGGCCATCGTCGTTGGCCGGCAACTTTACCAGTTGCGGCAACATTCACGATGGCGTTCTTGCCTACCGGCTCGCCGGGCTGCCGCTGACGCTGAATCTGTTGGCCGAGCGCGTGCTGGACCACTTCCGTAAGCCTGAAGAGCGTGTGGCGCAAGTGGACGGCTGGTTGAGCACCTGGGAGCTGCGACACCAACTCACACACACGCTGCTGCTCCTCCGCCTGCCGTTTCTTGCCGCCGGATGCCTGCTGGGCGCGGGTCTGTGGTGGGTGACGCGGCGGCTCTACGGCAACCTGGGCGGCTACACGGCGCTCGGGCTTTACTGCTTTTCTCCCGCGATACTGCGTGCCTGCGTCACGCCCAACACCGAGGTACTCGCCGCGCTGGGGGTCTATGGCGGCGTCTACACCTGCATCGGCGTGGCGCATGCCATGCAGGGGCCGCGGCGGAAATGGCAACCGCGCATCGTGCTGCTGACGGCGGCCTTCGGGCTGGCGGCAGCCTCGCACATAGCCGCGCTGCTGGTTGTTGTTCTGCTTGGCCTGGCTGCCATGCTGTGGGTAGCCGAGGGCCGCAGAAGCCAGACGTTGCCGGTAGTGCTCATTGCAACAGTTGGGGCGCTGGTCTTCGTCTTTGCCTGCTATGGTTTCTCGCCGCACGCCTTCAGCTACCTCTTGCGCTCAAATGTCGCGCTCCTGTGGGTTTCTCTGGACCCGGCGCGGCGGTTCTTTTCCGCGCTGCCCAATGCTGGGATAACGGTAGCTTCCGCTGCCGCCGTGGCGTTGTTTGTAGTGCTAAGCAAGTCGCGCTACTTCGGCAATACGCTTCCGTTCTTATACGCCCTGATTTTGATCCTTCTTGTCATGACAGGTGCTCCAGGCGCCCCGTTGCTGTGGGCTCTGCCATTTCTGCTCACCTTTATCGGTGGAGTCTTCGCAGACGCCTACGAAGGGCCAAGGGGACGGCTGGCGCTGGGCGCTGCCGGCGCGATTCTGCTGCTGCAGGCGGTCGTCTGCGTGCTGAGCCTGCCAAAACTGCTGTAGGGCAAAATGCATCGTATGCGGGAAGGTTTCCCCAGCTCTGTGCCCATCAAAAACGAACAAAAACCGAGTCATAATTGCAATCGATTTCATGGCTGGCGCTAGGTGCAAAGGCTACAAGAGTAGACGCCCCTCGAAAGGGTTATTGAAGGCTCATAAAATCAAGCAAAATAAGGACTTATTTATTCTTATGGGCCTTGCTGAAACCCACTTTGGAGAGGTAAAATAAAGCATAGCCCACGCCAGGCCGGCCCCGCTTTTCCGGACCTTTTCCGACGCCTTCCGGCGGGCTTGAAAAGACCACTATGCCAGACGATCAGAATCCCCAACTCCCCCTCGAAGGCGGCATACCGCCCAACAGCGGCACCAATTTTCTCCCCATGAATATCGAAGAGGAGATGCGCCGCTCCTATCTCGCCTATTCCATGTCGGTGATCGTGGGGCGCGCGTTGCCGGATGCCCGCGACGGGTTGAAGCCCGTGCATCGCCGCATTCTCACCGCCATGGACCGCGAGGGTCTCCAGCACAACAAACGCTACTCCAAGTGCGCCGGCGTGGTGGGCGAGTGTTTGAAGAAGTATCACCCGCACGGCGACTCGGCCGTCTACGACGCGCTGGTTCGCATGGCGCAGCCGTGGTCGTTGCGTTATCCGCTGGTCGACGGACAGGGCAACTTCGGCTCGGTGGATGGCGATCCTCCGGCGGCCTACCGTTACACCGAGTGCCGCATGGAACGCATCGCCGAAGAGATGATGGCCGACATCGAGATGGAAACCGTCGACATGACGCCCAACTTCGATGAGACGACCGATGAACCGACGGTGCTGCCCACGCGGATTCCAACCCTGATTATCAATGGCTCCAGCGGAATTGCCGTCGGCATGGCCACCAACATTCCGCCGCACAATCTCACTGAAGTCGTCAACGCGGCCATCGAGCTGGTCAAGAATCCCAGTGCAGGACTCGCCGAAGTCCTCAAGCACGTGCAGGGTCCGGACTTCCCCACCGGCGGCTTTCTCTATGGCAAGAGCGGCATTGCGCAGGCATACAAGACCGGCCGCGGCCGCTTCCTCATGCGCGCCCGCACCGCTCTCGAAAGCCTGACCAAGGAAAAACAGGCAATCATCGTCACCGAGATTCCCTACCAGGTGAACAAGTCCAAACTCATCGAGCGCATTGCCGAGCTGGCCAACGACAAGACCATCGACGATATCTTTGACGTGCGCGACGAAAGCGACCGCGACGGCATGAGGATTGTCATCGAGCTCAAGCGCGGAGCGCAGCCGGAGATTGTGCTCAACCAGCTCTACAAGCACACCCAGATGCAGGAGAGCTTCTCCATGATCTTTCTCGCGGTGCTCAACGGGCAACCACGGGAGCTGCCCCTCGATGCCGCCATTCGCTGCTTCATCGATCATCGCATCGATGTTGTTCAGCGCCGCACGGTCTTCCTGCTGCGCAAGGCGCGAGAGCGCGAGCACATTCTGGAAGGCTACAAGATTGCCCTCGATAATCTCGACACGGTCATCAAGCTGATTCGCGCCTCGGCTTCGCGCGTTGAAGCGCGCGAGAATCTCTATGCCTGGGGCAAGGGCAAGGCAATTGTCATCAGCCTGGGCCGCGAGCGGCTGGCGCACGAGGAAAAAGGCCTCACGCTGCGCCAGATCGACGCCATTCTCGAACTGCAACTCTACAAGTTGACGCAGCTTTCCATCGACGAAATCCTGAACGAATTGAAACAGAAGCGCGAAGAGATCGCCGAGTATGAATCGATACTGGCCAGCGAGAAAAAGCTGCGCAAGGTCATCGTCAAGGAGCTTGAAGAGGTTCGCGATAAGTACGGCGACGCCCGCCGCACGCAAATCGTCGACGAGTCGGCAGAGATTCAGCTCGAAGACCTGATCGTCGACGAGCAGGTCGCGGTCACTGTAAGCCACCAGGGCTATCTCAAGCGCACGCCGATTTCCACTTATCGCCAGCAGCGCCGCGGCGGCACAGGCCGCACCGGCATGAAGACCCGCGAGGAAGATTTTGTCGCGCAGTTGATCGTGGATTCGACCCACGCCTTCCTGCTGTGCTTCACCAACTCCGGCCGCGTTTACTGGCTCAAGGTCTACGAGATTCCCGACGTGGGCGCGGCGGGCAAGGGCAAATCCATCCAGAGCCTGCTCGATCTCCAGCCGGGTGAAAATGTCCGCGCCATCCTGCCCGTGCGCGACCTCGAAGAAGAGGGCAAGTTCATCTTCTTCGCCACGCGCAACGGCACCGTCAAGAAGACCCCGCTCAAGGACTTCTCCAACGTGATGTCCCGCGGCATCATCGCCATCGGCATCGATGACGGCGACGAGCTGGTCAAGGCGCGCATTACCGACGGCAGCCAGATTATCTTTCTGGCCACGCATCTGGGCCTGGCCATTCGCTTCGACGAAAGCAACGTCCGCTCCATGGGCCGCCCGGCCTACGGCGTGCGCGGCATCGAGCTGCGCAAAAACGATTACGTCGTCGGCGTCGCCGTTACGCCCAAGAAGCACAAGCCGGGCGAGTTCCTGATTCTCTCCGTCACCGAAAACGGCTTCGGCAAGCGCACCAACGTCGAGGAGTACCGACTGCAAGCCCGCGGCGGCAAGGGTGTCAAGAACGTGGCCGTCACCCCGCGCATCGGCCGTGTCAGCGGCATTCAGTTGGTCGACGACACCTCGGAGCTGATGGTCATCAGCCAGTTCGGCAAGATCATCCGCATCGACACCAAGACCATCCGCGCCGCAGGCCGCGCCACCCAGGGCGTCCGCCTCCTCAACCTCGAAGCCGACGACAAGGTAGCCGCCGCCGTCATCATTCCTCCCGAGGAGCTGAACGGCAACAACCACGACGAGCCGGCGCTGTTGCAGTAAGGGTTTAGGACTCCCAGGTCTCGATTTTGAGGCCTGGGTACAGCGACAAAGTAAAGTGGATGTGAACCATGAGCACGGATAAGACAATTCGCAGGGTTACGGACCTCAAGGCGCAACGATTGGAGACTTATCGCTACTGGCAGAGTCGCTCCTGTGCCGAGCGCATGGAGGCTGTCGTGGAGATCGTCCGCGGAGCCTATCTCGCCAAAGGGATCGACATCGATCACCGGCCATCTGACAGAACCTTAGTCCGCGTCGAGCGCCCGAATTGGAAAGCGATCTGAAAGGCGAAGCAGAAAGGTGTTGTGACAGATGTTTAAGGATCAGAGAGACATCATCGCAGCCTTCAACGCCCACGGCGTAAAGTATCTTGTGATCGGTGGCCAAGCCGTTAGCATTCATGCCGATCCGCGAGGGACCAATGATCTAGACGTTTTCATCAAGGCCGACGAAGAGAACAGCAAGGCCGTCTTCGCCGCTCTGGCCGAGTACGGCGCTCCACTTGGCGGAATGACACCTGCCGACTTCAACGACAAAGCAACGACGGTTTTTCAGCTGGGTGTTGAGCCAGGCCGGATCGACATTTTGCAAGGCATTGCTGGAGTTCGATTTGATGAAGCCTGGGAGAGTCGAATCGAGAAACTCCTTGATGGCCAGACTCCGGCGCACGTCATTTCCCGCGAACATCTGATTCAAAACAAGCTCGCCGTAGGGCGGCTTCAGGATCTTGCCGACGTGGAAAAACTGCGCGAAACCGCTCTTGAAAAGTAATATCCAGTTTCACACCGTCCAGTCCTCCACCACCAGCCCCTTCACCCTTCCGAACTCCCGCGTATTCGCCGTAACCAGAATCAGATTCCGCGCAAACGCCTGTCCTGCGATCAGCGTGTCGTATTCGCCGATGCGCTGGCCTTTGCTTTCCAATTCAGCGCGAATCTCTCCGGCAGCCTGCGCATCCCGCTCGGTGTAGTCGAGTACGTCAACGGCGTTACTCAGAAACGCAACCAGACGGTTTGCATTCTGAGTGATGCGTTCGCTTTTTGCCACGCCGTACCAGAGTTCATGCGCAACGATGGAGGAAACGTGAGGGAGGATTTGGCGGGCGGTGGCCTGCGTGTAACGCCGTCGAATCAGAGGGGATGATCCGTTGATTAGTGCGATGCAGACGTTGGTATCGAGCAGGTAGTTCACTTGAAGTACTCACGAATCGGCGCAAGGTTCTGCTTGCGGCCCTCGGGAAAGATCGGGTCTGCACCCATCGCATCCATTCGCGCAAACAACTGCTCCGCTGTTTCCTTCCGAATCTTCGGCACTGGCTCCAGCAAAATACCGGCGCCCATTCGGCTTACACGCACCCGGTCGCCCTCAAAGCGAAACTCCTTGGGCAGACGCACAGCCTGGCTGCGGCCATTCCAAAACAGCTTGGCATTCGTCGGCTTTTTACTTGTACTCGCGCCAGTGGCCATCGCACCCTCCAGAAGGTATCTATCAATAGTATATACCAATATGCTCCTGACTTTTTGCATAGAATTACCTCTCTCCGGCGCACAATCAAATTCATCAGAAGGCAATACCGCTCCCGATCTTTGACAACGGTCTCGCTGATAGCTTAAAACAGCATCTTTTCGCCTCCGCTGCTTCCGCAACCCACTCATAAACCATGAGTTAGCTCCGCCGCAGACGATAATATGCAACAAAAGTTTATCCGATATTCGCCTTTTTTAACCAATAACCAAATCCAGTAACATCCGTTGATTCAATAATATAACCAATTCGCTATGGCGAATAAACAGCAAATATATAGCGAAACCAAAGCGCGGGGATTCCGGGGAAACCCCGGTTTTCCCTTGAAAACTCCTACGCCTTAACCAATCCGCTGTCCCACTCGCCGCGCTCGCGCAATGTGGCGATCTCCTGCCGAGCCATCTCCTGGGCGCGCACGTAATCCGGTTTGGCCACGCGGTTCAGAGGCATTTGTCCAGCTTCGAGTAGGATCCAGTGTCGCGGCCGCATATACGAGGCCAGGGAACGCGCGTGCCGGTCCAGTTCCTGACGGCTCAATTCCGCTCCGGGTCGCTTCTCCACCACAGCGACCACCGCCTCAGAAACTACGGCATGCGCCACGCCGACCACCACGCAGTTGGCCACCTTATCCGCCAGCGTGCAGATGTGCCGTTCCACATCGCCGGGAAAAATCTGGTAGCCGAACGACTTGATCACCCACTTTTCCCGGCCGGTCAGATGCAGGCCTGCGGCGTCCCTGTAGCCAAGATCGCCGGTGTATAAATAGCCGTCGCGCGAGATCGCCTGAGCGGTGGCCGCGGGATCGTTGACATAGCCAAGAAAGGTCTGCGGCCCGCGAAAACAGAGATGGCCAATCTCGCCGGAGGGCAGCTCATCGCCCGCGTTGCCGTCCTCGCGCATCGCCTGCCGAATGGTGCACGGATAAATAGGCATGTCCTGACCCAGTCCGGCGCCAAGCCTGGCAAGAATCGTCTCCTGTTTTAACGAATCTAGGTCAGCCGCATTCGCCTGGATATATGTGCAGAAACCGGCGGCTTCGGTGAGTCCCAGTCCAGTGCCGATTACCGGCGCCATAGCGGCAAGCTTGTCCACGAAGGGCCGCGAGACCGAATGTCCGCCATAGGCGGCTACTTTCAGGCTGGAGAGTTCGTAGTTGTCATAGTCCTTTAGCATCCATTCGAGGTTGTACATGGCTGGAATCTGGGCCATAATCTCCACGTGATGGCGGGTTATGGCGCGCATCGAACGACTAGCGTCAAAGATCTCCACGAGAACCGCCGTGCCTCCTCCGAAGAAGGTGCTCATCATCGCCTCTGTTTGCCCTCCTACGTGCGATGCAGGCAAATTGACCAGAGTGCGCGTGCCGCGGTCTCCGCCAAAAAACACGCCGGAGATGCACATGTTCTGCACCGTGATGTTGCGGTGCGAAAGCAGGGCCGGCTTGGGCGAGCCGGTTGAGCCGGTAGTAAAGATGACCAGCGCGCCATCGTCCTCGTTCACGGTGATTCCAGCCAGGACAGCGGAGCCTTCAGCAGTCGCGGCGTGGCTCGCCGCCTCGGCAACCGATGCAAAGGATTGCGTGCCGGCAATCTCCTCCTCCGAGTCCACCACGATGAAATGCTGAATCCATTTGCACTGTGTCTGGATGGCTTTCCATAGCGGGCGAAGATCGAGCGGCGCTGTGGGACCCAGCGAGGCAAACCCGCGCGGCCGGAGGATTTCCAACGCTCGCATCACCTCGGCGGGGGACATGCGCAAATCCAGCGGGGCGACGATCACGCCGATTTTGAAGCAGCTGTATTCCAGCAACACGTGATCCACGGTGAGCGGCAGCAAGGTGACCAGGTAATCGCCCTTGGCGAAGCCCATGCGCAACAATTCTGTTGCCATCGCCGTGGTGATGCGGTCGAAATCACTCCAGGTAACGGCGCGGTCGCTCTCCGCGCTGAGCATGGCAACAGCCTCAGGCTTGGCTTTGGCCCACTTTGTCACTACTCCATGCAGTATATGGCGATCGGCGAAAACACCTTCGTAATCGTCGAGGGTAAATTGAGGCACATCCATAGGTTCACCCGGTCCTGTTCCAAAATCAGTCGAACATTCACAGCGGCGTGCGTCAAGGGCCAAGTAAATCGCCCTGAAATCGCCAATTATCAGACAAGTCCGCACCTTGTCAGGTACTCGAAAACAATGCCGGAACCGCTTACACTGGAGTTACTCTGGATTCTCCGCACACTCCTTGATGCTGCGGACCTTTCACATCGATTTCCTATGGGCTGTGCTCTGACCGAGCACTGCATACCACTCGCCGAACCCTGCGGCAAAGCTGCAGCAAATTATTGTACCTACATCCGCTTCTCATAAATCAACATCCGCTTCCCACAAGAAAGCCCTGCATCCGGTGAACCATGCATCCGGATGCAGTGCAGGGTATTAATTCTGACAGATTATTTTGATTGTGCCGGGGAGACCCTTAGAGTTTACAATCGCGGCCAGAGCCATATATGGCAGAACAAGGGGGAATATGAGCGAGACAGCAGTTCAGCCGGGGGCCCAGGCAACCGGCCTATCCCAGTGGCAGCGTGTTGCGAATACCTTCACAGCGCCCTCGAAGACCTTTGAGGACATCAAGCGAGGCAACCAGAGCTGGTGGATGCCGTTTGTCATCATGGCATTGGTTAGCTACATCTTTTTTGCTGCCGTCTTCGTCAAGATCGGCATGCAGACGGTCGTGGACAACCAGATCAAACTCGATCCGAAGGCGGAGGAGCGGATGGCACAGGCCACGCCAGAACAGCGGGAGATGGGCACCAAGATCTCGCTGTACATTACCGAGGGCGTATTCATCGCCCAGCCGGTCATAATGCTGGCAGTTGTTGCGCTGGGCTCGCTGGGGCTGTGGGGCACTATCAACTTTGTCTTCGGAGGCAAGGCAACCTTCGGCAGCATCTTTACCGTATGGATGTATGCCGGTCTGCCGGGAATCATAAAAGCTGTACTGGGTACTGTGGTGATCTTTGCGGGAATTGAGCCAGAAACATTCAATATCAAGAACTTTGCTCCTACAAATTTGGCGGCCTTTGTCTTTCCCAATCCGGCGGAGGCCAACAAGGTACTCTACTCTCTGGCGAATTCACTCGATGTGATTACGATCTGGACGCTCGTGCTGCTGGCGATTGGAACGGCGACAGTGGCGGGCGTCAAGCGTAACTCCGGCTATATCGCAGTCTTTGGATGGTGGGCGATTTTCGTTTTGATCGGCGTAGGCTTTGCGGCAATCACCAGCTGATGAACGGATTGAGTTTTCAACGCAAAACAGCGCGAACCCGGACAGGATTCGCGCTGTTTGCGTTTGCAGGAAAAATGTTAGCTGTAAGCTGTCCGCTGTCTTACTCCGTCCAGCGGCGCATAATGAGCGAGGCGTTGATGCCGCCGAAGCCAAAAGAATTCGACAGAGCAATGTCAAAGTTGTGGGCGATGGCCTTGTTAGGCACATAGTCAAGGCGGCATTCTGGGTCGACGTTTTCCAGGTTGATGGTGGGCGGCAACATCTGGTGTTGGAGTGCCAGTACGGAAATGCCGGCTTCCAGTCCGCCCGCGCCGCCCAGCAGGTGGCCATGCATGGACTTGGTGCCGCTCACCTTGAGCTTGTGGCTCAGTGCATGCTCGCCGAAGACCGCCTCGATGGCTTGCGATTCATTGCCGTCGCCGGCCGGGGTCGCGGTGGCATGGGCGTTAATGTAGCCGACCTCTTCGGGCCGGATGCCGGCGTCCTTGAGCGCGGCTCTCATGCTGCGCTGCGCGCCTTGGCCCTCGGGCGCGAGGCTGGTGATGTGATGGGCGTCGGCGCTCATGCCGTAGCCGATAACCTCGGCCAGTATTTTGGCTCCGCGCGCCCTGGCAAACTCCAACTCCTCGAGAATGAGAATGCCGGAGCCCTCGCCGATGACGAAGCCGTCGCGGTCCTTGTCAAAAGGCCTACTTGCGCGGGTAGGCTCATCGTTGCGCTGGGAGAGCGCGCGCATGGCGGCGAATCCGCCTACTGAGAGCGGCGTAACTGCTGCCTCGGCACCGCCGGAGATCATCACATCGGCGTCGCCGTGCAGAATCATACGCACTGAGTCGCCGATAGCGTTGGCTGATGTAGCGCAAGCCGTGGCCGTGGCCGAGATCGGCCCCTTGGCGCCATAGCGGATGCTCACGTCGCCCGCCGCCATGTTGACAATGGCCGCGGGAATGAAAAAGGGCGAGATCTTGCGCGGGCCGCCCTGCAGCAGGTTAGTGTGCTCGCGCTCGATGATTTCGAAGCCGCCGATGCCCGAGCCGATAAAGACGCCTACTCGGTCGGCGATCTCCGGGGTGATCTGGAGACCCGACTGGGTCATGGCTTCCTGGGTGGCGGCAAAGGCAAAGTGAATGAAGCGCCCCATCTTGCGCGCTTCTTTCTTATCCACGAAGTTGATCGGGTCAAAGTTCTTGACTTCAGCGGCAAAGGTGGTGGTGAAGCCAGTGGTGTCGAAGGCCTGAATTGGGCCCATCCCGCTGGCGCCGGCCATCAACTGCTGCCAAACCTCGGGTGCGGTGTTGCCCAGGCCGCATACCAGCCCCAGGCCGGTGATAACGACTCGGCGGGTCACTGGCTACTTGCCGCCTTTCGCATTCTTCTCGATGTACTCGATCGCGTCCTTGACGGTCTTGATCTTTTCTGCGGCCTCGTCGGGAATCTCCATGTCGAAGGCCTCTTCGAACTGCATCACCAGCTCGACGACGTCCAGCGAATCCGCGCCCAGGTCTTCCTGGAAGCTGGCGCCGGGGGTGACTTCGGCCTCGTCCACCTGCAACTGCTCGACAATGATTTGTTTGACTTTCTCTTCAACGGCCATGCACGTTTCTCCTCGTGTATTTCAGAACTTGGGAATCTCCGGGGCTTGCCCACACAGGCTCCGCCTGCCCAGCCTACCGGGTTACGGCAGAGGAGCACAACCACGTCGCCCGAAATACTGCGCATGGCCCCGAAATTCAAGTCTACCGGGCCGATGGGGGTGTGTAAAGGCGAGGAAAAGCAAGGGACTAGGGAATAGGGTATAGGGAATAGAAAACTTGCCGATTTTTGAGGGGAAAACCACAGCCGGAAGGCGTACATTAGGCGAAGAGGGTTTTACCGTGAGTAACTCCGCTGTTGTCTTTGCGCTGGTTGCCGTTGCTGTCTTCATATTGGGGCTTTGGATGGGATTCCGGCATGGCCGTTCGAGCGTCCATACCACGCTTGGACTTGATGCTTTCAAGGGAGTTGCCGCCGATGCTCTTCGCGCCAATACGGAGTCGTTTTTAGACCTTGCAAAGGAGCGACTTGGCGGGCAAACACGTGAAGCGGAAATGGCCCTTGCCGCAAAAGAAGCCGCGATCAAGAATCTGCTGGACCCGCTTGGAGCCGCGCTCAAAAGCCTCGACGAGCAAGCCCGCGCCATGGAGGTGCAGCGCTCGGGAGCCTACTCCAAGGTGGAAACACTCGTGGAGAATATGCAGAAGTCGATTCCCGCTTCGCTCGACGCGCTGAAGAATGAGACCGCCCAGCTGGTCACAGCGTTGCGGGCTCCGAAGACGCGCGGCAACTGGGGCGAACTGCAACTGAAGCGTTGCGTGGAGTACGCCGGAATGGTGCAGTACTGCTCCTTTTCCGAGCAGGTGACGGCGCGCGATGAAGACGACAAGATGCTGCGCCCGGACATGACCATTCAACTGCCCAATGGCCGCGAGATTGTCGTCGATGCCAAGACTCCTCTGGATGCTTTTCTGGATGCCAGCGGCGCAGCGGACGCAGCCACGCAAACGCTTCGCTTTGCGGCTCATGCAGCGCGAGTAAAAGCTCATCTGAAAGAGCTGTCAGGTAAGGCCTATTGGAGGCAATTCGAGCGGGCTCCCGATTTTGTCGTCTGCTTTCTGCCCAGTGAAGCATTGTTCAGCGCGGCGCTGGAGGCCGACCCATCGCTGATCGAGTTCAGCGCGCAGAACCATGTGGTGATGGCGACTCCGACGACCTTGATAGCCCTGCTGCGGGCCGTCGAGTTCGGATGGCAGCAAACGGAGATTACCAAGAACGCAAAAGCTATCCACGAGATGGGCCGGAGAATCTACGAAAAGCTGGTGGTCGCGCAGGGGCACGTTACCAAGCTCGGCAATGCCCTTGCCAGCAGCGTCGATTACTACAACAAGTTTCTTGGCACCATCGAAGGCAAAGGCGGCGTCTTCTCCTACGGCAGGCAGTTGGGCGAACTGGCCCACTCCGACGGCGAGTTAGCCGAGATCGTAAGGTTGCAACCCGATGTACGCGAGATGGAGTCGCTGGAATGGTCCAAGCCCGGTCTTGCGCTGGCGGCTGAGGCAGAGGAGAGCGGAGAGGTTGATCAGGGGATTGGTTAAAGGGGTACTTGGTTACGTTTCCTCTGAAAAATACTTTGTCAGTGCGTGGCACAGCGGCGTACACTGCTCTTCAACACCCATCAGAAGAGAAATTGGATAGCCAATGAGTACAAGCTGGAAATCCATTGCCGGTTCCTTGATTCTGGGAGCGGTAATTGCCTTCGCCCTTGGCGGGTGGTTCATCTACAATGCAATGCGGTACGCTGCCCTCGCGCCAAACGAGAGCACAGCGACAGCGTTCGTTCGCCTGCATACACGACCAAACAGGAACGAAACATACGAGCATTTAAGATGCGAGTACGGCTTCGATGTTGGCGAAAGATTCTATCAAGGGCAGGGGATTTGTCCACTTAAGAGCGCCGATGATTCGGTGAAAGGGAAACTCCTGGATCTTGCCAAGGTTCTAGACGGTACAACTGTAACTGTGTATTACGATCCAGCCGATCCCTCGACGAATAGCCTGGCAGAATTCAGCGTGACGAGCAAGCGCGACTATCTCTATGCAAAGCTGTCGATTGGCGTGGGAGTAATGCTGGTCATATTCCTTGTTTTGGGAGCGTTGCTTGTTGCAAATATGAGCGGCGGAAGTCGTGGGATAGTGGTAGATGCTGAAGGAACAGTGATTTATCCGGACGAGATGAATTCAGGGCAGCAAGAGAACACGAATGACACTTATCAGGCCGGTTCAGGGGATGAACAATCGGATCATTCAGCGAATTATTGATCGGGCACTATTGATTTGAATCAGGAAAATGGCGCCCCATCCTTTTCGCGTTTGTTGCGGGAAGGGTGGGATACCAGCCTACGGATTTCACCCCTCCGCAAACGCCACCCGCATCCGCTTCCACGTTGCTTCCAGGTTCTCCGGCAGGATGCGGGTTTCAGCAATCGTAGTCATGAAGTTGGTGTCACCAGACCAGCGGGGCAGGGCGTGGAGGTGGAGGTGTCCGGCGACGCCCGCGCCGGCGGCTCGGCCCAGGTTCAATCCAAAATTGAAACCCTGCGGGTGGTAGAGCTTTTCCAGCGCCTGCTCGGCGCGCTGCGCCAGGTCAATCAATTCATGGGCGGTCGCGGCAGGCAGGTCGGCCAGCCGGTCCAGATGCACATAGGGCATTACCATCATGTGGCCGGAGGTGTAGGGGAAGGCGTTCAGGCAGACAAAGCAGTACTCGCCTCGATAAACCAATCCGCCCGCAGCCTCAGCCTTCTCCACACTCATGCCCTGAGCAATTGCGTAATCAATGCTCGCCATCAGGTTGCAGAAGACGCAACGGTGATCGCCGGGCCAGTCTGCCAGGCTTGGAGGAACGCCGGGGCGGGCTGCGCTGTCCGCCGTGGTGATATAGGCATAGCGCCAGGGAGTCCAGAGAAGGTCCATAGGTTAGGTCTCGTCTGCATCAGTATAGTTGTTTGTTGCGCAGGAGCGCTGACAGCCGCAAACCCAAAACTACAAGCGAGGCCTGCGCGTGTCATGTCGCGCTGCCAATCTGTTTCATTGACGGGGTTATACGGCGGTTGCTACACTGGTGGGCGTAGCTTCCTGCGCGGATTCCAGCAGCGAGTTGCGGCCGCTCTTCAACAGCCGCCGCCTGCCGGGTGTTTCCCAAGGAGACCAGTCATTTCCATCGCCAGCCTGACGGGGGGAAGGACTGTTCCTTGTAAAGGCACTGCGGACACAGGCGCGTGGTTGCGTGCAGAGATGGCATCCGGCAACCCTCATAACAATCGTGTTAGAGGGACCATCCCCCAGCGGCGGGCACGTTTGCGTCGCGGGAGTAAGGAATCGCGGAGCTGGCAGTAATGGCAAACGTCGTCAATCCCGAACCCGAGAGCACAACCCTGAACACTGAATTGGAAAGCCAAACCCTCGAACCTGCGGCGGAGCAAGAGCAGCCGTCGCCCGAATCCACGTCCAACCTCGAAATCCCCCAAGCAGTTGAAAGTTCAGCGCTGGACGCCGATGCCCCAACCGAGCCTGTAGCCCCTTTAGCCGTAGCAACGCCCGTGGCGGAAGCCGCGCCCGCAGCCGAAGTTACAGTGGAAGTTCCCGCACCACCTGGGCCCGCTACTAAGCCCGAACCGGCTGCTGCAGCGGAAGTTCTCGCGCCACCTAAGCCCGCTGCCCAGGCCGAACCGGCCACTGCAGCGGAAGTTCCCGCGCCCCCCAGGCCCGCTGCCCAGCCCCAACCGGCCACTGCAGCGCCGGAGCCCGCGAAGGCTGCCGCGCACGCAGAGCATGGCCTCGAGTCCATGGATGACTTTTCTGCCGCCCTGGAGGCCTTTGAACGCGAGCAGGCCGCGGAAGCTGCTGCTGTTGAAGCCTTTGGCGACAAGGTTGTCTCCGGCACAGTCATCAAGCAGACGGACAAACATCTGGTCATTGATGTGGGTCTGAAGTCCGAGGGGCTGGTACCGCTCGAACAGGTTCTGGACCACACCGGAGCCGTCAAGTTCCAGCCCGGCGATCCGATCGATGTAGTGATTGAGCGCGAGGAACCGGAGGGCGGCTACCTGGCAAATTACGAGCGGGCGCAGCGCTTGCGCGTCTGGGACAAGATCGAGAAGGCAGCTGCTGACAAGACCCCGATTATGGGCACGGTGGTGAGCCGCGTCAAGGGCGGCGTGACCGTGGATATCGGACTAAAGGCGTTTTTGCCTGGTTCGCAACTGGAGATTCGCCCCGTCCGCAACCTGGATGGCTATTTGGGCCAGCAGATTGAGGTCCGGGTTATCAAGCTGAACAAGAAGCGCGGCAACGTGGTGGTCAGCCGCAAGGAAATTCTGGAAGAAGAGCAGAACGCAAAGCGCTCCGCAACGCTGGAGAAGTTGAGCGAGAGCGCGGTGATGACTGGCACGGTGAAGAACCTGACCGATTACGGCGCGTTCGTTGACCTGGGCGGGATTGACGGCCTGCTGCACATCACCGACATGAGCTGGGGCCGCCTCACGCATCCCCGCGACCTGGTAAATGTGGGCGACGAAATTCAGGTCAAGGTGCTCAAGTTCGACAAGGATAAGCAGCGGGTTTCGCTGGGCTTCAAGCAGTTGACGCCCGACCCGTGGCTGGACGCTACCGAGCGCTATCCGGTGGGCGCGCGTGTTCATGGGCGCGTGCTTTCGGTCACAGACTATGGCGCGTTTGTCGAGCTGGAGCAGGGCATCGAGGGGCTGGTTCACCTCTCCGAGATGACCTGGTCCAAGCGCCTGAAGCATCCTTCGAAGCTGGTCAAGCCGGCCGACGAGGTCGATACCGTAGTGCTCAGCGTGAATCCGGCGGATCGACGCATCTCGCTGGGCATGAAACAGTTGATGGAAAACCCCTGGGAGAACCTGACTGAGAAGTATCCAGCAGGAACTCAGGTCGAGGGCCGGGTGCGCAATCTGACCGACTTCGGCGCCTTTATTGAAATCGAAGACGGCATCGATGGACTGGTGCACGTTAGCAACCTGAGCTGGACCAAACGCGTCAAGCACCCCTCTGAAATCGTGAAGAAGGGCGAAAAGGTAAAGGCTGTCGTTCTCGGCGTTGAGCCGCAGAATCGCCGCCTGAGCCTGGGCATCAAGCAGTTGCAGCCCGACGTCTGGGAGAGCTTCTTTGCCACCCACCGTGTGGGCGACATGGTTCATGGCAAGGTGCTCAGGACGGCGCAATTCGGCGCGTTTGTCGAGATCGCGGAGGGCGTGGAGGGTTTATGCCACATCTCCGAGGCCGGCGAAGACGCAGCTGCCAAGCTGGAAACCGGTCTGGAGCACGAATTCAAAATCATCAAGATCAACGTTGAGGAGAAGAAAGTAGGCTTGAGCCTGCGCGCCTCTTCGGGCCATGACGCTAGCCGTTCACAGGTGGAGAGTCACAAGAAGGAGAGCCACAAGGCTCCCGTCTCCAGCTCCACCACCACCCTTGGCGACCTCATCAACCTGCGGAAGAGCGAGAAGAGCGAAAAGAGCGAGCAATAAGGCGCTTTTTCCAAGCAAGACAGCAACGGCCACCCGCAGAGGGTGGCCGTTGTGCGTCTGGGGCATGAGGCCGATACGACCAGCTCAACAGCCGGAAAAACTCGGCATAGAAAGCGAAAATGGTGTAAATTTGCGACAATTTCAATGATATGAGAGGGCAATGAACGATGATAGTGAGCAAATCTTACGGAGTTCCTCTAAGCTGAAGTCATGGCGTCCACCTTTCATGTGGAGCATTTCGGTTGTAGAGCGGCGCGCGCGGACGGCGAGGCGGTGAGCGGCCGGTTGCGCGCTGCGGAGTTTTGCGACGCAAGCTCTGAGGCGGCCGATGTGGTGGTGGTGAATACGTGCAGCGTGACGGCGGAGGCTGACCGTGCGGCGCGGGCCTTTATTCGCAGGACGCACCGGCTGAACCCGATGGCGCGGATTGTTGTGACCGGCTGCTATGCGCAGCGTGCGCCGGAGGAGTTGGCGGGTCTGAATGGAGTGGCCGCCGTGGTGGGCAATAGCCATAAAGCGCTGGCTCCGGAGATTATTTTGGGGCTGTTGGGGTGCGAGGCATTACACGAAGGCAACGGATTGATACAGCTACAAGCTGCAACAAACCTCGAGCGAACGATGAGCGAGCAGTTGACCCCACCGCAGGTGGCGCAGGTAGTCTGGGCGGATGACAGGTTTGCCCACTCGTTTCTTGAAGAGGCACAGATAGTGCCCGGAGCGCAGACCCGGCCCAACCTCAAAATCCAGGATGGCTGCGGGAACCGTTGCAGTTTCTGCGTCATTCCCCAGACGCGCGGCCCTTCCAAAAGTCTGCTCGCTGCTAGCGTTCTCCGCCAGGTGGAGGGATTTGTGGCCGCTGGCGGGAATGAGCTGGTGCTCTCGGGGATCAATCTAGGGCGATGGGGAAGGGATTTATCAGACTCCGAGGGAGCAGGCAGGCCGACTCTGGCGGGGCTGGTGCAGGAGATCTTCGCGCGGACGTCGCTCAAACGGCTGCGGCTCAGCTCGATTGAGCCGATGGATTGGGACGCGGAGCTGGTCGGGCTGATGGCGGAGTTTGGTGGCAAACGGCTGGCTCGTCATGCGCACCTGCCCTTGCAGTCGGGGTCGGACGCGGTGCTGCGGCGGATGCAACGGCGGTATCGGCCGTGGCATTACGTGGAAAAGGTGGAAACGCTGAGGCAGGCCTGCGGGACGGAGCTCACCCTGGGCGCGGACGTGATGGTGGGTTTTCCAGGCGAAACAGACGCAGAGTTCGAGGAGACCATGGCTCTGGTGCGGGAGCTGCCCTTTGGCTACCTGCACCTGTTTCCCTTTTCGCCGCGCCCGGCCACAATCGGCTGGGAGCTACACGCCGAGCGACCGGTTTCGGCAGAGGCGGTCGCGGAGCGGATGGCTGTCCTACGTGTGCTAGCGGCGGAAAAGAGCAAAATGCACCGCAGGCGCTTTGTGGGGCGAGAGCTGGAGGCTATCACGCTGCACTCGCCGGGCGATTTGGAGGCGCGTGGCCGGAGCGCGGCGCTGACGGAGAACTTTTTACCCGTGGAGCTGGAGGGCCGTCTGGAAGCCAACCGGCTGGTGCGGGTGCGGGTAACCGGGCTGAACGCCGAGGGAACGCTGGAGGCCGAGGTCGGCGAAAAACTCTCCTAAACCCTTTGTTCAGATACGCCGAGCCAATGCTATACTCAGTTTGCATTCATCTACCCGCGGCATGTCCGGCAGAGGCCGGAGGCGGGCCGGAAAGACTTTTGGAGGAGTACCATCGCACTCGATAAACGTTCTGCAAAGGCCTTCATTCGCATCAACGAGAAGATACGCGCACGTGAAATCCGCGTAATCGACGAAAACGGAGAGCAACTGGGGATTATGGCGCCCTTTGAGGCGCTGAAGCTAGCCCGTGAACGTGGTCTCGACCTGGTGGAGGTTTCGGCCAACGCGGTTCCGCCGGTCTGCCGCATCCAGGACTACGGCCGCTACCTCTACGAGAAGGAAAAGAGCGAACGTGCCGCCAAGAAGAAGCAGAAGGTGATTACGGTCAAAGAGGTCAAATTCTCCGTGACCGTGGACGAGCACGACTACCAGACCAAGAAGAACAAGGTGTTGCAATTCTTTACTGATGGCGACAAGGTGAAGGCCAGCCTGCGCTTCCGGGGACGGCAGATGGCTCACCGCGAGCTGGGCTACAACATCATCAACCGGCTGATCCAGGACGTGGGCGATGCATGTGTTGTGGAGTTCATGCCACGCATGGAAGGCACTATTTTGCACGCGGTTCTGGCGCCGGCCAGGAAGCAGGAAGCCACCAAACCCAAGCCTGCCGCTCCGCCTGCCCCGGCAGCCGCGCCCAAGGCAAAGGCGAAGTAGGCCTCTTTCGCTATAGGCGCCGGATTTACGATATACTGGTTGAGGTCGCAATAGTGCAGGGAAATCCCTGTTTTTTGCGATTGTTTTCAGATGAACCCACCCTTCCGAAACGAGAAAAAAGAATGCCCAAGTTGAAGACCCATTCGGGCGCGGCCAAGCGCTTCAGAAAGACCAGCACCGGCAAAATCAAGCGGGGCCAGACGAAGACGCGGCACATCCTTACTTCGAAGTCGCCGAAGGTGAAACGCAAGCTGGGCCGGACCCTGCTGGTTTCCGATGGCGACTACAAGAAGGTAGCGCGCATGATTCCTTACGCCTGACCATTGCATGGAGCAGCCTTTTGGATGAGGGCTGTGACACTACTCAAGGGCTGATGTTTCGGCCCCCGCTTGCTGTGAGATGCGTCCGCAGCGGCGAGAAATCAGGCTTGATTAAAGCGAGTGAAGAGGTTACAGCCTGCCCCGCAAAAGGGCTTAGGCCTCCTGCCTCCAGCCGCACAACCGAACGCAAAATGGAGAAAACAATATGCCCCGCGTAAAACGCAGTACCAAGCGGACAGACCGCCGCAAGAAGATTCTCAAAAGAGCGAGTGGATACTTCCTTACCAAGTCCAAGCTTTACCAGGCAGCCCAGGAGGCCGTGGAGCGCGGCCTGAAGTTTGCCTATACCGGCCGCAAGCAGAAGAAGCGCCAGTTCCGCTCGCTGTGGATTGTGCGCATCGCGGCGGCGGCCAAGCTGAACAAGTTCAGCTACTCGCAGCTCATCAACGGGCTGAAGAAGGCTGGAGTAGAGCTGGACCGCAAGATTCTGGCCGAGATCGCCGTCAAGGACCCAAAGGGCTTCACCGAGCTGGTGGAGCAGGCCAAAGTGGCTCTGGCGGCGGAGAAGGAAAGCAAGTAAGAGCAAGTCAGCGTGCGCTACGCGCACATTAGCAGGTTAGCGAAACGGCTCCGCGTTGCGGGGCCGTTTCTGTTAGCGGAGTTAGCGAGTCGACGGAAAAGCCACTCAGCGGATGCGATTTTGGGGCAAAGCACCCGGAAAATCCGGCAAAAAACCGGATTTTTCCGGCGATTTCCGGAGGCCAAATCTCACCATGTGGGAAATTCTTGGGTGTAAAATTTTCCACAGGCGTTGATTCCATAGAGGTTAGAAATAATCTGCAAGTTTTCAAGGGAAATTTATACCCCCCAGGGGTATAGGGGGGGTGGGGGTACCCCCTCAGGGGGCTGTTTTGGGCGGCGCGGAGTGGCCGCGGTTTGTCATGTAGGCGACCTGGGCGGCGTAGAGGAGCTTGGTGCTCATAAAAGGCGAGATTATTTGGACGATCATGGCGTGAGTGACACAGGCGATGAAATCGCGGATGTTTTCCTGCCCGGCGAGCGGCGGCATGGCGTCGCGGTAGGCGCGGTCGGCCGCAATTTCAGCGTCACCCTTGCTTTTGCCTTTGGCGCGCTCTGCCTTATTGGCGCGCGCCCAAGCGTCCAGGCAGCGGGCGACGGCGGGGTTTGCGGAGGCGGCTATGGGCTCGTTCGCCCCGCTCGGAGCGGGGATGGTTTGAATGGCTTCTGTCATGCTGGTTCACCTGATTTGATTGTGCGCTAAAAGATCGAAATTATATGCAAATGGGTGTGGGCGTGGTGCGATTTCGTATGTTACGATCCGATCGATCCATTCTGAGTCGCAAATAAAAGCGACCCCGCAATAGAGAGGTGATTATGAAAAAGATATCGGACGCTAAATTTAGAGAAATGGCGGATACACTTGGCGATTGGATAGCAAAAGATGCAATTATTCACATCCCTCTCAACGCGGCCGTCGAGCGGAATGAGTCGGGAGCCTGGGTGAATTGTAAAGTGCTGGTCCCGTGGCCTGAAGAGCCACCGTCCGACTAATAGAGCAACCGATATTCCCCGCGCTCTTCAAAGGCGAGCACGCCTAAGTCGCGCAGAATTTGCAGTTGCTGGCGAATCTTGTCTTTGATATGGCGGTTTTCTGGATAAGTTCGCGCGAATTCATTTTCCAGCGCATACAAATCCTGCAAGTTGAAACATTGTTTTCGCAGACTGCGCACCATGCGCAGGGTAAGAAACGTCCACCCGCGCTGCTCGGCAGATTTACCGGCAAGCGGCAGGAAGCGCTGGAAGCGTTTTCGGACTTCGGCAACGGGTTGGACAACACCATCGTCTACAACGGCAATCTCACCGTCGCTGGCAATGTGGTCAAGTCGAATATTGCAACCGACCCAACCGGCGCGTCTTGCCGTCGGGGCAAGCGGCGGACGCTTCTCAACCACTTCAGGAACGAGAAAGCTGGAATGAAAAGCGGTCAAAGAACGAATCTGCCATTCTTCCGTGTGCTCCAGAAGGCAGAGGGTAGGAGCTTCACCGGAGGTTACGAGCTGCATCATCGATTTGAAGGCTCCATCCGGAAGCGAGCGAAGTGGCCGCCGCTCAAAAGCTTTTAATTCGTAGCGATGAGTGCATTTTGGACAAACAAAGTCGGTAGCCTTCGTATTGGCCGGTGTTTTCCTCACTTCATCGGCGTCACATGCGAGGCAGTAGACATTCTTCAGAAACCATCCTTCTGAAATCACGCGGGCCTGCTGAGAGGAGCTTTTGTAGTTTGCGGCGAGGCTTACATCGCAGGTCAGGTTCACAGCGTCGTGCTCCGGAAAACGGAAACAAAGTGATATCATAAGTATCCCACCCTAGCCGCAAAAACAAGTACGCGGCGAGGGTGGGACACCCGGAAATCCCTCAGGGGCTAAAGCCCGGTTCATTTTATTGACCTTTACGGCACGACTGAAGTCGTGCCCTGATACAAAGCAGGCCCATGCCTAAAGGCCTCTGCATATTGGCTCTCATTCAGGGGGCTGAAGCCCCCTGCTCCCTCCACCAGGCCGATTGAGGTTTGTGATTCCCAGGTCCCAAAAGCGGGACCTGGGGCACCCAGAGTTCATGGAGATGAGGATACCGCAAGTTGCATGGGCGGTGATTTATCCTGCTGAATAAGCCTATGAATGAAGAGATTCCGAATTTGACGGCATTTGATGAGGCTGCGCTGGACGAGGCGTTTGCCCGTTTGGAGCGGCAGGCGAGGGCGGCTGCGGCGGCGCTGGACAGCGAGGCGGCGGTGGAGGCCTTTCGCCTGGAGTGGCTGGGGCGCAAGCAGGGGCGTCTGAATGAGGTCTCAGGGCGGTGGTTGAAAGCTGCTCCGGCGGAGGCGAAGAAGCTGCTGGGAGTGCGCTTCAATGCGCTGAAGGCGGTGGTGGAGGGGTTGCTGGACGCGGCACAGGGCGCGGGGCAATGCGGGAGTTGGGGCGGCGCGGCGCTGAAGGCCGAGGCCATCGACATCACGCTCCCCGGGACGCGGAGGCTGACGGGGGCGGAGCATCCGATTACGCGCACGATGAACGAGATTGTGGGAGTGTTTGCGGCGCTGGGCTACTCGGTGGGCGTGGGGCCGGAGGTGGAGACCGACTACTACAACTTTGAAAGCATGAATTTTCCGCCGGACCATCCGGCGCGGGATACACAAGATACTTTGGTGGTGGCGGGGCAGGAGCGCCGACAGCAGAGAGACCGGCTGCTGATGCGCACGCATACGTCGCCGGTACAGATGCGGACGATGGAGCAGCAGCCGCCGCCGGTGCGGATTGTGATTCCCGGCAAGGTGCACAGGAACGACGCGGCGGACGCGACGCACTCGCCGATTTTTCACCAGGTGGAGGGGTTGTGCGTGGACACGAATATCACCTTCAGCGATTTGAAGGGGACGCTGGACCACGCGATGAAGGCGCTGTTTGGCTCGGCGGTGAAGACGCGGTTTTATCCGTCGTTCTTTCCGTTTACGGAGCCGAGCGCGGATGTGCAGATAAGCTGCATCTTCTGCGGCGGGAAAGGATGCAGGAAGTGCAAGGATTCGGGGTGGATTGAGCTGCTGGGCTGCGGGATGGTGGACCCGGCGGTGTTTGCGTTTGCGGCGGAGAAGCAGCCGGGATATGACGCGAAGAAGATTTCCGGATTTGCGTTTGGGATGGGCGTTGAACGCATCGCCATGATGAAATATGGGATCAGCGAGATTGGGTCGCTGTTTGCGGGGGATATGCGGTTTTTGGGGCAGTTTGCGTAGGAGCGAGTCAGCGAGTCAGCAAGTCAGCGAGTCAGCGAGTCAGCGAGTCAGCGAGTCAACGTGGAATGCATTGATGAACAATCAGAATAAACCATCAGGAATTTCAAGAACTCGGCATTATCGCGACCTGCTTGTTTGGCAGAAGGCAATGGGCTTGACGAAGGCGATTTATCGCGAAACAGAGGCGCTTCCGAATAAGGAAATGTTTGGCCTTCAGTCTCAGATGCGCAGAGCCGCAGTTTCTGTTCCCAGCAATTTGGCCGAGGGGCATGGAAGGCTTAACGATGGGCATTTTCGCCAATTTTTGGCCACATCTCGCGGATCGCTCTTTGAATTGCAGACTCAGCTGGAACTCGCCAGTGATTTGAAATTACTAGATGAGGCAAGAGTCAAGACATTGATGGAGCAATGTGAAGAAGTTGCTCGAATGATCAACGGGTTGCTGGCAAAGCTGGAATGATGGAATGCTCACGTGCTGACTTGCTGACTCGCTCAAAAAGGAATCACATGAAAATACTTACCAAATGGTTACGGGCTTACCTGCCGGGATTGCCGGTGGATGATGCGCGGCTGGCCGAAGACCTGACGCTACGCGGTATTGCCGTTGAGGGGATTTACGACCTTGGCGCGGGGAATGGCTCGCTCTACGAGATGGACATCACCACCAACCGCGTGGATGCAATGAACCATTACGGGATAGCGCGGGAGGCGGCGGCGATTTATGGATTGAAGCTGGCGGGGCTGGATGTTGAATTGCCGAAGGCGAAGAAGGCGGCGGCGGCTTATCCGGTCAGGATTGAGGCGGAGGATGCATGCGGGCGGTTCACGGCGCGGGTGCTGCGAGACGTGACGATGGGCGAGTCGCGGGACTGGCTTGCGGGCGCGGAGGTTTTATCTTACTTTTCGTTGCTGGAGCAGAAATGCATCTCCAACGCCGTGGATGCGACGAACTTTGCGTGGATTGCGATGGGGCAACCGACGCACGTCTTCGACCTGGACAAGCTTGAGGGCGGCATAGTGGTGCGGCGGGGGCGGAAGGGCGAGCGGCTGAAGACGCTGGACGGCGTGGAGCGCGTGCTGGATGCCGAGGACCTGGTGGTGGCCGACCACAAGAAGGCTGTGGCGCTGGCCGGGGTGATGGGCGGCTGGGAGACGATGATTACGCCGGAGACGAAGAATGTGCTGGTGGAGGCGGCGTGGTTTGAGCCGATGGCGGTGCGGCGGACGGCGCGGCGGCACGGGCTGCACACGGATGCGAGTCACAGATTTGAGCGCGGAGCGGACTTCGAGGCGGCGCCGGTGGCGTCGGCGCTGGTGAGCAGGATTTTATTGGCGAATGGAGGCTGGCTGGAGGGCGAGCTGGTGGACGTGCGCGTGGCGGCAATGGAGACGCGGACGGCCAGGCGCAAGCCGGTGGAGCTGGCACTAAGCGAGGTGTGGCGGATTCTGGGAGCGACGGAGGATGAAAAGGGAATTACCGCGGCGACGGTGGAGGGCGTGCTCAAGGCGCTGGGGTGTGGAGTAGCAAGTCAGCGAGTCAGCGAGTCAGCGAGTCAGCCACCTGCGGTGGGGCGGACTGTCGGCAATGAAGCGTGGATGGTGACGCTGCCGAGCTGGCGGCTGGATCTGGAGCGGGAGATTGACCTGATTGAAGAGGTGGCGCGGGTCTACGGGTACAACCGCTTTGCGAATACGCTGCCGGCGTTTGGCGAAGGAGTGCGCGCGCTGCCGTGGGCGGAGAAGGAAGCGCAGGTGCGGCGGACGATGCTGGGGGCGGGGTTCCATGAGGCGATTGGAAGCACCTTTTGTTCGCCGGGTGAGGCCGCGCTGACGGAGCCGCAGCCGGGGATTTCGGTTCCGCTGGGCAATCCGCTCAGCGAGGAGGCGGGCGTGCTGAGGCCGTCGCTGGCGCCGGGGATGCTGGCGATGATTGCCGGCAACCTGAACCGAGACGTGAGCGATGTGCGATTGTTCGAGGTGGGCACGGTCTTCAGCGGGAGCACAGAGAAGGTCGACGAGCGGCCATCGCTGGCCTTCGGCGCGGTGGGCAGTTTGCCGGAACAGGGGGCGCTGCACGCGACGAGAACGATTGAGTTTCACGATGTGAAGGGCGTGGTGGAGCAGGTGCTGGAGCGGTTCCAGACGCGGGCTGTGAACTTTGACCGCTTCGAGGCTGATGCGGGGCTGACGCCGGAGTGGCTGCACCCGTATCGAGCGGCGCGCGTGGTTGTGGACGGAGTGACGGCGGGCTGGTTTGGGCAATTACATCCGCGCGTGGCCGCCGAGCGCAAGCTGAAGGAGCCGGTGCTGGTGGGCGAGATTTATCTGGACCGGCTGTACAAGCTGGCGTTGCGGGAGCCGGCGGCGAGGGAAATCTCGCGCTTCCAGCCGGTGCGCCGGGATTTTTCGCTGGTTTTGGACGAGAGCATTACGTGGGAAAAGATCAACCAGGCGGTGGCCGAACTGCGGATTCCGGAGCTGGTGGAGTGGCGGGCGCGCGAGGTCTTCCGCGACGCCAAGCTGGGCAAGGGCGAGTACGCGTTGCTGCTGGGAACGACATTCCAGGCCACAGACCGCACACTGCGCGAGGAGGAGTTGCAGGAGTTCCAGGCGCGGGTGGTGGAGGCTGTTGGCAAAGTAGGGGCGCGGCTGCGAAGTTAGGCGTGAAACCGGCTCAACCGGGGTTATACTTGCACGGGTAAGTTGCATTCTCGTGGAGGTTTCAATGCCGGATTCGATGTGGAAATCGGAGGCTGTGGAAGAAGCGCAACTGGAAGAGCGGGCGGATGAGCAGCCCAAGGAGCATGTTGCTGAAGCGGCTGCGGAGCCGCGCTCGGAATCAAACGACTTGACATTGAGCGTAGACGAGTTTTCCGCTCTGGAAGAGCGAATTCTGCGCGCGGTGAACCTGGTGAAGCAGGAGCGGCAGGCGCGCATGGCGGCCGAGGAGCGCGCCACCAAGGCGGAAACGCAAATCAGCAATGATGCGCTGCTATTAGATCGATTGCAGGCGGAGATTGAGACGCTGCACACAGAGCGCAACAATGTTCGGCAGCGCGTGGAGCGGCTGCTGGCGCAACTGGACGCGCTGGAATTGTGAGGACAGGCGTGGCTCAAGAGCAAACCGGCAAACCGGCCACCTGCGTTACGGTCGAGATTTACAACCAGACCTATCGCCTCTCCGGCGAGGACGCGGAATACATTCGCCGCTTGGCCGAAATGGTGGACGCGCGCATGCGGGCCGTGGCCGCACAGGGGCGCACGGCGGATTCGCTGCGCGTGGCCGTGCTGGCGGCGCTGAACCTTGCCGATGAACTTTCGCGGGCTGAGCGGGCTGGAGGCGGCGACGCGCGACAGGCTCACTCACGGGCCGCAAACCTGCGCGGGATGCTGGACGAAGTGCTCGAGGAAAAGTGGAAGACCGGATCATAGGCCGGAAATATGATTTTTTAGGCCATTCGATTCCCAAAAACGGCGGGCAAAACCATAGCACATCTTGACTATTACGCGCAAGACTTGCATTATTTCCAGCAACCTCCTACTATTCGCACTAGAAACCGGCCTGCAAAGCAGGTGGGAGATTCACGCTGGTTGAACCAACATTCAACAGCAGGGGCTTAACTCGACAATCGGTTCTGTGTGCAGTGTCCGCCAGTCCGGAATGCCTAATGAACCGCGGAGAGCTCCACCGTCTTAGGACGGGTTCACCAGCTGATCAACCCCACGGCCCCGTGGGCCGGATTCTACCTTCCTTCCGCATTCGGCCGTAGCAGCCCTACTGCATTCGGCAATAACAGCGCCATTGGTTCGAATGCCGTATTCTGACACTGGTGTATCCAGTCCTCTTCCATATCGGATCGATTGTGATTCCTGCCTATGGCGCATTGACAGCAGTGGGCGTGCTGCTGGCGCTGGTGCTGACGTATCGTACAGCGCGCATCACGGGTCTCGACGGGCGGAAGGTGTGGAATCTATGCGTGGTGGGGCTGTTTGCAGCCCTGGTGAGTTCACGGCTGCTGCTGGTGGCGCTCAACTGGAGTGACTTGTGCCAGCACCCGATATGGCTACTGCGGCTGGCCATGATTCATCATCCGCTGCTGGCCGGCTTTGAAGCGCTAGCCGCGGTGGCGGCCGCCATTTTGTATGGACGCGCGCTACGGCTTCCGCTTTGGTCCACTGCCGATGCGGTGGCCGCGCCAGTTGCTTTGGGGCTGGCTTTTGAGCAATCGGGCGCGCTGCTGGCCGGCTCGGGCTACGGGGTTGAAGCAGGGAGGGGGATTGCGGCGCACTGGGCCGTCACGTATAACAATCCGCTGGCCGCGTTCTGGAGCGGAGCTCCGCTGGGCGTTGCGCTGCATCCGGTGCAGGCCTATGCGGCGCTGGGGTTTCTCACCCTCGCAATTTTTTTGCTGTTCTGGTTACCGTATCGGCGTCAGCCGGGTGATGTGGCAGGGCTGTTGATGCTGGGCACGGGCATAGTGGTTTTTGTCACAGAGTTCTGGCGCGATCCAGAGGGACGCGGCGCGCTGCTGGGCGGGGCGCTGGACGGGCCACAGGCGGCAGCGGCGGCGCTGGTGGTGATGGGCGGGTTGGTGATGCTGGAACGGGCACCTGCGGTGCGGCAGCCGCCTTCGGCATGAGAAATTGAGATTATGTTTTCCCACCCATTCGCAAAAAACACGAATGGATGGGGCACGGGGCTTTAAAGGAACCAGTAGCGAAGGACGAGGCTGTACATGGCTGAATTGCGCACGATTGAAGTACCGGCGGAGGCCAAGGGGCAGCGGCTTGACCAGTTTCTGGCAGCCGAGCTGGAGGGCGTAAGCCGGTCGCGCGTTCAATTATTAATTGACCAGGGCGATGTGCTGGTGAACGGCAAACGCGAGAAGGCTTCGCTCAAGCTGCGCGGAGGCGAGCGGATTGACATTACCGGCGAGCCTCGTCCGGCGCCGCTCAAGGCCATGGCCGAAGAGATTCCTTTGGAAGTGATCTACGAGGATGCCGACCTGGCGGTGGTGAACAAGCCGGCGGGGATGATGGTCCATGCAGGGTCGGGGCAGAGTGAAGAGGCGCGCAATCGCGGGACTCTGGTCAACGCGCTGCTCTATCGCTTCAAGGCGCTCTCATTGACCGGCGGCGACCTGCGGCCGGGCATCGTGCACCGGTTGGACAAGGAGACCAGCGGGCTGATTGTGGTGGCCAAGAACGACCGTGCTCATGCGGCGCTGGCGGAAATGTTCTCGAACCGCCAGATCAAAAAGACTTACATTGCACTGGTTCAGGGAGCTGTGGAGCGGGCCAAGGGAACGATTAACGCCAGCGTGGGACGGGACCCAGTGCGGCGCACGCGCATGACGGCGAAACCGCTGGGGGACGCTCGCGCGGCCGTCTCGCACTACGAGGTGGTGCGGCGGCTGGTGAATCGCTTCGGCAAGTTCACGCTGGTGAAGGTGCGCATCGAGACCGGTCGCACGCACCAGATCCGGGTGCACATGGCGTCGATCGGACACCCGGTGGTGGGCGACACGCTCTATGGAGGAGCGGGGCAGTTGATGGACCAGGCAGCCTCGCAGGCCGCGACCTCCAAGGCGGCGCGGAGGAAGGCGGAGCCGGAGAAGCTCAGGCTGGGGCGCAACTTTCTTCACGCTGCGCACCTGGAATTTGCGCACCCCCGAACGGGGAAGCTGCTCGAACTGGAAGCGCCGCTGCCGGCCGAGCTGGAGGCGTTTTTACACCGGCTGGAAGAGGGGCAAACCCTTCCTGGAAAATGAGTTGCGCAGCCAGGCGCGAAGGCAGGGCGCTCTTGATAAAATGAAAGAGCTATGACCAGAAAGCTATCAGGACTTGTGTATGCCGCGGCATTTGCGGCAGCCACTTTGTATGCACAGCAACCAGCGGCTACGCCGGCAACTCCACAGACTGGCCAACCGGCGCCCACGCAGGCCGCCCAGCAACCCGCGGCACAGCCCGCGGGACAAGAAGTCGCGCCCACCGTCATCAAGATTCCCGTCAACGAGGTCAACCTCATCTTCACGGTGACGGACAAGCATGGGCGCTATATTCCCAACCTTCAGCAAAGCGACTTTGCCCTGCTGGACGACCGCAAGGCGCCGGCCAAGGTGAACAGCTTCCACCAGCAGATTCATCTTCCGTTGCGAGTAGGCATCGTCATCGACATCAGCACGTCGATTCGCAAGCGCTTTCAGTTTGAGCAGCAGTCGGCCATCGAGTTTCTGCTGGATATTCTCAAGGCCAAAAGCGACCGCGCCTTCGTGATGGGGTTCAAGGAGACGCAATCGGTGACCCAGGACTGGACTAACAACCTTGACGGCCTGGAGACAGGCGTGAACCGGCTGAGTCCCGGGGGCGGCACGGCGCTGTACGACGCCGTGTACGTCGCCTGCCGCGACAAGCTATTGACTGAGCGCGGACCGGAGCCGGTGCGCAAGGCAATAGTGCTGATCTCCGACGGCGAAGACAACGTAAGCCACGTCTATCGTGACGAGGCCATCAAGATGTGCCAACGGGCGGACACCATCATCTACGCCATCAGCACCAACTGGACGCCCAGCCGCGGCAAAGGCGACCAGACGTTGACCCAGATGGCCGAGGAAACCGGCGGGCAGGTTTTCTTTCCGCCTTCTGTCGAGGAGATGACCAACAGCTTTCACGACATTGAAGAAGCGCTGCGCAGCCAGTACGCGCTGAACTATACTCCGGCCGACTTCAAGGAGGATGGGGCATTTCGCCCTATTTATCTTTATTGCTATGACCGGAGCTACATTGTGCGCACACGCAAGGGCTACTTTGCGCCTATGCCGTAGAAACCGTAGCAGCAGCGGTGCAGGATAAACAATATGGTCATGGGGCTTTAGTTCCCTTGAGGGAGGGGATTTATAACCACCTCCATTCTCCATAGAGGTGAAGCCGCATCCGTTTTAGGGTCAATAGAAGCTGAATTGAAGTAGAAATCGGCTCAATTTCTCATTTTTCCATTTCTACATTTTTCAATAGAATCTACCGGCGCGTTCCGATTCAGAACAGTTCCGCACCCTGCTGTTCCCATTTGCAATCAATCACGTTTCTTTCGGTTCTTTCCTCACTGATTGCACAGGATCAGCGATGAACTAGAGGTGGGCGGCTCCTAGAGTTCTCCATGGGGTTCGTCTGGGCGGCTGGCAGCTCTTTGAAGTTGTTTGCTACATCGGTCAGTGAGAAAGACGGAAATCGTCCAGGCCGCGAAAGAACGGTACGACAGGGGGAAAACGGGTGATCCGACAGGCGATATCGTGCGATATCTGCGGGACAGAGAAGAAGCAGACAAACCACTGGTTTGTGGCTTATGACCAGGGGGAGGAACTGCGGGTGAGCGGATGGAACTCGCGCAACCGGCTGCGCCCTGGTTCGAAGCATTTGTGCGGCCAAACCTGCCTGCACAAGCTGGTGGATGATTTTCTGGTCAGATCCCTGACAACGCGCATGCCGCGGGCCGCCAAAGTCAAAATCGATGAGGAGGACGAGTTCATAGAGCAGGCGGTAAAAACCGACGCCAGCCTGACCTCGAGCGCGGCCCACGAGGAAGTAGAGACCTCCACGCGGCTGCTTGCCGCGCCCGCGCCGGTATCGCCCGCGCGGCCCCCTCTGCGGATGCAGATGGAACTGGTTGCTTTACCGGTGAGGGAGCGCGCCGCAGAAGCCGCAGTGGCTGTCAATGAGCCACCGCGATATGCCTCGCGCAACTGGCGCGCTGCGGCCTGGGAACGGGAGCGCGAGCGTGAGCGCGATTTGCACGCCATCGAGCGTCATCCGGGCCTGGTTGCCCGCCGCGGCTGATGTTCATTGCCAATGAGATGAGAATGTGAGAGCACCGTGTGGCTTGACTTGTTGCTGATTCTTCTGGCGGTTTTTCCCTTGATGCGCACCACCAGGTTTCTTATTCGGGATTCCGGGAGCCTGCACACACGCGCAGATGAAGCGGGTTTCAATGCGTGGCCGAAGATGCCTGAAGCAGGGCCAGCAATCCAGCCTCATCCAGAACAGGGATATTAAGTTCGCGCGCCTTGTCGAGCTTGGAGCCGGCTTCCTCGCCGGCCACCACGTAGCTGGTCTTCTTGCTAACCGATGTAGCAGTCTTGCCGCCCGCGGCCTCGATCTTTGCCTTGGCCTCGTCGCGGGTGAGTGTGGGCAGGGTTCCAGTGAGTACGAAGGTGAGCCCCGCCAATTGGGCTGAGCGCTGTTTCTTCTCGGCGGTCATCTTTACACCAGCGGTCTTCAGGCTCTTGATCAGCGCCAGATTGGCCGGCTGCGCAAAGAATTCCAGAATAGCCTGCGAAATGCGCGGGCCGACCTCTTCCACGCGTTCCAGCTCTTCGACGGAGGCGGCGCGCAGCGCTTCGATGGAGCCGAATTCTTCTGACAATAATTCCGCGGTGCGCTCGCCGACAAAGCGAATGCCCAGGCCCATCAGGACGCGAGCCAGGCCGGCCGTCTTGGAGCGTTCAATTTCTTCGATGAGGGAGTGGGCGGATTTTTCCGCAAAGCGATCGAGGCCGGTCAACTGCTCTTCAGTGAGGGAGTAGAGGTCAGCCACGCTGTGAACGAGGCTGCGGTCGAGCAACTGCTGCACTACCGCCTCGCCCAGGCCTTCAATGTTCATGACGCCGCGTGAGGCAAAGTGGAGCAGGCTCTCCCGGAGCTTGGCGGGACAATCGGCGTTGACGCAGCGGAAGTCCACCTCGCCCTCGGCGCGGACGACGTGCGAGTGGCACTCCGGACATTTCGACGGAAAAACGAAGCGGAGCTTTCCGCGCGGATGGTCCGCGTCTTCGAGAACTTCGACGACTTTTGGAATCACGTCGCCGCCGCGCTCGACGCGCACCCAGTCGCCGAGCTTGAGGCCGAGGCGCTCGATGAAGTCGGCGTTGTGCAGCGTGGCGCGGCTGACGGTGGTGCCGCCGATGAAGACAGGGGCCAGCTCGGCGACCGGGGTAAGCTTGCCGGTGCGGCCCACCTGCACGGTAATGGAGTTGACCTGGGTGATGCCGGAGCGGGCAGTGAACTTGTAGGCGATGGCCCAGCGCGGGGCGCGGCCAGTGTAGCCGAGACGCTGCTGCGTGGCGTGAGAGTCGACTTTGAAGACGACGCCGTCGAATTCAAAAGCCATCTGAAAGTATTGCCGCTGAGATTCAACGTGTTCAATAAAATTCATCATCTGCTGGTTGACTGTAGGCAGACCAATTGCAGATTGAATACGAACTGTACCAGGGAAAAAACTTTTGAAACCTAGGCTCATAATTGCTTGTAACGCCGCTGTTTGGCTCAGGAACCAATACTCGCCATCCACTAAGACAAAATATGCAAAAAAGACGAGCCGACGTTGGTCAACGATTTTAGGATCGAGGGTGCGGAGGGTGCCTGCTGCTGCATTACGCGGGTTTACTGCCGGGGCAAGCCCCTGCGCCTCGCGCTCCTCGTTCATGCGATGAAAGTCCGAGACTAGCATTACCACTTCGCCCCGCACTTCAAATCGTTGACCTAAGCGGGCATTTTGAAGCTTTTCGGCAGAGACGTAGAGCGGAATACTGCGAATCGTACGCACATTCGAGGTGACATCTTCGCCGATCTGGCCGTCGCCGCGGGTGATGCCCGTCGTGAGGCGCGAACCGCCGCCGTCTGCGGGACCGTAACGTAGCGCCACGCTCAGGCCGTCAAACTTGTACTCGGCCACATACTCGACGGGCAAAGGGCCAGCCAGCTCGCGGCAGCGAGCATCCCAGGCGGCCAGCTCCTCGGCGGAGTAGGCATTGTCCAGCGAGAGCATGGGACGGGAGTGGGCGACTTTGCGGAAGCCCTCGGCGGGCTTGCCGCCGACGCGCTGGGTAGGCGAGTCGGGGGTGACAAGCTCGGGATGCGCGGCCTCGAGCTGCTTGAGCTCGTTCATCAGCGCGTCGTAGGCAGCGTCGCTGATCTCGGGAGAGTCGAGAACGTAGTAGAGGTGCTCGTGGCGGCGCAGTTCGGCGCTGAGTTCGGCGGCGCGCCGGGCCGGAGATGAGTGTGGCGGGGTTCGTTCGCCCATGGGGAGAATTATAGGGTGCGGCGGGGCAGGGTAGTATGGTTTGCAGAGCGCTATGGAACCCATCACACATTTTCTGACCGGGGCATGCATTGGGCGGGCGGGGCTGAACCGCAAGACAGCCTACGCGACTTTGGTTGCCGTACTGGCCGCCGAGGCAGCCGACATTGACATTTTGTGGGGGTTGGCCGGGCCAGTCGAGGAGCTGAAGCACCATCGCGGCATCACGCATACGTTGATTGCTGTGCCGGTGATGGCGGCGGCGGCGGTGGGGTTGGTGTGGCTTTTCGAGCGATGGCGGCAAACGCGACGAAAACGCAAAGCCAATCCATTCAACCAAAACGCAAATGCTCCGCCTGCGTTGCGTTGGGGCTGGCTTTATCTGACGGCGCTGCTCTCGGCGTTGAGCCACTTGATGCTGGACTGGACGAACAACTACGGGCTGAGGCCATTTTTCCCTTTCAATCCGCGCTGGGACGCGGGGAGCTTTGTTTTTATTGCCGAGCCGGTGCTGTGGGCATTGCTTGGGTTGGCGCTGGTGATGCCTTGGCTTCTGGGGCTGGCCGACTCTGAGATTGGCGCAAAGAAGAAAAAATTTCGCGGGCAGGGATGGGCGATCTTCGCACTGACCGGAATGGTTTTGCTGTGGGGCTGGCGCGGGGCGGAACAGGGGCGGGCAAGGGCGCTGGCGGAAAATACGCAAATCGCCTCAGCTCCGGTGAAGCGAATGGCACTGGAACCATATCCTGTCAATCTCTTCCACTGGCACGCAATTCTGGAGACGGAGGAGTACTACCAGACCGCCGAGATCAACACGCTGAACGGGGAGATTATGAGCGACCCGCGCCGGGACGTGCTCTACAAGCCTCCGGCGACCGCAGCCACGGAGGCCGCCAAACACACGCTGCTGGGGCAGGTTTACATGGACTGGGGCACGTGGGCGGTGGTGCGCGATGTGGGCCAGGAACCAATTCCTGTGCCGGGGATGGAACCTCCGAAGTTACCTCGCAACAGGATGTGGACCACGGTCGAGTTTTACGATCTGCGCTTCGACTACCCGTTTATCGGAGCAGGCAGAAGCACTGGCAGAAAGCCCCTGAGCGGCTGGGTTTATATCGTAGACGGGCGCGACGAGGCAGGCGAGGCGCTGAACGGACGGGAGCAGCGATAGAACGGCATTGCTCCGAATGAAAAAATTTGTTCATCACGTCAAGGTTCGAGGTTGACCCGGCGGGGCGCGACCCGCAGAATGAAATGAGCGCCGATCCGCCGCCTGGAGCGTTATTCCCCTGGCGCGACGACGGAATCCTGAATCCTGAGGTGTACATGCCCGCTTATCTTCTGCTGCTGGTTGCCGTGTTGAGCCGTTTGCTGCCCCATCCGGGGTGGCTGAACTTTACCGCAGTGGGCGGCGCACTGCTATATTTTGGAGCGCGCAGGCCGTGGCGGGAGATGCTGGCGCCGTTGGCCGCGCTTATGGCTACCGACTATATTCTCACCGTCTATAGCTACCACTACACATTTGCCTGGCAGCTCTACGCGGCTACATGGGCTTGGTACGGGATGGCCATGGCTCTGGGATATATTCTGCTGCGGGCGCGAACAACCGTGGTGCGGGTGGCGGCGGGCGCTCTGCTGGGGCCGACCTCGTTTTTCCTGGTCTCGAATTATGCGACTTGGGTGAGCGGCTTCGCGTATCCGTATCCGCACACGCTGAGCGGGCTGGGCGCGTGCTATGCGGCGGGTTTGCTGTTCTATCGCAACGATCTGGCCTCGACGGCCATCGTTGCCGGGCTGGCCTTCGGGCTGCCGGTGCTGGTAAGACGAATGAACGCGGCGCGGGGACTGGTGGCACTCGCAGAGAAGTAGTTTTTTATTACATTCCCAGGTCCCAAACGCGGGACCTGGGTATCCGCAGTTCTTCGTATTTTCAGTCATCGAAAAATTTAATCTAACCGTGGCATAAATTGCTCGTCCAAGGACATGAAGTCCATGGGGTGAGGATTCATGCGTGGCTACCTTCTATTCTGTGTTTTTCTAGGGGGATTCTCTTTCGACATCGCCAGAGGACAAGCGTCCCCCGCGGTTCAACTCTCTCTGGATACGTCTGAAGCCGAACAGGCTCTGCGCATATTGCAGAAGGAAAGCGTGCACCAGGCGGTTACGCCCGGGGACTGGCAACAGCTCTTCTCTACAGTTCCTTACCAATGGTTGAAGGCGCGCGAAGCCTCCATGGGCAGATCCTTCACCGATGAAGACTTCCAGAAATATCTGCTCTCGCCCGAAGCGCTGGCCAGGCAGCAGGAGTGGGAGCAGACTCTGGCTGAGATGAAGCAGGCGAATATGCCAGCCATTGGCGCCGGCGTGCTGACATGGCTTCCGGATGGAGCAACGATTCACGCGCGCGTCTTTCCAGAAATCAAACCAAAACACAACAGCTTCGTGTGGACGAAGCCGGGAAACGGCCCGGCAATATTTCTGTATATGGAGCGGCAGTCGAAGGCCAAGTTCGAGAAGATCGTCGCGCACGAATGTCACCATATTGGCCTGCAAAGCCTGGAACAACGCCAGGCAGCGATTCAAGCGGGCTTGCCGGAGAATGTACAAACCGCAATGCACTGGATGAGCGCCTTTGGCGAGGGGGAAGCGATGCTGGCAGCCGCCGGTTCAGTGGACAGGCATCCATATTGGGAAGACGATGCATTGGCCAGGGCGCGGTGGGATAGCGACATGATGCACTTCAATGCCGATCTGGAGGCGGTGCAGCAAATGCTGACCGAAATTCTGGATGGCACCCTAAAGGGCGACGAAGCCATCGGCAAACGAGCAGCGCCCTTCTGGGGATATCATGGCGCATGGTATACGGTCGGCTACGAGATGGCAGTGCTGGTGGAAAGAGCCTATGGCAGGCAAGCCTTCAATGAGTGCCTGCTCGATCCACGCAAGCTCCTCACCCTGTATAACAAAGTGGCTCTGGAGGCCAATGCCCAGGGCGCAAATTTAGCAACCTGGTCACCTGACTTCCTGTCTCGACTCGACGGAAAACGCTGAAACCTTCTCCGTCTCTTAAATCAGAGGAGCGTTCTGATTCATAGCTGGGGCTGGCCTTCGGGCTTCCGGTGCTGGTGCGGCGGATGAGCGTGGCGCGGACACAGGTGGCGCTGGCCGGGAAATAAGTTTTTGTTTCTTCTTCCAACTTTCAAGGCCCAAACCCTTCAGCTTTGCTGAAGAGTTTGGGCCTTTCTATTTATTCAGAGCCTTCCCAGGATTCTCCGTTTGCCTGCTGGATCTGCTCAGCAATCACGCGCTTTAAATCGGCGGGTGAATAGGTTGGCGATTTGATGACCTTGCCGTCCGGCCGCTTATGAATCTTCAGAATCGGCTTCCAATCTCCAGGATGGGCGCTGGCATCTTCCGGATGGAGCAGTTCCGGGCTACTACCCTGCACCAAAACAGCGTCGCAAACGCTGCAATGCGGCCATGCCTTGCTCATGTTGCTGCGCTGCACTTCATCCCAGGCGGGCTGAGCCTTCACGCCAGCGGCGTTGAGCGCACCGTAAGTGACAACCAGCTGGTCGATGCATCCGTCCACGTATTCGACCAAATCGGGTTTGCCGTTGGGATCGAGCACGACGCTGATCTCGTCAATCACGGCGGCCTGATCTTCGCCGTTCGATCCGGCAAATCTCCTGGTGACCGTGCAACCGCATCCTTTGACGAATTCGAGAGCCTCTTCGAATACCAGCCGCGCGCGAAGCAGGCGCGTCTCCGGGGCGGGAAGCTGAGGAGATTCCTTGACCTGCTGGTTGAACTGCTTCATCAGGGTCACGATGTCTTGCTGCGGGCAATAGGGTTTATCGGCCATTCCATCCTCATTTCATTTTCTTCGTTCCGGATCAGTCGACGTCCAGTTTCACGGCGCGCTTGCGTCGCATCCACCACCAGGCAAAACCAATCACGGCCAGGCCGCCTACGACGGCCAGCATGATCAGTCCGTGATGTTGCACCACATCGACCACTCCCGGCCCCAGCACGAGCACCAGCGCGGAGAGAATCAACCAGCGGAGCAGACGTCCGGTAAAGACGGCCAGCATGAATGGGGCGATTCTCATTTCAAAGACGCCAGCGGTAAAGACACACACCTTCCATGGCGCGGGCGGGGGCAGCATGGAGGGAATCATCATGGCCAGGAACTCCTGGCGCTCGAAGCGGAGGCGCATTTTCTCGTAGCGCTCCCGGTTGACGTGCTTGAGCAGGAAGAGCTCGCCGCCGGCGCGGCCCAGGCCGTAAGGGAGCAGGCCACCCACCGCGGAACCTGCCGCAGCCATCAGACAATAGAGCCAGAAATGGCGCTTGTCGGCCCAGATATAACCGGCCAGGATGAGGTCCATGGGGACGGGGATGGTGGATGAGTCCAGCATGGCGACGGCGCCCACGCCCCAAACACCGAACTTGGCCAGAAAAAGGGCTACATACTTCCACTTGGCGATCAATCGAACAATAAACTGCTTCAAGCAGGGTCCCCTTCTAACGGCAAATCCGTCTTAGTATCAGAACCATTGTACGGGCCGGGGCGAAACCAGAGAAAACGTGCCCTCACCAAGATTTGTTCGAGGTGGCTTTTTCTTAAGGAAAAAGCCACTTGGCGGAGTTGCTTTCGGAGTACAGCTACTCTGGTTTCGCTGTAGGCGATAGGCAGGATTTTGGCCCGGATGAGAGAATAGAAAGAAAGGACTTGAAATGGAGCTGTGGACGCGCGTGCGTCCCGCGATGCTCCCCAAGAACGAATGCCCACCGATCAAGCGCCAAGCGAAGTGAACGAGCTTAACGGGCCCGCGGAAGCCACTGCCGCGCAAACCAGCCTCGATTCGAGCGTACCGGCTGTGGACGAGGAGTTGCGCCCGGCTGAGTCCCAGGTGGTTAGCACTTCGCGCTGGATTGACTACGACACCCACGAGCTGCTGCAACTGATCAGCGATATGGAGGACGAACGGCGCTGGGCGCGTCTGCGCGAGGGCTTCTGGATTGCCATCTTCCTCCACCTGGCGTTGCTTTCGGCAGTGACCTGGATTCCCAAATATGTTTTCAAGATTCCGCCGGTAACTGACCGGAATAAGCTCAGGGAGCACAAGGATTTCACGTACCTGGATACGCCGTTCACGCTGCCGCCCAAGCCTATCGTGAAGCCGCTTCCGCAGCATCCCCTGATTGACGAAGAGACGATGGAGGCGATGAAGCGGGCGAATCCGCCTGCTCCGGAGCCCGCGCCGAAAGCTGAAGCGACGGCTCCGAAACCGCCCACCCCGCCCAGTGAGCAGTCGCAGCTGGAGGCGCCTCGCCCGGCAGCGGTGCCGGCCAAGCCCAGCTTTGCCCTGGGCTCGCAAAATCCCGCCGACCAGTTGCGCGAAGCCCTGAAGGGCGCATCGCGCGACCACGGCACGGGCACGGACAATTTGCCGGGCGGCAGGCTATCGATGCATCCGGGCGCGGGCACGGGCGGATTGGAGGTTCTGTCTGACACGCAGGGTGTGGACTTCAGCAGCTGGCTGGCGCGCTGGCATTGGGAGACTGAGCGGACATGGGATCCTCTGATTCCCGACGAGGTGAATGCGCCGATCTACAAATCGGGGATGGTAGCGATTCGCTTCAAGGTGCTGCCCAACGGGCGTCTGATGGACGGCAACATGATTCTGGAAGGCCGCAGCGGCGACGTGGCGCTGGACCGTGCGGCCTGGGGCGCTCTGACCGGCTCGAACTACCCGCCTCTGCCCAAGGATTTTCACGGGCCGTACCTGGAACTGCGGGCATGGTTCCTCTACAACATGGAGCCGCCGCGGTAGGGGAAGGCCGTTTCAATCGTCATCTTGCGGAAAGGCGAGATCGACGCTGCGGCCACCGTAAAGAATGCGCAGGATGCTCACCGAGTCCCCCTTCACGCGGAAAGCAATCGTGACCCTGCGCCGGAATCCCATTATCCGCAACCCCGGTCTCAAATCCGAACGCTCCGTTCCACGATTAGGCATCGTGCCCAAACTTAAGCAGGCCTTCTCGATCTGTTCCACATAACGCTGGGCATTGGTAAAGCCGAAGTGGTCCGCAAGATAGTCGAAGAGTCCGTGCAGATCGGCTTGAGCGCGGCGCGTAAATGCGACGCGGTACGTCATTGCCGGCCGGCGATTCTGTTGGCAACGTGCTTCCGAAGCTCCGTGAAGACCTCTTCAGCCGGAACTGCGCTGCCGGGGTCCGCATCCAGTTCGTCATAGGCCTGCACTACCTCCGTCCGCAGCCAGCGCTCCACGGCGGCATCTCGTTCTTCCAGCGCGCGCAGGCCGGCTCGGACGACCTCACTGGCCGAGGCGTAAGCTCCGGAATCCACTAACTGGTCAATATAGCGGCCTTGCTCACTGGGCAGGCTGACCGTCCGTTTTTCACAGAGTGTAGCGGACATGACAAATAGCTCCTTATGAAGAGTTTAGCACGAGTATGAAGAAATCATACCATAATAGGATGAATTTCGTTCTCTCGTTTTTTTCCTTGCTCCAGCGCGTTGCCATGCCGCCTATCCGACCGCAGCAATAGCAGGGCGAAGATGAGTCCCACCATGCCGAGACACGCAAACATGATCTGGGTCGCGGTATAAGTTCCGGTGACATCGCGGAGCATGCCATTCAGGGTGGGGAAGAGCGCGAGGCCCAGATTCTGGATGGCCGTCATCAGACCGAAGGCAGTGCCCACACGTTTCTCTTCCACCACGAGGGGAACCGAGGGCCACATGGCAGCGGGCACCAGTACAAAGGCGGCGCCGAGCACGACCATGCTGGGGATGGGATTCCAGTGGGTAATGCCCATGATGAGATGGGCGGGAATCAGCATAAGGGAGCCGACCACCATGAGCGTGGCGCGCTTGCCGATGCGGTCCACCAGGTCGCCGGCGAAGGGCGCGAAGACCATGGATGCAAAGATTACGATGCTGGTGATCCCCGGCGCTGTGCTGAACATGTGAATGAAGTTGTCGAATATCTGGGCCAGGAATCCGCCTGTGCCTGAGCTGACCTTGGGGAAGCCCCACTTGTCGTGGAACATGTCCGTGGCGAGGGCCGTGAAGGGAAAGATGGCGCTGTAGAAGGTGACGCAGAGAAGGGTTACGAACCAGAAGGATGAGTTGAACTTCCCGATATCGGAGAAGACAATCTTGTCGCCAGCGTCCGGCTTCGGAAGCTTGAGCACCTTCTCCCCATGGAGGTCCATGGCCCAGTAGACCAGGTTGCACAGCACGGAGAAGAAACAGAAGCCCGCCGCGGCCCAGAGAGCTATGCGGTAACTGCCGAAGTATTGGGAGATGAGCTCCTCGGTATTAAAGCTGAAGAGGGTCCCGACCCGGCTGATGGTGAGGGCGATGCCGAAAGCCAGGGCCATCTCCTTGCCCTTGAACCAGCGGCTGATGATGGCGCTCTGCACCACGATGAGGGATTCGGAACCCGCGCCGAAGATCAAACGTCCGGCGAAGAGCTCCCACGTGGAATGGGCGATGGCCACGATGGTTGCGCCCAGGAGGACGAGGCAGCAAAAGAGCAGGCTGGCCCGACGGGGTCCCAGCTTGTCGTAAAGCATGCCCCCGAAGAACACGATGAGGATGGCGGCCGCGGAGTATGCGGTGTAGAGATACCCGATGGTGCTGCGATTCAGATGCAATGCCTCGATGAGTGTGGTCTCGAGGGCGCCGATGCTGTCATAGGCGAAGTAGCTCCCCAGCACCAGCAAGCTGATGAACATCAGGATAGTGAAGCGGTAAGGGCGCTTCGATGGATGGAAGAATCCCAATGATTCATGAGTCTCAATATCGGAGGCGGGTGAACGGCGGGACGGTTCAGACATGAGGGCGATAATCCTCGGGGCGCGGCGGCGCGGGCAAATTTGAAGCGATAAAACGCAACATTTGAGGGTAACAGATGGGAGCGGGAATTGGGTGGAGATGGGGTCGAACCTCGGCGATTGTTTTCAAGCAATGTCGCCTGCGTGTATGTCCCAGATCCATGGCCGCAGCGGGATCACCACCAGAGTGTCTGCGCATGGAGCGCGCTGGATCAGCCCCAGAGATTCATCGTATTGACAGTCTTGCCCTGCAATTTCAAATAGTAGAAAAGCTGGCTTTTGTGCTTGTCCAGATGCTTGACCATTTGAAGAATATGCCAGCCCAGAACGAATGATGTGCCGGGAGCCCACGGAGCAGCGAGCTCTTTGCTGGCCAAATCGTTCTCGCCAGCTTGATCGATCATCTTGAGGGCGAGGGCCTTGTCCTCCGAAAGCAGCTTCCTGGCCTCCTCGACACTTTCAACCGCAGGCAGCTTCTCGGCGGGCGGCATCATCTCCTCCGGAGGCAAGTCTTCCATTTTTGTGCCAGCGGGAAGCCCCCAGTCGCCGGTTACGAATCCCCTGCAGCCTGGGCCACACCCATTTGTGATGTGCTTCAGGAGCTGGCCGACGGTCATCCAGTTGCAGCCGCTCTCCGGCTTCCAGTCAAGGCTATTCGCATCCACTTTGTCTGTAAGTTTTGCGGTGGTTGTATACGTTGATTCAATCTCGTTCTTCAAAAGTTGTGTCCAGTTCACACAGGTTCTCCTTCCACATGGTTTTTGCTGACGCGACGAGTGTATGCCGGAGGCCGATCAGGTTGTCAACCGCATTAATCCCCAGCGAGGGGAAAGCGTTCGCGGACTTCGTATCGTGCGCCTGCGGGCGAGAGGAAGCTTTCGTAGAGGAGGAACTCGCGGGCGACAAAGCGGGTGAAATTGGCCGGACGGCGGATTTTGGCTTTGAGTTGGTCGAGATTGTGACGGCCTTTGCTGCGCGCCAGCGTGATATGCGGCTGGAAGGGACGAGTCTCGGGGACGAAGCCGCAGGGCTGGGTGGCCGCGACGACGCGTTCATGAAGCAGGAGCAGCTCAGGCGTAAGGCGGATACCGGCAAAGAGAATTCCGGCGCGATCGAAGCAGCCAAGCTCCTCAAGGCAAACAGGAACCGGCGGCGCGTGCAGCGAACGCAGGCGAGCGACAACGCAGGCAAATTGTTCCGGGCTGGTGTTGCCTAGAAATTGCAGGGTGACGTGCCAAGAGACAGGCTCCGTCCAGCGGAGGCCGTCCGCGTTGGAGCGTAGCCGCGCCGAGGCCGCGCGGAGTTCGTCGATCACGGCTGAAGCCAGTGGGATTCCGATGAAGAGGCGCATGGCGATTACTTCGGCTCGGTGGCGCGCATGAACTCCGCCAGATAGTCCTTCCACACTGCGGCGGCCGTGTGGGTGCCGTGGCCACGCGTGGCGTCGGAGATGGGCAGAAGAATGAATCGCGCATGGGGCATGCGCTTGACCATTTTTTCCGCAATGCCAAGCTCGGGAGGGTTGATGTAGTCGTCGGCGGAGTTGATCCACAGCACCGGCACGGTAATGCGGTCGAGATTCGGGCTGGGGTCGTAGTTGCGGCTGGCGTTCCAATAAAAAATCAAATCGTTTGCGTCGGTGGAGGCCATAACGCGTTTCAGGTAAGCGCCGACATATTGCTCGGCGGCATCGCGCGTGGGCGCCATCTTCTGCATCTGCAGCGGGCTGGAGCTCATGATAAGGCCGATTTCGTTGGCGGTGCGCAGGCCCTGGACCGGCTCGGACTGGTACTCGCCATTCATCCATGCGGGGTCCTGCTTGACGGCCTGGATAGCCATGTAGCGCATCATGCGGTTGCGTCCCGCGATCTGCACCGGCAGGCAGGCAAAGGGCGCCAGGGCGTCGGCGAAGCCGGGATAGGTTTCGCCCCATACAAACGTCTGCATGCAGCCCATGGAGGTACCGAGAATAAGGCGCAGATGGTCGATCTTCATCTCGTCGAGCATCATCCGCTGGCTGCGCACCATGTCGTCGTAGTCGTAGGCGGGGAAGTGCGCGTGCAGGCCGTCAGAGGGCTTGGAGCTTTGGCCGTGGCCGATGTCGTCGGGCAGGATGAGGAAGTATTGCGTGATGTCGAGCGGCGCGCCGGGGCCGAAGAGCACGTTAGAGAAGAGCGGGTTCAGCAGGGAGCGGGCGTTGCCGCCGGTGCCATGCAGCAGGAGGATGGCGTTATCGACGTGTCCGGCGGCGTTGCGATGCGGCGTGCCGAGAGTGAGGTAGTGCAGCTTGAGCTGGGGAAGCGTTTCGCCGGTGCCAAAGCGGAAGTTGGGGAGAACGACGGTTCCGTCCACAGCGGGCCATGTGACGGTAGGCGAGGGCTGTGCGGAGGGCGTGACTGTTGCGGTAGGGGAACTCGTCTGGCTGAAGGCTGTGAGGCCAGAGAGAAGGGTGGCTGCAATCAAAATCCGGGTGATGCGGAGGGACATTCGTGGACTCCTATATGCGGGCGATTCGGATACAATCCACCTTCGCTTTTTTGCGAGGTATGTGTCAAGCGGGGCGTTTCCTTTGGCCGTAGGGCCGCGATAAAATCGATGCATCCCATGCGCATCCGCACAGCCGTTGCGCGGAGAAGAAAGGCTTCCCAAGATGAATAGTTATGCCAGCCGGGTTAGGCTTACCTCCGGCAATCGCACCTATACAATTTTCAGTTTGCCGGCGCTCAAGGCGCGCGGCTTCAATCTGAGCCGGCTGCCCTTCAGTTTGAAGATACTGCTGGAAAACCTGCTGCGCCGCGAGGATGGCGTGAACGTGACGGCCGCCGACATTGAGTTTCTGGCCAAATGGGATGCCAAGGCCGAGCCCAGCCGGGAGATTGCATACATGCCGGCGCGGGTGCTGATGCAGGATTTTACCGGAGTGCCGGCGGTGGTAGATCTGGCCGCGATGCGCGACGCGATTCATGTGTTGGGCGGCGATCCCGAGCGGGTGAATCCGCTGGTGCCGGCCGAGTTGGTGATTGACCACTCGGTGCAGGTGGATGAGTACGGCACGGCGTCGGCCTTTGACGCTAACACACTGCTGGAGTTTCAGCGCAACCGCGAGCGCTATGCGTTTTTGAAGTGGGGACAGACGGCGTTTCGGAATTTCAGCGCGGTCCCTCCAGGGATGGGCATCTGCCACCAAGTGAATCTGGAATACCTGGCGCGGGTTGTTTTTACGACGGAGTTTGATGGCGAGCTGATCGCCTATCCCGACACGCTGGTGGGCACCGACTCGCACACCACCATGATCAACGGCCTGGGCGTGCTGGGCTGGGGCGTGGGCGGCATCGAGGCCGAGGCGGCGATGCTGGGGCAGGCTGTGTCCATGCTGGTGCCGCAGGTGGTGGGTTTCAGGCTTCTCGGTAAACTGCGCGAGGGCGCTACGGCGACTGACCTGGTGCTGACTGTAACCCAGTCGCTGCGCAAGCTGGGCGTAGTGGGCAAGTTTGTTGAGTTTTACGGGCCGGGCGTGGCGGAGCTGCCGCTGGCCGACCGGGCGACCATCAGCAATATGGCGCCCGAGTATGGGGCGACCTGCGGAATCTTCCCGGTGGATGAAGAGACGCTGCGCTATTTGAGACTGACGGGGCGCAGCGAGGAGCAGATTGCGCTGGTTGAGGCTTACTACAAAGCGCAGGAGATGTTTCACACAGCGGATTCGCCCGAGGCCGAGTACACGCAGACTCTGGATCTTGACCTGGCGGACGTCGAACCTTGCGTTGCCGGCCCGAAGCGCCCGCAGGACCGCGTGCTTTTGCGGGATGTGCCCGCCTTGTTTGCGGAAGAACTCCCAAGCTTGCTTTCGCCCACGGTTAAGCTGCTGGGTACGCGTACAGCTGCTGAGTGGAAGCGGGGAGCGGTTGCGGACGCAGTTGTCATGGCGAAGGCGCCGATGCATGTGCCGACGACGGTGAAGGAACGGTTTGGCGTCGATCCAGACGCATATCTCGATCACGGCTCGGTGGTGATTGCGGCGATTACCAGTTGTACTAACACCTCGAACCCTTCGGTGATGGTGGCGGCGGGAATTCTGGCGAAGAAGGCGGTGGAGAAAGGGCTCTCTGTGCCGCCGTGGGTGAAGACCTCGCTGGCGCCGGGCTCGCGGGTAGTGACGGATTACTACGCCAAGGCGGGCCTGCTGCCGTATCTGGAAAAGCTGCGCTTCAACGTGGTGGGTTACGGATGCACCACCTGCATCGGTAATTCCGGACCGCTGCCTGCCGATGTCAAGCAAAGTATTGACAAGCATGGGCTGGTGGCGGTCAGCGTGTTGAGCGGCAATCGCAACTTCGAGGGCCGCGTGAATGTAGATGTGCGGGCCAACTATCTGATGAGTCCGCCGCTGGTGGTGGCCTACGCGCTGGCCGGAAGGATAGGACATAACTTCGAGACAGACGCGCTGGGCGTGGATGGAGCTGGGAAGCCGGTTTTTCTCAAGGACATTTGGCCGACGCAGGCCGAAGTGGCTGAGGCGATTGAGAAGGGATTATCCAGCGAGAGCTTCCGCAAGGAGTATGCGACGGTCTCAAAGGGCGACGCCAACTGGCAGGGGCTGAAGTTCCCCACCGGCGAAGTCTACCAGTGGGAGCCGGATTCTACTTACATTCGCAAAGCGCCGTACTTCGACGGCATCACGAAGACGCCGGCGCCTGTAACTGACATTCTGGGCGCGCGGGCGCTGGCGGTGCTGGGCGACTCGGTGACTACTGACCACATTTCTCCTGCGGGCAACATCAAGGCCAACGGACCGGCGGGAAAATATCTGGCGGCTCACGGCGTGAAGCCAGCGGAGTTCAATAGCTACGGATCGCGGCGCGGGAATCATGAGGTGATGGTGCGCGGCACCTTTGCCAACGTGCGGCTGCGCAACCGGCTCGCTCCGGGGACAGAAGGCGGTGTGACGCGCCTGTTGCCCGAGGGCGAGCAGATGTCCATCTACGACGCCAGCGTGAAGTACGCCGAACGCGGAGTGCCGCTGGTGATTCTGGCGGGGAAGGAGTACGGGGCAGGCTCGTCGCGCGACTGGGCAGCCAAGGGACCGAAGCTGCTGGGAGTGCGCGCGGTGATTGCAGAAAGCTTTGAACGGATTCACCGCTCGAATCTGGTGGGGATGGGGATTTTGCCGTTGCAGTTTACCGAGGGGCAGAATGCGGAGTCGTTCGGGCTAACGGGCGAGGAGATTTACGATTTTCCGGGCTTGACGGCATTGCTTGCTCACCGAATGGAAAACGGCCACACGCTCACAGTGAAGGCTGCCGCGGCCGATGGAACGATGAAGGAGTTTGACGCCAAAGTCCGCATCGATACGCCGCAGGAAATCGAGTACTACAAGCACGGCGGAATTTTGCAGTATGTTTTGCGGCAGTTGGCGGGGAAGTAGGCGGCTGTCGCTCCCACTTGGTGATCGACATGCGTTCGGTGACATAGAGAATCATCCGGCTCTGTTGAGAAGAACACTCAAAAGAGCCGGTCCATGGACCATCAACAGGCCCTAGATTCTGTCATATCCTAGCGGTTTTCATCCTGTTCAGCGAGCAAATCCCCTAGCCGATCCAACCGGCGTTCCCAAATTGAGCGGCGATCGCGGATCCATTGCTCCATCGCGTCGAGCCCGGAGGGTTCAATGCGGCAGGTTCGCACCCGGCCCACCTTCTCGGTTTGCACGAGCCCGCTTTCCTCCAAGACCTGCAAGTGTTGAACCACCGCGGCCAGGGTCATGTCGAAGGGCTCTGCCATCCGCGACACCGACATGGGGCCTTGGCTCAGCTTCTCCATCATCGCCCGGCGCGTAGGATCGCCGAGAGCGCGGAAGATACGGTCGATATTGGGTTTCTTTTTCATGGCCCACACCTTCTCGCGCCGCTCCGCGATTAGTTCTCAAGCACTCTGGCCAACTTGTCAAGTAGCCCGCGCCATCCGGCTTCCCGCATGTCGGGGCCATCGGAGCCCTCCAGGAACGCGCTTTGAAATGTGAGGATCAGGTCGGTGCCCTTCTCGGACGGCATGAGCTCAACCGTGCCCAGAGAGACCGAGATGCACTTGTTTGCCACGGCCATGGTCGAGGTGAAGATGATACGGCGGTTCGGGACGATATCCCGATAGATGTTCTCGCTTTTGAGCGAGAGACCCGTCAGCGGATGGCCTTCTTTGAAGCCGCCCATGGCGTAATGTTCCCTGCCTCCAACGCGGAAGTCCTGCTCATAGCTTTCGACCTCATAATGTTTACCTTCAACATACCAACGGCGTTTCTGGGCAGGATCGGCGAAGGCGGCGAATACGCGCTCCGGCTTGACGGGGTAGCTGCGCTCGACGACAAACGTGTTGTGGATTACGGGTTGATTGTCCATGTATTTCTCTCCTCCAAGGGGAAATTGTCAAGTACATACTTAAGTATTAACCGACCTCGATTATTTGTCAAGTAAAAACTTAAGTATTTTTCTGAATCACTGCCTCTGCTCGACAAAAAGACGCGCTTGCCCTACTTGTGTTCGCCGATTACGTGCAGGCGGAGGAAGTTGGTTGAGCCGGACCGTGTGCGCGTGCCGGCGACGATGGCGATGACCTCGCGGGGCTTGACGTATCCGTCTTGCTCCAGCAGGCTCTCGGCGCACTCGACCATGGCCTCGTTAGAGTTGATCTTAGGGCAGAGGATGGGGGTTGTGCCCCACAGCAGGTTGAGGCGATTGATGGTGACCTCAACCGGGCTGAATGCGTAGATGGGCGCCGAGGGGTGATATTTGGAAAGCTTGCGCGCGGTCGATCCCGATTCGGTGAACAAGGCGATAGCACGCAGGTCCAGATCGTCGGCGGCGTGCGCGGCGGCCTCGCATATGGTTTCGGCGATGGAGAGGTGAGATCTGCGCTGTTTGCGGCGGTCGGAGAACTCCGCCTCTTTGATGTTGCGCTCGGCATCTATGACGATGCGGGCCATCATGGAAACGGCCTCGACCGGGTACTTGCCCACGGCAGACTCGCCGCTGAGCATGACGGCGTCAGTGCCATCATAGACGGCATTGGCCACGTCGGAGACCTCGGCGCGCGTGGGGCGCGGGTTCTCGATCATCGACTCCAGCATCTGCGTGGCGGTGATAACGGGCTTGCGGAGCTCTGCGGCGCGGCGGATGATGCGCTTCTGGATGGCAGGCACCTGCTCCGGCGGAAGCTCGACGCCCAGGTCGCCGCGAGCCACCATGATGGCGTCGGCGGCGGCGAAGATAGCGTCCAGGTGCTCCAGGGCCTGGGGTTTTTCCAGCTTGGCGATGATCCAGGTTTCGCCGCCCAGGGCTGCAACGCGATTGCGTACGAGGCTAACGTCTTCGGCGGTGCGAACAAAGGAAACGGCGATGGCGTCAACGCCGTTCTTAAGAGCGAATTCCAGGTCGTCGGCATCTTTTTCCGTCAGCGAGGGCGTGCGCACCGGAATGCCGGGCAGGTTGATGCCCTTGTGCTCGCCCAACACGCCGCCATTGACGATCTCGCAGACGACATCGCCATCCGAAACTTCTTGAACACGCAGCTCGATAAGGCCGTCGGAGAGCAGAATGCGTGAGCCTTGCTCGACGTTTTCCGCCAGAGTTTTGAAGGTGGTGCCCACCAGGGCAGCGGTGCCCGGAACATCACGCGGAGTGATGGTCAACTGCTGGCCGGCTTTGAGCAGCACGGGTTGGTGGTCTGTCAGCGTGGAGGTGCGAATCTTGGGGCCTTGCAGGTCGCCCAGGATACAGAGTGACTTGCGCTCCTCACGGCTGACCTTGCGGATCATCTTGATCAGCGCCAGCTTCTCCTCTTGTGTGCCGTGGGAAAAGTTCAACCGAACCACATCCACGCCTGCGCGCACCAGATCCCGGAAGACGGGTTCCGTGTTGGAGGCCGGCCCGAGCGTGGCAACGATCTTGGCGCGGCGCTGGGAGGAAGAATCGATCAGGCTATGTGGCGCGAACGACATGAGGATACTCCAGGGTAAGTTCAGAGGGCCAGGAACCGGATTTGTGCGCTACCGGATACATCGCACGCCCCGATAGTGCCGCAATCCCCTTAGCTCTATTATGTGGGAAATGCAGTAAAGGGCCGGTGAAAATGGCTACTGTTCAGAGCAATTCATCTGAAAGTTCTATGAAGCGGAAGCCCGTTCCTGCCGTTCCCGAAAAAGGACGCCATTCAGCTCCGCGCCCAGCAGCGCGCTGAACGAGGTAATGTAGAGCCAGATCAAAGTGGCGATGCCGGCGCCAAAGGGGCCGTAGAACATGGAGTAGTTGGCGATTCGCGTGACGTACCAGCCGAAGAGCAACGTGGCCGGGAACCAGACGAGCGTGGCAGCCAGGGCTCCATAGCCTACCCAGGCCCAGTGCTCCTTGCGTTTGGTGCCGAAGTGGTAGAGGGCGCCCAGGACGCTGATACTGGTGAGCAGCGCAACGGCCCAACGAACCATGCGCCAGAAGAACAGCACCACGTGCTTCAACTCGTGGCCGGCGTTGTCAATCATCCACAACTCAAACTGGCGACCGAAGACAAGCACCAGGGTGGCCAGTGAGAGCGGAATCAGAACGATGAGCACCAGCAACAGAGCCCTGCGACGCCGTTGCCAGAAGCCCCAATCGTCGAACGGGAGTTCATATGCGCGGCGAAAGCCCTCCATCAGCGACAGCATCATCCCGAGGCCGGCAAAGACCGACAGACCCGCGGCGGAGAAAATCAACTGGACAGAGTAGAGCTTGTGGGCCTCCATCGCGGAGCGCAACAGAGACATCGAGTCGTCGGGCAGGAACTGCTCAAAGGCGCCGCGCACCTCGCCCACCAGCGAGGTTCCTTCCGGTACCTGAGCCAGCAGCGCGGTAAGAACAACCAGCGCCGGAAATAGGGCCAGCATACCCGAATAAGCGACAGCCTTGGCCGAGTTGAGCACGTCGTGCTCCAGCGCCAGCCAGAGGGCTTTCCGGAAGCTGCGAATCGATGAGGCCATAGGAGTCTCAGGCAAGAGTAGAACATGAGGCCGCCTTTTGCGAAGAGGGCCAATATGTACCCACATGATTTGACGGCGAATTCAAAGGAGAATCGTACAACACCTAATCCTTTAAAGCTGTCGGTGTAGTTTCTTGTGTCTCAGTGGCTGCCGAGGGCAACGAGCTATACCAATCAATCTTGCGGGTAAAGTACATGGCTGCCGCAACCGCAAGGAAGCTGGCAATTGCGCCTACCAGCAAGGCATTATCCTCCAGGCTCAAGAGCAGGTAGATGAGCGCATAGAGCAAGCTGAAACAAAACAACGCGCGAAAGCCTTGCAGGCGGCTCGAGAAGATCCAGCCCGCATTGGCGGCAAGCAAAATCACCGTAGCCGCGCCGGCGACAAGGAAGCCCCAATCGAAGCCAATTCGCTCGGCAAAAGAGAGCAGCAGCAGATAGAAGATAATCTGCGCACAGCCAACCAGAATGTACTGAGCAGGATGAACGCGCTTGCCGGTTGTCACCTCAAAAACAAAGTAGGAGAGAAACAGCAAGCCCAGGAAAAGGAGCACGTATTTAAGTGACCGGTTGACCGATTGATAGGGATCGGCAAGTTCGACGAAAGAGACGCCCAAAGCCTTGGCATCGAGACCGGCAATCATATTACTCCGCCCCTCGGCGCGCACGCCGCGAGCGATAAAGGGCACAGACCACTCAGCAGAAAAGCCCTGCCTGGAGATGGTTCGATTCACAGGTAAGAAACCGCCATCAAAACTGGGATTGGGCCAGTCGCCCTCGATCGCGAGATGCGTGGTTTTGCCATAGACAAGAACAGCGATTCGTTGCGCGCCGGAAAAGCGCAGAGCGGAAGTTACTTTGAATTGGGCGTTTGGCTGGACGGCTTCGGAGACATTTGCGCTGAAAAACGTCAGCCCACTACGCTGACCTGGGTAATCGCCGACGGAGATATCCTCGACGTTTTCCGCCGGAACCAAAGTGGCCGTTTTGCCATTCATGGATAACGTCGCATCAGCCAGCGCCCCGCGAGGGTCGCTGACTCCCACCACGATTTCGGCACGGTTCCAGTCGAGGATGGCGCCAGCAGGAGCCGCAGACGGCACACCCGCCAGGTCGAATGTCGCGTTCAGGCTCAACTCAGCCTGGAAGACGGGAACCTTAAAGAGCGAGCGGTGCCGCTCCTCGGTGTGGGTCTTGACTGTGGCTTCGGCCTGCGCCGGAAAGACAACATAGACGCCGTGTTCGGGAATGTTGTTCACTACGGTTGCGCCGCTGACGGTCTGCAATGGCACTTTGTAAGGGATGATTATCGTGGGTCCAAGAAAGCTTTGCCTGCCGCCCACAAGACCGCTGATTTCGTCTGTTACTTCTTTGGCCCGCAGTGTCCGTTCTTCGACCAATCCGTTGACAAACAAAGCCGGAATCGTCATCAACACGGCCAGTCCGCAAACCACGATCAGCTTCACACCCATCGACCGGGGACTTAACCTGGCTTTCATATTCGCTTGCACTCCGGAAGTATCGCTCACGTTTGCTCCTTGCTTCACCCCAAGCTATCCACTATAAAACGTCAAGGTCCTCAATTCATGAATATTTTGATGCAGGCCTTCTCTTCAAGCAGAGTACCCTGCCGGGCAGGTACACTGTTTGCGTACAGGAGGTTTTTTTATGCAGACCAGGATTCAGGGCACCACCATGCCCGTACTCGATGTGCAGCTTGAACCGGACGAGAGCGTGTTTTCAGAGAGCGGCGAGCTCTCCTGGATGACCGCTTCGATCCAGATGACCACCCACACGCAGATGGGCGGGGGCGGGAGTTTGTTTATGACGGAGTACCGCGCCTCCGGGGCTGCCGGAGTGGTGTCGTTTGCCACCAAGGTGCCGGGCCACATTGTGCCGGTCGAGGTAGCGCCCGGCAATGAGTACATGGTCCACAGGCACGGGTTTCTGTGCGCCACGACGCAGGTGACGATTGGGGTGGGCTTCCAGCAGTCGCTGGGGGCGGGCATCTTTGGCGGCAACGGGTTCCTGCTGCAAAAGGTGGGCGGACAGGGAACGGCGTGGCTGGAGCTATCGGGCGAGCTGATCGAGAAGAAACTGGCTCCGGGCGAGGTGCTGAGGGTGCATCCGGGGCATGTGGGCGCGTTTCAGGCATCGGTGGGATTCCAGATCACCACGGTTCCGGGGATCAAAAACATGATCTTCGGCGGCGATGGCATCTTTCTGGCCGTGCTACAAGGGCCGGGAACGGTCTGGCTACAGACGCTGCCGATTTCGCGGCTGGCGCACCAGATTGCCGAGTACCTGCCGCGCGTCGAGAGCCGGCAAGCGGGACCGGCCGTGGGCGGCGCGATAGTGGGCGGAATCTTGGGGTCGATGCTGGGCGGGGACAAGTAGGCCGTACCGGACAATGAACTTTCTGGCCGGAAGCCTGCTTGACACCGAATTAGAGCGAAACCAGAGTAAACGTGCCCTTGCCGAGAGTGTTCGATGTGGCTTTTTCTTAAGGAAAAAGCCACTCAGCGGGATTGCTTCCAGATATAGCTACTCTGATTTCGCTATCGCCGAACGCACTGCCGGTGCCGTATACTCCGGCTGTAGCGGAACCAGAGTTGATGTACCTCGAAACCGCAGAACTCAAGTCGATGCGACCATCAGGGAGTGGCGACCCTGCACGAAGCTCAACAGGACACAGTGACTCTGGTTCCGCTCTAGCAGGAATTCCGCGCATGACTGAGCCCTCCAATAATCCGCGCACTCTTCGCCGCGACATCGTCTTCGCCTTCGCCCTTGCCCTGGCCTGCTACCTGGCCTGGCTGATTCGCGATGTGCTCATGCTGCTCTATGTCAGCGCGCTCTTTGCCGTTGTGCTCAGCCCCTTGGTGCGCTGGACCTCCCGCCTCCACATCGGCCGTTGGCAACCATTCAAGGGCTCAGCCGTTTTTATCCTCCTGCTCGTTGCAGCTGGAGCGATAACCGCCTTCGGGTTCCTCGCTCTGCCTCCGGTCATCAGCGACCTTCAGGGGTTAGCCCGGGAAATGCCAACACGGTTACCCTTACTTTTAGAGAAACTCAAGGCTATTCCGCTGACTCAACACCTGGATACCGCTAATATTAGTACCCGGCTTCAGGATTATGTGAGCCAGGCAGCCACTTTTCTACTGCTTTCTCTCAGTAACTGGGCGGGCAAGCTATTCGATTTGATCTTGGGCTTTATCCTTACCATTTATTTCATTCTGGAAGGCGACCAAGCTTACCGGTGGTTTCTTTCATTATTTCCACAGGAAAGCCGCGAACGTCTCGACAAGACCCTCCGGCGGGCGGAGATTCGCATGGACAAATGGCTGCTTGGTCAAGGGAGCCTGATGCTCATCCTGGGAGTGACAAGTACGATTGTTTATCTTTCGCTTCAGGTTCGCTATGCATATGCTCTGGGCGTGCTGACGGGGTTGTTCAACATCATCCCCGTGTTGGGCGCTGCGGTCTGCATCGCGCTTGCGCTGCTGGTGGCAGCTATTGACTCGTGGGGCCGGGTACTTGGCATTGCTATCTTTTACGTGATCTATCTACTGGTGGAAAACTACTATCTCACTCCGCGCATTATGAAGAACAGGGTGGGCCTGCCCGGCCTTGCGATCCTCATTGCCCTGGTGCTCGGCTCTACGCTTGGAGGCGTTCTCGGAGCCATGGTCTCGGTCCCCACGGCTGTGCTGGTGGCCGTACTCCTTGACGAATATTTCGTCCATAAGGAAGCTGTCTGACCTTACCTGACTCCCGGCGCGTTGAGCCTGGTGGGTTCCTGTCTTTGCGGCAGTAACATGCCGCAAGGATGACGCACCGTAGTCTTTCGGTGGCTCTCTCTACCTTGATGCCTGCATAGCGGCGCTTACCACTGCCTTCATCACGCCGCAACTGGAAATGAAATGGACCAGGTTTCCGGTGAGCGATTGCCGGGGCACGGAATCGAGAGCTCCACCCCACGGACGAAGACCTGTCCCTTCACCCCAGCGAGCAATAATCGCTCGCCGGGGACCCCGAATCCGTGGGGACCCCGGCCCTGGGATGGGCCGCTGCACGGTTTCCGCCATTTTGAGTTCGCCGGTTCCCTGCGCGTCGAGGATGAGAGCGGTGAGCTTGCGAGCCAGGTCGAGCGGGAAGCTCTCAGCGACGAAGACCAGCTTGCCGCGGGTGGTGATGACAACCGGGCCTTCGCTGGTGGAGTAGACCTGCTCCTCATCGCCTGATCTGCCGGTGGTAAAGTCCGCCGAGAGCAGCTCCTTGACGCCGGAGTACTTGCGGCCCAGCTCATCGGCATAGATGTGTGCAAAGGCCTGTGCAGAGGCGGAATTCTTCCAAACCGAAAGATAAAAGAGGGCGATGGAGTCTGTTTTGGACTGCTCTTCTGGGGTCCCCACGGACGGGTCCTTGTCCGTGGGGTGGTCAGCTGGCGTTTTGGCGCTGAGCCGCTGGCCGGCCCAATAGAGGCCGCCGTCCCATGCCGGGGTCAGGTTGCCGGCTGCCTGCTCTCCACCGAAGAGTTCGGTGAGAATGCGCACGTCGAGCTGGCCGACCTGGCCGATATCGTAAGGCTTGTAGAGCTTGTCTAGCAGCGGATGAATGTTGGGCAGAAGGGGCACGGCGGGCACGTGCCGCTTTTCGTATTCGCGCGGGTTGATGATCTCCCAACTGGAGGTAGGCGGGCGGTCCATGGTCCCGGCAAAGGCTGCCGCCTGGCCCTGGTCCATCCACACATCCTGCTCAAAGCTGAGGCCATCGCGATAGGGAAACATCATCGATTCAGAGAGCAGCAGCGGCGCGCGCGCCAGCACGGGTGAATCTTCCGAGGCAGCCATATGCTGCCTGACGAAGTCCATCACCTCCGGGTCTTTGATGAGGCTCTTGCCCATCGGCTTGAGGATGTAATCCATCATGACTGCCGTGGCCTGACCCTCGATGACAGCTTCGCGCGCCGTGTCCATCTCGTCTCTGGCCAGGTGGTCGGTGTCGTCGGAAGATTTGAGCGAGACATCGTCGGGGGTCTGGTTGTTCCACTTTTCCAGGTCGGAGTGCTGATCCTGCAGGGCATGGGTCAGTTCGTGGGCCAGCACCGGCTTCTGTTCCTCGATGTTTACCCAGTCCAGCATGTAAACGGTTTTGGTTTTGGAATCGTAATAGGCCTCGATCTGCTCCTTGAGCAGCGCCAGCAGAAAGGGCTTGAGGGCGAAGTCGCGGTCCAGCAGGCCGAACTTCTTGAGCACGATTTCACTGCGCTGCAATCGTTTGGCGCTCTCGTCTTCCTCGAACTTCTGTTTGAGGTAACTTTCGACGGTGGCGCGGGAGGTGATCTGGCGCTTGACGGTGCTCTTGATAGGCAGGCCGGTTTCGTCGGAGGAGAACTTGATCAGTTCATCGACGAGCGATAAGAGCTGACGCTCCTGCTCGGGGGTAATCTTGCCGTCAGCCTGCGGTGGAGCGACTTGTGCCTGCGGTGCGACCACCTGCGGTGGGGCCAACTGCGCCTGCGGCGCGATAGCCGTCCCAAGACACATTGCCGCCGCCAATGCCCATCCGCGAACCATTCTTTGCTGCTTGCTCATCGATACTCCCTATCTTCTTTCAAGGCTATAATCAGGATGCGGCCTGGCGCGAGATTTCTGCAGAAAAAACTGGGCTTGAACCGGCAAAAAGATCCCCTATGACGGAAACCGACCTCTCTTTGGCAACTCCACTTGCAAGATTGCTGGCTCCAAACGCCACGGGGCCGGAGCTTGTGGCCTATCGCGGTGTCTTGACACTACGGGAGTTTGACGCGCCGGGAAGGGAAACAGCAGCGCTGATCTCCGGAGCCGCGGTGCACGACCTGGGCTGGCTGCGGAGGGTGGCTGTGCGAGGCGAAGACCGCTTCCGCTGGCTCAGCGGCATGGTCACCAACACAGTGAACGAGTTGGGCGAGAATGCTGGCGCATGGAACCTGGTGCTCAACGCTCAGGGGCGCATCCAGGGCGACATCCACGTTTGGCGCGAAGGCGACTCGCTTACTCTGACGATTGCCGCCGATCAGTATAACCGGCTACTGGCCCACCTGGAGCGCTACATCATCATGGACGATGTGGAGTTGGCGCCGTTGAGCCCAATATCAAGTCAGGACGCGAACGGAGAGTTGACCGAGGATTCGGCGCTGGGGTTTGCCGGTCCGTTGGCTGCTGGCGTGCTAGCGCGGCTGGGCCTGCCCACGCCTGAGCCCATGACCAACGCGCGCGCTGCCTGGAATGGCCCAGACGGGAATGGCTCCACAGTGCTGGTTGTTCGCGGATACGGCGTGCTGGCGCCGCATTACGAGCTTTGGGTGCGGGCGCAGCAGATTCCCGCTCTGTGGCGGGCGCTGACTGAGGCCGGCGCAATCCCTGTGGGAGCGGCCACGCTGGAGGCCTTTCGCATCGCGGAGGGGATCCCAGCTTATGGCATCGATATTGCCGAGCGCGACCTGCCCCAGGAGGCCGTGCCGCAGGCGCGGGCATTGAATTTTAATAAGGGCTGTTACCTGGGCCAGGAGATCGTGGAACGCATCCGTTCCCGCGGCAGCGTTCACCGGCACCTGCGGCAACTGGAGTTGCATGGACACCTTCCGGCTGCTGGAAGCGAGCTGACCCTGGAAGGCGGAGCAATTGCCGGACAGATTACCAGCGCAGCGGAGTTGCAAATGCCAACTGGAATCCGCGTCTTCGCCCTGGGCATGATTCGCGGCGGGGCCGAGTTTCACAATCAGCCTTTAACCTACAATGCAGGGACAGCCACGGGTACTGCACACATTCTGGCCGCGCCGCGCGTGATGAAAGCGGGCTAGCGAGTCACAAAATCAGATAGGAAACGGATAACCATGAGCGATAAACCGAAGTTTGAAGTCATTGACCGCCGCAAGATCAAGGCGGAAGAAGAGCATGAAGGTCAGCGGCAGCCGGCGCCTCCGGCAGAGAGCGCGCCGCCGCAGCCGGCGTCTGGGGGCGGACCGAGGCTGGTCGTCAACGAGTCGAAGTCCGAGGCTCGGCGGGGGCCAGCGCCCTCCACAACTTCTAAGGATGCGCCGGTGACTGAAGCAGAGATGCCTACCCCGCCCACGGCTCAGGAGAGCCGCGAGCAAAAAAAGGCTTACGACGCGTCTGCGCAGCGGCTTGAAGACATGGTGCGGGCGCAGAACCCCGCCGTGGGCGCGCCGCCGCAGGTCAGCTTCGAACACCTGGTGCAGCAGTTTTACGTCTCCGCGATGATTCAGATGGGGGCGGGCGCGCAGGAGGGACAACGACCGAGGGTGGACATCCTGGGCGCGCGCACAACCATCGATTTGCTGGGGATTCTGGCGGAGAAGACCAAGGGGAACCTCACCGAGGCAGAGGATAAAATCCTGCAGACGGTTCTCTTTGAGGTGCGGATGGCCTTTCTGGAATTGACCAACATGATCACCGCGCAGGGCATACAGCCGCCGCCACCTCCCAAGAAGGCTTAGCAATGTGCCCCATCCTTGGCACGTTCTTGTATTTGTGCCAAGGGTGGGATACCACAAACCCCAATCAGCCTCATATTTCAGGAGCGCATGGAAGGTCTGCTCACATTTCTGGGGACAGGAACCTCGATGGGAGTTCCCACGCTGGGGTGCGATTGCGTGGTGTGCACCTCGGACGACCCGCACGACCGCAGGCTCAGGCCCTCGATTCTGTTGCGCTGGAACGAGCCCGGCCAGGGGGACGGGAGCGAGCGTGTGGTGGTGTTCGACACTGGCCCGGACTTTCGCGAACAGGCCTTGCGCAATGGCCTCACCCGCGTGGACGCGGTCTTTTACACCCACTCCCATGCCGACCACATTCTGGGCATGGACGACCTGCGCCCGTTCAGCTTTGCGGCCTTCCACAAGGGCGGGCCGATTCCGCTCTATGCCTCGCCGGAGACAGCCGAGGCGCTGGAGCGCATCTACGAGTACACCTTTTCTCCACAAGCAACATATCCCACACGCGCGCGGGTCGAACTGCGCCCGCTGGCCGAGCGGACTATGGTTCATGGCATCGAGTTTCTGCGCGTGCCGGTGCAGCATGGGGAGATGGAGATTGCCGGTTTTCGCTTTGGCCGCGCCGCGTATCTTACCGATGTAAGCTCCATCCCCGAATCGAGCTTCGCGCTGCTTGAAGGGCTGGACCATCTGGTTGTTTCCGCGCTGCGCCACAAACCGCACCCCAGCCATGCAACCGTGGAGCAGGCCGTCGGTTGGGCAAGGCGCATTGGCGCGCGCCAGACCTGGCTCACGCACATCTCCCACGACCTGGGCCACGAGCAAACCAACCGCACGCTGCCGGATGGCATCCGGCTGGCCTATGACGGCCTTAGCCTGCCGGTGAACTTGGGGACAGCGAATTGATGACCGAAAATATGACTTCTGTTTTTCATTCAATCGCCGAGATTCCGGCTGGCTATGGCCCCAGCGTGGCTGCGATAGGCAACTTCGACGGCGTGCACCTGGGCCACCAGGAGATTCTGTCGGCGGTGGTGCGCGAAGCCCGTGAACAGGTCGCGCAATCGTTGCGCGCGCGGGCCGTAGCCATCACCTTCGACCCTCATCCGGAGCAGTTTCTGCGCCCCTCGTCCGCGCTGCGGCTGCTCACGCCGATTGAGGAGCGGCTGAGGCTGCTGGCCCTTACCGGCATCGATGCCGTCGTCGTCCTGCCCTTCGATGCGGCGCTTGCCTCTCTGACCGCGCGGGAGTTTGTGCGCAGGATTCTGGTGGATACTCTCGCTGTTCGCAGCCTGCATGAGGGCGGCAATTTCCGCTTTGGACATCGCGCCGAGGCCGGTGTGGCCGAGCTCAAAGATTTTGGCGCGGAGTTCGGCTTTGCTGTCCACGTCCATTTGCCGGTGCATACACGCGGGCTGGAGGTTTCGAGTTCGGCTATCCGCGAGCGCGTGGCTTCGGGCGATATGACCCGTGCGCGCTGGATGCTGGGCCGCCCTTTCGAGATTCGCTCCACGCGGGCCCGCGGGCGCGGCATCGGCGCGCGTCTGCTGGTGCCCACGGTGAACTTGGCGCCCTACGATGGGCAACTCCCAGCATTCGGTGTTTATGTCACGCGGCTCACGGTAGGCGGACGCAGATTTCAGGCGGTCACCAATGTGGGCAACCGGCCCACCTTTGGCGTTGCATCCTTTGCCGTCGAGTCGCACATTCTCAACTTCTCGCCCATCGATCTCGACGATCAGACGCCTATTGAACTTGAGTTCCTGCTCCACCTGCGCGGCGAGCAGGAGTGGCCCACGCCGGAAGCGTTGAAGGCGCAGATCTTGAAGGATGTGGTACGCGCGAAGCGATACTTCCGGGTGGCGCGTTGATGACGTATTCGGGGCGAGGACCAGTGGGCATGTGCCTTATTTAACTCTGCTCATTGTTTTCTCAAATTCCTCGACAAGCTGTCGATGTGTATTGGAATCTGTGGGAGTAAGCACATAGTACATATTTTCTTTCGGATCCGATCCAGTGCGTGGTTCAATGGTGAGCATCTTAGGAACCAGTGAATAAAGATCTGTATTCGGTATGTACCTTACCTGAAAAGAAAGATTCGACAGATAGATTTCGGCAGCAGATGAATCGTCGGGTTTCAGGATATCTGTCTTCGATCTGAGAAAGTTCATGAATTCGGGCGCAATAAGGCGTTCGTATGGAACCGATAGCTTGACGGCGCTTTGTGTCTGATACGTAGTTGTGTATAGCTTCGGATTTTCCATGCGACGTTTAGAATCAATCTCGGTCAGAAACTTACGCAGAACTTCATAAGAATTGCTGAGATCAGCATGATCTCCCACGACCGTTAAATTGATAGAGACAGTGTCAATTACTAATTGCTGGATCACCACGCCATTTACATCTCCCATGCCAGCAATCAATTGAAATTGGTTGATGTCTGCGCCAATCTGCATGCCCTGAAAGGAAAACATCGTCTCAAGAGCCTTTTTATTCGACCTCATAAGAAGGTTCGCGAGAGGTAGTGTGTTGGGTGCGAAAAGATACCGCGCCATGCTGACCATGTCAACAAAATCAAGCATACTGACGCTCCTTATCTTGTGCCTGTTCGTATTCCGAAAGCATATTCTGATTAGGCCAAGGCGGTTGTTGGCGACTAGGCACTAAACGGAGGTTCGACTGAGTCGGTTTAGCTTTTTCTGATACACAAGGAACCGAATAAAAGCCTTCCATGTACTGATATGCAGGTTGCTGCACAAAGAACATGGGTTGTTCCTTTCGAGTATGCCTGCCAGACAGGACATTGCTGACAAAGCTATTTAGGCTGACTCCTTCAGCCTCCGCCTCATTGGCTAATTCTCGATGCAGGCTTTTCGGAATACGAAGCACAAATTTTCCGCTGTATTGAGGCGCCTCTTGAGGTTCGGGAACCTCAAGGCCAGTTGCCAAGCGGCTTTCAATCCACAGCTCTCTGGATATATCCAGAGAAGACAAGGCTTCTTGCGCGGTTTCTCCATCAGCTATGCAGCCAGGTAGTTCAGGATGTTCCGCGATCCAATAGCCATCCGGATCGTATTGCAGAGAAATACGGTAATTCTTGTTCATGGAATTCTCAGCTTCTTTCATTAGCGTGACCACTACTCGTAGAGTTTGATGTGCTCCATCGCTTCGAGGAACGATTCCACGTACCGTTTCTTCAATAGCGGTGTTCCATGCGGTTTCACGACGGTAAAGGTATCCAACCCCACGGTGAATACGTGGTGGCTGCCTGGTGGATTTCGATGGTCATAGCTCAGTCTTCTCGCCTCGCAAAACGGCTGGATGTGGTTATCAAGCAAGTTACAGAGTTCTTCAAACCGAACGTTCTTATTGCTTTCGGCGATCTTCTGTACCCGTTGCTTCAGTCGAGCATCATCCATCTACAAAGATGATACCGTATGTAGTATCAAATTATACGCATGGATATTAAAAATGTTTTTTAGATGGCAAAAATATCTGTGGATTTCTTCGAAACGGGAATTTGCGCGAAAGATGGTTGAACATATAACCAATATGGAATCAGTATATTAGGCGGCGGATGCCAACCTTAATCCCTGGGTAAAGAACCAGAATTTAGGTGTCCGAGTACACACTTCGCGTATATGTGTGGGTTGTTAGTCCTTGCATATAATTACCTTCCGTTGGTGCACACTGGCAAATAGAAGAAGAGTGGGCATCTCCTGTCCGTTCGGACAGGGGATGCCCGGTTCGAACCACCCCTGAGGGGGTACCCCCTCCCCCCCCCTATACCCCCCGGGGGTATAAATTTCCCCAAAAACCTTGCAGATTATTTCTAACCTCTATGGAATCAATGCCTATGGAATATTTTCCGCCCCAAAAAATCCCACATGGTGAGATTTGGCCTCCGAAAATCACCCGAAAAATCCGGTTTTTTGCCTAAAAATGGCTTCGGAAAAGGTTTTTATTGCTGATTCTTCGGTTTGGGCGGATTCGAACTGGAATTCAGAGCGGGTTTGACGGTGACTTTTGGCAGTGCGGGAGCGGACGGCGGAACCAAGACCGTTTTCACATGCAACTTGGCGGAGGAAGGGCTGCCTGCTGGCTCGCCTGGAGAAGCTGCCGAGGCGATCACCGGTTTGACGGTGCCTGATGGCTTGGCAGGAGCAGTCTCCGGAATCAATGCTGGTCTAATCTTTGACCTGATTGCGGGAGCGGACCTGGTTGCGGGAGCGCCGCTGGCTGGTTGCACAGCCGGTCTTTGGACAGACTGTGCAGGCGATCTTGCCGCTGTGCCGGTCGAGGTCGCAATTGCGCGTGACGTGGTAGGCGCGCTTGTTGCCGGCGAAGCGAATACCGGCCTGGCGGCTGTGCCAGATGATACCGGTTTTGCTGGCGGATGTAGTTTGGCGAGCGCCTTCGCCTTCACGGGCTTGGCGAGCAAGCCAATGACTCGAGGTTTGGCGGATGGCTGGGCGGAAGCCTTCAGCGAAGGATTGTCCGTTTCATCGCCAAGAAATTTTTCATCACTCCTGTCGCTGATAGCGGCGCGCATCCAGGTGATCCAGATGGGCAGGGCTGCTCGGGCTCCGGTTTCCTTTTCTCCCAAAGTCTGGTTGGTGTCAAAGCCGACCCAGACGCCGCAGGTGATGGAGGGCGAAAAGCCCAGGAACCAGGCATCGGTGTATTCGCTGGTGGTGCCGGTTTTGCCGCCCAGCGGATGGTTGAGCTGCGCTGCCGCCGCGCCGGTGCCGTGCTGGATGACGGCTTCAAATAGGGTCATCATGGTGCGCGCCGTCTGCTGGCTGATTACCTCGTTGACGGCGGGCGGCTCCTCCCACAGAGTGATGCCGTCGGCGTTGGAAACTCTTCTGATGAGCCGCGGCTTCATGCGCAGCCCATCGTTGGGAAAAACGGCGTAGCTGGCTACCTGCTCTTCAAGCGTGATTTCCACCGCGCCCAAAGCTACCGGCAGATAGGCGGGAATGTTGGTGGTGACTCCGAAGCGGTGGGCCACATCGATGACCTTTTGAATGCCTACGCTGTCAGCCAGCTTGATGGCGGGAATGTTGCGTGACTCGGCAAAGGCTTCTTTGAGGGTCATGCGGCCCATATAGTTGTTTTCGTAATTGTGCGGAGTGTATCCGCCAAAGCTGGTCGGGGCATCGACGATGATGTCGTCGGGCCTGTCGCCATTCTCGATAGCCGCGGTGTAGACATAAGGCTTGAAGCTGGAGCCGGTCTGGCGCACGGCCTGTGTGGCGCGATTGAACTGGCTGAGCGCATAATCGCGCCCGCCGACCATGGCCAGCACGTCGCCGCTGGTGTTGTCGATGGCCAGCAGAGCACCCTGTGCTCCGGAATCCTGTTCGAGCGTGGCGCGTTGCGCCTTGCCTTCTGTCGCCTCTGCCAGGTGAACGTAGATGATGTCGCCGGGCTTGACCAGTGCGTCAGCGTAGCGTATCCCGGTCCACTTCCAGTCCACGGGCAAAAGCAAAATCTGTGTGTCGCCTACGCGGGCATGAATCTCCATTGGCAATACACGAGTAACCACGGCATGGACGTAGTCGCCGGGCCCGGAACTCATAGCCCAGTCGGGATGCTTGTAATCCTCGATGGTGGTGCCGCTGGCGAGCACATTTTCGAGCGCACCAGATTTGTCATTGCCTATCCAGCCGCGACGCCGCTCGTAGGCAGCCAGGCCATCTGCGACGGCTCGATTGGCTGTTTTCTGCAGGTCCAGATCGAGCGTGGTTTCCACCTTCAGGCCGGCTTCGTGCACCTGCTCGCTGCCGAAGCGTTTTTCCAGCTCCCGGCGGACCTCCTCCTGAAACCAAGGGGCTACTGATGTTTCAGGCGGGGCAATGCGCAGTCCCAGCGGGGCGTTGCGGGCCTGCTCGGCCTGCTCATGGGAGATGACCCGGTCAAGTTCCATCTCCGACAGCACCAGGTTGCGCCTGCGCAGCGCTTTTTCCGGAGCGAGCAATGGCGAAAAGGCGACCGGTCCCTTGGGCAATCCGGCCAGTAAAGCCGCTTCGGGCAGCGTCAACTCTTTGGCGTGCTTGCTGAAGTAAAACTGCGAAGCGGCCTCGAAGCCGTATCTTCCGTGACCCAGGTAGATCTGGTTGCCATAGAGGGTAAAGATCTGCTGCTTGGTGAAGGCGCGCTCAATCTGGATGGCAAGATACGCCTCCTGCACTTTGCGGCTGGCGGTGCGTTCTGAGGAGAAAAAGAGGTTGCGCGCCAACTGCATGGTCAGCGTGGATGCGCCCTGAGCGCGCCCGTGACTGCGCAGGTCGTACCACAGCGCTCCGCCGACGCGCAGCACGTTGATGCCCCAGTGCGACTCGAAGCTCTTGTCTTCAATGGAGATCACCGCCTGGCGCAGCACCGGGGCAAAGTCGTCATAGTTGACCACTACGCGCCGCTCCAGCGCAAAGGAACCTATGATGCTGCCCCTCTGGTCGTAGAGCACCGTGGTGGTGGAGGGGCGAAAGCGTTCCAGATCATGAATCTGGGGCATGTCTACGGAGTAGACCAGCATGAGCCCGCCCAGCGCGCCGGTTATCACGGCCAGAACGAGCAGCGCGGCAAGGGTGAGCTTGCCGGCCAGCTTGCGACGCTTACGCTCGGGCACAGAATTAGCTCGAAGCAGATGGCTCCGGCCAAGGCCATGCATTTCAGGCGGATCGATAGGAGTGACAGCCAAGTGACTCAGGCCTCTTCGTCATCTCTACGGAGTATCGTAAAGAAATACATCAGTCCAAGGCTAGCACGGTAGCGGTCGAAGAAAAAAAGCAGCCGGCACCCGCGAACCATGCCGTGCAAGGACAAGGTATGTGGGAGATGATCCCATAAATGAGAAATGCTGGTTAAAGTCTCTATTTTGCCCCGAAGAGGCGGCGGAAAAAGCCTGGCTTTTTCACTACCGCTGGTGGGGCTGCGCTTGCGCTGGCCGCAGGAGCCGTTTCCGCGGCGGGCTGGGCGGCTTGAGCGCCGTTATTTGCCTTCAGCACTTGAAGAGCCTTGTTGAGCTGTTCATCGCCGTTGGCGGGCGGAGCTTCCTCGTACTCATCTTCGGAGACCTGACCGACGACTACGTTGGGTATTACAGCCTCGTCCTGAATCTTTTTGCCGCCGGGCGACTGGTACTTGGCCACGGTCAGCAGCAGGGCGGCGCCGTCAGGCAGTTCGATGGTTTTTTGCGCAGAGCCCTGGCCGAAGGTCCGCTCGCCCACCACGTCGCCGCGCTTCAAATCCTCAATGGCGGCGGCCGTCAGCTCGGCGGGGCCTGCGGTGCCGCGATTCACCAACACGACCAGCGGCGAATCAGTCAGGAATTGAGCAGGGTCGGCAGTAAAGGTCTGGCGGGGAAACCTCTGGCCTTCAAGCGCGGCCAGAGTGCCCTGCTTCACAAAGAAATTGGCCAGCCGCAAGCCCTGCTGGGCATCGCCGCCGGAGGAGTCGCGCAGATCCATGAGCACCTTGCGTCCATTGGCCGATTTGAGGATGGCGGCGATCTCATCCACACGAGAGGCGGTCAGCGCGCCGGGCTTCAGATAAAGGATGGTTGCGTTTTCATAGTGCTGCTCAATCAGCGCGGGTGCTTCGGTGATGGAACGAGTCAACGTTATCTTGTCAGGGTCGGTTTTGCGCGGACGAACCACCGATAGGGTGATCGTGGTCCCCGATTTGCCCTCCAGCATCAACCGGATAACCGCCAGCGACAATTCGCGCGTGGACTGGTCGCCGATGGACTCGATTACATCGCCGTCCGCAATGTGCTCCTTATCGGCTGGCGAGCCGGGCAGGACGCTGACCACGATGGCGTAGCCATAGCGCTTGGAGACGGTAATGCCCACCTGCGCCACGCCCGTCACCGGACGTTCCTTGTAGATTTTGTACTCGGTCGGAGTCAGGTAGCTGGAATCGGCGTCCAAAGACTCCAGCAAGCCGTGCAACGCGCCAGTGGTCACGTTGTTGATGTTTGGGTCGGTAACATATTCGGTCTGAATCTTATTAAGAACCTGCCGATAAACGATCATTTGGCGATAGGCGCCATCCTGCTGGCCGCCGGCATGAACGCCAAACCAGCCAAACTCGCCAAAAAGAAAGCCCAGGCCGAGGGCGGCAAAGATGGCCGCCGAAAGAACAAAGACAAATCGCTGGAAAAATCGGGACACGCGCACCACCAGGGCGGCCCTGAAGGGGAAACAGGCCGCACATTCCTATAGACGCAATGATAGCGCATAAGGTGCGTGGCGCGTGTTTATGTTCGAGGCCAAGAGGCAAAAACCGGGCTGAAACGGATAAGCGACCTGTTTCTATCCGAAGAAACTGAACTTCTTTTTCTTTTCGGGGGCGGACGGCTTTCCACAGATGGATCTGCTCATCCGCTGTATGGCTCGCGAAATCTGAGAGTCTTCTTCGATGAGCAGGGTCGCTGTATTCTGCATCCGCCGCACAGCGGCATAGTTGTTCGGAATCTTCCACGTCACCGGCCTGGAGAGAGCCTTCGTAATATGTGCCTCATCGATTTCCTTGTTGTAAGGGTCGAAGCGGTTGATAACGATTTCGAGTTTGGGGCTGCCCTCGGCAGAGAGCTGCGTAATCAGCCGATGCGAGTTGCGCAGTTCGGGTATGCCAACCTGCGTGACCAGATAGACGGTGGCGGATTCATCGAAGATATGTTTGCGCTGCAAGTCAAGCCTCGAACCCGCATCTACCACCACATAATCGAAGTTCTGGCAGGCCACTTCCAGCAACTTGTCAATCACGTCAGCGGAGACAAACGTGGGCGCCAATTCATTGGGCGCGGCAAGCACAAATAATCCCGAGCGGTGCTGCACCAGCAAGCTGGAAAGGAATTGCGCATCTAGCCGGCTGGAATTCTGAAATGCGGTGACAATTGAGTATTCAGCCTTGATCCCCAGGTTAATAGCCGCGTCTCCCAGAGGGAGATTGAGATCGATCAACAAGGTTCTTTTCTGGGACTCCTGGGCCAGCGATACCGCATAATTGCAGGCCAGAGTAGTGGCCCCGGAACCGCCTTTGGCACTGAGAAAGACGAGCAGCCTGCCGCTCACTTTTTTCGCGGGGCGAGCTGCCAAGCGCAGAGCCGAGGCCCTGACCAGAGCCTCGGCCATCTCATCTTTGACGAAGGGCAGCATGAGATACTCGCGGGCTCCGGCGCGCATGCAGCGTACCAGCAGGTCCGGATCGGACTGCGCCGAATAGACGAATGCGGTTGCCAGACCACTAGTGCTAATGCTTTCCACCAGATCAAGGGCATACTCCGGATCGCTGTCCAGATCAACGAGAATGACGTCGAAGTTATTTCCCAGCAGGCTCGATACATCGAGGAGGTCGGGAGGGTAGGAAATGAACTCCCGGATGGTACCGTACTGACATTCGCCCAAAGCGTTGATTGCTTCGTTACGGCGTTGCTCGTCCGGGCTGATGACCGCAATGGACAAGACGCTGGCGCTAATCAGGGGACTAGATAACTGGATAGCGGTTGACATGACGAGATGGCTACTCCCAGTTGCGAAATCCAGAGCGATGGATGCTTGCAGGTCTCTGGATACTTAATAAAGGCTCATTTGAGTTATCGGCGGCGGAGTTGTCGGCGCTAGTGACTATTGAGGGTTTGTTTGCAGAGGGCGTCGAGCCTTACATGTTTACAGAGTTGTTGGGGAATTCTGTCCTGGAATTGCGTACCATATCTTGACACCCCATCCCAATTTCGGCATACTGAGAGAGAAGTCATTTTTGCGCAACAGAGGACCATCATGCGAGAAGCAGCCCCGCAAGGCACATACAAAGTTCAGGCTCTAGACCGGGCATTTGCCGTATTGGATTTGCTGGGAGAGAGCGGTACACCCATGGGCCTGGCGCAGGTTGCATCGTCATTGCAGTTGCACAAGAGCACCGCGCACCGCTTTCTGATGGTGCTGGAGAAACACCGCATGGTGGAACGCACCCCTGGAGGTAAATTCCGCCTGGGGTTGAGGCTGTTTGATTTAGGTAATCGCGCCATCGAGCAATACGATTTGCGCGAACGCGCACAACCTCATCTTAAACGTCTGGTGGCCGAGACCGAGGAGACGGCGCACCTGTGCATATTAGAGGGCGCGCACGTGATTTACATTGACAAGATTGAGCCGGCGCGCTCTGTGCGCATGATTACGCGCATCGGCGCCAGCAACCCGGTGCACTGCACCTCGGTGGGCAAGGCGATACTGGCGTTCCTGCCCGAGGAGCGAATCACGGATATTCTCAGCCGTCTTCGTTTCGATCGGTACACAAGTCGCACTATCACCACAGTTGAGGCCTTGCGCGCGGAGATCGAGAAGACGCGCCGCCGCGGCTATGCCGTGGACGACGAGGAGTACGAGGAGGGACTGCGCTGCATTGCCGTGCCAGTGCTGGATGCGCAGCGGATGCCAGTGGCAGCGGTAAGCGTCTCGGGGCCATCGTTTCGTGTGACGGCGCAGAAGCTGCCCGCGATCGCCAACTACCTGCTGCAGTGCGTGCGTGGCATCTCAGTGGATATGGGGTTCGTTCCCAGCGGGCGGGGCAACCGGGCTGTGTGGCCGGCATAAGGTCAGCGCGTGGTAGGAGGGCAAGCGCCGGTTTTCTTCGAGCGATACGCGCTTTCGCTTCTTCCCGGGGCCGATGGTCTACCAAGGCCCGTTATCTCTGATACACTTACTCTTGTTTAGTATGCAAGTTTCTTCAGGGGACGTAGCTCAGTTTGGTTAGAGCGCTGCCCTGTCACGGCAGAGGTCGCGGGTTCGAGCCCCGTCGTCCCCGCCATAAGCCAATAAAAATCAATGGTTTATGGATGTGACATCTTCTTTCATGCGCCCTCCGAGGATGCTGAAGGGTGATGAGTCAAACTCCCTTCCAACAGACGCCGGAAAGCTAGGTTCTGGGCAAGCCGCTTTTCTTCACCCACAGACTGCTGATAGATACCCTACGTAGGCCTTTTGGAACACGTGCAAGGCGGTTCTAGGTGTCGTGTCTCAAGAGGTTGTTTACATTGATGTCGAGCCCTGATCGGCAGATGGGAGGCATCTGATTGAGACTAGCATGTGGACGGTGCCAGTTGTAGTGGTGGATCCAGGGCAGCAGGAACGAGTT